>MDTG01129622.1_pt1 | contig 234842 bp, 231 predicted proteins | sample 811421 | NCBI WGS metagenome assembly MDTG01 (sample SAMN05326645, study PRJNA326480) | marine metagenome | isolation source: seawater | place: Pacific Ocean: South East | collected 2011
CGCCGCCTTCCTCGCGGTGCTGGCGCAGCGCCTCCACGAAGGCGGCGACCACATGGGTCGGCGGCGTGTAGCGCCACTGGCCGGTCTTTTCCATATGCGCCCACTGGGCATGCACGTCGAGACTGAGCGACTGGCTGACGCCCTTGGCCGCCTCGAGCGCCGACTTGCGCGCGATGATGAAGCCGAAGCCCGGCACGCCCTCAATGCATTTGTTGGCGGATGAGACCATTGCCTCGAAGGCGATCTCTCCGACCTCCAGCGGCACCGCGCCGAAGGCGCTCATGCTGTCGACCAGGAGCTTGCGGCCATGGGCGGCGACCGTGTCGGCGATCTCCTTCAGCGGATTGAGAATGCCCGAACTGGTCTCGCAATGGACGATGACGACGTGGGTGATCGCCGGGTCCTGCTCCAAAGCCCTCGCGACCTCCTCGCCGCGCGGCGGCAGATAGTCGCCCTTGTCGATCTCGGCGAAGTCCCGTCCCAGATACTGGAGCGTCTGGACGATCCGCTTGCCATAGGCGCCATTGCTCAGGACAAGCGCCTTGCCGTCGCGCGGCAGGAAGCTGCCGAGCATGGCCTCGACCGAAAAGGTGCCGCTGCCCTGCATCGGCACGCAGTCGTAGTCGTCGCCGCCGGGGCCGATCAGAGACAGAAGCTCTTTGCGCATCTGCGCCGTCATGGCGCGGAAATCGTCGTCCCAGGACCCCCAGTCGCGCAGCATCGCCTTCTTCACCTCATGCGAAGTGGTCAGGGGCCCGGGCGTCAGGAGATAGGGTTCTCCGCACAGCGGAGCAGGCATCGCGGCCGGGGTGTAATCGGTCGACATGGAACAAAGCCTCCAGGCAAGAAAGTCGGCCAGAACGGGAAACCGCAGCCCTGCCCCGTTACCGGCGGGGCTGCGTCCAATCTCGGTCCGGTAGGCCGGTCTCGTTCCGGCCACCTCGCACTGGAGATGATGCGTGGGAGATATTTATTTGTAAAATCGCTATTTCAGATGGTTTTGAACGATTTTACTTATACATCATTCGGCAGCCGTCGTGGAGAGCCGGCTGTCGAGCAATTCGCCGCTTTCGCGCAGGATCGGATAGGCAATCGTCGCCACAAGAGAGTTAATCTGCTTGTAGTGCCGGATCGTCTCCAGGTGGATCTCGCTCGACTCAATGGCGTCGATGCTGCCCTCGCGCAAACGCGCCAGATGGCGGGAGCTGCTATCGCGTTCCAGCTGCCGCAGACGGTCTTTTTCCTCGACGATCTGGCGGGCCGTCTCCCGGTCTCCGGAGACCAGCAGGTTGAGCGTGAGATGCAGGTTGGCCAGCACCCGCTGGTGGAGGTCGGTCAGCTCGCGCCAGCCGTCGGGCGTGAAGCGCAGCCGCCGGTCGCGCTTCTTCTCCGCCAGGGACAGCAGGTCCTTGACGATGATGTCGCCAACGTGCTCGAGGCTGATCGCATGGCCGGTGAGTTCAAAACACCGCTGCACATCCGTGGGATCGAGCCGCTTGCGGGCCACTTCCGCCAGGTAGAGCTTGATCTCGGCCTGGACCTTGTCGAGTTCGTCGTCGAGCGCGCGGGTCTGCGCGATCCGGGCCGGCGATCCGCTCTCGTAGAGGTCCATCACCGGGGTCAGCATCCGCTGGACCGTCTCGCCCATGCCGATCAGTTCCCGCGTTGCTCCGGCGATCGCGAGATTCGGCACGTCGATTGCCTCGCGTTTCAGAGCGCTGATACGGGTCTCGGCCAGCGTCCCTTCGGGCTCCGTCGGGGCGGCCAGCACCCGCTGGACCGCCCGCGACATCGGCAGGCAGAGCGGCAGGCCGACAATTACCAGAACGGCATTGAAGAGGACGTGGGCGTTGACGATCTGTTCCGCCGCCGTGGCGCCGAGCAGAGCGAGGGGCGGATCGAAGGCGATCAGAACCGCCAGGGCAGCGAAGGCGCCGGCGCCGCGAAACAGCATGTTGCCGACCACGATGCGCCGCGATTCCAGCGCCCCGCCCCTTGTCAGGCCGAGGGCGATCAGGCCGCCGCCGAGATTCGCGCCGAGCGTCAGCACGATGCCGAGTTCCGCAGGCAGAACCTGTTGCGCGGCCAATGTCACGAACAGGAGAATCGCACCCACGCTGGAATGCACCGCCCAGGTGAACAGGGCGCCGAGCAGGAACCCGGTCAGGAGATCGCCGGACAGATAATCCACGACCAGCGAGAAGAAGCTTCCCTCCCGCAGCGGGGCGGTCGCCTCCCCCATCAGCCGGAGCGACAGCAGCACAAGCGCGATGCCGATCAGGATGCGCCCGGTCTGGCGCTGCTCGCGGTTTCGGCCCTTGAGGAAAAGACCGCCGCCGACCACCAGCGCGATCGGCATCAGCCAGGAAATGTCGAAAGAAAGGATCCGCACCACCAGGGCGGAGCCGAGGTCCGCGCCCAGCATCAGCGCAAGTCCGACGGACAGCGGCAGCATCCCGCTCGCCGCGAACCCCGCGCCCAGAATCGCTACCGCGGTGGAACTCTGCAGCACAACGGCCGCCCCCACGCCGATGGCGGCCGACTTGACCGCGCCTGTCCGGGCACGGCCGATGGCGCGGCGAAGCCCGGCGCCATGCGCCCGCTCCACGCCGGTGCGCACCATTCGCACGGCGAACAGGAGGAGCGTCACCGCCCCCGCCAGATGCAGAAGCATCAGCGAAACAGTCATGACCCAGTCCTTCTTGTTGTTCCCGGCCGTCGCGATCCCGAACCGGAGATCGCTTGACCGGATGCGCTGTTTCGCGCGTCACCGGCAAGAACCGGTTCCGGGCCAGTGGTGAAGCGCGACCGCTCGTCTGGTCTCGCCTGCGTTCATTCGGTTGCCTCAGGCCCGATCCCCACCCGACGGCGCGCCGCATGATTCGGATCCGACCGCATGGTGGCAACCGGTCCGGGCCGCATTGAGGCAGCCCGGACCTTGGCAAAGCCGTCAGGCCGTCTCTCGATTTCGCCAGGCGCTTGACCGGGCCAGCAGAGACCGGGTGACCACCACCTGCAAGAGTTTTACGCTGACGGAGGTCAGCACGATCATGATCGCCATCGCCGACGCGGGGGCCTGATCGCCCACGTCATCCATGTTCAGCACCGCGATCGAGGCCAGTTTCGTGTCCGGCGCATAGAGGAACACGGCCGCCGACACGGTCGTCATCGCGTTCAGGAAGAGATAGATGGCGACATTGAGGATCAGCGGCAGGCAGATCGGCACATGCACCCTGAGCATGGTCTTGTAGGCGGGCACCTTGAGCGACGCCGAGACCGCCTCGAACTCCTTGTCGAGCTGTTTCAACGCGGTCACGAAGGACAGATGCGCCACGGTGTAGAAATGGACCACCGTCGACAGGACGAGGATCGCCATCGTGCCGTAGAGCCCGCTCAGCGGATTGGTTGGCGTTGAAAAGAAGAAGACATAGGCCAGGCCGAGCACGAGGCCGGGCACCGCCATCGGGATCATCGCCAGCATGTGCAGGAGCCCCCGGGCGAAGGGCAGCGTGTCGGCCTTTTCCACGAAATAGGCGCCGAGGAAGATCACGCAGGTGCCGATCAGCGCCGTCCAGGCGGCCATTTCCAGCGAGTTGGTGAAGGAGCTCCAGCCGTTGGGATCGATGGCGTTGAAGTCGTAGTGCGCCAGGGTCAGGCTGAGATTGTAGGGCCAGTAGGTCACCAGGGATGCGAAGACCGCGGTTCCGAGAATCCCGATCAGGAACACGGAGACCAGCGAGCAGAACACGAAAAACGCCCGGTCCCGCCCCTTGCTCGGCTGCGGCGCATAGGGCACGGCGCGCGCCGACATCTGCGCCACCTGGCGCTTGCGCACGATCCGGTCGACCGAGAACGAGAGAATGGCGGGAAACAGCAGGATCAGGCCGACGACCGCGCCCATGGAAAAGCTCTGCTGGCCAACCACCTGCTTGTAGATGTCGGTTGCAAGCACGTTGAAGTTTCCGCCGATCACCTTGGGGACGCCGAAATCCGTGATCGTGAGCGTGAAGACGACGAAGCCGGCACTGATCAGGCCGTAGCGGGCGCCGGGAACGGTGATGGTCCAGAAGACCCGCCAGCGCGAGGTGCCCATGGCCTCCGCCGCCTCGTACAAACGCGCGTCCGCGCTCGACAGCGCCGTGACCATGATCATCAGCACATGCGGAAACACATAGAAGGTGATGCCGAGCACGATGCCGATCGGTCCGTAGACGGAATTGCCGAACAGCAGCTCGCGGATCATCCCCTGGTTGCCGAAGAGATAGATGAGCGCGATGGCCGACAGCAGCGACGGAGCAAGGATCGGGATCATCGCGATGGCACGAAACAGGCCGCGAAACGGCATGCAGGTGCGGGTCAGCGCATAGGCGTAACCGAAGGCAAGACCGCAGGCGATCACGGTAACCGTCAGCGCGATCTGCACCGAGTTGAACAGCGACTGGATCAGCCCGGCGGAGGAGAAATAGCGGACGAAGTTGTCCAGTCCGACAAAGGTTCCGCTGTCGTTTTGCAGACTCTTGAGAAAGATGGTGATCAGCGGGGCGGCGACAAAGACCAGCAGCAGCGCGACGCCGGTCAGCACGCCGAGGGTCGACACCAGACGCCCCCGGTCGATGGACGGAAACGCCGGGCCCGCCGTTGCCTCGATATCCTGCGCACTCATGCCCGCCTCTCCCCGGAGGATTTCACGAGCCCGGCCGTTCGTTCGTTGCCGGGATAGATGCAGATCCGGTTGCGCGGCAAGGCAAGCGGCAAGGTGCTGCCGGCGTCAACGCCGAAGTCACGCAGCATGTTGGCCGACAGATCCGCCTCGAAGACCGCGCCGTCGAACCCGTCCACCCGCACCCGCGCGCGGCTGAAGGCGCCGAGGAAATCGACACTCTCGATATAGCCCTGCAGCTGGTTGTCGGTTGCAGCGTCAAGGCCGCGGAACATGACGTCCTCTGGCCGGAAGCTGACCAGAACGTCGCCGGTCAGGCCCTCGACCTGGTTCGGGTCGAGTTGCAGCGTGCGCGACCCGATCCGCACCGTTCCGTCCGCCTGCGCCGTGCCGCGCAGCAGGTTCATGTGGCCGACGAAATCCGCGACGAAGGCGCTTTGCGGATTGGCATAGACCTCCATCGGCGTGCCGACCTGCTCGATATTGCCCTTGCTCATCACCACCACGACATCTGCCAGCGCGAGCGCCTCTTCCTGATCGTGGGTGACCATGATGGTGGTGACGCCGAGGCGGCGCTGGAGCTGCTTCATCTCATGGCGAAGGTCGACGCGCACCTTGGCGTCGAGGGCGCTGAGCGGTTCGTCCAGAAGCAGCAGGCCGGGCTGCATCGCAAGCGCGCGCGCCAGCGCCACGCGCTGCTGCTCGCCGCCGGACAGCGCCGCGGGATATTTCGGCCCCGAGGACGGCAGATGCACGAGTTCCAGAAGCTCCTGGACGCGTGCTGCAATCTGAGCCTTCGGCAGGCCCTGGTTGACGAGGCCGTAGCCGACATTGGCGTTGACCGTCAGGTTCGGAAACAGCGAATAGGACTGAAACACGATGCCGAAGTCGCGCTGGGACGGCGGCAGGTTGGAGATGTCGCGCCCGTCCTGGATGATCCGGCCGGAACTCTGTCGCTCCAGCCCGGCGATGGCGCGCAGCAAGGTGGTCTTGCCGCATCCGGACGGGCCGAGAAAGCAGACGAAGGTTCCCCGTTCGATGGTCAGGGAAATGTCCGTAAGCGCCTGAAAATCACCGAATCGCTTGGAAACATTGTGAATTTCGAGGAACGCGTCGTGGCTGGGCGCATCTTGCGGAGCAACAAATGCAGCCGGACGGACACGGTTGGGGCGTTTCGCTGCCATGTTCATGAGCGGCGAGTCCTTCCGAATGAATGGAGTGCGTCGTGAATAAGGTCCGGCCGGCATGGCCGGCCGGACAGCGGCGAACCGCCTTATTTCGGAGCGGACTTGGAGCCGTACCGTTTTTCCCATTCTTCCAGGATACGCGCCCGGTTCTCCGCCGCCCAGGCGAAGTCGTTGTCGATCATCTTTTCCTCGATGTTGGCGGGGAAATGCTCGACAGGGGTTGCGATGCCCGGCATGGCAACGACGGCATAGGCCTCGTTGTACATCCGGTTGGCCCGCTCGGTGACCGACCAGTCCGCAAGCGCCTTGGCGCCGGCCTTGTTCTTGGCCGACTTCAGGATGGCGAAGCTCTCCAGATCCCAGCCAAGGCCTTCGGACGGGGCGACCACCTCGACGGGAGCACCCTCACCCTTGAGCTGCGCGCCCTTGTAGGCAAAGGAAATGCCGATCGGGTATTCGCCGCGCCCGGCCATCTTGCAAGGAGCCGAGCCGGAATGGGAATAGATGCCGATGTTCTCGTGCAGCCGGTCCATGAAGTCCCAGGCCTTTTCCTCGCCCCAGATCTGCATCCAGCTCGACACATCGAGGAAGCCGGTGCCCGAGGAGGCCGGGTTCGGCATGATGATATGCCCCTTGTAGACCGGCTTCGTCAGGTCTTCCCAGGTCGCCGGCATCGGCAGACCCTTGGCCTCGGCCTCATAGGTGTTGACGCAGACCGACGCGACCCACGCCCGCTGGCCGACCCAGCGCGGCGGATCCTGCTTGTCCATCAAGGCCGGCGAGAGCTTCTCCACACCCGCGGGGGCATAGGCTTCCAGCATGCCGCGCTCGGCCATCATCAGCAGACTGGTCGCGGCAAGACCCCAGACGATGTCGGCCGGCGAGTTCTCGCCTTCCGCCAGAAGCTTCGCGGTGATGACGCCGGTGGAATCGCGAACCCACTGGATCTCGTAGTCGGAATTGTCAGCCTGGAAGGCTTCCGCGAACCCCTGAAGTTCCTCCGGTTCGACGGCCGTATAGACGGTGATTGTCTCGCGCGCCGAAACGCTGAGCGTTGTCGCGAGCGCTGCGGCGGCGGCCAGACCGACCACGCGTCCGAAAGTCTTTGATACCGTTCCCATTTGTGGCTCCCCATGCGGTGAAGGTGAGTAAGGCGCGCAAGTCCGGCTGCTTGTTGTTATTTGCCGCTTTGCGACACGCGGAACCTTACACCATCAGCAAACGACCGATCATTACCATAAGTCAAATCGCTAATTCTAATAGAACGCATCGAATGAATCGATGTAGCTTAGCCTTGGCGATTCACCTGTCCGTTCCGCCTGACTTGCCCGACCCCACGAGACGGAGACCCGATGCGATACGTCCAACTGCGAGCCTTTCACAATGTGGCGATCTCAGGGGGCTTCTCGAAGGCCGCCGACGCGCTGGGACTGACCCAGCCGGCGGTCTCCGATCAGGTCCGCAAGCTGGAGGAAGAATATCAGATAATCCTGTTCCATCGAAACAAACGGCAGGTCTCGCTGACCGACACGGGCTCGCGGCTGCTGGAAATCACCCGGCGGATGTTCGACACGGAAAGCCAGGCGATGGAGTATCTGTCGGAGGCTCGCGACCTGCGCACCGGCACGCTGCGCATCATCGCCGACAGCGCGTTGCACCTGCTGCATCTGCTCCCGATCTTCCGGCAGCGCTATCCGGGAATCGAGATCTCCATCCGCAGCGGCAATACCGAGACGGTCCTCGCCGCGCTGGAGAACTACGCCGCCGATGTCGGCGTTCTCGGCGAGGTGATCACGCTGCCGCGCTTCAAGGCGCTGCATCTGGGCAGCGAGGCCATTGTCGCCTTCGTCGCCCGGGATCATCCGTGGAGCGAGCGGTCCGGCGCGACGCTTGAGGAAATCTGCAACAAGCCGCTGGTGCTGCGGGAAAGCGGATCGAAGACGCGGCAGAAGTTCGAGGAGGAGGTCGCGCTGCGCGGTCTGGTTCCCAATGTGGCGATCGAGGCGGAGGGGCGCGAGGCGGTGCGAGAGATCGTCGCCACCGGCCTCGGGGTCGGCGTGGTCTCGCGCGCCGAATTCGGCCACGACCCGCGCCTGCGTGAAATCGTCATCACCGATGCCGACATGCGCATGGAGGAAGCGCTGCTGTGCCTCGCGGAACGCTCGCAGGCGAAGCTGATCTCCGCCTTCTTCGAGATCGCGGCCAACGCGCTTCCTCTCCCGCCGGGGCGATGATCACATCTTGATGCGCGCGCCCGCCGGGTCATAGGCGGGCTTGAGCGATGCCCGCGCCGGATGGCGGGCGCCGGCAATGTCCACCTCCCAGACGCCGTCGGCAAGGAAACGCGCGTCTATCGCCGTATCGGACTGGATCATCGCCAGGCCGACCGGACCGCCGAGCGCATAGCCATAGGCAGCGGAGCGCAGGTGGCCGACCGGCAGGCCGTCGCGCAGCACCAGTTCGCCGCCCCAGGCGACTGCCTCGCCGTCCTCGACCACGATCTGGACAAGGCGACGGCGGCGCGGCTGGCCGCGCTGCTCGGACAAGGTCTCCTTGCCGATGAAGCCGTTCGGCTTGTCGAAATCGACGGCGAAGGCGAGCCCCGCCTCGAAGGGCGTGACATCCGGATCGAGGTCGCGCCCCCAGGCGCGGTAGCCCTTTTCCAGCCGCAAGGCCTCAAGGGCAAAATATCCCGCGTCCCGCAGGCCGAGATCCGCGCCGGCCTCGAAGAGCGCGTCATAGACACCGGTTGCGAAATCCGCCGGCACGTAGAGCTCGAAGCCGAGCTCCCCGACATAGGTCATCCGGTTTGCAAGCACCTTGGCATAGGCAAGGTTGATCTCCCGGTTGTTGGCAAATGCAAAGCCCTCGTGCGACAGGTCCGCATCGGTCAGCCTCGACAGGAGTTCGCGGGACTTCGGACCCATCACGCTGAGCACCGCATAGGCGGAGGTCACGTCGGTGAGGGTGACGGCAGCCTCTTTCGGTATCTGGCGGCTGATCCAGTCCGCGTCACGCACCGCCTGCGCCGTGCCGGTGACGAGGAGAAAGCTCTCCGGTCCGCGCCGCAACACGGTGAGGTCGCTTTCGTAACCGCCCCGCTCGTTGAAGAGACCGGTGTAGACCGAGCGCCCGACCTCGACATCGACATTGGCCCCGCAGATCCGGTTGAGGACGGCGGGTGCATCCCGTCCCTGGACCAGCAGCTTGGCGAAAGACGTCTGATCGAAGACCGCCACGGCCTCGCGCACCGCCTTGTGCTCGCGCGCGACCGCCTCGAACCAGTTCTGCCGACCGAAGGAATAGCGGATCTCCCGCGCTTCGCCCTCTTCGGCGAAGAAGCTGGCCCGCTCCCATCCCATCCTGGAGCCGAAGACCGCGCCTTTCGCCGACAGCCGGTCGTAGAGCGGCGACTTGCGCAAGGGCCGCGCCGTTTCAAGTTCGCGGTTCGGCCAGGGCATGGCGTAATGCAGGCCGAGCGTTTCCTTGACCCGGTCGTGCAGCCAGCGCGTGTTGTTGTTGAAGCGGTCGAAGCGGCGGATGTCGACCGGCCACAGGTCCCGGGTCGGCGCACCGTTGACGATCCATTCGGCGAGCGCCTGTCCGGCGCCGCCCGCACTGGCGATCCCCATGGAGTTGAAGCCCGCGCCGACGAAGAAGTTCCGCAGGCCCGGCGCTTCGCCCAGGATGAAATTGTTGTCCGGCGTGAAACTCTCGGGGCCGTTGTAGAACTGCCTGATCTCGGCCTCGGCCAGCGCCGGCACCCGCTCCAGCGCATGTTCCATCAGGATCTGGAACTGGTCCCAGTCGTCGGGCAGGAGCTGGAAGACGAAATCGTCGGGAATGCCGTCCATGCCCCAGGGCTTCGCCTCCGGCTCGAAGCCGCCCATGACAAGGCCGCCGACCTCTTCCTTGAAATAGATGTATCCGTCAGGATCGCGCATCACCGGAAGGTCCGGATGCACGCCTTCGATCTTTCCGGTGACGATATACATGTGCTCGGCCGAATGCAGCGGCACATCCACGCCGCACATCTGCCCGACCTTGCGCGCCCACTGCCCCGCACAATTGACGACGATGTCCGCCCGGACGGGACCGCGATCGGTGACGACGCCCGTCACTGCACCGGCCTTGGTGGTGACGTCGAGCACCCTGACACCCTCCAGGATCCGTGCCCCGCCGCGCCGTGCGCCGCGCGCCAGCGACTGGGTGAGATCGGTCGGATTGGCCTTGCCGTCGCCGGGCAGCCAGACCGCGCCGACGAGATCGTCAGTCGCCATGACCGGCCACATGTCGCCGGCCTCCTTCGGCGTGAGCACCTCGATCTCGACGCCTTGTGCGCGCGCGGAAGCGGCCGTGCGTCTCAGCACCGTCATGCGGTCCTCGCTGCGCGCCACAGTGATCGAGCCGCAATTCTTCCAGCCTGTCGCAAGACCGGTTTCGGCTTCCAGCCCGGCATAGAGCTCCGTCGATGCCCGAATCAGGCGGGTCATGCTCTCCTGGGACCGCAACTGCCCCACCAGACCGGCGGCGTGCCAGGTGGTCCCACCGCTCAGCTGCCCCTGCTCCAGAAGCAATACGTCCCGCTTGCCGAGTTTCGTCAGATGATAGGCAAGGCTCGCCCCGACGATCCCGCCGCCGATGATGACGATCTCTGCCTGCGACGGCATTGCTTCCTGCGACATGCGTTGTGTCTCCCTCACCTTCAAACCGTCCCCCGGCGCGCGCTGTCCTGAACCTGACCGTTTCGGGATCACCTGCCGATTGGCTGCCAAGACAGCCTGCACTCTTTGCAAAATTTTGCAATTCTTTTCTAAATTTGGCAAATTTGTGCTATGGAGCGTGTTTGCAAAGCGTGCGACCTTGCGAAAGCGCTTGAAGCCAGATGGAAGCCCCCGATGCGCGAGATACCTCCAATGCCCGCCGAACATCGCCGCGCCCGGATTGTCGACGAGGTCGAACGCCATCAGACGGTGACGATCCGGGCGTTGAGTGAAAGCCTGGGCGTGTCGCGCGAGACCCTGCGCAAGGATATTTCCCTGCTCGACGAGGCCGGACGTCTGCGCCAGGTGCGCGGCGGCGCGATGATCCGGGACCACGAGGAGCCGCCGGTGGAGGAACGCGTCCTCACAAACCCGGACGGAAAAGGAGCGATTGCCGCTGCCGCTGCCGCGCTTGTCCCGGACGGCGCCACGATCTTGCTGGATTCCGGCTCGACCACGCGATTGCTGGCAGAACGCCTCGTCGAGCGTGTGGCGACGGGGATGCAGCTCAGCGTTTTCACCAATGACCTGAAGATCGCGCTTATGCTGCATCCCCATGGGATTGCGGTACATGTGCTGGGCGGCCGTCTCGCCGAAGGCGAGGAATCCACCGGCGGCCTGGACGCGATCGACATGTTGCGTGGCTACAGCGTCGACCTCGCCTTCGTCGGTGTCGGAGGACTCGGTGCGAGATTGGCGGTCTCCGATTACAGCCGCGAGGGCGTCGCCCTGCGCACGGCAATGCTCGCTGCGGCCCGCACCCCGGTCCTGCTCGCCGATCACACCAAGATCGACCGGCCCGCTCCCGTTCGTCTGGCGCCGCTTCCGGAGAACCTGCGCCTCATCACCGACCGGCCGCTTCCCTCCCCGCTGGCTGATGCCCTGTCCCGGGCTGTGGTCCGGGTCATCCTCGCATAGCGCGCTTGCATCTGCCCCTCTCCCCCCATTCGTTCGCCTGACCGTCGCTGACGGCTTTAAGGGCGTTTGCTCAAATATTTTGCAGCGCAATAATTAATTGCACTATGCAATTGACATGCAAGTAGCCTGCTAATATTTCTGAGTGCACTGGGTTGAAATGGACCGGGGAGACACGTGAAACGTGCTTGCTTCGGTCGGCAGGACACACGCGACAAATCGCAGGGCGTTGTCTGCGGCCAGGCACAGACGGGCGGGACCGAAACCAGGCGGCCGTGCGCTCCGGCCTTCAATCCCGAACAAGACCGTCCATCGCTCACGCGGAGCGACAAGGCCAAGAAAAATCTGGAGGAAATCGCGCAGCATTGTCGATGGCGAACGGCACGTCCGTTCCGCGTTCAGAAGGACCTGAGTGATGTATGCCGATGCAAAGACAGCCTCCAAGTCCATTGAATTTGTCGGGAAGCGCTCCTCCGACTACCGGGATGCCCTCTCCCACTACGCCGATGTGTGGTTGCCCGACATTGCCTGCATGAAACGCTGTCTGGCCCCGCGTCCCGGCGAACGCATTCTCGAGGTCGGCGCCGGAAACGGCTACTTCAGCACGGCGATTGCCGAATGCCTCGGACCGGACGGTCTTCTGGTCGCCAGCGATCCGTCCGTCGATCAGCTTTCCGGCCTCGAGGCTGACAGCACACATGGAAACATCCGCGTCGTACCGGCCTCGGCCGACGTGCTCGACATCCCCTTCAGCGGCTTCGATGCGGTGTGGAGCCGGGGGGCGATCCATCATGTCACCGACAAGACCTCGGCATTCACGCGGTTTTCCGCGCTGGCGCGTCCGGGCGGGCGGCTCGTGATTGCGGATATTTTCGCCGGCACCCCGCTTGCCCGCTACTTCGACGGGTTCATCGCCCGCAGCTGCAGCACCGGGCACGAAGTCGCCTTTCTCTCCCATGAGTTCGCAGAAAGCCTCTGCGCGCTAACCGGCTGGGGTCAGCCGACCTTCGATGAGGTCATCACCCCGTGGGAGTTCAGAAACCGCGAGGATATCGGCCGGTTTCTCCAGCTGCTGTTCTCGGCCAAGCCGGACTATTCGGCGGAGGACTGTTTCGCGGCGGCAGACCACTATCTGAGCGTGAGCGAGACCGCATCGGGTTGGGCGCTGATGTGGCCGATGACGGTGATGACCGCAATCCGCCCGACGCATGGGTGATGGCCAATGGCAAGGACCCTCACCATGCCTCATCTCACGAGAGTGAAAGCGACGGGCGTCCTGCAGTCGGGCAAACGCAAGCGCTGCGCTCCGCGAAACCGGGTCCGGCCCGGGCTGCGGATCCGCTCCCTCCGGGGCGACATGGCCGAGCTCAGGTCGCTGCGCATGGACGGCAAACGACTTGCCCTGCCGGCGCGGCCGCTTCCCGCCAGCCGGCTCGCCCCCAGGACCGTGATCTATCATGGCAGCGCCGGAGCCTTCGCGCATATCGCCAGCCAAACCGCTTTTCCGGATGCGCAGAGCATGGCTTGCGAAAACCTGTTCGAGGTCGTCGATGCAGTGCGGAGCGGCCGGGTAGAGGTGGCCGTGCTGCCATGCGAGAACATCCTCGCCGGACGGGTGCCCGACATCCATATGCTTCTGCCGGACATCGGGCTGGCGATCGTGGGCGAGGTGTTCCTGCCCATAGAACTCCATCTGGTGGCCCCGCACGGATGGTCCCTGGACGAAATCACCCGGGTGCACTCGCATCCCGTCGCCCTCAAGCAGGTGCAGCGCTTTCTCGACGCCCACGGGCTTTCGCCTGTCGCGGAGAGCAATACGGCGACGGCCGCAGCCCTCATCAAGCAAAGAGGCGACCGGAGGGCTGCGGCCGTGGCCTCCAGTCTCGCTGCCGAGACCTATGGGCTGGCAATCCTGAAGCGCAATATCGAGGATATTCCCTTCAACCTGACGCGCTTCTACGTGCTTGCGGCGGAACCGGTCATTCCGCCGCCGGAGCAGCAGGACATCATGACCAGTCTGCTGTTCGAGGTGGCCGATACGCCCGGCGCGCTGTTTCGTGCGGTCGGCGGATTTGCCGACAACGGCATCAATCTGACCCGGCTGGAAAGCTACCTTGTCGGCGGACAGTTCGTTGCAACCCGCTTTCTGTGCGAATTCGAGGGTCACCCGGACGTGCCGGAGGTCCGCCGGGCGCTTGAGGCGCTCACGGCCCAGACCACACGCCAGACCGTTCTGGGCGTCTATCCGATGCATGCCATCGGATCGCGCGTGCGCGCCAGGAGCCGCCAGCCCTCCCGGCCCGACGGCCTGCGCAAGGGGTTGTCGTGATGCCAAAGCCGCAGCCCCTTCGCGCAGCTTCACCGGATGGACTGGCGCTGGTCCTGTCCACCCTTGCGCCCCGGCTCGGCTCCCGTCTTTCGACGGCCTTTCCGGTCCGCGAGCAGCATGGCCGCGACGCCAGCTATCTGCCCGCCTGCCCGCCGGATGCGGTTGCCTATCCCGAGGATGTCGAGGACGTCGTCTTCATCCTCCAGACCTGCCATGCCCACCGGGTTCCCGTCATTCCCTTCGGCACCGGCACGTCATGCGAGGGACATGTCGCGGCGCTTCACGGCGGCATTTGCCTCGACATGTCCCGGATGGATGCCATCGGGCCGGTGAGCGTCGCCGACATGACCTGTCGCGTCCAGCCGGGCGTCACCCGGAAGGCGCTGAACGCCTGGTTGCGCGACACCGGCCTGTTCTTTCCCGTCGATCCGGGGGCGGATGCATCCCTTGGAGGAATGATCTCGACCCGCGCCTCCGGCACGAACGCCGTGCGCTATGGCACCATGAAGGATCACGTGATCTCCGTGGATGCGGTCCTGGCCGACGGCACGGTGCTGCGCACGGCAAGCCTCGCGCGCAAATCCTCGGCCGGCTACAATCTCACCCAGCTGATGGTCGGCGCCGAGGGCACGCTCGGTGTCATCGTCTCCGCCACCTTGCGGCTGCATCCGATCCCGGATGCCGTCGAGACCGCGCTGATCGCCTTCCCCTCCTCCGCTGCGGCCATCGACTGCGCGATCGCGATCATGGGATCGGGCATTCAGGTGGCCCGCATCGAGTATCTCGACGATGTCCAGATCCGCGCCATCGAGCGCTATTCCAGGCTCGGCCTGAGCGAGGGCGACACTCTCATCGTGGAGTGCAGCGGCGATCCCGACAGTGTTGCCCGGCAGATGCGCTTGATCGGCGAGATCGCCGTGGACTTCGCCGCAAGCAGCGTCACGACGGCGCACAGCGCGGAGGAGCGCGGCCGGATCTGGAAAGCGCGACATGACGCATGGTGGGCGGCCATCGCGTTGCGGCCGGGCGCCAAGGGGATCCCCACCGACAGCTGCGTCCCGGTCTCGCGTCTTGCCGAGGCGATCGACGGCGCCCGGCGCGATTGCGCCGAACTTGGCGTGACCGCACCGATCTGCGGTCATGTCGGCGACGGCAATTTTCACCTGTGCGTCGTCTTCGATCCCGATAGCCCGCGCGAGGCGACAGCCGTCGAGACGCTGCTGGAGCGGCTGAGCCGGCGGGCCATTGCCCTTGGCGGAACGATCACCGGCGAGCACGGGATCGGCTACGGCAAGCGCGCCTTTATGGCCGAGGAACACGACGAGGCCGGCTTGCGCGCGATGGCCGCCGTCAAGCGCGCGCTCGATCCGCGCAACATCATGAATCCGGGAAAAATCATCGAGGCCGGCGACCTGCCGCCGTTCGAATAAGGGGAGGCTCGAGGAACCCATGGCCCATGATCCGCAATCCATTTACGAGTTTCGCGACCTGGCGCGCCGGCGGTTGCCGCGGTTCGTGTTCGACTTCATCGACGGAGGGAGCGGCAGCGAAAACACGCTTGCCGAAAACCGCAGCGCGCTCGACCGCCTCCGGCTGCTCGGGTCCGCCCCCACCGACGTCAGCGATTGTTCGTGCAAAGTCACCCTGTTCGGACAGAGCCACAGCTTTCCGGTGATCATCGGGCCAACGGGCCTTGCCGGAGCGGCCTGGCCGCGCGGCGACGTCGATCTCGCCCGCGCCGCGTCGTCTTGCGGAATTCCCTTCGTCATGAGTTCGGCTGCGACCGCGACCATGGAGGAGGTTGCGGCCGCCGGAAACGGGGCAAAGTGGTTCCAGCTCTATCTGTTCAATGACCGGGAGGTCAGCAAGCGGCTGCTCGCCAGGGCGCGGACGCTGGGCTTCGCGGCGCTTGAGGTCACGGTGGACAATGCCATTCCGGGCCGGCGCCTGCGCGATGCGAAAAACGGCTTCTCGCTGCCGTTTCGCTGGACGCCGGCAAAGCTTGCGAGCCTTGTCGCCCACCCCGCCTGGAGCCTTCGCATGGCGCGTGCCGGCGCGCCGAAGCTGGAGGTCATGGCGGCGGAACTGGGCCTGCAGAAAATGGATACGATTGCCGAGCTCATGCAATCCCAGCTCGACGCTTCGGTTGGCTGGGAGGACATCAAATGGGTGCGTGATGCCTGGGACGGCCCCTTGATCGTCAAGGGCATGCTCGACCCCGGGCAGGTGGCGAACGCCCTTGAGATCGGTGTCGACGGGCTGGTGATTTCCAACCACGGCGGCCGGCAGCTCGATGGCGCGGTCGCCGCAATCGACGTGCTTGCGGAGTTCCGGGCGCAGGCCGGGCCCGACCTGACCCTGCTGGTCGACAGCGGCTTTCGGACCGGATCGGACATCGCGCGCGCCCTGGCGCTCGGGGCGGATGCGGTGCAGGTCGGCCGGGCCACGCTCTATGCGCTGGCGAGCGGTGGCGAGCCGGCAGTCCGCCAGGCGCTCGCCGTCCTGAAAGCCGAGTTCGAGATCGCTCAGATGCTGATGGGCGCGCGCAGCTTAAGCGACTTCGTGCCCTCGATGTTGCGCACCCGCACATCCGCAGCAGCGCCGGTGGCCGGGATGCCGTCGTCGTCCCGACGCGCGGCCTCCGGTCCGCTGTCGCTGGTTGCCGGCGAGCGGTCGGGCGCCACCCCGTGATCCAGTCTTGCACCTTACGAAAACGGATCTTTCCAGCAAAACAGACACCGAAGGGAACAGTCAGATGCTTCGACAAAAACTGGCCGCATGCGCTGCGGCGCTCCTCCTGTGCGCAACCGCTGCTCCGGCCTGGAGCGCGGAGACGACCAAGGTTGCGATCACCTATATCGTCGATCACCCGGCCATCGATGCGGCGCGGATGGGGATCGTCGATGCGCTGGCGGAGGGCGGATACACGGAGGGCGAGACCCTCGACATCACGGTCCAGAGCGCCCAGGGCAACATGCCGACGCAGTTGCAGATCGCCAAGGCGTTTGCCGGTCTGAAGCCGGATCTCCTGATCGCGATCAGCACCCCGTCTGCGCAGGCGCTGCAAAGCGCTGCGGGCGACATTCCCGTTGTCTTCGCCGCCGTGACCGACCCGGTCGAGGCCAAGCTCGTCGCCAGCCTCGAGTCGCCCGGCGGCACGATCACCGGAACCAGCGACAAGCAGCCGTTCGGCCCGACGCTGGAGCTGATCAGGTCGCTTGTCCCGGACGCCACGACAATCGGCGTCATCTACAATGCCGGCGAAGCCAACTCCGTTTCGCAGGTCGCGGCCCTGAAGCTGGAAATCGAGGCTCTCGGGCTGAAGCTTGAGGAAAGCACCGCCTCCCAGACCGCCATGGTCGCAGATGCCGCCGTCAGCCTTGCCGGGCGCGCCGATGCGATCCTCATTCCCACCGACAGCACGGTCGTGGCCGCGGTGGAAAGCGTTGTGAACGTGGGTGAAAAGGCGAAGATCCCGGTGTTTGCCAGCGATACGACCTCGGTCGAGCGCGGCGCCCTCGCCGCCCTTGGCTTCGACTACTACAAGCTCGGCCGCCTGACCGGCGAGATGGCCATCCGGATCCTCCAGGGCGAAAGCCCCGGCGCGATCCCGGTGGGAACGCTCGACACCCAGGACCTTTACCTGAACAGGACCTCGGCCGCCGCCATGGGCGTGACCCTGCCCGACGCCCTGCTGGAAACCGCCAAGAAGGTTGTCGATTAGGATGAGCGCTCTTGCCCTTTCCGGCGCGATCGAAGCCGGGCTTCTCTTCTCGCTCGTGGCGCTCGGGGTGTATCTCTCCTTTCGCGTCCTCAACTTCCCCGACCTGACGGTCGACGGCAGCTTCCCCCTGGGGGCTGCCGCCACCGCGGTCGCGATCGTTCACGGCATCAACCCGTTTGTGGCGACCGCCATCGGAACGGTGGCGGGATGCTGCGCGGGCTTCGTTTCCGCCTATCTCAACGTCCGCTTCAAGATCCTGAACCTTCTGGCCGGGATCCTGACGATGGTCGCACTCTATTCCATCAACCTGCGTGTGATGGGCCGGCCGAACATCTCGCTCTACGGCGAGGAAACGATCTTCACGCCAATCGCAAACCTGATCGACCTCGGCCTGTGGACCAACAGCGTGATCCTTCTGGTCATCGCGGTTGCCATGAAGCTTCTGGTCGACTGGTTCCTGGGCACGCAGGTCGGCCTTGCGGTTCGCGCCAGCGGCGAAAACCCGGTGATGGCGCGGGCGCAGTCTGTCGACAACGGACGCATGACGATTATCGGCATGACGCTGAGCAACGGGCTCGTGGGTCTTGCCGGGGCGCTGTTTGCGCAGAGCCAGGGCGTTGCGGATGTTTCGCTCGGCATTGGAACGATCGTCACCGGCCTTGCCGCACTGATCATTGGTGAAACCCTGTTCGGCTCGATCAAGGTTGCCTGGGCGACGCTTGGATGCCTGGTCGGCGCGGTTCTCTATCGGCTTTTCATCGCCGCCGCCCTCAGTGCCGGGTTCCTCGGCATTCAGGCGCAGGACCTCAATCTGGTGACCGCCGTCGTCGTCGCCGTCGCCGTCATTCTCTCGCAGGCGCGACGCAACAGCCGGTTCCGGCTTTGGCCGTGGCTGCGACGCCAGGTCACCCAACCGCAACCGCAGAAGGGATAAGCGCATGCTCAGTGTCTGCGACGCCTATGTCACCTTCAACCCCGGCACACCGCTGGCGGTGCCGGCCCTTCGGGGCGTCGATCTCGACATCAAGGAGGGGGAATTCGTCACGGTGATCGGCACCAATGGCGCCGGCAAGTCGACGCTTCTTTCTGCGGTGGCCGGGGATGTCCGCCTCGACAGCGGCGGCATCTATATCGACGGCCACGACGTCACCGGCCGGCCGACGGAGCAGCGCGCCGGGATGATCGGTCGGGTCTTTCAGGAGCCGCGCGCCGGCACCTGCAGCTCGCTTACGGTGGAGGAAAACCTGGCGCTTGCCGCAAGCCGCGGCGGGCGGCGTGGCCTGCGCAGCGCCCTGGGGCGGGGGCGCAAGAAGCGCGAGCTAGCCGAGCAGCTGTCCCGCCTCGGCATGGGACTGGAGGGGCGGCTCGGCGCCCTGGCCGGCACGCTGTCCGGCGGTCAGCGGCAGGCGCTCAGCCTGCTGATGGCCACCTTGCTGCCGATGAAGATCCTCATCCTCGACGAACACACGGCAGCGCTCGATCCGGGCGCGGCGGCGACCGTCTTGGAGCTTTCCGCCGAGATCGCCGGGGAACAGAAGCTGACGGCTCTGATGGTCACCCACAGCATGCGCAACTCGCTCGACTTCGGGACCCGCACGATCATGATGAACGCCGGACGGATCCTGCTCGACATCCATGGCGAGGAGCGCAAGGGGTATGACGTTCCGGACCTGCTCAACCTGTTCAAGAAAACGACCGGATCCGAGGTTGAGGACGATCAGCTCATCCTCGCCTGATCCCCGACATGTCTGGGAGCGCGGGCTATCCGGCCCCGCGCTCGCGCTCCAGCTCCCGGATGAGCAGACCGGGCGGATTTTCCGGGACCATCTGACGCAACCGCGCAATCCGCACCTCGGCGAAAAGGCCCGCCCTGGCATAGGGTTCGGCGTCGAGGAACCTGTCGATGGCCTCGCGGGTCTCATGGGACAGCACCATCAGGCTTCCGATCACCCTGGACCCGTCATCGGTCTGCAACGGCCCGCCGAAGGCGACCTGATCCCCATGGGCGATCATATAGTCCAGATGGTCCGCTCTCGTGCGCTGACGCAGGTCGCCGGCATCCGGTCGGTCAAGGCAATAGACAACGAATGGCATGTCGGGATCTCCCGTCTCGTGCAGGACGTTGATCTCCCTGAATACGTTTCGTCCCCTGTGCGTGCCGCAGGCCCGCACCGTATCCGGCGGTTCTTGTCGTGCCGCCCGTGCAAAGGCCGGACGGTGGACACTTGTCGTCCGCTTTGGGCCCCGCGCCGTCCACGTCGGAAAACGCGGATTAGACCGTTGCCTTTGCGTATTAAAGTGCATATGGTTGCACTATGCAAACAATTAGCAATCAAAAGTCGGATCTCTCGAAAGCCGACACCTCCGCCCCCGAAAGCCACGCCGATCAGTTGCTTCAGCTTGAAAGCTGGCTGCCCTACCGGCTGTTTCGGATTTCCGCCCGCGTCGCCGATGTGCTCAACGCCTATTACGGGCCCAAGTTCGGCTTTTCCCGATCCGCATGGCGCACCATGGCGATCATCGCCAACCGCCCCGGCGCCAGTGCCAAGGAAATCTGTCAGGCCGGCGGGCTCGACCAGTTCTCGGTGTCGCGCGCCGTGAAGCAGCTTGTCGAGCTCGGCTATGCGCGTCGACAGGCGGGCCGGTCGGACCGGCGATATGCGGCAATCGAATTGTCGGAGAGCGGCTGGTCGGCCTTCACGGAGATTTCCGACGTCGCCAAACGCCTCGATGCGGATCTGACCAGCGCCGTCTCGGAGAAGGAACTGGCCGCTCTCGACAGCATCTTGACGCGACTGGACAACGCCAGCGCCGGAATTCTCGCGCGCGGATGGCGCGGCGCGGCGGATGCGCCCGTCGATCCGGCCGACGCCACCGCAAAACGGGACGGCCGGTAGCCGAACACGGCCCCTCCCCGACCGGACTGTCCTTGCAAGGGCATCGCTCACACGCAGGAAAGGGATCCATGGGTGCGTTTCTCTTTGCCGCCACAGCGATCCTGTGGGGCAGCAGTGCCATCGTCACGGGCCATCAGGCCATATCCGGCGCTCCCGAGGTGTCTGTCGGATACCGGATGGCATTGGTCAGCCTTTTCATGTTCGCCTGGAGTGTCGCCCGCGGCCAGAAGCTCAGCCTGAGCAGGACCGACCGTCCCTGGGTCGCGTTGCAGGGCATCCTGTTCTTCGGCCTGGCTTTCATAACCTTCTACCATTCAACGACGCTGATCACATCGGGCATCGCCGCGCTGGTGCTGTCGACCTCCTCGCTGTTCGCCGCGCTCGTGGGATGGCTGTTCCTGTCCGCCCGGGTGACCCTGCGCATGCTGATCGGCATCGTTTCCGGCATTGCCGGTCTCGGCGTGATCGCGCTGCCTCAGCTGGCGGTGGTGTCGACCAATTCCGAAACGATGGCCGGCGTTGCGCTCGCCCTTGCCGCTGCGGCCTGCACCGGATGCGGGACCGTCATCGCCATGCGAAACCAGCACGCCGGCATCCCCATTCCCGTCCTCATCAGCTGGGCGGCGTTGTGCGGGGCGCTGTTTTCCTTCGCACTTGCCTTCTTCGGGGGCTTGAGTTTCCGGGTCGACGTATCGCTCACCTATCTGGCCGGGCTCGCCTATCTGGCGATCATCGCCTCCTGCGTCACCTTCTTCATGTATTTCAGTCTGGTGCAGCGCATCGGCGCGGCCAGCGCCTCCTACACACTGGCACTGGTGCCCGTGGTGGCGCTGCTCCTCTCCGCCCTGTTCGAGAATCTCGCGATCGACATCTATGTGCTGTCCGGCGGCGTCGCGGTCCTGATCGGCAACATCCTCGTTCTCAGTTCACAGGGACGGCGGGCGGCTCCGGCCGCGCCACATGCAAAAGAGGAAAGCCCCACATGACACTGCAGGTTTTCGGCACTCATCCGACGGTGCCGCTGTCGGCGGCCGTCCGGGCGGGCGACTTCATCTTCCTGTCCGGGCAGGTTCCCTTCGGTCCAGACGGCAGGCTGGTCGGGGGAGACATCGAAACCCAGACCCGGCAAGTGCTCGACAACATCAGGGCCGCTCTGGAGACGGCCGGAGCAATGCTTTCCGATGTGGTCAAGGCGACCATCTGGCTGACCGATCCGGGCGACTTTGCCCGCTTCAACTCGGTCTACGGGGCCTATTTCGACAAAGCCCCTCCTGCCCGCTCCTGCGTCGTCTCTCAATTGATGGTCGACGCCTGCGTCGAGATCGAGGTCATTGCCTACAAACCGTTGCCGAACTGATCCCGTGCGGGCCGCCCGACCGCGACCAACGGCCTTGAGTCTCATGCCAAACACGAAGAAGCCCGGACCGCGCGGGGCGGTCCGGGCCTGTTGTCAGCGTGACGGCTTTCAACCGTGTGAGCCGCGGTCTCAGGCGGCCTTGCGCGCGCGGACGGCTTCAAGCACCAGGTCCGCGGTCTTGCCGGCCGAGGCCGGGTTCTGGCCGGTCACGAGATCCCCGTCGCGCACGGCGAAAGGCTCGAAGTCAGGGCCACTCACGTAGTTCGCTCCCAGCTCCCGCAGGCGTGTTTCCAGCAGGAACGGCACCGCATTTTCAAGGCCGACGGCGTGTTCCTCGCTGTCGGTGAAGCCGGCAACCTTGCGACCCGCGACGATGGGCGAGCCATCCTTGCGTTTGGCCTTCACCAGACCGGCCGGACCGTGACAGACGGCGGCCATCACCTTGCCGGCGTCGAGCGTCGTCTCGACGAGGCGGGCAAGGGCCTCGCTTTCGGGGTAGTCGAACATCGTGCCATGCCCGCCGGGCAGAAACACGGCGTCATAGCTCGACACGTCCAGCGTCTCGAACCGTGGCGTATTGTCGACCGCCTCCTTGAGGGCCGCATCGTCGTAGTAACGTTCCACACTCGCGTCGTTCTCGCCCTTCGGCTTGAGGCTGCGCGCATCAATGGGGATCGCCCCGCCCGCGATCGAGGCCAGCGTGACGTCTGCCCCGGCATCGACAAAGGCGTAATAGGGCGTGGTCAGTTCCTCGAGCCAGACGCCGGTCGGTTCGTCGGACGGCGCCATGGTCGCGGCAGAGGTGGCGATCATCAGGATTTTCGGTGTGTGGGTCATGATAGGCTCCCGGTTCGGGTTGCTCTGTGTGTGAACCGGATATGGGGAGCTGCTGACCTTCCTGAAAATAATGCCTGTCGCCTCATGTCATAAAATAATTTATACCTCCGCCCATGTCCCTGCTTCATCTGCGCAGTTTCATCGAGGTCTATCGGCGGCGGTCGTTCACGGCGGCCGCCCGCGCGCTCGGGCTCACGCAGCCCGCACTGTCGCACCATGTGGCCAGTCTGGAAGGCCAGGTCGGACGCGCGTTGTTCGAGCGACATGCGCGAGGCGTCCTGCCGACGGCGGCGGCGGACGATCTCGCGGCGCGTATCGGCAGCACGCTCGACGACGCGGAAGCCGCATTGTCCGCGGCGCGGGCGCGCTCGACCCAGCTTACCGGCACCATCCATCTTGCCGGCCCGTCGGATTTTCTGGCGGAAGGCTGTGCGCCCTTGCTGATCCGCTTGCAGAAGGCGGGGCTGACGGTGCGGATCGACGTCGGCGGGCGCGACGCGCTCTACGAAAAGCTGTTCAACGACGAGGTCGACCTCGCAATCACCGCCTCCGCGCCGTCCGATTCACGGCTGGATCATGCCAGGATCGCCGAAGAGCGCCTTTTGCTGGTCGCGGCGCCCGAGATCCTGCGAACAATTGCCGCCGCACCGGATCTAGCCACCGGACTGCAGGGCGCGCCCTGCCTCGCCTATGATCTCGACCGGCCGCTGGTGCGGACCTGGCTCAAGCAGAACAGCATTGCGTTGCCAGATGGGGCGCCCGCCTTCACCGCGCCCGATCTGCGCATGCTCAGGGCGCTGGTGAGCGAGGGCGCGGGATGGACGGTCCTGCCGGACTATCTGTGCGAAGACGCCCTGCGCGCCCGACGTCTCGCGGTTCTCCCGGCGCCCGTGGCAAGCCCGGTCAATCCGCTCAATCTCGTCTGGGCCCGGAGTGCCTTGCGCCATCCGCGCATCGCCTTTGCCCGAAAGACCCTGCTTCAGGCCTCCGCCTGAGCGGCCGTTCCGGCGCCGGCGTCAAGCTTCGGGCACCTGGCGGACTGATCCTGCCCCTGCAAGGGATTGCGGCGCGAGGTCTTGAAGTCGCCTTTCACATGCTCCCACCAGTAGCCGAGATAGGACTTGTCCGCCCGCGCGGAAAACACGTCCGGCGCCGCCCGCGCAAGGTCGGGCAGCCGCGTCCAGGCGACATTCGGAAAGGTGTGATGCTCGTTGTGATAGCCGGTGTTGAACAGCAGCCGGTTGATCCAGCCGTAGGTGGAACGCGTCGGCGTTTCCACATCGTCGCCGGGGTGTTCGCTGAGCGACTGGCCGAGGTTGCTGATGCCGAATTTGCCCAGAAAGATCGACAGCGCCCAATTGTGGTAAAGCCAGCCGTAGAAACCGAAAGCGACGAGCAGCAGCACATTGACCCCGAGCGACCAGGCGATGAACAGCCGGCGCTGCCAGATCGGCGGCTTGCTCGATGCGATGTCGCGTTGCGTATCGCGGGCCGTGCGGCCGGTCACACGCTCGTAGATCCGCGGAAAGATCTCGTCGCTGATGATGAAGCCGAACGGCAGAAGGTGAACGAAGAGCGTTGCGACGGTCAGCACGCGCTGAAGGCGCGGCCGGTCGTGGACCAGCATTTCGCGCGCCTTGAACGCGCACAGATCCTCATGTTCGTAGTCGCGCTCGTAGTCGCCGATGAACGGGTGGTGACTGGACAGATGCTCGTGCTGATAGGTCAGCTGCTTGGAAAACGACCCCAGGATCGTCTCCAGGCCGAGATCGAACGCGAGCTTGCTTCTGTCGCCGCGAAAAATGAGCCTGTGCGCCGTCTCGTGAACCAGCGCCCCGGTGGCATGAATGATGAATTGTCCGATGCAGAAGGCGGCGAGAAAGACCACCAGCAGGTTGCTTCCGGACACCGCCCAGGCCACGCCCCAGTGAAGTGTCAGCAGCAGCGGAACCGCCAGCGCCGTGCGCCGGTCCGGCCCCGCAAGGGCACGCAGATCCGGATGCGCGCGAAGCGCGTCCTTGCGCATCTGGAGATGGCGGCGCGCCTGTGGCGATACGCTGGACACCGACCGTTCGGCTTCTGGTTCGGCAGTGGCGGCCGCGGGCGCGGCTTGCGAGGGGGTCATGGTCGGGTGTCCGTGGCGTTGCTTGGCGCAGGCCTCTTTCTTGGACACAAAAGCCGTCGCCGTGTCAAATGTCTATGGCGACCGTCAGGGTCCGCACCTTCGCCGGTACGTTGCCTTTCGATCGCCACTCTTTCCGAAATCTAACAAGTGTAATTTTAAGACGAATGTTTTATTGTTTCGGATATATCTGTGTGCGCGCAGTTTAAACACTCCTTCACGACTCGATATTTAAAATAAAGCTCTTTGATCGGAGATCGTAATGCCAGTTTCCGCGCCATTGAGGGTTGTATTTCTGCTAAGCGTTCTGGTGACGCTTGCCGTTTCTGCCCCGGGTGCGCCCGCAGCCGAAACGATCGACGACCTGTATGCCCGCGAATCCGGAAGCGATTTCGAAGAATTGCAGAAGGATGTGGTCCGTTTGGCGACGCTCGCGCGTGAACACATCGATGCGGTGGGGCTGGCGAAAGCGCTCGACGATTTCAAGAAAAAGCCATGGAAGCGAAAGGCGAACGGGCTGCACGTATGGGGTGTCACGGTATCGGGGATGAGCTGGTATGATGTCGGTCATCCTGATCTGGTTGGTATCGATGTGAGCAATATTACGGATATCGAGGGGCGCTACTGGACGCGTCTTGCCAGGGCGTCGGCCGATGGCAGCGGAGCGAAGGTGTTTTCCCTCCTGTTTCCCCACCCGGAAACCGGCCTCTCGGCTCGTGGCCTGCACACATGCTTCCTGCTGAAAGACGGCCAGCGGATCCTGTGCGCGGGCGGGTTTGAAGATGCCACTCGATAAGAGCCGTTTCCGGATCTGGCTTTCCAACTGGTCGATCGTGGCACGCGTGCTCGCAGCACCCGTTATCATGTTGGTGACGCTCGCCCTGCTGTCGTTTGTCGGTTGGCAGACGCTCAAGACGCAACGCACCATGGTCGCGGCGAGCTACGAGGAATTGCAGCCTATTCTGACCCATGCCAACAATGTGCCGCAGGAATTGTCCCGCATCGAGGCGCATCTCTACAAGCTGTCCGCATGGGGGCAGATCGGCGTTCAGGGATCGGAACTCGAAACCACGATCCGGACCATCAATCAAAGTCTCGACACCGTGAAGCGCGACATCGACGCTCTCGAGGCGGCGCGCCTGGACGGCGTCGACGATCTGCGTTCCGCCTATCTCGACTATCGCAAGAACACCAACAATGCGATGCAATTGATCCTGCGCAATGCAACGCTGGGTGCGGTCGCCACCCGCGGCGGACATGCCGTCTATACGCAGGCTTCCGAGGCGGCGCGCAGGATTTCCGATGTCGCGCGCGCACGCGTCAAACAACGGACGGCCGTCACCATCGATGCCGCCGAACGATTGGCAAGAGATTTTATTTCGGCGTCGGCTATCGCGGGCCTGCTTGCCATCGTCATCAGCCTTGCGGCGGCGCGCACCATCGTCAATCCGATCCGCGAGTTGGTCCACGCGATCCGAGCGCTTCTTGCCGGAGACCTTTCGGTCAAGGTGCCCTTCGTCGATCGGACCGATGAATTCGGCCGGATCGGGCAATCGGTCAAGGCCCTGCAGGACGTGCTGATCGAAAACCGGGCGGCGGCCGACCAGCATGAGGTCAAACAGGCCGAGCTGGAGTATATCGCGACCCATGACGCGCTGACCGGCGTTGCCAACCGCAAGGCCTTCGACACCTTCATGAACGCCGCGCTTGCGGAGCCCGAGCCGGCCGCAGGAGCGCTGGTCTACATCCTTCTCGACCTCGACGGATTCAAGCCGGTCAACGACACCTATGGTCACGATGCCGGCGATGCCGTGCTGAAGCGGCTTGCAAAACGGCTCGAAAGCCGCGCCCGCCCCGGAGATCTGGTCGCACGGATCGGCGGAGACGAATTCGGCATCCTGCTGCCGATGCGGCAGGATCGCTACGACCCGGAAGCGATTGCCAACCGGTTTCTCGATGCCGTTCGCGAGCCGGTGCCCTTCAACGGCCAGGACCTTCATGTCGGCGCGAGCATCGGCATCGTGCGTCGGTCGGATGTGGACGGCGACACCGCGGCATTCATCGCGGCGGCGGACCAGGCCATGTATGTCGCAAAACAGGAAACCGGCCCCTCGTTTTACGCCTACAAACCCAATTCCCTTGCCCTTGTCACGGATCTGGCGGAGCGGCAGGAGCTGGAGGCGGCGATCAATTCCGGCGCCTTCGTGGTGTATTACCAGCCCAAGGTTGACCTGCGCAGCGGCTCGATCTCGGGGTTTGAGGGGCTTGCGCGCTGGATTCATCCGGTGCGCGGGGTCCTTACGCCGGCAACCTTCCTATCGCAAATTGGCCGGCTGGGGCTTCAAAGAGCCTTCTCGGAGGCAATCGCCCGCCAGGTCATCGCGGATTTTGCCGCGTTCGATGCGGTCGGGAGACCGGACATCTGCCTGTCGTTCAATCTGGAGGACGGGTTGCTGGCCACCGCAAACGGCGTTGCGGCTTTGGAAGAGCTGATCCGGACCCATCGCTCGGTCGCCTCCCGACTGACGCTGGAAATCACGGAGGGCGTCTTTGTCTCGCGTGCCTCCGCTGCGATCCAGGCGCACGCGGTCCGTCTTGCGGCTCTCGGCGTGCGGATTTCCGTGGATGATTTCGGCACCGGATATGGCACGCTGCGTCACCTGCGCGCGTTTCCCTTCCATGAAATCAAGATCGACCGGGAATTCATCTCCGCCATTGGCGCCGACCGGTCGACGGAAGTGATCGTCGACGGCCTGATTTCCATCGGAACGGGACTGGGCGCGGAGGTCGTCGCCGAGGGCATCGAAACCGAAACCCAGGAACGCTATCTCATCCAGCGCGGCTGCAGGTTCGGCCAGGGCTATCGCTACGGCACGGCGCTCCCGCTTGAGGATGCGCTGGACCTGGTGCGGCGCAATGGAGCCGTCTCCCGCACCGGATAGCACGCGCCCGAACGGTGGAGACCGGCGCGGCACCATGAACCGCGGGCCGCCGTCGCCTGCAGATAGGTCTTGTTGCCCCGTCCGCCGTTCCTGCATCATGGGGCTCCGAATCCATTCGCCGAGAGGGTGCCATGTTCAAGCGCAACATCCGGACACGCGCGGTGGTCGCAGCCGTGATTGCTTCAACCCTTCACTTCGCGGCGGCATCTTCCGCGGTGGCCGAAACGCCCTGCGGCGGCGACTTCAGGGCATTTCTCGACGGGGTGGCGCAGGAGGCGCGCTCGCAGGGGCGCGCGGAAGCGGCGATCTCGGCCACGCTCGCTGCGGCGCGGATTGACCGGAAGGTCCTGTCGCGCGACCGGGCGCAAGGCGTGTTCAAGCAGACCTTCCTGACGTTTTCCAAGCGGTCCGTCAGTGGCTACCGGCTGAAGCAGGGCGCTTCGAACCTGCGCAAATACGCTGCGACCTTCCAGAAGGCCGAGCGTGACTACGGCGTGCCGGGACCGGTGATCGCGGCCTTCTGGGGTCTTGAGACGGACTATGGCGCCGTGCAGGGCGACTTCAACACGGTCAGTGCGCTGGCGACGCTTGCCCATGATTGCCGCCGCCCTCACCTCTTCCGCCCGCAGCTTCTCGCAGCCATCGAGATGGTGGAACACGGCGATCTCGATCCGCAGCGCACGACAGGCGCCTGGGCGGGCGAGATCGGCCAGGTTCAGATGTTGCCCGAGGATATCGTGCGGTTCGGCGTCGACGGTGACGGCAACAACCACGTCGACCTGAAGAACAGCGCGCCCGACACCATCATGACAGCTGCGCGGTTCATCAATCACCTCGGCTGGCGGCCCGGGGAACCCTGGCTGCAGGAGGTTTCGCTGCCATCAAACCTGCCCTGGGAAAAGAGCGGGCTGAATTTCGACATGACGGTCGGGGACTGGTCGAGCCTCGGCGTGCGGCCGCGCACGGGCGGCTTGCCCTCCGCTTCTCTTCCTGCCGCCCTGCTCCTGCCGCAGGGCAAGGACGGACCGGCGTTTCTCGCCTATCCGAACTTCCGTGTGTATCTGGAGTGGAACCAGTCGTTCATCTACACGACGTCCGCCGCCTATTTCGCAACACGCCTGGCGGGCGCGCCCCGCTACAATGCCGGCAATCCCGGCGACGGCCTGTCGGACGCGGCGATGAAGGATCTCCAGACCCGCCTGCGCAACAGGGGCTATGACGTCGGCAAGATCGACGGCATCCTCGGCGCCGGCACACGCGCAGCCGTTCGCAGCGAACAATTGCGTCTCGGTTTGCCAGCCGACGGCTGGCCGACGCAGGCGCTGCTCAATCGCCTCTAGGCGTTTCGCGTCCGGGTAGCTGTCGTATTGACTAGCCGGACGGATTGCCTGGCGGACTGTCCGTGTGGAGAAAGCGGATCCCGGCCTCGTCGCCGTTGATCCAGATGAGTTCGGCGAGAACCTTGATGTTCTTGCGGGGGAACTCGAACAGGAATCTCCCGCTGAGCTTCGTGAAGCTGTTGAGCCGCACCCGGCATCCGGTGATGCTCAGGTCTTCAACGGTGCAGGCGATGGACACGCCCTTGTCCTGAATGATGGCCGGCACGGTGCATTCGACACGCGGTGTCGAGCGGATTTCTCCCCGCACGGTCGGTTTCTTCAGCACGCCTGCCAACTCCCTGTGTCGCTCCGGCCTCTTGCGGCACTTATCCAGAGATCCAGACTAGCCCGCCGCCCTCAACAAGGCGTAAACGGCAGCGGTCAGGATTTGGCGTCCGCTTCAGCTTGCGACATCCGTCTTCGATTCCCTTGCGTAAGACATGAAAGCACAGGTCTTGTGAAAGCGAACGGCAGATGGAGGTTGCCATGCGTGTCCAGGTATTTCGAACAACGATCGCAGGCTGCCTGATGGCGCTCGCCGTTCTCTTTGCCGCGCCGGAAAGTGCACAGGCCCAGGACGCGGCACAGCTGAAGGGGATCGTGGAGAAGCAGATCGCGGCATTCAAGGCCGGAGATGCGCGAACCGCCTACGGCTATGCCGCCCCCACGATCAAGCGGCTATTTCCCGATCCCGACCGTTTCATCGCCATGGTGAAGCGCGGATACGCCCCGGTCTACAACCCGTCGTCCGTTGCCTTCGGCAGCCTGCGCGAAACCGCGCGCGGGCCGGTGCAGGAGGTCTTCGTCACCGACGCCAAAGGGCAGCAGTGGCTCGCGCTCTACAGCTTCGAGCAGCAGGAAGACGGAAGCTGGAAGATCTCTGGCTGCGTCCTGACGAAAAGCCCTGGCGCGTCGGCCTGACACAGACGGATACCCTGAAAAAAGGGCATAAGACTGCGGGCTGGGCGACCGTCTTGGAGAGCTTTATCCGCGTGTCTGCCGCACGGACACACGGGCGGAACAGGGAAATGCCCCCGAAGAGGCGCGGCTGTCGGCGCGCGCAGGGTTGTGCAGCCTATATTTCCTGGGATGGAACCCTTTTCCTATTGCCCAATTGCAACCGCCAATGCACGCTAGGGCTGCATGATCTGTCCGATACGTCGGACGGTCACCCTGCGTTCATTGGTCACGACTTTTTTAAAAGGATACCGGTATGCGTTTGATTTTGGCTCTGGCACTGGCTTTGGCGACGTTTCAAATCCCGACGGCAAATGCTGAAACGACGGAGTGGATGACGAAACGTGAATTCAACCGCTTTGCTCGCAAGCTCAGTCGAAGCGACCGCAAACCGGTCAAGATCCGATGCAAGGCGGCCGACGATTTCGGCAACATCCTTCTCAAGGTGACAACTGCCCCGAACCCGCGGAAAGACCGCTGGAACATGGGCATTTACAAGGGGCCGAGACTGTTTGCCGGAAGCAAGGTCTCCATCGACTACGTCACATCGCCAAAGTCCGGCGCAAACACGAACTGCTATATCGATTAATCCCCTCACGGGTACGCCATGACACTGGTCGCGCGTTTTGCTTTGCAAGCGCGCCGGTTTCTTCATGGACGTCTTCGGTATGCAGTGCGCGGCAAACGGAAGAGAGGTCGCTCCCGCCTCAGGCGTGGGGAGCGAGATCGCCGCGCGCCCACGCTTCCCGGGTGGCCAGGCGATACTCCTGGAATGATCCCGCCTCGATCGCGTCGCGCATGCCCTGCATGAGGCTCTGGTAGTAGGCGAGATTGTTCCAGGTCAGCAGCATGGCGGCGAGCCCCTCGCCGGCCTTGACCAGATGATGCAGATAGGCGCGGCTGTAGTCTCTGGCCGCCGGGCAATCAGATGTCTCGTCGAGCGGGCGCGGATCTTCCGCATGACGGGCGTTCTTCAGGTTGATCTTGCCGAAGCGGGTGTAGGCCAGACCGTGCCGCCCCGCGCGCGTCGGCAGCACGCAGTCGAACTGGTCGATGCCGCGCGCGACGCTTTCCAGAATGTCTTCCGGCGTGCCGACGCCCATCAGATACCGCGGCTTGTCGACCGGCATCGCCGGCGTGGTTTCCTCAAGCATCTTCAGCATGACGTCCTGCGGCTCGCCGACGGCCAGACCGCCGACCGAATAGCCCTCGAACGGCATCTCGCCGAGCGTTTGAGCGGAAATCACCCGCAGGTCCGGCACGTCGCCGCCCTGCACGATTCCATAAAGCGCCTGTCCACGCTCAGGGCCGCCCATGGCCTCGAACTGGTTGCGCGAGCGCTCCGCCCAGCGAAGCGACAGGCGCATCGCCCGCTCCACATCCTCGCGCGGCGCCGGCAGGGCGATGCATTCGTCGAGCTGCATCTGGATGTCGGAGCCGAGCAGCTGCTGGATCTCCACCGAGCGTTCCGGCGTCATGACGTGGCGCGACCCGTCGACATGGCTCTGGAAGGTCACGCCCTTTTCGTCGAGCTTGCGCAGCTGCGCCAGCGACATCACCTGAAAGCCGCCGGAATCGGTGAGGATCGTATGCGGCCAGTTCATGAAGGTGTGCAGTCCGCCCAGGCGTGCAATCCGCTCCGCGCCCGGCCGCAGCATCAGGTGGTAGGTGTTGCCGAGCACCACGTCGGCGCCAAGCTCGCGCACCTGGCCCGGATACATCGCCTTGACGGTTGCCTGCGTGCCAACCGGCATGAAGGCGGGCGTGCGCACCAGACCGTGCGGCGTCCTGATCTCTCCGCGACGGGCCATGCCGTCCTGCGCGATCAGGCGAAACGAGAAGCGGTCGGTCATGAAACGTCCTTGGGAAAGAGCAGCGAGGCGTCGCCGTAGGAATAGAAGCGGTACTCCCGCGCGATCGCATGGGCATAGGCGGCGCGCATTTCCTCCAGCCCGCTGAAGGCACTGACGAGCATGAACAGCGTCGAGCGCGGCAGGTGGAAATTGGTCATCAGCGCATCGATCGCCCGGAAGCGGTATCCCGGCGTGATGAAGATCGAGGTCTCGCCGGAGAAGGCGGCAAGCCCGTTCGTTCCCTGCGCGGCACTTTCCAGGATGCGCAAGGACGTGGTGCCGACCGCGACGACCTTGTTGCCCCGGGCGCGCACGGCGCGCAGCGCCTCGGCCGTCTCGCGGGTGATCTCGCCCCATTCGGCATGCATCTTGTGGTCGTCGGTGTCGTCAGCCTTTACCGGCAGAAAGGTCCCCGCCCCGACGTGGAGCGTCACCAGGTGGCGCTCGATGCCGCGCGCGTCGATGGCCGCCATCAGCTCGGGCGTAAAATGCAGCCCGGCCGTCGGCGCGGCGACCGCGCCTTCCTTTTGCGCATAGATCGTCTGGTAGTCGTCGCGGTCGGCGGCGTCCTCGCCGCGCTTTTGCGCGATATAGGGCGGCAGCGGGATATGTCCGACGGCGGCGATCGCCTGATCGAGATCGGGTCCGGCCAGATCGAAGGCGAGCAGCACCTCGCCGGTCTCGCGTTTCTCCGCGACCGTCGCATCGAGCGTGCCGAGAAGGCAGGTTTCGCCCGCGGCAGTCCCCTCCTCGGCCCGGAAGCGGACCCGGTCGCCGACGACAAGCTTCTTCGCCGGGCGCACGAAGGCCCACCAGCGGTCGTCTCCGGCCTTGAGATGCAGCGTCGCGCCGATGCGCGCCACAGCGTCTCCGCGCGTGCGGGTGCCCTCAAGCTGCGCCGGAATGACCTTGGTGTCGTTGAAGACGAGCGCGTCGCCGGGCTCAAGCAGCGCCGGCAGGTCGCGCACGCCCCGGTCATCGAGCAGCGGCGCGCTACCTGGGCGCACGACGAGCATGCGCGCGGAATCGCGCGGGCGCGCCGGACGCAGGGCAATTCGCTCGTTTGGAAGCTCGAAATCGAAATCGTCGACGCGCATGGGGGCTCTGGAGCTTGAAGGACGGGGCGTCAGAGATCCCAGGCGCGGTTCTGGAAAACGAGCCGATAGCCGTCGGGATCCTCGAAGGTCTTGCCCGCAACCTCCCAATAGGGATTGTGCGCGGGCACCGGCTCATACCCGTGCGCCGTCATCCGGTCAACCGCAAGGCGCCATTCGTCGGGGTCCGGGAGATAGAGCACAAGAAGGTTTTCCGGGCTTTCCGCCCGCGGCGCGATCTGGCCCGTTTCCTGGACAAACTCCAGATGCCAGGGCGCGCCGGGAAACCCGAGGATCGTGCCGGAAAAGCCGTCATGGTCCGAAAACGCGGCAAGGCGCCGGAAGCCGGCGCCTTGCATGTAGAAGCGCTCGAGCGGCGCAAGGTCGTTGGTGGGCCGTGCCACGCGAAGAACCGGAACCTTTGGCGACGATCCGCTCACGCTACGGTCCTTCCTGCTCACGCGTCGGCGGCAACCTTCAGCGACGTGATCTTGTCCGGGTTCTGCACCGGCTCGCCGCGCTTGATCTTGTCGACATTCTCCATGCCGGAGATCACCTCGCCCCAGGCCGTGTACTGGCCGTCGAGCCAGGGGGCGTCGGCGAAGCAGATGAAGAACTGGCTGTCGCCGGAGTTCGGATCCATCGCGCGCGCCATCGAGCAGGAGCCGCGGGTGTGCTTGTGGTTGTTGAACTCGGCCTTGAGCTTGGTGCCCGAGCCGCCGGTGCCGGTGCCCTGCGGGCAGCCGGTCTGGGCCATGAAACCATCGATCACGCGGTGGAAGACGATGCCGTCGTAGAATCCGTCGCGCACCAGCTCCTTGATGCGGGCGACGTGGCCCGGCGCCAGGTCCGGCTTCATCTCGATGACGACGGGTCCCTGTGTGGTCTCCATCAGGAGGGTGTTCTCGGGATCCTTGTAGTCAGCCATGGGTATGCTCCTGTTCGTGTCTGTCGTGTTCGTGTCTTGAAAAAACGGTGAGACGGAAAGGTCAGGTCGCGTCGGCGGCAACCTGCATCTTGATGATCTTGTCGGGGTCCTCGACGGGCTCGCCGCGCTTGATCTTGTCGACATGCTCCATGCCGTCGACGACCTCGCCGAACACGGTGTATTGCCCGTTCAGCCAGTCGCCGTCGGCGAACATGATGAAAAACTGGGAATTGGCGCTGTCGGGTGCGCGCGACCGCGCCATGCCGAGCACGCCGCGCCGGAATGGCGCTTCGGAAAACTCGGCCTTGAGATCGGGGAGATCGGATCCGCCCATGCCGGTGCCGGTGGGATCGCCGGTCTGCGCCATAAAGCCGTCGATCACGCGGTGAAACACGATGCCGTCGTAAAATCCGTCACGCGCCAGCGTCTTGATCCGCTCCACGTGATTGGGCGCAAGGTCGGGGCGCAGGCGGATCACCACCCGCCCGTCCTTGAGGTCGAGATAGAGCGTGTTTTCCGGATCGGCCGGCTGTGCGCCCGCGGACAGCGTCATTGCACCCATCATCATCAGGGCCGCGACGGCGGTAAGAATACGCGAAATCATGAGACCTCCTGAAGAGAACCAGGGTCTGTCAGCCAAGCCGGCGCGACAGGCATTGCACAACATGCGCCGGGACGAAATGGCTCACATCGCCCCCCATCTTGGCGATCTGGCGCACCAGAGTGGCGGTGATGTGGCGCACTTCCGGTGAGGCCGGCAGAAACACCGTCTGCACCTCCGGCGCGAGCGAGCGGTTCATTCCCGCCATCTGCATTTCGAAATCTAGGTCAGTGCCGTCGCGAAGGCCGCGTACCAGGAAAGCGGCGCCGTTTTGCCGGGCGGCCTCGATGACCAGATTGTCGAAGGAGATCACCTCCAGCCGCGCGGCGTCGTCGGCCCCGAAGGCCTCTTCGGCGACAGCCGCGATCATGTCGACACGATCCTCAAACGCGAAGAGCGGTGCCTTGCCGGGGTGGATGCCGATGGCAACAATGACGCGATCGGCCAGGTCCAATGCATGGCGCAAAATGTCGATATGGCCATTGGTGACCGGGTCGAAGGAGCCGGGATAGAGCGCGGTGCGAGTCATTTTCCCTGTCTAGCCGGGGCACGCAGTCGACACAAGCGTTCCAGACATCGACTGTTGCACAAAAACAACTCTCGTAGAATTTATTTAACGGAAGGTCACTTTGTGCTAGACTGTTGCTCATAAGCATAAGGAGGCGCAAAATGCGTGGCATTGCTTTCCTGAGCCTTGGCGGGCTTGCGACTGCGGCGGCAGCTGTTGCTGTTTTCGGCGTCGGCATCACGGTGTACTCCAGCTCCCCCATCGATGTGGCAACGGTCAAGAAGGGCGATCGCCTGCCCAGGACCGTTCAGGTTGCCTGCGGCAGCGAGACCATGGTCGACACGGCGACCGGCTGCGCCGACATCGCGCGCGCACTCGCCCCGTCCGAAAGCGGCAGCTTCCGCACAACGGCCATCACAGGCGGACAGACGACCGTTCTCGTCCGCACCCGCGTTTCAGAGTGATCCGAATCTTCCTGACCTCGGACCTCTCGACAGTGTGACGGCGGCTCCCCCGAACCGCCGTCACACCTCTCCAATCACGCGGAAGACGGACCCGCCTCGCGCCGGTCATCGTCTTATCCACACTTGGCTGCCCGTGCGTAGCGCAACGCTGAGCCAATTCGCGTGGCGGCTTGCGGGCATTGGCCGACAGGTTCACGCACCGCGCACGCAGTGTTCACGGCTTTCTGACCTGTCATGCCCTTGTTACATGGGCAAAAACAGACCATATGACCGTCATGATGACGAATTATGAAAAATATCACCCATATAGTCCGATCGCCCTTTGGGTGACCGGAGTTCTGGTTTTCGGCGCGACGCTCGGAGCCGGAGTGGCAACAATCGGGACCATGGCCGACGCGGCCCCTCAACTCGAACGCGTTGCCTCCGCGGAGGCAAACACCCGGACAAACAAGGATTGCGACGGGGTCATCTTCCGCGATGCGGACCCCGAGTGTTTTGCCGCGCGCCGCTACCCGCATCCGGAGCAGGCGCGGGTGCGACCCGACCGCCCCCTTCAGGATCCCGGAGAAGCCGCCGGATCGTGACGCGCGTCACGGTTTCCTTGCCACGTCCGGTGCAGTGTGAAGACACCAAAAACACACAGCAGGGACGTAACGGCAATGACCTTCACAAGCGACGACCTCAAGACACCTTCAAACAAGACCTTTCGCGACATCGCTCTCGCAACGGTTGCGGCATTGGCGGTCTTCGGCGCCGTCCTGACCGTTGCACAGACGGTCAAGATGGCGGCGGCCAGCGATGCTGTCCCGGCGGCCTCGGCTGAAAAGGCGGATCGCGTGACATCGGCCCTGCCGGCAACCTGCAAGAGCGAGGCATGGGGCGACTGGTCGGCGGATTGCCTGGCGGCCATCAGCGGCACCGTCAATCCGCGCCAGGTCCGCTTCGAGACCTTCGAGGCCCGCGACGTCGAGGGCAAGACCTCCGTGCTTGCCAGGGTTCCGGCCCGCACCTGAGCCGCAGTCCCGCCCAACCGCAAAAGGCGACGCCCTGGATCCCAGGCGTCGCCTTTGCTGTTTCTGGCGCCGATCGGTGTGCGCCGCTCCCAGCCTGAGGGGCCAGGGGTTATTCGGGCTTGTCGTCCGGTCCAGGCGCGCCGTCATCCGCAGGTGACGGTCCGTCTCCCTCGCCGCCATCGCCGGCAGTGTCCGAACCGCCGTCACCCGGCGCATCATCGGACGCGGCAGAAGCCTCTTCTCCGGCCTCGAGATCGCCGTCCTCGGCGTCCTCGTCGGAGATCCGCGACACGGAAACGACCTCCTCACCCTCAGCCGTGCTGAACACGATCACGCCCTGTGTCGCGCGGCCGGCGATGCGGATGCCGTCGACCGGGCAACGGATCAGCTGCCCGCCGTTGGTCACCAGCATGATCTGGTCGTTCTCCTCCACCGGGAAGGAGGCAACCAGCGGGCCGTTGCGATCCGTCACAGCCATGGCGGTGATGCCCTTGCCGCCGCGTCCGGTCACCCGGTACTCGAAGGACGACGAGCGCTTGCCGTAGCCGTTTGCAGAGAGCGTCAGGATGACCTGTTCGGCCGCGCTCATTGCCGCATAGCGTTCCTGCGACAGTTCGCCTTCCGCGACCTCTTCCTCTTCTCCGGCGACCGACTGATCGGCCATGTCGTCCCCCTCGCCGCGCATAAGGCGACGGCGGCGCAGATAGGCCACCCGCTCCTCGGCCGTGCAATCGAAGTGATGCAGGATCGACATGGAGATCACGTGATCGTCGTCCGCCAGATTGATGCCGCGCACACCGACCGAGTTGCGGCCGGCGAAGACGCGCACTCCGGTCACCGGGAAGCGGATGCATTGGCCGAGCGCGGTCGTCAGGTGTACGTCGTCATATTCGGTACAGGTGAAGACGCCGACGATGCCGTCGCCCTCCTCCAGCTTCATGGCGATCTTGCCGTTCTTGTTGATCTGCTGGAAGTCGGAGAGCTTGTTGCGCCGCACCGTGCCGCGCCGGGTCGCGAACATCACGTCGAGGTTCGCCCAGCTCTCCTCATCCTCCGGCAGCGGCAGGATCGAGGTGATCTGTTCGCCCGGCTCCAGCGGCAGCATGTTGACCAGCGCCTTGCCGCGCGAGGTCGGGCCGCCGACCGGCAAGCGCCAGACCTTCATCTTGTAGGCGATGCCGCGCGAGGAGAAGAACAGCACCGGCGTATGGGTGTTGGCGACGAACAGGCGCGTGACGAAATCCTCGTCCTTCGTTGCCATGCCCGAGCGGCCCTTGCCGCCGCGCCGCTGTGCCCGGTAGGTGTCGAGCGGCACGCGCTTGATGTAACCGGCGTGGCTGACGGTAACGACCATGTCCTCGCGGCGGATCAGGTCCTCGTCCTCGAGGTCCGCGCCGCCATCGACGATTTCCGTCCGGCGCGGGGTGGCGAATTCCTCGCGGATTTCCGTCAGTTCCTTGCGGATGATGTCGAGGATCCGGGCGCGGGAGCGCAGGATGTCGAGGAAGTCCTGGATTTCCGCGCCGATCTTGTTCAGCTCGTCGGCGATTTCATCGCGACCGAGGGCGGTCAGGCGCTGCAGGCGCAGGTCGAGGATCGCACGGGCCTGCTCTTCCGACAGCCGGTAGGTGCCGTCTTCCTGCACCATGTGGCGCGGGTCGTCGATGAGCCGGATCAGCGGCTCGACGTCGCGGGCCGGCCAGTGCCGTTCCATCAACTGGGCACGGGCGGTCGCGGGATCCGGCGCGGTGCGGATGAGGTGAATGACCTCGTCAATGTTGGCGACGGCGATCGCCAGACCGACCAGCACATGGGCGCGGTCGCGCGCCTTTTTCAGCAGGAAGCGCGTCCGCCGGCCGATCACCTCCTCGCGGAAGGCGATAAAGGCGCTCAGCATGTCCTTCAGGCCGAGCTGCTCCGGCCGTCCGCCGTTGAGCGCCACCATGTTGCAGCCGAAGCTCGTCTGCAGCGCGGAGAAGCGGTAGAGATTGTTCAGGACCACTTCGGCAACGGCGTCGCGCTTCAGTTCGATCACGACGCGCATGCCGGTGCGGTCGGATTCGTCGCGAATGTCGGAAATCCCCTCGAGGCGCTTGTCGCGGACGCTTTCCGCGATGCGCTCGATCATCGTCGACTTGTTCACCTGATAGGGGATCTCGGTGACGACGATGGCGAAGCGGTCCTTGCGGATCTCCTCCACCTCGGCCTTGCCGCGCATGACCACCGAGCCGCGCGCCGTCTCGTAGGCCGAGCGGATGCCGGACCGTCCGAGAATGATGCCGCCGGTCGGGAAGTCGGGACCGGGAACGATCTCCATCAGCTCCGACGTCGTCATTGCCGGATTGTCCATCAGCGCGATGGAGGCATCGATCACTTCGCCGAGATTGTGCGGCGGAATGTTCGTCGCCATGCCGACGGCGATACCGCCCGCGCCATTGACCAGAAGGTTCGGGAACTTCGCCGGCAGGACGACAGGCTCGCTCTCGGAGTTGTCGTAGTTGTCCTGGAAGTTGACCGTATCCTTGTCGATGTCGTCGAGAATGCGCTGGGTGACCTTTTCCAGACGACATTCGGTGTAACGCATCGCCGCGGCCGGATCGCCGTCGACGGAGCCGAAGTTGCCCTGGCCGTCGATCAGCGGCAGGCGCAGCGAGAACGGCTGCGCCATGCGCACGAGCGCGTCGTAGATCGCGCTGTCGCCATGCGGGTGGTATTTACCCATGACGTCACCGACCACGCGGGCCGACTTGCGGTAGGGCTTGTTCCACTCGTAGCCGTTCTCGTGCATCGAATAGAGGATGCGCCGATGCACCGGCTTCAGCCCGTCGCGAACGTCCGGCAACGCGCGGCTGACGATCACGCTCATGGCGTAATCGAGGTAGCTGCGCTTCATTTCGTCGGTGATGGAAATCGGCCGAATGTCGGACGGAAGTCCGCCCGACGGTGCGCTCGTGTCGCGGTCTGCCAAGGGGGTGTCTCACATCTGTTGAAATCGTGCGTTTCTTATAGCCGATTCCGGCGCTTGCGACAAATCCGCGACACCAAAACGCACGGCTAATTATGACGTGATTTCAATCGCTTGCGCCGACGTTTCGGGAAACTGACTTTGCCAGGGACGGATCGGAACCCGACAGGCGGGTTTTCGGCTGCTATAAGCGCAATATCGGGAATCGGATGATCGGGGGGACGATGCTTGCGGACTATCTGGTAAACGCCTTCGCGACGCTCTTCGTGACCATCGATCCGGTGGGGCTCGCGCCGATGTTCCTGGCCGTCACGGCCGGCGCGACGCCCGCCGTTCGCAAGCGCGTCGCGATCCGCGCCGTGTTGATCGGCGGCGGCATCCTGTTCCTGTTTCTGGTGGCGGGAAAGAACCTGCTCGGCGCGCTCGGCATCTCCGTTCCCGCGTTCCAGATCGCCGGCGGCCTGCTGCTCCTGATGATCGCCGTGGAGATGGTGTTCGAGAAGCGCAACCGGCGAAAGTCGGAAACGGCGGAAAAGGCCGTCGCCCATCACGACGACCTGCATGACGTGGCCGTGTTTCCGCTGGCGATCCCGCTGATTGCCGGACCGGCCGCGATCAGCGCCGTGATCCTGCTATCGTCGCAGGCGCCCGACACGATCTCCGTCCTGGGCCTCGCCTCGGTGATCGGCGTGATCGTTGCGACCTGCTACCTGTCGTTCCTGCTCGCCGACCGCATCGAGCGTCTTTTGGGCGACACCGCCGCCATGGTCATCACCCGCCTTCTCGGCGTGCTTCTCGCCGCCCTGTCCGTGCAGTTCATCGCCGACGGCGTCATCGCGCTGATCGCCGCCGCCAACGCGTGAACCGGATCAGCCCAGCTCCAGCGTGGTGATACCATAGGTCCGGGCAAGGTCCAGCTCCGGCGACGGCCCGCGATACATGCGCACGGTCTCGAATTCCGGCGACAGCTCATATTTTTCGGCGAGATCGAGCCCGGCCTCGTTCGCGGCCGGGACGTCGAGGAAGACCATTTGCCCGCGCACCTCGCCGGCCAGCGCCTGGAACAGCGTGTCGGCGATCTCCGGCGTATCGGCGAGCAGCGGGCCGATCTTGAAGCCCTCCCGGCACCGGCGGATCACCCCGTAGCCGCGCAAGTTGCCCTCCTCGACGAAGACATAGCCGCGCCGCCCAGCGATCATCGGCGCGCACCAGGTGGTCAGGAACCGGTCGCGCGTCGTGGCGAAGAACGGCCTGTCGTAGGCGAGCACGGAGGGCATCACCCCCTGCCCCAGAACGGCGACGCGGGGGTCCATCGGCGGCGTCGCCACTGAGAGCCCGCCATGGCGAAGCGTGTGATAGTCGCTTTCAAAGCCCGTCAGGCGATAGGTCTCTTCCTGCGCCAGAACCGCGTCGAGGCCGATGGTACGCCCCTTCAGGTGTTCGAGGGCGCGGTCCCACAGCGGTCGCGCCAGACCCTGTCCGCGCCAGTCCGGATGGCAGATGTAGAAACCGATGAAGCCGAAATCCTCGCCGTAGCGCACCGCTGAAATGCAGGACACCGGCGTGCCGTCGCATTCGCCGACGAAGAAACCGCCCGGATCGCTGTCGCGGAAGGCGGCCGCATCCTCGAGCCCCGGGTTCCAGCCCTCCTCCGCGGCCCAGTCGAGGGCACGCTCCATGTCGGCGGTTTCCATCGGGCGGATGACGAGGGTCGATGACATGTCGGCTCTCCGGTGCGCGGATACGGGTCGGGCGTCAGGAGCCCGCAGGCGCCAGCAGCCGGTAGGATACGGGATCGTCCGGGCAGGACGCCAGACCGCATTCAAGCCCTGTGCTGAGCGCATTGGCGGCGGCCAGCAACACGATGAGGCCGACGGCCAGCGTTCCGAACGCCGGCCAGGCCTCGCGATCTCGCGGGTCGCGCCGGGCGGCGGGCGTCGAAACGCGCAGGATCAGCATGGCGGCGCAGGCGGCAATCGCCACGACGAAGACGACAAAGGCCCAAGTGTAGAAATGCAGCCCGAGGAACGGCGCGCCATAGCCCGCGTCGCCCGGCTGGATGTGCAGCAGCACCTGGCGCATGGCAAAGCCCGCGCCGACCAGCCCGGCGAGAATCGTCACGCCGTAATGCGCCGGATGCGGCCCGCGCGCGACGGTCAGCACCGGACCGATCGCGAGCAGCAGGAAACCGCCGCGCTGCAGCAGGCACAAGGGACACGGCAGCTCGCCGCCGAAGATCTGGTCCGCGAAGGCAACCAGCAGGACCGCGGAAATCGCGAAAAGCGCGGCGACGTTGAGAAGACCCTCGGTCTTGTGGGAGATCATCGCAAGATCTTTCAAAACGACAGCGGAAGCGCGTCGGAGGCGTGGTGAAAATAGACGCCGATGGCGAAGACGAAGGACAGGCCGGCAAGACCGACGGTCACCCGCCGGGATCCGAAGCCGGCAGAGGCCAGGGTCGCGGTCAAAAGCACAAACAACGCAGTCAGAAACATCGCCTGAGGGACCTGAAAACAAGAGGGCGCGAAACGCGGATCGGGCGGGAGCCATAGGCCGCCGAGACGCCGACCGTTCCTGTGCTTACTCCCGTTTCGCGCCTGCGTCGAGACCGGCTCAGTCCAGATCAAGCGAAACAGCGCGTCCTCCCAGGCCGTGCACACTGTCGCGGGCCCGCACCTCTACCGATCCGGTGCCGGACGGGATCTCGACACCCGACAAGGACCGGGTGAAGGGCTGCTCGTCGACATGGGGATGCGCCAGAACGCGTTGCCCGAGCACCGTTCCGTCGGGTGCGACCACCTCCCACAGGTCGGCATAGTGGTCCCAGCCTTCGTCGGCATGGGCGACGGTGACGTCGAAGCGCCAGGTGCCGTCGCCGGCCTGGCTTGCGACGACCTCGACGATATCCGCCTTTCCGGCGAGCGCGGGGGGCGGCGCGGACCATGCGAGAGCGGCGATGCCCGCGCAAACGGCCCACAGGGTGTTGCGTTTCCTTGGCATGATCGGCCTCCCGGGTTGATTTTGACGGGTGTCTCGGCCTTGACTACCCCCTCATGGCACGGATGCGCGAGTCACAAGCGCGTCACCGCCCGCCACCTGCGGGCGTGCCAGCCAGAACAGGGGACGCCACGCATGGCCGCCACGGGCTCGAAAAAAGTCATCTATGCCGCTCTCGCCGGCAACGGCCTGATCGCCATCACCAAGTTCTTCGCGGCTGCCTACACCGGCTCCTCGGCGATGCTCTCGGAAGGAATCCACTCGCTGGTCGACACCGGCAACCAGGGGCTTCTGCTCTACGGCCTCAAGAAGGCGGATCAGCCGGCCGACGAGAAACACCCGTTCGGCTACGGTGTGGAGCTCTACTTCTGGGCCTTCGTCGTGGCGATCCTGATCTTCGCCGTCGGCTCCGGCATTTCGATCTACGAGGGCGTCCAGAAGATCTTGCATCCGCATCCGATCACCTCGCCGATCGTCGCTTATGTGGTTTTGAGCCTGGCCATTGTCTTTGAATCGGTTGCCTGGTGGATTGCCTACAAGGAGTTCGACCGGGTGCGCGGCCAGCGCGGCCTTCTGCAGGCGGTGCGCGAGAGCAAGGACCCGGCCGTCTTCACCGTTCTGTTCGAGGACACCGCGGCGATGGCCGGCCTTGTCGTGGCGCTGCTGGGGCTGCTCGGCGTCCAGTTCCTCGGCCTGCCGTGGCTCGATGGCGCGGCCTCGGTCATGATCGGCGTGATCCTGGCGCTGACCGCCGCGTTTCTGGCCTATGAAACCAAGAGCCTGCTCGTCGGCGAGGGCGCCGACCCCGCCACGGTGGAGGTCATCCGCAACCTCGTCGAGGCGACGCCGACCGTCTCGCGCATGAACGAGATCCGCACCCTGCACCGCGGTCCGCAGGACGTGCTGTTGGCGCTGTCCATCGATTTCGAGAACAACCTCACCGTCGGCAGTGTGGAGGAATCGATCTACGCGCTCGAGGTGGCGATCAAGCGGCGCTTTCCGATCGTGCGGCGGGTGTTCATCGAAGCGCAGGCCACCCGCCACCATATGGAAATGCTGGAAGCCGACCGTCGGCATGACGATCCGCCGGCAAGCTGACCCGAAGCTCCATCAGCGCGCGAGGCGTTCCGCCAGATCCCGCCAGGGATCGAGCGACCAATGACCGCGCGCGGCCCCTGACGGCGATGGCAGCACGTGGATCCGCGTCGTTTCAATCGTCAGGGTCTGGAGGCCGTAGGCCAGAGCGCGGGTCGGGCAGCCGAAATACAGAGCCGCGGCCCGCTTGCTGGTGAAGGCCAGGGCGCGCGGCGCCACGGCCGCAATGCGCTCGGCAAGCCCGCGCGCGTCGCAGGCAGCGGGATCGAGCTCGTGATCCTGGCCGATGTGCGCCTTGGAAATATCCGTCAGACCGATGCCGAAGTTGGGAAGTTCCGGGAATTCCTGCGGAGAAAACAGCCGCGGCGTCAGGCCGACTTCGGCCAGTGCCCACCAGAACCGGTTGCCGGGGCCGGCGTAATAGGCCCTCGCCTGCGCGGACCGGCGCCCGGCGCCGGTTCCGCAAAAGACAACGTCCAGACCCGGCTGCAGAACGTCGGGCAGGACGGGCGCGCGCGACGCATCTGTCTCGCGCACCTCCATCGTCAGAACGGGATTTCGTCGTCCATGTCGCCCGGACCGCCGAAGCCGCCGCGCTGACCGCCGCCGGAAGACGACCTGCCACCGGGCTTGCCACCGCCGGACGGACCGCCCTGGTCGTATCCGCCGCCCTGATCGTAGCCGCCCTGGTCGTAACCGCCGCCGCCCTGCTCGACGTAGCCGCCACCACCGCCGGAGCGACCGCCACCGCCAGCGCCGCCCTCACCGCGCCCGTCGAGCATGGTGAGCGATCCGTTAAAGCCCTGAAGCACGACTTCGGTGCTGTAGCGATCCTGACCGGACTGGTCCTGCCACTTGCGGGTCTGGAGCTGCCCCTCGACATAGACCTTCGATCCCTTGCGCAGGTAGTTTTCCGCGACCTTGGCCAGACCTTCGTTGAAGATCACGACGCGATGCCACTCCGTGCGCTCGCGGCGCTCTCCGGAGTTCTTGTCGCGCCAGGTTTCCGAGGTCGCCAGACGCAGGTTCACCACCGGACGCCCGTCCTGCATCCGCCGGACTTCCGGATCGGCACCCAGATTGCCGACCAGGATCACCTTGTTGACGCTTCCCGACATCCTCGTCTCCTCAAATCCGTGCTGTGTGCCTGTTGGCCCCGACCATAGGCGCTAGCGCCCGGCGGCGCCGGGCCAATCTGCGGCTTTTCCACAATCGCAAGGCCATCTGCTGCAAATGTTCCTTATTCGTTCCATATCCTGAACCGCTAAACAAGCGGGAAAATGTGGATTCCCTGGCAAGTCCGGTTAAAAGCCCCAATTGAATGCGAGGCGACATGACGCCACGTTCGCCTTGCCGGGCTTGCGTGCACAGGCATGTTCCTTTTATGTTCACGCAATCGGGTTCGCTCCCGCCCGCGTAAGACCATTCCAGTAAGACCGGCGTTCCACGTGCCCCGCGACCGAGGGCGGGACGCGCCGCCGCAATAAAGCTCGCGCGCAACCGCGACCATCCGCAATCGGCACTGCCACCAGGGACCCATTCATGTCCAAGAAGCGTTCGTCCGCCCCCTCCACCGCCACGCCGCCGCCTGCGGACCGGCGCCTGATCACCGTTCGGGGCGCGCGCGAGCACAATCTGAAGAACGTCGATGTCGAACTCCCCCGCGACAAGCTGATCGTGATGACCGGCCTGTCCGGCTCGGGCAAGTCGTCGCTCGCCTTCGACACGATCTATGCGGAAGGCCAGCGCCGCTATGTCGAAAGCCTGTCGGCCTACGCGCGCCAGTTCCTGGAGATGATGCAGAAGCCGGACGTCGACCAGATCGACGGCCTGTCGCCGGCGATTTCCATCGAACAGAAGACGACGTCGAAGAACCCGCGCTCCACGGTCGGCACCGTGACGGAGATCTACGACTACCTGCGCCTGTTGTTCGCACGCATCGGCGTGCCCTATTCGCCGGCGACCGGCCTGCCAATCGAGAGCCAGACGGTGTCGCAGATGGTCGACCGGGTGCTGGCGCTGGAGGAAGGCACGCGGCTCTACCTGCTGGCGCCGATTGTGCGCGGACGAAAGGGCGAATACCGCAAGGAACTCGCGGAGCTGATGAAGAAGGGCTTCCAGCGGGTCAAGATCGACGGCGAGTTTCACGAGATCCCGGACGCGCCGGCACTCGACAAGAAGCTGAAGCACGACATCGACGTCGTGGTCGACCGGATCGTCGTTCGCGACGACATTGGCGGCCGGCTGGCGGATTCGCTGGAAACCGCGCTCGGCCTCGCCGACGGCATTGCCATCGCGGAACTGGCCGACAAGCCGTTGCCGGCGCCGGCCGGCGACGCGGTGCTGCAGAACCGCAACGAGACGCATGAGCGCATCGTCTTCTCGCAGAAGTTCGCCTGCCCGGTCTCCGGGTTTACGATCTCCGAGATCGAACCGCGGCTGTTTTCCTTCAACAATCCCTTCGGCGCCTGCCCGACCTGCGACGGACTTGGCACGACGCTGGCCTTCGAGCCGGAACTGGTCGTGCCCGATCACACCCTGAGCCTGCGGCAGGGCGCGGTGCTGCCCTGGGCGAAGACCGGATCGACCTCGCCCTATTACACGCAGACGCTGGAGGCGATCACCCGGCACTTCAAGGCGTCGATGACCACCCCTTGGGCGGATCTCGCCGAAGAGGTCAGGAACACCATCCTCTACGGCTCGGGGCGCGAAAAGATCGAGTTCGTCTATGACGACGGCGTGCGCAGCTACCGCACGGCGAAGACCTTCGAGGGGGTCGTCGGCAACATCGAGCGGCGCTGGCGCGAGACCGATTCCGAATGGGTGCGCGAGGAGCTGTCGCGCTACCAGTCGGACCGCCCCTGCCCGGCCTGCAACGGCAACCGGCTTAAGCCCGAGGCGCTGGCCGTGCGCATTGCCGAGCGTCACATCGGCGACATCGCCAAACTGTCGATCCGCGAGGCGGGCGACTGGTTCGAGGCCTTGCCCGAGACGCTCACCGACAAGCAGTCGCAGATCGCCGTGCGAATCCTCAAGGAGATCCGCGAGCGGCTGAAGTTCCTCAATGATGTCGGGCTCGACTATCTGTCGCTGTCGCGCAATTCCGGCACGCTGTCGGGCGGCGAAAGCCAGCGCATCCGACTTGCCTCGCAGATCGGCTCCGGCCTTACCGGCGTGCTTTATGTTCTCGACGAGCCCTCCATCGGCCTGCATCAGCGCGACAACGCGCGCCTGCTCGACACGCTCAAGCACCTGCGCGATCTCGGCAACACGGTGATCGTCGTCGAGCACGACGAGGACGCGATCCTGACTGCCGACCATGTGGTCGACATCGGCCCGGGCGCCGGCATTCACGGCGGCGAGATCATCGCGCAGGGAACGCCGGCCGACATTCTCGCCTCCGACGCCTCGCTCACCGGTCAGTATCTCTCCGGCAAGCGGGACATTCCGATGCCGGCCGAGCGGCGGCCGATCTCCAAGACCCGCCGGATCCGCGTTTCTGGCGCGCGCGGCAACAATCTCAAGGACGTCACGGCGGATATTCCGCTTGGCACCTTCACCTGCATCACCGGCGTTTCCGGCGGCGGCAAGTCGACCTTCCTGATCGACACACTCTACAAGGCCGCGGCCCGCCGGCTGAACGGCGCGCGCGACAATCCGGCGCCGCACGACCACATCGAGGGACTGGAGTTCCTCGACAAGGTGATCGACATCGACCAGTCGCCGATCGGGCGCACGCCGCGCTCCAACCCGGCGACCTACACCGGCGCCTTCACGCCGATCCGCGAGTGGTTCGCCGGCCTGCCGGAGGCGAAGACGCGCGGCTACGCGCCGGGGCGGTTCTCCTTCAACGTCAAGGGCGGGCGCTGCGAGGCCTGCCAGGGCGACGGCGTCATCAAGATCGAGATGCACTTCCTGCCAGACGTCTATGTGACCTGCGACGTCTGCAAGGGGAAACGCTACAACCGCGAGACCTTGGAAGTCGAGTTCAAGGGCAAGTCGATCGCCGACGTGCTGGACATGACGGTGGAGGAAGGCGCGCGATTCTTCTCCGCCGTGCCGTCCGTGCGCGACAAGCTGGAGACGCTCGCCCGCGTCGGCCTCGGCTACATCAAGGTCGGCCAGCAGGCGACGACGCTGTCGGGCGGCGAGGCGCAGCGCGTCAAGCTTGCCAAGGAACTCGCCAAGCGCGCGACCGGACGCACGCTCTACATTCTCGACGAACCGACGACCGGACTTCACTTCCACGATGTCGCCAAGCTTCTGGAGGTGCTGCACGAACTGGCCGACCAGGGCAACACCGTGCTGGTGATCGAACACAATCTCGAGGTCATCAAGACGGCCGACTGGATCGTCGACCTCGGGCCGGAGGGCGGCGACGGCGGCGGCATGATCGTTGCCGAAGGTCCACCGGAAACCATCGTCGAGACGCCGGAGAGCTACACCGGCCGGTTCCTGCGCGAAGTGCTCGAGCGTCGTCCGGTCCAGCGCCTGAGTGCCGCCGAATAAGGCAGCGGGTGCCACGGGCCGGAGTTCGGGGCACCCCGCGCGGCGGCAGGCGAAAACCGCAGCCATTCCGCACCGTTTCGCCGGGAGTTTGCGCGCATGTCTGTGCGCGCCGCGTCCGGGCGTGTCGCTCCGGGATGGTGCAATGCACAATCCGCACGCCTGCCATGCAAACAATGCACTTTTTTTCAGCGGCTGAAAAACCTACTTGATGGTCATCGAATTCGGGCGGCGCAAACGGTTCTACCGGGCGTCGCCTTACACCCATCGAGGCCAATATGTTCGACTCACTTGCACGCAAGTACCGCAACTGGCGGACTTACCAGAACACCGTCTCCGAGCTGTCGCGTCTGTCCACGCGCGAGCTTGACGACCTCGGCATCGCACGCGGCGACATCTCCTTCGTCGCCCGTCGCGCCAGCCGATAACAGCTCACGATCAAAGAGATAGACCTCCTCCCCTGTCTCTTTGTCGTGTTCGGGCGGGACCTCCTCCTCCCAATCCCGTCCGACCATTGCGTCGCCCGCCGGTCCTCCTCCCTCCGGCGGGCGATCGCATTTTTGCAGAGCATCCCGACGGCCACCGCCGCAAGCGGCCAGATGCGCCGCGCTTCCGTTTCCCGGCTTGCAGGAACTGCATGACGGTCATGCGGAATGAGCGCATTCCGCTTTCGGGGACTCACCCCATATCCAAGCAAGAAGAGAGTGCTGCAGCGCAACATGCGCGGCGCATCTCAGCCCAGACAGATCCAGACGATGGAGTTTCCAATGCTCGACAATCTCGTGCGCAAATATCATTCCTGGCAGAAGTACCGTCGCACCTATGACGAACTGTCCCGCCTGTCCAATCGCGAGCTGAACGACCTCGGCATCGGCCGCGGCGACATCGACTTCATTGCCCGCAGCAACATGCGCTAATCCGTCGCGGTCCTGAACGGGCCGCCGGATTCTTGCCTCAAAAAGCGCCGGCCGGTTTCCTCCGGGCGGCGCTTTTTGCATTCTGAATCAGCAGTTTGCCTATGAATGCACCGCAATATTCACAAAAGTGAATTGCTACCCGCTCTGCGAGGGGCAGCTATGCAGGAACCGCTCTGGAAATCCCGGCGCGAGTCGCCCATATCACTGTCATCGGGTTCGGGCGCACCTCCTCCCAGCGCCTTGAGCCTGACCCGACCGGCGCTCCTCCTCCCAACGCCGGTCACAATCGAAAACGACGCCCACCGGTCCTCCTCCCTCCGGTGGGCGTTCGTTTTTCCGGATCCCGCTTCCGGGCCTTGCCCTCATCCCCAAGCTGCCCCATGACTCACGGACTGAAGCTGCCTTCGCGCGCTTTCCCATCGTGAGATCAATGAATTGTGAGATCAGGGAATCGGCATGTCGCTCGATACCGCCAGGCCAGGCCTTCCGGCCTTCTACGACGACCTCGACCTGACGCTTGAAGAGATCAGCCGTCGGCTCACCGACGGTGTGCGCAACCGGCGGTCCGCGTTTCACACCCCGGCGGTCGCGACTGTGACCCCGCAGAACACCCCGGACGTGCGCCGGATGGTCCTGAGGGGCGTGGACAAGTCGCCCCTGACGCTTCGCTTCCATACCGACAAACGCAGCGGCAAGGCGCATCAAATTCATCAAAATTCGAGCGGATTTTGCGAAATTTACGACTCAGATTGCAAAATTCAGCTCAGATTGAGTTGCCGGCTGACCCTTTTGCATGACGGCGAAACGGTCGAGCGGGCCTGGTCCGCGACCCGTCCGATGAGCCGCGCCTGCTATCAGATCGAGACCGGTCCCGGAACGGAAATCCCCGCTCCCGGCACGGCCGTCTACGACAGCGGATGCCCCGACGAGGGACGGGCGAACTTCGCCGTACTGATGGCCGAGGTCTTGCGGATGGAGTGGCTCTATCTCGCGGCCAGAGGCCACGCACGGGCGCGCTTCGAGCGGGCCGGCGACGGCTGGTCAGGATGCTGGCTGGCGCCCTGACGCCGTCTTAGCGCGCCTTGCGGGAGCTTCCCAGCACGTCGAGATAGGCTTGCTGCATGTCGGCGATACGGCCGGCGACCGCCGCATTCGCCTTGAAGCTGTTTTCCGCCTGCATCATGTCGACCATCGCGCCGGCCATGTCGGAGGCGAATCCGATCGGACGCGCGCCGCGCACCGGGTCCGCGCCGCCTGGCGCCGGGACGCCCGCGCCGGTCGTTCCCTGGGTTGCCTCGGTCAGCCGATTGCCGGCCTCCGCCCCGGCCGCGACAATGCGACGCGCGGAGGTTTCGAAGCGATCCTGCGCGCCCTTGAGGCCCGCGATTGAGGTCATCAGTGCCGACATGGCGTCCACTCTAGGCCAGAGTGTGTTAACGCTGCTTTTCCGTCGTCCGACGAACTTTACGAATCGCGAGAGCCTCCGCCCCGCTAGGGGCCCGAAAGCCGGATCCGACCGAAATGCTGCTGACCCTGTCCCTCACCGGCCCGTTCTTCGCCGTGGTCGCGCTCGGCTTCTTTGCGGCGCGGAAGGGCTGGATGCCGGACGGGGCGGTCCGCAGCCTGAATGTCTTCGTCTTCTATTTCGCCATGCCGGCCCTGATCATCCGTGCGCTCGGCCGACAGGACATCGCTGCAGCGCTCAATGGTCCGGCCGTTCTCGTCTGGGCGCTCGCCGGCCTGTGCGCCTTCGGCCTTGCCATGGCGATCATGCGTCTCGCCTTCGCCGCGCCGCTGCCTGAAATGGCGCTTGCCGGACAGGCCGCATCGGTTGGAAACATCGGCTTCCTTGCCCTTCCGCTGATGCTGGCCGCCTTTGGCGATGCCGCGGCGCCGCCGATTGCGGTTGCCCTGACAATCGATCTCGTCGTGCTGATCCCGCTCTCCATCGGCCTGCTCGAATGGTCCGCCGGCAAGAGCGGCGGCACGGCGAAGATGCTGACCAGTGTGGCGCGCGGGGTGGTGGCCAATCCGTTCATGCTGGCGATTGCCGCGGGCGGCGCACTGTCGCTCTCCGGACTGACGCTGCCTGGACCGATCGACCGGTTCTTCGTCTTTCTCGGCAGTGCTGCGGGTGCGACCGCGCTGTTTTCGCTTGGCGTCTCGCTTGCCGCGCGCCGGGTCGGCGGTGACGGACGCGCCATCGCGCTTCTGGTCGCGCTGAAGCTTGTCGCCCATCCGCTGCTCGTTTTCGCCCTGGCCCGGGTCTTCGGCCTCGATCCCTTGCAGACCGGGTTGCTGATGGTCATCGCGGCCATGCCGATTGCCGGAAACGTCTTCGTCATCGCGGAGCGCTACGGCGTGCTGGTCCAGCGGCTTTCGACCGCGATCCTCGTCTCCACCGCGCTCGGGGTGATCACCGTGTCGCTTGCGGTGATGGCGGCACAGGGCTGACAAAGCCGGCAAACCGCCCCATATCCGGTAGACCACCCCGGTTGTCCGCAACCGCGTCCCCCGTCTTTCAAGGAACATCATGCGCGATCCCGAAAACCCGCTGCTCGCCTCCTGGAGCGGCCCTTACGGCCTTCCGCCCTTTTCCCGCATCGAGACGCATCACTACCCGCCCGCCTTCGAAACGGCACTGAAGGAGGCCCGGAGCGAGGTCGAGGCCATCGCCAACGCCCGGGAGACGCCCAGCTTCGACAACACCATCGCGGCGCTGGAACGCGCCGGCGAACGGCTGACGCGGGTTGCCTCGACCTTCTTCAATCTCGCGAGCGCGAACACCTCGCCCGAGCTTCAGGCGATCGAGCGCGACCTGGCACCGAAGCTTGCCCGCCATTCCAGCGAGACGCTGCTCAACCAGACACTGTTTGCACGCATCACGCAGCTTTGGGCCGACCGCGACACGCTTGGCCTCGTCCCGGAGCAGGCACGGGTGCTGGAGCGCTACCATTCGATGTTCCAGCGCGCCGGCGCCGGGCTGAGCGATGCGGATCGCGCGCGCATGAGCGAGATCACCCAAGAGCTCGCCGTGCTGGGCACGCAGTTCTCGCAGAATATTCTGGCCGATGAAGCCGCTTACCGGCTCGTGCTGGATGGCGAGGCGGATCTCGCCGGCCTGCCGCCGTTCCTGCGCGCGGCGGCCGCGGAAGCCGCCGAGGAACGCGGCCTTGCGGGAAAGCACGTCATCACGCTGTCGCGCTCGCTGATCGAACCGTTCCTGCAGTTTTCCACCCGCCGCGACCTGCGCGAGGCGGCCTTCACGGCCTGGCGCGCACGCGGAGAAAACGGCGGCGACACGGACAACCGGGAGATCATCTCCCGCACCCTGAAACTGCGGCGCGAGCGCGCCAGATTGCTCGGCTTTGAGGATTTTGCCGCCTACAAGCTCGACGACAGCATGGCCAAGACGCCCGAAGCCGTGCGCGACCTGCTGGAAAGCGTCTGGCGCCCGGCGGCGGACAAAGCGCGGCGCGAAGCCAGGGCCCTACAGGACCTGGCCGCGCAGGATGGCGACAACATCGAGATCGCCCCTTGGGACTGGCGTTTCTACGCGGAGCGCGTGCGCCAGCGCGACCACGCCATCGACGAGGCGGAGCTGAAGCCCTACCTCCAGCTCGAGGCGATGATCGAGGCCGCCTTCGACACCGCGACGCGCCTGTTCGGGCTGACCTTCGAGGAGCAGCACGGGCTCGATCTCTATCATCCGGACGTGCGCGCCTTTGCGGTGCGCGACCGAAACGGCAAGTACATCGGCCTGTTCCTCGCCGACTATTTCGCCCGCGCCTCGAAGCGCTCGGGCGCCTGGATGAGCGCCTTCCGCCAGCAGCAGAAGCTTGCCGGCGACATCACCCCGATCATCGTGAACGTGATGAATTTCGCCAAGGCGCCCAAGGGCGAAAAGACCCTTTTGACCTTCGACGACGCGCATACGCTGTTTCACGAGTTCGGCCATGCGCTGCACGGCCTGCTGTCGAATGTCACCTACCCGATCGTGTCCGGAACCTCGGTCTCCCGCGACTACGTGGAACTGCCGTCGCAGCTTTACGAACACTGGCTCGACCAGCCGGAAACACTGCAGCGCTTCGCGGTGCATGTGGAGACGGGAAAGCCGATGCCGGACGATCTGCTTGAGCGCGTCCTTGCCGCTCGCACCTTCAATTCCGGCTTCGACACGGTCGAGTATCTCGCCTCGGCGCTGTTCGATCTCGACGCCCATACAGCGCCTGAGGACATGACGGATGTGACGGCGCTGGAGGCCGCGACACTGACGCGAATGGACATGCCGAAGCAGATCGCGATGCGGCACCGGCCCACGCATTTCGCCCATGTGTTCTCCGGTGAGAACTACGCATCGGGCTACTACAGCTACATGTGGTCGGAAGTGATGGATGCGGATGCCTTCACCGCCTTCACAGAAGCGGGCGACATCTTCGACCCGGCGACGGCCGCGCGGCTTTACGAGCACATCTATTCCACCGGCGGACGCCAGGACCCGAAGGACGCCTATATCGCCTTTCGCGGCGCGCTGCCGGACGCAAGCGCCCTGCTGAAAAAGCGCGGCTTTGCCTGACAAGCCTGATCGTCGGCGGCGCGCAGGTCGCGCGCCGCCTTCATCACCGCTCGATCAGAGGAACTCGACCTTGCCGGTGCCAATGTCGTAGACCGCGCCGACGACCTTCACCCGGCCGGCGGCCACGGCGTCAGCGACGATGGGGGTTGCCGCTGTCAGCATCTCGACGTTGTAGAGCACATTCTCCCGGGTCGCGGCGTCGACCGGATCAGCCGGCTTTTTCGCAAGCGCCCGTTCCACGCCGGGCTTGAGGGCGTTGACCAAATCCGGCAGATGCCCGGGCAGCTCGGTTCCGTTCTCGATGACATCGATCGTCGCTTTGACCGCACCGCAATTGCTGTGGCCGAGCACGACAAGCAACGGAATGCCGAGAACGGCAACACCGTATTCGATGCTGGCAAGGCCGTTCCCGTCAACGAAATTGCCGGCAACCCGCAGCACGAAGAGCTCTCCCGGTCCCTGATCGAAGACAAGCTCCGGCGACACGCGGGAATCGGCGCAGGACAACAGGCCGGCAAAGGGAAACTGCACGCCGGCGCGCGCCATCCGTCCGACGGAGAAATCGGCATTGGCCGGCTGATTGGCCGTATAGCGCCCGTTGCCGTCCTTCAGACGCGCCAGCGCCTTGTCGGGATCGATGTCATTGGGTGCAGCCGGCGCTTCATCCGCAAACGCCTGACCGGGAAGCGCGAATCCGCCGGCGAATGCGGTGGAGGCGGCCGCGGCACCGAGCCCGAAGAGGCCGCGCCGCGTCAGATCGAACGCATGATCGTTACACATAGACTGAAATTCCTTGTCCCGCGTCGCGGTGGCCTTACCGGAGGTTCCGGAAATCGGCATGCGACATGCGGCCGGCAGAACCGGAGCGCACAACCCCGACGAAAATGAAGGGGCGAAACGACGCCCGTGCGGACCGCAAGAGGCACCGGGCAGCAGCAGTGCCGCCGCCGGTCAGGGTCAAGTCTTTAGCAGGACGCGCGCCTGCGCAAACCCTGAAACCGCTGACTACCCGATATTCCTGTGTGTTGTTTCCAAAAGATTATCTTTTCAAATCAATATGTAAGCATCGAAGGCGCGGAGTAACGCAGGGTCTTCCAAGGATCTCGTCACCGTTTCCTAGCCGTTTGCCAGCAGGCCCTCGACATAAGGGGCAAAGCTGCGCCAGCACTCGACGACGAAGGTTTCCGGGCCGGTGCGCCAGAGCACGATCTCCGCCTTGGTGAACAGCGTTCGCGTCACCTGTCCGACGGGAAACGCCCCCTCGTCCAGGTCCAGAAACACCTGGGTGTTGAGCAGGGCTGCCGCACGCGGGCCGCTGACGATCAGCGCCACGTTTCGCTCCGAGACATCGACCAGCGCGTGCGGATGCGTCCCGACCGCTGTCGCGATCTCGTCGCACAGGGTCATGGCAAGGGCCCAGGGCACCTCCTCGCCGACGGTCCCGGATGCGGCAAGCAACAGCCATTCGTCGGGCCCAAGCCAGAGTGCAGCTCGCTGGCCGACAGGATTGGCGGCAAGCGGCGCCATCGGCAGCGACGCGCCGAAGGCCGCACCGGCCTTGCCGGCGGCCGTGGCATCACCGCGAAAGGCAAGACGGGCCAGCGGGGCCGCCCGGGTCACGGTGACATCGGGACGTGAGACGACGGAGGCGCCTTCCGTCGTGGCGGGAGCATAAAGGGCGGTGTCAGGCATTGAGCCGGCTCCCTTCCGGATCGACAAACACGGGCTGGACGACCTCGACCGCGATGCCGCCGTTCGGCATCGGAACATGAAGGGTCTCGCCGATCCGGTCGCGACCGCCGGCGATCATCGCCAGCGCGATCGGGCGACCGGCGGCGGGCGACTGATAGGACGAGGTGACGTGACCAAGCGCGGAGGTACCGCGCGCCGGTGACCGCTCGACGGTCACCTGGGCGCCCTCTTCCAGCAAGGTCTTGCCGTCCTTCGTCAGCAGACCGACCATCTGCTTGCGCCCCTCGGCGACCAGATCGGGCCGCGCCAGCGAGCGTTTGCCGACGAAATCGGGTTTCTTCTTGCCGATGGCCCAGCTCATGCCGACGTCGTCCGGCGTGACGGTGCCGTCGGTTTCCTGTCCGACGATGATGTAGCCCTTCTCGGCACGCAGCACATGCATCGCCTCCGTGCCATAGGCGCAGCCGCCAAGCTTTTCGACATTGGCCCAGACCGCTTCCCAGACCGCGCGGGCGCGCGACGGTGGCACGTTGATCTCGTAGCCGGCCTCGCCGGTGAAACTCATGCGAAAGAGACGGCAGGGCACGCCGCCCATCACATGGCCCTCGCGAAGCGACATATGCGGGAAGGCGTCGCCCGACAGGTCGATATCGTCGACGAGCGGGGCAATCGCCTCGCGCGCCTTGGGCCCCTGAACGGCAATCACCGCCCATTGCTCGGTGGTCGAGGTCAGCCAGACGTTCAGGTCGCTCCATTCGGTCTGGAGATAGTCTTCCATGTGGGCGAGCACGCGCGGCGCGCCGCCGGTCGTGGTGGTGACATGGAAGCGGTCGTCCGCAAGCCGCCCGACAACGCCGTCGTCCATGATGAAGCCGGCCTCGTTGAGCATCAGCCCGTAGCGCAGCTTGCCGACGCCGAGTTTCGTCCAGGGATTGGTGTAGATGCGGTTGAGGAATTCCGCGGCATCCGGGCCGACGATCTCGATCTTGCCGAGTGTGGTCGCATCGAAGATGCCGACGCTCTCGCGCACCGTGCGGCACTCGCGGGCGACCGCGTCATGCATGTCCTCGTCGCCCTTAGGGAAATACCAGGCGCGCTTCCACAGGCCGACATCCTCGAACGCGGCGCCCTGCTCCGCCGCCCAGTCGTGGATCGGCGTCTTGCGCACGGGATCAAAGAGGTCTCCGCGCGAGGTGGTCGCCAGCGTCCCGAAGGTGACCGGCGTATAGGGCTGGCGAAAGGTGGTGAGGCCCACCTGAGGGATCTCGTTGCCGAGCGCGCCGGAGGCAATCGACAGCGCGTTCATGTTCGACAGGCGGCCCTGGTCAGTGGCCATGCCGGTCGTCGTGTAGCGCTTGATGTGCTCGATGGAGTGCATGCCCTCGCGCACGGCAAGCTTCACGTCCTTGGCCGTGACGTCGTTCTGGAAATCGACGAAGGCGCGTACGCGCGCCGCATCGCGGTCATGCGGCACGGCGCCGAGCCACCAGCCGCCGCCGGCGTCGCCGCCGGTTGCCGCGAAACTCGGCGCCTCGCCCGCGTGTCCGGCAGCGGTCGCCGCAGCGACGCCGGCGCGTGCGCCGTCGGCGAGCACCTCGGCGAGACCGTCGATGCCCCTGCAGCTTCCCGCCGAGCGCTGCGCCTGCACGGGATCGCCCGGCAGGAAGGCGCCCGCGTCGGCCTGCCAGTCGAGCTTGCCGCGCGCCTGCGAATGCAGGCTGACGTTGGGCGTCCAGCCGCCCGACATCAGCAGGCAATCGGCCTCGACCTCGCCGGCGGACAGTACGCCGGCGTCCGAAATCCGGCCGAGAAGAACGCGTTTCACGCGCGTCTTGCCGATAACGCCGGTCACGGCACAGCTTGTTTCCACGGGAATGCCGAGAGACCCAGCACGCTCGACGAGAGCCGCCGGCGGCTCGGCGCGCAGATCGGCGATCACCGCAATCGTGCCGCCGGCCTCGGCGATGTCGAAGGCGGCGCGCCAGGCACTGTCGCAGGCGGTCGCAACCGCAATCGCCTTGCCGGGCACGACGCCGTAGCGATTGGCGTAGATGCGGCCCGCCTCGGCCATCATCACGCCGGGGCGGTCGTTTTCCGGAAAGACCAGCGGGCGCTCGATGGCGCCGGTGGCGAGCACGACCTCTTTCGCCCTGACCTGCCACATGCGTTCGCGCGGGAGCGCCGGATCCGGTTCCGCCAGATGGTCGGTGACCCGCTCGGCGAGCGCGAGGAAGTTCTGGTTGAAATAGCCGAAGACGGTGGTGCGCGGCAGGAGCGTGACGCGCGGATTGTTGCCAAGTTCTCCAAGCGCGTCAGTCACCCAGTCGGCAGCGGGTTTGCCTTCGATCTCCGCGCCGCGCTCATGCAGCAGGCTGCCGCCGAATTCCGCCTGTTCGTCGGCGAGGATCACGCGGGCGCCGCTGCGCGCGGCCGCAAGGGCCGCGGCAAGCCCGGCCGGTCCGCCGCCTGCGACCAGCACGTCGCAATGGGCATAGGTGTTGGCGTAAGTGTCGGTATCCGGCTTCGTCGGCGCCTTGCCGAGACCGGCGGCGGCGCGGATGAAAGGCTCATAGACCCTGTTCCAGAAGCTCTTCGGCCACATGAAGGTCTTGTAGTAGAAGCCGGCAACGAAGAGCGGCGACAGCTTGTCGTTCACCGCGCCGATGTCGAAGGCAAGCGACGGCCAGCGGTTCTGGCTTTCCGCCGCCAGCCCCTCGTGGATCTCGACCTGTGTCGCGCGCAGGTTCGGGGTCGCCTCGCCGCCGGCGTGTTTCGCCCGGCTGCGGGCAACGCCGACCAGCGCGTTCGGCTCTTCCGAGCCGGCGGTGACGATGCCGCGCGGGCGGTGATACTTGAAGGAGCGGCCGACCAGATGGACATCGTTGGCCAGAAGCGCCGAGGCGAGCGTGTCGCCGGCAAAGCCCTGGTATCGCTTGCCGTCGAAGGTGAAGGTGACCGGCGTGCCGCGATCGATGCGCCCGCCTTCGGGCGTGCGGTTTTGCTGTGTCACTGTGCGCCCTCCCTGGCGAGCGCCTCGAGATCCGGACATTTTTCGCCGGTCTTGTAGACGCAGACGAAGCGGTCGCTCACGGTGTGGCGCACGGCGTTGAAGAAGCGTCCGCAGCCATGGACGTGACGCCAGCGCTCGGCCAGCAGCCCCTTGGGGTTGCTGCGCATGTAGAGGAATTCGGCCCATTGATGATCGTCGAGATCGGCGGGTTGCGCCGGGCGGTCGATATGTGCCTCGCCGCCGTAGCGAAACTCGATCTCGGGGCGTTCGACGCCGCACCAGGGACAGGAAATCAACAGCATCGGCCTTGCCTCAATGTGCCACGGCGGCAGCCGCCGCCTCGTCGATCAGCCGGCCGGTGCGAAACCGGTCCAGCGTGAAGGGCGCGTTGATCGGGTGCGGCTCGTCGCGCGCGATGGTATGCGCAAAGACATGCCCCGATCCCGGTGTCGCCTTGAAGCCGCCCGTGCCCCAGCCGCAATTGACGAAGAGCCCCGGCACCGGCGTCTTGCCGATGATCGGCGAGCGATCCGGCGTGACGTCGACGATGCCGCCCCAGTTGCGCAGCATGCGCATGCGGCGAAACATCGGAAACAGCTCGCAGATCGCATCGACCGTATGGGTGGTGATCTGCAGCCCCCCGGTCTGGCTGTAGGACACATACTGGTCGGTGCCGGCGCCGATCACCAATTCGCCCTTGTCGGACTGCGACAGATAGGCGTGCACCGTGTTGGACATGACCACGCAGGGGAAGCACGGCTTGACCGGCTCGGAGACGAGCGCCTGCAGCGGGGTCGATTCCAGCGGCATGCGCACGCCCGCCATGTCCATCACGACGCTGGTGTGACCGGCCGCGACGACGCCGATCTTCCTGGCGCCGATGAAGCCGCGCGAGGTCTCGACGCCGGAGACGGACCCGTCGGCCGCGCGGCGGATGCCGGTGACCGCGCAGTTCTGGATGATGTCGACGCCGTATTTGTCGGCGCCGCGGGCATAGCCCCACGCGACCGCGTCGTGACGGGCGACGCCGGCCTTGCGCTGGAGGGCCGCGCCCATCACCGGATAGCGGATGTTCTTCTCGATGTTGAGCGGCGGGCAGTAGGCCTTGGCCTCCTCCGCGCTCAGCCACTCGTTCTGGACGCCGGCGAGCCGGTTGGCGTGGACATGGCGCTTGAACACCTGAACATCGTGCACCGTATGCGCCAGCATCATGACGCCGCGCGCGGAATACATCACGTTGTAGTTCAGCTCCTGCGAGAGGTCCTGCCACAAATCCATGGCGTGATCGTAGAGACCCTCGCTCTCCTCCCACAGGTAGTTGGAGCGCACGATGGTGGTGTTGCGGCCGGTGTTGCCGCCGCCGAGCCAGCCCTTTTCCAGCACCGCGACATTGGTGACGCCGTGCTCCTTGGCCAGATAATAGGCGGTCGCGAGGCCGTGACCGCCGGCACCGATGATGATCACGTCATAGTCGGGCTTGGGGTCGGGCTTGCGCCACTGGTGGCCCCAGTCCTGATGGGCGTTGACCGCCTTGCGGGCCAGTTCCCAGAACGAGAAACGGGTCATGCGAACCTCGGTTGTGTCGCCCGGGCGGCCTTGCCCCCGCGCATCGTCCCTGATTTGTGCCGTCGCACGCGCTCGGGCGCTTGCATAAAACCGACATCGGGGCGGTCCAATGCGTCGCCTTCCGGCGAGCGGTGTGCCGGTTCAGCGCTCGCGCCGCGACAGCTCAGCAAGACCGGCAAGCGCAACCGATGCCCAGGCCAGGATCAGCAGGCCACCGCCAAGCGGGGCCGCGAAGGCGAAAAGCCGCTGGCCCAGAAACGCGCGCGCGGAAAGATCGCCGCAAAAGAGTGTCAGACCAACCGCCGCGATCCAGCAGATCGCAGTCCCCGCGCCGCGCGGCGTCAGGCCCGTGGCCAGGCTGAGAAACAGGAACAGCGGCGCATGGGCCAGGAGCATGCGGGCTGCGGGATCGAGCAACGCGCCGGCCGGCGAATGCGTGGCCGCAGCGGACAGTCCGACGCCAAGCAACCCGGAAAGCCCCGCCAGAACGAGCGGAAGGGCGCGCGGCGTGGAAGACGGCGTGTCGCCCGCCCCCGTCACGTGCCGTCCCCGTGCCTTTGCAGCGACATGCCGGCAGCGCTCCAGGCGCCCGGCCAGACCTCGGCCCCGCCGGCGCGCAAGGTCCGGATCTCGCCGACCGGAACGTCGACGACGAGATACGGCTCTTCGCCAGCCATCCCGTCGACGGGCGGCAGTTCGCCGCCGATCCCGGTGTAGCCGAGGCTCGGCTCGCAGGGCAAATAGAGCGCCGCGCCGGAGACATTGGTGTCATTTTGCGTGGTGCCGGGTGCGGCCCCCACGACACCGCAGACGGCGACGGCGCTCATCAGCTCGACGGCCCGCGCCCTGGCACAGCCGAACACGCGATGATAGCCGGCCAGGCTCGAGGTCATCGACGGGACTAGAAGCACGTCCGGCGCATCCTGCGCGATCAGGCAGGAGAGCGCCGGCATCTCGACGTCGAGGCAGATCAGCATCGCCATGCGCACGCCCTCTATCTCGAACAGCGGCACATGGGCGCCGGGCGTGAGCAGCCAGGTCTCGGGGTCTTTTTCAAACGGGGTCAGCGCAAGCTTGTCGTGGACCACCTCGCGCCCGTCGGCGAGCAGCGCGAAGGCGCGGTTGACGTAACCGCCCTGACCACCGGGGGCGGGCCAGGGCATGGAGCCGGCGATCAGGGAGATCCCGTGCCGGGCGACAAGGTCCTTCAGCGCGGGAAGAAGCGCATCGGCTTCACCCGCCATCCAGGCGAGTTCCTCCGTCGGCAAAAGGCCATCGGGTTTCCAGGCAAGGAATGCCTCGCTCAGATATTCGGGGAGAACGAGCAGCCGCGCGCCGTCGTTGCGCGCGCGTTCAAGCCGCGCAGCGATCCCGGCGAGAAAAGCGTCGCGGGAGGCACCGCCTGTCGAAAGATTGTAGGCGCAAAGCGCGAGGCGAAAGGAATCCGTTGTCATGGGGCGGGATGCTGACCGCAAAGACGCTCGAATTCAAGCGCATGCGACCGGGATCGGGGACCCCGCGTCGAATTGCCCGCAAAACACCCCGATTTCGCGGTTCAATCCTGCGTGGTCAGGATCTTTGCGGCCATCAGCAAGGTGGCGAGCACCAGCCCGGAGCGCAGCGGCGTGACAGCCGCGTCCTTCTCCGGCAGCACGCCGACGACACCGCGCGCGCGCATCGTCTGCAAAGCGCGGTCCGCATTGTCCGCCGCCTGATCGACATCCGACATCAGCCGGCGCAATTGTGCCCTCGGAGACATGATTCCATCCCACATTCACCATCCATCTTCAGGGTATGGGGACAGTCTTTCCGTAGTGTTAATGGCCGGCAAAAACTGCCGGGACAGATGTGCCGACGCCTTACATCCGGCTTAGCCGCGGGTCGGCCGCATCCAGCACCCGGAACTGCACACGCTCGCGCCCTTGCCAGGTGTCAAGCGAGAGGCAGCCGGCGACATGCAGCGGATCGCCGCGCTTCTCCAGAAGCATCTTGCCAAGCGGCGTGTCCGCCGCCTTGAAGGCAATCGCCTTGAGGCTTCCGCCGCCGCCATCGGCCAGCGTCAACCGGACGTGGCCCTTGCCGACGGTGTCGGCGTAGGACACCCGGTGGCTCGGCAGCGCGAAGACCGGCTCGGGATGTCCCGCTCCAAAGGGGCCGGCCTGTTCCAGCGCATGCACCAGATCCGTGCTCGCCGCCGATGCCGTCAGCGCGCCGTCGATCTTCAGCTCGTTTTCGGCGCGCGCCACCTCGACCTGTGCAGCCAATGCCGTATCGAGGAAGGCGGAGAGATCGGCGAGACGCTCGCGGCGCACGGTGAGGCCCGCGGCCATGGCGTGGCCGCCACCCTTTTCCAGAATGCCCTCGTCCACGGCCTTGCGCACGGCTGCGCCGAGATCGACGCCGGGAATGGAGCGCCCCGACCCGGTGCCCTTGCCGTTCACGTCATAGGCGATGGCGAAAGCCGGACGGCGGTAGCGGTCCTTCAGCCGCGAGGCGACCAGGCCGACGACACCGGGGTGCCAGCCGTCGGACCCGGTCAGCAGGACGCTCGGATCGCTGTCCTCGACGGAGACCAGCGCCTGGGCATCGCCCTCCTCCAGCATGATGGCTTCCATCGCCTGGCGTTCGCCGTTCAGCCGGTCGAGCGTTTCGGCGATCGTGCGGGCCTCGTCCATGTCATGGGTGGTGAGAAGTCGCGCGCCAAGGGCGGCATCGCCGATGCGCCCGCCCGCATTGATGCGCGGGCCGACCATAAAGCCGAGATGATAGGGCGATGGCGGACCATGAACCCGCGCGACATCGCACAGTGCCGCAAGCCCGACATTGGCGCGGGAATGGAGCGCCACAATGCCCTTGCGCACGAAGGCGCGGTTGAGCCCCCTGAGCGGCACCACGTCGCAGACGGTTCCAACGGCCGCGAGGTCGAGAAGCGCCAGAAGATCCGGCTCGCGGCTGCCCTTGAACAGTCCCCGGCGGCGCAATTCCCGATTGAGGCCGACCACGAACAGGAAGGTGACACCGACCGCCGCTAGATGGCCGAGACCGGAGAGATCGTCCTGGCGGTTCGGGTTGACGAGCGCGACCGAGTGGGGAAGCTTTTCGCCGACCTGGTGATGATCGAGCACGACGACGTCGAGCCCGACGCTTCGCGCCTCCTCGAACGCCTCGAAGGAGGTGCTGCCGCAATCGACACAGACCAGCAGGCCGGCGCCCTCCTCCCGCAACAGGCGGATCGCGGGCCCGTTCGGCCCGTAGCCTTCGATGATGCGGTCGGGGATATGGATGCGGTTGCGGGTGCCGAGCGCGGAGAGATAGCGGCTCAACAGCGCGGAGGAGGTGGCACCGTCGACGTCGTAGTCGCCGAAGATCGCGATGGTGTCGCCGGCCTGGATCGCGTCGGCGACGCGGGCCGTGCCCGCTTCCAGATCGCGCAGCACCGACGGGTCGGGCATCAGCGCCCTGATCGTCGGATCGAGAAAGGCTTCGGCGCCGTCAATCGTCACGTCCCGGGCGGCCAGCACCCGCGCGACGATCTCCGGAATGCCGCTGCGCTGCGCGATGGCGAGCGCCGCGGCGTTTTGCTGGGCGCTGAGACGCTCCCGCCAGACGCGTTCGCCGGCGGAACGCCCGACCCCAAGCACCTGACGGCGTGTTTCGCGTTCGGCCGGGGACTGGGTGCTCATGCGCGGCGTCCGTCGTGCGGCTTGGGCGCGATGCGCCTCAATCCAGGTGGAATTTCTCGACCTGCGTGTGACGCGCCTTGATGTAGCGCACCGTGCCGGTGGTGGAGCGCATCACGACCGTGTGGGTGGTGATATCGTTGCGGCCGAAGCGCACGCCCTGCAGGAAGTTGCCGTCGGTCACGCCGGTGGCGGCGAAGAGCACGTCGCCGGTCGCCATCTCTTCCATGGTGTATTTGCGCTTGATGTCGGAGATGCCCATCTTGTGCGCGCGTTCCACCTGCTCGTCGCGGGTGATGACGAGCCGGCCCTGCATCTGGCCGCCGATGCAGCGAAGAGCGGCTGCCGCAAGCACGCCTTCCGGCGCGCCGCCAATGCCCATGTAGATATCGATGCCGGTCTCGTCCGGGTCGGTAGTGTGGATGATGCCGGCAACATCGCCATCGCCAATCAGGCGAACGGAAACGCCGGTCGCGCGCAGGTCCTCGATCAGGCGGGCGTGACGCGGACGGTCAAGCACGCAGGCCGTGATTTCCGCAACCGGAACGCCCTTGGCCTTCGCCAGCGCCTCGATGTTTTCCGCCACGGGCGCGTCGAGATCGACGATGCCGGCCGGATAGCCCGGACCGACGGCGATCTTGTCCATGTAGCTGTCGGGAGCGTTCAGGAGGCCGCCCTTCGGCGCCAGCGCGATCACGGCCAGCGAGTTGGGCAGGTTCTTGGCGCAGATCGTCGTGCCTTCCAGCGGATCGAGCGCGATGTCGACGGCGGGGCCCTTCCCCGTTCCGACCTTCTCGCCGATGTAGAGCATCGGCGCCTCGTCGCGCTCGCCCTCGCCGATGACCACCATGCCGTCGATGGGCAGGCAATTGAGTTCGCGGCGCATGGCATCGACGGCAGCCTGGTCGGCGGACATTTCATCGCCGCGTCCGCGCAGGCGCGCGGCGGCGACGGCGGCGCGTTCGGTCACGCGGGCCAGTTCCAGGGTCAGAATGCGGTCGAGAGCTTCACTATGCGCAGCGTCGGAGGTGGACATCGGATTTCCTCAAATCGGGGTCAACAAGGGGTCAACGGAGCTTTTCGATGCGGATCATCTGGGGCGTTCCCGCCACCACATTCCTCGCGGTGATTGTCCCCAGTGCCCGTTTCACGGCAGCTTCCGTGGTTTCATAGGTGGTCAGGATCACCGGTTGGGGCGAATCGCCATGCGTCTCCGCCTCGGTGTGGGTGCGTGTGCGGTCGCGCTGGACGATGGATTCAAGCGAGATGCCCTCGTCCGCCATGATCCGCGCGATCTCGGCAAAGGCGCCGGAACGGTCATAGACCGCCAGGCGGATATAGTAGCCACCCTCGTGCATGCGCATCCGCGCTGCCTTGTAGGGGGCAAGTTCATGCGCCGGCATGCCGAGCGTCGGCACGGAAAGGCCGCGCGCCACGTCGACGATGTCGCCGAGCACGGCGGAAGCGGTTGCGCTGCCGCCGGCGCCGGGGCCGACCAGCACCACTTCGCCGACCGCGTCGCCGTCGATCGCCACCGCGTTCAGCACGCCGTCGATGCGCGCGATGGCCGAAGCCTTCGGCACCATGGTGGGATGGACGCGCTGCTCGATGCCGCTATCGGTGCGCTGGGCAACGCCGAGCAGCTTGATGCGGTAACCGAGCTCGCTTGCCGCCTCGATATCGGCGCGGGTGATGGAGGAGATTCCCTCCAGATAGATCTTCTCGCTGTTGATCTGCGATCCGAAGGCGAGCGACGTCAGGATCGCCAGCTTGTGCGCCGTGTCGTTGCCCTCAATGTCGAAGGTCGGATCAGCTTCGGCATAGCCGAGACGCTGGGCGTCGGCGAGGCAATCGGAGAAGTCGAGTCCGTCCTGCTCCATGCGGGTCAGGATGTAATTGCAGGTGCCGTTGAGAATGCCGTAGACGCGGTCGATCTCGTTTCCAGCCAGCGACTCGCGCATGGTCTTGATCACCGGGATGCCGCCGGCGACCGCCGCCTCGTAGGACAGGCTGACCTTGTTGTCTTCCGCCAGACGCGCAAGCTCGACGCCATGTTTGGCAAGCAGCGCCTTGTTGGCGGTGACCACCGACTTGCCGGCGGCAAGGGCGGCGCGCACGCTGTCCTCGGCCGGCCCGTTGTCGCCGCCGATCAGCTCGACGAAAACGTCGATGTCGGGAGAACCGGCAAGCGCAACCGGATCGTCGAACCATGCCATGGCGGAGAGATCCGCGCCCCGGTCGCGCGTGCGGTCGCGCGCGCTCACCGCGCTGACGCGCACGGAGCGGCCGCAGCGCGCGGCCAGTGCCGACGACCTGGTTTCCAGAAGATGCAACAGGGAGGCGCCAACCGTCCCCAAGCCCGCGACGCCGACGCGCAGTTCAGTGGTCATAAATCCGCAATCCGTTTGTGAGCCGTGTGGCAGAGGCGCCGAACGTGCCGCGCCTAACCCGATACCTCGATGGGGATCACGTTGTGCAACGTTTTGTCTGCGGTTTCAAGGAAGCGGCGCAGCCCGCGGGCCGCCTGGCGAATGCGCTGCTCGTTTTCCACCAGTGCGATGCGCACATGGCCGTCGCCGTACTCGCCAAAGCCGAGGCCGGGCGCAACCGCAACGTCGGCGTGCTCGATCAAAAGCTTGGAGAACTCGACGGAGCCGAGATGGCGGAATTTCTCCGGGATCGGAGCCCAGGCGAACATGCTCGCTTCCGGGGGCGGGATGTCCCATCCGGCGCGCCCGAAAGATTCCACCAGCGTGTCGCGGCGCTTCCTGTAGATCGCGCGCGCTTCGACGATGCAGTCGTCCGGCCCGTTCAGCGCGGCGGTCGCCGCCACCTGGATCGGCGTGAAGGCGCCATAGTCGAGATAGGACTTCACCCGCGCCAGCGCCGAGATCAGCCGCTCGTTGCCGACCGCAAAGCCCATGCGCCAGCCCGGCATCGAATAGGTCTTGGACAGCGAGGTGAATTCCACCGCGACATCGATGGCGCCCGGCACCTCGAGAATGGAGGGCGGCGGCGTCTCGCCGAAGTAGATCTCGGAGTAGGCGAGATCGGACAGAACGAAGATGTCGTGCTTCTTGGCGAAGGCGACGACGTCCCGGTAGAAGTCGAGCTCGGCGACCGAGGCGGTCGGGTTCGCCGGATAGCACAGGATCATCGCGATCGGCTTGGGCACGGAATGCACCAGCGCGCGTTCCAGCGCGTGAAACACCTCCGGCCCCGGCTCGGACGGGATAGCCCTCAGCACCGCGCCGGCCATCAGGAAGCCGAAGGCGTGGATCGGATAGCTCGGGTTGGGCACCAGCACGACATCGCCCGGCGCGGAAATCGCCTGCGCCATGTTGGCGAAGCCTTCCTTGGAGCCGAGCGTCGCCACGACCTGGGTTTCCGGGTTCAGCTTCACGCCGAAGCGGCGCTCGTAGTAGGCGGCCTGCGCGCGTCGAAGGCCGGGAATGCCCTTGGACGAGGAATAGCGGTGGGTCCGGGGGTTCTGCACCGTTTCGGTGAGCTTTTCGACGATGTGCTTCGGCGTCGGCAGATCGGGATTGCCCATGCCGAGATCGATGATGTCGGCGCCGCCGGCGCGCGCCTTGGCCTTCAGACGGTTGACCTGTTCGAAGACATAGGGCGGCAGGCGCCGGGTTTGGTAGAATTCTTCCATGGTTCGATCCTCGCCCGCAGGCTGCAGAACGGCGCGCGCGGCCCCGCGTTTTCCGTTCGATCCGTCATGACGCAATCCCGCGCGCTCAGCGCTTCGGGTCGCGGGGTTTTATCAGGCGCGACGCGCGCGCGCATCGGCAAAAAATCAAGATCGACCTGCAAATTGTGCAAAGCCGCGCACGCCGCGGCGTCACTGGTCCGCCGGACCTTCAATGTCCTGAACGGCGCGGTCGGCGTGTTCGGCCCAGAGCCTCTTCAGCGCTTCGGCCGACGTCGTGGCGCGAGGCGTTGCGATCGCGTCCCGGTCGCGGGCAAGTTCCTGGAGGCGCATCCGCTGCTCTTGCGCCTGCTCGTAGGACATCAGCCCGCGCGAGATCGACGGGGCCCCGCTCAGCGCGCCGGTCGACGCGCTTCCCGCAGGAGCGGTCGAAGACTGGAAGGCCTGCTCCACAGGCGTGCCGGAAGACGTTCCCGTCCCGGCCTCCACGGCGGCGGCGGATTGCGCCGACTGGCCGGCGCCCGGCATCACGGCGGAGGCGGTGCCCGGCGACACATAGGGATCATTGCCGTCCAGCGCCTCGAACAAGGTGCCGGACGGCGCATAGGCGCAGCCGCCGAGCAACCCGGCGACACAGATAACAAGCCCAAGTCTCATCAAGCGCACTCGCGACAAATCGGCTCCGTCCTGATAAAACCGCAAGCAGCAAGCTTGCAACCGCTGCGGCGTCTACGACATTGTAAGCGCTTTGTCCAACTTGTCAGCCAAGCGTCACAGGTCGCTATTATGCCGGCAAGAGGGAGAGCTACCAATCATTATCGGGCAGCGAGCCGCAGAGCCCGCCCCGGAAACCGATCATGCGGAGGGCGCAGCCAGGATGACGGACGACCAAAAGAACCCCCTTCTCCATTACATCGTCAACAATCCTGAAGCCTTTGCCCATAACCTCGCCCGCATCGTGGAGAACGCCGGCAAGGCCATGGCGGCCTATGTGGAGCCGCGCGAGAAGGGCGAGATCAAGCCCGAGATGGCGGAGGAGCTGACCGTCATCTTCAAGACGCTCGGCCAGGTCGGCGAATACTGGATGTCGGACCCCCAGCGTGCCATGGAGGCACAGGGGCGCCTGTGGACGAAATACATCGACCTGTGGAACTCGTCGCTGAAACGGATGATGGGCGAGCCGTCGACGCCGGCCATTTCCGCCGACCCGCGCGACAAGCGGTTCGGCGATCCGGAATGGGACGACAACCAGTTCTTCGACTTCGTCAAGCAGATCTACCTGATCACCTCGCAGTGGGCGGAACAGCTGGTGGTAGAGGCCGCCGATCTCGACGAGCACACGCGTCACAAGGCGGATTTCTACGTCAAGCAGATCGCCAATGCGCTGTCGCCGTCGAATTTCGTCCTGACCAACCCGGAGCTTTTGCGCGAAACGCTGGAATCGAACGGCGAGAATCTCGTGCGTGGCATGAAGCTGCTCGCCGAGGACATCGAGGCCGGCAAGGGCGACTTGAAGATCCGCCAGTCCGATCCGACCAAGTTCAAGGTGGGCAAGAACCTCGGCATCACGCCGGGCAAGGTGATCGCGCAAAACGACGTGCGCCAGGTCATCCAGTACACGCCGACCACCGACACCGTGCTGAAGCGGCCGCTGCTGATCGTGCCGCCGTGGATCAACAAATTCTACATCCTCGATCTCAACCCGGAGAAGTCGTTCATCAAGTGGGCGGTGGATCAGGGCCACACGGTCTTCGTGATCTCCTGGGTCAATCCGGACGAGCGCCAGGCCCAGAAAAACTTCGAGCATTACATGCGCGAGGGCATTCTGGAGACGCTGGACGTGATCAAGCGCGCCACGCGCCAGGACGAGGTCAATGCCATCGGCTATTGCGTCGGCGGCACCCTGCTCGGTGTCACGCTCGCCTATATGGCTGCGGTCGGCGATACGCGCATCGCCTCGGCCACCTTCTTCACGACCCAGGTTGATTTCACCCACGCGGGCGATCTGCAGGTCTTCGTCGACGAGGAGCAGATCGAGGCGCTGGAGCGGCGCATGGGCGAGAAAGGCTATCTCGACGGCTCGAAGATGGCCTCCGCCTTCAACCTCTTGCGCTCCAACGACCTGATCTGGCCCTATGTCGTCAACAACTACCTGAAGGGCAAGGAACCCTTCCCCTTCGACCTGCTGTACTGGAACTCCGATTCCACCCGGATGCCGGCGGCGAACCACTCCTTCTATCTGCGCAACTGCTACCTGGAAAACCGGCTGAGCAAGGGCACGATGGAAATCGGCGGCAAACGGCTCGACCTCGGCAAGGTCAAGATCCCGATCTACAATCTCGCCACCCGCGAGGACCATATCGCCCCGCCGGAATCGGTGTTTCTGGGGTCCCAGTTCTTCGGCGGCCCGGTGGATTACGTGCTTTCGGGATCGGGACATATCGCCGGCGTCGTCAACCCGCCGTCGCGCAACAAGTACCAGTACTGGACAGGCCCCAAACCCGCCGGAAAATACGAGGACTGGCTCGCCAAGGCCGAGGAACACCCCGGCTCCTGGTGGCCGCATTGGGACACGTGGATCCGCGCCCATGACGACACCACCGCAAAGGCCCGCAAGCCCGGCGCCAACCGGATGAAAATACTGGAAGATGCGCCTGGAAGTTACGTAAAGGCGACATCCTGACGTTGCGGTCGGCGCAATAAACCGCCGGCTTTGCATGGCAATGAGCGGTGCCTTGCGCTAAACTTCCCGTCCTGGGTGCGCGCCCGTTTGCCGTTTCGGTCGCGCCCTGCATTCCGCATCGGTCGAGAGCCGATGCGACAGCCGATACCATCAGAGCCGCAGATGCCCGAACCGACGCTGCCAAGACCCATCGCACCGGCCCCGCCACGGCGGCGCGCGCGCGGCTACAGTGCCTATCGCCCGATGAATGCGGGTCGGCTCCGCCTGCTCGGCATGGACTCCTCCGTCTGGCAACGCCACGCGAGCGGCTGGAGCGTCTGGACCCGGTTCGCCACCCTTCCGTTCCTGTTTCTGGCGATCTGGTCGCACGGCTGGTACGGCTGGCCGGTTGCAAGCGCACTGGTCGTCGCCGTTTGCGTCTGGCTCTGGCTCAATCCGCGGATTTTCCCGCCACCAAAGCGGCTCGACAGCTGGCCTGCGCGCGCCACCTTCGGCGAACGGGTCTGGCTCAACCGCGGCGTCGTGCCGATCCCGTCCTCAGACAACCGTCAGGCCGTCGTCCTGTCGCTGGTCACGGGCACAGGTTTCTTCATCGGCATGTGGGGCGCGATCATGTTGCATGTGCCGGCGGTGATCGTGGGCACCCTGCTCACCTATGCCGGCAAGCTGGCCTTCCTGAAGGGCATGGCGCGGCTATACGACCGGATGCGCGATGCCCATCCCGTCTATCGCTCCTGGACGGTCGTGCCGGAAAACGACAATCACCCGAACAGCGGCCTGCACAGCAAGACCGGATCGTGAAACGCAGGCTGGGAGCGCTCCGCGCGCTTTGTCAGCCGTCCTTCGCGACGCTTTGCGCCCCCTGCGCGGCCTGCTGTTCCATCCGTCGCACATCCTGGTCGTAGCGCGGATCGAGCGTGCCGCAGAGGCGATCCCAGACGGAAAAGAAATTCGCGAAATTGTAGCGGAAATGGGCGTGGTGCTGGTCGTGGAAGGTCACGCAGACCATTGGCGAGGGACGGCGTGCGAAGGGCGAGGCGTAGAACTCGAAGCCGGAATGGCCGATCGTGCCGTTGAAGTGATCGACCAGCCGATGCACGATCAGGACCTCGACCGGGATCGGCAGAATGAACACCGCCCACAGGTAGTAGCTCTGCATGACGAAGGCATCGACAAGACTGTCGCTGTAGGTGCTCCACACCGTCGGCGCCACGGAGCGGTGATGCTCGGCATGGAACCGGTAGAGCCAGCGAGTGTGCATCAGCCGATGGCCCCAGTAGAACCAGGCATCAAAGGCGACGACCGACACAACGAACATGAGGATCGCCGACCACCAGGTCAGCGGCAGCGGCTCGACGAAGGTCCATCCCTTGACGGATGCGAAGACGCCGCCGGCGAGGCATCCGGCCGTCACCGTCAGCGACAGCACGCTCTGGCGGATCTCCGTCCACATGCGTTTCTCGCCACGGCGGTTTTGCTGGATCCGCCGTTCGGGGTGCCGGCTCTGGATCGCGACGAGCACGATCCCGGTCGCGAAATAGAGCGCGACATTGATGCCATAGGCACCCGCATAAAAGGGCAGAAACTCGAGCAGGACATCGAGCATCGCGGTTCAAGACCTCCCTGTCGCCATGCCCCTGCTTAGGGCCCCGGAGCGCGCGGTGCAAGGCCGGGGGCAGCGCGTCATTGCATGCGGGTCAGCACCTTGTCGAAACGCTCCAGCGCCCAGTCGACATCATCACGGGTAAGCACCAGCGGCGGCGCGATGCGGATGGTGTGGTCGTGGGTGTCCTTGGCGAGGATCCCCTCCCCGCGCAGCGCCTCGCAATAGGCCCGCGCGCCACCGGCCTCCGGATGAAGCTCCACCGCCAGCATCAGCCCGCGCCCGCGAACCTCGCGAATGGCATTGGAGCGGATCCGCGACAGGCCGTCCTTGAAATAGTCCCCGATCGCGGCCGCATTCTCGATCATGCCTTCCTCCACCAGAACCTTGAGCGCGGCGCGCGCCACCGCGCAGGCCAGCGGATTGCCGCCGAAGGTCGAGCCGTGCTCGCCGGGCTGCAGCACGCCGAGCACCTCGGAGTTGGAGAGAACGGCCGAGACCGGATAGAAGCCACCCGACAGCGCCTTGCCGACCAGCGTGACATCGGCCTCGATGCCTTCATGCTCTTCCGCCAGCAGCTTCCCGGTGCGGCCGAGCCCCGTCTGGATCTCGTCGAGGATCAGCGTCACATTGTTGGCCGTGCAGATCTCTCGCACTTTGGCGAAATAGCCCGCCGGCGGGATCAGGATGCCGGCCTCGCCCTGGATCGGCTCGACGAGAAAGCCGACGGTGTTCGGCGTGATCGCCGCCTCGAAGGCCTCGGCATCGCCGAAGGGCACGACGCGAAACCCGGGCGCGAAGGGACCGAAACCGGTGCGCGCGGCCGGATCAGTGGAGAAGCCGACAATGCCGAGCGTGCGACCGTGGAAATTGTTGTCGCAGACGATGATCTCGGCCTTGTTCTCCGGCACGCCCTTGACCTCATAGCCCCATTTGCGCACCGCCTTGACCGCGCTTTCCACCGCTTCCGCGCCGGAGTTCATCGGCAGGATCTTGTGCGCGCCGGTAAGCCGGGCGAGATCCTCGTAGAGCGGCGCGAGCTGGTCGTTGCGAAAGGCCCGCGACGTCAGCGTCAGTTTCGAGGCCTGGGCGACCATTGCGTCGCGGATCACCGGATGGCAGTGCCCCTGGTTGACGGCGGAATAGGCCGCGAGGCAATCGAGATAGCGGTTGCCGTCGACATCGTAGAGCCAGACGCCCTCGCCCCGCGACAGCACCACGTCGATCGGCTTGTAGTTATGGGCGCCAAGCAGGTGTTCGGCGGCGATATAGTCTTCCGGCATGCGGCTCATGGGTCTCTCCGAACGGATCAGTCGTTGCAGTCAGGGTCGGGGCGGCGGCGGTCAGGCGAAGGCCTGCGTCGGACGATCCATCACGTCCTGGCCGAAGAGGCTTGCGACCAGTTCGGCAAGCGCGATGGCACTGCGGCCGCGCTCATCGAGGAAGGGGTTCAGCTCGACCACATCCAGCGACACGGTGACGCCGGCGTCCTCCAGTAGCTCCATCACCAGATGCGCCTCACGGTAGGTCGCACCGCCCGGAACGGTGGTTCCGACCCCCGGGGCGATCTCGGGGTCGAGGAAATCGACATCAATCGACACATGAAGAACGCCGTTTTCCGATTTGATCTTGTTGAGTAATTCCCGCATCAGGACCGACACGCCGTTCTCGTCGATCTGGCGCATGTCGCAGACGGTGACGCCGCGTTCGCGCAACAGCCGGCGCTCTCCCGGATCGATTGACCGGGCACCGAAAACACACATGCGCTCCGGCGCAACGGTCGCGCGCGGCGTATCGCCCATGACCGACGCCAGCGACGGTTCGCCGGCGGCAAGCGCCAGCGACATGCCGTGCATGTTGCCGGACGGCGAGGTCTCGGGCGTGTTGAAATCGGCATGGGCGTCGAGCCAGAGTACGAACAACGGCCGGCCCTCGTCCTGCCAGTGCCGCGCGACACCGCTGACCGAGCCCATCGACAGGGAGTGATCGCCGCCGAGAAAGATCGGCAACTTGCCGGCAGCCGAGATGTCATGGGCGCGGTCGCACAGCGGGCGAACCCAGGCGGCGACGGTTTCCGGCAGATGGGCCGCTCCGTCGAGTTGGAGCGGCGCAATCGAGGCCTTGTCGAGCGGCGCGAGATCGCCGAGATCCTCGACCTGCCAGCCGAGCGCGGACAGGCGCCCCTCCAGATCGGCGACACGCAGGGCCGCCGGCCCCATGGCCGCGCCCCGGCGTCCCGTTCCCGCCTCAAGCGGCACGCCCAAAAGGGCAATCGGCCGTTTCGGTTCATTGAGCATCAACACACCTTTCCGTTCGCAGGTCGGCTGCGTGCACCGGGACCGCATGTCCCAGGCGCGCCGAGCGAAGGGTAACCGATGCAGAGGGTGCGCGTCCGGGACGTTGACGGAAAGGCGATTTATCGTCACTTTCGAAGGCAGTTCTTGCCAAAGTGGCAGATGCAATCGAGCAAAGTGATTAATATGGACGATCTCGACCGACGCCTGATCGCGCTGCTGCGGCATGATGCCCGCCTGCCGGTTGCCTCGCTCGCCGCCGATCTCGGCGTATCGCGCGCCACGGTGAAAGCCCGGATCGACCGGCTCGTCGACAACGGGATCATCCAGGGGTTCACGGTGCGGCTGCGCAGCGCGGAAGCCGGCGGGCGTGTCCGTGCGATCATGATGATCGAGGTCGAGGGGCATCGCACCGACGTGATCCTGCGCCGGCTGCAGGGATTTCCGGAAGTGCGCGCGCTCTATTCCACCAACGGGCGCTGGGATGTGGTCGCGGAACTGGAGACCGACACGCTGGAAGCGTTCGACCGGCTGCTGTCGGGCGTGCGAACGATGGACGGCATCGCCAGTTCGGAGACCAGCATTCTGCTGTCCGCGCGCAAGGGCTGAGGCCGCCGCCCAAACGAAAACGGCCCGCCGAGGGCGGGCCGTTCGAAAGTGCAACAAGCAGGCTGACGGATCAGCGCTTGGAGAACTGGAAGCTCCGGCGAGCCTTGCGGCGGCCGTACTTCTTGCGCTCCACGACGCGGCTGTCGCGCGTCAGGAAGCCTTCCTTCTTGAGCAGGCCGCGAAGCTCCGGCTCATAGTAGGTCAGCGCCTTGGAGATGCCGTGACGCACTGCACCGGCCTGGCCGGACAGGCCGCCGCCGGCGACCGTGGCGATCACGTCGTACTGGCCATCGCGATCAACGAGCACGATCGGCTGGCGCAGGATCATCTGCAGCACCGGACGTGCGAAGTACTCCGAAAAGTCCTTCTTATTGATGATGATCTTGCCGGTGCCCGGCTTGATCCAGACGCGCGCGATGGCGTCCTTGCGCTTGCCGGTGGCATAGGCGCGGCCCAGCGAGTCAAGCTTCTGGACATGCACCGGGGCTTCCGCCTCGACAGTGCCGATGGCGCCGCCCAGGTCTTCGAGGGACTGAAGCTCAGCCATGATTACGCCCTCTTCCCGTCGTTCTTCGCATTCACGGACTTGAAGTCGACCGGAACCGGCGACTGTGCCTCATGCGGATGAGTGGAACCGGCGTAGATCCGGAGGTTCTTCAGCTGGGTGCGGCTCAGCGGCCCGCCCGGCATCATGCGCTTGACGGCCTGCTCGAGCACGCGCTCGGGGTGCTTGCCCTCGATGATCGCGCGAGCAGTGCGCTCCTTGATGCCACCCGGATATCCGGTGTGCCAGTAGTACTTCTTGTCCGTCAGCTTCTTGCCCGTCAGAACGGCCTTTTCGGCGTTGATGACGATGACATTGTCGCCGCAGTCAATGTGAGGCGTGAAGGTCGGCTTGGTCTTGCCGCGCAGCGTGTTGGCGATGAAGGCGGCCAGACGGCCGACAACAACGCCTTCGGCGTCGATCAAGATCCACTTCTTATCGACCTCGGCCGTTTTGGCGGAGTAGGTCTTCATGGGTGCGATCCGTGTTTGTCGCGGACCGGAGAGCGCCTGATAACGGCGAAACCGGCCCGAATGCCATGCAAAACGGCCCCGAACCGGGACCGCGTGCTGTCGGAGGGTGTTTACGCCCGTCCGCGGAGACTGTCAATCTCCATAATTCGGCACGCACCCCAGAAAGTCACATAAAAACAATTAGTTAGAAAAACGGTATTATTTTACCACATGAAACAAGGGTGGTTTCGCCCTGACCGAAGCCCGAGTCCGTCAGCGTCAACCGGAGAAGATGCCCATTGGACCCTCGGCACAAGCGAATTGCGCGCCTTGGTTGCGCATGCTCATATGGCAATCCACGCGAATTTGAACATTCATCGCATCAAAGACATAGACGGTTTCCCTTCGCAGGATTTTTCAATGACAGCCTACTCCTTCCCTTGTGCCTCGGCGCTGCGATTTCTCGCTGCGGCAGGTGTCGCGTTTTTCGCAATCGCCAACGACCCGGGACCGGCGGACGCCATGTCGGTCAAACGCATGTATGACCTCCATGCTCACAATTGGGCCTGTACATCCAAGAGCGCCTACGCTCAACACAGGCGCCGACTGTCGAGCGGGCGCGTCAGAACGGAGCTGGTGGGTGGCAAGGCCGTCTTGGTCGACGTTCGGGCGGGCAAGGTCCTTCCGTCGCCGGACTGCGTTCCCCTCCTGGGCAAAACGGCACGTGTCGTCGAGCGGACGATGTTCGCGGGCCAGTGGTGCGTGACAACCGAACGCCACGGCCGTTGCCTGTGGATCGACAAGGCCAAGTTCAGACGGTTGTACGCAGGTGCGGCGGACGGGGACGTCTACCGCAGGATCAGCATACGGGTCGTGAACCCGCGCCGAACTCGCTAGCGCGGCGGGATCGAGTAGGTTGCCGTGGCGTGGGCGACGGGATCGCCGCCGTCGGCACCGGTGATCGCGCATTCCACCACGGCGAGCCGCTTGCCGAGCTTCAGCAGCTTGCAGGTGGCGACGAGATCGCCCGGCTCGGGCTTGCGCAGGAAATTCATGTTGAGATTGGTGGTGACCGCGAGCGCCACCGGTCCGATATGGGCCAGGATCACCACATAGGCCGCGAGATCGACCAGTGTCATCATCGTCGGACCGGAGATCGTGCCGCCGGGCCGCAGATGACGCTCCTGCGGCGAGACCGACATGACGGCGCAGCCTTCGCTCACCTCGCGGATCGCGTAGATTCGCCCGTCCGCATGAACCTGCGGAAACTCGCGGTCGATGAAGGCATCAAGTTCCGCTATCGTCATCACTGGCTGCAAGATACCGCCTCCCCCGAACTGATCTTCCCTTCTCGTTAACGGAAGGGCGAAGAGGCGACAAGTATCAAGACGTTGCGGTTCGTGCTTTCTGAGCGGTCGGCTTGTTGGTACAAAGGGGCCAATTCGCCTCGACAGGAGAGCCGCCATGGACAGCGCCACACCGCCGCCGCTTGTTGAAACCCGCGAGGGGGGCGTGCTGACCCTCACGATGAACCGGCCGGAGCGAAAGAATTCCCTCTCCGAAGAGATGATGGCCGCGCTCCAGGCAGCGCTCGACGCCGCCCGCGACGATGCGGACGCGCGGGTGATCGTGCTGCGCTCCACCGGCAATGTCTTCTGCGCCGGACACGATCTCAAGGAAATGACGGCGGCCCGCGACCACGACGACCGCGGCCGGGCATACTATTCAGACGTCATGAACCGCTGTGCAACGCTGATGCAGACCATCGTCACCCACCCGCGCCCGGTGATCGCACAGGTGGAGGGCATGGCGACCGCCGCCGGCCTGCAGCTCGTCGCCTCCTGCGACCTGGCAATCGCCGGCGAGGACGCGCGCTTCTGCACGCCGGGCGTCAACATCGGCCTGTTCTGTTCCACGCCGATGGTGGCGCTGTCGCGCAATGTCTCGCGCAAGCAGGCGATGGAAATGCTGCTGACCGGCGAGGTCATCGACGCCGGCACGGCGCGCGAGTTCGGCTTGGTCAACCGGGTGGTGCCGCAGGCCTATCTGGATCAGGTCGTCGCCAAATACGCCGAGACCATCGCCTCCAAGTCGCCGCTGACGCTGAAGATCGGCAAGGAAGCCTTCTACCGGCAGGCGGAAATGCCGCTCGACGAGGCCTATCGCCACTGCGCGCAGGTCATGGTCGACAACATGATGGCGCGCGACGCGGAGGAAGGCATCGGCGCCTTCATCGAAAAGCGCGCGCCCGTGTGGAGCGGCGAATAGCGTCCCTTTCCTTCAAGCCCCTGCGAGCGCCATCCGTGACCCACGACCGCTACTCCGACGCTTTCATCCGCGAGGTGCTGGACGGCACCAAGACCATCGCCATGGTCGGCGCCAGCGCCAACACCGTGCGGCCGTCCTATTTCGTGCTGAAATACATGCTCTCCAAGGGATACCGCGTGTTCCCGATCAATCCGGGTCAGGCGGGCAAGGAGATCCTCGGCCAGACGGTCTACGGCTCGCTTGCCGATGTGCCCGAGCCGATCGACATGGTCGATATCTTCCGAAACTCGGAGGCGGCCCTTGGTGTCACACAGGAGGCGCTGGCGCTCTCGCCGCTGCCCAAGGTGATCTGGATGCAGCTGTCCGTGCGCAACGACGAGGCGGCGAAGCTTGCAGAGGACGCCGGCCTCAAGGTGGTGATGGACCGCTGCCCCAAGATCGAATACGGACGGCTGTCGGGGGAAATCGGCTGGACGGGCGTCAACTCGCGCATGCTGTCCTCCAAGCGGCCGACGCTGAAGGCCGGGTTCCAGCATCGCGGCCTCGGTGGCAAGCCGACCGGCAGCTGACCTTCACAGACATCATCGCGGAAGAGCTCCGCCCGGAGGCACCGAAGCACACGCGGGCCGGAACGGTGGATCCCGACCGCGCGCGGGGTTTGCGGATTTGACGCAAGCCACGGGCGCCGTGCACTGTGTGGGTATGGTCCGGCCCGCTTTGGGGCCTGCCTTGAAACAATGAGTGTGAGATCCGTCGCGTGACGATTGTTTCCAAAAAGCCCCGCAAAGAGGCGCCGCCGGTGGCGGATCTGACCCGCTCGAAGCGTGTTCGCGACATCATCGGCTGGCGCGAATGGGTGGCATTGCCCGACATCGGCATTCCCGAAATCAAGGCCAAGATCGACACGGGCGCGCGCACCTCCGCGCTGCATGCCGTCGACCAGGAGGTCTTCGAGCGCGACGGCCGTCCCTGGGTGCGGTTCCGCGTGCCCGCCTCGAACAAGCATCGCGACATTCCGGTGGAAGCCCCGCTGATCGACGAGCGCGACATCAAGAACACCAGCGGCATTCCCGAACGCCGGCGCATCATCCGCACGACGCTGTTGCTCGGCCGACATCACTGGCGGATCGACGTCTCGCTCGCCAATCGGGAGCGGATGGAGTTCGACATCATTTTGGGTCGCACCGCGATCCGCAGCCGGGGGGTTCTCGTGCATCCCGGCAAATCCTTCGTTGCCGGCCCGCCACAGCCGCAAGTCTTGACCGGACGCGCTATTCCGCCCGCCGGTTCACCGGGAGACGTTCAATGAAAATCGTCATGATGGCCCGCAACCCGGACCTCTATTCGCACCGCCGGCTGGTCGAGGCCGCGCAGGAACGCGGCCACGAGATCGACATCGTCAACACGCTGCGATGCTACATGAACATCGCCTCGCGACGGCCGGAGGTCTATTACAACGGCGAAAAACTGCCGCAGTACGACGCGGTGATCCCGCGCATCGGCGCCTCGGTCACCTTCTACGGTCTGGCGGTGCTGCGCCAGTTCGAGATGATGGGCGTGTTCCCACTCAACGAATCCGTCGGCATCGGCCGCTCGCGCGACAAGCTGCGCTCCATGCAGCTGCTCGCCCGCGACGGCATCGGACTGCCGGTCACCACCTTCGCCCACGATCCGCGCCAGACGGAAGAGGTGCTGAAGCTCGCCGGTGGCGCGCCGCTGGTGATCAAGCTGCTGGAAGGCACGCAAGGCATCGGCGTGGTGCTTGCAGACACCGACCGGTCCGCGAAATCCGTGATCGAGGCATTTCGCGGCGCGGGCGTCAACATTCTCGTGCAGGAGTTCATCAAGGAAGCCGGCGGCACCGACATTCGCGCGCTGGTGGTCGACGGCAAGGTGATCGCGGCGATGAAACGCACCGGCGCGGAAGGCGAGTTCCGCTCCAACCTGCACCGCGGCGGCAGCGCCCAGGCCATCCGCATCTCGCCGGAGGAACGCCAGACCGCGATCCGCGCGGCGAAAACGATGGGCCTGAACGTCTGCGGCGTCGACATGCTGCGCGCCAACCACGGCGCGGTGGTGATGGAGGTGAACTCCTCCCCCGGGCTTGAGGGCGTCGAAAAGGCAACCGGCATCGATGTTGCCGGCAAGATCATCCAGTTCATCGAGAAAAGCGCCAAGCCGGGCAAGACACGCACGAAGGGCAAGGGGTGAACGCGGACAGCCGGAAACCGAAAAAACGCCCCGCGTTCGAGATCGGCGAGTTCGAGGTCGAAGCGGGGACGCGGCGCACAGTCGATTTGCCCGTCAGCGTGCTGTCGGACCACACGCCGGTCTCCATGTCCGTGCATGTCGTCCATGGCGCGCGGCCAGGTCCGACGCTCTTCGTCAGCGCGGCAGTGCATGGCGACGAGATCATCGGCGTGGAAATCGCGCGCCGGCTGTTGTCGGTCGACAGTCTCGACAGCCTGCGCGGCACGCTTCTCGTCATTCCGATCGTCAACACCTTCGGCTTTCACAGCCACTCACGCTACCTGCCCGACCGGCGCGATCTCAACCGCAGCTTTCCCGGCAGCGCGCGCGGATCGCTCGCCGCGCGGCTGGCCCAGCTCTTCATGTCGGAGGTGGTGGCGCGCTCCGACTACGGCATCGACCTGCATTCCGCCGCGATCCACCGCACCAATCTGCCGCAAATCCGCGTGTCGCCCTCGCACCCGGAAACACTGGAGCTTGCGGAAGCCTTCGGCGCCCCGGTGATGCTGGTCTCGTCGCTGCGCGATGGATCGCTGCGCCAGGCCGCGCAAAAGCACAATGTGGACATCCTGCTCTATGAAGCCGGCGAAGGCCTGCGCTTCGACGAATTCGCGGCCCGGGTCGGGGTCAGCGGCATCCTGCGCGTCATGCGACGGCTCGGCATGGTCGGCCCCAGGGGCGTGACGCGTCCCAAGCACCGCTCGCTGCGCGGCGGGTCGAGCACCTGGCTGCGGGCGCCGGCGGGCGGGTTGCTGCGGGCCTTCAAGACCATCGGCGACAGCGTGCAGGAGGGCGATCTGCTGGGCATTGTCTCCGACCCGTTCGGCGAACGGGAACGCCCGGTCACCGCCACCTCCGGCGGACTGATCATCGGCCGGTCGAACTTGCCGGTGGTCAACGAAGGCGATGCGCTGTTTCACGTCATGCAGGTCGATCCGGACCATGCCGAACCGGCACTTGCCGGAATGACTGCCGAGGTCGGGCGCGATCCGCTGTTCGACGAGGACGAGATCATCTGATGATGGTGCGCGCGTGTCTTGACGGCAGCTATGTCGCCCCAAGATGCGCGGAGATGAAAGTATACGATCCTAATCCGACTGAGGAAAACGAACGCGCTTTGCTTTGACGCGCCCAACCCCTTGCGCCAGTATGCCGCCGGCTTTCCGACATTGTCGTTTGAGGAGAATTTCATGTCCGACCGCATTCCCGGTTTCTCGACGCTCGCCATTCACGCGGGCGCCCAGCCCGACCCCTCCACGGGCGCGCGGGTGACGCCGATCTACCAGACGACCTCTTTCGTGTTCGACGATGTCGATCATGCCGCCTCGCTGTTCGGCCTCCAGGCCTTCGGCAACATCTACACCCGCATCACCAACCCGACGACGGCGGTGCTGGAAGAGCGCGTCGCGGCCCTTGAGGGCGGCACGGCGGCGCTTGCGACGGCCTCGGGCCATTCCGCCCAGCTCCTGACCTTCCACGCGATGATGACGCCGGGCGACAATATCGTTGCCGGCAACAAGCTCTACGGCGGGTCGATCAACCAGCTGAACCATTCGTTCAAGAGCTTCGGCTGGGAGGTCCAGTGGGCGGACGCCACGGATCCGGCGAGCTTCGATGCGCTGATCAACGACAAGACCCGCGCGATCTTCATCGAGAGCCTCGCCAATCCCGGCGGCGTCGTCACAGACATCGCCGCGATCTCGGAAGTCGCGCGCAAGCACAATATCCCGCTGGTCGTCGACAACACGATGGCCACGCCCTACCTGTGCCGGCCGATCGAACATGGCGCCGACATCGTGCTGCACTCGCTGACGAAATTCATGGGCGGGCACGGCAATTCCATGGGCGGCGTGCTGGTCGACGGCGGCACCTACGACTGGTCGTCCACCGAAAACTACCCGATGCTCTCCAAGCCGCGCCCGGAGTATTCCGGCATGGTGCTGCACGAGACCTTCGGCAATTTCGCCTTCGCCATCGCCTGCCGCGTGCTCGGCCTGCGCGATCTCGGCCCGGCGATCTCGCCGATGAACGCCTTCATGCTGCTGACCGGGATCGAGACCCTGCCGCTGCGCATGCAGCGCCATTGCGACAACGCCCAGAAGGTGGCGGAATTCCTGGAAGGCCACGACAAGGTCGCCTGGGTGTCCTACGCCGGCCTGCCGAACGACCCCAACCACGAGCGGCAGCAGAAATACATGCCCAAGGGCGGCGGCGCGGTCTTCACCTTCGGCGTCAAGGGCGGCTATGAAGCCGGCGTTGCGGTGGTGACCAACTGCCAAATCCTGTCGCATCTCGCCAATATCGGCGACACGCGCTCGCTGATCATCCACCCGGCCTCGACCACCCACCGCCAGCTCACTGAAGAGCAGCGTGCGGCGGCGGGTGCGACCTCCGACGTGGTGCGGCTGTCGATCGGCCTGGAGGACGCGGAAGATATCATCGCCGACCTCGATCAGGCGCTCGCTGCCATCGACGGCTGAGCGACACAAGCTTCGCCAAAATTGAGACAGGCCGGGCATTGCCCGGCCTGTTTCGTATTCGGATGGCAAAAGCGCCCTAGGCGGGGCGCGGTGCGAAGCGGGCGCGGGCCCAAAGCTCGATACAGGCCGCGATCACGGCCACGATGAACCCCTGGTGCGCCAGTGCGAGCCAGAAGGGCACGTGACCGAGCAGGGTCGCGATCCCGATCACCATCTGGACCGCAATGACGATGACAAGCACCGGCGCGACGGCGGCCAGATGCCGCGCGGCCGGATTGCGCATCACCGACACCCAAAGCCAGACCGCGGCGATGGCGAGCGCATAGGCGGTCATGCGGTGCTGGAACTGCACGGTGAGCACGCTCTCGAAATGGTTGAGCCACACCGGCGTCATCGTCCAAAGGCCGGAAGGGATGAAGGCACCGTCCATCAACGGCCAGGTGTTGAAGGAAAGCCCCGCCTTAAGACCGGCGACCAGACCGCCGAGAAAGATCTGCACGAAGAGCAGCGCGACGATCGCAGCCGCGGCGCCGGCATAGGGGCCGCTCGCTTGCGAACGTCTCGGGAGCGTCGCCGGGATCAGCGCGAGATAGCGCGCCAGTCCGTAAAGATAGGCGAAGATCAGGCAGGCAAGGGTCAGATGGGTGGCCAGCCGGTACTGGCTGACATCAATCCTATCGACCAGACCGGAAGCGACCATCCACCAGCCGATCACGCCCTGCATGCCGCCGAGCGCGAACCCGCCGACGAGCCAGGGCAAAAGACCGGGTTCGATCCGCCCGCGCACCCAGAACCAGACGAGCGGAACAAGAAAGGCCAGACCGATGACCCGCCCGAGCAGGCGGTGACCCCACTCCCACCAGTAAATGAACTGAAATTCGGCGAGCGACATGCCCTTGTTGACGAGCTGGTATTCGGGGATCTGGCGGTATTTCTCCAGCTCCTCCTCCCATTCCGCGACGGAGAGCGGCGGGATCACGCCGTGGATCGGCTCCCACTCGGTGATCGACAGGCCGGAATCGGTCAGCCGCGTCGCGCCGCCAACCACGATCATCGCGAAGATCAGCAGACACACCGCATAGAGCCAGATGCGGATGGCGCGGCGGTCGCGCGCGATCTTTTCACTGGAAGGACCGGCGTGAAGGGAGGTATCGAAGGGAACGTCGCTCATGCTTTGGTTGCTCGCAGGGAAAAACGGGCCGTCCGGCGGAGTGAACACCGGAACACTAGGGTCGGTTATAGGCGGCGTGAGCGCTTTGCAAGGGCTTGACGAATGCCTGCGATGTGACACATCCCCACGCCTGACGCCCCGCAACGGAGAACTCGATGCCCCCTCGCCTGCGCAAATTCATTGGAATGGTCATGCTGGTCGTCTTCGTGATCGTTTACGCCTTCGTGGCGATGGTGATCGGCGACATGACGATGCAGAACCGGCCGACGGGCGTGCAGTTTCTCTATTTCGCCGTCGCCGGCCTCGTCTGGACGATCCCGGCAGGAGCGATCATGTGGTGGATGGACAAGCCGGAACGGATGCAGGCACGGGCAAGGGCGTCGGCCGAAGCCGAGGCGCTCAGGCGCAGGAACGACGCGGAGTGACGCCGTCGCGGAGCCTGCGCAGGGCGTTGTAGATCGGGAACGGCGCGCCGTTCAGATATTGCGAGACGATCGCATCGTCCTGAAAATAGCCGTTGAGCGACACCCGCGGCATGGCAAAGCGATCCGAGGTGCCGTCGAGCATTCCCGGATGGGTGGTGAAGGCCGCGCGAAAGCCGAACTGCGAGACGACCTCGAGCGACTGGTGATTGACCGCCGCCTCGAAGCCGTATGGGTAGGCGAAAACCTGCGGCGACACGCCAAGTTCGCTGGCGAGCCGGTCCATGCCGGCGGCGATGTCGTCCTGCATGCGGGCGCGGGTCAGGCGCGCCAGCGCGAAGTGATTGTGCGTATGCGCACCGACCGTGAACAGAGGATCCCGGCACAGCGCCCGCAACTCGCTCCAGTCCAGGATGAGTTCATCCGCCAGGGCGGCGAGATCCAGACCGTGGATCCCCGCCAGCCGGCGCAGCTCCACGCGCTGCGAGTCCTCGCCCAGTTCCTGGGTGAACCAGTGCAGCAGCCGGTCGTAGATGCGGACCTTGCGCTCGCTGGTGCTGACATCCAGGGTTCGCATGCGCTCGCCGATCGGCGTTTCGATGGAGGGCGCGTCGCGTACGATCCGCTCCAGCGCCTCCCACCAGATCTCGCTGCTGCGATCGACAAAGCCGGAGGTCACGAAGATCGTGAAGGGCACCTCGTGCTTGCGCAGCACCGGATAGGCATGGATCAGGTTGTCCCGGTAGCCGTCGTCGAAGGTGAAGGCGCACACGCGCGGCCCGTCGGGATCGCCGGTCTGCGCATGGTCGAGCGCCTCCGCCAGCGAGACGATGCGCAAGCCCGCCGCGCGGGCCTGAAGGATCGTCTGTTCGAGAAATTCCGGCGTTACGGTGAGATGGCGGTTGGGCGCGAACCCTTGAGTTTCGGCGGCCGGGCGGACACTGTGCAAGGTGAACACAAGCCCGCGCCGGCCGGTGATCGGCGCCAGCAGCCGGCCCAGCCCGCTTGCATGCAGGAGCCGGCATCCCGTTGCCAACATTTGCCGCCGCATGTCCATTCCTGAAACCGACCCCCAAATTCAACCGATCGAACCCTATCGACGTTTTCTTTAGAACTCCTTGCTATTCAAGATTGTAGTTGAGGCCCGCCGATGCTCCGGCAGTTTTTTTTAAAAGGTTGAGCACATGTCCGATGCCCTCGCCCGGTCCACTGAACTGTTCCGGTTTCACGACTGGGAGGAAATGGACCTGGAAGCCATGAGACTTGATGCCATGCTTGAATCGGGAGAGTTCATCATCCGCACGGCATCCGATCCCGCCGAAGTCGAGACGGAATGGCGGGCGCTTGAAACAAACGCCTTTGGAACGCTGTTCACAACCTACGACTGGCTGTCGTCCTGGTACCGGCTGGTGGGACGGCCACGGGGCTACCGCGCCCTCATCGTGGTCGGCCAGATTGGTGGCGAACCGGCCTTCCTGCTTCCGCTGGCGCTGACGCAGAAGGCGAAAGGGCTGTTGACCATCGGGCGGTTTCTCGGCGACTTCCACGGCAATCAGAACAGCGGTTTGTGGCGCAAGGACATTCTGGCCGGCATCCACACACAGTCGCTGCACAAGGCACTGATCGAGCTGGGGCACACCCATGGCGTCGACCTTTTCGACCTGAAGTATATTCCCGCAACGATCGACGAGCGCATTCACCCGCTGATCGACCAGCATGCGATCGAGAGCCTCAATTCCATCCATGTCTTTCCGCTGGAAGCAGACTTCCAGGCGGTCTATCGCGCCCGGCGCAGCGGCAGCGCGCGCAAGAAGCTGCGCGCGAAGGAGCGCAAACTGGCGGAGACCGGCGAGCTGCATTTCGAACGCGCGCGCGATGCCGCAACGGCCATCCGGTTCTTGAACGCGCTGGTCGAGCAGCGCAGCGCCCGCCAGGCCTCCCATGGCATCCCCAACGTGTTTCACCACGCGGATGCGCATGCCTTTCTCCAGGATCAACTGCTCCAGGCGATGGACGAAGGATCCGACCGCTTCATGATCCATGCGCTTCTGGTCGACGGCGAGGTGCGCGCGACCTATCTGTCCGGCCTCAGGTTCGGGCGGTTTCATGCCTATACCAACAGCATCTGCGACAGCATCGCCAGCCACAGTCCGGGCGACCTGCTGCTGAACGCCGTGATCGCCGATGCCAGTGCGCTGGGCGCGTCGAGCTTCGACTTCGGCCTCGGCGCCGAACGCTACAAGACCGCCTGGGCCGACAAGGAACTCTTGATGGATGTCGAGGTACCGGTGTCGCCGCGCGGCAAACTGGCCTCGGCGGCCATCCAGCGGCTGCGGCAGATCAAGCGGCGCGTGCGCAGTTCGCCGAAGCTTTGGGCGCTCGTGCGCAGGATCCGCCAGCTCAAGGCCTGATCCGCACGCCGGTCCCGAACCGCTTAGACTACAAAAGGCCCGCCGCATGATGATGCGGCGGGCCTTCTCGTTTTCGTGCCTCGGATTGGTTTCAAGCAGCCATATCGGAATGGCGCCTGGCGGTCTCGCCCTTGCGCTGCACCGACTCCACCGCGACGGGAGCACCCGTCTGGTCTTCCAGCATGCGCAGCGCTTCTTCCAGCTCCGGCCCCGCCGGCGACCCGCCCGTTGCAACGACGACCTGATCGGCCATCGCCAGGATCTGGGCGCTGATGAGCGAATCGTCGATCAGGCCGAGATCGAAGAACACCTGATCATAGGTATGGTCGATCGCATCCATCAGCATTTCAAAGCGTCCGGCCTCGGCAAGTTCGTCATCGATTACCCTGCGTCCCGATTCAATCACATGGGCGCGTGAGGCGGCGTCGCGGTAGATGACGCCGGCGAAGGACGCCGAGCCTTCCAGCAATTCGGCGAACCCCGGAACGGCCTCGGGATCGCCGAGGTCCGGGCGCACCTCGAGGAAGAGCGGCATGATCCCCTCTTCCGCCGCCTCGCGTACCAGGCGGAAGGTGACTTCCTGGGCGACCTCGTCGCTGTCGACGCTCAAGACGGCAACCCGGCGCGGACGCATCTGGTCGACCGCAGGCGCGGCAACCGGAGGAGGCGCGGGCGCGGCAAGCTGATCGCCCTCCTGTACCACCGCGACCGGGGCGACATCGTCGTCCCCGACGGGGCCTGGCTCGTTCCCGGAAGGACCGGCACCGGTCGCCCCGCCCTGCCCGTTCGTCGGCCAGTCGTAGCCGAAGCCGCTCGATGCATAGCCGGCCTGACCGGCGCGGTAGCCGGGCGCTGCGGACGACGGCATCGGCGTTGAACTCGGTGTGGCCGACGCGCCAAGCGGCACATGACGGAAGGCCCGGCCGGAGAGGAACTGGCCCAGGATCGCCCAGAGGCTCCCCAGCAGGAACACGACGAAGGTCAGGATCGAGGCAATCGGCACCACCTTGGGCGAATAGGGCTCGAGCGGAACCGTCGCACGGGAAATCACGCGGGCATCGGCCCCAAGCTGCGGGGCGTTGCGGCGGGTATCGGCCTCGCGGTAGCGGGTCATCAGCTGGTCGAGCTGGGTTGCCTTGACCTGCGCCTCGCGTTCCAGCTCGCGCAGCCGGATCTGGTCCTCGTTCGAGCGCGACGCGCGCTGCTTGAACTGTTCCAGCGTCGCGGTGAGCGATGCGACGCGGTCCTGCTGCACGCGCGCCTCGTTCTCCAGACCGGCTGCAATCTTCTCCGCCTCGTTGCGAATCTGGCGTTCGAGGTCGGCAAGCTGCGAGCGCAGGCCCCGGATCTGCGGGTGGTTGGGCAACAGCGTGGTGGACAGCTCGGCGATGCGCGACTGCAGCTCGACCTGGCGCTCGCGAAGCCGCTGGACGAGCTGCGAATTCAGCACCTCGGCCGCGCTATCGAGAGAAGCGCCGGTGTCGAGCTGGCGGCGAATGAGATTGGCGCGCGCCTCGGCCTGCGACTGGGCGGCACGGGCATCGGAGAGTTCCGTGCTGAGTTCTCCAAGCTGCTGCTGGTCCAGGGTCTGGTTGTCGGCGCCAAGCAGCAGGCCGGCCTGGGAGCGGAACGCCTCGACCTTTTCCTGGGCTTCCTTGACCTCCTGGCGCATCCGCTCGATCTGCGGCTCAAGGGCGGTTGCGGCGAAATCGGTGGTCTCGCGCTTCACCGACGACTGAAGATCGAGATACTCCTCGACCAGCGCATTGGCGATGCGCGCCGCGCGCTCGGGATCCCGGGAGGTGAAGCGCACGGAAATCACACGCGAGCCGTCGACCCGGTACACCTCCAGATTCTCGTAGAACACCTTGAGCACGCGTTCTTCAGGAGAATTGCGACCGGGGTCGCGCATCAGGCCAAGGGCGACCAGCGCCTCGCGCAGCAGATTGGATTTCGGCCCGGCCTCGAATTCGGGGATGGAGGCGAGGTCCAGCCGCTGGGCAACCCGGCGCAGCAGGTCCCGGGACATCAGCAATTCGACCTGGCTCGCAACCCCTTCGTTGTCGAGCAGCGCGCGCTCTTCCTCGACGCCGCGCACATCTCCCGGGTAGACCGAATCCGAGGTCTGGATCAGCACTTTCGATTCGGCGCGGTATTTGGACGGGACAAACTGGAGAACAACAACGGTGGCGATGGCGACGGCAATGCACAAGGGCAACAGCCATCGCAGCGCCCGCTTGAGGGCACCGGCCAGAGCAGACAGGTCGATCTCGACCCTTTCATCCGCGCCATGTACGTGCGGCTCAGTCATTCGCTGTACTCCCAGGAACCATGAACCGAGTTTGCGTGATTATGGTAAGCGGACCGTTAACCGGACCTTCAAGACATGCTGAACACCTTCGATTGAAATGATCCATCCGGATTCACCGCAAGTTAACCACGTTGCGGGAAATACTGGCGCAGCCTCTTCGGGAGTTCAGCATGATCACGCGCCTTGCCATTGCCATATGTCTGGCCCTCACGGTTGCCGCCTGCGGCGGATACCGTCAGCCGCCGACGGCATTCCACGAGATCCTCACCAAGCCCTACCGGCTTGATTCAAGCGACCAGTTGCGCGTCATCGTGTTCGGGCAGGCGGAGCTCAACAACACCTACACCGTCGACCAGGCCGGCTATATTTCGATGCCCCTGATCGGCAGCGTCGCGGCCCGCGGCCTGACCCTGCGCGATCTCGAGGCGACGATCACAAAACGCTTGAAAAACGGGTACTTACGCGATCCGGACGTCTCGGTCGAAGTGGCGGTCTATCGCCCGGTCTTCGTCATGGGCGAGGTTACCAACGCCGGCCAGTACCCCTATGTGGCGGGCATGACGGCACAAAATGCGATCGCCACGGCCGGCGGCTTTTCCCCGCGCGCCCAGCAGGGCAATGTCGACATCACCCGGCAGATCAACGGCGAGGTCTTCTCCGGCCGGGTGCCGATCACCGATCCGGTGCGGCCGGGCGACACGATCTACGTGCGCGAACGATTCTTCTGATTTCGCGACAAACGGGGCCGAACCCGGTTCCTGCCATGAATTAACCTGAGACTCACGGCTCCCTGCTAACGTCTAGCGTGCATGACCCGAAGCCATAATTCGGGCGTGCACGAGCTAGAGACAGGGAGTTTCTCATGGCTACCGCGCCCTTGCGCATCGTTCATATCGTCCGAGCGCCGATCGGGGGGATCTTCCGCCACATCGCGGATCTCGCCCTTGCACAGACCCGAGCCGGCCATCAGGTGGGTGTCATCTGCGACGCCTCCACCGGCGGCGCATTCGAGGCCGAGGCCATCGCCCGCCTTGCCCCGCAGCTTGCCTTTGGCGTCGCCCGCTTCCCGATGCGCCGTCAGGTCACGCCCGGCGATCTGCGATCCGTCCTCAGCCTTTACCGTCATGTCCGCGACCTGGCGCCGGACGTCCTGCACGGCCACGGGGCCAAGGGCGGCGTCTTTGCGCGACTCATCGGCTCGGCGCTTCGACTGGGCGGACGCAAGGTGACGCGGATCTATTGCCCGCACGGCGGCAGCCTTCACTACGACCCGTCCAAGCTGGAGGGCCGGATCTATTTCCGGCTGGAGCGCCTGCAGCAGCGCTTCACCGATGGCCTCGTGTTCGTGTCCGACTATGAATATGCCGCCTACGAATCGAAGGTCGCGCACCCGACGATCCCCGCGCGCGTCGTCTACAACGGCTTGTCGCCGGAGGAGTTTTCCGCCGTTCCCACCGACGCGGACGCCGCCGACTTCCTGTTCATCGGCATGTTGCGCGACCTCAAGGGACCGGATCTCTTCATCCGCGCCCTGCATGACCTCAAGACAATCTATGGCATCACCGCGAGCGCAAGGATCGTCGGCGACGGCGAGGACCGGCCGCGATATGAGGCGATGGTGGCCGACCTCGGCCTGTCCGACCACGTGACATTTACCGGCGCCCTTCCTGCGCGCGAGGCCTTCCGCAAGGCGCATTGCGTCGTGGTGCCGTCCCGCGCGGAGGCAATGCCCTATATCGTGCTGGAAACAGTCGCCGCCCAGGTTCCCCTGATCGCGACCCGCGTTGGCGGCATCCCGGAAATCTTCGGCCGCTACGCGGACCGCCTTGTCACGCCCGGATGCGTGACGGAACTCGCCGCAGCCATGGCTGCTGCCCATGCCGACCCGGATGGCATGCAAAGGCAGGCCGAGAGACAGCGCAAATGCCTGTCGGAAACCTTCAACGTCGAACTGATGAGCGACCGCATCACATCGCTCTACATGAGCACGCGCGGCGCGCGCGATCCGTCCGCTCCCGTCCGGAGCACCGAGGCGCCTGCCCTGGGCTCCTCCGCGGTGCTTGCCCGCAACGAAACATCGCCGTCCGGCGACGCGGATTGAGCGGGGAGGAAAAAGCATGACACAGAACCACTCCGCACAATTGCTCAAGGACGTCCTGCCGGCCGCGGCTCCGGGCGAAGCGCATGCGACCTCCGGCACCGGAACTGGCGCCAAGGCTTCGGGCGGCCTTTCCCCGCGCGCGCTCGAAGTCGCCGAAAGCCTGCAGAAGTCGGTCATCTCGCCGTCGGTTCTGAGCGGTTTCGTCCGCCTCGCGGACATGGCAATCGTCGGAACCATCGGCGTCGTTGCATTGACGGGCGGGTTCGGCGGGGAAAGCGCGATGACCGACGTCCTTGCGACGCTCGGTATCGCGCTGATTCTCACGGCGACTTTCCTTCAGGCTGCCGACTGCTACCAGATCCCGGTGATGCGCAACATCGTGTCCCATGGGGCACGCATGACCATCGCCTGGACGCTGGTCTTCGCCGCCCTTTTCATGATCAAGACCTTCGGCGGCCTGCTCGACGGCATTGCCGACGAGCAATATTCGATCTGGTTCGGCCTTGGCCTTGCAACCCTGCTTGCCGCGCGATTCACGGTCTCGCTGTTCGTGCGCAAATGGACGAAGGACGGCCGGCTTGAACGCCGCGCGGTCATCGTCGGCGGCGGAGAGGCGGCGGCCGAGTTCATCCACGAGGTGGAACGCCAGCCGAACAACGACATTCGCATCTGCGGCCTGTTCGACGATCGCAAGGGATCGCGCTCGCCGGAGGTCGTCGCCGGCTATCCCAAGCTCGGCACGGTGCGCGATCTCGTCGAATTCGCTCGGGTGGCGCGCATCGACATGCTGATCGTCACGATCCCGCTGCGTGCCGAAAAGCGCCTTGCGGATTTCCTCAAGACGCTGTGGGTGCTGCCGGTCGACATCCGCCTGTCGGCCCACACCGACAAGCTGCGCTTCCGCGACCGCGCGTCGTCCTTCATCGGTACGGTGCCCTTCGTCGATGTGGTCCACAAGCCGATGGCGGACTGGGACTCCATCGCCAAGCGGGCGTTCGACCTGGTGTTCGCCAGCCTGATGATCGTGCTGCTGGCGCCGGTGATGGTGGCCACCGCCATCGCGATCCGCATGGAAAGCAAGGGCCCCGTGCTCTTCCGCCAGAAGCGCTACGGCTTCAACAATGAAGTCATCGACGTGCTGAAGTTCCGCTCGATGTATCACGAGATGGCCGATCCGCTCGCCAAGAAGGTCGTGACCAAGAACGACCCGCGGGTGACCAGGGTCGGGCGTTTCATCCGCCGCACGTCGATCGATGAACTGCCACAGCTCTTCAACGTGTTGCGCGGCGATCTCTCGCTGGTCGGACCGCGGCCGCATGCGGTCAACGCCCATACCAACGAAAAGCTGTGGGACGAGGTCGTCGACGGCTATTTCGCCCGCCACAAGGTCAAGCCCGGTGTTACCGGCTGGGCGCAGATCAACGGCTGGCGCGGCGAGGTCGACACGCCCGAGAAGATCGAGAAGCGGGTGGAATACGACGTCTATTACATCGAGAACTGGTCGATCCTGTTCGATCTGCGCATCCTCCTCCAGACGCCCTTCGCGCTTCTGAAGACGGAGAACGCCTATTGACCACGACCATGCCCCCCGGGGTCTTCCCCGCGACACCTGCGACGATGCGGCACGGCCCCGGCCTCGCCGCATCTTCCGTTGCGACCGTCGCCCTGTGGGTCGTGGTGTTCCTGGGCGGTTTCGTGCTGAACGAGCCGGCACCTTACGAACTGGCGATGCTGATCGTCATCAGCGGCTGGCTGTTGAGCGGTCCGCGCTTCGCGACGGCATTGGCCCCGCTCCTGCTGATGGTGACGCTGTTCGTCACCGGCGGGCTGATCGCGACCTTGATGTCCGACGATTTCAGCGAAGCGATCCTCTATATCGCGGTAACGGGCTTCCTCGCGCTCACGACCGTGTTCTACGCCAGCGTCGTCGCCGCTGACCCGGCGCGCCTCGATACGGTTCGAAAGGCCTATACCGCGAGCGCGATCGTCGTCGCCCTGACCGGGATCGGCGGCTATTTCGGCCTGCTGCCCGGCGAGGTCTTCACCCTGTACGGCCGCGCCAAGGGAACCTTCCAGGACCCCAATGTCTTCGGCCCCTTTCTCGCCCTGCCCTGGGCCTTCCTGCTTCACGGGCTGCTGACGCGCCCGTTCCGCGAGATGCTCTGGCCGGCCCTCGCCCTTGCCGTTTTGAGCTTTGCGATCCTTCTCAGCTTCTCGCGCGCCGCCTGGGGCCTTGCCGCCTTTTCCGGCATCGGCATCTATGCGCTGGTCTTCATCACCGCGACCGACGGACGGCAACGCGCGCGTCTTCTGGCAATCGGCGCCGTGGCCGCGCTCGCCGTGGTCGCGATGATCGTGGTCGCCCTGTCGGTCGAGTCCATCTCGGGAATGCTGCTGCAGCGCGCGAAGCTGGTGCAGGATTACGACACCGCGCGCCTCGGCCGCTTCGCGCGCTATGCGCTGGGGTTCCAGATGGTGGTCGACCATCCGCTCGGCCTCGGGCCCCTGCAGTTCCGCAACTTCTTCCCCGAGGACGAGCACAACACCTTCCTCAAGGCCTTCACCACATACGGCTGGCTCGGCGGCGTCGCCTATCTTGCGCTGGTGTTTTTCACCGCAAAGCAGCTCTCGGGACTGATCTTCCAGCCGCGCGCCTGGCAGGGCGCGGCGCAATGCGTGTTCGTCGTGCTCCTGGGGCACATGCTGATGTCGTTCATCATCGACACCGACCGCTGGCGGCACCTCTACCTGCTCTATGGCCTGGCCTGGGGCCTGATCGCGGCCGAATACAGTCTGCGCGCGCGCCGGCGCGACGCCTCACGCAAACCGGCCGCTCCGGCGGTGTGAGGCGACAATCCCCAACGCCGCTTCGACATCGCTCCAGAAGCGCTTGCGCCCCCAACGCGAAGCGGTTAGGAAGAGCGGGTTCGGCGTGCCGGACAGTCGGGCAGTAGCGCAGCCTGGTAGCGCACTTCACTGGGGGTGAAGGGGTCGTCGGTTCAAATCCGGCCTGCCCGACCATTACTGTATCTGTTTCTTCCAATCATACGCATCGAGACATCCCGAGACCGACCGATCAGGCCGGCCCGGCCGAGGCGCGTCCTCCATCGCGCGCCTGCATCGCAAGTCTGCGACACCGCCGTTTCCCGCAAGACCGACGCCCTTTCGCATGCCGAGAGGCAGGGCGAGCCATTTTCCAGGCAAGGGACATCCGCGCTTCTTTTCAGCTGAGGAATTGGTCGAGCAGCCTGGCGTTCCTGTCTGCGTCGAGGCGATCGCTCCCCAACACAAACCCGTTCAAGATGCTTTTTCCCTTTTCGTTCGAAAGAATCGAGCGATCGACAATCCGCGTCGGAACGAACCAGCCGTCTTCCACCGCGCTTTGAAGCCGCTTGATCAACGAGCGAACCGACAGCGAAACATCGGCGACAACGGAACGACTGACGGTGAGCCCTGCCCTTTCCGTCGCCGCATTGTGAAGCAGGATCTGCTGCGTGCAGGCGTTGAAGCGGAAATTCGGATCAAAAACGATCAGTCGCCCATCGGCAATCCGGCCGATATCGAGCCCCGCCACCCCGATAAACCCCATCGCACGCGCGGCCTCCCCGATTTCAATGGCAAGGTCCACGCCTTCTGGCGGAAGAGGATTGCGCGGATCGACAAGGCTCCCCGACTGGCGCCCCGGCGCGGAAAACATCTGCTCGGCGGCGCCCAGATAGACCACGCCGGCTTCCGAAATCGCGAGATTGGCACACCAGCACCGATCAACCGGCAATTCCTGTTCGACGACGCAAGTCGAGATCTCCCGGGAGAGGAACTCGGCTTTCACGTGCAGCAGGCTCTCGAGCGTATCGCAAAACCGCACGGTGCCGCCCCAACCGGTTGCCTCCTCGCCGCCGGCCTTCACGACAACCGGATGGTCAAGGCGCGCGCCGAGGGTTGCGGTCGGCACGATGCGGCGCGGCGCCAGAGCCCGTGCCGGAGCGATCTCGGCGAGAAACGCCTTGCTGTTCAACCGCCCCCACAGATCCGTTCGCACAAGATGCGCGCTCTCGTGAAACCGGCCCCGCCGAAGGGGATACGGCCAAAACAGGGGCCTCCCCTCGGCCACCAACGCGTCCGCAATGGCTTCGGCATCCTCCGCGCTGTCATAGATGCGGATGTCTTCTGCGATCATCAGTCCCGCATCCTGCAGAAACATCAGGATTTCATTCGTGACACCGGAGCGATGGCGTACGGTCGGGCGGGTCCCCAAGACCCCCAGCATATGGATCGTGATCGAATCGAGATTTGCAGGACCGACCCCAAGCAACCGAAGGCGTTCAAGATCCGTCCGCGCCATGAAGGCCGCATTTTCAGGCCACAAGCCCGCCGGCTCGACCAGGGGAGACAGCTTTGGCAAGGCAATCATCAAAGAAATTCCTTGATTGCCATAGCCAGCTTCAGCACACGCGGGCTTGCCCGGTCCCCGGAAATCGTCGGGGTCTTGTTTATGTCCAGAAGCACCGGCTTTCCATCATGCAGGACATAATCGAATTTTCCGAAATCGACCTGCCACTCCTTGCGAATTTCCATCAGCTCCACGGGAACCTCTTCCAGATAATCGAAGCGAACCATGGTTCCGGTCTTCACCAAAGGGTCGGTTGCATAGAGCCGGTACCCATAATTTTCCGACCCGAGAAAAACCCATCCACGCAAACAATACAGGTCGCCATCACGCTCCGGCAGGAAACGTTCGACAATCAGGTCGTTGCGGGACCAGACCCACTTCGGAACGCTTCGCATATCCTTGAGGATCGGATAGTCATTTTCCGGCAAGAAGCGGGCGAGCTTCCAGTTCAAGCCTGCGAGCCGCTTCCGGCTTTTGTTTATGAATCTCGCGCTCTTCGACATGTAGCGAAATTCCGGCCCGCCAAAATGGTTCAAATCCGTCTTGACGATGACGGGGCCGTCCCAATCGTCGCCTTCCTTCAAGAGGATACCGGACAAACGACGCTTGGAGATGTCGAGCACCTTGCCGTTCAATACGGGCACGCCGACGGGAGGCTCGGGCAGTCGCAGCGGGTCAAGGCGGGTGACATCGTGGTGGAGGATGCAAAGGTCGGACATCTCATGAAAGCGGCGACCAACAGATACGGTCCATCCCATATCCTCCCAGGCACTGCGAAAACAGCTCACCAAATAACTGTCTTCAAGAACCCTCTCGAGGTGAGAGATACTGACATGAACCATTGTTTTTTCCCAAAACAGAATAAGAAAATCGATTGATCAATGTCTTATTCGAGACGACTGGATAGAAAATAGTCAGACATGCACACCTAAACAGGGTCCCTATTTCAGGTCTTGCCGGAACAAAGCACAGGTCAGCGCCCAGCCGGAAGCTCGGCCCGGATCATACCTGCTGTTTGCAGGCGTTTTCGATCACGAGCATCCGTTCGAGGGCGACGCCTCACCCAACCGACATTCACCGCAAGGAGCTACCTGTTCGATAAGGCAAATCCGAGGTCGACCGGTCAGCTTTCCGGCCGGAACGTTACTCGGCACCCTCTTTTTGGTCCATACATCCGATCGGCGGAGCCAGGAAACCCGGCAAACTCGCCCCGACCGCCTGGAACAGGCCGTCGGTAGATTTTTTTCATCGGCAAGGTTCCGGACGTCGCGCTTGGTCGCGAGCTGGCCGGCCCGCCGCTCCCGTACTGCGTGCAATATGCGAACAATCTTCCCTTGAAGGTTGGTATTTAAAGGCTTTTCCTCGCATTCCTTATTGCCAGTCTCGTCGTGCCGCCGTTAGATGATTGAGGATAGAGCGAACGCCATCCCAACGACGAGCGAAGCAAGCGCAGCGCGGGGAGGAAGCGATGCGGATCAAGCAGGTGACGCCGACCGCCCTGCGGGGGCTGGCCGGTGCGGCGATCGACGAGTTCCACAAATGGTGGCTCCAGACCGACGGCACCATGCGCGCGGACATGCCGCATTTCGCACGGCAGGTGTTTCTCAGCCCGGACGCGGACGGCGAGCGGATCCCCGACATCGGCTATCTGGGCCAAGGTTCCTTCATCAACGAAGTCATGGGCGGCAGGTTCGGCGACGATCAGGCGGCCGCCATCCGTCAGGCCGATCCTCGGTTCGAGGCCAGCGTCGCGGCCGGCTACGCGATTGCCTCAACCGGCCGCGCCGTGTGCGAGGACGTGGAGATGGAGGTCACCCCTCCCGGCATGAGCACACCGCTCCACGTCGCCTATTACCGGATCATCGTTCCGGTCAAATTCGCACCCGAGACCTTCGCCCTCGTCAATCTGACGCTTCCAAGAGACGACTGGCGCGTGACACACATTCAGCCAGATACAAGGCATCCTCGCGCGAACTGACCAGGAAGGCATCGTCCTGCAGGCGCCCGGGCGCGGGGTGATGCCAGATCGTTGCAAGCGGATACTGCCGACAGGCGCCGTAGATGTATCCCAGCCCAAGCCGCACATGCTTGTCGCGTGCCAGACCGACCGACCAGTCGGGTGCCCAGGACATCATCGACAAGAACAGCGCGATCTGCGCCCCGAGCGCGAGCGCCCGGCGCGACTTCCCGGTTGAGCGGAATTCCTCGACCGTCAGCGCTTCGCCGGAATAGCAAACCCGTCCCCGGATTTCCTGCATGGGCCGGCAAGACCAGGTCTCGTCCAGAAGGTCCTGCCCGACGGACCGGTACAGCCGGGTCAACTTGTTGCGATGATGTTCCAGAAAGGACATGTCTCCTGTTTCCAGAACTTGCGTGCAATAGAACACAACCGGCTTTCCGTCGTGAAGAAGGGTCAGGCAAAATCCATTCTCGCGATTGAATTCGAAATGCTCAAACTGGAAGTGCTCCGTTACATGCTTTCCGGCCTTTTCGATACTTTGAACGATGTCGCGAAAGTCCACGTCGACCCTGTACTCCAGGTCCATTTCATGGAGCCTTCTGGCTAGAATGTCCCGGGCCCGGGCGAAGACGTCGGTTTTAAGCGGTCCGATTGTCATGATCCAATCCCTAAATCATTGGTGGTAACGGACCTTTTACGACGACCGGAATCGGCTTGCGTCAATGCGCAACCTGTCAGAAAAGCCAATGAGGAACTCATTTGCCGTATTCGGGCGGTCAATGCCCGGGGATGCCGGCACCTGCGGGCGGGCTGTGCCGACCGGCAGTTTCACCGACCCGGCATCGGGCAAAGCGGCGCTTTCCGACGCCGGTTCTGGTCTTGGCACCTGCGAAATGTGCGCTCTATGCGGCCTTCAGCTCGACAAGCTGGACCAGATTGCCGCATGTGTCGTCCAGGATGGCCATTCGAACCGGACCGGCGTCCATCGGCTCTTGCGTGAAGCGAACTCCTAGACCGGTCAGTCTGTCGTGTTCCCGCTTCAGGTCGTCGACCTGAAAGGACACTGCCGGTATCCCGTCCGCAACGATTGCATCCCGATAGGGACCGACTGCCGGATGGTCGTCCGGCTCCAGCAGGAGCTCCACACCGTCCGGCTGCTCCGGCGAGACCACTGTCAGCCAACGGTGATCTCCAACCGGGATATCCCGCTTCATCCGGAACCCGAGTTTTGCAGTGTAGAATTCCAATGCCCGGGCCTGATCGTCGACAAACACGCTCGTTACGTGGATCCTCATGAAGCCTCCTCATCGAGATAAGTGTCGCCGAGAAAATCGATTGCACGACGCAGTGGCTCCAACCTGACGGCATGCGTCTTGGTGCGCCCAACCCAGGCGATTTCCAGAAGCCCCGCCCGTTCCAGCGTCGACAGGTGCTGGGAAACCGTTTGACGGGTCAGTCCCGCTCCATCTCCGGATGTCGCGGACACGCAGATTTCGAAAAGCGACTGGTTTGGCCGTAGGCGCAACGACGTCAATATGCGGCGCCTTTCCGTATGCGCCAGCGCCTTGAAGACCAGATTGAGCTTCTCATCCATCCCACATCAAAATGCAGTAAAAATACTGCATGTCAATCCGGCACAGAGCTACCCTTGGGCGATGAGAGGCGCCTGCAAATCACAAGTCATTGTGTTTTCTTGATATTGCCCATGATCGCGATGGCCCGGGCCACCATGTCTTCCACCGCCTTATCAGGAATATTGTAGGTCCTGGCATAGGCAGCCATGGCGAGCGCAACGGCCTGAAGATTGTTTTCCTCGGCAAGCTCACTGTTCTCACAGGCGGTCAGCACCGCCTCACCGACCACAATTTCCTCGATATCGCGATCGTTCACCAGAAATCACTCCTGCAAAACCAACTGGCCACATAAAACTCACTCAAACGCATCCACATGGGCCTGTTTTCGCATCGAGCTGCAATACTGTAATAATTTACAGTGCTAGACCAGCCGAAACCATTGTTTTCTCCCAAATTGCTCCGCAAGTTTGTCTGACAGACCCCCCGGCTGAAGCCTTCCATGGCCCCGCACAGCAACCCGCTATGTAGGCCAGCAACGGTGAGCAAAGCGCCTCCCTGCCGTGCGCCTGAATTGATCATACAAATTGCCGCTTGCCGACCCGGCCTTTTTGTAAAACCATGAGGCAAGAAAAACAAAAATCAGAGGGAGGTTGTCATGTGCCGCATTTTCGCCGGACAGGACCCGGCCGACTATGAACCCGAGACCCGCAGCCTGAGGCTGAACGGCCAAAGCACCAGCATTCGCCTCGAACGCTCGTTCTGGGACATCCTGGATGATATTGCCCGCAGCGAGGGCGTCAGCACACCGGCCTTTGTCTCGAAACTCCATTCCGAAGTGCTTGAGCTGCGCGGCGAGACCCGCAATTTCACGTCGCTTTTGCGCTGCGCCTGTCTCGTTCGCCTGCGCCATACGCTGCCATCCGTACAGATGGAAGCCGCGGAGTGAATTTCCCCCTGTAGTAAACACATACCACCCGCCTTCATTTCAGGCGCCTAGTCTTTCTCCCGGAGGAGCAATCATGCCGGGAGACCATCGTGGCGAAGTTTATTCACGCAATGATCCGCGTCCTCGACGAGGCGCGATCGGTCGAATTCTATAGAACCGCCTTCGGACTCGAGATCGCGGACCGTTTCGTTTTCGACGATTTCACCCTGATCTATTTGAGAAATTCCGAAGCCGACGTTGAGGTCGAACTGACGGTCAACCACGACCGGAGCGACCCTTACGATCTCGGCGACGGCTACGGCCATATGGCGTTTTGCGTCGATGACCTCGATGCGGAGCACGCGCGCTTCACGGCGGCCGGCCTGGCGCCGCGCAAGATCGTCGCGTTCAACCGCGACGGCGCGCTGATGGCCCGCTTCTTCTTCGTCCAGGACCCGGACGGCTATCAGATCGAGGTGCTGCAACGCCACGGACGCTATCGCTGAGCGGCGGGCGTTCGAACGATCGGCAGGGAGGAAAACCGATGACACTGAAGCAGAAAGGCATAAGCCGGCGGCAGTTGCTGGCAGGCTCCGTGGCGGCGGGGGCCGCCTTCGTCGTGGGGGCGGGCTTCGTTGCAGCTCCGACGGCCGCCTGGGCGATGGAGGTGAGCCACCTTCAGCCCGCCACGATGGCAACCCTGATCCAGATGGCGCGGGACATCTATCCCCACGACCACGTGGCCGACGAATATTACGCGGCGGCGGTCAAGGGCTACGACACGGCGGAAGCCGCACCCGGGATCGAAGCCGGCATCGCGGCGCTGGACGCCGCCGCGCGCGGCAAGGGCCACCCGAGTTATCTCGGCACCGGATGGGAGCGCGACCGCGTCGACATTCTGCGCGGCATGGAGGAAAGCGTCTTCTTCCAGACGATCCGGGGCGGCCTCGTGACCGGACTCTACAACCAGAAAGCCGTCTGGCCGCTCTTCGGATACGAGGGCGAGAGCTACTCAAAGGGTGGCTACATCGACCGGGGCTTCAACGACATCAACTGGATCTGAGGGAGGACCGGTCATGACAGCACCTTTCGAGCTGACCGACGACAGCGTGGTCGTCGTCATCGGAACGGGCGCCGGCGGCGGCGTTCTCGCCAACGAGCTTGCGCAAAAGGGCGTCAGCGTGGTGGCGCTGGAGGCAGGCGGACGCTACCTGCCCGAAGACTACGTCAACGACGAATGGGAGAGTTTCGGCCAACTGGCCTGGCTCGACAAGCGCACCACCTCCGGCGACTGGCGGGTCGCCCGGGATTTTTCCGGACTGCCGGCGTGGATCGTGAAGGCGGTCGGCGGCACGACCACCCATTGGGCCGGCGCGTCGCTGCGCTTCCAGCCGCATGAGTTCAAGACGAAAACCACCTACGGCAATGTCCAGGGCGCCAATCTGCTCGACTGGCCGATCGACCTGGCCGAGATGGAGCCCTGGTACGAGAAGGCGGAAGCCAAGCTCGGCGTCACCCGCACGGGAGACCGGGCCGGCCTGCCGGGCAACAACAACTTCAAGGTGCTCGAGGCCGGCGCCAAGGCGCTCGGTTACAAGGAAGTGCACACCGGCCGCATGGCGATCAACTCCGCCGACTATGACGACCGCCTCGCCTGCCAGCAGACCGGCTTCTGCTTTCAGGGCTGCAAGTGGGGCGCCAAATGGTCGGCCGCCTATACGGACATTCCGCGCGGCGAGGCCACCGGCAATCTGGAGGTGCGCGAGCGCGCGCATGTTCTGAAGATCGAGCATGACGCCAGCGGCAAGGTGACAGGCGTGCTTTATGCCGACAAGGACGGCAACCAGCACCTGCAGAAGGCGCGGATCGTCTGTGTCGCCGGCAACTCCATCGAAAGCCCGCGGCTGCTGCTCAACTCGGCAAGCGCGATGTTCCCGGACGGGCTGGCGAATTCCTCCGGACAGGTCGGACGCAACTACATGCGCCACATGACCGGATCGGTCTATGCGGTGTTCGACAAGCCGGTACGCATGTGGCGCGGCACGACCATGGCCGGGATCGTCCAGGACGAGGCGCGCCACGACCCCTCGCGCGGCTTTGTCGGCGGCTACGAACTGGAAACGCTGGCCCTCGGGCTGCCGTTCATGGCGGCCTTCCTCGATCCGGGCGGATGGGGACGGGAGTTCACCACGGCCCTCGATTCCTACGAGAACATGGCCGGCATGTGGATCGTCGGCGAGGACATGCCGCAGGAGACCAACCGGATCACGCTCAATCACGATGCGCTCGATCAATACGGTCTGCCGGCGCCGAACGTGCATTTCGACGACCACCCCAATGACGTCGCCATGCGCGCCCACGCCTACCGGCAGGGCATCGCGATCTACGAGGCGGTCGGCGCCACCCGCACCTTCCCGACACCGCCCTACCCGTCCACCCACAACCTGGGCACCAACCGCATGTCGGAAAACCCGCGCGACGGCGTGGTCAACCGCTGGGGCCAGACCCACGACATCGCCAATCTGTTCGTCTCCGACGGCAGCCAGTTCACCACGGGGGCTGCGGAAAACCCGACGCTGACCATCGTCGCGCTGGCGATCCGGCAGGCGGACCACATCGCGGGGCAGATGAGCCAGGGCACGCTGTGACCCGTGCCGCGCCGCAATCCCGGTTGCGGCGCGGAAAACTGACGTAGAGGATTCTTGAGGTTTGCCAACACCAGTCGCTATTTGTATGATTTAATATGATCCACGGCCGGGACCCGGTCGCGATCGAAAAACAAGAACGAACTGTCTGGGAGGACATCATGAAACGCGCACTTCTTGCAGGCGTCTGCCTGTTCGCAATGACGGGTCTGGCGCAAGCACAGGCTCCGGTGCCGGACAATCTGGAGAAGCTCTCGAATTTCCAGAGCACCGGCACGACCGAGTTCACCTTTATCGAGCAATCCGGCGACTACGCCGACGGTATCCGCAAGACCCTGGAGCGGATCACCCTGCCCGACGGGTTCAAGATCGAGCTCTACGCGGTGGTGCCGGACGCGCGTCACATGGCGGTCGGACCGCAGGGGATCGTGACCTTCGTCGGCACGCGCAAGGACAAGGTCTGGTCGGTCACCGACCGCAACAAGGACCGTGTCGCGGACGAGGTGAAGGATTTCGCGCCCTCGCTGAAGTTCGCAATCCCGAACGGACCGTGCTTCTCCAAGGACGGCTTCCTCTATATCGCCGAACAGAACCGCGTGCTGGTCTATCCGGCGGCGGAGTTCTTCTATGAAAGCCCCGATGTCGCGGCCTTCAACGTGGTCAAGCAGGGCGAACTGATCCCGCCCGCGGAAGAGAGCTACAACCACACAGCGCGCGTGTGCAAGATCGGCCCGGACGGCAAGATCTACATCTCGCTCGGCCAGCCCTTCAACGTCGCGCCGCCGGAGAAGCTGGAGCTCTACAACGAGGTCGGGATCGGCGGCATGATCCGCATGAACACCGACGGGACCGACCGCGAGGTCTATACCCGCGGCATCCGCAACTCCGTCGGTCATGACTTCCATCCGGTCACCGGCGAGCTCTGGTTCACGGATAATCAGGTGGACGGCATGGGCGACGACATCCCGCCGGGCGAGATCAACCGCCAGACCGAGATGGGCCAGCATTTCGGCGCGCCCTGGTATGGCGGCGGCGATGTGCGCACCAACGAGTACAAGGATCAGGAACCGCCCGCGGATGTCGTGTTCCCGGCGGTGGAAACGATCGCCCATGCCGCCGATCTCGGCATGCACTTCTATACGGGCAACCAGTTCCCGGCGAAGTACAAGAACGCGATCTTCTCCGCCCAGCACGGTTCCTGGAACCGCACGACGCCGGTCGGCGCCCGGGTGATGGTCACCTTCATCGACGACGAGGGCAATGCCAAGATCGAGCCCTTCGCGGAAGGCTGGATCGACGAGAACGGCGAATACCTCGGACGGCCGGTCGACGTCGCCCAGCTGCGCGACGGCTCGCTCCTGGTCTCCGACGATCTCGCCGGTGCCCTCTACCGCATCTCCTACGAGGGCAATTGATGCGAAGAGCAATACTCATCGGTCTGGGCGGGGTTCTCCTCGCCCAGATCGCCCTCGCCCTGCCGGCGGTCGCCCAGAGCCCTGTCGGCGATCCGCAGGCGGGGCGCAAGAAGGCGGGCATGTGCCGTACCTGTCACGGTCTCGACGGGTTCGCGCGCATCCCCATCGCGCCCCATATCGGCGGCGAACCGGCCAGCTACCTGGAAAAACAGCTGAAGGCCTTTCGCCAGGGCACGCGCACGCACGAGATGATGAGCGTTGTTGCAAAAAGCCTCGACGACCAGTCGATCGCCGATCTCGCGGCCTGGTATTCCGCGCATTCGGTCGAGACAACACTTCCTGCGAGCGTCTCCGCCGACGCCGCGCCCGAGGCCTGTGCCGCATGCCATGGAGCCGACGGCATCGGACAACTTGAAAACGTTCCGAATCTCGCCGGCGAAAGCGCGATCTATATCGATACCCAGCTGAAGGCGTTTCGCCTTGGAAAGCGCAACGACGAGGTCATGAGCGCGATTGCCGCCGATCTCACCAACGACGAGATCCGCGAGTACGCCGACTGGTATGCGGCGATAAGGCTGAAGATCACGCAGGCCGAGTGACCGACGCGGGAGCGACCTGACCAGGCAGCGGCGCGCTTGCGCGCCGGAGCCGTCGGGAGCGGATGCACGTCGGTGGCGGGAGGCGAAGGATCAGCGTGCCTGGTCGAGGATACGCTTGCATTCCAGCAGTTCGAACAGGGTCGCCTGCAGGCGGCGAATATCGTCCTTGGAGAGATTTCCCGCGGCCGCGGCTTCCACCCGTTCGCCGAGCAGGCGCTCCATCAACCGAAGGCCGGCACGCGCCTGGGCCGGCTCACCGCCCTCCACGGCTTCTGGGAGAATTCCGCGAGGAAGATCCGCGTCTTGCTCGACAACCGAGGCGGCAGCGCTCGCGACATCCGCACCCGTTTGCTGCGTCTTCGTGCCGCGGCCGGACGCGCCCCGTGCTGCCGACGGGGACGACGACGACCCTTTCGACGGCGGAGATGCCTGGGCGTCGTCGGTTCCGGCCACCTGGGCGGCGAGCGCGGCAAGCGGAAGGCCGTCCTCGCGCCAGACCTGCATGACGAAGCGCGCGCCCTGTTCCTTCAGGATGCGCTGCACGCCCTTGATGGTATAGCCCTCGCCATAGAGGAGATGGCGGATGCCGCGCAGGAGATCGATGTCGTCGGGACGATAATAGCGTCGCCCTCCGCCACGCTTCAGCGGACGAATCTGGCTGAAACGGGTTTCCCAGAATCTCAGGACGTGTTGCGGAAGATCGAGGTCTTCGGCGACCTCGCTGATCGTTCGGAAGGCGTCTGGGCTTTTATCGGTCGACACGGACTTACCAGTCTATTGTCGCAACGGAATTCAATCGTCGCCGGATGGCCCGATCATCGTCTCGTTGATCTTCTTCTTCAAAACATTCGACGGCTTGAAGACCATGACGCGGCGCGGAAGGATCGGCACTTCCTCGCCGGTTTTCGGATTGCGGCCGATGCGCTCGCCCTTGGACCGCACCACGAAGGACCCGAATGACGAGAGCTTCACAGATTCACCGTCAACAAGACAATCCGCAATCTCCGACAGGACCTTTTCAACCAGTTCCGAAGACTCGGACCTGGAGAGGCCGACCTTCTGGTATACAGCTTCGCACAAGTCAGCCCGTGTGATTGTCTTGCCGCCCATGGTCCCTCCTTGGCCGGGCATATGCCCTAGCGGAAATAGGGATGTTCTTTATCGATGCGCAAGCGTATTTGCTTGCGCCCCGACGGTCAACCGCGTCGGACAAGTCCGACACGAAAAACGCACGTCATACAAGCGTTTGACACCTTACCAGCGAAGCAGCGACGCGCCCCAGGTAAAGCCGCCGCCCATCGCTTCCAGCATGATGAGATCGCCGCGCTTGATGCGCCCGTCGCGCACCGCCGCATCCACGGCCAGCGGAATCGACGCCGCCGAGGTGTTGCCCTGGTCGTCCAGGGTGATCACCACCTTGGCCGGGTCGATACCGAGCTTCTTCGCACTCGCATCGATGATGCGCCGGTTGGCCTGATGCGGGATGAACCAGTCGAGCGCGTCCGCATCCGTGCCGGTGGCGGAAAACGCGTCCTCGACCACATCGGTGATCATCGAGACCGCATGCCGGAACACTTCCTTGCCCTGCATGCGCAGGTGGCCGACGGTCTGCGTGGAGGACGGCCCGCCATCGACATAAAGCTTGTCGCGGTGGTTTCCGTCCGAGCGCAGGTGCGAGGTCAGGATACCCCGGTCGGCCGTCGTGCCCTCGCCCTCGACCGCCTCCAGAACCATTGCGCCAGCCCCGTCGCCGAACAGCACGCAGGTGGTGCGGTCGGTCCAGTCGAGGATGCGCGAGAAGGTCTCCGCGCCGATCACCAGCGCCCGCTTTGCCATGCCGCAGCGCAGATAGGCGTCGGCCGTGGAAATCGCGTAGACGAAACCCGAACACACCGCGTGAACGTCGAAGGCGAAGCCGCTGGTCAGGCCGAGTTTCTGCTGCACCGTGACGGCCGACGCCGGAAAGGTGTTGTCGGGTGTCGCGGTCGCAAGAATGATCAGATCGATGTCCTGGGCCGTGAGACCGGCCGCCTCGAGCGCACGCGTTGCCGCCTTCACGGCCAGGTCGGAGGTGAATTCGCCCTCGGCCGCGATATGTCGCGCCCGGATGCCGGTGCGTTGCACGATCCACTCGTCGGACGTGTCGACCATCTCTGCCAGTTCCGCATTTGTCAGCCTGCGCTGCGGAAGATAGCTGCCCGTGCCGAGGACGATGGAACGCTTTATTGTCACTTATCACCTTCCGATCCGTCTCGCGTGCCGAAACGGCCGCGATGGTAGTGCTTCAAATCGTCTGAAATCTTGTGCATCAGATCATTGCGGGCCATGTCATAGGCCAGTTCGATCGCGGAGGAAAAGCCTTCCGGATCCGTGCCGCCGTGACTCTTGATGACAATGCCGTTGAGGCCGAGAAAGACGCCGCCGTTGACCTTGCGCGGGTCCAGCTTCTCGCGCAGCACCTGGAAGGCATCCTTTGCCAGCAGGTAGCCAAGCCGGGCGCGCCAGCTGCGGTTCATCGCGGAGCGAAGATAGCCGCCAATCTGTCTTGCGGTGCCTTCGGCTGTCTTCAGCGCGATGTTGCCGGCAAATCCCTCTGTGACGACCACATCGACCGTTCCCTTGCCCAGGTCGTCGCCCTCCACGAATCCGGCATAGGTCAACGTGTCCAGATCGGCCTCGCGCAACAGGCGCCCGGCGGTGCGGACCTCCTCAAGGCCCTTGACCTCCTCGACGCCGATGTTGAGCAGACCGACGCTCGGGCGCTCGATGGAAAACAGCACGCGCGCCATCGCGCCGCCAAGCAGGGCAAAGTCGATAAGCTGCTGCGCATCCGCTCCGATGGTCGCGCCGACGTCGAGCACGATGGATTCGCCGCGGGCCGTCGGCCAGATCGCGGCAATGGCCGGACGCTCGATATTGGCCATCGTGCGCAGGCAGAACTTGGACATGGCCATCAGAGCGCCGGTGTTTCCGGCGGAGACGGCGACATCGGCCTCCCCGGTCTTCACCGCGTCGATGCAGCGCCACATGCTGGACTTCCACCGCCCCTGGCGAAGCGCCTGGCTCGGCTTGGCATCCATCGCCACCGAGACTTCACAGTGATGCAGGCTGGCGGTGTCGCGCAGGCGCGGATGCGCCTCCAGCAAAGGGGCGACCACATCCTTGTCGCCATAGAGCGAGAAAACGATGTCCGGGCGACGTTCGAGCGCAAGCGCGGCCCCGGCCACGACGACCTTCGCCCCGTTGTCCCCGCCCATCGCATCAAGTGAAATTCGAACCGTTTGAGCCATCGTCCGCGTTGTTTCCGGCCGTTTCTTGTCCTGTCGACGACATGTCCCGCTGGTGGCATGTCCTGCTGGTGGCATAGGCCACCGCTCCAAGCCACCCTCCGGCGCGACCTTGTCCGGTTCCGGCGCGGGATGCCCACCGGCTGATGGTCCGCGTCAGGCCCACGACGGAAGCCGAGGCGTTGGCGAACATACCCGTTTGCCACCGCGAAACAACCGCTTTCTCCTTTCGCACCGCAATGTCATTGCCGGCCGATGCGCGCCTCACTCGCCGTTTTTCTTCAACCCGGCAAGGACCGCAAAAGGTGACGGGCGGGACGCACCGGCCCCTTTGCCGTCATCCTCGTCCTCGGGAGGACGATAGGCCTCGGGCACCTCGGCGGCCTGGGCGCGGGGGTACAGATCGAGCGCAAGGGCGAACTGCTCGCACAGCACGGCGCCAAGATCGAGATCGCGTCCGGTCAGCGGATCCGGCGGATCGTCGCTGAAGGCCTCGACCTCGATTTCCGCGGTCTCCTCCTCTTCCGCAGCGCGGGGATCGAAGCGGCGCGAGAAGGTCTCGTCGATCACCTGCTCGACCGGGGCGAGCGTCACCACGCAGGGCTGAGTCGCCCGCGCCCGCAGGTGCCCGTCGACCGCGATGCCGTCCTTGCGCCAGGGGCGAAGCCGGAAAACGCAGCGCATGTCCTGCAGATCGAGCAGATCGTAGGTCTCGATCAGACGCGCGCGTTCCTTTTCGTCGGGCTCGAAAGTCACTTCCTTGGGTTGGCTGCCAAGACGGGTGACGTCAAACGGGCGGGTTACCGGAAACGTCTTCACGATCATGGGTCGGTCTCCCCTCACTTTACAAAATCGGTTGGCGCCGGCCAGTCGAGGCGACCGGCGAGGATCTCTTTCGTCTGCTGTGCAGCGAGCGCATCGGACACGGCGCGAATGTAGCGGGCGATGGCGAAGGCCGCCGCCGGTCGCGGATCGTCGGCGAAGAGGTTTCGCTCGACGGTCTCGGCAAGCGACTGGGTGCCGCCTTCGGCGAGCGCCTGCGAATAGACGGCCGCGCGCCCGTAGAAGGCCTCCGCCATCTTCTTCACCTTCTTCGGCACTGTCACGTCACCCACACCCATTTCGCGCAAGGTGCCGTCCATGTCCTCGAAAAACAGATCGAAGAGATCCTGCGAAAACGCCGTTTCGATCTCCGATCCGCCCCGCAAGCGCTCCAGAACGAGGATGGCATGCAGGATCACCAGTTCGAAACGGCCGTCGAATGTATCCGGCACATCCAGGCTGGCATAAAAGTGGGGTTGCCGCGCCTGCGCCACGATCGCGGTGTAGGTCGCGATGACTTGAGGGGGCGTGCGTCGGCGGAACAGACCGAATATCATGGTTTGCCTTCGTCTGGCGCGAGGTTGCCAAGTCGCCTATCGCAGGTTAGGGACTTTGCCTAGGATGCACGGTCCAGGATATTGACCGGCGTTTGCCCTTATGTCGGGCTTTGCCGCACGGAAAGCAACAGGACAAGTTTCAATGAAGAAATGGCTTCGCGGTGCACTGGTGGTGGGCGTGTTGGGATTGCCGCTCGGCGGTTGCTTCACCACGACCCTCAATCACGGTCATGTCATCCCGGCCGAGCGCGTGCGGGACATTCAGGTCGGCTCGTCGCGCGAACAGGTCGAACTCCTGCTCGGATCGCCGTCGACCATGTCCCGGCTGAACGGCGAAGCATATTACTACATCTCGCAAACGAAAGAGACGACCGCGTTCCTGGCTCCCGAAACGGTCGAGCAGCGGGTGGTCGCCATCTATTTCGACGAGGACGGATTCGTGCGCGACACCGGCTATTACAGTCAGGAGGACGGCAAGATCGTCGACATCCTGACGCGCAAGACCCGCACCGGCGGTTCCGATTACGGCTTCCTGTCGCAGATCCTGCGCGGCGCGAAGAACCCGAGCCTCGGCCTCTGATCGAACGCAGGGCGCCCGAACGGTTCCCGGACATGCAAAACGCCCGCTGCATGCTGCAGCGGGCGTGTTTCGTTGGGACGGCGCGCCATGTGCCAGGTGCCGGATCCTGCGTGGCCGTGGCCGGTCAGCAGCTTTTTTCAAAGGGATCGGAAATCGTCTCGCCGGCGGTCTCAAGGATCCGCTTTACCCAGGTCATTTCCCGCGGCGCGGTGTTGATTTCCGACATGATGCCCGCTTCCACGCGGCGCCGCTCCTCGACCGCGGCAACAACCGCCGACGCCTCCTCGGGCGGAAAAGTGACGATGCCATCGTCGTCGGCCACCACGACATCGCCCGGATTGACGATCTGCCCGCAAATCGACACCGGGACGTTGACCATGCCCGGCCCGGTCTTGAACGGCCCCTTGTGCGAAACAGCCTTGGCGAAACAGGCGAGCGTCTCGGAGCGCTTCAGCTCGTCGGTGTCGCGGACCGCGCCATCGACAATCACGCCGACGCAACCGAGCTTCTCCAGCTGAAGCGCGATGAGTCCGCCAACGATGGCGTTGCCGCCCTCGCCTCCTGCCTCGATCACCAGGAAATCGCCAGGCTGCGCCTGGATCATCGCCTTGTAGACCGCGAGATTGTCGGTGGCGCGCGTCTTGACCGTGAGGGCGCGACCGACGACCACCCCGCCGCGGTCGAAACGCTCAAGCCCGACGATGCCGGTCAGGCGCTGGCGGGTGTCGGAGATCAGCGAGGTCGCCATGCTTCGCAGGGTGTCGAGGAGAAGCTGTTCCATATCTGTTACCTGTCTTGGATCTTGCGCGGTCGAACTGTCGCGTCAGGCATGCCGCAGCGAGACGGCGACCTCAGCGGGTTCAGGGCTGCGACGGGGAAGCGACCTGGGGCCGAAGCCTGCGCCAGACCGGAGTGACAATGGCGATCCCGATCAGGGTCAGGAGCACCCAGGAGATCGGGCTGGACACCAGATAGAAGAGGTCTCCACGCGAAATCAGAAGGGCGCGGCGCAGCGCCTCCTCGGCCATCGGACCGAGGATCACGGCGAGCACGGCCGGCGCGGTGGGAATGCTCATGCGCTCCATCGCAAAGCCGATACACCCGAAGCCCAGCATCAGCCCGACCTCGAACATGCTGTTGTGCACGGAATAGACGCCGATCACCGTCATGCAGATGATCATCGGCGCCAGCAGCGCGGAGGGAAGCCGCAGCACATGCACGTAGAGGCGCGCGCCGAGCCGACCGATGACGAACATCAACCCGGCCGTGACAAGCATCGTCAGCATGAAGCCGTAGACGATCTGCGAATTGGCGGTGAAGAGTTCCGGTCCGGGTCGCAAGCCGTGAACCAGCAGCGCGCCGAGAATGACGGCTGCGACCGCATTGCCCGGAACGCCGAGCGTCAGGGCGGGAATGAGCGTTGCCGCCGTGTCGGCATTGTTGGCGCATTCGGCCGCTGCAACGCCTTCCGGCGCGCCCTTGCCGTATCTCGAGCTGTCCTTCGCCGAACGCTGCTGCTCGTTCCACGCAAGCAAGGCCGCGACATTGCCGCCGAGCGCGGGAATGATGCCGATGACGATCCCGATCACCGAGGACTTCATCCAGACGGGGATCAGGCTCGCCCAGGCAAATTTCTCCGGCTTGCCGGAAATGTTCAGCTTGCTGCCGTCGATGGCAAGCTTGCCGAGTGCAAGGTCGATTGCGGGGGGAATGGCATAAAGGCCGGTCAGCAGGACGATGATATGCACACCGCCGCGCAGTTCCGGGATATCGAAGGTGAAGCGCGGTTGGCCGTTGATCACATCGATGCCGATCATTCCGACCACAAGGCCGAAACAGGCGCTCAGGAGGCCTTTCACGGGGCTGCCGCTCATCAGGACGGCAATCGTCGTCAGGCCGAAGACGGCAAGCCAGAAGTAGTCGGCCGGACCGAACTTGAGCGCGACCATCGCAAGCGGCGGCGCCAGGAGAAGCAGCGCGACCGCGCTGCACAGGCTGCCGATGGAGGACGACGCGAGAGAAATGTCGAGCGCCAGCCGGGCCCGGCCCTGCTGGGCCATGGGATATCCGTCGAAGACCGTCGCGATGCCTGCGGGCGTGCCGGGAATGCGCAATAGGATCGCGGGAATGGAGCCGCCGTACATGGCGCCGTTGTAGATCCCGGCGATCATGCCGAGCGCCGTCAGCGGAGACATGGAAAAGGTCACGGGTATGAGCACGGCGATGCCCATGGTGGCGGAGAGCCCGGGAAGCGCCCCGATGGCGATACCGATTGCCGTGCCGACGATCATCGCCACGAACACCTCGACCGTGAAGACGAGCGGGACCGCAGCCAGGATTTCGTTGAAGACTACCATTCAAAGCCCACCCATCAGGCGCACGACAAGCTCTTCGGGAAGCGGTACCGCGAGAAAGAGCTTGAAGATGCCGTAGACAACGACCGTGAAAACGCAGGAGGAGAGCAGCATTGCCGGGAGGTTTCGGTAGCCGATCGCTCCGGAAATCACGGGGATGGCGAGAAAGGTCGCCGTGTAGAACCCAAGCCAGGGAATTGAGACGGTATAGGCGCCGGTCAGGCCAGCAAGAACGAGAAGCCGTTTCACGGAGCCGGGCGTTGCCGCCGGTATGGCGGCGTTCTCCTCGGCGGATACCGGCGGACCGCCTTTGCGAAGGAGCGCGATCAGCCAGGCAAGGCACAGGAGGATTGCCAGACCGAGAACCCCGACCGGCAGATACTGCGATCCGGAGGGATAGGTCCGGACCTCGATGAGAAGCCAGACGCACAGCCCCGCAAGCAACACGGCGGCCCCCGCCTCCGCAAACTGTCTTTTTGTCATGCGATAGATCCCCGGCGTCAGGCGCAATGCATCGCGCCTGACCGTTTCCGTCATCAAGGGCGTCGGAGCTTACTTTGCCCCGGACCAGGGATTTTCGTCCCAGAGCTTCTGGTAACTGGCGTTCAGCTTGACCAGATGCGCCGCGAACTCTTCCGCGCTCATGAAGGTGATCGGGAGATTCTGCGCCTTGGCCTTCGCGAGGAACTCCGGATCCGCCATGGCCTTGCCGACGGCGTCCGAAAGCTTGGCCAGAACGGCAGGATCGATCCCGGCCGGCGCGGCCATGCCCCGATCCGATCCCATGATGATATCGAACCCCTGCTCCTTGAAGGTCGGGATCTCGTCCGCACCGTCCCAACGCTTGTTGGACATCTGTCCGAACAGGCGCATCGTGCCTTCCCGATGATCGGCAATGGTCTGGCTGACATTCATGCTCGCCAGCATCACATGACCGCCGAGAACCGCCGCGCGGACATCCACATTCCCCTTGAAGGGAATATGCGTCATCTCGATCCCGGCCTGACGCTGGAATGCGAGTGCTGCAAGATGATCGTCGGAGCCGACGCCGGTGGTGCCGTAGGTCACTTCGCCGGGGTTCTTCTTCGCGAACTCGACGAGATCGGCAAGCGTCTCGATCTCGCTGTCGGCCCGGACCGAGAAGGCGCCCGGGTCGTAGATCACATTCGCCACCGGTGCCAGATCGTCCAGTGTGTAGCTGGTCTCGCGCTCGATCGGGATCGTCAGAACATTCGGCGAATTGATGAAGCCGATCGTGTATCCGTCGGGGTCCGCGTTCGCCAGCGCACCGAAGCCGATCTCGCCGCCCGCGCCGGCCTTGTTCTCCACGACGATGGTCCCGCCGAGGTATTTCTCGATGTATTGCGACAGCGTCCGCGCCGCGATGTCGGTGCCGCCGCCGGCGCTATAGGCCACGATCATCTTGATCGGGCGTTCCGGATAGTCCGCCCACACCGGCGTCACAGCCAGCACCGAAACGGCCACGCCTGCGATCAGGCTCATAATAGTTTTCATGCCAGTCCTCCCTCATTTTTATCGTTTACACGGCGGAACGTGCATTTGCGCCACGTTTGTCTCCACCCAGATCCGCAGCAAGGGGACCTTACAAATTCTCCCATTTGAGAAAAAGCGATTTAAAGTGAAATTCAATCATTCCAAAAATCGATACAACTCCGCGCATGCCTCGGGCGCCGGAACGGGACCCGGTTTACAGGCGACGTCCGCTTTCCCGTCGCACGTGCGCGTTAGATCTGGAATTGCTGGGTAAAATCGCAAACCTCGGTCGCGATTGCCGCAACCTCGGCATGGCTGCTGGTGGGGTGATCGCTGCGATACATGGCGACATAGGGAACAGGCGGCAGCGGGGTGACGGACTGCAGCACGCAGAGTTTTCCCTGGTCCACCAGCGACTGAAAGCACGCCTTGGGGATGTAGCTCACCCCCAGCCCGGCCACGACCAGACCGATGAGCGCGATGACATTGTCGCAAGAATGCGTCTCGTCGAGAGAAATTCCCTCATTTTGAAGCCAACGATTGAGAAACAGGCCGGAACCCGATCCACCGCCCTGGGTCAGAATGGGGTAGCGCGACAGCGTCTGAAGCGACAGCGGCTGGTCTTCCCGGACGAGGCCGGCCTTCGCCATCCACTCGTTCTCCACCGCGTCGAGAAATACGCTGGCGATCTCCGGCGCCTTGAACATCTCCGGAACGATGATGACATCGATGGAGTGGTCTTCCAGGCGCTGATAAAGCGCCCGGCTGGTCGCGACCACCGGCTCGACCCGCACCGGCCACATGCGCTCCTTGATGCGGCCGATGAACCGCGGAAGCCAGGTGATCGCGGTGAGTTCGGTAACCCCGATCTTTATGGTCCGGGGGCGCCGATCCCGGCCGGAGCCGATCAGCTCGATCTCGTCGTAGACCTCGAGCATCCGCGCCGCGGTGAGAAACAGCGCCTCCCCCTCCTTGGTGAGGCGCGCGCCCCTGTTGGACCGGTCGAAGACCTCGATGCCGGTTGCCTTTTCCAGGTCCTGGATGCGCTTGGAAATCGCCGACTGGCTGGTGCAGAGCTTGCGCGCCGCCCGCTCGAAAGTGCTGAGCTTGGTGATCCAGTAGAGCGTCTCAAGCTGCTTCAGGGTGACGGTCGAGGTCATGGGCTGCGCGTATGCCTTCCGGATCCGGGGTTACCTACCATTCCCCGCAAACATGCCCCAAGGCGTCAAAACATTCCATTGCGGAATACGAAACACCCCCGAGACACTCAGTCCCGTGCAAAACGAGAAAACGCCCGCCGCGCGATGCGACGGGCGTTCTCCGGTTCAAAAGCCCCCGCGCGACGCGCGCGGGAACAAGAGGCCTAGCTGTGCGCCAGCACCGCCAGCAGCAACAGGGCCATGATGTTGGTGATCTTGATCATCGGGTTCACGGCGGGCCCTGCCGTATCCTTGTAGGGATCGCCCACCGTGTCGCCGGTCACCGAGGCCTTGTGCGCCTCCGAGCCCTTCTCATGCTTGACGCCATCCTTGTCGATGAAGCCGTCCTCGAAGGACTTCTTGGCGTTGTCCCAGGCGCCGCCGCCGGCGGTCATGGACACCGCCACGAAGAGGCCGGTGACGATCACGCCGAGCAGCATCGCGCCAAGCGCGGCAAAGCCTTGCGACTTGCCGGCAATCGCGGTGATCGCGAAGTAGATCACGATCGGCGACAGCACCGGCATCAGCGACGGCACGATCATCTCGCGGATCGCCGCCTTGGTCAGCATGTCGACGGCCCGGCCGTAGTCCGGCTTTTCCGTCCCCTGCATGATGCCCGGCTTTTCCTTGAACTGCCGGCGCACCTCCTCCACGACGGCACCGGCCGCGCGGCCCACGGCGGTCATCGAGATGCCGCCGAAGAGATAGGGAAGCAGGCCGCCGAACAGCAGGCCGACGACGACATAGGGGTTCGACAGGGAGAAGTCGACGCTCACCCCCTCGAAGTAGCTGCCGGGCGCCGCATTGGCCGCGAAGAACTTGAGATCCTCCGTGTAGGCCGCAAACAGCACCAGCGCGCCGAGACCGGCGGAGCCGATCGCATAGCCCTTGGTCACCGCCTTGGTGGTGTTGCCGACCGCATCCAGCGCATCGGTGGTGACGCGCACCTCCGCCGGAAGGCCTGCCATTTCGGCGATGCCGCCGGCATTGTCGGTGACGGGACCGAAGGCGTCGAGCGCGACAACCATGCCGGCGAGCGCCAGCATCGTGGTGACCGCGATGGCAATGCCGAAGAGGCCGGCCAGGTTGAACGCCGCCAGGATGCCCGCGATGATGATCAGCGCGGGGAGCGCGGTGGCCTCAAGCGAGATCGCAAGCCCCTGGATCACGTTGGTGCCATGACCGGTGACCGATGCCTGGGCGATGGAGCGCACCGGACGATAGTCGGTTCCGGTGTAATACTCGGTCACCCAGATGATCAGACCCGTCACGATCAGGCCGACGATGCCGCAGTAGAACAGGTGCCGTCCGGTGAAGGTGATGCCGCCCGAGGTCGTATACTCGGTGGAAAAGCCCAGCCAGAAGAACACGATGGCAAAAAGCGCCACGGCGGAGAGCACGGCGGTTGCGACGAACCCCTTGTAGAGCGCGCCCATGATCGAGTTGTTGGCACCCAGCTTGACGAAGAAGGTGCCGATAATCGAGGTCACGACGCAGGCACCGCCGATCACGAGCGGCAGCAGCATCAGGTCGGTGGCAGCCCCCCCGGTGAAGAAGATCGACGCAAGCACCATCGTTGCAACGACGGTCACCGCGTAGGTCTCGAACAGGTCGGCCGCCATGCCGGCACAGTCGCCGACGTTGTCGCCGACGTTGTCCGCGATCGTCGCCGGGTTGCGGGGGTCGTCTTCGGGAATACCCGCCTCGACCTTGCCGACAAGATCGCCGCCGACGTCCGCGCCCTTGGTGAAGATGCCGCCACCCAGTCGCGCGAAGATCGAGATCAGCGAGGCACCGAAGCCGAGCGCGACGAGCGCATCGATCACCGTGCGGCTTTGAGGCGCGAAGCCCATGCCCTCTGTCAGGATGGTGTAATAGACCGTCACGCCGAGAAGCGCGAGACCGGCCACGAGCATGCCGGTGACCGCGCCGGACTTGAACGCGATTTCGAGGCCGGCGGCGAGCGAGTTGCTGGCCGCCTGCGCGGTCCGCACGTTGGCCCGCACGGAGACAAGCATGCCGATATAGCCCGCCGCGGCCGACAGGACCGCCCCGATGGCAAAGCCGATGGCCACAAGCAGCCCGAGCAGCCAGGCCACAAGCGCGAAGATCACGACGCCGACGATGGCGATCGTGGTGTACTGACGGTTGAGATAGGCCTGAGCGCCTTCCTGAATGGCGCCGGCGATTTCCTGCATGCGTTCATTGCCGGCGTCCGACGCCATTACGGACTGGACTGCCCAGATGCCGTAAGCGATGGAAAGCAGACCACATAAGATGACAAGTGTGAGTTCGAGCATTCTTCCCCCCAATGAAGGACGCGAGATGGGCCTGTATTTGTTTTGCTTCTGGCCCGGAGGATTTCGACGGTAGCCGTCCTGCGCCTGCCGTCAAGGCGCAGTTTGGCCAAGAGCGGCCGATCGGGGGAATCAGATGCCCGCGCCTGTCATTTCCGACGGGGGAGTGCTGCGGTCAGACCCGGGAGGCGGAGCGCTCGGACAGGACCAGCCAGACGAGAAGAATCACGCAAAGCAACGTGAAGGGGAAAACGAGCCAGTTGACGGTCGCCCATCCGAAGGCATGCAGCAGCGCTCCCGACGAGAAGGACGCGGCCGCGACAAAGCCGAAGACGAGGAAGTCGTTCACGGCCTGGACCTTGTTGCGCTCGGCCGGACGATAGACATCGGTGAGCATCGCCGTCGCGCCGATGAACCCGAAGTTCCAGCCAAGACCGAGCAGGACGAGGGCGATCCAGAAATTGGCGACATCCACACCCGCGAGGGCAACGACCGCGCAGCCGGCAAGAAGCGCCAGACCGACGACGACGATGCGCTCGCGTCCGAACCTGGCGATCAGGTGGCCGGTGAAGAAGCTCGGGCCGAACATCGCCAGCACATGCCACTGGATGGCGTGCGCCGCGTCGGTCTGGGTCAAGCCGCAGCCGATCATGGCGAGCGGCGTTGCCGTCATGACCAGACTCATCAGGGCGTAGGAGGTGATCCCGCAGGCCGCCGCGACGATGAACCGGGGCTGTGCCATGATCTGGCGCATCGGACGGCTGGCGCCCGCTGCCACCGGTCCGCGCGCCGGACGGGGAATGGAGATGAAGGACAGGATGACGAGGCTGATCAGGGCGAGCCCGGCCTGCGCGATATAGGTGCCGGCAAACATGATCGGGTCGAAGAGATCGGCCGTGTTGATCACGGTTTGCGGTCCGATGATCCCGGCGGCGACACCGCCGGCGAGCACGAAGGAAATCGCCTTGGGGCGAAACGCATCGCTTGCGGTATCCGCGGCCGCAAACCGGTATTGCTGCACGAAGGCGCTGACGAAACCGCTGGCCATCACGCCGAAGCAGAAGAGCAGGAAATCCGCCTGGAAGATCGCATAGGCGGAGACGAGCCCGGAGAGAATGCCCAGCAGCGCCGAGCCGACAAAGCCGGCGCGGCGCCCGAACCGATGCATGATCGCACCGGCAGGCAGCGTGCCGAAGGCCGTGCCCAGCACGAAACTCGAGACCGGGAGCGTCGCAAGCGACTTGTCGGCGCCAAGCAGGCTGGCCCCGACGAGCGAGGCCGACGCGATGACGATGGAGGCCGACGCGCCGCCAAGGGCCTGGGCGATCGCCAGCAGGACCGCATTGCGGCGCGCGAGGCGGTCGTCGACAAGGAAATCGGTTGCGTTGGCGGCTGCAGTCATCGTCAGGTCCGGCTGGGGTGCCATGGCCGGTTTCAGCCCGGAAAACAGGCCGTGCGACGGTCGCAAGCCCATGGCAGAGATGGGATGTCGACACCCGGTTTAGGACGCAAAATCGAAAAGCGCAAATCGCCGTGTCGATGATCCCGGACCGGGCGCGCGAGCTTCCCCAGCGGCAGCCGCGCGGAAATCAGGCGTCGCCGCTGCCGGGCTCCGACGGCTCGCCGGGCGCTTTCGCCGGAGGCTGGCCGCCGAATTCCTTCTCGCGGAACTCCCGTGCCAGCCGATCCAGCACGCCATTGACCATGCGCGGCTCGTCGCCATCGTAAAACGCGCGGGCGACGTCGATATATTCGCTGATGACGACGCGCCCCGGAACATCCTTGCGCTTCATCAGTTCGAACGCCCCGGCGCGCAGGATCGCCCGAAGGGTGGTGTCGATCCGCTTCAGCGGCCAGCCGGCAACGAGCGCGCGGTTGATCACCGGGTCGAGAATGCGCTGCTGGTCGACAACGCCGCCGACCAGATCGCGGAACCAGGCCGGATCGGCTTCACGATACTGTTCGCCGTCGAGTTCCGCTCCGAGGCGAAACGCCTCGAATTCGGCCAGCACGTCGGCGAGATTCGCCCCGCCGACGTCCATCTGATACAGCGCCTGAACGGCGGACAGCCGCGCAGCACCGCGCTTGTTTGCGGGGCGCGGCGTGTCGGCGGGTGCGGGCGTGGGATCGGACATCGTCGTCAAACTCCGAGCTGGTCCCGGACGGCGATCATGTCGAGTGCCGCCTGCGCCGCCGAGCCGCCCTTGTTCTTCTGCTTCACATCGGCGCGCACCCAGGCCTGGTCGCTGTTTTCGACGGTGAGAATGCCGTTGCCCACCGGCAAGGCAGCGTCGACGACCAGTTCCATCACCGCGCGGGCCGATTCATTGGCCACGATGTCATAGTGGGAGGTCTCGCCGCGAATGACGCAGCCGAGCAGGACCGCGCCGTCGAAGTCGGCGACGCCGCCTTCCATCGCCGCCAGGGCCATGGCGAGCGCGCCGGGAATTTCCAGAACGCCGGGCACGGAAACGCGCGTCACCTCGGCGCCATTGGCGTCGAGCACATCCATGGCGCCGGCCAGGAGCGCATCGGCGATGTCGTCATAAAAACGGGCATCGATAACCAGGATTTTCGGGGTTGCCATATCGCCTTTTCCACTCTCAAAGCGCGCGAGACCGAAAACCTGAGGCCGGTCAGCAGCGCGCGGGATCGAATTTTGATGTCGCGGTGTCCTGCCGCTCAGCCCCGTCGCCGGTCAGCCGATGGACGATCCGCCGGAGGCAAACCGCCGCGCGCGACGGCGGCTGTCAGGGTGCCGGTAGGAACCACGCCTCGCCCCCTTTGTCCAGCCCGGATTGCCGGTGCCTGCCCTGCGCCGGACGCGGGTCCTAACGGTACTCGGCAAGCCGCGCGGCATAACGCGCCATCATGTCGACTTCCAGATTGACCCGATCGCCGACCTTGCGGTCGCCCCATGTGGTGGCCGTCAGCGTGTGCGGAATGAGGAACACAGAGAAGGTGTCGCCCTCGACCTCGTTCACCGTGAGCGAGGTACCGTCGAGGGCGATGCCGCCCTTTTTCGCGATGAAACGCGCGAATTCAGCCGGCACGCGAAAGCGGAAATAGACGGAATCCGGATGGTCGGTGCGCTCGATGAGCTCGGCCGTGGCGTCGACATGCCCCTGGACGATATGACCGCCGAGCTCGTCGCCGATCTTCAGCGACCGCTCCAGGTTGACCCGCCCGCCGACGGTCCAGGTGCCGACGGTGGTCAGGCGCAGGGTCTCGGCCGCCGACTCGATGTCGAACCAGTTTCCGTCCGCCCCCCGGCCCTTGGCCGTCACCGTGTGGCAGACGCCGTCACAGGCAATCGAGGCGCCGATGTCGATGCCGTCAGGATCATAGGCGGTCGCGATGCGGGTGCGCAGACCCGCTGGAATCGGAGCAATCTCGAGGATGCGTCCGATGTCGCTGATGATGCCGGTAAACATGCTCAATCCATCCTTCGCAGATAACGCGTCATCGTGTCGGATCCGACCGGCACCGTTGTCTGCACCGCATAGCGACCGGTCTCGCACAGGGCTTCAAGACCGCGGCCGGCGAACGGGGGAATGCCCCCCTCGCCCACGATCATGTCGCCGCGCGAAATGATCACCTCGTCGGCAAGATCGGACTCCAGAAGCGCATTGGCAACCGTCGCCCCGCCCTCGACCAGCAGGCGGGTCAGGCCGCGCTGACCGAGCGCGCGCATGGCCGCATGCGGATCGATGCGCCCGTCCACGGGGGTCGCAAGCCGAACGACCGTACATCCCGCCGCGGACAGCGCCGAGACGCGGTCCGGGTCGGCCTGCGCCGACACGAGCACCCAGACCGGCACGTCCCGAGCGGTGCTGACGAGGCGGCCGTCAAGCGGAAGCCGGGCGGAGGTGTCGAGAACAACCCGCACCGGCGACCGGTTCGCCAGGCCGGGCAGACGGCAATTCAGGATCGGATTGTCGGCGATCGCCGTGCCCACGCCGACCAGAATGCCGTCGCACTCGGCGCGCAGCACATGGACGCGGCGAAACACGTCCGGTCCGGTGATCGGGATCTGCCCCTCGCCCTCGCGTCCGATGAACCCGTCGCGGGAGACCGCAAGTTTCAGGATGACATGCGGCCGCCCAGCCAGCACCCGGCGGATATGGCCCGCATGATGCTCCGCGCAGGCGTCGCGCAAGACGCCGGTCACAACCTCGACACCGCGCGCGCGCAGCATCTCGACGCCCCGGCCGGCAACGCGCGGGTTGGGATCGGACAATCCGATGACCACGCGTGAAATGCCCGCATCGGCAAGCGCCACCGCACAGGGGCCGGTGCGGCCCTGATGGGAACAGGGTTCCAGCGTGACATAGCAGGTGGCCCCGCGCGCCCGCTCACCCGCCTGGCGCAGCGCGATCACCTCCGCATGGGCGCCGCCGGGCGGCTGGGTCACGCCCTGCCCGACAACCACGCCTGCGGATGCGGGGTCGCTGACAATCAGCGCCCCGACAGACGGGTTCGGCCAGACGCGACCGAGCCCACGACGGGCATAGGAAAGGGCGGCGGCCATAAAGCGCGCGTCAACCGCGGCCATGGCGGCATGGTCACTGCGTTTCACAGGCTATCCGTCGTTGAATGTCGCGGCATCGGGGCCGCTCATCTCGTCGAGCAGCGCCTCGAAGTCCTTGGCCTCTCGGAAGTCCTTATAGACCGACGCGAAGCGGACATAGGCCACATCATCGAGGACCTTGAGGCCCTCCATCACCAGATTTCCGATATCGGCGGCCCGCACGTCGCTGTCGCCGGAACTTTCCAGCTGGCGCACGATCCCGCTGATCATCCGTTCCACCTGATCGGGATCGACCGGACGCTTGCGGGTCGCGACGCGGACGGAGCGCTCAAGCTTGTCCCGATCGAACGGCACGCGCCGTCCGGTGCGCTTGACCACCGTCAGTTCGCGCAGCTGCACGCGCTCGAAGGTGGTGAAACGGCCACCGCATTCGGAACAGATCCGACGCCGACGGATCGCCGTGTTGTCTTCCGTCGGCCGGGAATCCTTCACCTGCGTGTCATCGCAACCGCAATAGGGGCACTTCATGTGGCACTCGGCTCCGAACCGGTTTGCGCCGCCCCCGCCATACACACTGGCGACAGGAGCGGCGCAAGGCCGGGATTGTCACAGGGAGCGGGCGCCCGGGGGCGCCTGCGTCCCCCTTAAAGACCAGGATAGATCGGGAAACGATCCGTCAGCGCGATAACCTTGTCCTTCACCGCCGCTTCGGTCGACGCATTGCCCTCTTCGGAGTTGGCGGCCTTGAGACCGTCCAGCACCTCGGTGATCAGCTTGCCGATCTCGCGGAACTCCTGCGGCCCGAAGCCGCGCGTGGTGCCCGCCGGCGTGCCGAGGCGAATGCCGGAGGTGATCGTCGGCTTCTGCGGATCGTTGGGAACGCCGTTCTTGTTGCAGGTGATGTTGGCGCGACCGAGCGAGGCCTCAGCCGACTTGCCGGTCAGGTCCTTGGGCCGCAGGTCGACCAGCATCAAATGGGTGTCCGTCCCGTCGGAGACGATGTCGAGACCGCCCTCGCGCAGGGTTTCGGCCAACACCTTGGCATTCTCGACGACGTTGCGCGCATAGACCTTGAATTCCGGCCGCAACGCTTCGCCGAAGGCCACCGCCTTGCCGGCGATCACATGCATCAGCGGACCGCCCTGGAGGCCCGGGAACACGGCGGAATTGATCTTCTTGGCGATGTCCTCGCGGTCCGTCAGCACGATGCCGCCGCGCGGACCGCGCAGGGTCTTGTGCGTCGTGGAGGTCGCGACATCCGCGTGGGGGAACGGGCTGGGGTGCACGCCGCCGGCAACCAGGCCGGAGAAATGCGCCATGTCCACCATCAGATAGGCGCCCACCGCATCCGCGACCTTGCGGAAGCGGGCGAAATCGATCTCGCGCGAATAGGCCGATCCGCCGGCAATGATGAGCGCCGGCTTGTGCTCTCGGGCCAGTTCCTCGAGCGCGTCGTAGTCGATCAGGCCGGTCGAGGTATCAAGGCCGTACTGGACGGCGTTGAACCACTTGCCCGACAGGTTCGGGCGCGCGCCGTGGGTCAGGTGACCGCCGGCATCGAGGCTCATGCCGAGGATGGTGTCGCCCGGCTTGATCAGCGCGAGAAACACGGCCTGGTTCGCCTGGCTGCCCGAATTGGGCTGCACGTTGGCGAAGCCGCAGCCGAACAGCTGCTTGACGCGTTCGATGGCCAGGTCCTCGGCAACATCGACGAATTCGCAACCGCCGTAATAGCGGCGGCCCGGATAGCCTTCCGCATATTTGTTGGTCATGATCGAGCCCTGCGCCTCAAGCACGGCGCGCGAGACGATGTTCTCGGAAGCGATAAGCTCGATCTCGTGGCGCTGGCGTCCGAGTTCGCGGGTGATGGCCGAATGGATTTCCGGGTCCGCGTCCGCAAGACCGCGCGTGAAGAAGTCCGGATAAATCGGCGTGTCGAGCGTTGAGTCGGTCATCGACATCGTCGGTCCCCTCTTTCGTGAACTGATCAGAACGCAAGCAAATGCTTGGGCAAGGCGCGCGGGCGGAGCGTGTCTCCGTCACCACCTGGTCGCGGGAGACGAACAGGCACCGCTGTCAAGGGCTTCGCAAATAGCACAGGCCAGATGGTGAACCAAGAGCGAAGACCGCATGGCGGCCGCGTCACGGCGCGGTGGAAAGTCGCCGGGTCAGTTTTCGCAAGGCAAGTTGCTGCAAGTCGGCCTGGCTTGCCTGCCGGGGTCCCAGGACGACGACCTCGATCCCGGTGGTGGCGTCAATCGCCGTCACCCGAACCTGTCGCCCGACCGGGAAAAACTCGAAATAGACCTCGCCCGCCGGGCCGCCCGACTGGCTCATGCGGCCGCCCCGCCAATCACGACCCGGTGCGAACGCCGGTTGCGGATCCTGGAGCGTGAGACCGGCTTTCCTGCAAATGCGCGCATCGCCGGTCTATTGATAGGCGGATACCGCCGTGCTGGCTCCATCGAGAGCCAACCCGTCGCGGTCGTAGATGTCGTCGCGGAAATGCACCACGCCCTCGGCGGTCGCCCAGCCGGTGACATAGGCCAGATACAGCGGGATCTGCGACCGGAGACGCACGTCCTCGCGCACGCCGCTGCGGATGGTTTCGTCGACCCGGGCACGGTTCCAGTCCGGCGTGGTGCTCTCAAGCAGCCAGGTGATCAGCTCGCGCACATTCTGCACGCGAACGCAGCCCGAAGAATGGAAACGGTAATCGGACCCGAACAGGGACTTCGACGGCGTGTCGTGCAAATAGACCTGATGCTTGTTGTGGAAGTTGATCCGAACCGACCCGAGCGAATTGATCTCGCCCGGCTCCTGGCGGAACTGGAACTTGGTCGCCTCGTCCGTGCCCCAGTCGATCTGCTGCCAGGTTAGCTCGTTGCCCTTCCAGTCGAAAATCCGGATCCGGTTTTTCTCCAGGTACTGGGGGTCCTCGTTCATCTTCGGGATCAGGTCCTTGCGGATGATGGAGACAGGCACAGTCCAGTAGGGATTGAAGTTCAGCTCGTAAATCTTGGAATTGAGGATCGGCGTCTGCCGGTCGATCTTGCCGACGACAGCGGTATGGCGCGACCGCACGCGGCCGTTCTCGACCGCCTCGATCTCGGCCGCCGGAATATTGACCATCACATAGCGGTCGCCCAGGAAGCCGGACATGGAGCGCAGGCGCACCATGTTGGTCTCAAGCTGCGACAGGCGCACGACGGCGGGCACGTTCATCGCGTCCAGCGTGGTCTTGCCGACCACGCCGTCCGGCGTCAGACCGTGGCGGATCTGGAAACGGCGAACCGCTGCATCGACATAGGAATCGAAGGTGTCGGACATGCCGGCGGTCTGCTCGAGGTCGCCGGAGACCATCAGCCGGCGGCGCAGCGAGATCACATTGTCCTCGCGCGCGCCGAGACGCATGGCACGGCGTCCGCTCGTCACCTGCGGCCAGCCGCCGTTCTGGACGATGGCGGAATAGCGCTGGATCGCGGTTTCGACATAGGTCGCGGTATCGGGGGAAAGCGTGGGAGACGACGATTCGACCGCCTGGAGGCTGCGCATCGTATTGTCGAACTGGTCGCGCCATTCAACGCGCTGCTGCTGTTCGATCAAGGCCTTCAAGGCGGCGTTTTGCGCCAGCGTCGGTGTCGAGGTCAGCCCTGTAAACAGGAGGGACACGGCGCCAAGCAGGGACACGCCAAGCAGGCCGCGCCGCATCCGGGCGCCCGTCGCACCCTGTTTTACCGACTGAGATGCCACCATATTCATTCCGTCCCGCCTTGCCGTGCCATGTCACTCAGAGGTATCGCCACCGGATTAACAAATACTCTCTCCCGAACCGGGAGCGTCCGGCAACACCAGCCTAGTTTGCGCCGCAAACCTTAACGCACGGCAATATGGCACATTCATGTCGCAGCGTCCGCCTCGCGTGTGGAGGTTTACGGCGCCGCGCACCGCGTGGATCGGCCCGGATTGCCTTCCCAAAAAAGCATCGGGCCGCTCCGTGAGGATGCGGCCCGATCGTCAGGTCGTCCGGATTTCGACGGCGTCGTCCGACGCCAGGCCTCAAAGGCGATAGAGGATCTGGTCGGTCCAGAACCGTTCCAGGCGACGAAGCGACCGGTTCAGAACCTTGAAGTCCTCCGGACCGATCTCGCCGACCTGTTCCACCGACAGCATGTGCCGCTGGTACAGAGCATTCACCTTCTCGGCGACATCCTTGCCCTTGTCCGTCAGGCTGACACGAACCGACCGGCGGTCGGTGCGCGAGCGCTGATGGTGAATGAAGCCGAGATCGACCAGCTTCTTCAGATTGTAGGACACGTTCGAGCCGAGATAGTAACCCCGGGTGCGCAGTTCGCCCGCCGTCAGCTCGGCGTCGCCGATGTTGAACAGAAGCAGTGCCTGCACGCTGTTCACGTCGGAGCGACCTTCACGGTCGAATTCATCCTTGATCACATCAAGGAGACGCCGGTGTAATCGCTCGACAAGAGTCAGTGCCTCAAGGTAGAGCGGCTGGATGTCATCGCCGTCTTCGGCCTGCAAAGCCGCGTCGACCGCTTTCGTTGCCGTCATCATCTGTTTGCGCCTCATGTATTGTTTGCGGTGCGTTTTTTCTCACCTTGATGCAAACCCTACACGGCGGCCTCTAAAATCCGCTTAAAAAGGAGACTAAATCGTCGGTTAACGCGGCAATGCATTGCATATTGATCGAATTCAGGAATTCTTAACTGTAAATATTGCCGAGTTACGCGGTTTCGACCTCGAATACATGAAAGAGCAATCCGGAACGCGGTCGAATTTTTTTCAAGATTCCCGATGCGCGACAGATGGAAATCGGAGCCGGATGCAGGCGCCTCGGCATTTTTCACGAGGCGAATGGCCGCGCCGACGACATGCCGGCGCGGCTCGTGACCGGGGACGGAACTCCGCCTTGCCGGATCAGGCGGATTCCGTGCCGCGAAGGAAGCGAATGATGCCGGAGAAATCCGTGCCGGCCTCGCCCTGATTGCAGAACAGATTGTAAAGGGCCGCGGCTTCCGCGCCGAGCGGGGTCGAGGCCCCGCTGGCACTCGCGGCTTCCTGGGCGAGCTTCAGGTCCTTCAGCATCATCGCGGCGGCGAAGCCCGGCTGATAGTCCCGATTGGCCGGAGAGGTCTCGACCGGACCGGGAACCGGGCAATAGCTCGTCAGCGACCAGCATTGACCCGAAGCCGTCGAGGAGATGTCGTAAAGCTTCTGATGATCGAGGCCGAGACGTTCAGCCAGCACGAAGGCTTCGCAGACGCCGATCATGGAAATTCCGAGCAACATGTTGTTGCAGATCTTCGCGGCCTGCCCCGTTCCGGCTCCGCCGGCATGGACGATCGTCTTGCCCATGATCTCGAGATAGGGTTTGGCTGCCTCAAAGGCATCGTCCGGGCCGCCGACCATGAAGGTCAAGGTGCCGCCGGCCGCGCCGGCTACACCGCCGGAGACAGGCGCATCAACCATCGCCATCCCGGCGGCCGCGGCATCCTTCGCCACGGCGCGGGCGCTGTCGACATCGATCGTGGAACTGTCGATCAGCAGGGTGCCGGGACGGGCATTGGCGAGAATGCCGGTCTCGCCGCCATAGACCTTTCGCACATGGGTGCCGGCGGGAAGCATGGTGACCACGACATCCGCACTTGCCACGGCCTCGGCCACAGATTCCACCGGGTTGCCGCCGGCGTCCTTCAGCCGGGCGCGCGCGTCGGGCGAGAGATCAAGTCCATAAACCGTGTGGCCGGCTGCCACGAGATTGGCGGCCATTGGCCCGCCCATGTTGCCAAGTCCGACAAATCCGATCGTTGCCATGGATGACATCTCCCCTTTTTCGATGTTTGACCCTGTTCTTGCCGCGCGATGCGCGTCACCTTCGCTGCTCCCGGTCGCTCAGATAAAGAAGCACCAGATAGATCGCGATGGTCGTGAGGTAGAAGCCGATCTCATAGGGCCGGCGCCCGAAGACATCGGAAAACGCCGTGTGCATCACCACCTGCGTCAACGCGCGGGTGAGCCACATCACCGTGCCCCAAGACACGGTCAGCCACAGACCGATGGCGGCGACGAGATCCAGAACCGCGAAAAACACGGTGGCCGCCTGCCATTCGATCGGCATGTCCCAGAACCAGAACCCGCGCCAGGGCACGATGCCGATAATCCGGGCCCAGTGAATCAGCCCGCCGCCGATCAGAAGCACGGCCATCGCCCGCAGATACCAGATCAGCGCCACGGACCAAGCGGGCCGGTTTTTCCAATAGTCTTGTAGCAAAGCGTTCATATGATCTCCGGCGCCCCTGCGCCCGGTCAGCGCAGCCCGGCGCCCCTTGTATCAGACATCGAGATCGCCGCCATCGGGAAGCTGGAAGTAGCGCTCGATCTCGTCCGACCGCACGTCGGCGATCTGCCCGGGCGACCAAATCGGTGCATTGTCCTTGTCGACGATCACCGCGCGCACGCCTTCGTAAAAGTCGTGCCCTTTCAGGATATGACTGACAATGCGGTATTCGAGCCGCATGCAGGCCTCGAAATCGAGATCGGCGCCCTTGCGCAGTTGAGCGAAGGCAAGCGCGACACTGGTCGGCGATTTGGAACGGATCGCGGCGAGTTGCTTCGATGCCCACTCCCCGTCATCCCCCTCACCCGCAACCGCCTCCAGTGCCGCAAGCACCTCCTCCAGCGAGGACTTGCCGAAGACATCCGCGCAGATCGCCGCACGGGCCGCGAGCGGCGCTTCGTCGGCGCCGAGGTCGGAGGCCGTTCGCGCAAAGGCCGCAAGCACCTCGTCGGGATGCGCGCCTTCGCAAAGGGCGGTGGTGAGCGCCTCCAGGTCGGACGACGTCACCGCATGGGTGAGAACCCCGGCCCACAGGGCATCCGCCTGCTTCAGGCGGGCGGCACTCAGCGCCGCCATCATCCCGGTCTGGTGCGGCATGCGCGGCAGGAAATAGGTTCCGCCGACATCCGGAAAGAAGCCGATCCCCGTCTCCGGCATGGCGAACATCGTGCGTTCGGTGCCCACCCGGTGGCTTCCGTGAACCGAGACCCCGACGCCGCCGCCCATGACGATGCCGTCGACCAGCGCGACATAGGGCTTGGGATAGCGCTTGATCTGGACGTTCAGACGATACTCGTCGGCAAAGAAATCGACCTGCGTCGGATCCTTCGCCTGCCCCTGGTCGTAGATCCGGCGGATGTCGCCACCGGCGCAAAACGCTTTTTCGCCCACAGCCCGCACGACCACGCAGCGCACCGTATCCTCCTCGCGCCACTCCTCGAGCTTTTCGGCAAGGGCGGTGACCATGCCATGGGTGAGCGCATTCAGCGCTTTCGGCCGGTTCAAGGTGACAAGACCCGCATGGCCGCGGATTTCGAACAGGATTTCGTCTTCGCTCATCACGTCCTCACAACCTTGTCGCCGAACAGGATCAACACGGCGAGGATCACGCCGTAGCCCCACAGCATCATCGCCGCGAACAACACATCGAATGCCGGCGGAAGCGCTGGAAACACCTGCGCGAAGGCCAGCGTCGCGGCGGCATCTCCCAACAGCCCGGGAATAACCACACCGGCGGCAAAGCGCGCGCTCTTTCCCGGTTCGCAGAACAGACGCGCGGCCAGCAGCGCGACCGCGCTGGCCAAGACGCCGCCGACGATCAGCGCGAGGACATAGGGAAGTCCCGGGCCGACCAGAATGAGATGGCCGAACAGCCGGAAGACAAGGCTCGCGGCAAGCCACCCAATAATACCAACGATCAGACCGCGTCGCATATCGCCATGCCCTTGTCCCCTTGCAGCCGGCGCGCGGAGCTTTCAATCATTTCAACAGATCCCGGGCGATGATCAGCCGCATGATCTCGTTGGTGCCTTCCAGGATCTGGTGCACGCGGACATCGCGCAGGAACCGTTCGACCGGATAGTCGCGCAGATAGCCGTAGCCGCCATGCAATTGCAACGCCTCGTTGACGACAGAGAATCCCACATCCGTTGCCATGCGCTTTGCCATCGCCGCCATGCGGGTAGCATCCGGGGTCTTTGCGTCCACGAGCGTCGCCGCCTTGTGCAGCAGAAGCCGCGCCGCCTCCAGCTCCGTCGCCATGTCTGCGAGGCGGAACTGCAGCGCCTGGAATTCGGCGAGCGGCTTGCCGAACTGCTTGCGCTCCTTGAGATAGGCAATCGACCGGTCGAGGCAGCTCTGCGCCGCGCCGAGCGAGCAGGCACCGATGTTGAGGCGCCCGCCGTCGAGGCCGGCCATCGCGATCCTGAACCCGTCGCCTTCCGCGCCGATGCGATTGGCGACCGGCACGCGGCAGTCGCTGAAATTCACCTGCGCGGTCGGCTGGCTCTTCCAGCCGAGCTTGGCCTCCTGCGCGCCGAAGCTCAGGCCCGGCGCGTCCTTTTCGACCACCAGACAGGAAATGCCCTTGGGACCGGCGTCGCCGGTGCGCACCATCACGACATAGATGTCTGAGCGTCCACCGCCCGAAATGAAGGCCTTGGAGCCGTTCAGCACATAGTCGTCACCGTCGCGAACGGCGCGTGTGCGAAGGCTCGCCGCATCCGACCCCGATCCCGGCTCCGTCAGGCAATAGCTGGCGAAATGTTCCATCGAACACAGTGCCGGCAAGAACCGTTGGCGCTGGGCATCGTCGCCAAAGCGGTCGATCATCCAGGCGGCCATGTTGTGGATCGAGATATAGGCGGCCGTCGAGGTGCAGCCTGCGGCCAATTCCTCGAAGATCACCGCCGCATCCAGCCGGGTCAGCCCGGACCCGCCGACATCGTCCCCGACGTAAATGCCGCCGAAACCGAGCTCTGCCGCCTTGCGCAGCGTGTCTTCGGGAAAATGGGAGGTTTCGTCCCATTCACGCGCGTTCGGCTCCATCTCGTCGCGTGCGAACTGGCGGGCAACATCCTGAAACGCGCGCTGGTCTTCGCCAAGAGTGAAATCCATCGAACCGCTCTCCTCCCGTAGCGTCGACGCGGAGACCTCGCGCGGCGACCTGCCCCGTGGGATTATCCGCCCCCTGCGCCTGCGTCAATTGCGACCCTGAATTCCCTCTGCCCTGTCTTTCGGCCACAGGCTTTCCGGTGCTAGTGTCTCGGCTCAAAGGTAAAACGTCTTTCCCGGAGTAGAAGCATGACAGCGCCCCAGCGCCCCGCGAACGGTCCGAGCACCGCCACCGTCGATGCCGTCGTGGGCGGCCGGCGCATGCGCCGAAACCGGCGCACCGACTGGTCCCGGCGCATGGTCCGCGAGAACACGCTGACGGTGGATGATCTCATCTGGCCCCTGTTCGTCACGCGCGGAACGAATGTTGCGGAAGCGGTGCCGTCGATGCCGGGCGTCATGCGCCACAGCGTCGACCGCATCCGGGCGCAGGCGGAAGACGCCGCAGCGCTTGGCATTCCGGCGATCGCGCTGTTTCCCAACACCGACCCGGAGCTGCGCGACGCGCGCGGATCGGAGGCGCTGAACGCGGAAAACCTCGTGTGCCAGGCCTGCCGGGAAATCCGCGCGGCCGGACTTCCCATCGGCCTGATCACCGATGTCGCGCTCGATCCCTACACCAGCCACGGCCATGACGGGCTGATGGAGGGCGAGACCATCGTCAACGACGAGACGGTGGAGCAGCTTGTGGCACAGGCGCTGCTGCAGGCGGATGCGGGCTCCGACGTGATCGCCCCCTCCGACATGATGGACGGGCGCATCGGCGCGATCCGCGCGGCGCTTGACGCCAACGGACATCAGGACGTCCAGATCATGTCCTATGCGGCGAAATACGCCTCCGCGTTCTACGGGCCGTTCCGCGACGCGGTGGGCACCAACATCACGCTGGTCGGAGACAAGCGGACCTACCAGATGGATCCGGCCAATTCCGACGAAGCGCTGCATGAGGTCGAACTCGACCTGGAGGAAGGCGCCGACATGATCATGGTCAAGCCGGGCATGCCCTATCTCGACATCATCCGCCGGGTGAAGGACGCCTTCCTGCGTCCGACCTTCGCCTATCAGGTGTCGGGGGAGTACGCGATGATCTGCGCCGCCGCCCAGAACGGCTGGCTCGACCGCGAGCGGGCGATGATGGAAAGCCTGATGGCCTTCAAGCGAGCCGGTGCCGACGGCGTATTGACCTATTTCGCACCAGAGGTCGCGCGTCGTCTCAAGGGCTAACCGCCCCTCGTCGGCGGAACCTCACGGCATGATCGACGACGTGCGCGGCGCCTGCGCAAGCAGCGCGGCAAGCCGGTCGATCCCCTCTTCGTAGCGGGCGTCCTGCGCGACATTGGCAAGGCAAAGCCGCACGGCCTGCGGGGCGTTTCTCGGCTCCACGCAAAAATGACGTGCGGGACTGACGCGAACGCCGAGCGACGCGGCCTCGGCGGCAAATCCGTCTGCGGTCCAACTGTCGGGAACCGGCAGCCAGGCGATCCCGCCGGCGAGGCGCTCGCGGTCCAGTCCGAGAAGCCGGGCATGGCAATAGTCGGCACGGCGGGCGATTCCTGCGCGCAGCAACGCGGCGCGCTCCGACAATTCCGGCTGTTCCAGCACCCAGCTTGCCGCATCGGCAAGCAGCGGCGACACCATCAGGCTCGTTGCGTTCAGCACCGCCTCGATGTGGCGGATCCTCTCCACAGGACCGGCGGCAAAGCCGACACGCAGCACCGGCGCGACGGATTTGGACAGTCCGGAGACCAGCACCGTGCGCTCCGGCACAAGGCGCGAAAACCCCGCCGGGGCATCCGGCATGAGAAAACCGTAGATCTGGTCCTCCACGATGGTCAGTCCCTGATGCGCCGCGACCGCGGCAAGATCCGCGCGCCGCGCCTGCGTCATGGAAATGCCCGTCGGGTTCTGCAAATCGGGCATCACCACCAGCAGCGAAACCGGATGACGGCGGCAGACCGCCTCAAGCGCGTCGGGACGCATGCCCTCTTCATCCCCCGCAACCGGATGCAACGGAATCCCGAGCGCGACGGCGGCCCCGATCACGCCGGGATAGGTCACCGCGTCGCAGGCAATCGCCCCCCCGCGCGCGGCGAATGCCTGAAACGCGGCGGACAGCGCCGACTGCGCGCCATGGGTCAGCACCACCTCCCGCGCGTCGAGCCCCGGACGCCACTGCGCCAGATACTGCGCCGCCGCCTCGCGGTCCTCCGCCCGGCCCGCTGACGCGGTATAGCCGGCTGGAATGGCGCCGGCCGACAACCGCGCCGTCGCCCGCTCCAGGGCCGCAGATACAAGCGGTGCCGCGTCATGCATCTGAAAGCCGTTGACCGCGAAATCGATGACGCCCGCATCCGCCCCCGTTTGCGCCGATGCGCCGGGCGGGAAAGACACCCGCCGGTCCGTGGCGCCGACAAAGGTGCCCCGCCCGACCTCTCCGTGGGCCAGTCCGGCCACCACAAGCGAACGATAGGCGCGCGCCACGGTAGCCGGCGCACAGCCAAGCTGCCACGCCGCCTCGCGGATCGGCGGCAGACGCGTACCGGCCGGCACGCGCCCTTGGGCAATCTCTGCGCGCAAATGCGTTTCGATGGAACGGGCGGTCGCCGGCCGCGCCTGCGCATCGGCCTTGATCCGCGAGAATATTGTCATGAGTACAATATAATAATTGTATCAAGTTTTGTCTCAGTCAATTTGAGGGCTCACACGACAACTCCAACGCCGGGAGATGGCGGATGCCCTCCGATATTCTCATGCCCCTCGCCCAATATGGCGTGCTCGTCCTGTTCATCGTCGCCATGGTCGGCTCTCCCGGGCCGGCAAACATGTCGCTGATGGCCAGCGGCGTCGCCTTCGGCGCACGGCCCGCGGTTCCGTTCCTGCTCGGCACCATGAGCGGTTTCCAGATCATCTTCTGGCTGAACGTGCTGGGGCTTTATGCGCTGCTGCAGGGCGTGCCGCAGGTGTTCCAGCTGCTGCGCTGGCTGTGCATCGGCTACATTGTCTATCTCGCCTGGACCATCGTGCGCTCGGGCAGCGGCGCGCCCGGCGACGCCCGGCGCGTTCCGGGCTACCTGCGCGGCCTGTGGGTGCACCCGCTCAGTCCCAAGGCCTATGCGATGCAGATCGCCGCGATCTCGCAGTTCGTCTCGCCGGAGCGCTATCTAGCCGACGCGCTTCTCGTATCGCTGACGTTCTGGGTCCTCGGCGGGATCCTGAACGGCCTGTGGCTTCTGGCCGGCGGCCGGTTGCGGATGGCCGTCCGCGCGTCCCGTTACCTGTATTGGCTCAAGCTCGTGCTCGCCCTTCTCATGGTCGGCTCGACCATCGCGAGCTTGCAAATGATCCCGGCTTGATGGCACAGGGAAGGTCCCGGATCCTTTCGCGGTGACCTTTCATGTCGGTTTCGCTCGATTCCATCCGCGCCGCGGCCCAGGTGATTTCCGGAGCCGTGATGCGCACGCCGTGCCTGCCGGCGCCGAAGCTCTCCCGCCTGACCGGCGCGGACGTCTGGGTCAAATACGAAAACCTGCAGGTGACCAACGCGTTCAAGGAACGCGGCGCGCTTGTGAAACTGTCTGCGCTTTCGCCCGAAGACCGCAGGCGCGGCGTCATCGCCATGTCCGCCGGCAACCATGCCCAGGCGGTTGCCTATCACGCCGGACGGCTCGGCATCCCCGCTACCATCGTCATGCCGAAACCGACGCCCTTCGTGAAGGTCGCCGCAACGCGCGGCTATGGCGCGCGGGTTGTGCTGGCCGGCGAGATGCTGGCCGACGCGCAAGCCGAAGCCGAACGGATCGCGGAGGCGGAAGGCCTCGTCTGGGTGCACCCCTATGACGACGAAGCGATCATCTGCGGTCAGGGCACAATCGCGCTGGAGATGCTGGAGGACCACCCGGACCTCGAATGCCTGGTCGTTCCGGTGGGCGGCGGCGGGCTGATTTCGGGCATGGCGACGGCGGCCAAGGCGCTGCGTCCCGACATCGAGATCATCGGCGTCGAAGCCGCGCTCTACCCGTCCATGAAGGGCGCGCTGGACGGTGAGGCCGTTCAATGCGGCGGCGCCACGCTTGCCGAAGGCATCGCGGTCAAGAATGTCGGCAAGCTGACGCTGGAGATCGTGCGCAAGAGCGTCGACGACATTCTCCTGGTCGACGAGGCGACCATCGAACAGGCGGTCAACGCCTATCTCACCCAGCAAAAGACCATGGCCGAAGGCGCCGGCGCGGCCGGTCTTGCCGCCCTGCTCTCCCACCGCGAGCGCTTCGCGGGGCGCAGCGTCGGGCTGGTGATGTGCGGCGGCAACATCGACCCGAGGCTGCTGTCCTCGATCATGGTGCGCGGCCTTGCGCACGAGGGGCGTCTGTTGTCGATCCGCATAACGACCCCGGATCGCCCCGGCGTCCTGGGCGACATCTCGACCCTGATCGGGTCGCTTGGCGGCAATATCCTCGAAGTCTCACACCACCGGCTGTTTCTCAACGTCCCGGCGAAGGGAACCACGCTGGATGTCACGATGGAAACCCACGACCGCACCCATGCGCAGGAGATCCTCGCCGCGCTTGAAAGCCGCGACTTCAGCGTCCGCATGCTGGATCTGGGAGAATCGCGCCTGTGACCCTCTATGCCGGCCGCATTTGACAGCACGCGCGGCAATCCCCACCTGAAAGGGGAACCGAGCGAAAGGACGCCATGACCTCCCCCTCCTCCGGACACAGCGAACAGGACGCCTCCGTGCCCGCCTATGCTCCCGCCTTCGACGACCCCAGGCTCTTTGCCAGTGTGCGTACGAACCGGATCTTTGCCTTCGTCATCGATGCGATCCTGATCGGCGCGATCACCTTGATGGCGACGGTGCTGGTGTTTTTCCTGGGCATCTTCACGCTCGGTCTGGGCTGGTTGCTGTTTCCCATTCTCTGGCCCGCCGTCGCGCTCATCTATGTCGCACTGACACTCGGCGGACCGACCGGCGCGACGCCCGGCATGCGCGCGATGGGCGTGACCATGCGCATGGCGAATGGCGGTCGCCCGGACATCCTGATTGCCGGCATGCACGCGCTGCTTTTCTGGTTCTCGATTTCCCTGCTCACCCCGCTCGTGCTCGCGGTCTCATTGTTCAATGCCGAAAAGCGGCTGTTGCACGACCTGATCCTCGGCACCGTCGTGGTGAACCGCTCCGCGGACCTCCGGTAGGAGCCGCACGGCACCCAGCGTGGCAAAACTTTCCTGAATCAAGCCCTTCGGGGAAGCATTCCTTCTTTGCGAAGCGCCCTGCGGCGGATAGAAAGGACGTGGCGTACGTCGCGCCGCGCGCCGTCGCGTGGCCGGAAAGAGGATATGGGCCGACCGCATGCAGCCAGCCGATCCTGCCATGATCCTCACGCTCGTGGTGATCGTCGCCACGATCGTGCTCTATGCGATGGAGCGCTATGCGCTGGAATATGTCGCCCTGGGATCTCTCGTCGCGCTGATGATCACCTTCACGGTGTTTCCCGGCGAAACAGGGATCGGCCCCGCCGAACTTCTCGCCGGCTTCGCCAATCCTGCGCTTGTCACCGTCACCTGCCTGCTGATCGTCGGCCACGCGCTGTTCCAGACGGACGCGCTTGAAAAGCCCGCTCAATTCATCGTCAAGGCGACGCGACGCAATCCGCAACTGGCGGCCGTGCCGATTCTCGTTGCCGTCGCCATCATCAGCGGCTTCTTGAACAACACGCCCGTCGTCGTGATGTTCCTGCCCATCCTTTCCGCCGTTGCCGCCGCCCAGGGAAAGTCCTCAGCCCGGCTGCTGATGCCGCTGTCCTTCATTGCCATTCTCGGCGGCATGACGACGCTCATCGGCTCTTCGACGAACCTCCTCGTGGCGGATGTGGCGGCGCGGACGAGCGACGTGCGCCTCGGGTTTTTCAGCTTCACCGGACTTGGCGTGATCCTCGCGGCGGTCGGCGGCTGCTATGTGCTCTTCGTCATGCCCTATCTGCTGCGGCCGCGAAAGACGATGGCTGACGAACTGCAACCCTCGACGGGCAAGCAGTTCATCGCGCAGATCCACATCACCAGCGACCATCCGCTGGAGGGCGCGTCGGCGGTAGCAGGCCTGTTTCCGGCGCTCAAGGACATGACGGTGCGGCTGGTGCAGCGCGGCGAACGGCCGATCCTGCCGCCGTTCGAGAATGTGACCCTGCGTCCGGGAGACACGCTGATCGTCGCGGCCACGCGCTCCGCACTGACCGCCGCGCTTGCGCGCCGTCACCCCCTGATGGCGACCGACAGCGACGAGAGCCGCGAAACCGAGGTCTCCGTGCCTCAACGCTCCCTGACGCTGGCCGAAGCCGTGGTCGCCCCGGCCTCGCGGCTGAGCGGACGCACCATTGCGCAAAGCGGTTTCCATACGGAGACGGGCTGCGTTGTCATGGGCGTGCAGCGGCGCTCTCGCATGCCGCGCATGGCGATGACCGAAATCCGCCTGGAGCCCGGCGACGTGCTGCTGCTGGCCGGCGGCGCGGAAGACATCAAGAAGCTGCGCAATTATCGCGACGTCCTGCTGCTCGACTGGTCGGCGGCTGAAATCCCGCCGCGGCGCCTCGCGCCCCGCGCCCTCGTGATCTTCCTGATCATGGTCTTCGTCAGCGCAACCGGACTGGTGCCGATCGTGACCGCCTCCGTCGCCGCGACCTTTGCCCTGATTGCCACCGGATGTCTCAACGTGCGCCAGGCGTTGCGTGCCGTCGACAGCCGCATTTTCATGCTGATCGGCGCCTCGATCGCCTCGGCCACGGCACTGGAGGTCACCGGCGGGGCGCGGGCGATCGCGGACCTGCTCGTCGCCCAGCTCCAGAGCCAGCCGCCGATGGTCATCCTGTCCGCGCTCTATCTTCTGGTGATGATGCTGACCAACATGCTGTCGAACAATGCGACCGCGGTTCTCTTTACCCCCATTGCCGTCAACATGGCCGGGCCGACGGGACTGCCGGTGGAAGCCTTTGTCACCTGCGTGATCTTTGCAGCGAACAGTTCCTTCGCAACACCCATCGGCTACCAGACCAACCTCATCGTCATGGGGCCTGGTCACTACCGCTTTTCCGATTTCCTCATCGCCGGCACGCCGCTTGCCATTTTGCTCTGGCTGACGTTCACTCTGGTTGCGCCCGTGTACTATGGTTTTGCCATGCTGTAGCGGACAAGGAGCGGAGACCCTACGAACGTGACGCGGCACCCGACCGATACCCCGCAATTCTATCTGACCGCGCCGGCGCCCTGCCCCTATCTGGAGGGCCGCCAGGAGCGCAAGGTCTTTACCCATCTGGTCGGGTCCAAGGCGCAGACGCTCAACGACGTGTTGACGCAGGGCGGGTTCCGGCGCAGCCAGAACATCGCCTATCGCCCCGCTTGCGAGGACTGCAAGGCGTGCATTTCCGTCCGCGTCAGGGTCGACGACTTCCGCTGGACGCGGGCGTTTCGCCGGCTGTGGCGCAAGAATGCCGACATCATCGGGACGGCGTCGTCTCCCGCCCCCTCCTCACAGCAATATGATCTCTTCCGCCGGTATCTCGATGCCCGTCATGCCGATGGCGGCATGTCCGACATGACCGTGCTGGACTATGCGATGATGGTGGAAGACACGCATGTGGAGACCATGCTGGTCGAATACCGCAAGCGCGGTCCCGACAGTTTCCTCAACGGGCGCGGCACCGGGCCGCTGCTGGCCGTCGCACTGACCGACATGCTGAGCGACGGCTTGTCGATGGTCTATTCCTTCTTCGACCCCGACGAACATGCCCGCAGCCTCGGAACGCACCTGATCCTCGACCACATCGAGCGCGCCCGCGGGCTGGGCCTTCCTTACGTCTATCTCGGCTATTGGGTGAAGGGGTCACCGAAGATGGACTACAAGGCGCGCTTCCAGCCCCAGGAGCTTCTCGGCCCCGAGGGATGGGGGCCCGCCGAGACCGAGGCCCCGACCACCCCGGACTGACGAGACCTCGCGTTCAGGGCGTTGCGTCGAGCTCCGCGCGAATGGCGGAGAACACCGACCGAAACATGTCCCGGGTCAGCCGGCCGGTGTTGGTGTTGTAGCGTGAGCAGTGATAGCTGTCGAAGATCACCGGCGTCCCCTCGGGCGCATGACGCGCCGCGTGGCCGAAGGGGAAGGACGCCTTTCTCTGCTTCAACGCGGTCAGCGTCGCGTCATGCGCGATCCGCCCGAGCGCGAGGATCGCGATCACATCGCCCAGTCGCGCAATCGTTTCCTGCAGATAGGGCAAACAGGTCCGGATCTCCGCACCCATCGGCTTATTTTCCGGCGGCACGCATCGCACCGCATTGGTGATCGCGGCGTCGACAAGCGTCAGGCCGTCATCGGGATGCTGCGCATAGGTGCCGCGGGCGAACCCGAAGTCGACCATCGTTTCGTAGAGAAGATCCCCGGCGTAATCACCGGTGAAGGGGCGACCCGTCCGGTTCGCCCCCTTCAGACCCGGCGCCAGTCCCACCACGAGCAGCCGCGGCGACGGCGCCGAAAAGGTCGGCACCGGGGCATTGTGCCACTCGGGATTGCGGGCACGGTGCATTTCCCGGAACTCGACCAGCCGCGGACAGGCCGGGCAATCGCTCGGCGGGTTCAATGGCAATGACATGCGCGCAACCGCTCAATAATCGTCGTCTTCGTCTTCCGCCTCGACCCGACGCGGACGATCGGCTGCCGGACGGACCGGACGCTCGCCAGGATCGCGGCCGACCTTCTTCGACAGCGTCGCAAGATCGATGAAATGATCGGCCTGGCGGCGCAGGTCGTCGGCGATCATCGGCGGCTGGGTCTGCAAGGTGGATACTACGCTTACCTTACGTCCCTTGCGCTGCAGCGCCTCGACCAGCGAGCGGAAGTCGCCGTCGCCGGAGAACAGCACGATGTGGTCGACATGCTCGACGATCTCCATGGCATCGACGGCAAGCTCGATGTCCATGTTGCCCTTGATCTTGCGGCGGCCGCTGGAATCGACGAATTCCTTCACCGGCTTGGTGACGACCTTGTAGCCATTGTAGTCAAGCCAATCGATCAGCGGGCGGATGGAAGAATACTCCTGATCCTCGATCAACGCCGTATAATAATACGCGCGCAGAAGATAGCCGGTCTTCTGGAATTCCTGAAGCAGCATCTTGTAGTCGATATCGAAGCCGATTGTCCTGGCGGTCGAGTACAAGTTGGCGCCATCAATGAACAATGCAACCTTTTCTCTGGGATCGAACATCACTTTCAATGCCTTTCACTGTAATGCAGGGCGACCTTCGACAATTTGGAAAATATACCATATTCAGGAGCGGCCGTTCCGGTTTTCCGGTTTCGCCCGACCACTCGCCCAAGACTATTTTCACGCCAATCGTCGAAAGGACCGTCCTGCCTACCCCGGAACTTTTCTGCCCCGGCGTCACGTGCCCGTGAAACACCTATTTCATTTTTTCCGGTGCTTCGTTTTTATCCAGTCACCTAGTAGGCACCCGGTTTAACAAAGTTCCCTACACCATTTTCGCAGGAAACGGCAACACAACTTCCTTGCTCTTCCACCGTGAGTCGCGCAAAGACACAACCGGAACCAAAAATTAACTTAAAAACAAATAGCTCGCGGCATCCTTCGCAAGGCTTGCCATTGTCCTGTCTAGGCAGTACATATCGCGGCTTGCCGACCACAGTTTACGGAGAATACCAATGGCGCGCGTGACCGTCGAAGACTGCATCGACAAGGTCGAGAACCGCTTCGAGCTGGTGCTTCTGGCGAGCCATCGGGCGCGGATGATTTCCAGCGGCTCGCCGCTCACCATCGACCGGGACAACGACAAGAACCCGGTGGTGGCGCTGCGCGAAGTGGCCGAGGAGACCGTCAGCCCGGAAGATCTCAAGGAAGATCTCATCCACTCGCTGCAGAAATACGTCGAGGTCGACGAGCCCGAGGCCGATGCGGTTCCGATGGTTCCCAATGCCTCGCAGCAGAGCGGCGGCACCGAAGTGAACACCGTCGACGATTCCGCGGTGGAATTCGACCGCATGTCGGAAGAAGACCTTCTGCGCGGCCTTGAGGGCCTCGTCCCCCCCGAGCGCAAGGACGACATCTGACCGGTTTCGCCGACAGCCGCTCGCAACGTCGCTTTTTCCGGGGCCGGCATCTGCCTGCCCCGGTTTTTCCGCTTTTTATCCGGCGCAGCTCAGATGCCGCGCCCCGGATTGCTGAGGCGTCACCGCGATGATGCGGCAATACGAGCTGGTTGAACGGGTCCAGCGCTTCAATCCGAACGCCGACGAGGCGCTGCTCAACAAGGCCTACGTCTATGCCATGCAGAAGCATGGCAGCCAGATGCGCGCCTCGGGCGACCCGTATTTCTCCCATCCCCTCGAAGTTGCCGCGATCCTCACGGACCTGCGTCTCGACGACGCCACGATAGCGGTCGCGCTCCTGCACGACACCATCGAGGACACCACCGCGACCCGCGACGAGATCGACCGCATGTTCGGTCCCGAGATCGGCAAGCTGGTCGACGGGCTGACCAAGATAAAGCGTCTCGATCTCGTCTCGAAGCGGGCGAAGCAGGCGGAAAACTTCCGCAAGCTGCTTCTCGCCATCGCCGACGACGTGCGCGTGCTGCTGGTCAAGCTGGCGGACCGCCTGCACAACATGCGCACGCTCCATCACATGCCGGAGCACAAACGCGGGCGGATCGCGGAAGAAACGATGGAGATCTATGCGCCCCTGGCCGGTCGCATGGGCATGCACGACATGCGCGAGGAACTGGAAGACATTTCCTTCCGCACCCTCAATCCGGACGCTCATGCCACGATCACCGAACGGCTTGCAGCGCTTGAGGAAAAGAACCAGAGCCTGATCGGCGACATCGAGGCCGACCTGACGCATCGGCTGGAGGAACGCGGCATCGCGGCCATCGTGCGCGGACGCGAGAAACGCCCCTACTCGATCTTCCGCAAGATGCAGTCGAAGTCCATCGCCTTCGAACAGCTCTCCGACATCTACGGGTTTCGCGTGATCGTCGGCACGGTGGAGGCCTGTTACCGCGTGCTTGGCGTGGTGCACACCACCTGGCCGACCGTTCCCGGACGGTTCAAGGACTATCTGTCGACGCCCAAGCAGAACGACTACCGCTCGATCCACACCACCGTCGTCGGCCCGAGCCGGCAGCGGGTGGAACTGCAGATCCGCACCACGGCGATGGACCGGGTGGCGGAATACGGCATCGCGGCGCATGCGCTCTACAAGGACGGCGAACTCGGCGGGCGCAACATCGCCAAGCTCGACGAGGAAAGCCGCGCCTATGAATGGCTGCGACGCACCATCGAGATGCTGTCGCAGGGGGATACGCCGGAAGAATTTCTGGAAAACACCAAGCTGGAACTGTTCCACGACCAGGTGTTCTGCTTCACGCCAAAGGGCCGCCTGATCGCCCTGCCGCGCGGCGCTACACCGATCGACTTCGCCTACGCCGTCCACACCGACATCGGCAACACCTGCGTCGGTGCCAAGATCAACGGCCAGATCATGCCGCTGGTGACCGAGTTGCGGAACGGCGACGAGGTGGACATCGTCCGCAGCCAGGCGCAAACGCCGCCGCCGGCCTGGGAAAACATCGCGATCACGGGCAAGGCGCGGGCGGCGATCCGGCGCGCCACACGCGAATCGGCGCGCGAACAATACGGTTCGCTCGGGCGGCATATTCTGGAGCGCGCCTTCCTGCGCGCCGGACATTCGCTGACGGACGAGCGTCTCGCCGGCGTGATCGGCACCACCGGGCACGGCAGCGTCGCCGATCTGCTGGCGGCGGTTGGACGCGGCGACATGCGCGCCCATGACGTCGTCACCGCGGTCTATCCCGACTATCGCGACGACCGGCTGCAGACCGCGCCGGTGGCCGGCGAGGAAGGCTGGTTCGACCTGGAAGCGGGCAGCGGAATGAAATTCCGAGTTCCAGAAGGGAAAGGCGCGGCCGACGAGGACGACGGGGCCGCCTTGCCGATCAGCGGACTGGCCGGCGACCTTCCGGTGTCCTTCGCGCCCAATGGCGGAGCGGTACCGGGCGACCGGATCGTCGGCATCCTGACACCGGGCGTCGGCGTCACCATATATCCGATACAGTCACCGGCCCTGCAGGCATTTGAGGAAGAAACCGACCGGTGGCTCGACGTGCGCTGGGACATGAGCGGCGATTCGCATGAGCGCTTTCCCGCGCGCATCGTCATCGCGGCCCTGAACGAGCCCGGGTCCCTTGCAACCATCGCCGGGACCATCGCGGATCTGGACGGAAATATCGACAACCTGAAAATGCTGAAGCGGGCAGCAGATTTTCATCAAATCCTCATCGATCTTGAGGTATGGGATCTGAAGCATCTCACCCGGATCATGAATCAGCTCCGGGCCAAACCGAATGTGTCGAGCGTGACCCGGGAAATCGGCTGAACCCGCTATCGCGTGGCGCGAGACGACAAAGAACCGATCAATGCTTTTCAAACGCCGGACCACGCCCAACCATCTGGAAAGACTGCGCGTCGCAGTCTGGCCGAGGCACAGTTTCGCGCGCTCCGCACGGTATTTCTCCAAACGCGTGCTGCGTCTGACCGCATCGCCGAATGCCATCGCGCTCGGCTTCGCGGCCGGCGCCTTCGCCTCGTTCACCCCGCTCATCGGCTTTCATTTCATCGTCAGCTTCGTCATCGCCTTCATTATCGGCGGCAACATGCTCGCCGCCGCTCTCGGCACGGCCGTCGGCAACCCCCTCACCTTTCCCGTGATCTGGGCCTCCACTTTCAAGCTCGGAACGCTCATCCTTTATGGGGAAGCCAGAACGCTCGATCACAACAAGCTCGACGAGCATCTCGACGTCGGCGTCCTCGATATGATCAAGGAAGCGCTGCTGCCGTTCTTCAAGCCCATGCTAGTGGGGGCCCTGCCACTTGGCGCGGCGGCCGGTCTGATCTCCTATTTCCTTGTCTATTACAGCGTGCGAACCTACCAGCGTTCGCGCCGCGTCCGCCTTGCCGCCCGCCGCGGCATTGCCGCGCGACAACACGGCGAAGCCGACCTCGACGCGCAGCCCTAACGCGGCCATATTGCCACCGTGCGGCGCGAGCCGTCCCTGTTCGATTGCTTCCAGGAGATTCCCATGACCAGCCAGCACCTGCGTCTCGGCGTCAACATCGATCACGTCGCAACCATCCGGAATGCGCGTGGCGGTGAGTTGCCCGATCCGGTGCGCGCCGCACATGCAGCCGCCCGGGCCGGCGCCGACGGGATCACGGCCCATCTGCGCGAGGACCGTCGCCATATCCGGGACGAGGACATCGAACGTCTGACCCGCGAGATCGACCTGCCCCTCAACTTCGAGATGGCGGCGACGGAAGAGATGCTTGCAATCGCGCTCAAGGCCAAGCCGCATGCGGCCTGCATCGTGCCGGAACGGCGCGAGGAGCGGACCACGGAGGGCGGGCTGGACGCGCGCGGCCAACACAACCAGCTCGCGCCGATCATCTCCAGACTGACCGAAAACGGCAGCCGCGTCTCGCTGTTCATCGAGGCAGACCCCGTGCAACTCGACGCCGCTGTCTTGCTCGGCGCGCAGGTTGTGGAACTTCACGTCGGACGCTATTGCGACCTGCACGCCGAAGGCGCCCGCGAAGCGGCCGAGGCGGAGCTGAACCGGATCCGCGAGGCGGCGCGTTATGGCGCGTCGCTTGGGCTTGAGGTCCATGCCGGACACGGCATCACCTACGACACCGTCGGCGACATCGCCGCGATCCCGGAACTGATGGAACTCAACATCGGTCACTTCCTGATCGGCGAGGCGATCTTCGTCGGTCTGGAACCGGCGATCGCGGAAATGCGCCAACACATGCTGCGCGCCCGGGCGCGGGCCGCCTGACCCATGATTATCGGTATCGGATCGGATCTCATCGACATCCGCCGGATCGAGAAGACGCTCGAACGCTTCGGCGAACGCTTCGTCATGCGGGTTTTCACCGAAGAGGAACGGCGCCGGTCCGACCGGCGCCGGCTGCGGGCGGCCTCCTACGCGAAGCGCTTCGCGGCGAAGGAGGCCTGCTCAAAGGCACTCGGCACGGGAATCCGCATGGGCGTCGCCTGGCGCGAAATGGGAGTCGTGAACCTGCCGTCGGGCAAGCCCACGATGCAGCTGACCGGCTCGGCCGAACGCCGCCTGGCGACCCTCATTCCGGAGGGGTTTCATCCGCGCATCGACCTGACGATCACCGATGACGATCCGCTGGCCCAGGCTTTCGTGGTGATCACCGCATGGCCAGCGGATTGGCCGCAGGCCCTGGCGCCGGGAACACGCGACGGATGATACGGCGATGTTGGCGAGCGCTTTGCATTGCGCAGGCGAAAGCGAGCCGGTACAAGCCAAGAGGCGCATGCGCCGTTTCCTCCAGGCACGTGCACGCCGGGCGTTTACGCCGCAAGAATGCCTGCGGGCTGCGCCAGGCCGGGCGCATGCACCACCATGTTCCCTGCCGCTTTGGCCCTGTGTGCTGCGGGATACCGGCAACAGGTATGCGTTCAAGTCGCGAAGGATCAAATGAGCGTGTCTGAAGACAAGAAAAGCAAAGACGGTGGGATTTACGAGACCACCAAGGTGCTTGTGCAGGCGCTTGCGCTCGCGCTGATCGTGCGAACGCTGCTGTTTCAGCCTTTCAACATCCCTTCGGGCTCGATGATGGACACGCTGCTGATCGGCGATTACCTGTTCGTCTCGAAGTACAGCTACGGCTACTCGCAGTATTCCTTTCCCTATGGCCTGATCCCGATCGAGGGCCGGATCTGGGCGGAAGAGCCGGAGCGCGGCGATGTCGCCGTCTTCAAGCTCCCGCGCGACAATTCCACCGACTACATCAAACGGGTGGTCGGCCTGCCGGGCGACGAGATCCAGATGATCGACGGCGTGCTGCACATCAACGGCACCGCCGTCGAGCGCACCCGAATCGACGATTTCATCACCACCGATTCCTTTGGCAGCGTGCGACGGGTCCCGCGGTTCCGCGAAACCCTGCCGAACGGCGTCACCTATGACACGCTCGATCTGACCATGCGCGGGACCTGGGACAACACCCGCGTCTACAAGGTGCCCCCGGGGCACTATTTCATGATGGGCGACAACCGGGACAACTCCACCGACAGCCGTGTGTTGTCGGCCGTTGGCTATGTTCCGTTCGAGAACTTCGTCGGGCGGGCGGAAATCCTGTTCTTCTCCGTGGATGAGGACGCCTCCGCCTGGATGTTCTGGAAATGGCCCTGGACGGTGCGGTTCAACCGCCTGTTCCGGACGCTTTGACCGGTCAGCCCCGTGCGGACGGTATGACGATGAACGTGGACACAGCGCAACGCAGCGCGGAAAAGGACCTGCAAGCCCGCCTCGGCCACACATTCTCCGATGGCTCGCTGCTGACACGCGCCCTCACCCACGGCAGCGCGACAGCGAGGGGCGATGCCGGCACAAGCTACCAGCGGCTTGAGTTTCTCGGCGACCGCGTGCTCGGGCTGGCCGTGGCGACGATGCTGCATCACACCTTCCCCCAGGCGGAGGAAGGCGAGCTTGCCCGCCGGCTCAACCAGCTGGTCCGGCGCGAGACCTGCGCGGATGTCGCCCGGGACCTTGCGCTCGGCGAGGCCATCGTCTTCGGCGACAGCGAGGCACAGACCGGCGGACGCAAGAAAACCGCAATCCTCGCCGATGTCTGCGAGGCGGTGATCGCTGCGATCTATCTGGACGCGGGGCTTGCGGCGGCGCAAACTCTGATCGAGCGTCACTGGGGCCCGCGCATGACCAACTACAGCGGCCCGCTGCGCGATCCCAAGACCATGCTCCAGGAGTGGGCGCAAGGGCGCGGAAAGACCGCGCCGCGCTACACCATGACGGAGCGAAGCGGTCCCGATCACGCGCCGAGCTTTACCGTGCGCGTCGATATCGACGAAACAGAGCCGGCCTTCGGGACCGGAGGATCAAAACGCCTTGCCGAACAGCGCGCAGCCGAAGCCGCGCTCGTGCGTGAGGGCTTGTGGACGGAGACAGAACCCAGGTGAACGACACGCCAGACGAGACCACCGGCCCGGCCGGTGCCACGACCGAGCCCGAAGCGATCGCCCCGTCCGAGACGCGGGCGGGCTTCGTCGCGCTGATCGGGGCGCCGAACGCGGGCAAATCGACGCTGCTCAATGCGCTCGTCGGGGTGAAGGTCTCCATCGTCACCCACAAGGTCCAGACGACGCGGGCGCTGGTGCGCGGCATCGCCATGCATGGCGCCTCGCAGATCATCTTCGTCGACACGCCGGGGATCTTCCGCCCGAAGCGCCGTCTCGAGCGGGCGATGGTCGACACTGCCTGGGGCGGTGCGCGCGAAGCGGATATCGTCGTCCTGCTGATCGATGCCAAGAAGGGCATCGACGAGGGTGCGGAAGCCATTCTTGACCGGCTGGCGGATGTGAAACTGCCGAAGCTGCTGGTCCTCAACAAGATCGACATCACCAAGCGCGATCACCTGCTCGAGCTGGCCCAGAAGGCCAACGAGCGCGTGGCCTTCGACGAGACCTTCATGGTGTCGGCGGCCAAGGGGTATGGCCTCGACAAGCTGATGGACCATCTGGCCGTTTCCGTTCCCCCCAGCCCGTGGCTCTACCCGGAAGACCAAGCATCGGACCTGCCGATGCGCATGCTCGCGGCCGAAATCACCCGCGAGAAGCTGTTCCTGCGTCTTCACCAGGAACTGCCCTACATGTCGACGGTGGAAACCGAGAGCTGGCAGGAGCGCAAGGATGGCTCCGTGCGCATCGAGCAGACAATCTATGTCGAGCGCGACAGCCAGAAGATGATCGTGCTCGGTCAGGGCGGGCGCACCATCAAGGCGATCTCGCAGGCGGCACGCGGCGAAATCGCGGAAGTGCTCGGCTGCCCGGTGCATCTCTTCCTCTTCGTCAAGGTCCGGGAAAACTGGGCCGACGACCCGGAGCGCTACCGCGAGATGGGGCTGGAGTTCCCGCGCTGACGTCCGGCGCGCGGACCTGAACGGCGAGCGACCATGGAATGGAGTGACGACGGCATCATCCTCGCCACCCGGCGTCACGGGGAGTCGAGCGTCATCCTCGAGGTCATGACGCGTGGACGCGGGCGGCACCTGGGTCTGGTGCGCGGCGGACGGAGCCGCAAGATGCAGGCGGCACTCCAGCCGGGCAACACCGTCGACCTGGTCTGGCGCGCGCGGATCGACAATCATCTGGGCACATTTGCCGTCGAACCCGTGACACAACGCGCCGCCGACCTGATGACGGCGGCAAGCGGCGTCTACGGGATCCAGGCGCTTGCCGCACTCCTGCATCTTCTGCCTGAACGCGATCCCCACCCCCTGCTCCACGCCGGCCTGACGGCGATCCTCGACCATCTCGGCACGCCGGCAATCGCCGGGCCGCTGATGGTCCATTTCGAACTCCAGGTCCTGGCCGAGCTCGGCTTCGGTCTCGACCTCGGCGAATGCGCCGCCACGGGACAGCGCACCGACCTGATCTATGTCTCGCCCAAGTCCGGCCGCGCCGTCTGCAGCGCCGCCGGCGCGCCCTATGCCGACCGGCTCCTCCCATTGCCGGCGTTCCTGCGCGCCCGCGACGGCGGAGAGATCGCAACACCGGGGTCCGAGGTCGACGGAGCGGCGCTAGCCGATGCATTCCGTCTGACCGGATATTTTCTCGACCGGCATGTCTACGCCCCGCGCGGCGTGGCGGTGTCGCCGGCACGCGACGGCTTTATCGAAGCGGTGCGCCGCGCGACGGCTGCAAGCTGAAAAGCGCCGGTTTGCCTCGCTTAACCGCCGGCAATGCGTTGCGCGATTCGGTGAATGGCTGTAGCCAAGGCTTATGGGAAAAGACCTGATTCCGCCTGGCGGCATTGAACCGATCAATTTGCGTGACGCGCTCGAGGAGCGCTATCTCGCCTACGCTCTTTCGACGATCACCCACCGGGCGCTTCCGGATGTGCGCGACGGGCTGAAACCGGTCCATCGCCGGCTGCTTTATGCCATGCGCCTGCTGAAGCTCGACCCGAACGCAGGCTTCAAGAAATGCGCCCGCGTGGTCGGCGACGTGATGGGTAAATACCACCCGCACGGCGACCAGGCGATCTATGACGCCCTCGTGCGTCTGGCGCAGGATTTCGCCGTTCGCTATCCGATGGTCGACGGCCAGGGCAACTTCGGCAACATCGACGGCGATAGCGCAGCCGCGATGCGTTACACCGAGGCGCGGCTGACCGACATCGCCATGCGCACGCTCGACGGCCTGGACGAGGACGCGGTCGACTTCCGCGAGACCTACGACGGTCTCGACCGGGAGCCGATCGTCCTGCCGGGCGGATTTCCCAATCTGCTTGCCAATGGCGCCGCCGGTATTGCGGTGGGCATGGCGACTTCGATCCCGCCGCACAACATCGGCGAGCTCTGCGCGGCCGCGCAGCTCCTGATCAAGACGCCCGACGCCTCCACGGAGGAACTGCTGACCCACGTCCAGGGTCCGGATTTCCCGACTGGCGGCGTGCTGGTGCGCAACGACGCGGCTTTCCTGGAGGCCTATGAAACCGGACGCGGCGGGTTTCGCGTGCGCGCGCGCTGGGAGGTCGAGGACCTGGGGCGCGGCACCTGGCAGGTGGTGGTCACGGAGATCCCCTACCAGGTGCAGAAATCCCGCCTGATCGAGAAGATCGCGGAACTGCTGCAGGCGCGCAAGCTGCCGCTCCTCGACGACGTGCGCGACGAATCCGCCGAGGACGTCCGGCTCGTGCTCGTGCCGCGCAGCAAGAACGTCGACGCCTCGCTGCTGATGGAATCCCTGTTCAAGCTGACGGATCTGGAAAACCGGTTCTCGCTCAACATGAACGTGCTGTCGGGCGGTCGGGTTCCGATGGTCATGGGCCTGCGCCAGGTGTTGCGCGAGTGGCTCGACCACCGCAAGGACGTGCTGGTGCGGCGCTCGACCCACCGCCTCGGCCAGATCGAGCATCGGCTGGAAGTCCTTGGCGGCTACCTGATCGCCTATCTGAACCTCGACGAGGTGATCCGCATCATCCGTGAGGAGGACGACGCCAAGGCCTCGCTGCGCGCCGCCTTCGGCCTCAGCGACGTTCAGGCCGAAGCCGTCCTCAACATGCGCCTGCGCGCCTTGCGCAAGCTCGAAGAGATCGAGATCCGCAAGGAGCACGACAAGCTTACCGAAGAGCGCGAGCAATTGCTGACGCTGCTTGGCTCCGATGCGCGCCAGTGGACCCGCATCGGCAAGCAGATCACCGAACTGGCGAAGGCCTACGGACCTGAGACAGCTCTCGGCAAGCGCCGCACCACCTTTGGCGATGCGATCGACATCGACGTGACCGACATTCATCAGGCGATGATCGAGAAGGAACCGATCACCGTCATCGTCTCGGAAAAGGGCTGGGTGCGCGCGCTGAAGGGCCACCAGACCGACCTCTCCACGCTGTCGTTCAAGCAGGACGACTCCCTGAAACTTCACATCCACGCGGAGACGACCGACAAGCTGCTGGTCTTCACCACCGGCGGCAAGTTCTTCACCCTCGCCGCCGACAAGCTGCCCGGCGGACGTGGTCACGGCGAGCCTTTCCGCCTGATGGTCGACATGGACGAGGGCCACGACGTCGTCGACGTCTTCGTCTCCAAGGGCGACCGCAAGCTGCTGCTGGTGTCGACGGAAGCGCGCGGCTTCGTCGTCAACGAGGCCGATGTCATCGCCAACACCCGCAAGGGCAAGCAGGTGCTGAACGTCACGACGCCCGGCGAGGCGAAGCTCTGCGTCGCCGCTGATGGCGACCATGTCGCGATCATCGGGCGCAACCGCAAGCTTCTGGTGTTCCCGCTGGCGCAGGTGCCGGAGATGAGCCGCGGGCGCGGCGTGCGGCTGCAGCGCTATCGCGACGGCGGCGTGTCGGATGCGATCGTGTTCAACGGCGCCGACGGGTTGAGCTGGGTCGACAGTTCCGGGCGCAGCTTCACCCGCTCGCTGGAGGAGCTGACAGACTGGCGTGGCGACCGGGCCCAGGCCGGCCGCCTGCCGCCAAACGGCTTTCCCCGCACCAATACCTTCGGACGGCGGACGCTGTAGACCCGGTTAGCGCCAGTCGCCCGGCGGCGTTCGCCGCGGCTGGCGCGTGAAGCCGACGCACTTGCAATCCGGCGCGCCGCGTATTGAAATCCGGCAAGGCCCTCCTCCAACCACCGGGGACATGCATGAGCCAGCGCATCGAGCCGTTTTCGCGCGACGGGTTTCAGGTCTTTCGCGAGATCCCGACCCGCTGGATGGATGTCGACGCCTATGGCCACGTCAACAACGTCGAGTACCTCAGCTATTTCGACACGGCGGTGAACGGGTGGCTGATCTCGCGCGGTACCCTCGACCCGCGCTGGTCTGAACAGGTGTTCCTGGTCGTCGAGACGCAGTGCAGCTATTTCGAGGAACTGACGTTTCCGGACGTGGTTCACGCCGGGCTCCGGGTCTCCCGCCTTGGCGGAAGTTCCGTGACCTATGAAATCGGCCTGTTTCGCAACGATGGACAGAGTGCCTGCGCGCAGGGCCGTTTCGTGCATGTGCAGGTGGATGCGAAAACCCGCCGCCCGGTGACAATCACCGGAGAACGGCGGGCTCTGCTGGAGTCGATCTCTGTCCAGAAGGAACCCCGGTAAATTCAACGAATTGCCGTGGTTTCCTAAAGCAGGTTCTCATCTGAACTTCACAGAATTCGCACAGCTTACCCCAAGGGTACGCACAGGTTATCCAGCCGTTTTCAACAGTCGAGCCTTTTCCCTGCTCCAGTCGCGCTTCTTCTCGGTCTCGCGCTTGTCGTGCAGCTTCTTGCCGCGCGCCAGGGCGAGCTCCAGTTTCGCCGTGCCCTTCTCGTTGAAGTAGAGCTTGAGCGGGACGATGGTCTTTCCGTCCTTCTGGACGGCAGACGACAGGCGCGCGAGCTCGCGCGCATGCACCAGCAGCTTGCGCCGGCGACGGGGCTCATGATTAAAACGGTTCGCCTGAAGATACTCGGGGATATAGGAGTTGATCAGCCAGAGCTCCCCGCCCTCTTCGCTGGCATAGGATTCCGCGATGTTGGACTTGCCAAGGCGCAGTGCCTTCACCTCGGTTCCGGTCAAGACGATGCCGGCCTCGAGCGTATCCTCGATCTCGTAATTGAAGCGCGCCTTGCGGTTTTCCGCAATGATCTTGCGGCCGCCTTCATTCGCCTTCTTCTTGGCCATGGTGATGCCCGAGCGCCGGCGCGGTCTCAGGCCACGCCGGCGCTGTCCTTGTTCAGTTGAGCAGGCCCGCGTGCGTCATCGCATCGCGGATCGCCGCCTGGGTTGTTTCCGATACCGGCACGAGCGGCAGGCGCAGTTCGTTGTCCAGCTTGCCGATCAGCGACAGCGCGTATTTGACGCCCGTCGGATTCGGTTCGATGAACAGCGCATTGTGCAGCGATGCCAGCCGGTCCTGGATCTCGAGCGCCGTGCGGAAGTCGCCCGCAAGGGTCGCTTCCTGGAACTGCGCGCAAAGGCGCGGCGCGACGTTGGCGGTCACGGAGATGCAGCCGGTGCCGCCATGGGCGTTGAAGCCGAGCGCGGTGATGTCCTCACCCGAAAGCTGGATGAAGTCGGGGCCGCACACCTCGCGCTGACGGCTCGCCCGCGACATGTTGGCGGTCGCGTCCTTCACGCCCTTGATGTTCTTGCAGGTCGCAAACAGCTCCGCCATCGTCTCCGGCGTCATGTCGATCACCGACCGGCCGGGGATGTTGTAGATGAAAATCGGAATGTCGACTTCCTTGTCGATCGCCCGGTAATGCGCCTTCAGACCCGCCTGGTTCGGCTTGTTGTAATAGGGCGTGACGATCAGCAGGGCATCGGCACCGGCCTTCTGCGCGAAGGTGGCGAAGTCGATGGCCTCGACGGTGTTGTTGGAGCCGGCTCCGGCCATCACCGGGACGCGGCCGCCGGCCGCCTCGATGCACAGATCGACAACGCGCTTGTGCTCGGCATGACTGAGCGTCGGGCTCTCGCCGGTCGTGCCGACCGGAACGAGGCCGTGGCTGCCCTCTTTGATCTGCCAGTCCACAAACTCCTGATACGCTTTCTCATCAACCGCTCCGTCGCGAAACGGCGTGACGAGTGCGGGGATGGATCCCTTGAACATGACGGTCCTCTTGGAGTGTGGATCAGGTGACGGGCGGAACGCCCGGGTGGCGCACAATAGTCGCCGCGCGCTGGCGACGCAACACGCACTGTTCCGGCGCCGGATCCCCTTTCAATCATCGCTCCGCCGGGACTATCATGCCGCGAAACCACGAGGAAACGCCTTGGCCGACAGCCCGCACCCCGACCGCCACTCCGCATCGACCCTTGTCGCGACCACTCCCTTGGTAAGAGAGTGGCGGGCAAACGACGGACTTCGGCTCGCCGCAACCACCTGGCCCGCGAAGAACGCGGGGTCCTCGCCGCCGCAGGTCCTGTGCCTCGCAGGGCTGTCGCGCAACAGCCGTGACTTCACCCCGTTGGCCGAGGCGCTTGCCGCGCGCGGCTTTGACGTGACGGCGATGGACTATCGCGGCCGGGGCCTATCGGACCATGACGCCGACTGGCGCAACTATGCCATCGAACGTGAGGCCGAGGACATCGACTGCGGCCTCGATGGGCTCGGCATCCCGCGGGCCATCGTCATCGGCACCTCACGCGGCGGGCTGCACGCGATGCTGCTTGCCCTTCGCTCGTCAGATCGGGTTGCCGGCGTGGTGCTGAACGATATCGGCCCGACCATCGAACGCCACGGTCTGCACCGGCTTGCCGGAACCATCGGCCACACGATGGAGGCAGCCGACTGGCCGTCCGCCGCCGCCCGGCTTCGCGATGCCCTGGCAGAGCAGTTTCCCGGGCTCGATGACGCCGGCTGGGAGCGGTTTGCGCGGCAATTGTATGTCGAGACGCCCGACGGGCTGCATCTCGACTACGACGAAAAGCTGCGCCACACGCTGGCGGATCTCGACCGGGAGGCGGACCTTCCGGATTTCTGGCCCGTGTTCGACGCGATCCGCGCCACGCCGCTGCTGGCGCTGCGGGGCGCCCATTCCGATCTGTTGAGCGAAGAAACCTTCGCGGAGATGATGCGCCGACACCCGGATGCACAGGCCCTCACCGTAGAGGATGAAGGCCACGCGCCGCTTCTGTGGGACGCGAAAACCCAGGACGCGATCGTCAACTTCGCCTGCCGCTGCGCCGGGAAATCCGACTGAGCGTTAGCGCAGATGCACGGTGACGCGGGCCGAACGGCCATCGGCGTCGATCACCGAGATCGTCGACGTGCCGGGCCCGTCCGGTACCAGCGTCAGGGCGCGCGCATGGGCGCCATTGGCGACCGGCGCTCCGTTTGCCATCCAGACGAAGGGACCGCGCCCGCGCCGCGCCTTGATCACAAGCGGCAGCGGTTCGCCTGTCGAGGATGCACGTGCCAGTCCAAGCTCGATGACCGCCCCGTCGGGAGGATAAAAGATCTCCGGCGCTGACGCCGCGCCCTCCGCAGCCTCGCGCGACGCCCGGGTCCGGGCATGCTGCAGCGGCGCCGGAACGGGATCTCGTCCGGCAAGCTCCGCCGTTGGCGGCGGCGACAGCCGTTCGCGCTCGGGTCCGACCCGCTGAAACGCCTCGAACAGGATGGGTGCGGCCGAATCGAAGCCTGTCATGCCCGGCACCGGGGTGCCGTCCGCGCGTCCGGTCCAGACGCCGATGACGTGGCGGCCGTCGTATCCCACCGCCCAGGCGTCGCGATAGCCGTAGGAAGTTCCGGTCTTGTAGGCGACGCCCTCGCCGCGTGCGCTTGCCGGTGGCGGCACGTCCGACAGGATCTCGCCGATGCGCCAGGCCGCCGTCGAAGAAAGAATGCGCTTCTCCCGCGCAACCACGCCGGCAGTCTCACCGCCGCCATCGGGCTCAATCCGCAGGCGAACGGGGGCGCCCTCGTTCGCAATCCCCGCGTAGAGCGCAACGAGATCCGCAAGCGACAGCCCGAAGCCGCCAAGCGCCACGGCAAGTCCGGGCGGCTGATCGCCGGAAAAGTGCGGCGTGGCCCTGGACCTGCGCAGGCGCGCGACGAAGCGCGCGACCCCGACCGCATCCAGAAGCGCCACCGCCGGAACATTCAGCGAGGCCTGCAGCGCATCGCGCACGCGCACCGTTCCCTGAAACGACTGGTCGAAATTGGTCGGCGAATATCCGCTAAGGGTCGCCGGGCGGTCGTCGATCAGACTGTCGGGATGGGCGATGCCTTCCTCGAAGGCCAAACCGTAGATCAGCGGCTTGAGGGTCGATCCGGGCGAGCGCAGCGCGCGCGTCATATCGACGTGCCCGCGCCGGGCCTCGTCGAGCAGATCAGGCGACCCGACATGGGCCAGGATTTCACCGCTTTGGTGATCGGCGACGATCATGGCGACCGAGACATGCGGACCGAGGCGCCGCGCGCGGGCCTGTGCAAGCTGCTCCAGCCGCGCCTGCAGATCCGCATCTATGGTGAGCCAGATCTCGTTTTCCCCATCCCGGGCCGCAACAGCATCGCGGGCCGCATGCGCGGCAAGGCGCGGGACTTCGCGGCGCAGGGTCGGAACCGGCGCGCGCGAGGCGGCATCGACCTGTTCGGGACTCAGCACCCCGCGAGCGGCCATGACCGCAAGCACGCGGTCGCGCGCCTGTCGCGCGGCCTGCGGATAGCGATCCGGGCGTCGCAGTTCCGGAGCCTGCGGCAGGGCGACCAGCAGCGCCGCCTCGGCCGGGGTCAGCCGCGCCGGCTCCTTCGCGAACCAGGCAAGCGTCGCCGCGCGAACGCCTTCGATATTGCCCCCGAAGGGCGCGCGCAGCAGGTAAAGCGCGAGAATGTCGTCCTTGGCAAGGTCGCGTTCGAGCGCCAGCGCCAGCACGATCTGTCGCCACTTCGATGCAAGCCCGCGCGTCGAGCGTTCCATCGTCAGGCGTGCCGTCTGCATCGTCAGCGTCGAGGCGCCCGACACGACCCGCCCGGCCAGGAGCGACTGGACGCCGGCGCGAAGGACGGCGCGCGGATCGACCCCTGCATGCGCGTGGAACCGTCTGTCCTCATAGGCCAGCAACATGCGGATGTAGAGCGGGTCCACATCGTCCAGTGACACCGGGAGCCGCCAGCGGTCGTCGGGGGTCTGGAAGGCGCGCAACAAGCCTCCGTCGCGCGCCAGAACGGCTTTGGAGACGGCGACCTCCGCCGAGGTGCGCGTCACGGGAACCGAGGCGACCTGCACCAGCAGGAGGACAGCGAGCGCCACGCCCCCGGCAAGGACCGCGGCAAGGCCGTAGGCCGCCCGTCTTGCGACGCGCCGGAGGCGTCCACCCGGTGCGCCCTGCCCCTTCATCCGCGGATCCATCGCCGGGCGCTACTGTCTCGGACCCAGCACCTCGAACCGTCCCGCGGCCGTGCGTCCGTTCAGGTCGGGCCGGAACATGTCCTCCACCGTTGCAGGCGGAAGCGCGAAGCGGCCCGGCACCGATGCGCGGGCGAGGTAGGCAAAGGTGTAGCGGTCTCCGTTCAGCCGCGTCTCGTCCACGGCCACGACGAAGCGGTCATCGCGGAACTCGACGTGCTCCGCATTGTCGATGCTGTCGAGCCAATCGAGCGCGCCGACGTCGCCGGAGCGCACCAGCCTCGGGTTGTCGATGGTGAGCCCGGCCGGCAGCCGGTCCACCACCATGACACGCCCGCGTCCGGGCCGGTCGCGGGTCACCGTCAGCACCACCGCGAGACGGGTGTTCACCGCGACGCCGGCCGGATCGACGGAATTGCCGTCGAGGTCATAGTAGGCGCGCGTGATCCGGTACCCCATGGCCGTGGCCGGCTCAGGCACGGACGGCTTGCCGGTGACCGTGACAACCACGTCCTGTGCCGTCCCGCCCCGATTTGCCAGCGACACCGGGTCGGTGAGCAGGTCTGCGCCGTCGAAGCGGCTCGCCAAGGCACCGCTGACCGCATTGCCGTTGATGGCAAAGGCACTTTCCGCTGCCGTTTGCTGAAGCTCATGGCCCGCAAGCAGAAGCCAGGCCATGTCCTGCGTGGAGAGGCTGGTCGCCGCGTCCTGGCGGTTGCCGACCTGGCGCGCGAGCGCCGGCGTATCGAGGCCGTCGACCTTCGCGCGGGTCGCATAGGCCAGAACGCCGGCGGCATCGCGCAGGGCCGTCCCGTAGTCGTCCCGATAGCCAATGGATTCCGACTGCTCGGTGGCTCCGAGTGCTGCATCGAAGGCAAGCTTCGCCCGCGTGGTCTCGCCATACAGCGAAAGGGCCGCGCCGATCTGGGCCTTGGCCAGCGCGGAGCCGAAAGCATCGAGTTTCACATCGGCGTAGTAGCGCAGGTCGCCGAGCGATGCGCGGCTCGCCCGGGCCAGAACATAGAGCGCATAGGCAATGTCCTCGCCACCGCTCTCAAAGTCGGAGGCATAGGCCACCCGGTTCTCGAGATTGTCGAGCGCCGCGGTCATCGCGCGTTCCGGCACATCGTAATTGCGGTCACGGGCACGCAGCAGGAAGTCGGTGACATAGGCATCCAGCCAGGTGTCGCTGCCGCCATAGCTGTTCCAAAGTCCGAAAGCCCCGTTCGACCCCTGATTGCCGAGCACGCGGCCGATTGCCGTCTGGACCCTCTCGCGCACGTCCACGTCGGTATCGAGGCCGGCGGAGATCGCCATCTCGTTGACATAGAGAAGCGGAAGGGCCCGCGATGCGGTCTGCTCCGTGCAGCCGTAGGGATAGCGGTCGAGCGCAGCCAGAAGCCCCGGCACATTGATCCGCGCCAGGCCACCATTTGCCACGCTCACGCGCGCCGTTCGCGGCTGCAACCCGGCAAGCGTTCCGGCATCCAGCATCAGACTGCCGCCGGCGGCGAGCGTCACATGTGAGCGCCGCGTGACGGGCGGCGTGGTGTCGCGCACGCCGAGCGCCAGCGTCTTCTCGCCGACCGGACCGTCCGGACCGCTCAGGCGCAACACGACAGACGCATCCCCCGGCAGGTCACCGGCGCGGATCGGAACGCGAAGGCTGCGGCGCTCCCCCGCCTCCAGACGCAGCTGGCGGCGGTTCGCTCCGAGATCGGTTGCGATCGGACCGGTGATCTCGGCGGTGATCTCGTAGTCGCCGGCCGCGCCCTCGACATTGTCGATCTCGACCAGCAGGCGCGAGTCATCGCCGGGCGCGAGGAAACGCGGCAGTGTTGCGGCCATCACCAGCGGATCGCGCACGGTGACGTCCCGCTGCGCCTCGCCGACGCCGCCGGCACTCCAGGCGACGGCCATCAGCTTGAGCGTTCCGTTGAAGTCGGGGACCTCGAAGGACACGGTCGCCCGCCCCTCAGCATCGGTTTCGACGACGCCGGAAAACAGCGCCACAGGGGCTTCCTGCGGCGGCGGCGCGCCGAGGTTCAGGCCCATGCCGTCGCCGCCGGAGCGAACCCGCCCGCGCTCGCCAGCGGTCCTGTCGATCAGCTGACCGTAGAAATCGCGAATGTCGACGCCGAGACGGCGCTGGCCGAAATACCAGCCGGACGGTTCCGGCGCCTCGAAACCGGTCAGGTTGAGAATGCCGACATCGACCGCCGCGATGGTGAGATAGGCGGGCTTTCCGGGCTCCTGCCCGGCAACGCGCACGCCGACGTCGAGCGTCGTGCGCGGGCGAATGCGCTCGGGTGCATCCAGCGACACCGTGTGCCGGCGCGCACCCGGGTCGACCTTGAGCCACTGCAGACCGAGGGCCCGCGACGGCATGCGGTTTTCCTTCAGGTCCATCGGCTGCAACAGGGTCGCGGTCACATAGGCGCCGCTGCCCCAGTCGTCGGTGATCTCGAAGGAGACTTCGCTTTCGCCGGCCGTGACCGGCACGGTGCGGCTTTCGATCAGACGGTCCGACATCACGGAGACTAGCGCGACGCCGTCGACCCGCGGCGTCATGCGCAGGGTCGCGGTCTCGCCGACGCGGTAGGCTTCCTTGTCGAGCCCGACTTCCAGCACGTCGGGCGTCTGGGAGGACGCGGAGGAAACATACCAGCCGGCGTTGAACTCCACGCTGGTCGCCATCCCGGAGCCGCTTCCGCCGGCGATTTCCAGCCGGTAGCGTCCCCAGTCGACGGGCACGGACAGACGCGCGGGCGCGCCGGCCGCAATCTCCAGCGTCCCGCTTTCCATGCGACGCGAGGTGGTTACCGGCTCGTAGGACCAGCGGCCGTCCGCGCGATACCATTGGTAGCGGGTGTCGAGCTTGGACAGGTTCCAGCTCACACCATCCGCCGCAATGCGCTCTCCCGACGGGGAGATCGCAACGATGTCGAATTCCGCCGGACCGCCTTCCTCGACACCGCCGTCAAACGCCGGCTTCACGCCGAGGCGCGGGCCATCGGGGCGGATCGGCAGTTCCAGCCCGCGTTCGACGAACCTTCCGCCAGCCTCGACCAGACGCGTCACGATCCGCGCCCGGTATCCGGCTGTCGTGTCCTGCAACTCGGGGAGCGGAGGCACGAATTGCACCCGACCGTCCGCATCCGTCTCAAGACCGTCTGGAAGGCTGGCGCGATCCGGGAAGATCTGTTCGTCCGCCAGACCGAAGCTGTAGCCCGGATACCCCGGCATCTCGCGCGTCGGGGTGACGATGACCTCGCCCTCGAGGCGTTGGCCGGAGGCCGGAGCGCCATAGAGGAACCGTGCGGTGATCGAGACCTCCGGCGGGCTGGCGGGATCGAAGGCCTCGGCTTCGGTTTCCGGCGTGTAGTCGACGCGCTCGGGCTGAAAATCCTCGACAAGGAAAGAGGTCTGTGCAAGGGGCGCGGCCTTCGGGTCGGCATGGACGCGCAACGTCCAGCCGCCCTGCTGGGCGCCGGCGGGAAGGTCCAGGGCATGCGCCCGTCCGCCCTCGCCCGCATCCGCGACCATAACCCGCAGATGCTCGACGCCGTCGGGCCGGTCGTAGATGAAGGTCAGCGGAAGGCCGGCCCGCGCATCGGCGTTGCGGTCGCGCGCCATGGCGCCGGCATGAACGGTCTCACCCGGGCGGTAGACCCCGCGATCGAGCCAGGCGAAGACATCGACCGGACCTGGTGCTGCGCGTCCCGAAACGCCGCGGTCGCTGAGATCGAAGGCAGGCGCCGTCAGGTAGAGAAAGGCGTAGTCGCCCGCGCCGGTCTCGACGCTGACCAGCGCCGGTGCCAGTCCGCCGGTGCCGCGCGACAATCCCGGAGCGAAACGCGCAAAGCCCTGCGCGTCGCTCTTCACCTCTCCAAGCACGTCGTTGTTGACGGCGACCAGACGCACCGTCGCATCTGCCACCGCCGAGGCATCGGACAGCGCGCGGACAATTACCGTGGCGCCATCGGCTCCCAAATAGGCACTGATGCCGAGGTCCGAGACGAGGAACCATTGCGTCGCGCGCGGTCCCCACTCGTTCTTCTTGTCGGCGGCGGCGCGCGCGACCATCGCATAGATGCCGGGTTCCATCTCCAGCCCGAGATCCGCGACCGGGATTGCCGTGGTCACATCTGTGTTAAGCGGTGCGCGCGTCTCGATCTCGCCGCTCCAGACCTTTTCGCCATATTCGTCACGCAACTGGTCGGCGCGCGACGGATCGAGCTGCGACAACACGCGCCGGTCGCGCAGGGCCGGCGCCAGGCCGCGCTCGCCGATCCTGTAAATCTCTGCCTCGACCGTCGAGGTGTTGACCGAAACGACCGGAATCGAGGCGCCGTCGCCGGCGGGCAGCACATAGGCGCGCCCGAGGAAGCGAACGGACGGGCTGCGATCGCGCACATAGACGTTGAGCGACGCCGATTTTTCCAGCGTCTCGCCATCCGCGGCGGGCACACCCTGGCGCACCAGCACCGAATAGCGCTCGCCGTGACGGACGCCATCGATGCAGATCTGCGCCTCGTCACCCTCGACCGAGAACGGGCCGGCGCCGGTCACGCGCACGAAGGGCTCCATGTCGGCGTTGCGCTGCAGCTTGTCGGAAAACACCACGCAGATCCGGGGCGTGGCCGAATCCGCATCGACCTGATGGTCGAGAATGCGAAAGCCGTGTTCCGCGACGAGCTGGTCGTACCGCTTGCGCAGACCCGGCTGCTCCTGAAGCGCGAGCGCGGCGCGCCAGGCCTTGATTGCCGGCCTGTAGAGCTGGCGCTTGACCAGCGAGGCGCCCAGGATTTCCAGCGCCGCCACCTGCTCGTCCGCGTTTGCCGCCGTCAGATAGGCGTTGATCGCGGCGGCGGACGCATCCTCGCGCACGGCGTTGCGCCGCTGCCAGTCGTCCGGTTCCTGGCGCAGCAAGCTTTGCGACAGCCCGGACCAGAGGTCATGCCGATCGGGGGCAAGAACCAGGGCACGGGCGAACCCGGCCTGGGCATCCTCCGGCGCGCCCCGCGCCAACGCCTCGCGTGCGGCACTCATCTGCGCCGAAATCGCGCCCTCGCCCGCCCGGTACACACGCGGCAGCTGGCGCGCGAAGCTGGCAGCCGTATCCATGAGCGTGCGCGGCAGATAGGAAAGCTCTGCCCCGCGCTCCTGCGCAAGGGTTTCATCCCGCGCCTCGACGACGACGACACGTCCGGCAATGGCGCCGGCAAAGCTTTGCAGGCTGCCAACGTCGGATTTCAGGAAGCACCATCCGGCGGAGGTGTTGAAGGTAAAGGCCTTGCACTGACGGTCGTCGACGCAAGCCGCCTTGCAGGCCTCGAGATCGACGTCCTTGAGCGTCTTGTAGTCGCCGCCGAAATAATCGGCCTCGTCCACCGTCACGATGCGGCGGTCCTGGGCGACCGCCTCGCGCATCGCCCCGGGAAGGACAAGTGCTGCCGCCATCGCCAGCATGGCAAGTGTCCGCAGACCCCGCGTTTCGCGCTTCGCGCACATGTGACGTCCGAACATGCCGACCTCCCGGGGAATTTCTTTTCTCAATGTTCAATCGATCACGCAATCTTGACAAGTCCAAGACGCAATTCGCAAAAATCCACCGGGCATGGGTCGCCTCCGGCCCGCGCCCTAGTCTCCGTCGGCGACGCTCGTGCGCCGCGCGTCCAGGGCGTCGGCAAGCCTGCGGACTTCTTCAACAAGCAGCTCGACGCCAGCGCGAAAATCCGGGTCGACGGGGGTGCGCGCCGCGGCCCGTTCCTGTGCGACGGCTTTTTCGGAAACGCCATTTGCGCCGAAGGTCGCTGCCAGGGATCCGATTACGTGACTGGCCGCAGCGATCGTCGCCGGATCTTCGGTGGTCGCGAGACGGTCTGCCTGTGCGCGCAAGTCGATCACGCATCGGGCGTAGATATTGTCGCGCAGATCTGGCGGCAGGTCCCGGTCCAGCTGCCGGAGTTTTTCGTCGTCGAAAAGCGTGTCCTGCAATGTCCGCCCCGCCTGGGATGCGGGGGAGAGCCAGCGCTCGCGGCCGGGCGCTCCACCGCCCAGAACCTCCGCAAGGGTTCGGCGCAAGGCCGCGGCATCCACCGGTTTCGTGACGAAGGCATTCATTCCGGCCTCGAGCGCCTTGTCGCGCTCCTCCACCAGCGCATGCGCGGTCAGCGCTACGATCGGCGTCGTCTCATGGCCGCCTTCGCCGGCGCGGATCCGTCTGGTTGCCTCTATCCCGTCCATCTCCGGCATCGAGACATCCATCAAGACCGCATCGAACACATCGTGCTGCAACCGGTCCAGCACCTCCCTGCCGGTTTCCGCGGTGGAATACCGGCAGCCCCAGCGATCCAGCAGGTGCCCTGTCATCATCCGGTTCGTCGCGTTGTCTTCGGCAAGCAGGATCATCGCGCCATGCAAGACACGATAGTCCGGAGCCCGCTCCTCTGTCTCGGTCCCGGCGACCTCCAAGGCATCGGCGCGGGCCAGATCGAGAGAGACGAGGAACCGGCTCCCTCCCCCCTCGCGCGGCTGCAGCGAGAGGCTGCCGCCCATCCCTTCCGCGAGTTCCAGGCTGATCGCCAGTCCCAGCCCCACGCCTTCGCCGCGCGACCCCGCGCCCTCGCGACTGGTCACAAACCTTGAAAAGACCTTCGCAGGATCGGTCCCGGAAATGCCAACCCCGGTGTCTTCCACCTCGATCAGGAGCGGAACCAGATTGCCCGCGTTTTCTGTCGGGGTTTTCCTGAGGCCGACTTTCACGCTCACCCCGCCATGCGGCGTGAATTTCACCGCATTCGCCACGAGATTGATAAGCACCTGCCGGATGCGACCGGCATCGCCGACGAGCGCATCGGGAACATCCGGCTCGACATTGACGTCAAGGAACAGCCCTTTTTCGGCAACCTTTGCCGCAAACAGCGCCCGCACGGCCTCCACCAGCGCCGCAGGATCGAAGGGCGCATCGAAGAACGCGAGCCGGCGCGCCTCCAGGCGAGAGAAATCCAGGACGTCGTTGAGGATCTGAAGCAGCGCAAGTGCCGCGTCCCGGGCTGTTTCGGTATGGCGCTTTTGATCCGGCTGCAAAGGCGTATGCAAGAGCAGGTCGAGAAGGCCAAGGACGGCATTGAGCGGGGTGCGGATCTCGTGGCTCATCATGGCGAGGAAATCCGACTTCGCCCGGTCGGCCTCCTCCGCCTGGACCCGTGCCTCCTCAAGCGCCACCGTCTTGGCGTGCTCCTGCGTGATGTCGCGCATGAAGGCGATGATGACGGGACCGTTTTCGCCAAGCACCGAGTTGAACGCCACCTCCATCAGGATCTCGCCGCCGTCTCGGGTCAGCGCACGCGCTTCTATCCGCACTCCTTCCGTGTCGAGATGGGGGGCTTGCAAGACCCTGCGGATCTGTTCGTCATAGGCTGGGCGATGGCGTTCGGGAACAAGCAGCCCGCGTGCCGCGACACCCATCACATCCGCCCGCGCGTAGCCGAACACCCTTTCGGCCGCCGGATTGAACTCGAGGATATGTCCTTCCGCATTGATCACCACGATGGCATCGAGCGCGCCGCCAACCACTGCCCGCAACTGTCCTTCGCTCTTGCGCAGAGCTTCCTCGCGGCGCTTGAGCTCGGTGATGTCGATGCGAAAACCGACGGTCTGCCCATCCGGCATGCGGCGCTCGAAAACGCGAAGCCAGCGCCCGTCACCAAGATGTTGCTCGATCGGTTGCGACGGCGGCGAGCGATGGAGACGCAGCCGCTCGGCGATCCAGCCTTCGGGATCCTGAAGGGCGTCGGCATACTGACCAAGCGCGACGCCATAGCGCAGCATTTCCTCAAATAGCTGCCCCGGCCGGATCGCCTCGGCGCTCAGGGAATAGAGGTCACGGTAGCGCTGATTGCAGATCACGAGACGATCGTCGGCATCGTAGAGAACAAAGGCGTCGGGAAGGGCCTCGATTGCCCCGCGCAAGCGCTCCTGGGCCTCGCGCAATTGCCGTTCGGTGTCCTTGCGCCGGGAAATATTCCGCACCACCGCCACGTAAAGCCGCGCCTTCCCGGTTTGCACGCTGTTGACCGCCAGTTCGACGGGGACACGGCCGCCGTCGAGCCTCAGTCCGTCAAACTCCATGGTCTGGCTCGGGGACTCGGATTCGAGCGGAGACGGGAACAGGTGGAACGCAACCGGCTCAACATGTCCGGGCGTGGCGAACAGCGAAATTACGGACCGGCCCGCGAGCCCCGCGCCCTCATGCCCGAAGATGCGGTTCGCGGCGGGGTTCGCGCTCTCGATCACGCCCTGCGTGTCATAGATCAACAGACCCTCACCGATGCTTTCGACGACCGTTCTGAGGCGAGCGTCCCGCTCGCGCGTCTCATGCTGGGCATTGGCGAGGTCTTCCAGACGCCGCACTTCCGCCTGCGCTGCGCCGGCCTTCAGCGTCGCTATCTCATTCTGACGCCTCTGGCGGTTCAACAGGATGCCAAGCAGAAAAATACTGGTGAGCGCAACGGTTACGGCCGAGAGTTCGATGGTGTCCTCCGCCCGCAGGGACAGATCTCCGATCCGCGACCGACCGACGAGCATCCCGACACCATCGGGCGCCTCCCATTGCAACCGCTCCGGCTGCCCCGCCGCCATCCCCCCCGCACCGTGGCAGGCAAGGCAGCCGCGGGTGTTTTCGAGCGGCACCGCCATGAAGAGATCGATGCCACCGTCCCGGCGAGCGCTGGTTGAAAACGCGCCTTCCTGACGCTCGAACAAGGCTGCGCGCGCCCGCGACAGCGCATCGTCCTGCGGTGGCGATGTGATCTGCGGCCGTCTCGGTTCGACCGAATAGAGGATCCGCATCGCGACATCGACGTCCGGCGCATCTTCGGCCCCGTCCGCATCGACCTTAGGCGGCTGCTCCTTCGCATCCCGGGAAACCGTATGATAGAGGCCATGACGCTCGGCCATGCGCAACCGCGCTTCCAGAACCTGGTTCGCCTCGTTGATGAGGTCCACGCGCATATGGTCGACCACCACCCAGATGGCTGCCGCACACAGCGCAAGGACACCTGCAATCAGGACCGCCGTGCGAACCGTAGGTCTGGTAGGTGCCGATGCCATTGCTGCGGCAGTCTCCCTATTATCAGGCGGAACCGCGACGTCCCGATTGGTGCCTCGGACCCGGTGTCGGTTGCATGAAAGCCTAGCACGCGGCGCCGGTTGCTGCGCCATGACATCTGCATGCGTCGTCTGCGTATTTCGTCTGCATGTGGCGGTGCGAACGAAAGCGTGACGAGACACCCGCCGCAAGATCCTCTAACCAAACACCCGATCAAACTCCACGATACGAGGGCACAATGCCAGACCTCAGCGACTTCCCCATCACCTCCCGCTGGCCCGCGACAATGCCGGACCGGATCCAGCTCTACTCCCTGCCGACGCCTAACGGCATCAAGGTCTCGGTCGCGCTGGAGGAACTCGGCCTCCCCTATGAGGCGCATCGCGTCTCCTTCGACACCAACGACCAGATGACGCCGGAATTCCTCTCGCTCAACCCGAACAACAAGATCCCCGCGATCATCGATCCCGATGGGCCGGACGGAGCGCCAATCGGCCTCTTCGAGAGCGGCGCGATCCTGATCTATCTTGCGGAAAAGACCGGCCGGCTGCTGCCCGGCGATCCGCGCCGGCGCTACGAGTGCCTGCAGTGGCTGATGTTCCAGATGGGCGGCGTCGGGCCGATGTTCGGGCAGTTCGGCCACTTTCACAAGTTTGCCGCAGACAAGGTGACGGATCCCTATCCGCGCGAGCGCTACCTCAACGAAACAAAGCGTCTGCTCGGCGTTCTGGAACAGCGCCTGGACGGGCGCGCCTACATCATGGACGACGACTACACGATCGCCGACATCGCGATCGTGCCGTGGCTGCGCACGCTCGGCGGTTTCTATGAAGCGGGCGCCCTGTCCGGCCTCGACACACTGCCGAATGTGCAGCGCTGGATGACCAGCTGCCTGGAGCGCCCCGTCTTCCAGCGTGGCATTGCCATCCCGGCATGAGGCAGGCCCGTTGCCGGCCGGCCGCTTTCAGGCGTCAGGCCGGCAACGGGATCTCGGCCGAGGTTTCCGGCACATCGTAGCCGCGTTGAACGGCCGGACGGGCCGCGAGCTCGAGATACCAGCGACGCACGTTCGGGAATGCGCCGAGATCGACGCCCTGCCACTGATACCGGCTCGCCCAGGGCCAGATCGCGATATCGGCGATCGAATAGTCGCCGGCGACAAACTCGTGCTCGCTCAGCTGCCTGTCCAGCACGCCATAGAGCCGGCGCGCTTCCTCGGCGTAGCGCTCCTCCGCATAGGCCGCCTTTCCGGGATTGAAATGCAGGAAATGATGCGCCTGCCCCAGCATCGGGCCGAAACCGCCCATCTGCCACATCAGCCATTCGATGACCCGGAGCCGCTCGGGCCCCTCGCGCGGCAGGAGCCGGTCGGCCTTTTCCGCCAGATACAGAAGGATCGCGCCCGATTCCATCAGGCTGACGCCGGCCTCGCGGTCGACGATTGCCGGGATCTTCCCGTTCGGAGAGATATGGAGAAAGTTCGGCCGGTACTGCTCCCGGTTCAGGATATCGACCGGAAACACGGTATAGGGCAGCTCGCATTCCTCCAGCATGATGGAGACCTTGCGCCCGTTGGGGGTTGTCCATGTGTAAAGGTCGATCATTGCCGCTCCCCTGGAATGGCGCCGCTGACGCCCGAGAGATGCATTTCGACATAGACCCGCCGGCGGTTCAAGCCGGTTGCCAGCCCCCGTCCACGCCAATCGACAGCCCCTCACCGTCATTCAATTGACACGTATTAGCCGGACACAGCCCCGGTCCGTTCACGCTGAGTGGACAGTGAATTCAATAGGGCGTGCTTGATGATCGGTCCCGCACGGACGATCTGTTTGCGATGCCGCTGCGCTTGCGGTTCTGCCCAAGACACGACTTCAAGAGGGTTCACATGATCAAGTTCCGTACCGCCGCCGCACTCGCGGCGCTCCTGTTCGCCACCCCGCTCGCCGCCGAGCCCGTGGCCTACGACTTCGACAAGTCCCACACCAACCTGGCCTTCTCCTACAACCACCTTGGCTATTCCACGACCGATGGCCGCTTCGGCGACTGGGAGGGCGAGCTCCTGATCGATCTCGACACGCCCGCCAACTCCAAGATCACCATGACGGTCAACGTCGAGAGCATCGACACTTTCTGGGCCGAGCGCGACACGCACCTGAAGAGCGCCGATTTCTTTGGTGTCGAAGAGCATCCGACCGCAACCTTCACCTCGACCAGCGTCGAGAAGACCGGCGAGAACACGCTGGCCGTTACCGGCGACCTGACGATCAAGGGCATCACCAAGCCGGCGACCTTCGACGTGACGGTCAACGCCCAGGGCGAACATCCGATGGCCAAGACGCCGGCCGTCGGTCTCGACGCGACGACGGTGGTCAAGCGGACCGACTATGGAATGGACATGTATGTGCCTTATGTCGGGGATGAGGTGACGATTTCCTTCAGCGCCGAAGCGCTGCAGGCAAAGTAACCGCCCGCACTTTCGGGCACGCGAGCGAACACCCGCCCGCGTGCCTGGATCCGGACCCGGCAGCGAGTCCCCAAGGAGGCCATGATGCAGATCCGCAATACGTCCAAGGGATATGGCAGTGTCGCCATCGCATTTCACTGGACCATGGCCGTGCTGATGATCGGCCTGTTCGCGGTGGGCAAATACATGACCGGCCTGGACCCGACCGCGCCGGACACTTTCGCGATCTATCAGTGGCACAAGTCCTTCGGATTTCTGGTGCTCGGCCTTGCCGCGCTCCGGCTAGTCTGGCGGTTCGCCAATCCGTCTCCAACCCTTCCAAAGGAGATGCCGGCCTATCAGCGCGCGGCCGCACATCTCGGCCATGCCGGGCTCTATGCGCTGCTCTTCGCCTTGCCGATCTCCGGCTGGCTGATGGTCTCCGCCTCCCCCTGGGGCATCCCGACCGTGCTCTTCAACGTGATCCCGGTGCCGCATCTGCCCGTACCTGAGATGCTCGGGACCAAGGCACAGGCGGAAAATCTCCTCAAGGAGGTTCACGAACTCCTCGGTTTCGTCCTTCTCGCGCTTTTCGTCGCGCATGTCGCGGCGGCCTTGAAGCACCATTTCATCAACCGCGACGCGATCCTCAAGCGCATGGTTTCGACAGCGCCCGCACGCGCCGAGGCGCCTCGCCGGAGCTGACCGCCCGGATTGCGGATCGTCAAAACGCTCAGGAGTTACCATGACCCGATCTTGCGCAGTGACGCGACTGGCTCTCGCGACAGGTCTTTTCGCCCTTGTTGCCGCTCCGGCAACGGCGGCAAATTGGACCGTCGACAAGGAGGCCAGCAAGATCGCTTTCGTCGCGCAGCAGAACGGCGCACCCGTCGAAGGACGTTTCGAGGACTGGAGCGCCCAAATCCGGCTCGACCCGGAAGCGCTCGAGGACGCGGAGATTTCCGCAACCGTGCGCCCCGGTTCGGCGCAAACCGGCCAGCCGCAGATCGACCAGACCCTGCCCGGGGCCTCCTGGTTCGACACGGCAAGCCACCCGGAAGCGACCTTTGCCTCGCAGGACATCGTCTCCACCGGCAACAACGCCTATGAGGCGCGCGGCACCTTGACCATCAAGGGCACAAGCCAGCCCTTCGTCCTGCCCTTCACGCTGACCATCGACGGCGACACGGCGCGCGCGGAAGCGCAGGTCTCGCTGGCTCGCATGCTCTTTGGCGTCGGCACGGATGTCGCCCCGCCGGCGGTCGCCGATCCCGTGACCGTGTCCCTTGAGATCTCGGCGACCCGCTAAGGCCGGTCGCCGTGCTCACGGGATATGAAAATCTGAAGGCGTGTCCCTTGGCGCGGGCTCCCCGATTGGCGTAAAAGGCGGCACCCTCTTTCCCCTAGATGCAGGTCAAGGTCCGCCATGTCCGAACAAAAGTCCCCCGCCTACCGTCATGCCTCGCTGTTTCCGCTGGCCGAGGACACGACGCCCTACCGCAAGCTTTCCGGCGACCACGTGCGCGTCGACAGCTTCAACGGCGAGGACGTCCTGGTGGTCGAGCCGGAAGGGCTGCGCCTCCTGGCCGAGGAGGCCTTTGCCGACATCAACCACTTCCTGCGACCGGGCCATCTCGCGCAGTTGCGCAAGATCCTCGACGATCCAGAGGCAACCGAGAACGACAAGTTCGTCGCCTTCGACCTGTTGAAGAACGCCAATATCTCGGCGCACGGAGTGTTGCCGATGTGCCAGGACACGGGCACGGCGATCATCATGGGCAAGAAGGGGCGCCGCGTGTGGACCGATGGTGCGGACGAGGCGAAGCTCGCGGAGGGCGCGCGCGACGCCTATTTCAAGAAGAACCTGCGGTATTCGCAACTCGCACCGATTTCCATGTTCGAGGAGAAGAACACCTCCAACAACATGCCGGCCCAGGTCGAGCTCTACAGCGAGGGCGAGGACGCCTACAAGTTCCTGTTCATGGCAAAGGGCGGCGGGTCGGCCAACAAGACCTTCCTCTATCAGGGCACGCCGTCGCTGCTGACTCCCGAGCGACTGGTTGATTTCATCAAGGAGAAGATCCTCACCCTCGGCACGGCGGCCTGTCCGCCCTATCACCTGGCCATCGTCATCGGCGGCACATCGGCCGAAATGACGCTGAAGACGGTGAAACTTGCCTCCGCGCGCTATCTGGACGGTCTGCCGGATGCCGGCTCGGAGCTCGGCCACGCCTTCCGCGACCACGAAATGGAAGCGCAGATCCACAAGCTGACGCAGGACACCGGCGTCGGCGCGCAGTTCGGCGGGAAGTATTTCTGCCACGACGTGCGTGTGATCCGCCTTCCGCGACACGGCGCCTCGCTGCCGATCGGCATCGGCGTCTCCTGCTCCGCCGACCGTCAGGCGCTGGGCAAGATCACCAAGGACGGCATCTTCCTGGAGGCGCTGGAGCGCGAGCCGGTCAAATATCTGCCGGAAGTGACCGACGAGACCCTGTCCGATCACGTGGTCAAGATCGATCTTACCCGGCCGATGCCGGAGATCCTGCAGGAACTCTCCCGCCACCCGATCAAGACCCGCCTGTCGTTGACCGGCCCGGTGATCGTCGCCCGCGACCTGGCACATGCCAAGCTGCGTGCGCGCCTGGAAGCCGGCGAACCGCTTCCGGATTATTTCAAGCAGCATCCGATCTATTACGCCGGACCTGCGAAAACCCCGGAAGGCTATGCCTCCGGCTCCTTCGGCCCCACGACCGCGGGACGCATGGATGCCTATGTCGACCAGTTCCAGGCGGCCGGCGGCTCCATGGTAATGCTCGCCAAGGGCAACCGCTCGGCCCAGGTGCGCCGCGCCTGTCAGGCGCACGGCGGTTTCTACCTCGGCTCGATCGGCGGCCCCGCCGCCCGCCTCGCCCAGGACTGCATCAAGAAGGTCGAGGTCGTCGAGTTCGAGGAGCTCGGCATGGAGGCCATCTGGCGAATCGAGGTCGAGGACTTCCCCGCGTTCATCGTCATCGACGACAAGGGCAACGACTTCTTCAAGGAACTCAACCTCGGTTGAGCGGACCGCATCGGGACACATCCTCACAAGGATGTGATCCCGGTCACGGCCTCATGCCAAAATTTCGCTACGGTTGTTCCAAGACGGCCCTTTGCATTAACCGCTTTGCAAGGGACAATGTCGATCATCGTTAACGGACCGCCGACCGCTGGGAGGATGGTTTGATTGACCACCGGATGGGGATCTTGAGATGCGTTTCTTTCGTTTGCTTGCAATAACCGTGGCTGCGGCGGTCGTCGCCACGCCGGCGCTCGCCGCCCGTTACTTCGACCCGGCGACCAAACAGTGGATCGACTACAGCGCCTATGGCGCGCCGAGCGGCAAGTCGCCGATCCCGCGAAAGCGGGTCAGCTATGACGGTCCGTATGGGCCCGGCACGATCATCATCGACACCAGCGAGCGCCGCCTCTACCACGTCCTGGGCAACGGACGCGCCATGAAATACGGCATCGGCGTCGGCCGCGAGGGCTTCCAGTGGGCCGGCACCCAGCGCATCACCCGCAAGGCGGAGTGGCCGGGCTGGACGCCGCCGCCGCAGATGCGTGCCCGCGAGCGCCGCAAGGGCCGGATCCTGCCCGCCCACATGCCGGGCGGCCCGAACAACCCGCTGGGCGCACGCGCCATGTATCTCGGCAATACGCTCTATCGCATCCACGGCTCCAACGAGCCCTGGACCATCGGCACCGCCGTTTCCTCCGGCTGCATCCGCATGGCCAACGACGACGTGAAGCACCTTTATGACAATGTCCCCGTCGGGACGAAGGTCGTCGTCAAGCGCTGATACGGCGCAACTGCCGCAAGACGGCATAAGAGATGTTGCAAGAGGGCCGGTTTTCACCGGCCCTTTTTGTTGCCCCGCTCCTTATGGCGGTGCGCGCCGCCACCCTTCCGGCGACTCCCCCGCGAACCCAAAAGGCGCTAACCTTCAGCGGACAAACCAGGATTGGCGGAGGTCGGGATGAGACATCGCGCGAGATGCACATCAATGCCGCATGCGGGCGCAAGGGCAATCCACGGCCGCGGCCCGAAAGGCGCAAGACGACTTTGGCTGCTTGTCAGCGCCGCCTTATTCCTTCCCGCAGTCGCACAGGCAGACCCCGCGCTTGAAAGCCGCGGCAAGGCGCTGTCGCAGCTCCACTGCGCGCGCTGCCATGTGGTCTCGCCCGACGACAGGATGAGCGGCATTTCCTCAACGCCGTCCTTCATGATCATGGTAAAGGCACTGTCGGACTGGCGCGACCGCTTCGAGACATTCTATGCCCGTCGACCGCATCCAGCGCATATCCGGCTCGACACGGACGACGCGCGACCGCCCGATCAGCCGGCGACGATCGAGGAAGTGGTGCTTCAGGCCGACGACATCGACGCGATCGTCGCCTATGCGCAAAGCCTGGAAGCCAACTGACGGCCCATGCGAAGCGCGACCGGGGACCAACCGGTGCGTCAGCCGAGGACCACGACCTTCGCCCCGACCTTGACCCGCGAGTGCAGGTCGATCACGTCCTGCTGCCACATGCGGATACAGCCGGAAGACGCGTTGGTGCCGATGCTGCGCGGCTGGTTCGTCCCGTGAATGCGATAGAGCGTGTCGACGTTCCCCTGCCAGAGATACAGCCCGCGCGCCCCGATCGGGTTGCTCGGCCCGCCGTCCTGACCGTCGCGGTATTTTTCCAGCTTGGGATCGCGTTCGATCATCTCGTCGGGCGGAAACCACTTCGGCCATTCCCGCTTGAAACGGATGGTCGCATCGCCCGACCAGGCGAAACCTGCCCGTCCGACGCCGATGCCGTAGCGCAGCGCCCGGCCGCCCGGCTGGACGAGATACAGGAACTTGTTCTGCGGATCGACGATGACCGTGCCCGGCTCTTCCGAGGTGATGTAGCGAACCGACTGGCGAAGATATTTCGGGTCGAATTCCTGCCAGGGAATGGCCGGAATGCGAAAGCCACCGTCAGTGCGCGCCGCATAGGCGAGCGCATAATCCGGCGTTCCGTCGGCGCGCGGGGTCAGTCCCGCAGCTTCGATCGATCGGCTCTTTGTCTGGCACGCCGCAAGCAGCAACGGCAGGCCGGCGATGAGCGCGCGGCGGCTCAGGAGGCCCGGTTCGACAGGACGACGTGAAAGACGTTGGCGCACGACACAGGTCTCCGATGGAAGCAGCCCCGAATTATTGGCCTGATTCCGCGCCCATGTCGACGTACGGCCCGACGCCCGGCCCTCATTTTCGAGGTTTGGGATCCCGTGACAGTCCCTTTGCCTCGAGATCTTTCAGGTATCCGCCCCACATCTCGTCCCGGTCTCGGGCAAGCTTCAGGAAATAGTCCCAGGAGAAGATCCCGGTGTTGTGCAGATCGTCGAAGTGGATGCGAACCGCGTAGTTTCCGACAGGCTCGATCTGCATGATGCCGACGTCGCGCTTGCCCGGCACCGTCTGCTTCTGCGCAGGCGAATGGCCCTGCACCTCGGCGGAGGGCGAACACACCCGAAGATACTCGGCGTCGAACGTGTGGCTTTCCCCGGTATCGAAGGCGACGGTCAGCTGCTTCTTGTCCTTGGCGAGGCGGATCTCTGTGGGCCAGGGCTTGCTGTCGGTCACGGGCTGCGTCCTCTCAATCGAAAAAAGCCCCATCCGGGGCCATGAACATGGTGCGGACCATAGCGTTTCGACGGCCGGCGGCAAGTCCGCAACCACAGGAATCACGGGGCTTCGCGGTCCGGACGCCGGAAAGCCGGCACTCCTCCCTTACGGCAATTGACGCCGGGCGTCATTCCGCTACCTTGCCAAGAACAAACGGATGCCGCGCCCTGGGCGACAGGCAGGAGATCGGGAATTGGCAGCTCCACGAGGACGCGCCAATACCCAGTTGAGGAAATGGACATGCCCCAGCCGATGATCGACCCCTTCGGACGAGAAGTCAGCTATCTGCGCGTATCGGTGACCGATCGCTGCGACTTCCGCTGCGTCTACTGCATGGCGGAGGATATGACCTTCCTGCCCAAGCGCGAAGTGCTCAGCCTCGAGGAACTCGACCGCCTGTGCTCCGCCTTCATCGAGAAGGGCGTCCGCAAACTGCGGCTGACCGGCGGCGAGCCCCTGGTGCGCAAGAACATCATGAGCCTTATCCGCAGCCTGTCGCGCCATCTCGACAGCGGCAAGCTGGAAGAGCTGACCATCACCACCAACGGCTCGCAGCTCTCCCGGTTCGCCCAGGAGCTCTACGATTGCGGCGTGCGACGCATCAATGTGTCGATCGACACGCTGGACACGGCGAAATTCAAGACGATCACGCGCTGGGGCGACCTCGGCAAGGTGATGGACGGGCTTCGCGCCGCGACCGCGGCCGGGCTCAAGGTGAAGATCAACATGGTCGCGCTCAAGGGCGTCAACGAGCACGAGATCGTTCAGATGATGCGCTGGTGTCATGAACAGGGCTACGACCTGACGCTGATCGAGACCATGCCGCTCGGCGAGATCAACGAAGACCGCACCGACCAGTATCTGCCGCTGTCCACGGTGCGCGAGCGCATCGCCTCGGAGTTCACGCTCACCGATATCCCCTACAAGACCGGCGGCCCCGCCCGCTACGTCAGCGTCGAAGAGACCGGAGGCCGCGTCGGCTTCATCACGCCGATGACCCACAATTTCTGCGAAAGCTGCAACCGGGTGCGCGTCACCTGCACCGGTATGCTCTACATGTGCCTCGGGCAGGAGGACAGCGCCGACCTGCGGGCAGCCCTTCGGGCCTCGGAAAGCGACGAGTTGCTGAACAACGCCATCGATGAGGCGATCGGGCGCAAGCCCAAGGGGCATGATTTCGTGATCGACCGGCAGACCCGTCAGCCGGCCGTGACCCGGCACATGAGTGTGACCGGCGGCTGAGCGCGGCCATGCGGAAAACCGACAGCGAACCGAAGCCCGCGCTGCTTGACCGGCCGGCGACGCGCTTGTCCGCGCTCGCGGTCGCGGTCCTTGCGGTCCTCGCCATCGTCTGGATCGGGCGCGTCGGCTTCGCCGGCGTGGCACTGACCCCGTTTGAGCATCTCGCTGCGACTGACGACACGGGCTCTGCCGACAACCCGCAGCTTGCCGCTTGCCTGAAGGAGCGGTTCGGCGCCGTCGAGCAGATGCGCACGGATGCGGTGATCGACGACAACCAGTATGGAGCCTTCAAGGCCCGCGCGGTGAGCTACTGTCAGGCGCAATTCCCGCCGCAATAACAAATCCAAAGGCGATTTCGTCCGGCCTCGGCCGACACGGCACTCTCAGCTGAAACGCATGCGTCGGCGCGCCGGGCGCGCGGGCGGCTCCGCCCTCGGTGCCGCGGCCCGCGCCGGATGACCGTCACTGGCTGGTCCGTCCCGCAGAACCGGAACAGGCTCGGCCGGGGACGCGACATCGATTGCCTCTGCGGCGGAATCGGACGGCGCATCGCGTTGCGCCATGCCCGATGACCCGACAGTCGGGTCCGTCTGATCGTCCGCCGGCGACCGCGTGCCGGGTTCACTGTCCAGTTTCCGCTCTTCGCCGTCTTCGCCCTGCCCCACCCGTGAGACGTTTGTCGCTTCATCAAGGGCCGGTTCAAGCGGAGGCGCCTCACTCTCCGCCGCCGCCTTCGCGGCGGCTTCGGCCTTGTCCCGCTCGTCCATCCAGCCATAGCCGTTGCCGACCTGCCAGGAGGTCTTCAGGCCTTCAGTCAGGGTTTCGACCGTGCGAAAATCCTGGTCGTAGTCGTTGAGACCATCGACGCAGGCGAGCACCGGGTTCGATCGCCAAAGTTTTTGCAGGGCGGCGTTTTTCAGATGCCTTGAAACACCTTCTTTCAAAAAGACCGAATAATCGGACTCAAACGCCAGCGTCTCCAGGTCGACCGCCTCGGCGGCCGACTGGTTCTCCTCGCGAATCCGCGCCTCTTCGGCCGCCTTTTCCGCTTCCGCCTCCGGCGCCAAGCGGGCGTCGTCGCGCTCGCGTTCCTGCTGGACCGCCCGCTTGCGCTGCGACCAGCGGCTCAGGAAACCGGTCTCCTCATCGCCGACCGCCCCCCTGCCCGATCCGCTCGCGCCCGGCACGTCCTTGTCGTTCGTGCTCATGAGCGATCCTCCTCCGGACGTCCCTCGGGGCTGAAGATCGGGGCCTTTCCGAAGATCTGGCGTTCCGCCACCGCCTTGGTGCGGCGCCGTTTCTTGAAGGACGGCGCCTCGGGAATGGCGGCAAGGAACCGCGCCATCCAGGCAACCGTCGCGGCCGGCATGGGAACGCGCTCGACCAGACTGTCGGGACGCTCCATGAAACCTTGCGCTTCGTAAGGATCGGCGGTCACGCCAAACCCCCGCCACGGCGGTTCGGACCCGCTGCCGGTTGCCTCCAGAAGCGCCCAGACACAGGGCTCCCCGGTCTCGATGTTGCTGTCGTAGGCCTCGACCATCTTGTGATGCAGCGTCAGCGCATGCGGAGCGGAGAAATACCGCACCGTCTCCCCGTCCCGGGCGATCTCCCGCCAGCCGTCGGTTTCGGGCGCATCCGCGACCACTTCCGGCACGGCCCAGACCCAGTCCACCCACCGCGATGTTGCCGGTCGCCGTTCGAGAACGACGCCGAGCATGGCCGACACTTCCCGTTCCACGCAAAACTCCCAAAATCCGTTGACCCGCATCGGCGACACGGGCCTCTGAGTCACCTCAGGTCATCTTCTGATTTTGGGCCTTTGCAGCCTGAAAGACAATGTCTGTCCTGTGTCAAGACCGCAGCGTCTTCTCTCCCGCACGCGGATTTGCGGCAAAGGCAATCTCGGTTAGGAAAATCCCGATCACCTGCGCTATCTTCCCGGCAAAACGACAAGCTGAGGGAACGCGCCGCCCGGCGGCCCGACGTTTCCGCGACGGAGGAATTCATGACCGCGACCCAGCCAAGGGTTCTCCTGTGCGATTGCGAAAAGACCATGCGCCTCGATCCCGCCCGGATCGACGGACTTGACGCAAACACCCCGCTCCATACCCAATTGTGCCGCTCACAGCTCGCCGCCTTCGAAAAAGCCCTCGCCACCGCGGAACCGCTGGTCGTGGGCTGCACGCAGGAGGCTCCGCTTTTCGACGAACTGGCCGAAGAGCACGGCGCCACGCAGCGCATCGACTACGTGAACATTCGCGAGCGCGCCGGCTGGTGCGCGCGCGGCACCGATCCGCACCCGAAGATCTCGGCACTTCTGGCAGAAGCCATGGTCACCGGCGAGCCGGCGTCCCTGCGCTCGATTGAATCCGACGGTGTCTGCCTGATCTACGGCAAGGGCCAGCAGGCCCTTGATGCCGCCCGCGCGCTCGAAGGCCGGTTGTCCGTCTCGCTTCTCCTGAGCGACGCCTCGGATCTCGTGCTGCCGACGGTTCTCGAGGTGCCCGTCCACAGCGGACGCATTCGCACGGTGTCCGGCTCCCTCGGGGCCTTCTCCGTGACGGTGGACGATTATGCGCAGATCCTGCCGTCGTCGCGTGGGTCGGCGCAATTCGCGATGCCGCGCGACGGTGCAAAGTCGACCTGCAGCCTCATTCTCGATTTGTCCGGCGAAACGCCGCTGGTCACCGCGCCCGACAAGCGCGATGGCTACAGGCGCGTCGACCCGAAAGACCCGGCCGCGGTGGCACGCGCGCTTTTCGACATTTCCGACATGGTCGGCACCTTCGAAAAGCCGGTCTACGTGGAATATGACGCCTCGATCTGCGCCCATGGCCGATCCGGCAAGACCGGCTGTTCCAAGTGCCTCGACGCCTGCCCCGCCGGTGCGATCACCAGCAACGGCAACCAGATCGCGATCGATCCGGGCATTTGCGGCGGCTGCGGATCCTGCGCCGCACATTGCCCGACCGGTGCGGTGGCATATCAGTATCCGGCGCGCGACACGCTGATCCGCCGGCTCCAGATCCTGCTCTCCACCTACGCCAATGCCGGGGGCAAGGACCCCGTCGTGCTGGTGCATGACGAAAGCCACGGGCTCGACCTGATCAATGCCATGGCGCGCTTTTCGGACGGGCTGCCGGGAAACGTGCTGCCGGTCGCGGTCCATGCCGTCACCGTCTTCGGCCATGACGCGATGCTCGCGGCCGTGCTTGCCGGCGCCAGGCGCATGGTTTTCCTCTGTCCGCCGTCGCAGGCCGACGAGACCGCAGCGCTTGAGCGCGAGATCGCGCTCGCCACGGCCCTGCTTGAGGGAATGGGCTATGCGGGCAGCGGCGTGTTCTCGCTCGCCCTGGAAGCCGACCCGGATGCCGTGGCCGGATATTTCACGCCTGCGTCCGGACCGCTCCCGACCACGGCCGCAAGCGTCGCCCCCGTCGGCGGCAAGCGGGACGTCGCGCGCAGCGTCATCTCCCGGCTGATGCAATCGGCGCCCGCGCCGAGAGAAGTTATCGCGCTGCCGGAAACGGCGCCCTATGGGCGCATTTCAATCGATGCCGAAGGCTGTACGCTGTGTCTCGCCTGCGTCTCGTCCTGTCCGGCCAATGCGCTGGCCGACAATCCCGACAAGCCGCAGGTGAGCCTGACCGAGGCCGCCTGCGTGCAATGCGGATTGTGCGCCACCACATGCCCGGAAAACGTCATCACGTTGGAGCCGCGCTACAATTCGGCGCCGGAGGCGATCCGCCCGATCGTGCTGCATGAGGAAGAGCCGGCGACCTGCATCTCCTGCGGCAAGCCCTTCGGCACGAAGTCCTCGATTGCCCGCATTCGCGAGAAGCTCTCGGGCAAGCACTGGATGTTCCAGCGCGAAGACCAGGCCCGCCTGATCGAAATGTGCGACGACTGCCGCATTTCGGCGCAATGGGAGATGCCGGATACGCCGCTGCGCGGCGGAGCGCGGCCGCGGATTGCCACGACGGACGATTATCTGGCGCTTGAAAAGACGCCGCTTTCGGCCGACGATTTCCTCAAGGACGACTGATCTTCCAGTCGCCGAACCCAAAACGCCGCCGGGATCGTCCGGCGGCGCTTTTCGTTTGACTGCGTGTGATCTACGCCGACCCGGCCGGCGGGTCGAGTTCGGGGTCGGCGAGGTTCTGCCGCAGCATCTCGGTGTACTGCTTGACCATATGCTCGACGAAAGCCTCGTGGTCGTCGACCTGCAACACCGCCTTGGCGACATGGGCGTTGTAGCGCGAGGCCGCCCACAGGAAGGCCAGATGCAGATCGGTGGCCGGGATCTTGCGGTTTTCCCGATTGGCCACATCAATGAAGCGGGCGGCGACCTGCAGGAAGCCGGCGGTGTCGAGTTCCCCTTGCGCCCGTGCCGCGCGGCGTTCCTGGCGATTGCTCATCAGCGATATTCCCTCGGTTTGGTCTGTTCCCGGCGGTTTTCGGCCGGTCGGTCAGGTCACCTCGAACCAGGACATCATGCCGGCGACCTGGTGTTCCAGCATGTGGCAATGGACCATCCATTTTCCCGGATTGTCGGCGACAAAGGCGATTTCGACGCGCTCACCCGGATCGGCGAGAACCGTGTCGCGCCATTCCTCGCGTGCCACGGCCGCGCCGTTGCGCGACACCACCTTGAAGTGATGCCCGTGCACGTGAATGGCATGCGGCCAGCGGGTGTCGTTGATGATCGGCATGCGGACGGTTCGCCCCCGGGCAACCGTGAAGGCTGCCGGATCCTCGTGACTGCCGGCAATGCCGTTGAACGACCACACCTTGCCGGCATCCACAAGCTCGCGCATGCCGCGTTGCTCGCCCTTGAGCAGGGCACCACTCATACGGCCCATCGCTCCGCCTTCCATCAGCAGGTCCCGCGTGAGGGCACCCTCCATGTCGAGCGCCATCGGCAGCGGATTGGCGGGAAGTGAAATATCCTCCGGCAGCGGCGTCGTGCGTGCCACGGGATCCCCGTCCAGAACAAATTCGCAGGCTGCAAACGGCTGACCGGACGCTTCTTCGATGGTGAAGGTCTTTGCCTCGGCGGGCAGGTCGACCATCAGGTCCGCGCGCTGCGACGGCGAGATGACCAGGGTTTCATCGGCCAGGGGCTCAGGCGCAATCGGCTGGCCATCAAGCGCGACGAGATGCGGGGCAAGACCGGTAAAGCGAATGGTGAGGATGCGCGCATTGGCGGTGTTGACCACCCGCAGCCGCAAGCGCTCGCCGGGACGCGCCGGAAACCTCGGATAGGGCTGGCCGTTGACCGTCAGTACATTGCCGAGACGGCCCGCATGCGCCCAGTCGTGCATGGCTCCGAGGCTTGCGACATCGATCTGGCGCGCCTCGTCGAGACGCCAGTCGTCAAAGGCCAGCACGACGTCGCGGTCATAGGCCTTCGGCCCGGGCTCCTCGACGACGAGCACGCCGTAAAGCCCGCGCGCGAGCTGCTCCCAGGAGCGGTTATGCGGATGATACCAATAGGTGCCCGCGTCCGGCGCCTTGATGCGATAGTCGAATGTCCCGCCCGGCTCCACTGCCGGTTGGGTCAGGCCGGCGACGCCGTCATAGGCGTTCTCGATGCGGATGCCGTGCCAGTGGATCGTCGACGGCTGCTCCAGTTCGTTCTTGAAGCGGACCTCAAGCGTTTCGCCCTGCTGCATCGTGAGAAGCGGGCCGGGAACCCGACCGTCATAGCCCCAGATGTCGGTCAGCGGCCCGTCGGTTTCCCAAAGGGCCGCCCGGCCCTTGCGCGCACTCAGGACGCGCGGTTCCGGCTCCGCCGCCCGGACCGCCGCACGACCGACCAGAGCCGGGAGCATGAGCCCCATCGCGGCGCCGGTCCCCGACAGAAGCACGCCACGGCGTGTGATCCCAACCGACTTTCTCATCACGTCCCTCTTCAAAACCCGCATTCGCCTGCTGACAAGAGCCTATGCCCGAAACCTGGGTGTGTGAAACCGGAAAGCAAGTGGTCGGCCCGGAACCGCGCGCGCCGGGCCGTCTCAGCCGGTCCAGGCCTCCTCGCCGCGACGCTCGAGCCGGCGGGCGATCGTGCCGAAAGTCACGGCACCCGCGCAGGCCAGGGCCATCACCAGAATCAGCGACCAGACCGTGCCCGGCCACAGTACCCCCGACAGCAGCCAGCCAGTCAAAGCGGAAGCGACGGCCCCCGCGCCGATCTGCAGGCTGCCGGTCAGGCCGGAGGCCGCGCCGGCCAGGTCGGGGCGCACGCTGACAGAGCCGGCAATGGCGTTGGGCAGGGACATGCCGTTGCCGATACCGACCACGAACATCGGCGCAAACAGCGACAAGGGATGGACGAAGCCAAGGGCAAATGTCGCGGCGATGGTGGAAACCGCACAAATCAGCACGCAATTTCCGCCGAGAATCATACGCGAGATCCCCAACCGCTCCGAGAACCGCCCGGAAATGCCGTTTCCGACCATATAGCCGGCCGCGACCATGATGAAATAAAGGCCATACGCGGAAGGCGACATGTCGAACAAGCGGGCTGCGAGAAACGGAGCGCCGCCGAGGAACGAGAAGAAGACCGCCGACGTGAAGGCCGAGGTCAGCGTGTAGGCCCAGAACAGCCGCGAGCGCGACAGAGCCGAATAGCTGCGCACCAGACCGCGCACCCCTCCCCCGGACGCGCGGGTGTGATGGGTCTCATGCAATTCCGCCCAGGCCCAAGCGAGCACCAGCGCGCCAAGGGCAATCATCAGGTAGGAACTGGACCGCCAGCCGAAGGTCTCGTCGAGAACGCCGCCGATGGCCGGCCCGATCATCGGCGCGACCGCCATGCCCATGGTGACATAGCCGATCATGCTGGCGGACTGTCGACGGTCGAAGAGATCGCGCACGATGGCGCGTCCGAGGACGATACCGGCGCAGCCGCCGGCCGCCTGCAGCATGCGCCCTGCCAGCATAACCTCGATGCTCGTTGCCGCCGCGCAGGTCAGACTGCCGAGAAGAAAAACGCCAAGCCCCGACAACAGCACCGGCCGCCGGCCATAGCGGTCGGACAGAGGGCCGATGCCGATCTGCGCGATGGCGATCGCCGCGAGATAGAGCGACAGCGACAGTTGCACCATCGCTGCCGTGGTGCCGAACACATCGACCAGCACCGGCAGCGAGGGAAGATAGATATTGAGTGCGAGCGGGCTGACGGAGGATACGGCAACGAGCAGGGGAAGCGAGGGGCGGCGTTGCGGCAGGGCCGTCGATAGGCTGTTTGTCATACGGTTAAGTACGGTCTGTGCGCCGGCATTGGCAAGAACAAAGGCCGGCGCACAGGAGAAGCCCCTATCACCTCTTTTTGAATTTCCGCAGCGGCAATCAAACGCCCGGATCGCGCGTCACGGGGCGGAACACGTGCCGAAACAGCGAGCGGACGGCAAGCGCGCGTTCGCGGCGCCCCTTTTCCGTCAGGAAGCGCAGATCAGCATCGCTCAGGTGAAAAGGATCAAACCGTTGGGGGTCATGGCGGGACATCGCAAGCTCCTATCTTCGACCGGCGACGTCGGTGAACATCGCCTGTCACCTGAAGTAGTTTGTTGCACCCACCGCGACAAACGCGTATTTCTCCGGCTTCAGATTAGGAAAGCTCATCCGAATGCGGTTCAACCTCCCCCATGTGAACAGCCTGCGCGTGTTCGAGGCCGTGGCCCGGCACATGAGTTTCTCGCGTGCGGCGGCGGAGCTGAACCTCACGCCGTCGGCCCTCAGCCATCAGATCCGCACGCTCGAGGACCATTTCGGCCAGCCGCTGTTCAAGCGGATGAACCGGTCGATCGCGCTCACCCAGGCCGGGCGACGGCTGCTGCCCGGCGTCGAGCAGGGCCTTCTTCTCCTGAACGATGCAGTGGCGGAGCTGGCGGCCCCGCACAGCGACACCCGGCTTGTTGTATCGACCGGTCCGGCCTTCGCCGCAAAATGGCTCGTGCCGCGCCTGCACCGCTTCGTGGATGCCCATCCCGACATAGAGATCCTGGTGTCGGCGAACATGAAGAACATCGACTTCGTTACAGGAGATGCCGACGTCGGCATCCGCTTCGGGCTTGGCGACTACGACGGGCTGGAAGCCGAGCCTCTGCTGGAGGAAACCGCGACCCCGGCCTGCACGCCGGAGATTGCAGCAGGTTTGACCTCGCCGGAGGCCCTTGCCGGGGTCTCGCTTCTGCATGACGACAGCATTCGTCACCTGCCGGATGTCCCGGGCTGGGCGGACTGGCTCGCCGCGGCCGGGGCCTCAAGCGTCGACCCCTCCCGCGGCCTGCGGTTCAACCACGCCGAACACGCGCTCGATGCGGCGGCGGCGGGCGCCGGCGTCGTGCTCGCGCGGCAAAGCCTTGCGGCCGGCGACATTCGCATCGGCCGGCTGGTCACGCCATTTGCGCTGAAACTGCCGATCCGCCCCAGATTCCACCTGGTCGGACTGCCCGCGACCTTCCGCCGCCGTGCGGCCGCGACCTTCCGCGACTGGGTGCGTCAGGAGATCGCGGAAACGTCAGCTGCCGCGTAATCCCGTCGTGGCCGCAGGGCCGGCCTTGCGCAGACGCTTGCGCTCGCGCATCAGGCTGTAGAGGCCGGTCGCGACCAGGATGGCGATGCCGGCAAGTGTCGCAAGATCGGGAATATCACCCCAGACCACATAGCCGATCAGGATCGCCCACAGGATGATGGAGTAGCGAAAAGGCGCGACCATCGAGATGTCGCCCATGCGCATCGCGGAGATCAGACAGGTAAAGCCGACGAGAATGAAGCCGGCGGCGGTTGCCAGGAACAGCAGCTCCTTCGTCGTCGGCATCGGCCATGTCTCGGTCGTGGACAGCATAAGCCCCATCGCCGAGACCCCCAGCAACGTGGCGAAGGAAACACCGAGGGTTGGCACATTCGGCGGCAGGACGTTGGTCGAAAGGTCGCGCAGAACCATGAACATCACCCCGGCAAGCGCGACCAGCGCCCAGGCGTCGAAGCCGGCCATGCCGGGACGCACGATCAGCAAGACCCCGCAAAATCCGACAATGATCGCCGTCCAGCGCCGCCAGCCGACCGGCGCACCGAGAAAGATCGCTGCTCCCGCGGTTACCAGCAGCGGCAAGGCCTGCAGGATGGCGGTCGCATTGGCGATCGGCAGGTGAAACAGCGCCGTCAGATAGAACATGGTCGCGACAACCTCGGCGAAGACGCGCACACCGACCCATTTGTTCAACAGCAGCGGAAAGCGGCGGATCGAGCCGTTGGCGACGCAGATCACCAGCAGGAAGGCGAGCGCGAAGACCCCGCGCAGGAACATGATCTGCCCGAGCGGCAGGTTCTCCGACACGAGCTTGACGAAGCTGTCGTTGAAAATGAAGCCCATCATGGCGAGCATCATGATGGCGACGGCGCGCCCATTGTCCGGGGAGGTCATGTCAAGCCTTGCAGGTTGCGCCGCATCCGAATGGTGCGGAGGAAAATCAGTTTCGGCGGCGCACGGGGAGATTTGTCAAAAGGTTCTGCGGCTTCATGCGAATGATGCCGTCGCTCCCCACAGCCAGCCCGAGCCAGACGGGCTTGCCGCGCATGGACTCGATACTATCGCTGCGGTTGTCAAAGTCGAGCCGGAACAGCGCTGCGATGCGGCCCAGCTCGCTCTCGTCCACCGGCGTTCCCTCATAGAGCGCGTTCAGGAGGCGCGTCGCCTCTGAATCGAGCCCGATGTGCCAGGACCAGCGTTCGTCGCGGATCGACTGCTGCGGCTGGATCCGGACGCCCACGCCGTGGAAATGACCGATCCAGCTTTCCAGCACGCGCGCAAAGGCATCAAGCGCCGGTTCGGTGAAGCGGAAATCGATCGCCGTATCGAAGCGGTCGGAGCGCTCCCAGTAGATGTCCTTGTTGTCGTCCCCGAGCACATCGAGGGCAACGTCGCGCGTCGGCGTGCCCGCCTCGGCAAGCAAGGCGCCCAGTCCGCCAAGGCCGCCGGTCTTCGAATAGGTCTCGACGATCTCGGCATCGGCGAGCATCAGCTGACCGTCGGCGGTGGTTACCGACTGCTCGCGAAACAGAATTTCTCCAGCCCGCACCCGAAGCGGATCCGCCACCTTGCGCAGGATATTATGCGCGATCAGATGGACCATCTGGTCGATGAACACCGGCGGGATGGAGACCGTTGCCCCCTCGCCGAACAAGGCGGCATAGGAGGCCTCTATCGTGCCGTGGCGCGCCAGATGGTCGCGAAACGCCAGAATGACGCGATAGTTGTCGGCTGCATCCAGATCCCTGATCGCCGCGATCTCCTCATCGGCGACGGCCCGGAACGGGTCGCTCATCAGCGCCTCGAACAGGCGATGTTCCGCTTCGCAGGACTCCTCGACGGGATGGATCTCCGGGCGGGTGTAATAGGCGCGCAGGAAATCCGGTGTGACCGTGAGCCAGCCGTTTTTCTCCCGCTCCACAAGATGCATGCCGGAGGATTTCCAGAAGCTTGGCATCACTCGTCTCCGCTCACGTCCCAGATCCGCGCGTGCGGCGCGTTCTCAGGCGGGGTCACCAGATGGAAGCGTTCGTTGATCGCCCCCTCGTCATCGATCTCGCGCTGGATCGCCAACAGCGAATTGATCTCCAGTTCCTCCGCCAGTTCCATGGTGTCGGCGATTTCGGCCTCCGCCACGCCATGCGCGGCCTCGGCGCTCGGCGCCCCGTGTTCGTCTACGAAATACTGGGCAAGACGCTCCACAAGCCGGGCGCGCTCGTCTTCGGAGATCTCGGCCGGCGTCGCCAGCGTGGACCAGCCGAAAGTTTCAAGCGACAGGAAGCCCGACACGAAGGCCTGGCGGATCTTTCCTTCCAGACCTTCCTGCGTGTAGGCGCGAAAGGCGAAGGTGCCCGGAATGACCCAGTCGCCCGGTTCCGCCGCTGCGGGAAACACATGGGCGTCCGATGCATCGAGACGGATGGCTTTCAGGAATTTTGGCATGATCAGGCCTCCGAGGCCTCGAGAGAGTGGGACGTGAGATGCTCGTTCAGCTTCAGCGACACGGTGTCGCTGCCGTCCGCGGCATTACGTTTGAGGAGCAGGTTGCCGCCCTCGTCCAGTCCGAGAAAGGTGCCTTCGATCAGGCCGTCGGCCGTCTTGACGGCATGCGGACCGCGATAGCCCTCGGCGCGGAAGAGCCAGTTTTCCAGAACCGGCGCAAAGCCGTCGACATCCCAGGAGTGGATCCAGGTCAGGAGGTGGCGCGACAGGGATTCAATCACCTGTGTCCGGTCGAGATCGACCGCCCCCTCGTCGATCAGGCTGGTGCGGTCGGGCGTTTCACCGGGCTCCAGCGGACCGTCGAGCGGCGCCAGCCGGAAGTCGAGCGCAACCACGAGCCAGAGCGGCGCGCCGTCCTCATCCAGCTCGTCGCTTGTCGCCAGGCGCACATGTCCCACGGTCGCGCCATTGACCTTGAACACATCCGGCCAGAGAAAGGTCAGCGCCGTCTCCGGCGGCGTGATGGCGCCAAGCGCGTCATTTGCCGCCACCATGGCGAGGAAGAGCATCTCGACCGCCCGGTCGGGAACGACCTCCGGTTCGAGAACCAGCGCCAGCGCAACGACGTCCGTGCGTCTGGACCAGACGAGATCGCCGGCGGAAAACCGCCCTGCTCGCGCCTCCGCGCAGGCGGTTTCGAAGACGTCTGCGCTCGCAGGTACGGGATGGCCCGTCAGCAGGGGCGGAAACGTCGGGTCGGGCGTCAACACGGCCCCTCTCCTTCACAGATTGAATCACATCGTTCAAGCGCTGCCTGAAAGGCCGAAAGCGCCGGATCGAGAGTCCCGCCAAGGGATTGGCGACACGCACTCATCTTCTGAATCAACCGCAAGCGCTCAGCCGTCGCCCAGATCGATCTCGCCGGTCACGACATGCTCGAACGACTGTCCGTCGATGGTCAGGACCACACGCGCAGGCAAGGTGCCGCTGGTCAGACCGGCATCGCGGACATGCGCCTCAAGCGCCTGCTGCGAGGTCACGCCGACCTGCTTCAGGAACTTGCGCATGGACATGTTGAAGGTGTCGTTGTCCATCTCGTCTCTTCCTTGTGTGACGGGTTTCACGCGAGAGCCTGTCGCCTTCGCAAAATGATTCAACCCGTTGTCAGTCAGATTCCGTTTTTCGCTTCAAGTCTTTGATCAGTCGTCCAAATCGAGTTCGAGATCAAGCTCGGCGCCATCACGGCGCAGCGTCACTTGTCCTCGCGCGTCGGCGCGTTCCATCCGCCCGCGCAAGGCCGCCACGGTGCGCACCGGCCAACCGTCGAACGCCAGCAGCACGTCGCCGACCCGCAGCCCCGCGCGCGCCGCAGGACCATCAGCGACCACATCGACGATCGCCAGCCCGGGACGCTCCGGGCCCAAAGGGGTAGCACGCAGGCGCGCGCCAAGCGACCTGCGCGCTGAGTTCCCGTCGCGCGCCGCCGCCACCACCCGCTGCACGAGGGGCGCCGACACCGCGAAGTTCACGCCGATATCGCCGTCACTCGCTTTCGTGTAGATCGCCGACAACAGGCCGACAAGGCGTCCTTGCATATCGACAAGCGCCCCGCCGCTGGCGCCGGGATTGACCGCCGCGTCGGTTTGCACAAAGTCCTCAATTGCATTGAAGCCGATCCCGCCGCGCCCCTGTGCCGAAACCACGCCGCAACTGATCGAGACACCGAGGCCGAAGGCATTGCCGATGGCGCAGACGGGCATTCCGGCAACGGGATCGCGTGGGGCGAGGGCAAGTCCCTCTCCCGCCATCGCATCCGGCACGGCGGCGCGCAGGACCGCAAGATCGGTTTCCGGGTCACGATGGAGGATTTCCACGGGAAGGATGCGTCCGTCCTCAAGCCGGATCCGCGCCGCGGTGGCGCGGCCAAGCACGTGATCGGCGGTCAGCAACAGGCCATCGGGCGACAGGCGAACGGCGGAGCCCTCCGGCTCCTGCGTATTCACCGCGCCGGCCGGCCAGTCGGGCAGGAGGGCGACGACCTGGCGACGCGCGGCCGAAAGGCTCTCAAGTGCTGCGGATGACGGGACACCCCCGATCGACACTGCCGCAGCCTGATCGGCCAGACCGGGAGAGGTGCTCACGCCGAGGGCAATCACGACGCCGAGACCGACCGCCCTCGCCCGGCTGATCAGATCGGGCAAGGGTGTGATCAATCCCCGTCGCCGGACGACAGGCGCACCGCGCCGGGCGTGTTCGTCGAATAAACGGCGCTGGCGGAATAATCGAGACCATGCGTCAGAAACGCCCAGGCTCCGGTTCCAATCACCGCGACTGCAATGATCGCTGCTACGAACGCCTTCATTTCCCGTCTTCCTTCTTGATCTGCGCGGGCGCCGCACCGGGCGCCGTCGCCTGTTTCAGAAACCGTACCAGCGCATTGCGTTCCTCGACGCTCTTCAGTCGCTGGATCGGCATTTTCGTCCCCGGCGTGACGACATCCGGGCCGTGATCGAACAGGTCGGAGATCGTCTTTTCGGTCCAGGTGAAGTCCGCGTCCAGAAGCGCCTGCGAGTAGGGATATCCCGGCAGGCTCCCCACCTTGCGCCCGAAGACGCCGTAAAGCGTCGGCCCGGCCCGATTGCCGTCATCCGGCGTCAGCGTATGGCAGACCGAGCACTTGCGGGCGAACTGCAGCGCGCCGGGGTCTTCCGTATCCGCCACCTGGAAGCGGCGCGGGAAGGAACTGCCCACCGGTTCGAACGGCTTGCGCGGTGCGATCTGCCACGCATTCACATGGTCGTCGAGCCCTGCGTAGAAGGCGATCGCCCTGTCGCTTGTCAGCGCCAGGCCCCAGACGGGGCCATAGGGATTCTCGTAGCGTTCGAGAAGCTCCCAGGCCCTTGCGTCATAGACGCGGATCTGTCCGTCGCCCCCGCCACTTGCGAGCAGACCGCCGTCCCGGTCCTGCGCGAGGGCCAGCACCGGCCTGTCATGGCTTGCAAGCTGCTTGGCGACCTCTCCGCTTGCGATATCGACCACCGCGACCGTTCCGTCCGTTGCACCGAAGGCGATCTTGTCGCCACCCTCCAGAAGACGGAGGACGTTGATGCCCCAGCCGTGAACATGAACCTCCCGGAGCAGCGCACCGTCGCGGCGAACGAAGGATCGAATGACCCCGTCCGACGATCCGGTGAAAACCGTTTCCTCGTCGGGGGAAAACGCCACCGCATTGACGTTGTTGCGATGGCCGGTCAGCCGCCCCGCGGGGACGAGTGCCTCATCGCGAACCTCGAAAAGATGTGCGCTTCGGTCCCAGGAGGCGACCGCGACATGGCGACCGGACGCCGACACCGCGAGCGACAGCATCTTGTCGTCGCCGGTATCGACACGCGAGAGAACCGACCCGTCGGCAAGGTTCCACAGCAGCACCGCTCCGTCGTCGCCGACCGATACGGCCTTGGTGCCGTCGGCCAGGAATCTTGCGTCATTTGCCGCCGCATCATGGCCGATCAGCCGCTTAACCAGCCGGGCCTCGCCATCGGACAGGTCCCAGAGGATCACGGAGTAATCGAACGAGGTGGTCAAGGCCCTGCGCTCGTCGGCCGAAAGCACCACGGATTTCACCGGTCCGCCGTGACCGCTCATCCGCTCCGGCCAACCGGAGGCCGTCGCCGCACCGGTGAGCGCGGCGACGATCAGGGCGGCACATCCCACGAGATGCCGCAACACGGAGCCTACTCGGCAGGCTGGGGCGTCGGAGCGGCGGTCGACTTGCCCGCCTCGCCCTGACGCGCAAGCACTTCCTCCACCCAGAGGGAATGGTGCTCCTTGGCCCAGTTGAGGTCGACCTCACCCGACCCCATCGCATCGAACGCGCCTTCCATGCCGATCGAGCCGATGTAGATATGGGCGATGATCACACAGACCAGGAAGACACTCATGATCGAATGCCACAGCGTCGCGAGCTGCTGTTCCTGAAGCACGGACAAGGCGGTGGGCAGGCTGGTCCCGAAGATGGAATTGACCGCCTCGAAAGTCCCGCCGAAGAAATGCGTCGTGTAGGGGAACAGAAGCGACCAACCCGACACCGACACCGACAGACCGCCAAGGATCGTCAGCCAGAAGATCATTTTCTGGCCGGCGTTGAACTTCTTCGCGGGCGGATGGAGGTGCTTGGAGAACAGGCCGCCGGCCTGCAGGATCCACTTGATGTCGGTGCGATCTGGCAGATTGTGCTTCACCCACATCACGAAGATCATCGCCAGCCCCGCCATGAAGGCGAAGGCGAGATAATTGTGCAGGTACTTTCCGACCATCGTCAGCCAGGCGAAGGCCTCCGCGCCGATGACCGGCAGCAGCACGTATCGGCCGTACATCACGTTGAGGCCGGTCAGTGCCAGAATGATGAAGGAAGACGCCAGCATCCAGTGACCGAAACGCTCAACGCCGGCAAAGCGGGTGATCGTCTTGTCGCTGCGCCCGTGTTCGATCTTGATCCGCCCGCGAATGGCGAAGAACAGGCACAAGACCACGATGATCGCAAGCAGCGCCCAGCTGGCGTAAAGGGCGATGGGACCATTGCGCAGCGAGCGCCAAAGTTCGCCTTCCGACTGAACCAGAGTGGCGGATTTCTGGTCCGGGATCGACACATTGCCGGCCTCGCCCTGACGCACCGCCCGCCAGAAATCCGTGTCCGACGTTCCGCCAAGCGTATTGCCGGGAACGAGGCCATCGACCGGAGATTCGCTTGCAACCTCGGGCGCGGTGCCCTGCTGCGCCAGCGCCGGCGTATCAGCCGCAAGGACGATTGCGGCGAAAACCGCCAGTGCAATGCCGCCGGCCCTCGCGGCACGCGCCAGGGTGCCAAGCCTCATGAAAAGTCCATTCGCGATCATGACCATCGTTCACTCTCCCGCCGACATGACGCCGGGCTCCCTCGAATTCGTCTGCTGTGCGGACCCGGTCCGCACTCCGCCCCTCGCCGCGGCCTCGCTCAAAAGCGCTGACGATCGCCGCGCTGCTGCAGGGCGCGGCGGTCGGCTTCGGTCAGTTCCTCATCCGGCGCTCCCTGATAGACGCCCTTTTCGACGATCAGCGGCCGGTTCTGTTCATCTTCCCGACAGCCGGACAGCGCAGAGAGCGCAAGCACCGACAAAGCGACAACCGCCAACGTCCGATTTCCCGATCCCACGTCCAAACTCCTTGCCCATGTCACCCGCGCCGACCGTCTGCCCAACCGGCAGCACCGTCGACCGAGCTGATATTCCTGCCCGACCGGACCGGCCTCTCGAGGGCCCGTCACCGGCACGGCCGGATGCGCCCCGGCGACATCCGTATTACACCGTATGTCTTAGCGCATCCCAGACCTTTTGCCAGTCCGCAGATACCATTGCGCAGGATTTTCCCACGCACCAAAATCTCAGAAAACGTTGCGGCCGGGGCCATGCGAAAGCGCGCGGGCGAAGCAGAGCCCAAATGGGGCAGACCCCGTCAATCAGCCGGCCACGACCGCCTGGCCTTCGCGGGCGCCCTTGCGGGACGCACCACAGAAAACAAAGGCGGCCAATGGCCGCCTTTGCCGTGTTCGTTTCAGGCGGCTTCGACCTAGAAGCTACCGGACTTCTGCTCGTAGGCCGTGCCCCAGCCCCAGGCGCCGCTGCCGAAACCGCGGGCGACGACACGCTCGCGGTAGATCGCGGACACGACGTCGCCGTCGCCGGCCAGAAGCGCCTTGGTCGAGCACATTTCCGCGCAGAGCGGAAGCTTGCCTTCGGCCAGACGGTTGCGACCGTATTTGGCGTATTCGGCAGACGAGTTGTCGGCTTCCGGACCGCCGGCGCAGAAGGTGCACTTGTCCATCTTGCCGCGCGAGCCGAAGTTGCCGGCCTGCGGATACTGCGGCGCGCCGAAGGGGCATGCGTAGAAGCAGTAGCCGCAGCCGATGCACAGGTCCTTGGAGTGCAGGACCACGCCCTCGTCCGACTGATAGAAACAGTCGACCGGGCAGACCGCCATGCAGGGCGCATCCGAACAATGCATGCAGGCGACAGAGATCGAGCGTTCGCCCGGCTTGCCGTCCTGGATCGTCACCACGCGGCGACGATTGATGCCCCACGGCACCTCATGCTCGTTCTTGCAAGCTGTCACGCAGGCGTTGCACTCGATGCAGCGCTCGGCGTCACAGAGGAATTTCATCCGTGCCATGATCTATCCCCCTTACGCCACGCGCTCGATGCGGCACAGCGTGGCCTTTGTTTCTTGCATCTGGGTGACCGAGTCGTAGCCATAGGTCTGGGCCGTGTTGGTGGCCTCACCCAGGACATACGGGTCGGAACCCTTCGGATACTTGTGCCTCTGGTCCTCGCCCTGGAAGTGCCCGCCGAAGTGGAAGGGCATGAAGGCGACGCCGGAGCCGACACGCTCGGTGACCATTGCCATGACCTTCACCTTGCCGCCTTCCGGACCGTGCACCCAGACCATCTCGCCGTCGCGAACGCCAAGGTCGTTGGCATCGCGGGTGTTGATCTCGACGAACATGTCCTGCTGCAGCTCGGCCAGCCAGGGGTTGGACCGCGTCTCGTCGCCGCCGCCCTCGTACTCCACCAGGCGCCCCGACGTGAGAATGATCGGGAAGTCCTTGGAGAAGTCGTTTTCCTGGATCGACTTGTAGCGGGTGGGGACACGCCAGAAGGTCTTGTCCTCATAGGTCGCATATTTGTCGAGCAGGTCGCGGCGGTTGGTGTAGAGCGGCTCGCGGTGCAGCGGCACCGGATCCGGGAAGGTCCACACCACGGCACGGGCCTTGGCGTTGCCGTAGGGAGCGCAGCCATGCTTGATCGCCACCCGCTGGATGCCGCCGGACAGGTCGGTCTTCCAGTTGGTGTTCTCGCCGGCAACAGCCTCGATGGAGGCCCGCTCCTCGTCGGTCAGATCCGCGTCCCAGCCAAGCTTCTGGAGCATGGCCATGGTGAACTCGGGATAACCGTCCTCGATTTCCGACCCGGCCGGCCAGGAAGATTCGGCGAGCAGGTTGTCACCGTCCTTCTCGACGCCGAAGCGGGCGCGGAAGCCCATGCCGCCCTCGGAGACCGGCAGCGACGTGTTGTAGAGAACGGCCGAACCGGGATGGTTCATTTCCGCCGTACCCCAGCACGGCCACGGCAGGCCATAGTAGTCGCCATCGGCCGGACCACCCTTCGCCCGCAACGTCGTGCGATCGAAGGTGTGCTGGTTCGCCATGTGGAGCTTGAGGCGCTCCGGCGACTGGCCGGTGTAGCCGATGGTCCACATGCCGCGGTTGAACTCGCGCGTCACGTCCTCGATCACCGGCTCGTTGCCATTGACTTCGATGTTCTTGAACATGTCGTCGGCGAAACCGAACTTCTTGGCGAAGAGATAGGCGATCTCGTGATCGGTCTTGCTCTCGAACAGCGGATCGATGACCTTTTCGCGCCACTGCAGCGAGCGGTTGGACGCGGTCACCGAGCCATAGGTCTCGAACTGCGTCGTCGCCGGCAGCAGATAGACGCCGTCCTTGCGGTCATGCATCACCGCCGACATGGTCGGGAACGGGTCGATGATGACAAGAAGGTCGAGCTTTTCCATCGCCTTCTTCATGTCGGGCAGACGGGTCTGCGAGTTCGGGGCATGGCCCCAGAACACCATCGCACGGGTGTTGTCCGGCTGCTGAAGGTTGGCCTTGTCCTCAAGCACGCCGTCGATCCAGCGCGACACCGGAATGCCGGTCTCGAACATCATCGGCTTGTCGCTGCCGTCGGCTGCCTTCATCGTGGCAAAGCGCGCGGCGAGGTTCTCGAACGGCACATCCCAGACGCGGGCCCAGTGCTTCCACGATCCTTCCGCCAGGCCGTAGTACCCCGGCAGCGTGTCAGCGAGAACGCCGAGATCGGTCGCGCCCTGCACATTGTCATGGCCGCGGAAGATGTTGGTTCCGCCGCCTTCCTTGCCCATGTTGCCGAGGGCAAGCTGGAGAATGCAGTAGGCGCGCGTGTTGTTGTTGCCGTTGGTGTGCTGCGTGCCGCCCATGCACCAGATCACCGTCCCCGGACGGTTGTTGGCGAGCGTGCGCGCAACGCGCTTGAGCTGCGAGCCGGGAACGCCGGTGACGCGCTCGGTCTCTTCCGGCGTCCACTTGGCAACCTCGGCGCGGATCTCGTCCATGCCCCAGACGCGCTGGCGGATGTACTCGCGGTCTTCCCAGCCGTTCTCGAAGATGTGCCAGAGAATGCCCCAGACCAGCGCCACGTCCGAACCCGGGCGGAAGCGGACATACTCCGACGCATGCGCCGCGGTGCGCGTGAAGCGCGGGTCGCAGACGATCAGCGGCGCGGCGTTTTCTTCCTTGGCCTTGAGAACATGCAGCAGCGAGACGGGATGCGCCTCGGCCGGGTTCCCGCCGATGATGAAGATCGCGCGGCTGTTGTGGATGTCGTTGTAGGAGTTCGTCATCGCACCGTAACCCCAGGTGTTGGCAACACCTGCGACCGTGGTGGAGTGACAGATACGCGCCTGGTGATCGACGTTGTTCGTGCCCCAGAAGGCGGCGAACTTGCGCACCAGATACGCCTGCTCGTTGTTGTGCTTGGCCGAGCCAAGCCAGTAGACGCTGTCCGGTCCGCTCTCGTCGCGGATCTTCTGCATCTGGTCGCCGACTTCCTCGATCGCCTGATCCCAGGAAATCCGCTCCCACTTGCCGTCGACGAGCTTGGTCGGATACTTCAGCCGACGCTCGCCATGGGCGTGTTCACGCACCGACGCGCCCTTGGCGCAATGGGCGCCCAGGTTGAACGGGCTGTCGAAACCGGGCTCCTGCCCCGTCCAGACGCCGTCCTGCACCTCGGCCAGCACCGTGCAGCCCACCGAACAGTGCGTGCAGACGGTCTTCTTGATCTCGGCCGCTGCCGTCGTCGGCCCCGCGGCCTCCGCCTTGCGAACCATGCCACCGGTCAGCGCCCCGGCCGCGGCGAGACCGCCAGCAGCAAGACCGGACCGGCGCAAGAAGGTCCGACGGTCCATCGCGCTGGCCCCCATGGCCTCCACGGCGGACGTCAACCGGGTGCGACGGGCGACTGCGCTCGTCTTTTTCCTCAGCATCTCGTTTCTCCCTCAATCGCGCGAAGCATTGCCATTGCGCCTGCGCGGTGGGCCTCGCATCTGTGCCGATCCGAAGCCTGCGAAAACCGCCGCATCCCTGCCCTTGAGGACAGACGCGGCGTGTCCAAACCCGTCTTAGAAGCGTGCCGACTTGTAGAAGGTCTTCACGTGATCCGTCTCACGGTAGCCCGCTGCCGTCTCGGGAAGCGCCTGCTCGGCCGAAGCTTCGCCTGCGACCAGCGTCGCCGAGCTGGCGACCGCACCAAGACCCGCAAGCTTCAAAAAGCTGCGCCGATCCGCTTCCACCGCTGTCTCTTTCCGTTTCATGTCAACCTCCTCGGTTAAAAGCCGGACTTCGGTCCGCACCACGTTTCCGGACACGCGGACCCCGGGTCCGCGCATCCGTCAGTCACACCGCGCCGCGCCGTTCCGCAAACAGCGCATCCGCATGATCTTCCAGTTCGATGAACACCTGCCCGAGCCGGCCGAGCGCGGGATACACCGCCCCGCTGTCTGTAGCCGCAAGATCCTTAAAGAAATACGGCGCCCAGGTGGCCAGATGCGCGCGAAAGAAGCGCGAGGGCGCGGTCGCCGACCCGTCGCCGAACTCGCCCTCGATCAGCCCGGCCATCATCTGGCACAGGGCCGCGATATGATCCTCCGGCTCCTTGACCTCGGGATCCCGCTCCATCCCGAGCCGGCGCATGTCCTGGCGCAGCAAGGCGAGCGGCTTCTCGTTCAGGAAGCCGGTCAGATAGTAGGAGCCATAGGGAACGAGCTCGCCGCGCCCGACGCCGATGAACAGGTCATGGTAGTCGCGGGCAAGCTTTTTGGGGTCGGCTTCGGACGCCGCCTTGGCAAGTGCTGCAATCGCATCCGCCAGATCGCCCGCACCCCCGCTCAGCCCGGACACGACATCAAGCCAGTCCTGACCGACCGGACCCTGCAGGCCGCTCGCCAGCAAACCATATAATGCGACCCGATCCCGGTCCTCGGGACCAACATCAAGATCTGCACCGCCGGTCGGCGCGTCCTGCATTTCTGTCAAACGGTCGCCGGCAGCATCGTCGCCCGGAACCGCAAATTCATCAGCCATCATTCAGGCAGTCTCCCTCGGTCGCAAAGATAGCGGGTGGAACCAAACTGTTGCAAATGAATTCAGTTTTGCGTCGCGTAGCGTAAGAACCGCGCTTTCCTGTCGCTCGAACACGATTTTCGGAATAAACAGCACCAGAAGTCACAAAATGCATATCCAGACGACCCGTGAGATGCTGCATCGCAGCAAATCGGCCGGTCTTCCGCGATCCGGCAGTTCCCTCTGAACCGAGAAACCGGGCAACAATCTTGACCAATCGAAAAAAGCTGAGTTTTTCCGGAAACTTATAATGCCCAAATGACATAGACTTTGGTCTAAATCAGACCCGCCAACCGGCCGGATCGCCGCCACGATTCGCTTCCCCGCGCCGCAGGCGACCGCATGCAAAAGGCCTCAAGAAAAAGGGCGCCACGACAATCGCGGCGCCCGAACTTTGCATGGTCCGCGTCAGGGACCATCAGCTCTCGATGACGATCTTCGGAGCGGCCCGCTCGCCGCCCTCCTTGTGACGCTCGACCTCGGCCCAGACCTTCGCGGCAATCTCCTTATAGACCCGCGCGTGGGGACCATCCGGGTCGGTGACCACCAGCGGCGTGCCGGCGTCGGAGTTCTCGCGGATCGCCATGTCGAGCGGAACCTCGCCAAGGAAGGGAACACCGAGTTTCTCGGCTTCCGAGCGCGCGCCGCCATGTCCGAAGACATCGTGACGCCCGCCGCAGTCGGGACACAGGAAATAGCTCATGTTCTCGACGATCCCGAGCAAGGGAACATCAACGCGGCGGAACATGTTCAGTCCCTTGCGGGCATCGATCAGCGCGAGGTCCTGCGGCGTCGACACGATGACGGCCCCCGCGAGCGGCACGTTCTGCGCCATCGTCAGCTGCGCGTCACCCGTACCCGGCGGCATGTCGACCACCAGAACATCGAGGTCCCCCCAGGCAACCTCGCGCAGCATCTGGGTGATCGCGGAGATCACCATCGGCCCGCGCCAGATCATCGGAGTTTCCTCTTCCACCAGGAACCCCATCGACATCACCTTGATGCCATAGCCCTTGAGCGGCTTGAGAATGCGTCCCGACACGGGCTCTGGGCGTCCGGTGACGCGAAACAGGCGCGGGATCGACGGACCGTAGATATCGGCATCCAGGACGCCCACCTTGAGACCGTTCGCCTGCAGCGCCAGCGCAAGATTGCAGGTGGTGGTGGACTTGCCGACACCGCCCTTGCCCGACGCCACCGCGATAATCGCCTTGACGCCCGGAACACCCGGCTTGTCGCCGCCTCCGGCCGCTGCCGGCTTCGCCCGCCCCTGCATCGGCGGCGGCACATTGGCCGCATCGCCGGCGCTCGGCGCGGGACGCACGGGCGGAGGCGTCGGAGCAGGCCCGCTGCCCTGCCCGCGTTCCGAAGTCAGGGCCGCCAGAACCTTGTCCACACCGGGCAGCTTGGCGACGACCTTTTCCGCCGCCTGGCGCAGGGGTTCAAGTTCCTCGGCGCGCTCCGCCGGAACCGTGATGGAGAAAATGACCCGTCCATCGGAGATGAACACATCCGACACAAGTCCGAGCGACACGATATCGCCTTTCAGATCCGGCCCCTTGACCTTCGCCAGTTCGGCCAGAACCTCCTCGCGTGTCGGCATCTTATCCCCCTTCTTCTTCCAAAACATGATGTCAAACCCGTCCCCGGAACCGATGCCCGGAACGTAAGGGGATCGGGGTAAAGGTCAATTGCCAATCCCCGACAAAGACCGTCGTCCGCAGATAGCCGCTCACCAAAGGTTTCGCCGTATCCATAAAATGTGACGCGAATTCTCTTCAAATGTGCCGGTTTCCCTCGGCAAATTAACGAATTGGCCAGTTCCGGGAGCCCAGAGTGGATCTCAAGGGGCACGATGAGAAACGGGAACCAGGGCAATGGCGCTGCAAGCGATTTGCTACACGTGTGAAATCGATTGGGCCGCCGTTCGCCGGCCGGTCGAGACCGAAATCGAACGGGCCCTGGCGCGCGCGCGCCGGCTGAACCGGCTCAACGGCGTGACCGGTGCGATCCTGCTCTACCCCGACCGTCTGGTTCAATGGCTGGAAGGCAATGCGAACGGGCTGGCGGACAGTCTGGACTGCGCCAGCCGCGACCCGCGGCTGCGCGGCGACATCCGAATCCTGTGCAAGGGAAACGTCGAGACGCGCCTCTTCGGCCGGTGCTGGCTGTATTTCGCGGACTATCGCGAGGCCGACGACCGTCCGGACGGCCTTCTCGGCCGGCTCGGGGGCGAAGAGACGGCTCTCTCCTGCGAGGATCTGCGTCGCGAACTTCGCTCGGTTGCAGCCCATCTGGAACCGGCGCGTTTCACTCATGCGGCGATGCTGGTCTAGCACCAAAACCACGACCGCGCGCCGGGTGCTTGCCGGCAAGTTAATGCAATCGCGCAATAATCCGCGACAGCGATTACGGAAACCGAACCTCTGGCGTGTAGGGTTCTCACACAACCGAGAACACCGGGACAGGCTCAGATGACCGTAACGCGGCTTTGCTATCGCAGCACGCTGGACTATTCGAAAATGACACTTCCGCTGGATGAGGAAATCAACCGGCTGCTGGCATATGCGCGCGCCAACAACGCCCGCAAGGGCATCACCGGAGCCCTGCTTCTTGCCGGGTCGACGTTTTTCCAGCTCCTCGAAGGGCCTGATGTCGACGTTCGCGAGACCTTCGCCAGAATCCAGGATGATTCGCGCCACAAGAACTTCGTGCTCATCGACGAGCGCGTCGACACGGAGCGGCTGATGCCGCACCAGTGGCTGTTCTTCACCGACACGATGGATGCCTATGACGGCGTTCTTGCAAGTCTCTTCCTGCCGATCGCCAACACGCCGGAACTCGTCGGCTACGACGATCTGGTCTCGGTCATGATGTTCAGCGCAACCCGGGTGGCACGCGGCTTCGAAACCCGCGACGTGATGCGCGCCTGAGAGACGCTCAAACCGGCGCCGCAAACGGATCCCGGCGGATTTCTCCTGTCTGCGTCCGGCGCCGGATCGCGGTCTCCCGGGGCGTAGGCAAAACGCCCCTTGCCAGCGCTCCGCCTCCTTCCATAGTTTGTTGAACCAGTGGCGTCGCCCGCCATGGTCGGAAGGATATTGTCTTGACCCCATCCAAACTCTCCGCCGAGCGCTTGCCGGATTTCCATATCCGGCCGGATCCGGACGACGGTCGTCTGTCACAGGCCGTTTTCGGCATCGATCAGGACGGCAAGCGCGTCGACCTCAGGGTCGTGAACGAACGCGCGCTCACGCTTTTCCTGAATGCGCAGGAGATCGTCACGATGATGACGATCGGCGACCGGCCGGACCTGCTGGCCGTCGGCTATCTGCTCAATCAGAACATGTTGCGGCCGGACGACATCATCACCGGGATCGACCATGACGAGGACCTGGAGGTCGTCATCGTTCGGACCGAGCGGGCCACCAACTACGAAGAGAAGATGAAGAAGCGCGTGCGCACCTCGGGCTGCGCGCAAGGCACCGTTTTTGGCGACGTTATGGAGCGGTTCGACGAGATCGCGCTGGACCCGGATGCGCGGATCCACACCTCCTGGCTCTATGCGCTGACGAAGAAGATCAACACCCAGCCCTCGCTCTATCTGAGTGCCGGTGCGATCCACGGCTGCGTGCTGTGCCAGGAAGACCGGGCCGTCGCCTATATGGAAGACGTCGGCCGGCACAACGCGGTGGACAAGATCGCGGGGTGGATGTGGCTCGACAAGGTGCCGCCGGCCGACAAGATCTTCTACACAACGGGTCGCCTCACCTCCGAAATGGTGATCAAGACCGCGATGATGGGCATTCCCATCCTGGTGTCGCGCTCCGGCTTCACCGCCTGGGGCGTGGAACTTGCCCGCAAGGTCGGGCTGACGCTGATCGGGCGCGCGCGCGGCCAGCGCTTCGTTGTCCTTTCGGGTGCCGAGCGCGTCGTCTTCGACATGGATGCGCGCGACGCGGAGGGCGAGGATCCCAGACACGCCCGCAAGGGCGCACGGGCTGGAGATGCAAACTCATGACCGCGCCCGCGCTCGTTGGATGCATCCTCGCCGGCGGTCTCGCGCGCCGGATGGGCGGCGGCGACAAGCCGCTGCTGACGCTCGACGGCCTGCCAATGCTGTCGCATGTCATCGCCCGGCTTGCGCCCCAGGTGGATGCGATGGTGCTGAATGCCAATGGCGACCCGGCCCGCTTTCAAGCCTTCGACCTGCCCGTCGCAGCGGATCCGATCGAGGGATTTGCCGGCCCGCTTGCCGGCGTGCTGGCCGGGCTGACATGGGCGCGCAGCCATGCGCCACAGGCCGAGGGCATCGTCACCGTGGCGGGCGACACGCCGTTCTTCCCGCGCGATCTCGTCGCCACCCTGCTGGACGCGCGCGGCAGCGACCCGGACAGGATCGTGCTGGCGCGTTCCGGTGGCCACATGCACCCCGTCTTCGGTTATTGGCCGCTGTCCTGCGCCAACGATCTCGACACCTTCCTGACGGACGGCACAACGCGCAAGGTTCTCGCCTTCGTCGACCGGCATCCGAATGCGACTGCCGAGTTCGATGCGGGCCCGGATGGCGGCGATCCCTTCTTCAACATCAACACGCCGGAGGATCTGCGCGCGGCGGAAAAGGCGGACGCACTGCGATGAGCGCATCGAACACGCCGGTCTTCGGCATCACCGGCTGGAAAAACTCCGGCAAGACCACCCTGGTCGTGCGGCTGGTGGAAGAGTTCACCGCGCGCGGCTTTCGGGTTTCCACCGTCAAGCACGCCCATCACGCCTTCGATATCGACCGGGAGGGAACCGACAGCCATCGCCACCGTGTGGCCGGCGCGAGCGAGGTTGCCCTGGTCTCGGGCCGCAGATGGGCGCTGATGCATGAACTGCGCGACGACGACGAACCGGCGCTTGGAGAAATCCTCGCGCGGCTTTCGCCCTGCGATCTCGTGCTGATCGAGGGATACAAGCGCGAGGCGCATGCCAAGATCGAGGCCCGCCGGGCCGACGCGCGGCAGCAGACGCCGCTCGCCCCCGATGATCCGCATATTCTTGCCGTTGCGAACGACCGCCGGGAGCCGGACGAATCGCTGCCCCAGTTCGATCTCGACGACATTCCGGCGATCGCCGATTTCATCGCCGCGCATTGTGGTCTCAAGCAGCCGGGAAAGGTCCGCGATGCCATCGTCTAGGCGCCTGATCGACGACTGTTTCCTGCACGACAAGGACCGGCTGCGCCATCATGAGGCGCTTGAGATCCTGAGGTCCCGGGTCGCGCCGGTGACCGGGATCGAGACCGTGCCGCTGGCGCAAGCCGCCGGGCGGTGCCTGGCCGAGGCAATCGTCGCCCCCCGGGATGTGCCGGGCGCCGACAATGCCGCCGTGGACGGCTACGCCTTCCGCCATGCCGATCATGCGGAAACCGGCGGGTTCTTCCGGCTGCAGACACGGATTGCCGCCGGACATCCGGTCGAGACGCCGCTTCTTCCCGGCGCGGCTGCGCGGATCTTCACCGGCGCGCTGATGCCGCCCGGCGCCGACACGATTGCCATGCAGGAGGACTGCGACACCCACGAGCAGGACGGCCAGCCCTTCGTGATCGTGCCGCAGGGGCTGAAGCCGGGTGCAAACACGCGCCGTGCCGGCGAGGACCTCAAGGCGGGCGCGGAACTGGTCGCGCCGGGCACGCGGCTGCGTCCGCAGGATCTCGGCGCGATCGCCTCCACCGGAACGGCTGAGGTAAAGGTCCATGCGCCCGTGCGCGTCGCGCTGATCTCGACCGGCGATGAATTGCGCCGGCCCGGCCAAGACCTGCCGCCCGGCGGCGTTTACGACAGCAACCACTTCCTGCTCCGCGCGCTGCTGGAGACGATGGGCGCAACCGTCACCGACTTCGGCATTCTGCAAGACGACGCGGAGGTCGTCCGCCAAGCACTGACCAACGCGGCTGCCGATCACCACGTCATCCTCACCACCGGCGGCGCCTCGCGAGGCGAGGAAGACCACATGGTCACGGCCCTCGACACGCTCGGCAGCCGGCACATGTGGCAACTGGCAATCAAGCCCGGGCGGCCGATGAGTTTCGGCCAGATCGGGGATTGCGTGACCCTGGGGCTTCCCGGCAACCCGGTCGCCGCGATGGTGTGCTTCTTGCTGTATGTGCGCCCGGTGCTGTCGGTGCTGGGCGGTGGCGCCTTTCTGGAACCGCAGCGGTTCCAGGTTCCGGCCGCCTTTTCCGTCGCCTCCAAAAAGCCGGATCGTCGCGAGTTCTACAGGGGCATTCTCGACAAGGATGACAAGGGGCGCACCGTCGTGCGCAAGTTCGAACGCGACGGATCGGGCCTGATCACCGGCCTGCGCGAGGCGGACGGGCTGATCGAAATCCCGGAGGCCGCAACCGGGGTGACCGAGGGTCAGCCTGTCGATTTTCTTCCCTTTGCCGAATTCGGGCTGGGCGGACGATAGGGCCGCGTGGCGGCACTGGGGAAATCATGGTGTAAACCTGTTGAAATCCAGACGATTTTGGTGGGAGTATGCTGGCTGGTACTCAAGGGCGCGAAGTCGTCTTGCAACAAGAACCAGACAACAGGGGACACCCACAATGCGTTTCATGAAAGTCGCGGCCGCAGCCGCCATTTTTCTCGCGGCAGTCGGCGGAGCCGAGGCCAAGGACTGGTCGAAGATCCGGATCGGCACCGAAGGCGCCTACCCTCCCTTCAACAACCTGACGGCTGACGGCCAGCTCGTCGGATTCGACATCGACATCGCCAATGCGCTCTGCGCCCAGATGAAGGTCGAGTGCGAATTCATCACCCAGGACTGGGACGGCATGATCCCCGCGCTTCAGGCCGGCAAGTTCGACGCCGTGATCGCCTCCATGTCGATCACCGAGGAACGCCTCGAGAAGGTCGACTTCACCAACAAATACTACAACACCGGCCCGGCAATCGCCGTTCCGAAGGACAGCGACCTTACCGAGGCCACCGACGCGGCTCTGGCTGGCAAACTCCTCGGCGCCCAGTCCTCGACCACGCATTCCAACTATGCCGAGGCCAAGTTTTCCTCTGCGGAACTGAAGCTTTATCCGACGCCGGACGAGTACAAGCTCGACCTTGGATCGGGCCGAATCGACGCGGTCATCGACGATGTCGTGGTGCTGACCGACTGGCTGAAGTCCGACGACGGCGCCTGCTGCAAGCTGCTTGCCGCACTGACGCCGGACCCGGTCATCAACGGCAAGGGTGCCGGCATCGCGATCCGCAAGGACGAGCCGGAGCTTAAGGCGATGCTCAACGATGCCATCGCCGCGATCCGCGCCGACGGCACCTATGACAAGATTCAGTCGAAGTACTTCGACTTCGACGTCTACGGCGGCTGATCCGATCCGCATAATTGGCGAAACGCATGACATGACCGGAACCGGTCATGTCATGCCCGCATGCGGGTTGCCGGCATGACCGATGCACTGACACTGCTGTCCTTCGGCTCCGAGGGCTGGGGCGACGAAATCGCGCGCGGGACGCTGATCACCGTCAGCCTCGCGCTCGCCTCCCTGCCCTTCGGCCTTGTCATCGGCTTCGTGGTGGCGCTCGGCAAGAAGTCGCAGGAGCCGTCGCTGCGCACGGCGGCGAACATCTACACGACCATTTTCCGCGGCCTGCCCGAACTTCTGACGTTGTTTCTGGTCTATTACGGCGTCCAGATCCTGCTGAACAAGATCTACCAGATCTTCGTTCCGGGCGGTTTCGTCGACGTGAATGCCTTCGTCGCCGGCATGGTCGCCCTGTCGGTGGTGTTCTCCGCCTATGCGTCGGAAGCCTTCCTGTCGGCGTTTCGCGGCATCAAGCAAGGCCAATACGAGGGCGGTTATGCGCTCGGGCTCCGGCGCGGCCAGACAATGCGCCTGATCATCTTCCCGCAACTGATCCGCCTCGCGCTTCCCGCCCTCGGCAACCTCTGGCTCATCCTGCTGAAGGAGACGGCGCTGATCTCCGTGATCGGTCTGGACGATCTCCTGCGCTGGTCGGGTATCGCCGCGCGCGTGACCAAGGAGCCGTTTCTGTTCTTCGGTATCGCCTGCCTGATCTATCTGGTGCTTGCCATGATCTCCTCCATAGGCCTGACGCGCATCAGAACGTGGGCACAGCGTGGGGAGGGTCTGCGATGAGCCACCCCATCAACGCGCCGCAGCTCCCGCCCCCGCCGATTCAACGTGGCTGGACGGGAACGCGCATCACTGGTCACGTCCTCGTCGCCCTTTGGGCGGTCGCCGGGGCCTATTTGATCTACTATCTCGCAAGCAACGTGCTTTCGAGCTTCGTCACCAACTACTGGGAGAAATATGTCTCCGGGATCGTCATCACGGTCCAGCTGGTCGCGATGTCGATGGTACTCGGGGCCTTGCTGTCGCTGCCGATCGCGCTCGCGCGTTCCTCGCGCAACATCGTGCTGTCGAGCCTCGCCTACGGATACGTCTATTTCTTCCGCGGCACGCCGCTGCTCGCGCAGACCTTCCTGATCTACTACGGCGCCGGGAGCTTCCAGCCGCTGTTCAGCGATCTCGGGATCTGGTGGTTCTTCCGCGACGCCTGGTATTGCGCCGTCTTCGCCTTCACGCTCAACACCTCCGCCTATCAGGCGGAAATCCTGCGCGGCGCTGTCCAGAACATCGACAAGGGTCAATGGGAAGCCGCTTCGGCACTCGGCATCCGCAAGGGCGTCACCTTCTGGAAGGTGATCCTGCCGCAGGCGATGATCGTGGCGCTGCGTCCCTATGGCAACGAGCTGATCCTTTTGATCAAGGGCTCGGCCATCGCCTCCATCATCACGATCTACGACCTGATGGGCGAGACCCGCCGCGCCTACTCGCGGTCCTACGACTTCCAGGCCTATATCTGGGCGGCGGTGCTGTACCTGATGGTCGTGGAGACGCTGCGCCGGATCTGGGACAAGCTCGAGGCCCGGCTCACGCGACACCTTAAGAGAAACGGATAAAATATCGCTTCAAAACGGTTTTATTCGTTTCTGGAATTTGCGCCGCGAGACCCGCGACCGCACGCTTGCCAAGGTCGCCGCGCCGGTCTAGAGCGAACCGGATGACGTTGCGGGTCCGTCGCGTCGCCATCATGCGCCGGGCGGCGCGCTTACTTTTCGTTTCCGCTGGAGACCCCATGTCCAAGACATCGAAATCCCCCCTCCACCCGGCTTCGCTCCTCGCCCACGGCGGCGGCGGCGTGGATCCGGCTACCGGCGCCGTGGTGCCGCCGATCCAGCCGGCAACGACTTTCGCGCGCGACGCGGAGTATCGCCTCATCAGCGATACGCATCTCTATGCCCGCGACGACAATGATCTCGTGCGCCAGATCGAAAGCCTGATCGCGGAGCTGGAAGGGGCTGCGGACAGCCGCCTCTTCGCCTCCGGAATGGCCGCCATCGCCGCGACGGTGCGCACGGTAAAGCCCGGCGGCACGATCCTTGTCCAGTCCGGAATCTACTGGGGCACGACCTCCTGGCTGCGCAAACATTGCGATCACGCGGGGATCGCGCTGATCGAGGCGGATGCCGCCGATACGGCCCGCTTCTGCGAGACGCTGGTGGAGAGCGGTCCGTCTCTCGTGCTGATCGAAACGCCGTCCAATCCGTGGCTGACCGTCGCCGACATCGCGCCGATTGCCGAGGCCGCCAAGACTGTCGGAGCAACCGTGGCTGTCGATGCGACCGCGGCGACGCCGCTGCTGATGCGTCCGCTGGCGCTTGGAGCGGATCTGGTGATCCATTCTGCGACCAAGGCCCTCAACGGGCATTCCGACGTTCTCGCCGGGCTCGTCTCCTGCCGCGACGCGGACAGCGCCGCCTGGAGCTTCATCCGCACCGAGCGCCACGATGCCGGCGCCATCCTGTCCTCCTTCGATGCCTATCTGCTGCTGCGCGGGCTTCGCACGCTGGCGCTCAGGATGGAGCGCATGTGCGCGAACGCGCAGACGATTGCCGAGACGCTGGCCGCCCATCCCGCGGTCGAGGCCGTTCTCTATCCGGGCCTTTCGGATCACCCGAGCCACGACCGCGCCAAGGCGCAGATGCACGGCGGATACGGCTACCTGATGTCGGTCATGGTGAAGGGCGGTGGCGCCAACGCCCTTGCGGTCGCGGGACGGCTGGAACTGATCAAGCGGGCGACGTCGCTCGGCGGCGTGGAGAGCCTCGTCGAGCACCGGCACACCATCGAAGGCGACGCGACGGGCGTGCCGGAAAACATGTTGCGGCTTTCCGTCGGCATCGAGAACGCCGACGACCTCATCGCCGACCTTACGGCCGCGCTGTCGCCGACGCGACGCTGACCCCGGCCGACCGGCTCAAAAATCCGGTCGGTCTCCGCCTTTCGCCGGGATCGACAGGGTTTCCTTGTGTCCGCGCAGCCAGCCGACGAACGCCTTGACCGAGGCGCGCTGCACTCCCGGCTGCGTCACGATGTGGTAGCCCGAACCGTCGCGCACATCCTCAAACAGCACGCGCAGAAGGCCGCTCTGAATCTCCGGCTCGATGAAGGCCCGTGCGGTTGCCGTGACCCCCTCGCCGCGCATCAGCCCGTCAAGCATCATGTGCCCGGGCAGATGCAGCACATTGAGGTTTCGCTTGGAAACGACGCCCTGCCGGTCGAGCCAAAGCGCCAGTTCGTTGGTGCCATACTCCTGAAGCCAGGGAAATTCGTAGATCCGCGCCGGATCGGGAAAGGGCTCGGTGCCGACGAGCGAAGTCGCCGCGACGATCACGAAATTGGTCAGCAGCAGGGGCTCCGACTCCAGTCCCGGCCAGCGCCCGTCGCCGAAGCGGATGGCGATATCGACCCCGCCAGGTGAAAAATCCACGAGTTCCGCCGTCGGATTGAGCATCAGTTCGATGTCCGGGTGACGATGACGGAACTCCGCGATCCGGGGCATAAGCCAGCTGACGGCAAAGGCAGGGGTCATGGTGACATGCACGGGGCGGGTCGCATCGGCACGCGACAAGGCATCGACCGCCCGGCGGATGGTCGAGAAGCCGTCGTTGAGGCTGCGGGCGAGCTCCCGCCCCTCCATGGTCAGTGCCACGCCGCGCCCCTCCCGCACCACGAGACGCACGCCGAGAAAGGCTTCCAGTGTCCGCATCTGCTGGCTGATCGCCGCATGGCTGACGTTCAGCGAGCGCCCTGCCGCCGAGTAGCTAAGACATTCCGCCACCGCGGAAAATGCCCGCAGGCTGCTCATCGAGGGCATGTCGCGCCAATCCATATGTAATCCAGACTTACATGTTGAATGTTTTCCTGAGTGGCTTTTCCTGCCGTTTTCCGCAGTATGGATAGCACCACACGGCTTCAGAGAGGGCAAGCCAATGTTTGATATCTTCGCCAACTCGATCATGACCGCAACCCGGGCGCGGACCGACGAACGGCTTCCCGACCGCTATGTCGATCCCTTCGGCCTGACCACCGGCCCCGCCCGCAACACGAGCAACCGGCGTCGTCTGCTGACGCGAGGGCGCCGGTAAGCGTGCGGCCCGCCAAAAGCCCCCTAAGCATTTCGGCGGGCCGCCACGCTGACACACAGCTTCGATTGCGCTAAAACCCCTGTCGAAACCTTTTGCGGCCGCCAGCTCTGACTGCGGCCGCTTTTTCGACACGCAGGGAGGCGCGCCTTATGGCAAAAGCAGCATTCATCGGCCTTGGGGTCATGGGCTATCCCATGGCCGGCTATCTGGCGAGCAAGGGCGGTCACGACGTAACCGTCTACAACCGCACCGCCGCCAAGGCCGAAAAATGGGTCGCGGAACATGGCGGCCGGCATGCCGCCACCCCAGAAGAGGCCGCACGCGACTGCGACTTCGTTTTCGCCTGTGTCGGCAATGACGACGACCTGAGATCCGTCACCATCGGCGAGGGCGGCGCCTTCCACGGCATGAAGCCCGGCGCGATCTTCATCGACAACACCACCGCCTCCGCAGAGGTGGCCCGCGAGCTCCATGCGGCAGCGGCCGAACGCGGCTGCGGCTTTCTCGATGCCCCGGTGTCGGGCGGACAGGCGGGTGCGGAAAACGGCGCGCTCACCGTCATGGTTGGCGGCGACGAGGCCCATTACGAGGCCGCCCGTCCCGCAATCGAGTGTTTTGCGAAGATGGTCGGACTGATGGGGCCGTCCGGCTCGGGCCAGCTCACCAAGATGGTCAACCAGATCTGTATCGCCGGCCTCGTGCAGGGCCTGTCTGAAGCAATCCATTTCGCCAAGTCCGCCGATCTCGATGTCGCCAAGGTGATCGACGTGATCTCCAAGGGCGCGGCGCAGTCCTGGCAGATGGAAAACCGCTGGGAGACCATGCGCGACCGCAAGTTCGACTTCGGCTTCGCTGTCGACTGGATGCGCAAGGATCTCGGCATCTGCCTCAAGACCGCGAATGAAACCGGCGCCCGCCTGCCGGTGACCGCGCTGGTCGACCAGTTCTATGCCGAGGTTCAGGGCATGGGCGGCAACCGCTGGGACACCTCCAGCCTGATCGCGCGTCTGGAAAACGCCGACCGCAAGGGCTGACCGCCCCGAAACAGGCCAGCAAAAACAAAAAAGCCCCGGGCGCTTGCAGCATCCGGGGCTTTTTTTTGTCAGTCGCACCTCACGTGCAGGACCCTGTTATTCGCCGGTTGCCTCGGCAACAATCTCGGCAAGAAGCGCATTCACCTCCGCCAGCGCCTTTTTCGATGCGTCCGATCCGGTTTCGTCAAGGCGGCGATAGCCGACGGTCACCTTGCCGGGCTGATCCGGCGTTTCATAGAAGAAGACCGCATAGGGGCAGAAGGCGATATTGCCCGGAGCGGCCTCCATCGCCGCGCGCGACAACCGCGCGGAGCAAAAGAGCATGGATTCCGCCTTGGTGAAGATTGTCGCCTCGGAGCCGACATCGGCGCCGGTGCGCGCCAGCATGTCGCCGATGTGCGAGACATAGTCGATCACCAGGCCCCGGTTGACGATGGCGCTTTCCAGATCGAAGCGGACATCGTCGTAGGCCCGCTCAACGGTCTTGCCGCTTGCGGCCTCCGGAAGCCCGGACTGCGCCTGAGCGCCCCCTGCGGCGCCGGCCGCAATCATCAGTGCTGCCAAGCCTGTGCGAATGAACGTCATGCCATGCCCCATTTTCGGGTCTCCTCCGGCTCATCTGAATTCGGCCCGAAGCCTAACCGAGCCACGACCGTCAGGCCATGACATATCTCAAACCTTGAATGTAAGAGCGCGAACGCGCGCCCTTTTCGCAAGCACTCAGGTCTCGCGGTCGGCGCGCGATTTCTCCGTCGGCACATAGGCGAGCGGCAATTCGCTGGTGCTCTTGATCTGCTCCATCGCGAAGGACGTCGAGACATCGGAAATCTCGATCCGCGCGATCAGGCGCTTGTAGAAGGCGTCATAGGCTTCGATGTCGGGCACGGCCACCCGCAGCAGATAGTCGACCTGTCCGGCCATGCGGTAAAATTCGACGACCTCGGGAAACTCGGAAATCACATCCGCGAACTTGCGCAACCAGTCGTCATTGTGCTGCGAGGTCGTGATCGACACGAAGGCGGTCACCTTCACGTTGACCTTCTTCGGGTCGAGAATGGCAACACGGCGCTTGATCACGCCGTCTTCCTCGAGTTTCTGGATGCGGCGCCAGCACGGGGTGGTGGACAACCCCACCCGCCGGCCGATCTCGGCAACGGGAATGGTGCAATCCTCCTGGAGGATGGAGAGAATTCGTCTGTCAATGCGATCGATCATGGTTTCACGGCTCGGTTGGACCGCGCTCGCCATGGATTCATTTTCTAACAAATGACCAGAGCGCAATGCGGATTTTCTTCAAGGACCCACATGATGGAGAAAGTTAGATTTTTCTTCCAAATTCATGCCTGTTTCCGCTTGCCGCGTTTTGTTTCCGATGTCAACTCACTCTCTCAGGAAACGAATTTTCGGGCGGGTTTTCACCCCGCCAAGCAAAGGGAGCAGACATCATGCTTCGTCTCAACCGGATCGCCGCCCTGATCGGGCTTACCGTCTCACTCGGGTTTGCGCCCGTCGCCGTCGCCGCTCCGGAGGTCACGCCTCTGGTCTCCACGCAGTGGCTTGCGGACAATCTGGATCGCGACGACGTCCTCGTGGTCGACATCCGCTCGCCCTTCGCCAACTCCGGCCGCGAGGACTACCTCAAGGCCCACATCCCCGGCGCGGTGTGGAGCGAGTATCCGGGCTACTGGCGCACCGACCGCGACAGCATCGTCGGCGTGCTGCCGTCGGTGGAAAAGCTCGAGGCCGCGCTTTCGGAACTCGGCGTGTCCGATACCAAGGCCGTCGTGATCGTACCCGCCGGCACGACCAGTTCGGAATTCGGCGCAGCGGCGCGCATCTACTGGACCCTAAAGTATCTCGGCCACGACGCGGTCGCGATCCTTGACGGCGGCCACGCGGCCTGGGTCGCGGAGAACCGCCCGGTGGAAAGCGGCAACGTGGTGCCGACGGGCGACATGTTCATCGCCGAACCGCGCGACGCCTATCTGGTGCAGACCTCCGACGTTGCCTCCAAGCTCAACAGCTCCGCGGTTCTCGTCGACGGACGGCCGGCCGCGCAGTTCAGCGGCAAGGAAAAGCACTCCAAGGCGACCCGCTTCGGACGCATTCCGGATGCCGTCGGTCTCGACCAGGCCGTCTTCTATGACGAGGAGAAGGGCCGGCTCAAGGACCGCAGCGAAATCGCGTCGCTGGTCTCGCCGGAGCTCGCCGACAAGAGCGTCGAGGTCGTCTCCTACTGCAACACCGGTCACTGGGCCGCGACCAACTGGTTCGTGCTGCACGAGGTGCTCGGCTACGAGAACGTTTCGCTCTACGACGAGAGCATGGTCGGCTGGTCGCAGGACGAGAGCCTGCCGATGGCCTCCGAACGCACCACCTTCGACGATATCAAGGCGTTCCTCTCCGGCCTGCTCGGCTGATCCCGCACACCTCCTCAAATGCAAGATGACGCCGGCGGCCGCAACCGCCGGCGTTGTCATGTGAGCAAAGCGGCGACCTCGCGCTTGAGAACCGGCAGGCAGTCGCGTTCGAACCACGGATTGGTCCGAAGCCAGGCGTTGTTGCGCCAGGAAGGATGCGGCAGGCAGATCGCCGCAACACCCTCGGCGCTCGTCGCGTCAAGGATCTCGCGCCACGCGGCAACCGTCTCGCGGACGGACCCTCGGCGATGCCGTCCGAGATGATAGGCCTGCGCATAGGCGCCGATCACGATCTTGAGACGAAGCTGCGGCATCGCCTCAAAGACGCGGTCGTGCCACTGCCCCCGGCATTCCACGCGCGGCGGTAGATCGCCGCCCTTGGCATCGAGGCCTAGAAAGCAGAAGCCCATCGGCACGATCGCGATCCTGGAGGCGTCGTAGAAAACATCCTCGCCGACCCCCATCCAGTCGCGCAGGCGATCGCCGCTCGGATCGGTGAAGGGACGACCGCTCGCATGCACCCGGGTTCCCGGCGCCTGGCCGCAAATTGCAATCCGGGCGGTAGACGACAACACGCACACCGGCCGCGGTTCATGCGGCAACGGCGCACGGCGGGGCGCGTCGCGACAGACCCGACACTTCGCGATCTCGCGTGCCAGCGCCTCGGTTCGCTCGCGTTTCGGTTCCTCGGGTGTCGCTCCCAAAGCTGACGTCTCCTGCACGTGTTGTCTTCCCTGCGGCCCCGGCCGCCCCTTCGACGGGACACGATCTATTAACCACGTCCCTGAGGTCTCTATTAAGGGTTCATGACCATGATGAGGAGACTTCCAATCGATCGGGCAAATCCCCGATAACCCTTGTCCAGGCACGTATGGCGGCGCAAGACAGCATCTCAAGCGAGGCCAAGACCGCGCGAAACAGCGAGCGAGCCCAACGTCGGCGCGATGTCGCGCGCACGGTGCGCAGCGTGCGCGAACGCCTGTCGTCCGCCGACGGCACGCCGCCGAACTTCGACTACGAGCTGCTTCTCACCTACGCCAAGAACCGCTTGAGCGCGGCTCTGGCACTGCCGCTGTTTGCCCTGATAGTCGGCGCGATCTCGCTGCTGTGGATGCAACCCGGCATTATCGGCGGCTGGCTGGCCTTCACCCTGTTTGCGCATGTCCTGTTGCTGATGGCGTGTCGCCGGTTCGAGCGCGAGGCGACGCCCGATGCCGGGCTTGCCGGCTGGCGCCGCCAGATGATCCTGGGCGACCTGCTCTACGGCCTGTGCTGGGCCGGGTTCTTTCTGCTGCAATCGACCGCGCCCGGTCATGACGGCTCGGAAATCTTCCAGTTCGCCACAATGCTGATCGTGATCGCGATGCTGACGATGCTGTCGGCGAGCATCCCCCGGGCGCTGCTTGCCGGCACGCTGCCGATCACGATTGCCATCGTGGTGTCGTTCCTCAGCGAGCAGAGCGCGATCCACTACGCGATGATGGCCATGGCCGTCGGCGCGCAATGCTTCTTCGTCATGCTCGGCAACCAGCTTCACGTTTCCACGGTGACGATGCTCGCCTTCCGCGCCGAGAAGGACCACCTGATCTCCGAGCTCGAGCAGGCCAAGGCGATTTCCGACGAGGCCCGGCGCCGGGCAGAAGAAGCCAACCTCGCCAAGTCGCGCTTCCTCGCGACGATGAGCCATGAGCTGCGCACGCCGCTCAACGCCATCCTCGGGTTCTCCGAGGTGATGAAAAGCCAGTTGCTCGGCCCGATCGAGAACCAGACCTATTGCGAGTATGCCGGCGACATTCACAGCTCCGGCCAGCATCTGCTCAACCTGATCAACGAGATCCTCGACCTGTCGCGCATCGAGGCCGGCCGCTATGAACTCACCGAGGAGGCGGTGCCGCTTGCAACGCTGATCGACGAATGCAAGCACATGATGGCGATCCGCGCGCGCAAGAAGAACATCACCATCACCGAGGTGCTGGAGGCAAACCTGCCGAAGCTGTGGGTCGACGAACGCGCCGTGCGGCAGGTGGTGCTCAACCTGGTCTCGAACGCGGTCAAATTCACCCCTGCAGGCGGCGAAGTCACCATCAAGGCCGGCTGGACCGCCGGCGGCGGCCAGTACATCTCGATCCGCGACAACGGCCCCGGCATTCCCGAGGACGAGATCCCGCTGGTGATGCAGGCCTTCGGTCAGGGCGCGATCGCCATCAAGAGCGCGGAGGACGGCACCGGTCTCGGCCTGCCGATCGTCCAGGCGCTGGTGCAGATGCACGGCGGCAAATTCGAACTCAAGTCCAAGTTGCGCGAAGGCACCGAGGCACTGGTCACCTTCCCCTCCAGCCGGGTGCTGGAAGCGATGCCTGCGCTGGAGGAAACCGGCCTTTCGGTCCCAGCATCGCGCCGCGCCTCCAGCCGGAAGATCGTGCGCAAGGCCTCCTGACCTCCCAGAAAGCCCGCGCTGCGCCTTATTCCGCGCCCTTGCCCGACACGCCCGCATCCGCGAAAGTCGCCATGCTGTCGTGCACCTGCGCGGCAGCCTTGACGATCCCCGCCGCAAGCGCGGCACCTGTCCCCTCGCCCAACCGCATTCCCATGTCGAGCAGCGGCGTCTTGTCCATTTCCGCAAGCGCGCGCGGATGCGCCGGCTCAGCCGACACATGGCCGAACAGGCAATGGTCGAGCGCGTCGGGACGCATCTTGTAAAGCACAGCGACAGCGGCGGTGGCGACAAAGCCGTCGACGATCACGGGAATGCGCTGCAGGCGCGCCGCGATCACCGCACCGGCCATCGCGGCGATCTCCCGGCCGCCGACGCGGCGCAGCACTTCCAGCGGATCCTTGACGTCGCCGATCCGCGCGACCGCGGCCGCAACGGCGGCGCGTTTGCGCTCCATGCCATCGCTGTCGACACCCGTGCCCGGTCCGACCCACTCCTTCGGATCGCCGCCGAACAGGGCGGCAAGAACGGCAGCGGCGACCGTGGTGTTGGCGATGCCCATTTCGCCCAGGCACAGCAGGTCCGCGCCCCCGGCAACAGCCTCCATGCCGAACGCCATCGTCGCCGCGCAATTCGCCTCGTCGAAGGCGTCTTCCTCGGTAATATCCGGGGTGGGCATGTCGAGAGCGAGATCGAACACCTTCAGCCCCAGGTCATGGGCGATGCAGATCTGATTGATCGCCGCGCCGCCGGCGGCGAAATTCTCCACCATCTGGCGCGTCACGGCCGGCGGATAGGCCGAAACGCCCTTTGCCGCGACGCCATGATTTGCCGCGAAGATCGCCACCATCGGCCGGGTGATCTTCGGCCGGCTCTTGCCGCTCCAGCCCGCGAGCCACTCGACGATCTCTTCCATGCGGCCGAGAGACCCGGCCGGCTTGGTCAGATTGCCCTCGCGCGCCCGAACGTCCGCGACCGCCTCGGCGTCGGGACCGGGCATCTGGGCGACCAGATTTCGGATGTCGTCAAAGGGCAATGCGGATGCGGAAGAGGTCATGCAGGAGACTCCGGATGGGACAGACGAACCCGCCTTGGCGCCGGGCGGGCGCCGATCTATAAACCGTCAAGCGACGTGCCGCAAAGCCGGATCGAAGGACCTCATGCCAAGCCCAGACGACCGACTTGCAACCGCCGCGATCTGGACACCGGGCCGGCTTGTCGCGGATATCGCCGCGACGCTGCGGTTTTTCTCGCGCCTGCCGGTTCCGCGGATCAATTCCCATGACGATCCGGCCGCGCTTCCGGACTTTCGCCGTGCCGCCGCCGTCACGCCGCTGAGCGGCCTCGCCATAGCGCTTCCCGGTGTTGCGGTCTTCCTGCTGGCGTCACTGACGGCGCTGCCGCCCGCCGTTGCCGTCCTTCTCGGCCTGTCGGTGAACATTGCCCTCACGGGCGCGCTGCATGAAGACGGCCTTGCCGATGTCGCCGACGGGTTCTTTGGCGCCGGCACGCCGGAACGGCGGCTGGAGATCATGAAGGACAGCCGGATCGGCGCCTTCGGGACGCTCGCGCTGATCCTGACCCTTGCCCTGAAGGCCGCGCTCCTGGCAACGCTCGCGGCGCGCTTTGGCGCAGGCGGCGCCGCCCTTGGCTGGCTCGCGGTGGAAAGCGGATCGCGCGTCGCGCTGGTCGGCGTCTGGCGCGCGCTTCCCGCGGCGCGACCCGGCGGGCTATCCGCCCTTTGCGGCGCGCCGACGCGCCGCGCCTTCGTCTGCGCGCTGGTGCTCGCCGGTCCGGTCTACGCCGTCTGCATTGCGACCTATTCTCCCGCAGCACTCCTGCTCGCGGCACTGGGCCAGGGGCTGGCCGGATATGGCGTGGCGCGGATCGCCATGTCCAAGATCGGGGGACAGACCGGGGACGTGCTCGGCGCGACACAGCAGCTCGCCTGTCTTGCCGGATTGACGGGGTTATGCATCCTCGTTTGACTGCGATGCGGGAACCTGTCCAACTTGCGACGCCGGGAGACCCCGGGGGTTATTCCAAACGAAAAGACATGCCGCGATGACCGGATGCCGACTGACGATCCATGCAAACACGCCGGGCGGCTCTGCGCGCGCGGTGGTGCTGCTGTTGAGCCTCATGGTTCTGCTCGCGGGATGCGGCACAAGGCCGGACGCCGGCATTCTGGAGGTCTCGCAACAGGTTGCGAGCAATACGACCCCTCATACGATCCTGGTCGCGACAACGCGCGAACCGGACACGAGGCCGGGCACTCTGTTCGGACGCGAGCGGTCGACGGGGCTCAACTTCGCGGAAGCCACCGTGTCCGTCCCTCCGACGCATGAAGCCGGCAAGATCGAATGGCCGTCTACGCCGCCGGGAAACCCGGAGACGGACTTCACCGTCAGGGCAACGCAGCGGCTTGACGACGACGGCTTCCGCGCGGCCCTGAACGCCGAACTCGCCAGGCGCCCCAAGGGCAAGCGGGAGGTCTTCGTTTTCATCCACGGCTACAACACGCGCTTTCCGGAAGCGCTTTACCGGATGGTGCAGCTGAAGCACGATTCCGGCCTGCCGCATGTCGCGGTGCTCTTCACCTGGGCCTCGGGCGGCAATGTCACCGACTATCTCTATGATTCCAACAGCGCCACCATCGCGCGCGACGGTCTGGAGCGAACCCTGCGCATGCTTGCCGGCTCGAACGCCGAAAAGGTCAATGTGCTCGCCCATTCGATGGGCAACTGGGTTCTGACCGAAACCCTTCGCCAGATCCGGATCTCCGGCCGCCCTCTTCCCGAACGCAAGATCGGCGTGATCGCCATGGCGGCACCCGACCTCGATATCGACGTGTTCAAGGCGCAGATGCGGCGTGCCGGCAAGCCGAAGAAGCCGTTCATCATCCTGGTGTCGCGCGACGACCGGGCCCTGCGCGCGTCGAGCCTGATCGCCGGCGGCAAGCAGCGCCTCGGCGCCTACGAGGATGAAGAGGAACTGGCCGAGCTTGGCGCCATCGTCATCGACCTGACCGACATCGCCGGGACGGATGCGGCCAACCACGGCAAGTTCGCGGAGATCGCCCAGGCCGCGCCGGAACTGCGCTCGGCGCTGCAGTCGCTGGAACTCAGGCCGCAGGTGTCGACCACGGAAACCACGGTCGATGCCGTCGGCAATACGGCCAAGGCGGCCATCACTTTCCCGCTCAAGATCCTGACCGCTCCGCTGACGGCCTTGTCCAATCGCCAATAGTGCCCACATCGAAGGAAAGACGCGCGCGCCGCGCCACCTTTCCAGGGGCGCCGCCATGCGCCCTCGCCCAGGACCCGATTGCCTATGACCGCTCCGATCGACAGCCCCTGCATCAAGCTCTGCCGCATCGATACGGCCACCCGCCTGTGCGTCGGATGCCTGCGCACGCTTGAGGAGATCGCCGGCTGGGGCCGATTGACGCCGGAGGAACGGCGCCAGGTCATGGCTGCCCTTCCGGCACGCGGATCTCTCCTGACGGAGGCTGGCTGATGTTTCGCGGCGGTTTTGCCGGAACCCTGGTGCTGGTGGTTCTGGGCATCATCATCTTCGCGGCCATCCTGGCCTTTCTGACCGGCACCGACATGCCGGGCGACGGCTCCATGTTTTCAACCACCGGCCCGCGGATCGTCGCGCTAATCGCAATTCTTATCGTCATCGCCGGGCCGATGCTTGCAGCGCCGCGCCAGATCCCGGCCTTGTTGCGCGGGCTCGTGCTGTGGACGCTGTTCGGCCTCGTGCTCGTTGGCGGCTACGCCTACCGAGCGGAACTGGAAGACGCCGGACGCCGGATTATGGGGACGTTGTGGCCGGGAACGGCCATTGAGGATCGCGCGGGAACGATCACGGTCGTGCGCGACCGAAGCCGGCAATATCGCATCAAGGCCCGGGTGAACAATGCTTCGGTCGATTTCGTGTTCGACACTGGCGCGTCGGCCGTCACGCTGACGCAGGACGACGCCCGCGCGGCGGGCATCGATCCGTCGACCCTGAGCTACACCGTGCCTGTTTCAACAGCCAACGGACAGTCGACCTTCGCCTTGACCACGCTGGACGAGCTGCGGATCGGCAGTCTTCGTCTCGACGATGTGCGCGCCTTCGTGGCGCGGCCGGATGTGCTAGAAACCAGCCTGCTCGGCCTCTCGGCCCTCGACCGGCTGAAAGGGTGGCGGGTCGAGGGCGACCGGCTCATTCTCGAGCCGTGACACGTCCGACCCGCCGTCTGATCAGCCCCAGAGGCTCCAGGCGAAGCGGGCCGCCACCAGCAGCAGGAACAGGCCGAAGAAGACCTCGAGCTGCCGTTTCGGCAGGGCGTGAGCAATCTTGACGCCAAAGGGGGCGGCAAAGGTCGTGATCGGAATGATCAGCGCCACGCCCAGCAGGTTGACGTAGCCGAGAGAGAACGCCGGCAGGTCGGGATTTCCCCAGCCGGCCCAGATCATCCCGACAACGCCCGGAATGGAAATCAGCACGCCGGTGCCGGCGGAGGTTGCCACCGCCTGGTGGATCGGACGGCCATAGAGCGTCATGAAGGTGTTGTTCATCACGCCGCCGCCGATCCCCATCAAGGTGGAGAAGAAGCCGATCAGCGCGCCGCACACCGCGCGCAGCGGGTTGCCTGGAATATCCGCCCCCAGCCGCCAGCTCTCGCGATTGAACAGCATGCGCAGGCCGACGACGACGGCGATGCCGGCGAAGATCGCCTTCAGGCCGTCGCCGGACACATAGGCGGCCACAAGGCTCGCCACGATCACGCCGGCGGGCACCGGGATCAGCCAGCTCTTCAGAAGCTCCAGATCGGCGGCGCCACGCTTCTTGTGAGCCGCGAAGGACCGCAGCGAGGTGGGGACGATGATGCCGAGCGACGTTGCGACGGACACATGCATGCGCACGGATTCGTCGACGCCCAGCCAGGTGAGAAACTCAAACAGGACCGGAACGAGGACCGCTCCGCCACCGATGCCGAAGACACCGGCAAGAAGTCCGGCCACGGCGCCGGACGCGGCCAGCGCCACGACGAGCCCGATTATTTCGCCGTTGATCGACGAGAGATCCATGAAAGCCCCCAAGAACTGCGGGAAGAGGAAGCGGGAGTTGGGGCGGTTCGCCTAGCGCCCGCCCGTCCCTGTCATTTCTAACTGACCCAGACCGGCGGCTTTGTCCAGTGTCGCCTCGCCAATCTCGGCAAGTGCCGTGTCCAGAACCTCGACGCCGGCGCCGGGACGAACCGCATCCACAGTCAGCCGCCGTCGCCAGGCCCGTGCGCCTGGAACGCCGTGGTAAAGCCCGAGCATGTGGCGCAGGAGCTGGTTCACCCTTGCGCCCTCCTTGAGGCGCTCGACGATGAAGGGCCGGAAGCGCTCGACGGCCTCGACCCGGCTCGCGACCGGGTCAGGCGAACCGTAAAAGCGGCTGTCGACGCCGGCCAGCAGCCAGGGATCGTGATAGGCGGCGCGCCCGAGCATGACCCCGTCGACATGCGGCAGCTGCGCGGACGCCTCCTCCAGCGACCCGATGCCGCCGTTGATGCCGATAAAGAGATCGGGAAACCGGCGCTTCAACCGGTACACGCGGTCATAGTCGAGCGGCGGTATGTCGCGGTTTTCCTTCGGCGACAACCCCTTGAGCCAGGCCTTGCGGGCATGCACCCAAAGACCGTCGACGCCGCTGGCGACAACGGCGTCGGCCAGCGCATCGAGGGCGACCTCCGGATCCTGATCGTCGACGCCGATCCGGCATTTCACCGTAACCGGGATGCGCACCACCGCCTTCATCGCCGAAACGCATTCGGCGACAAGCTCCGGTTCGCGCATCAGGCAGGCGCCAAACCGTCCCGACTGGACGCGGTCGGACGGGCAGCCAACATTCAGGTTGACCTCGTCATAGCCGAAGTCCTCGACGATGCGCGCGGCCTCGGCAAGCTGAGCCGGATCTGACCCGCCGAGCTGGCAGGCAACCGGATGCTCCAGATCGCGAAACCCCAAGAGCCGCTGGCGATCTCCGTGCACGACCGCTGCCGAAGCAACCATTTCCGTATAGAGCAGCGCATGCCGCGAAAGCGTGCGGTGGAACGCCCGGCAATTGGGGTCGGTCCACTCCATCATCGGGGCCACGGCAAATCTGGCGTATTGGCTCATCTGCATGTTTGCATGTCTTCAGACCGTTGGCGGCTTCGCATCCGGGGCGGCGTGCGACCACCCCTTCTCCAGCGTCCGCGACGCCGCATTTCAGATGGTCCGGCGCTTGCCTGCCCTGCGCTGTCGCAAAAAGGCGGGCATCGCGCTGGCACGGTCAATGACCAGCCACTTTGCGGACGGCCTTCATATAGACGACTGTGCCGCGAAGGGAAACCGCCACGTCCGCGCAGGCGAAAGCGCGTGTCGGAGCAGACGCGGACGCCGAAGCGCTCACAACGGCCAAAACACCAGCAAGAGCGGAATGCTGACAACCACGACCAGCACCTCGAGCGGCAGGCCCATCCTCCAGTAGTCGCCGAAGCGGAACCCGCCGGGCCCCAGGATCAGGGTGTTGTTCTGGTGTCCGATCGGCGTCAGGAAGGCGCAGGAGGCCCCGATCGCGACCGCCATCAGGAAACTGTCGGGACTGACGCCCAATGTGGCGGCTATGCCGAGCGCGATCGGACAGAGCACGGCGGCGGTGGCCGCATTGTTCATCACGTCTGACAAGAACATCGTCGTGATCAACACTACCACCAGCGCGGCAACGGGGTTGCCCTGGGCAATCGTGTCGACAAGGAACCGGGCGAGCAGATCAGCGGCCCCCGTGCTCTGCATCGCGCCGGCAACCGGGATCAGCGCCGCGAGCAGGACGATCACCGGCCAGTCGATGGCGGTATAGACCTGCTGCAACGGCACCGTGCGCAGCACCATGGAGGCCAGGACGCCGAGCGCAAAGGCTGCGGCCGCGGGCAGCACGCCCAGGGTCACCACGCCGATCGCCGCCAGCATGATCACGCCGGCGATGATCGCCAGACGCTTGTCGGGAATGCGCAGTTCGCGCTCGCCGAGCGGCACGCAGCCGGTCTCGTTGACGAACCCGGTGACCGCATCCGCCGCGCCCTGCACCAGCAGCAGATCGCCGGACCGCAGCTTGACCGTGCGCAGCCTGGCGCGCGGCGGATGACCCTCGCGCGCGACCGCCAGCAGATTGAGCCCGTAGCGGGTGCGAAGAAACAGATCGCTGGCCGACTGGCCGACGATCGTCGACCCGGGCAGGACGGCGAGTTCACGCAGCAAGATTTCATTGTTGCGATCACGCTCCTGACGCTCGTCCTCGTCCTTCTCCCCGGACTTGGAGCTGCCGTCCTCGTCGCCGGCCGTCTCGTCCGTGCGGGCGGCATCCTCGTCGCCCTCTTCTTCATCATCCCGGTCGAGCGACATATCGAAGACGGACAGGGCCTCGGCCAGCGCATCGACATCGGCTTCGAGCACCAGAATGTCGTTCGCGCGGATATGGCGCCCGCCGTGCGGCGCGGTCAGGCGGACCTCGTTGCGCACCAGACCGACGACCTGCGCTTCGCTGTCCTCGATCTTGCGCTCGAAGGCGCGCAGGGTCATTCCGACCGCCTTGCTGTTTTCCGGAACATGCAGCTCCGTGAAATAGGCTCCCGTCTCGAAGCCCTCCCCGGCCGCGGACTTGCGTGACGGCACCAGCCGCCAGCCGACGATGGCGACGAAGAGAACGCCGGCCACCGCAACGGCAAGGCCCACGGGTGCGAAATCGAAGATGGCGAAATGCCCCGGACCGACCTCGGCCCTGAACCCGGACACGATGAGGTTGGGCGGCGTGCCGATGAGCGTGGTCATGCCGCCGAGGATGGTGCCGAAGGCCAGCGGCATGAGCACCTGACCGGGCGCCAGGTCGAGCCGGTCGGAGAGCTGCACCGCGATCGGCATCAGCAGCGCCATCGCCCCGACGTTGTTCATGAAACCGGACAGCGCCGCGCCGAGGCCCATCAGCGCCATCATGCTCGTCATCCGCCCGGCATTGCGCGGGAGCACGCTGCGCGCCAGCCAGTCCACCGCACCCGTGTTCTGAAGGCCACGGCTGAGCACCAGCACGCTTGCCACCGTGATCACGGCCGGGTGCCCGAAGCCGGCGAAAGCGTCCTCGGCCGGGACCAGTCCGGCGACCACACAGGCCATCAGCGCCGCCAGCGCCACAACGTCGTGGCGATAACGCCCCCAGAGGAAAAGGCCCATCGAGCCGGCGAGGATCAGGAAGATCAGCAGTTGAGGGGTCGTCATCAAAACGGCCTTCGAAGCTTCGCCGCCGGCGATGGCGCTTGAACGGAAAACAGCGGTCGCCCGGAAAAGCTTCCCTTGTCCCTCTTTACCCGCGGGCGGGACCGCCTCCGGCCGCACGCCGGCGTGTTGGTGGCTTTGGCATGACTGTCTATCGGGCTCGCGGCGCGCGCGCGATCAGATTCTGAGCAGGCGCCCCCTCACCCGCGCAACCGTCAAACCGCCTGGAGCGTGAAATCCGGCGAGCCCGTCCAGGAGAGCGTCCAGCTCGCGCCGGGACGCACGTTCTGGATGATCCCGGGATCGAAGGCGACGAAACACCGGCCGCCCTTGTGCCGGACGGAGGGATAGACGAGGCCCCGGTACCCGTGCCGGCGCAGATCGGCGGCAAGCGCCTGCCCGGCCGGATAGCCCACCAAGGGATCGGGATCGAGGGCCGCATGCTCCAGTCCGTGGAGATCGGGGAAATCGCCGATGAAGTCCGCGAGCAGTTCAACATAGCGGGCCTCGTCGTGATACCGGCCGATAAACCCGAGTTCGCGCGTGCGGTGGAAGCCGACTTCCTGCACGCTCGTCAAAAGGTCCCAGGAACAATACCATGCGCCGCGCTCCCCGCCGTTGAAGCGGTTGCCGTCGGCCCGGGTGTAGGTGAAGGCCGCGTTGATGTGGCTTTCGCCATAAAGACCGAGATCGTGCGCGCGGCGGGCAAAGGCCAGTTCCCGACGGTCGAGCGCGGGGCTGCCCTCCCGTTCCGCGATCAGGCGCGCGCTGGTCTCGCCTTCCAACTCAGCCAGGATCGCCGCCTCCTCGTCGGTATCGACCAGCCCGCGCAGCACCGGAGGCTTGTGGTGGGTTTCGGAGATCAGCCGGACCAATGCGCGATCGTTGAGAGACGTGATCCTCACACGCCACCCCGCAGCGCATCGACATAGGTGCGCACGCGCAGGATCTTGGGCAGCCCGCCGGCAATCATTGCATCGACGGGACGTCGGCCATCGAACTCGGGTCCGGCGTTCGCAAGCTTGACCCAGTCGCGCGAAATCGGCTCGCTGAAATAGAGTTCCAGCGACTTGTACAGACCAACAAGCGCCCCCAGACGCAGCATCTGGTCGCGCGTCAGGTCGCCCGCATAATCGGGCTTCTTCGCACGCTTCCAGGTGGAATCGGACATGTCGGCCAAAGCCGCCGCCTCGCGCAAGGTCAACGACCACGCATCGGCGATCCGGGAAAACGCCTTGAGCGCCACGGCCTGCCGGTCGGGAGCGGCACGCTCCATCACGAGACTTTCCATTCGGCACCCTCCTGAGATCGCCTCAAGATAAGATCATATGATCTTAAAAGCAAGTTCATATGACCCAAACTCAACGACAGGGTCGCATTCGGTCCGAAAACCGCCGGGATCGTCTCGATGCAATGTCCGGGAGAGCCCTGCCCCCTAGGCCGCTGTCGCCTTCACCCGCGCAGCGGGGACAATCCAGTTGGCAAGATCCTCCAGATTCGGCGCAAGCTCGACTGCAAGCCCCCCGGAAAATTGCACAAATGCGTCGGCGTTCAGACGATTGAGGCCGACCAACACCGGAATGTCGGCCGAAAGCGCCTCGGCGATGGCGGTTCGAAACCCGCGTCCCTCCGCCTCGTGCTTGCCGAACTTGTTGACGATCAGGCAGTCCGCACCCTCGGCGAGCCGGGCCTCGACGAGTCCCACAGCCCGTTCCAGCGCGGCCGGATCGAGCCGGCATCCCCTCGCCTCCCGCCCCAGGCTTTGCGAGATGCGGATCGCGGGACCGTCGGGCAGGACCTTGACGTCCATGTCGCAGGGTCCGGCGTCGTCGCGCTCGGCGTTGATCTGCACCACGCCGGTCGCACGGATCCCGTGCTGCAGCAGACGACGCGAAAGACCGTGGAGCAGCAGGTCGGTATCGCCGCGTCCGGGGGCCATCGTATAGGCAATCTTCATGGTGTGTCTCCTCACACGCAGGCAAACGGCTGGAATTCGACCAATGCGCCTTCCGGCAGCACATCCGTTTCGGCCGGCAGGAACATCAGGCCATGTGCCGTCGGCAAGCCGCCGACACGCGCGGAATGGGTGGCATTCTGGAAGGTCACGACCTCGCGCCCTACGGCGTCGAACCCGACAATCGTCACCGGCCGGATCTCGCATCTCCCTGCCTTGCGGCGAATGCCATGGGCGGTCACGACGTGGCGCCGGCGGGGCCCTGAGACGGATTGACCGCAAAGCCGCCGCAGCACCGCCATCCCGAAGAGTTGCCAGGTGACGAAGGCCGCGAGCGGATTGCCCGGCAGACCGAGCCAGAGGGCGGAACCGAGACGACCGAACGCCACCGGCTTTCCGGGCTTGATGGCGACGCCGGCAAAGCGGATATCGGCCTCCAGCTCACCAAGGGCCGCGCGGACATGATCCTCCTCGCCAACCGAGAGGCCGCCGGAGGTCACGACAAGATCCGCGACACCGGCCATCCTGGCCAGCTGCAGCTTGAGACCGTCGCGACAGTCGGCGGAATGCTCCACGGCAACAAGCTCGACGGACGGACGTGCCAACTCGGCGCACAGCATCGGGGTATTGGTGTCCCAGATCTGCGCCGCCGAGCGCGTCGCACCCGCCGTTCGGATCTCGTCCCCGGTGACAAGCAGCGCGACGCGGATCCGCCTGCAAACCCGGACGTCGCCGGCGCCCGCCGCTGCGCAAGCGGCAATTTCGCGGGATCCAAGCGTATGGCCGGCGTCGACCACGGTTTCACCCGCCGCCATCTCGCTGCCCGCGCGGCGGATGTTCGCGCCGATGTCGGGTCGCCGGTCGATGCGCACCCGGTCCGCGAGACGCTGCACCTGCTCCTGCATGACGACCGTATCCGCCCCTTCGGGCACGGGCGCGCCGGTGAAGATCCGGGCCGCTGCGCCGGTTGCGAGGGGCCCACCCGCGTTTTGTCCCGCCGGCACGCGCGCCGACACGGCGAACGTCCAGGGTCCGTCTCCGGCCAAACCGGCCGCGTCGATCGCATAGCCATCCATTGCCGCATTGTCGAACGGCGGCATCGCCGCTTGGGCGAAAACCGGCTCGCCCAAGGTCCGGCCGAATGCCTCGCCAAGACCAAGGCGCTCCGTCTCTCCGACCGGCGCTGCGACGTCCGAGATCCGGCGCAGTGCCTCATCGAGACTGATGAGGGAGCTGGCGTGTTCCGGCGCGTCGCATCCGCAACCGTCCGGCATGTGCTTGAGCAGGACCGTCATTCCACCGTCTCCTTCAGGAAATGTCCGGGTCCGACCGTGCAATCGAGATCGCGCAATCGGCCGTCCTTCAGTCCGTAGATCAGGCCGTGGATGCGCAGGTTCGTGCGACGCTTCCACGCCTTCTGGATGATCGGGGTTTCGGCGACCCGTCGAACGCCCTCGATCACGTTCAGTTCGGCCAGCCGGTCGCGCCGCGCGTCGATGTCCGCGCATTTGGCGAGATCCAGTGCATATGCGCGCGCGAGACGCCGGACCGGTTCCAGCCAGTGGTCGGCCAGCCCGTGTGGCATGTCCTCGGTCGCCGCCTTCACGCCGCCGCATCCGTAGTGCCCGCAAACGATGATCTCGCGCACCTTCAGCGCATCGACGGCGAATTCCAGCGCCGACAGGAGGTTCATGTCGGAGGAATGAACGACATTCGCCACATTGCGATGGACGAAGACTTCGCCCGGATCGAGCCCGGCGACGACATTTGCCGGCACCCGGCTGTCGGAACAGCCGATCCAGAAGAATTCCGGCGTTTGCTGCGACGCAAGCCGCAGGAAATACCCCGGGTCCTCGGCCCTGCGCGCCTGCGACCAGACGGTGTTTCGCTCCAGCAGATCAGCCAGCATGTGTCGTCTCCGTCGGTCGGCCAAGCCCGCGGCGCTGTCTCATCCGCAAGGAAAGGGTGTGCAGGTCGCTGTCGGTCAGGCGCAGTCTTGCAAACGGAAGGATGATCGCGTTCTCGAAGATCAGATGGTTCCTGGTGTGGCCGACATATGCGACCACACGCTCGCGCTCGTCCGGCGACAGGCCTTCCCCGCCGCGCTCCAGCCGCGCGAGCGCGGCTTCGACGGGCGGCGTCTGCGCATCGCTGCGCCGGTGGTCGCCGACAAGTCGGTCGATGGCCTTCCCGATCTCGTCCGGCGGTTCGCACCGGCGCCTGAGCAGCGGAAACAGATCCTGTTCCTCGTCTTCCAGGTGAAGGGGAAGTTCGTCCCTCAAGAAACCGAGAACATGGGTCACCTCAAACGACCGCGGCACATCAGCAGTGGCGATCCTTTCGAGCATGGCGCAGATCTCCCGTTCACGCAGATGGTCCTCGTGGAAAAAGGCCAGCGGGTCACTCAACAGGTCCGGATCGGTTGGCCGCAGACAATCGCTCCGCCGCCCGGTGTCTGCATGGCTGCGCATCGGACCCTCCTTTCCCGCTAGACCGGGCGCAGGTCGCACCCGGTGATTTCGGCGGAGGCGACCAGAGCGTTGACGAAGGCGCGGGCTTCTCGCGCCCAAGCGGCCTTCTCCATCGCCGCCGATATCTTGTCGCGCACCGCCTCGAACGGCAGCGTGGCCCCCGGTGCGACCGCATCCATGCGGATGACGTGCCAGCCGTGGCGCGTCGCAACCGGCTCGGGCGTGATATCGCCCTCCGATAGCCGGCGCAGCGCGGCCTCGAACTCCGGCACCGTATCGCCGGGACCGAGCTGGCCTAGCGCCCCGCCCGAGCTCCCGGATCCGCAATCGCTGTGGTTTGCCGCCAACCGGGAGAACCCCGCCGGGTCGGCGAGCGCCTGCCGCGTCAGATCGAGCGCCCTCGCTTTGGCCGCTTCGGCCTGCGCCGTATCGGCGTGATCGCATGCGGCAAGAAGATGCGAGACCTCCCAGAGCGGCGGTGCACGAAACCGCTCGGGATCGCGTGCCCACTCGGCGCGGATTTCCGCCTCTGTCGGAGCCTCGATCTCGACGGCGATTTCCAGAAGCGCCCGCACGAGCGCTTCCTCCTCGGTCTCGAACCGACCGGGTCCGACTTCCACCGGCTCGGCTTCAAGGCCGCGGCCCCGCGCGTCCTCAAGCAGGAGCGTGCGCAGGACGACGGCATTTGCGGCCTTCTTCCATGCCAGGCCGGGCTTGCCCCGGGGCGCCTCGTGGTTTTGCGCTTCGGCGGCGATGGTCCGGCTGTCGATCACCTGTCCGTTGACGCAGACCGTGGTTTCGATCGCCGACGGCGCCGTGGCCTCGCCGGCGACCGTTTGTCCGTTGACGGAAAAGACGGTTCTTGGATTGGCACTCATGGCGGTCACTCCGCTGGCGTGGAACGCGTGGAGCGCGGCGGCAGAGGGGTCTGCCGGCGCGAACGGACGATCTGGTATCCCGGCCGGGCCAGCAGGTAACGCACAGGCGCGGCGAAGCCGGAGAAGATGTGCACCAGCCGCGTGAACGGAAACAGGATGGTGATCAGGAGGCCGAGGAAGATGTGGGTCTTGTAGAGCCAGTGCACGTCGACGACCATCGCCCAGGCATTCAGGTTGAGCATCACCACGCTCTGCGACCAGGTCATGAAGCGAACCATCTCGGATCCGTCCATGTGCTGAAGCGTCAGGAAGATCGTGCCAAGGCCGATGAAGAGCTGCAGCCAGATCAGGACCAGAATGCCGATGTCGGCAAAGCTGGTGGTCTGCCAGATCCGCGGATCGGTGACCCGGCGGTGGATCAGCATCGATGCGCCGATAAGCGCGAACACGCCCGCGACGCCGCCGACCAGAACCGCCAGCCATTGCTTCAGCGCATAGGGCACGCCCAGCGCATCCAGCACCCAGATCGGCGTGAACAACCCGACGAGATGACCGAAAAAGACGACGATGATGCCGACGTGGAAAAGGACCGATCCCCAGAACAGCTGCTTTTGCCGCAGGAGCTGGCTGGACGACGATTTCCAGGTAAAGGGATCGCGTTCATAGCGCGCGATGGAGCCGACAATCAGCACGGTCAGCGCGACATAGGGCATGATCCCGAAGATGAAGTAGTCGATATCGTAGCTTTCAAACATGTCCGTGATCTCCCTATTGGCCGGCGTGCCGCTGCGCCGGGTCGACCGGCATGTCCATGCGCGAAAGCATGTCGCGCACCTGCGGGCATCCCGCATTGGGGTCGGGACCGAAACGCACTTCGCTCTCCTCCCAGACCTCGTCCAACGCCTCCAGATCGTTCGGATCGACGTCGGGCTGGTCCAGGAGCTCCGCGACGGCGGCTCGGTTGACGCTGTCTCCGCTCAATTGCAGAAGTACGGTGAAGACGGCGGCATAGGCGCTTTCCCGCCGCAAGAGCCGTTGGTTCAACGCCGCCAGGATGTGCGCGGCATCGGCAAGCGTCGCCCGCGCCTCCGTGAACGGCCGCGTTGCCAGGAACTCCAGCAGAACCGGAAGATGATCTGGGAGTTCGCAGGTCGCGGGATCGAAGCCCCCGTCCCGGTAGGTCTCCAACAGGCTGACCATCGCCCCGCCCCTGTCCCGGCTTTCGCCGTGGACATGTTCGAACAGGTTGAGCGAGAGGGTGCGCGACCGGTCGAAAAGGCTGACATACCGCTCCTCAAGCTCGTAGATGTCGCGGCCGGCAAGTTCCTCCACGAGAGGACGCAGGTCCCGACGTGCCGCAGCGGTCAGACGCGTGTCCGATGCCAGCACGGCGCCGATCTCCGGCATGGCCTGCTGCAATCCGCGCGTCGGATAGCTGAGGACAAGCGAGAGGGCCTTCAGGGTGCGGTCCATCACATCACCTCCTTCGGCATTTTCAGGGGCTTCTTGGCGCCGCCGAACAGCGACCCCTTGGAGACGCCGGTGGAACAGCCATTGCCATCGGTGAACCCGCAGCCACCCTTGAGGTCGTAGGCATCCTCGACCTGTTCGCGGTGGGTGGTCGGGATCACGAAGCGATCCTCGTAGTCCGCAAGAGCCATGATCTTGTACATGTCCTCGATCATGGCACCCGTCAGACCGACACGTGCGGCGACCGCCTCGTCGTTGACGCCGTCCACCGTCTTGGCGCGCATGTAGGAGCGCATCGCAAGCATGCGTTCCAGGGCGGTTGCCACCGGAGCCTCGTCGCCTGCGGTGAGCATGTTGGCGAGATACCGCAAGGGGATGCGCAGGTTGCGGACATCCGGCATGTCGCCGTCCATGCCGATGGCACCCGCCTCTGCCGCATTCTGGATCGGGCTGAGCGGGGGCACGTACCAGACCATCGGCAGCGTCCGGTATTCGGGATGCAGCGGAAAGGCCACCTTCCACTCCATCGCCATCTTCCAGATCGGGCTTTCCTGCGCGGCCTTGATCCAGTCTTCCGGAATCCCGTCGGCCCGCGCGGCCTCGATCACCGCCGGATCGTTCGGATCGAGAAAGACGCCGAGCTGGGCATCGTAGAGATCGGTCGTGTCCTCGGCGTTCGCCGCTTCCTCGATCTTGTCGGCGTCATAGAGCATGACGCCGAGGTAGCGGATCCTCCCGACGCAGGTCTCAGAACAGACCGTCGGATTGCCGCTCTCGATGCGCGGATAGCACAGCGTGCACTTCTCCGACTTGCCGGTGGACCAGTTGTAATAGACCTTCTTGTAGGGACAGCCCGAGACGCACATGCGCCAGCCACGGCACTTCTCCTGATCGATCAGGACGATGCCGTCTTCCTCGCGCTTGTAGATCGCCCCCGAGGGACACGACGAGACGCAGGTCGGATTGAGGCAGTGCTCGCACAGGCGGGGGAGATACATCATGAAGGTGTTCTCGTATTCCCCGTAGATCTCCTTCTGGATGCCCTCGAAATTGTAGTCCTGCGAGCGCTTGGAGAATTCGCCGCCCAGGATCTCCTCCCAGTTCGGCCCCTTCTCGATCTTTTCGATCCGCTCGCCGGTGATCCTGGAGCGCGGACGCGCGGTCGGGAAGGCCTCCATCTCCGGGGCCGATTTCAGGTGGTCGTAGTCGAAGTCGAACGGCTCGTAGTAGTCGTCGATCTCCGGCATGTTCGGATTGGCGAAGATGTTCGCCAGGATCCGCCACTTGGAGCCCTGCCTGGGCTGGAGCTTGCCGGATTTCGTCCGCTCCCAGCCGCCTTTCCAGCGCGCCTGGTTTTCCCAGTCGGTCGGGTAGCCGGTGCCCGGCTTGGTTTCCACGTTGTTGAACCAGGCGTATTCGACGCCGTCGCGGCTGGTCCAGACGTTCTTGCAGGTGACGGAGCAGGTGTGGCACCCGATGCATTTGTCGAGGTTCAGCACCATGCCGATTTGCGCACGGATTCTCATTCTGCGGCCTCCTTCGCGGTCGCTTCGCCGTCGAGCCAGTCGACTTTCTGCATCTTGCGGACGATGACGAACTCGTCCCGGTTCGATCCGACGGTGCCGTAGTAGTTGAACCCGTAGGATTGCTGGGCGTAGCCGCCGATCATGTGGGTGGGCTTGAGCACGGCGCGCGTGACGGAGTTGTGGATCCCGCCGCGCTTGCCGGTCTTCTCCGATCCGGGCGTGTTCACGATCTTTTCCTGAGCGTGATACATGAACGTCGTGCCGTCCTTGATCCGCTGCGAGACGACGGCCCGGGCAGTCAGTGCCCCGTTGATGTTGTAGAGTTCCACCCAGTCGTTATCGACGATCCCAGCGGTCTTCGCGTCGTTCTCCGAGATCCAGATCACCGGCCCGCCGCGATTGAGCGTCAGCATCAAAAGGTTGTCGGTATAGGTGGAGTGGATGCCCCATTTCTGGTGCGGCGTGATGAAGTTCAGCACCACATGCGGCGTGCCGTCGCGCGCCTCGTCGTTGATCTCCGCTCCGACGGTCTTCAGGTCGACCGGCGGCCGGTAGGACATGAAGCCCTCCCCGAAAGCGCGCATCCACAGGTGGTCCTGATAGAGCTGCTGACGCCCTGTCAGCGTGCGCCAGGGAATAAGCTCATGCACGTTGGTGTAGCCGGCGTTGTAGCTGACCTTCTCGCTTTCGATTCCGGACCAGGTCGGCGACGAGATGATCTTGCGCGGCTGGGCCGCGATGTCGTTGAAGCGGATCTTGTTGTGATGCTCGCCATCGGCGAGATGCGTGTGCGCCCGACCGGTCGCCTTCTCCAGAGCCTGCCACGCCTTGACCGCGACCTCGCCATTGGTTTCCGGCGCCAGCATCAGGATCACCTCGCAGGCGTCGATCGCCGTTTCGATCTTCGGACGGCCGGCGGCTGGCCCCTTGGTCTGCACGCCGTTCAGGGCGGCGAGATTGTCGATCTCGTCCTGGGTGTTCCAGCTGATCCCCTTGCCGCCGTTGCCGAGCGTGTCCATGAGCGGGCCCAGCGCGACGAACCGGTCATAGATCGCGGTGTAGTCGCGTTCGACGGCGATGAAATTCGGCGCCGTCTTGCCCGGGATCAGGTCGCATTCGCCCTTGGCCCAGTCCTTGACCTGATCCTGCGCGATCTCGGCCGGCGTGTCGTGCAGGATCGGAAGCGCGACGATGTCAGTTTCCTTGCCGAGCACCTCCGGCGCGACGGCCTGGACCTTGCGGGCAATGGACTTGAAGATTTCCCAGTCGGACTTGCTCTCGTAGGCCGGATCCACCGCCGCCTGCAGCGGATGGATGAACGGATGCATGTCCGAGGTGTTCATGTCGTCCTTCTCGTACCAGCTGGCCGTCGGCAGGACGATGTCGGAGTAGACGCAGGTGGTGGACATGCGGAAGTCTATGGTCACCAGAAGGTCGAGCTTTCCGCGCGGCCCCTCCTTGTGCCATTTCGCCTCCCTGGGGAGCTGGCGCCCCTCCTCGCCCAAGTCCTTGCCCATCACCCCGTGATCGGTGCCGAGCAGGTGCTTGAGGAAATACTCGTGCCCCTTGCCCGAGGACCCCAACAGGTTCGACCGCCAGACGAACAGGTTGCGCGGCCAGTTCGCCGGATCGTCCGGATCCTGGCACGACATCTCCAGATCGCCGGACTTGAGCTGCTCGGCGACATAGGTTGCGACATCCTTGCCCGCCGCCTTGGCGGCCTTTGCGACCTCCAGCGGATTGGTCTTGAGCTGCGGGGCGGAGGGCAGCCATCCCATACGCTCGGCGCGGATGTTATAGTCGATCAGGCTCGCATCCCAGTCGCCCTCCGGTGCGGTCGGCGACAGGATTTCGGACGCGGCCAGCGTCTCGTAGCGCCACTGGTCGGTGTGCGCGTACCACGCACTGGTCGAGTTCATGTGCCGCGGCGGACGGCTCCAGTCGAGGGCGAAGGCCAGCGGCTGCCAGCCCGTCTGCGGACGCAGCTTCTCCTGGCCGACGTAATGCGCCCAGCCGCCGCCCGACTGGCCGACGCAGCCGCACATCACCAGCATGTTGATGACGCCGCGATAGTTCATGTCCATGTGGAACCAGTGGTTCATCGCAGCGCCGATGATGATCATCGACTTGCCGTTGGTCTTCTCCGCATTTCTTGCGAATTCGCGCGCGACATGGATGATCTTGTCGGCGGACACGCCGGTGATCTTCTCCGCCCAGGCCGGCGTGCCCGGCATGTCGTCGGAATAGTCGCCGGTCACCCAGTCTCCGCCCAGGCCCCGGTCGAGGCCGTAGTTGGCGCAGAACAGGTCGAACACCGTCGCGACCACGATCTCGCCGTCCGGCGTTTGCACGCGCTTGACGGGAATGTTCCGCGTCAGAACCTTCGGGTGCTTTGCGTCGGTCCGGAACTGACCGATCGCCTCGCCGCCGAAATAGGGGAAGTCGACGCCGACGACATCGTCGTGATCCTCCTCAAGGACGAGGCTGAGTTTCAGCTTCGTGTCGGCCGTGCCGGCCCGTTCCTCGAGGTTCCATTCGCCGTGTTCGCCCCAGCGGTATCCGATGGACCCGTTCGGCGCGACCAGACCGTTCGACACCTCGTCGAAGGCCACGGTCTTCCATTCCGGATTGTTAGCTTCGCCGAGCTTGCCGTCGAGATCGTCGGCACGCAGGAAGCGGCCGGGTACCATCTTGCCGTCCGTCTCGTCGAGCCGGACCAGCATCGGAAAGTCGGAGTACTTGCGACAATAGTCCTCGAAATACTCCGTCTGCCGGTCGAGATGGAATTCGCGCAGGATTACGTGGCCGAAGGCCATGGCGAGCGCTGCGTCGGTGCCCTGTTTCGCGTTCAGCCAGACGTCGCCGAATTTCGCGGCCTCGGAGTAATCGGGGCAGATCACCGCGGATTTGGTGCCCTTGTAGCGCGCCTCCGTGTAGAAATGCGCATCCGGCGTGCGCGTCTGGGGCACATTCGACCCCCACAGCAGCAGATAGCCGGCGTTGTACCAGTCCGCGCTTTCGGGAACGTCGGTCTGTTCGCCCCAGGTCATCGGGCTTGCCGGCGGCAGGTCGCAATACCAGTCGTAGAAGCTCATGCAGACGCCGCCGAGCAGGCTCAGATAGCGCGATCCGGCAGCATAGCTGACCATCGACATCGCCGGGATCGGCGAGAACCCGAAGACGCGGTCCGGGCCGTAGGTCTTGGCGGTATAGGCATTGGCGGCGGCGACGATCTCCGTCGCCTCGTCCCAGGTGGCGCGCACGAAACCGCCCTTGCCGCGTGTCTCGACATAGGAGGCGCGCAGGACCGGATCATTCTGCAGCCTGGTCCAGGCCTCGACCGGGCTCAGGTTTTGACGCAGCTCGCGCCAGACCTTCATCAGCCGGCCGCGCACCAGAGGGTTCTTCACCCGGTTGGCGCTGTAGAGGTACCAGGAATAGGATGCCCCGCGCGCGCAGCCCCGCGGCTCGTGGTTCGGCAGGTCCGGCCGGGTGCGCGGGTAGTCGGTCTGCTGGGTTTCCCACGTCACGATCCCGGACTTCACATAGATCTTCCAGGAGCACGATCCGGTGCAGTTCACGCCATGGGTCGAGCGCACGATCTTGTCGTGCCGCCAGCGGTTCCGGTAGGTGTCCTCCCAGTCGCGGCTTTCGCGGGTGACCTGACCGTGGCCGTTGGAGAATGTGTCCAGCTGCTTGGGCGTCAGGAAGTTCAGTCTGTCGAGCAAGTGGCTCATGTCGTCATCTCCTGTGGCTCCCCGGCGCGCGCGGGCCGCGCGACCGGGGGCGTGGATGGGTCAGCACGGCACCGGTGCGTTCTTGCGGCTGTAGAAGATCCAGGTGATCGCAATGCAGACCACGTAGAAGGCGAGGAAGCCCCACAGCGCGCCGTTGGGAGCGCCCGTCATCGAAATCGACGTGCCGTAGGCCTTGGGAATGAAGAAGGCCCCATAAGCGGCGATCGCCGAGGTGAAGGCGATGATCGCGGCGCTCTCGCGCTCCGACTGCTTAAGGGTCGCGGCCGCGTCCAGCTCCGGCATAAGCCGGGGAACTTCCTGGCGCATGATCGTCGGGATCATCTGGAAGGTGGAGGCATTGCCCACCCCGGTCAGGAAAAAGAGCGCCATGAAGCAAGCAAAGAAGCCCCAGAAGTTTCCGGTCGGGCTGGCCGCCGAGGGCAGGAACTGCAGCACGCCCCAGACCGCGACGATCATGCCGAGGAACGTCCAGAAGGTGACGCGCCCGCCGCCGAAGCGGTCGGAGACCCAGCCCGTGGCCGCACGGCTCAGCGCTCCGACCAGCGGGCCGAGGAAGGCGTATTGCAGGACGTTCACATCCGGGAACTGCGTCTTCATCAGGAGCGGAAAGCCAGCGGCATAGCCGATGAAGCTGCCGAAAGTGCCGGTGTAGAGAATGCACATCACCCAGTTGTGGAACCGCTTGAAGATCACCGCCTGGTCCCTGAAGGAGGCCTTGGCGTCGGCGATGTCGTTCATGCCGAACCAGGCGGCGACAGCGCTGAGCACGATGAACGGCACCCAGATGAAGCCGGCGTTCTGGATCCAGAGCTGGCTGCCGTCCTCAAGCGTGACGGGCTCGCCGCCGAGCGCGCCGAAAACCCCGGCGGTGATCACCATCGGCACGACGAACTGCATCACCGAGACGCCGAGATTTCCAAGACCGGCATTCAGTGCCAGGGCATTGCCCTTGGTCTTCTTCGGGTAGAAATAGGCGATGTTGGCCATCGACGAGGCGAAGTTGCCGCCGCCGAAGCCGCACATCAGAGCAAGCGCCAGGAACACCGTGTAGGGCGTCTCGGGGTTCTGCACCGCAAAGCCGATCCCGAGCGCCGGCAAAAGCAGGGTGGCCGTCGAGATCGCGGTCCATTTACGGCCGCCGAAGATCGGGATCATGAAGCTGTAGAAGATCCTGAGCGTCGCGCCGGACAGGCCCGGCAGCGCGGCAAGCCAGAACAGCTGGCCGGTCGAATAGTCGAAGCCGATGGCCGGGAGCTTGGCGACCACGACCGACCAGACCATCCAGACCGAAAAGGCCAGCAGCAGGTTGGGGATCGAGATCCAGAGATTGCGGGTTGCGATGGCATGGCCCTTGGCCTTCCAGAAGGCCTCGTCTTCGGGCCGCCAGTCGGTCAGGGTCGGGCCCGGCCGAGCAGCATTGGCGTTGGTGATCGTCATGGGGTCGGTCCTTTCAGACGCGGATTGCGGGGGGCGGCCGGACCCGGTCGGGGCGGCCGCCG
>MDTG01022876.1_pt1 | contig 229304 bp, 191 predicted proteins | sample 811421 | NCBI WGS metagenome assembly MDTG01 (sample SAMN05326645, study PRJNA326480) | marine metagenome | isolation source: seawater | place: Pacific Ocean: South East | collected 2011
CCCGAAAAAGGAGTCGAACCTTCACGCCATTGCTGGCATGGGTCCTGAATCCGTCAGCCGACGGACTACCCATTCCGCACAAAAGCGGAATTGTGCGCAATAAAAAAGCCGATCACAATGAAGTAACCGGCTTAGAAATTGTTATTAAAAAAGTGCCCGAAAAAGGAGTCGAACCTTCACGCCATTGCTGGCATACGTCCCTGAAACGCACGCGTCTACCAATTCCGCCATTCGGGCTTATCAAGACACCAAAATTACCGCTTGTTTTCATTCTATTCAATAGTAATCTGAAAGTTTATATCGAATGCGTGCGTGACGAAATAATATAGATTAAGCAGTTGGATTAGAGCTTGGGGATGCTTTTTTTCCAAAGCACAACTAAACAGATATTGCTATGGAAATTCAATTACACCGGCAAAATAAAGCCGTTCACTTAAAAGCGATCAATGAAACAGGAAACGAAGTTCATTTAGACGGAGCTGAAAAGATAGGGGGAGAAAATCTGGGTTTTCGCCCCATGCAAATGCTTTTGGTAGCTCTGGGTTCTTGTTCATCAATGGATGTGCTTTCCATTCTGGCAAAGCAAAAACAAAAAGTAGACGATTTTTCTGTATATGTGAACGGTGAACGGGAGCAGGATAAAGTACCTGCATTGTTTACAGAGATCCATGTACGGTTTGAAGTGACTGGTGAGGTTGATGAAAAAAAACTACATCGGGCCATAGATCTGTCCATGAATAAATACTGTTCAGTCACAAAAACGCTTGAAAAAACAGCAACAATCACTTCATCATTTATTCTAAATGGAACTCAGGAACAAAGCATTTGAAACTAAGGCGATCCGACAACAGGTTCCCAAAACCGCACAAAATGAGCATTCTGTGCCCATTTTTGCCACATCCAGCTACCAGTTCGAAGATGCGGAACATGCCAGAGCTTTATTTGCTCAGGAAGTTGAAGGGAACATTTATTCCCGCTATTCGAACCCTAATAACGACGAATTTGTCGATAAACTTTGCCTCTTAGAAGGAGCTGAAGCCGGCATTGCCACCGCTTCAGGAATGGCTGCCATGTTTGTGAGTATCGCCAGTTTTTTAAATCAGGGTGATCATGTGGTGGCTTGTCGTTCTGTTTTTGGTTCCACACATCAGATATTAACCCAGTTATTACCTCGCTGGGGAGTGACGCATACTTATGTGGATGTGAATGATCCGGACGGTTGGGAAAAAGCCATCCAGCCCAATACGAAAATGTTCTTTTTCGAAACACCATCGAACCCGGCGTTAGATCTACTGGATATTGAGAAGATCGTAGCTGTGGCAAAGGCACACAATATTTTGGTAAATGTAGATAACTGCTTTGCGACTCCCTATCTGCAGAATCCAATATCATGGGGAGCAGATATTGTAACCCATTCTGCTACAAAATTCATTGACGGACAGGGAAGAATGCTGGGAGGTGCCATTTTGGGTAATCGAGAAGCAATTGATAAAGTGATGTTCATGGCTCGCCATACCGGTCCGGCCATGTCGCCATTTAACGGATGGATCCTCTCAAAGAGTTTGGAAACACTTGCTGTACGTATGGACAGGCATTGTTCCAACGCCATGGAGTTAGCGAAGTTTTTGAGTGAGCATGATCAGGTAGCTAAGGTAAAATATCCACATCTTGAATCTCATCCCCAGTACGAGCTTGGCAGGAAGCAAATGAGAAAAGGTGGTGGTATTGTCACATTCGAAGTGAAAGATGGATTAGAACAAGGAAGAAACTTTCTGAATGCTTTGGAAATGTTATCACTTTCTGCAAATCTTGGAGATACCCGATCAATCGCCACTCATCCGGCTTCTACAACGCATTCAAAACTTTCGGATGAAGAACGTGAGGAAGTTGGTATCAGCAAGGGGCTGGTGCGTATATCCACCGGTCTCGAGAATATCAGCGATATTATTGAGGATATTGATCAGGCATTACACCGATCAAAAAAATGAAATAGAGATTGCTTAATCTACCTGACTGGTATCTACCCGGGTTGGAGTTTCTTCTCCGGAAACAATGATACGTGCAGCTTTAGCAATGGCCTGAACGGTATGTGTTAGATGCGGTATATCCAGTGTTTCAAACTCATCTGATACTCTGTGGTAATCGTTATCTACATCGATGGGAGTGGTACTGATCGAATGAGCAGGCACTCCTAACCTTGCCAGTGTAGCATTATCAGAACGGTAAAAAAGATTCTGGTTTGGATAGGGATCCGGATAGAATTCGTACACCGAGTCGGGCATACTATTACTGAGAATCTCACCAAAGGTTGAACGTTCATACCCGGTTATCCAAGCTGAATTCGGACCGGAAACAGCCGGTTTTCCGATCATCTCTATATTGAACATGGCTGTGATCTGGTCAGGATCAAGTTGTTCCGAGAAATACCTTGAACCATACCCCCCCATTTCTTCGGCAGTAAATGTAACAAACATCAGGCTACGCTCTGGTTTGGGGCCTGTACTGAAATACTTTGCCAGTTCAATGATGGCTGCAACTCCGGATGCATTATCGTTGGCGCCATTGGCAATTGAATCACTTTCAACGGCTGACCGGACCCCGAGATGATCATGATGAGCTGAAAATAAAACAAACTCATCTTTGCGTTTTCCCTCGATCACCCCAACTACATTGGTAAGTGTATGCTTTTCCTTTACTGCCTTAATGGAAACTTTAAAGGTTTTAGGAGTTACAGATGTAAGTATAAAAACGATACTTGGATCCGTAGAGCCTTCGATATTTTGAGCCGGTTTAGAAAAGTAAGGTTGGTACTTATGAAAGGTCTCTTCATGGCTGTAATCAACAAAAACAATGAGATCATTTTCAGATCGGGTTATCGTTCGAAACTCACTCCTGAAATTACTGTCCTCTGCGATTGTGGCTGTTTGAATATCTCCGTTTTTCCAGTCAATAGAATCGGTGTGCAGAAATGCGAAATAGTCTTCAGAAGGCAGTTCTTTTCCGTTAACAGAAATACTGGTCTCTGAGATGGAATATTCGATCAGATCAAAAGATTGTTTGTAAGTATCTAATCCGGAAAAATAACCCAGCTTTGCTTTTTTAAATTCTCCGGCAATATAATTTTCCGCTTTTTCGATACCCGGAGTCAGACTTTTTCTGCCCATTAACTCATCCGAACTCAAATATCTGACATGTTCCGCCACCTCAGTCTGATTTATAGCATGTTGCTTCTCACATCGAGTAATAATGGGTACCACTAAAATTAACAGAAAGGGTAAATGTAATAAACGCATAATTAGCCTGAATACTGATCTCATAAATCCGCCCTGATTCTCCATGGTGAAGAATTTTTTGAATGATAAAAAACGTGGCTACGATAAGAAGTAAAATATTGAAACGAGGTCGTAAAAAAGGGTAATAAACAGCATTAAAAGCTAAATGGCATTGCTTTTTAGAACCATTTGATTAATGCTGCCCGCATAGAGGCCAGCGTTATCGGTTTGGGAATAAAGTCGACCATACCCGCATTGAAGCAATCAGCTTTATCTTCTAATGTAGCATTTGCTGTCATCGCAATAATAACAGGTTTTGGGTCTAAATCGGTCATGTTATTGATATGTCCCGTAGCTTCCAATCCGTCCATGCCGGGCATATTCATATCCATCAAAATAAGATCATAAGGATGTTGCTTTACCAGCTCGATCGCCTCGATCCCATTTTCTGCAACGTCTGCTGCAAACCCAAAACGTTCCAGTACTTTTACGGCAACGGTTTGATTGATCTTATTGTCTTCTACGATCAGGATATTCAGGTTGGTACGAATAGAATCTAACTCAAGGTCATTATTAACTTCGGGTTCGGCAACTGAATCAATGAAGTTTGCTTTGATGGTGAAATAGAAGGTGGTTCCTTTTCCAACTTCACTCTGAACCCATATTCGGCCACCCATTCCTTCAATCAGTAGTTTAGTGATCGCAAGGCCAAGTCCGGTTCCGCCATATTTTCTGCTTCTGTCGCCATCAAGTTGGGAGAAACGGTCGAAAAGCAGATCCAGTTTGTCATCCGGAATTCCAATACCGGTATCTTTAATGATAAATAAAATCTGACCTTTTTCAGCGATCGACGAGGTTGAAGTTACCTGAACCGATATTTCCCCTTCGTCGGTGAATTTAATAGCATTTCCGATCAGGTTTATCAGGATCTGTCTGAGTCGGGCCGGGTCTGCTTCAATGAATTGTGATAGTCCGTCATCGTACCTGAAGCTAAGTTGTACTTTTTTTGAATCCGTGAGAGAACCAAGCATCCTCACAGTATCCGCCAGCAGGTTGGGTACATGAGTGGGTTTCTTATCAAGCACCAGATCTTCTGATTCGATCTTTGTGAAATCCAGGATATTATTAATGATGCCCAGCAGATTTTCGCCACTTTTCTTAATAGTGGTAGCGAATTGCTTTTTCTCTTCATCTGATTTTGAATCGAGGAGTAATTCACTAAAACCAATAACGGCATTTAACGGAGTACGAAGTTCGTGCCCCATGGTAGAAAGAAAGTGCGTTTTAGCTACAGATGCGGCCTCTGCTGTTTCTTTCGCTTTTTCGAGGGTGTATGAAAAACGATTGGTAAGGGTTAACGACTGCATCACAAAGAAGGCCATATAACCTACAAACGTGAAAAACAGGTTTTCATCAATAAGCACAAAATATTCGAGCAGATCGTAAATGAATACGATAAATATGACCAAAACCCCGATCAGGGAGTACTGAGAACCAACTCTGTGATGAAGCCATGCCTGAATAAATACCCACGAAGCATAGAGAATATAGGCACCAAGCATCCCGAAAAAGAATATGATGAAAACGGTGAAGTAATAAGCCGGTAACAGTAATGTTCCTATACTAAACGCATACAGCACATAGTTGAACGGATTGATCACAAAATGGTGCGTCTCATTCGGGTAAAGCTGATGAATGAATTTCCCAAATAAAGCAGCGGACATGAACAATGATATGTATTCCAGTTTTGCTGTAACGAGCCAGGGGATGTCCGGAAGGATGAAATGCAGCGGATATAACTCGGTACCAATGGCTCTGTAACTGTAGGTAATGCAAAAGAGTGCAAACGTAAGGATAGCAGTTTCACTTCGGCCGAAATAATAAAGCGACAGAAAATAAAATCCTCCAATGAGCAACATACCGGTGAGCAGGAAATCATACCCTAATTCAATTTCCCGATCATGAAGCAGCCTGTCCTGCCGACCTATGATTATCGGTAAGCGAATTCCCCCTTTGGAATGGTCAAAATTTGAGATCTGAAGTAATATTTCTACACTGCGATCATCGGTATTATCCAGTGGTATGGTTAGTGGCTCCCATCGGGGGGTAGAGCTTTCTTCATCAGATCCGACAATTCCATTACTGGCGATCAATTCCCCGTTAAAGAATAGTTTATAAGCGGTATACATATCCGGAATTGTAAGCGCTAATGGCGGACTGTCTTTCGGAAGCAGAATAGACAGTTGGTAAGTGCCGAACCCAAAATGATCGTATCGGGCGTCCTCATTCCAAAGATGAGGCATAGTAACAAGTTCTGGTCTTTTCGAAGGATCTTCGCCGGGATTGAGCAACTGCTGCCAGTAGAATTGCCAGTCTCCGGTAAGTTCTACCGGATCATCACGGTCAAAATGATAATCTCTGAGATCAATAACTCCCCGATATGCTGTTGGTTGTGCCAGTGCAGACTGCACCGGCAAAAATGTGAATCCAACAACCCAGAACACCGATAATATTATATAGTTACGTAGCAATAAATACGTATTGATTTAATTAGGAAGGAAATTCCTAAAAAGATTTGGATAAACCAATAAAATAAAAGCCCACAGACTGAGGGCATTGAAAAAGTTTGTTTCAGGCGGTAGCCGGGGACCAGGTGTAAGCCGGATCACCAAACTTCTTAAGTGTACGATAATGACTTGCAACAGCCTCAGAAAAAGTTTCGTGGCAGTTGTAGGGGACCCCGTGTTTTTTAGCTACTTCTTCTACAATAGGGCTGATCTCCGGATAATGAATACTGCAGATCTTTGGAAACAGATGATGCTCGATCTGGAAATTGAGCCCGCCTACGTACCAGCAGAGAAATTTGTTGCTTCGGGCAAAATTATTGGTCGTCAGCATTTCATGAATGGTCCAGTGATTCTCGATCATATTATCCTCATTAGGAATAGGATGCGTAGTAGATTCCACAACGTGGGCAAGTTGAAATATAATTCCCAGAATCAAACCGGCTACCAGATGTAAAGTGGTAAAGCCGATTAACCACTGCCACCAGGTTATGTCCAGAAACATTAATGGTAATGCAATGATGTAGGTGTAATACACAATTTTAGTGATAACCAACTTAACCCATTCACCAACCGGGTGTTTTTTATCTTCATATGGACCCAGTGGATTTTTAATGAAATACCAGTAATCCTTGATGAATACCCAGAAAAATGTAGCAAAACTATAGGCCGGAAAAGCAAGAATATGCTGTAACCGATGAATGGGTTTATGATCGGAATGCGGAGATAAACGTATGAATTCCGCAACTTCCAGATCTTCGTCGTGGCCGTGTATATTAGTGTAAGTGTGATGGATGATATTATGAGTGATCTTCCAGATGTAGCCATTAGCTCCCACCAGATCAAAGAAAATACCAAAGAAAGAATTCACCCAGTTCTTTGAGGAATACGCTCCGTGTAAAGCATCATGAGTGATAGAAAATCCAATTCCGGCCATGCCTATACCCATCACTACAGCTAGGAGCCACATTACGTTGAGCGAAAACTGACCCGTCATGATCAGCGCATAGGCACCCCAATACACCGAAAGTATTACGAAGGTTTTAAAATACATGGCGAAGTTGGCATGCTTGGATAAATTCCTTTCTTCGAAGTACTGATTTACCCGTGCTTTAACTTCTTTACTAAACTCTTTGTCGGTCTTGTTATTAAACGTTACAAGTGAGGGCATAGTGATAGACTGATTTTAATTACACCGAAAATTGATTATAACAAATATACGTCATTTTAACACACTAAGAGCGGGAAGAGTTCAAGCCTCGGTCTGTTAAACGGTTTAGCAATCCATCCTCAAAAGCGGTAGAGGGGGTTAGAAAGCCATTTAGTGAATGTTCATCAGAGTTGATAGATTGTATCGAAGCGGCTAATAAAAGGGCGCTTTCACATAGAAAGAATACGGTCGATTTATTGCTCGCATCACCGGGATAGCTGAATTCTACCTCCTGTGTTTGGCTGGTAGCATCACTCCAGGCAAATGCGTGCCATCGTATAAAGCCGTTTTCAATGGCATCTTCCGAAGGACCTTCACCCGGCTTTGGTCCCACTTTTTTTAATAGCTTTCTGAACCACTGAAAGGGCATCAGAAACTGAAGCATTAACAGCGTGAGAGTTTGTGATAAAAAGGGCAATGGGTTATACCATTTGCCGAGTTTTGTATGCTCAGAATAGGCGATACTCTCAAACATGGGTTTTCCAAATTCACGAAATAATGAAACTGACCGATATACTACTTTAGAGTTGATGGAACCCATGATGAAAGGAGTGGACCAGCGTCCTGCTTTACGATCGAAACCAAAGAATTGCGGGGCATCCGGTTTTCCAAGTTTTTGTTCGTTCCCGGCCAAGGCTAAGCGCGGATCATTCATTTCACCAACTTCACCGGATTCAAATTTATTAAGCATGGAAGCCAGAGTTCCACCATTTAACCCGCCACTGATGGTGTAGTAAGATTTTATGGTGACCTGATCTTCCTTCGAAAATTTATCTTTAAAGTGAAGTAAGGTGATTTCAGCCGGAATACTATCAAAACCACAAAATGGGATGATCTTTGCCCGGTTTTCACGTGCTGCTTTACCGTACTTTTTTTCCATCTTCATGATGAATCCAACTTCTCCGGTAATATCCAGATAATGGGTTCCGGAAGTTGCACAGGCCCCGATCAAATATTCACCATACAGAGAAAAAGGCCCTGCGGTGGTGACTATGATCTTCGTATTGCGGACCAGTTCTTCTACCTGATCTTTGTTTAAGAGATCCACCTCAAAAATTTTGCTTTCGCTCAGGGATAGATCGTTTGCAAGCTCGATGAGTTTAGCACTATTTCGTCCGGCAATTCCCCAGTTTAACTCATTCGGGGCATGTTCCTTGAAATAGGCGGCTGCCCTGCGCCCTGTAAATCCGGTTGCTCCGACCAGGATAAGGTCAAGCATCTTTATTCCCGTTTTTTAAGGTTTGTTTGTTCTTTGTGTATCTCATCTGAAGTAACTCGACAACCAGAGCAAAGCCCATCGGCAGGTAGATGTATGCTTTAGGAACTTCTTTATGCAAGCCTTCCATAAATATGGTGATACCGATTGTGATCAGGAATGAAAGTGCCAATATCTTGATCGCCGGATTACTCATAATGAATTCCCCGATTGGTTTGGCAAAGAATAACAGTATTGAGAATGAGAGAATTACAGCAGTTACGATAACAAGAATATGATCCGTAAGTCCAATAGCCGTGATCACAGAATCAATGGAGAACACAATATCCAGAAGTACGATCTGCGAAATAACAGCAGAAAAAGTGTTTTTCTTCAATGCGTCCGCATCAGGATGTTCATCTTTTAATTCTACTGTATGATGGATCTCTTTCACTGCTTTATAAAGCAGGAATAAACCTCCGGCTAACAGAATAATATCCCGAACCGAAAAATGCATGAAGACGGGATCAGTAAGTTCGGCCAGTGTGATCAATAGAAAAAGAAGTCCGATCCGGGCTACCATAGCTAAAGCAAGTCCGATGACCCGGGCTTTTTGCTGTGTTTCTTTAGGTAGCCGACTTACAAAAATTGAAATAACCAGAATGTTATCTACACCCAGTACCAGTTCCAGTCCGATCAATAATGCCAGAATTCCAATGATATCGCCCATAGTAGTTTATTTAGCGTTGGTAAACATTGCATCGATCACTTTCATATTAGCCAGAGAATCTGAAAGCGGTGTTGGCACCGGTGTATCTAAAATAATGGCTTTAGAAAATGCATCCCCCTGAAGAATGTATTGATCGCAAGTATCAAGAATAAGGGTTTCCTTTCTGCTCTCGGATTCTATCCGGATCTTTCTCAGATGCTCATTCGGTGCATTGAAAGGAATATTCAATTCCAATTTCCCTTTGGTTCCCGTAACGATGGCGTATTGATCGTTATACAACTGAGTGGAACAGGTAAATGTGGCAATGCCCTGTTCAAATTCCAGTATTCCCGAAGCGAACCGATCGACGTTAAAGTCAGGATCATACTCCACAAATGATGTGACCTTAGAAGGTTCATCATTATAAAGTAGGCGTGACATATTTATACAATAACAGCCAATATCCAGCAATCCGCCACCACCGATATCCGCTTTATTTCTCACATTTTCAGGATCTATATTGTAGTAGGTGAACACCGAATGGACAGACCTGAGATCGCCGATCTCTCCGCTATCAATGATCTCCCGTACTTTATCCCATTGTGGATGAAACCGATACATAAAGGCTTCCATCACTTTAAGATCAGGGAATTTTTTGGTGGCTTCCATCAGTTTTGCGGCCTCATCAGCAGTGATCGCAATGGGTTTTTCACATAATACATGTTTTCCGGCTTCTAATGCTTTAATAGTCCAGGGAACATGCAGGTGATTGGGTAAGGGGTTGTAAATTGCTTCTATTTCCTCATCGGCCAGTAGTTCCTCATACGATCCATAATATTTCGGGATCTCCAATTCTTCTGCCACGTTTCGGGCATTCTCTAATTTTCGGGATGATATGGCAACAATGTCGCAGAGTTCGCTTCTCTGCATAGAGGGGATCACATTTTTGGTCCCGATCTTTGCAGTACTTAAAATTCCCCACTTTACTTTTCTCATAAAATATTCCTTTTCAAAAAATGAATGGATCCATCAAATACCAGTTTCCGATTTTGATGTAAATACCTTTGGAAGATAAAGGAATGTTCGAATTTACAAAGGTGCTATGGTGCCTTATTGATAGATCTCGTTAAGTAATGCTGCCAGGCGAACACCGGCCTGAGCAATTCGTAATTTCACAGAATCGAAATGGTCGTACATGTAGCGGTAACCCAGATTGCCATCTCCAATATCATAAACCTGAGGATGCAGATCCTGGGATTCATTGGCCCATTCCAGCCAACTCGATTTCTGCCATTCGGCAATGGTTTCATCAGAAAGCTGATTCGAAGAGAATTCTGCCAGCTCGTAGCCATTCAGCTGTCTGCTGTCGATCATTTCGCTATCCCAAACACGATGGAGGTTGGAATTTTCTCTGAACCAGGTCACTTTAACATCATTTCCACCCCGGTCGGTACCATTACCAGCATGCAGCGGTTGGTGAAGGTCTCCAACCAGGTGAATCAGGATCTTAAGATTCTCGGCCTCTTTTTCAGGGGAAAGTCCACCTGCTTTTAATTCTGTAACTACTTTTTCGATGGCCCAAAGAATATCTCCTTCTTCCGGAGTGCCTGCTTCTTCATAAGTTTTTCCCTCAGGTATCGTGCAATAATGCCAGGGGTTCATAAACCGGTAATCAGAATCAGATTTAATATTATCCATCCAATTACTTTCTTCAGCCAGTGAATTCCCTTTCAACACACGACGCACTTCGGAAGCAGCTTTTTCCGAAAGCAGGTCCTGTGCGATATAGCCAACTGCCCGATGGCCTGCTTGCCCCCACGGTAGAGGAGCTTTGTGGCCGGAAGCGCCAAAAATAAAGACTGAAATTAGAAGGAATAGCTTGATCATGGTACTAAAATTTTTCCCTGATGCTAGCCATTCCTGCTAAAAAATCATAATGCCAATATGTAAAGGTTCTTTAGGATATCAGTCTTCCAGTTCAGATAATAAATTCTGCAGATCGAGTGGATGAGTAAACATCTCGATGGATCCATCAGATTTTTTTGGCCATTGATCTTTAGGCCGATCCCAGTATAATTCCACCCCGTTCTCATCAGGATCGTTCATGTAAATAGCCTCTGAAACCCCATGATCGGATGCCCCGGTAATGGGGTGTCCGGATTCATACACTCGTTTGAAGATCTCGGCAAGATCTTTTCGGGTGGGATATAAAATAGCCGTGTGGAAAAGACCGGCACTCGTTTTTGGGGCAGGAGGGCCGCCAAGACTATTCCAGGTATTTAATCCAATATGGTGATGATAGCCACCGGCTGAAATGAATGCAGCCTGTTCGCCATACATTGTTACCAATTCAAATCCCAGAATTCCGCAGTAGAAATCCAGAGAACGTTGTATATCTGCCACCTGCAGGTGCACATGTCCAATACTTGTCTGAGCAGGAATTTTATAATCGCTTGCCATCTTTGTTTTATTTAGTTTGAGCAAAGATACAAAATTAGTTTAATGTTAAACTAATTTATTTTTATGATGTACTTCATGTGGAATTAACAATCTGTTTTAATTTTAGATAGGGTGACAAGTTAGTTGTACGAATCCGTTATCAAACTCTTTAACAGAGTGAATGTTCAGATCCCAATCCGGTTTGCTGGGATCAAAGAGAGGAATACCTTCATAAAGCATTTTCGGAATTCTGGTGATGATAAACCGGTCGATCAGTCTTGCTTTTTTAAAAGCCTGAATAGTAATTCCGCCATCTACATAGATATGGGAGAATCCCATTGAGTTTAGTTCATCCATAACTTTTAAGGGAGATCCACTAATTCGAAATACTTTGCTCTTGAGAGAGTCTGGCAGATCTAATTCACGCGATGTGAGAACATATACCGGTTTTGAATAATGCCATCCGCCAAAGCTGAGTACTTTATCAAAAGTGTTTCGTCCCATCACGATCACATCCACGGAGTCCATAAAAGCCGAATACCCGAAGTCTTCGCCTTCAAGGGTATATTCCGGATTGTGAAGCCAGTCTATATCGCCATTTCTTCGGGCGATATATCCGTCGAGACTTGTTGCAATATAGACTGATGCTTTCATGATGTTTTATTTAGCGTTCCCAAAAGGCCGGTGGTTCAATATCAAGAGCCCGTAAATATACATAAGCCTGACCCCGATGGTGAATTTCATTATCTATTGCATAAAATAACAACCACCAGACTTTGCCTTTCCACTGTCCGAACGCAGTATCTGTTTGTTGAAATCGTTCAGGATCGGTTTGAGTATAAAACTCTTCCAGCTTTGCTGTGGACCAATCCCACATTTCGAGTAATTCTTTTTTAGTCTGAACAGGTTCAGTGATGGGGGCCCCTTCAATTTCACCAAATTGAGTCCATGTTCCGGTGGCTATTCCTTTGGCAGAGGGAACGGTCATACTAAGTAATTCCTGGCACATTTCGCCGAAAGTTCGCATCCCACCAATGGAAAAGGTAAATAGTTTGTCATCAGGAAAACGCTTAATGGTTCGTCTGGTCAGGGAGCGGTGTCCCTGCCACTGGATCAGTAATTCTTCAGGGGTAAGGATGGGTGAATTCTTCATTGCTTTCAGTATTAGTTATTGGTTGAAAGCAAGGTAATAGCGGGTACTGACAGCCCTATGTCAGTATGGTTAAAATTTTTATTCAATATCTGAAAAATGTTCAACAAGCTGTCTGGAAATACGCTTAAGCGCGCTTGTTAGAGCTTCAGATTTTACAACTTTGATACAGGTTCCATAGCTGAGTAACCAACGGGCCGTATACTCGATAGACGGAGTAAGGAAGGTCATTTTAACACCGTCGGGAACAGTTTCTTCCCACGCCCAGCCGTGCCAGAATTTCTGATCACCGACGAAACGGGCTACTTCATGAGTAAAGATCACGGTGATCTCTTTCAGTTCCCGTTCTTTGTGCAGCTGTTTCTCGTAGAACTTTTTTAAGGTATGTTGTGCTGCATCAGCGATCTTTTCACCTGTCAGCTTATAATGCTTAAATCGATCGAGACGAAACATTCGGTAATCTTGCCGAAGTTGACACCATCCGGCCAGATACCAATTTCTCCCCATTACCAATAAGCCTAATGGCTCCACCTTACGGAGAGTGCTTTCTTCTTTATACGGACGTTTATAATCGATTTCTACTACTTTTTTCTTAAAGATCGCTTGTTGCAGAAAACTAAAGATACGGTCATCATCAATGGTACGCTGAGTGCCGCTTACCTGATAGAGATTTTGAACATGATGATCCATAGTTTCAAAGAATTCCTTGTCATCGGGTGGCAGTACAGACCGGATTTTTTCTAATGCAGATTGAAATGATTTTCCTAATTCATTGTTGTTCCAGGGCTGCATCAGACGTTCAGCTGCCAGCAATGAAACGGCCTCGTTCTTATCAAACATCACAGGAGGTAAATGATAACCCCGCATGATGAAATATCCTTTACCGGTTTCAAAACCGATGGGAACCCCGGCTTCTTCAAGTGCCCGCAGATCTCGGTAGACCGTACGTTGGCTGATTGAATAACGCTCCGCAAGGGTTTCTACCGGGACAAATTTTCTACCCTGCAGAAAAATGATGATGGCTGTGAGGCGGTCAATTCTGTTCAAAGTTCCGTGTTTTTGGAAGAGGCTAACGCTTTATGATGAATCAGTCAATGCTTTAGGTCTGTTTCTATAATAAAAAAGGGCATCCAATTGATGCCCTTTAAAATGATTAGGATAATAGATCCCTATCAGTCGAAAATATTTGCCCCGATCTCAGGAATGATGACGTCGGTATCGGAAACACCTTCCAGATAATCTTTAAATTCTACCGGATCGGTATCGATCGGTGGCCAGGTTCCGTAATGAATAGGAACTGGAATTTCAGGATCGATCATTTGAACGGCGTAAGACGCTTCTTCAGGTCCCATGGTGAAATGATCACCAATTGGAGCAAAGACCACATGTGGTTCATACAATTCTCCGTACAGTTCCAGATCTCCGAAAATATTAGTGTCGCCCATGTGATAAATACAGATATCATCTTCAAAAGAAAGGATCAATCCAGCAGGGTCCCCGGCATATTGTCCGTTATATGAGGAGCTGTGATTGGCCGAAACCATGGTAACTGAGAAATCTTCAAAATTAACGGTACCACCTTTATTGAATTGAATTCCCTGATCTTCGGGCAGGCCATCTTTCCAAAGCAATGAAATGAGTTCGAGCATGCCCACTACTTTTGCTCCGGTCTTCTTAGCAATGTCGATTGTATCCCCAACATGATCATCATGACCGTGAGTTAGCAAAATGAAATCGGCTTTATCCACTTCTTTGAATTCGTCGGGGGTAGAAGGGTTTTGGGATAGGAATGGATCGATGTAGATCACAGAGCCGTTCGGACTTACTATTTTAAAAGTTGAATGTCCGAGCCAATGTGCTTTAACTTTAGTTTCCATAATAATGTTAGAATCCGTTTTGGTTAAGTATTCATTTAATTTAATGGAGCTTAAACCCTCATAGTTCCAAAGGATTTAGGATTATAATGCTTTATATTTAGAAAAAGATTATTGAATTGATATGGGATTTTTAAAAAGTTTTTTAGGTGGCTCGAAAGAGGCAGAAGCAGAATGGGAGTATATCACCCAACCGGAAGAACTGGAGTACGTGTTTCAGACCTCTAATGAACGACCCCAGTTAATATTAAAACACAGCAGAAGTTGTGGAGTTAGTTTCTTTGCAAAGAAGAATATCGATTCTATGCCACTGGAAGATGTGGAGCAGTTGGATCGGTATATGGTAGATGTTTTGCATAGCCGGGATATTTCTCAAATGATCGCTGAGAATCTAAAGATCAGGCATGAATCCCCTCAAGCATTTATGGTGAGAAATGGGGAAGTGATCTGGCATGCTTCACATGGCGAAGTAAATAAAGTGAATGTACTCCGGGCCTACCTTAAAGCCATGGAGATGTAACACGTATCACCGGGCATTCTAAACTTGCCGGTACATTTTATTGATTCCACCGGAAAGAAAATGTTATATGAGAGGCTCTCTGTTTATTCTTTGTAAACTGGAAGATCGAACCGATTGCTTTGCGCGCTTTGCGTACTCTGCGGTATAATAATCCAGGTTTATAAAAATGCACGGCATGTGGAGAGTACTTTTTAAATCTACCACGATCTTGTCGTAACAGAAATATTCTCTATTGAATAATGTCTAAAACCCGGCGGCATACCCATCGCCCCGGGGATCCACACCTGCTCCAATTTTACCGTCTTCTGTGATCATGAGAGAATGAATTCGGGCAACAGAGGATGGTCGGAGCTTATGACCTTTTGCTTCAAGAAGCCTGATCGTATCCGGACTCAGGGTAAGTCTGTCATAAAAGAGTATATCGGGCATCCATTGGTGGTGAATTCGCGGGGCTGCATTAGCCTGCTGTGCATCCATTTCGAATACAGCCATATTTAAAAAATTCTGCAAAACTGCTGTTATTATTCTTGGCCCGCCCGCAGCTCCAATTACCATTACCACCTTCCCATCCTTTGTGGCGATCATCGGGATCATACTACTGAGCATTCTTTTTTCCGGCTGAATGGAATTGGCTTCTCCTCCCAATAATCCAAACATATTAGGTACTCCGGGCTGAGCGGAGAAATCATCCATTTCGTTATTAAGTAAGAATCCGGCTCCGGTAACAGCTACATGACTTCCAAAAGAACCATTTAGAGTGGTGGTTATACCTACGGCATTACCATCACGGTCAATAATAGAAAAGTGAGTCGTTTCTGTTGATTCCTGATACCCCGGGACGTCTCCATGAGAAAGAGTTTCGGATGGAGTGACCGAATCCATTGAAAAAGAATTCATTCTTTCGGAATTGTACTCTACACTGGTCAATTCACTGATGGGGACTTCCCAGAAATCAGGATCGCCAAGATAAAAAGAGCGGTCTGCAAATGCCCGGCGCATGCTCTCGGCCATTACGTGTAGATAATCCGCAGAGCCGAATCCCATTTCTTCAAGCGGATAAGGTTCCATCATTTTCAGGATCTGAGCAATGGCAACACTACCTGAACTTGGCGGTGGCATCAGGTAAAGCTTGTATCCCCGGAAGTCAACAGTTACGGGAGCCCGCCAAACGCTTTCATACTTGTTGAGGTCCTCATGAGTAATGATGCCCCCCAGATTATTCATTTCGTTTACGATCTCATCAGCTACTTCACCGGCATAAAATCCATCTCTACCCAGATCAGCAATGAATGTGAGAGTTTGAGCCAGATCTTTCTGTACAAACAGATCTCCTTCAGAAAACAGAGAATCATTCTTCGGGAGAAAGTAAACCGAGGCTCCCGTATAATTACGAAAGCGATCGAGATGCGCATTTAAACCGGCAGCCTGAGAATAACTTAACGAGTAGCCGTTTTCAGCCAGTTTGATGGCAGGCTCGATCAGTGATTTCCATTCCATAGTTCCATATTTCTGATGAGCCTGAACCATGCCGTCAACCGTTCCGGGCACACCAACAGCAAGTGCACCATCTTTACTTAGCCTGCTTTGATATTCTCCCTCTTTGATGTACATGTCGCGGGAAGCTGATAACGGCGCTTTTTCGCGAAAATCGAGTGTGTTAACCGTTCCATCTGCCAATCGTACTACCATAAAACCACCTCCGCCAATATTTCCGGCCCGCGGTAGTGTAACTGCCAAAGCAAATTGAACGGCAATGGCTGCATCAACAGCATTTCCTCCCTGCATAAGGATCTGTTTGCCAACTTCTGAGGCAAGCTGATCCGCAGAACTAACGGCTCCATGATCGAAGGTTTTCTGCCAGCCGGTCTGAGCAGATGCCACAGGTTGAAGGATGAAGAAAATCAACAGAAAAAAGAGATGACGCATGTATTAACCTCTGGGGTGAAATTGCTTATGGGTTTGATGAAGCAGGGTACGATCCACATGAGTGTAGATCTCTGTTGTGATGATGGATGAGTGGCCAAGCATTTCCTGCACGGCTCGCAGGTCGGCACCACCTTCCAGTAAATGGGTTGCGAAAGAGTGCCGGAAAATATGAGGGTATACTTTCTTTTGAATATCGGCTTCTTTTGCTGCTTTTTGAACAATATTCCATACACTCATACGGGTCAGAGCGGTACCACGCTGACTCAGAAATACTTTATTCTTTGCTTTTTCTGCCTTGCTTGGTTTATAAAAAAGCGGTCGAACATATTCCATATAATGTTCGAGTGCCTCCTGAGCTATCTCGCCAACCGGGACTAATCGTTCTTTACTTCCTTTACCGATCACACGAATAAACCCGATCTCAAAAAACATCCGGTCTTGTTCCAGATCGGTAAGTTCACTTACCCTCATCCCGGTACCATACAGACATTCGAGAATGGCCTTATCACGAATTCCGGTCGGCTTCCTGGTGTCGGGGGTGTCGAGCATGGCCATGATCTCTTCCGGAGTAAGTATCTCAGGCAGTTTCTTTGCTTTTTTAGGTAATTCGATCAGCTCAGCCGGATTTGCAGCTGTCATTCCTTCAACTAAAGCAAATTCATGGAATCCTCTGATACTGGAAATATTCCGGGCCAGAGAGCTGGCAGCCAGCAGTTCATGATCTATCAGGTAGTCCAGAAAATCTTCGATATGGTGTAAGGTAACTCCGGCCAGATCTGTAATCTTTTTATCAACAGAGAGAAAGAGGAGGTATCGATGAAGGTCGTTTTCGTATGAAGAAACAGAGTTGCCGGACAATCCTTTTTCAAGTTTAATGAATTGAAGGTATAGGTCCAGTTCCTGTTTAAATCTCACGATCTGTTATTCATTGGTTGTATCATCGCTCTCTGTAGAGGTAGCTTCCTCATTTTGAGTAGCACTGGATTCAGCTTCTTTCTTTTTAGCTTCGAGTTCCTTTTTAGCCTGTTCCGCTTTCTTATCCTCGGGATATTCGATGCGATTATGATATACACCTACTAAAATATTCAGGAAGGTTTCTTTGATCACTTGCAGATCGCGGAAAGTAAGCGGGCAATGGCTTAGCTGACCTTCAGCCACCCGATCGTCTACCATTCGGTTAACCAGGTTTTCCAGCTTGCTGTAGGTTGGATTTTTCATGGCACGGGATGCTGCTTCAATGCCATCAGCCAGTAACAGAATTCCTGTTTCTTTGGTAGTTGGCAGGGGACCTTCATAGCGGAATTGATCTTCGTTCAGCATCTCTTTCAGGTTTTCATCTTCTTTCGCTTTTTCGAAGAAATATCGAATCACAGACGTTCCGTGATGAGTTTCAATAAAGTGAATCAGGACATTTGGCAATCCATGTTCTTTGGCCAGTTTTACACCTTCACTTACATGGGATTTGATCACCATGGCACTCATTTGTGGCTTTAATTTATCATGCTCGTTGATGCCTGCCGCCTGATTTTCCACAAAATATTCGGGTTTAACCATTTTCCCGATATCGTGATAAAGTGCTCCAACCCGGTTTAGCAGTGGGTTCGCCCCGATGGCGGAAGCTGCGGCTTCAGATAAATTGGCAACCTGTAAACTGTGATGAAACGTACCCGGAGCAGTATTCATCAATTCTTTAAGCAAAGGCTGGTTGGTATCACCCAGTTCTAAAAGAGTGAAGTCTGTGGTTACCCCAAAAAGCTTCTCAAATAACAAAATGATCGGGTAAGTGAACAGAATAAACACCGAGTTGATGGAGATATACATGAGATAGTTCAGTACCACATCCCAGCCTTGCATCTTAGCCAGACTGAAGGCCCCAAGAGAGATCAGGTAGGTAATGAACACGATACCCGGAGTGGTAAAAAAGAATTGAGAACGATCACGAACATCACGAACTGAAAATACCCCCATCGAACAGGCAGTAATGGTGGCTATGGTAAATTCAAAATCATACCCATGAACCAATCCAATGAGCGAAGCCAATGTTACAGAGGCAATAATTCCGACCCGGGAATCAAATATGATGGTTAGGATGATGGGGGCGATAGCAACAGGAATGATCAACGGATGGGCGACATCAAAATAAAGAATGATCGCGGTGGCAGCACTAACCAGGCCAAGGGTTAGGAATACTAAAAAGAACAGACCATTGTGGGAAGTGATCTTACGGCGGTACAGGAACAGGTACATATAAAATACCAGCGATATAAGAATGATGAGTACCACTCCTCCGCCAAAGCGTAACCATTTCTCAAGATTAGAAGCTTTCAATGCCCGCGCCTCATTTAAGCTTTGCAGGATAACCGCTGTTTCCTGAGAAACCATATCACCTTTTCTGATGATCACCTGACCCTGAGCCATTGCCCCTTTGGTGGGTGAAATATTTGCGATAGCTTCATCAATTCTGTTTTGTCTGCGGTCTTCGCTTAACAGATAATTTGCAGCGATCACTTTGTTATATAATTCCAGGGATAATCGGGAAAGTTGCTCATTAAACGCCCTGTTCAACTGAAATTGAGCATATTCATTGGCTTCACGCAGATCTCGTACACGCGCCAGATTAACCGGTTGTTCTGTACTTTCCCGGGGATTGAGAATAGTGATCTGATCGGCGTTTACGGTGGCTTTACTCACATTTATGATCCCTTCAGCCAGTAGATTATCGATAAGATTTTCCAGTTGCTGTTTTACGATCACCCCGTTGAACCGGTCAAAAGGTAATTGCAGACTCTGAACTCGGTGATAACTGCTTAATAATGTATTGAGGGATGGTTCGGTAAGGCCAATATTCGAGTTATCAAATTCGCGGGCGAATCGGAGACTATCGTCGAATATGGTAGAGGTAGAATTTTCTTTGGATGTCTGCCAGGTATCGTAGGCTTCAAGCATAGGCTGTAGAGACCGGTACAGAGAATCAAGCCGGGTTTGAACCGTAATGGCAGCATTTTCGTCCACCACAAAAATTGGAGGGATCTGCTCACGAATATCCTGTTTTTCAGCTTCGATCTCTTCCGGTGATTTATTCAGAGCAAAGGTAAAAGGGGCAGTGAGGTCATCAGATCGCCAGGGCTGACCAACCGTGTAATTATATCCGGATTTAACAGAAGTGCGTGGTAAGGAAAAAACAGAGATCAGAATAAAAAAGAGAAAGATAAATCCCCGTAAATAGGGATTGTACTTAATGGAATAGGCTTCCTGCTCTTTTTTCATTTTGTCGCCAAGTAAAGGGATCATTTCCTTCTTCTTACGACCAAGACCGATTTTCTGTAGAAAACTCATAGCAGAGTTTATTCGTTAATTGCTGAGGTTTAAGAACCGAGGGCTAATATACAAATCATCTCACCAACTAAAATATGGGTGAAGTATAGATTTGATGAAGCTTTCAGCGGTTGAATGCAGCCATTTCATCAAGCGAAATGCGACCTTCGTAATAAGCCTTACCTACTACTACGGCGTCAATTCCGGCATTATCCAGCATATTAAGATCTTCGACCGATGAAACCCCACCCGAAGCAATAAGCCTGATATCGGGAAAAGAGCTTTTAAGGTCCTCATATAATTTCTGGTTATGTCCGGCCAGAGTTCCGTCTTTGGAGATGTCGGTACAGAGGATCTCGGTCAATCCCTGTTCCTGCATCCTTTTCACAAACTCATTGATGGGCTCGTCGGAGGTTTCAAGCCAGCCTGCATAAGCGATCTTCCCGTCTTTTAGATCCATGCCGAGGATTGATTTATCAGGATGGAGGTCCAGCAGTTTCAGCCAATCCGGTTCGTTCTTTACAGCCATGGAACTGCAGATCACTTTCGAAAGCCCCTGATCCAGTAAATATTCAGCATCGTTATAGGTTCGGATCCCTCCACCGGTTTGAACAGAAATCCCCAGTTCTTTAATGATGAGAGAAATGTGAGACAAGTTAACAAAATGTCCCGCTTTGGCTCCGTTCAGATCAACAATATGAATATGATTAAAACCAGCCTCAGCAAACTGCGATGCCTGATCAAGAGGGGATTCATTGTAGATAGTCACTTCTTCATACGATCCTTTATGGAGTCGAACACACTGCCCGTTAAGCAGATCAATAGCGGGTATTACTTGCATAAGCTGATTTTTTTTGAGTGCCAATACTATCGACTTTCACAGTCAGCAACAAGTACAAATTTGCTAATAAGACCATTTCAGGCGAAAGAAAACAGCATTTGGAGTTTGAGTTAATCCTGAAAAGGAGCTGCCCCGCATGATCTGGGAAAGCAGCAGAAGATAAATGTTTTCGCTAAGAGAATAACTGTATTGAGGAATAAGAATGAATAACGATCTGTCAAAACTTCCCATAAAGCCAAGGCTGACTGAACTTAATGGAGATGGTGTTGCTGAGGCATTTAAAAAGAAGCCGGTTTCGGCAACGAAAAGGTCATCGGCACTGGGCGGAGTAGATAAGGCCGCAATTGGATTCGGATTGGAACGATAACCACCATTATATAATAATTCGGCACTGAGATATACAGCATTTGGCAGCATGTAATTACTGCCTAAGGTCGCTGTAAAATGCCCGGTTGGATCAAAAAAACCGGAACGGGGATGGAAATAAGAGAATTCACCAGTCAAACCCGCATCTTTCAAATAGCCCGACCAGCCGGCACCCAGCGTCCAATGATCGAAATAATTGCCGCCAAGTACCTGAATATCATACTCACCAATATTTCCACGATACATCAGTGCGAATACAGATTCATCCAACGTTCTGCCGAAACGATACCCGGCAGAAATACTTGAAGCATAACTCCAGTTATATTGTGCAGAAACAGCATCGGTTCCGGGGCGTTCTTCATAATCAAAGTCGAGATAGGAATACGCGTTGAACAGGTCGTTGGGATTCCAGACCATGGATTTTCCCCAATTGAGTCGTTGTCTTCCAACGGAGATCTCCCAGTTTTCAGAGAAATAAGTGAGTTGGAGTCGGTCCATCGTGGAATGGAATACAGCCTTCCTGGAATCAACGGGGACCCAGCTCAGATCGAAATAACCGGGATCGTTATCGAGGTAATTGGCATAGCCCGGTGTATTTGAAACGGTGTACCCGGTAAGAAGTCGGTTTCTCAGATCAGCCTGGAATTCAAATCCCGAGCCCAGATCAAAGGTGGATTCTATACGATGGTGGATAATGTTATCATATCGGAAAGTGTCGAATTGATCAGAAAAACTAACTCCCCCCAGTTCTTTAACATAGCCTCTGATATCCGGCTTATAGAACTGAGCAGAAACGGAAGTTGAGAAGAGCCATATCCCAACAACGAATATACTTTTGAGTTTTAGTTTCATCTCACTTCATCAGTTTCGATCTCACCATCTACTAATGTTAGTACTCGTTTAGCACGGTCCACCACCCGCTGATCGTGTGTGGAAAAGATAAAAGTGGTTTCTCCCAATTCATTGAGTTGAAGCATCATGTCCAGCAGGTCGGAGGTGGATTTTGAATCGAGATTGGCTGTGGGTTCATCAGCGAGTACAAAATCCGGTTTTGAGGCCAGTGCCCGGGCTACGGCTACGCGCTGTTGTTGGCCTCCGGACAGCTCAGAAGGTCGCTTATCCACTTTATCCTCTAATCCGACCTGTTTCAGTAATTCCATTCCCCGGGCTACACATTCTTTATGAGGCCGACCCTGCATTTGAAGAATGAACATAACGTTTTCGAGTGCCGTAAGTACCGGAATAAGATTATAGGCCTGAAATACAAATCCGATATGATGTAACCTGAAATCGATGAGCTTTCGGTCTTTCAATGAAAACATATCGGTTCCGTGGATATTGACGGATCCTTCGGTCGGAGTATCCAGTCCACCAATTATATTAAGTAATGTGGTTTTACCGGAACCGGAAGGACCAACGATCGCAGTGAATTCCCCTTTGTTAATATCCAGATCTATACCATTGAGCGCACGCACCGGGATGTGTTCTTTATTGTAGATCTTGCTGATGTTTCGAACTTGAATAATAGACATGATTCAGGCATTAAATTTTACGAATAGCTTCAACCGGATTAAGTTTCAGCGCTTTATAGGATGGGTAGATCGAAGCGATAAGTGTTACCACCAGGATCAGGATCCCGATATTGAAATAATAATCGGGCTGTAATTCGGGATAGATCACGGTTCCCATTCCATACATTTCAAATCCTTGCGCAAAGGCACTTACATTGATTCCTTTATCTTCAAGCAAAGTGATCCCGACCCAGGCCAGAAAGACACCGAATGGTGCCCCGAAAATGGCTAAAAAGAAGGTTTCGGACAGGATCATGGAAAACGTACGGATCTTATTTACACCTACTGCCATAAGCATACCAAGTTCCTGCTGGCGTTCAAGCACGGTCATCAGCATGGTATTGATGATCCCGAATGTGAGTGCGATGAGGATAATGGTCATCACAATATAAAGCATAGTACCAACCATACTGTCGGTATAGGCTAGGGCAGGGGAAAGATCGCTCCAGCTTTGAACTTCCAGAGCATCACCGAAGGATAATTCCTTGGCATATGTGGGGGCATTTTTAAAATTATCTACCAATAAGGCGATCTCATGAACTGCTCCGGGATGACCTATCAATCGGGACAGATCGGATGAACGTACAAACACGTTGCTTTCATCAAACATTGAATTCGGGGATTTAAAGATCCCGGATACCCTGAATGCAGCCGCTGAAATATTACCGTCCACATCCTGAAAATTCAGCACTACTTTAGACCGCATTTTCTGATTTAACCGGTTAGCCAGCTTTTCACCCACAATGATCTGATTCCGGCGGGATTCTTCAAAATAATCGCCTTCTTTCATGAAAGTGTATAATTGAGTGACTTTCTTTTCCCGGTCCGGATCAATTCCCCGAATGGTAACACCAAAAGTACTTGAACTGCTGGAAGCCAAACCACTTACTTTTGTACGGGAGGTTACCTCCATTACGTAAGCTTTTTGTTCCAGAACCTGAATGATCGAATCCGCTTCAGGAATGAAATATTCCGGCATGGGTTCAATGTTATAGGCCTTGGTGTGGATCTGAATATTCGAGGTAAAGTTGACCAGTTCACTGCGAATGTATTGCATGCTGAGCCCGTACATAAAGGCAGACATAAAGACTCCGGCCCAGGTACCAAGAATTACAGCAACGATCACCACGCCACTGCGGGCTTTATTTCGCCAGATGTTTTTCCAGCTTAAAGAAATGATCGGGAGGATGTTCATATCAGTGTCTCATAGCCTCCACAGGATTTATACGTTTAGTGTGAATGAGCGGATAAATGCTGATCAGTAAGGTAATGACCAGAACTATCATGGCCTGATTAATAATGATGGAGGGGTCGGTCGAGAACCGGATAAATGGCTCCATTCCATATTCTTCGATAGCAGCAGCAGCCTGTCCGGTAAATTCCATCGGGTTGATGTTGAAATAGTAAATGAACGGCAAGCTGGCGATGATCCCCGAAATTGTACCCAAAATAGTGATGGTGGCCATTTCCAGAATGAGTGTTAATCCGATCACAAATCGGGAAGTACCGATAGATAGAAGTACTCCAAACTCAAACTTTCGCTCCGCAGTCATCATTAATACAGTACCAAGAATTCCAAACCCGACCACCATATATAGTACCATCAAAATGATCTGCCCACTGCCGCGATCGGCCTCGATCGCCTGAATCAGTTCCGGCATAAGTTCCTGCCACCCATATACTTTATAATCATCGGGCAGTTGAGAGCTCAAACGTTGAGCTACTTCATGTATGCCTTTTGCATCCTGTGCCATAACAGCAAGCGCCGTTACCCGGTTATAGGCGCCAAAGAATTCCTGAGCTGTTTGAAGAGGCATATAAACCATTCCGTTGTTCATATCAGGAATGCCGAATTTTAAAACTCCCTTTATCGGAATAAGATCGGCCGCACTCACTCCATGAAAACCACTGCTGATGAGAACCAGCGAATCTCCGGTCTGTACATTCAGGTAATCGGCGAGACCGGCACTTATCAGAACGGCATGCTCACTGTTTGAGTTAAAATATCGGCCGGAGATCACCTTTTGATCCGGCTCACTCAAGTGTTTCTCAGCTTCGATGTCGATACCTGCGATCATCGCTGCCTTGGTTTTGTGAAGCCCGCCTGCGAGGGCATAAGAATCGATTCTTGGTACTACCGCTTTTACCCCCGCTGTTTCTTCAACTTGTCGGAAAAGCACCTCATTGATCCGGAGGCTGTGATCCAGATTGGGTTCATCTTTGTATTCTGCTTGTTGGATTTGAATATGCCCGGTGAAAGATCCCACCGTATTATCGATCATTTGATCGTACTGTCCTTCCTGCATCGAACTCATTACCGCTGATAGAACTACTGCCATCACTATAGAAGCCATCGTAATAAGAGTTCTTCGCTTATTCCGCCAGATATTTCTCCAGGCCATTTTCAGATAAAGCATGTCAGTATTCAATTATCAGGTTAAGGTGTTTTTCGAAGCTTATAATCTTTTCGCAAACGGGGATTTTGGTGCATATTTCAGGTCTGATCAATTAATTCGTTTCAAATTTGATACTGAAAAGAAGTTTTTTCTGATATCCACATCAAATTCCAGATCCTGATATTCCAGGATCGTTTTATTTCCCGGGTCATCTACCGGGATCATTTCCATTTTGGCCGGGAGCAACCGTCCATCAAATTCTCTCAGATCCGAACCGGTCATCAGATTCACCAGGTAGCCATCCTCATCATAAAATTCAGTGCGAAGTTGGATGTATTCCGCCTTAGTAACCCAGCTACTGATGGAGCCCCAGACCACCGGCGCGTCGGGTTTTGGGGTAAGTATGATCTTATAACAATCATGACCATTAATCGTTGAATCTGCTCCGAATTCATGGGTATAATCTTTAACAACAGACGACTCCCGCACCAGATCATCGTTAGTGAAATCAGATCCCATCCAGGATTGCATCATCATTGAAGGAGGGAGTTTTACCGTTCGGCCAATATTTGGCACCCAATTCCAGATCTCATTTTCCCGTTTAAGAAAAGCGGTGCCTTCATCACGGGCCGGCGCAGTGATCAGGATCAATGAATAATCGTTTCCCCTGCTCCAGCTTTTCATGGAAATTGATCGCTTCCAGGTGGGACGAACAATGGTCATGGTTATCTCTGCTTTCGATGACTCCCCACGCAATTTCTCGTCCATCTTTTGGATCACCTCAGTGGCAGATTGTGCCATTAGTCGCGGGGTAACGAGCACCAGGAATACCAATAAGAGTATATTATTTTTGTACATATTCGTCCAATAATTTTTGTTTCATAGCCTGAAGTGGGTAGTCTTCACCCAGAGATACATGGCCCAGTAAAATACCATCCAGTGTCGCTCCCAATTCATACGCTTCCAGGGTAGGTTGGTCAAAACCAAGTTCTTTCATGATGTTGGAATACAACGTCATTTGCTCTTGTTGGATGTAATCCAGCTTCGATTTTAAAGCGGTGAATGCATCGCGCTGCATGGCAAGACCAACCATCAGCTTGCCCACATTGCTCTGATGTTCAATGAAATCGAAGGTTTGCTCGATGATCTGTTTGATCTTATCACGAGCGGTAAAATCATCAGGATAGGAGGTCATTTGATGCCCCATTTCGACGAGTTGGTCGAAAATGGCTTCCAATATTTCTTCCTTACTTCCGAAGTAATGGTAGATCAGTCCTTTCGAGACTTTTGCTTTTTTGGCAACGGTTGCGATGCTGGTTCTGGAATAACCCTCATTGGCAAATTCAAGAAAAGCGGCATCAATAATTTGTTGCCTAGTTTGCTCGCGGATAGCCTCGTTTTGTTCTTTCGTTCGTGGGCTCATTTATCATTGACTAAACGTTCAGTCAAAACGTAGTCAATTAAATATCCATTCACAAATTAAGTTTATAAATTAATCAGAGATTGGATTTATGAGATGCTAGCCATATACATGATCCAGAAAATTCTGAAGCACTCTGGCACCGGCTTTACCGGATTTTTCGGGATGGAATTGTACTCCGGCAAAGTTGTCTTTCGAGACTACTGCCGTGAAATCGGTAATATAATCACAGGTCGCAATAGCATCACTGGTTTCAGGAGCGTAAAAGCTGTGCACAAAATAGAAGTGTTCACCAGAGTTGATGCCCTTTAATAGCGGATGGTCTTGTTTAATATGAATCACATTCCATCCCATATGAGGGACCTTGGCATCGTTGGAATCAAATTTTTCCAGTCTGCCCGGTATCAAGCCCAACGCTTTCGTATCGCCTTCACTGGAGGAATCATACAATAATTGCATACCCACACATATTCCCAGAACGGGTTTCTTAGTTTGCTGAAGCCATTCATCAATTCCATTTTCTTTGAGAGATTCCATAGCCGCCCCGGCATGACCAACCCCGGGAAAGATGACTCCATCGGCAGTCTCCAGTTGGTCGGGAGTATCAGCAAGGAAATAATCCGCACCCAGGCGGTCCAGTGCATTAGAAACGGAAGCGATATTACCTGCTCTGTATTTGATGAGTGCGATCATTATTTAAAGGGCTCCTTTTGAGCTTGGAATTTGATTTTTAATGCGGGGATTTTTTTCCACCGCTGTTTTTAATACACGGGCGAATCCTTTGAAAATGGCTTCGATCTTATGGTGATCGTTATCGCCATCAAATTTAATGTGAAGAGTGGCTTTCAGGTTCATTGCCAGGCTGTAGAAAAAGTGCTTTACCATTTCTGTAGGCAGATCACCCACGTATTCCCGGTTAAATTCCCCCTCAAAAACAAGATAAGGTCTTCCGGAGAGATCCAGGGCCACAGTTGCCTGAGCTTCATCCATGGGTAATACAAACGCATACCGCTCAATGCCTTTTTTATCACCGAGTGCTTTAGTGATCACCTCTCCCAACGCTATGGCTACATCTTCAACGGTATGATGTTCATCCACCTCAAGATCGCCGTCACAGGTCAGTTTCAGGTCGATCAATCCATGCCTGCCTATCTGATCCAGCATATGATCGAAGAATTTCAATCCGGTATGAATACTTGATTTACCTGTTCCATCCAGATTGATCGCCACGCTTATATTTGTTTCATTCGTCTTTCTGTGTACGGAAGCTGTGCGTGGGATTCCCAACCTGAACGTCTGTATCAGTTCCTCGAAATCGTACCCGCTTGCACATGGTTCCTCCCCATTCCAGATCACAAGTTTTCCCTCGCTTTTATCATAATCCAGAATGGCATCTGCGCCCTCTTTGGAAGTTGAGTCGATCAAAGCTTCGTGTTCGAGAAGTTTACGCTGACGTTTGTTCAATATTTCGGTGTCTAAAGCAATACTGAATCCCTCTTCATGAAGCTTGTAGAGCAGGTGTAGTGCTCCTTTTTCCAATAGTTTGGTAGATTCGCTTTGGAGTTGTTCCGCTTCGATCCAGATTTTCATGAGTTAATACTTTTAAAGTTGAACAATTTAAGTTTCATTTACAGTGATGGAAGTCGCCGGTATCTCATCCGGTTAAAAATAAAGTCCCTAAATATGAATTCCCGATTAACTACTCTGAGTTGGATATTACGTATTGTTGCAGCTATAATCCTGCTGCAAACACTGTTTTTTAAATTTTCGGGTGCACCGGAGAGCATATACATCTTTGAAACCGTAGGGATGGAGCCATGGGGGAGATATGCATCCGGAGTGGCAGAACTGATCGCAGCTATTCTTCTGCTGGTTCCCCGTACGATCTGGCTGGGAGCAATGATAGGAGCGGGTGTAATGGCTGGTGCCATACTCAGCCACCTTACAATTCTGGGAATTGTAGTAATGGATGATGGAGGTACATTATTTGGAATGGCCTTATTTGTTTTCATTACCTCTGTGTGGTCAATTTATTGGTATAGAAAAGATATTCCTGTTATAGGTGAAAGATTAAATAACAATTAGTTCAGTTCGCTGATCACAGAATTGAGAGCCTTAAAAAACAATTCATTTTCTGCAGGTGTACCAATGGTCATTCTAAGGCAATTCTCACAATGGGGTTCATTTCCCCGATACCGGATAATGACTCCCTGATCCGCCATTTTTTTATAGACTAATTGCGCATCATTAATACGGAACAACAGGAAATTGGCATCCGAGGGAAAGACTTTTTCGATCTGAGGGATGGCGTTCAATTGATCAACGATAGTGGCACGCTCCGATTTGATTTCGTCCACTTTACGCTGCATTTCTTCTAAAAAAGAGAAACCTTTAATGGCCGCCTGTGAAGTAAGTTTATTTACGTTATATGGAGCTTTCACTTTCATCATCAGATCAATGATCTCAGGGGAGGCAATCGCAATTCCTAATCGTATCCCCGCCAAACCGAACGACTTGGAAAGTGTTTGAAGAACCACCAGATTATTACGATGCTGAACTTCTTTTGCGAAACTTTCCTGATCACTGAAATCGATATACGCCTCATCGATCACCAGGATACCGTTAAAAGCATCAGATAGCTTTAGGATGTCATCACGATTCAGAGAGTTCGCTGTTGGATTATTAGGTGAACAGACGAATAGTAACTTGGTTTGTTCGGTTACTTTTGCGAGAGTGGCTTTTACATCCAGTTGAAAATCCGGTGTGAGAAGAGCTTCATCCACCTTAATGTCGTTGATAGCAGCAGAAACCTTATACATGCCGTAAGTAGGTGGGGTGATCAGTACCCTGTCATTTCCGGGAATGCAAAAGATCCGGTATAACAGATCGATGGCTTCATCACTTCCAACTCCTACAAAAATATTGGCGCGTTCTACGCCTCTGAAATCAGCGATCTTATCACGCAGAGCCTCCTGATAGGGCATTGGATACCGATTTAATTCCAATTCGTCCTGAAATGGGGCCCCGAGTGCATTTTCATTCGCATCCAGAAGAATACCCGAGTCGAAATCATCCCGGGCACTGCGATATGGTTTAAGTTCCAGAATATTAGGGCGAACCAGTGTTTTAAGGTCAATGTGTCTACTCATAACAACGTAATTATTCAGTATCAGAATCAGTTTGTTTTGTTGATCGCATTCAATCTAAGCGTAACGGCATTTTTATGGGCCTGAAGCCCCTCCAGTTCAGCCAGTGTTTCCACGGCGGGACCAATAATTTGGATGCCTTCTTCCGTTAATGACTGCATGGTGATGGACTTGAGATACGAACCTAGATTCACCCCACTGTACATGCGTGCATAGCCGTAAGTTGGCAGAGTGTGATTTGTTCCGGAGGCGTAATCACCCACACTTTCAGGGGTGAAAGCGCCTAAAAATACAGAGCCTGCATTCGTGATGGTGTCGGTCCATTTTTCAGCATGCTCTATGTTGATGATCAGATGTTCAGGTGCATAGTTGTTGGAAAAAGCGAAAGCATCCTCATAGTCAGAAACTTGTAACGTATAACTGTGTTCCAGAGCTTTTTTTGCAAACTCTTTCCTCGGGAGCTGATCCAGCTGAGCAGAGAGTTCTGTCTCCAGCTTTTCCATATCAAAACCATCTACAGCAACAAGCACCACCTGACTATCCGCGCCGTGTTCAGCCTGAGAAAGCAGGTCTGCGGCCACAAATGCAGGGTTTGCCTGTTTGTCAGCGATCACCAAAACCTCTGACGGTCCGGCCGGCATGTCGATACTTATCTGAGCTTCACTGTTCTGCAGGATCATCTTAGCAGCTGTTACATACTGATTACCGGGACCAAGAATTTTGTCCACTTTAGGAACAGATTCTGTGCCAAAGGCCAGTGCCGCAACCGCCTGAGCACCACCTGCCAGTAAAATGGTATCAACCTGTGCTTTTTGTGCGATGTAAATTATTTCCGGGGCAACTGTTCCGTCTTTTCCGGGTGGGGTTGCTAAAACTTTGGTGGAACAACCAGCGATCATAGCGGGGATGGTGAGCATCATCGCAGAGGAGGGAAGTACAGCAGTTCCGCCGGGAACATACATTCCAACCCGTTCAATGGGTCGGCTTACTCTTCGGCATTCAATACCGGGCATGGTTTCGAGCGAAAGTTCCCCGGGTTTCTGAGCTTCATGAAAAGCTCTGATATTTTCAAAGGCAAGATCGATTGCAGACTTGATTTTCGGATCCAGATCGACATGTACTTGTGAAGGATCGATCGTTATTTCATCAAGATCTACACCATCAAATTTGGAAGTAAATTCACGAACCGCCTGATCGCCCGTTTTACCGACTTCTTCAATAATGGGTTGAACAACCCCAAAAATGGACGTGAAATCAATCTTTGGGCGCTTTAATAAAGCCGTTTTTTGCTCACTGTCTAATGTGTTGTAATTGTACGTATTCATGCAATTGCCTTTCAAAATTTGAACATTAAGAGCCCTTTTTAATTGGTTCAAAAGGGTGATCTCAAAGTTCTTAAAGAATCATACTTTCGATGGGTAACATTACAATATCGGAAGCTCCGGCTTCTTTCAATTGTTCCATTACCACCCAGAATTCGTTGTAAGGAATTACTGTATGGATGGCTACCATGTTGGTCTCAGCTAGTGGTACAATGGTCGGGCTTTTCATTGACGGGATGATGTCTTTGATGGTCTCAACCTGATCTTGAGGCGCATTCATCATGATGTAACGACTTTTTTTCGCCTGCTGATAACCATCAATTCTCACCAGGAATTTTTCGATCAGTTGTTGTTTTCCGGGAGAAAGCTCTTTATTGGTCTGAATGAGCTTTGTTTCAGATTCCATGATGGTAAACATCTCAGCAAGGCCATTAGCCCGTAACGTTCCACCGGTTGATACGAGATCGGAGATGGCATCTGCCACTTCAAGTTGAGGAGTGATCTCAACGGCACCGGAAATCTCCACTAGATTTACATTAACTCCCTGTTCCTCAAAGAATTTCTTTGTTAGAAAAGGATAGCTGGTGGCGAGTGTTTTGCCTTCAAAATCGGTGGCTTGTTGCAGCGGTCCGTTTTTTGGTGCCGCTATGGATAACCGGCATCGGCCGTAGTTTAGTCCCCGAAGCACGGTCACATCAGCGTCTTGTTCAAATACTTCATTTGCTCCGACAAAACCCAGGTCACAAACTCCATCCTGCACATATTCAGGAATATCATCATCCCGCAGAAGAAGTAATTCAACGTCAAAATTACGGGTCTTAACCATCAGGTTACGTTTGTAGTTGTCAAATTCGATGCCGATTCCGTGCAACAGATCGATGGTTTTATCGGTTAATCGTCCACTCTTTTGAATAGCAATACGCAGGGAAGTCGAAGAATCTTTCGTTCGGTTCATTTGGTCAGTAAATTGTTTTGTTTAGTAGGTATGAGGAAGTAAGGATGGTGAAAAAATAATGGCGGTAGCGATATGCATTAATGCATATGATGATGGCCATGATGGCTACCACAATGATGATGATGGGCTGTATGTAATAAGATTTTTTTCACGACGGGAATATAGGGAGATGAACGATTAGCCGGAAACCATTTTTTAATCTTTAACGGGAAATTAATACGAACTCCCGATATATTAACTTTGTAGTCAGAAAAAACAGAAGGAGTGCATGAAAACAATTGCTCAATTAACATTTATACCGTTGTCATCTCATAATCCAACCGAAGAAGTACAAGAGCTTCTGGAGCATCTGGCCCAGTATGATGTTCATATAGAAGTGGGTTATTTATCTACTACGGTGATCGGCGATACTGAACAGATCTTTGAATTGATCAGAGAAACCTACGACATGTTATCGCTGGAAAAAGGAAAATTCAGATTCCACATCGAATTACTTAGTCCGGAATTGGAATAACATGACAACAACGGGCAAATTTATGAGTGCCCGGATCCGGAACAAATAAGGGGAAAAGGATTCTGTTTTACCCGAATCGAAAGAATTCCCATAGCTATGTAAGGGTGTTTGAATGACCGATCTGCATCTGAGGCCGGTTCATTAGTAAAAACACCAAAAAAACCGTGTGCTTTTAGAAACAATAGTTTTAGGAGCTCCATGCTTCTTCGTATCTTTGCGTTCTTTTGAATCAGACGCATCATCGATCACTTTCTATGAACAACATCCGTAATTTTTGCATCATTGCTCACATCGACCATGGTAAATCCACTTTGGCCGACCGATTGCTTCAGATCACCGGCACGATCAGTGAACGGGAAATGCAGGAGCAAATGCTGGATAATATGGATCTTGAACGTGAGCGTGGGATCACGATTAAAAGTCATGCCATTAAGCTCGATTACAAACGTCCCAATGGTGAAGAATACACGCTGAATCTGATCGATACTCCTGGTCACGTTGATTTTGCGTACGAAGTGTCAAGAGCTCTGAAAGCATGTGAGGGCGCAATTTTAGTGGTTGATGCCACTCAGGGAATAGAAGCACAGACCATTTCGAATTTATATCAGGCAATCGATCAGGATCTGGAAATTGTGCCTGTACTGAACAAGATCGACCTGCCAAGCTCTGATCCTGAAGGTGTAGGTCAACAGATCGTTGACCTTATCGGTTGCGATAAAGAAGATATTTTAACGGTTTCGGGGAAAACCGGAGAAGGCGTTCCGGCGCTGTTGGAAGCTATCGTTGAGCGGATCCCGGGACCAAAGCAGGAGACGGAGAAACCACTTAAAGCTCTGATCTTTGATTCGATCTTTAACACTTACCGCGGTTCTGTAGCCTATGTTCGTGTATTTGAAGGTGTGCTCAAAAAGGGTGAGGCTTTCAAATTTATGGCGAATAAGCAGGAGTATAATGCTGAAGAGATCGGTTTCCTGAAGATGAGCTATCAACCTACCAAAGAGCTTCGTGCCGGTGATGTAGGCTATGTGATCGGTAGTGTGAAATCGCTGCAGGATGTTCGGGTGGGTGATACCATCACAACAGTGAAGAATCCTGCCGAGCATCCGATCTCAGGGTATCAGGAAGCGAAACCGATGGTATTTAGTGGGATCTTTCCCACACAATCTGAAGATTTTGAGGATCTTCGTGCCGCTCTTGAGAAATTACAACTGAATGATGCTTCCCTCACCTACGAACCTGAGACTTCGAAAGCCTTAGGGTTTGGATTTCGCGCTGGATTTCTGGGATTACTTCATATGGAGATCGTTCAGGAGCGTCTGGACCGCGAGTTTGATATCGATATCATCACTACAGTACCAAACGTTCAGTACGAAGTGCATTTGGAAGAAGGTGGAGTTATCGAGGTGGATAATCCAAGCCAGATGCCTGAAGTGGGAGATATCGATAAGATCTACGAACCGTACATCAAAGCGAGTATCATTACCCCGGCCGATTACATTGGTCCCATTATGAAATTATGCCAGGAACGTCGCGGGGTTTACATCAACCAGATGTTCATGCAAAATAATCGGGTAGAAATTACGTATGAACTCCCGATGGCTGAAGTAGTTTTCGATTTTTATGACAAACTGAAATCCGGTACAAGAGGGTATGCGTCGCTGGATTATGAATTCATCGAGTTCAGACCCGGTCATCTTGTACGCCTTGATATTTTATTGAATGGTGATCAGGTGGATGCGCTGTCGAGCATTACACACCGTGATAAGGCCTATTATCAGGGAAGAAAGGTTTGTGCTAAATTAAAGGAACTTATTCCGCGTCAGCAGTTTGAAGTAGCTGTACAGGCAGCGATCGGAAGCCGGGTAATAGCCCGGGATTCGGTGAGAGCGCTACGAAAGGATGTTACAGCAAAATGTTATGGCGGTGACATCAGCCGTAAGCGCAAACTGCTCGAAAAACAGAAAGAAGGTAAAAAGAGAATGAAACAGGTAGGATCGGTGGAAATTCCACAGGAAGCATTCCTCGCGGTTCTGTCTATGGATGATGAGGATTAAGAACTATGGTACAAGCTAAAAGAAATCTGTTCACAATTTTTTTATTGATGATATTGCTCACTACAGCTGCTCAGGCACAATTTGAAGAGCCCGAGATCATAAAGGTCGGGGCCGATGAAGTGGCAAAATTCGAAAGTAAGTTCAAAACTATTAAGTGGACCGGACAAGGATTTAATCCAAATAGTCTGGACAAAATGCCGGCCATAGAAATCCGTGCTCATTTGCAGGGAGCTTATGGGGAGCCAACCAGAAAGATCGAAGATATCGTTAATAGTGGTACATACCGCCCGGGGAAAGCGATTCAATTTGAGTATTGGTTTATAGTGGATGGCGAAATTCCTATGATGGTATTGGATATGGATGGACCGTTTGCCGACGGTCTCGTATATGTTGGTGCAAGTCGTTATATCGATATGATGCCACAGGTGAAACGAACGTTCACCAGACTCGTAACAGAAGCCGAACCCAAAGAATACACGGATTATTTTTACTCACCGGAAGATGAGCAATGGTATAAAGTAAGTTATTCGAATGGGGTTTATAAGAAGGAAGAGATTGAAAAGCCTTCTCACCTAAGATTAAAATAATTCAAATACATTGGAAGAAAATAAATCAACCGAGGCAGACGAAAAGAAATCATCTTTCGGTAGATCAAAAAAGGACAAACACACAGAAGAACAACAGGCAAAGTCGTGGGCACGAGAGTGGTTAGATGCGTTGGTCTTTGCATTTATTGTTGCGGCTATTCTTCGTCAGTTTTTATTCGGCTCGTACCGTATTCCGACAGGTTCTATGGAACAGGATCTGCTGATCGGGGATATGCTTATCGTTTCAAATGTTACGTATGGTCCCAGAACACCGATGTCGGTTTGTGTGCCGTTTACCAGTTGGTGTCTGCCAGGTATTAAGCTTCCGTGGACCCGCATTCCGGGCTATGGAGATGTTGAAAGAAATGATGTGATCGTTTTTAATGTGCCCTGGGAAGTGAAGCCTATTTCACAAAAAACGAATTATATTAAAAGGGCAGTGGGTATTCCCGGAGATACACTTGAACTTCGTGATAAGGTACTGTACGTGAATGGAGAAGAGGAAGCCTACCACGAAGGAGTTCAAAAATTTTATGATGTGATTGTGCGCGATAACGTGCGCCTCAGCGATAAGAAAATGGAATCGGTGGGGGCCGGCACTATTGGCGGGAATGAACGATATGTTCAGCAAGTCGCACAAAATGTATATCGGGTAAATCTTACGAAAGAAGTAGCCGATGTGGTAGCTTCATGGCCGGAAGTGGATTCCATGGCGCTGTTCATCATTCCGGAAGATCAGCAATTGTCAGGCTATACTATGAGTAAAGGATCTTTTTCTCAGGCGTTCAATAATCCGGATCATTTTTCTGCTTTTGTTGTGCCTTACGAAGGGCAGGAGATCACCTTAACCAAGGACAATTGGTATATTTACAAAGATCTTATCGAACGCTACGAACACAATGACGTAAAAGTGGAGAACAACGCATTTGTGATCAATGGTGAATCAACCAATAAATATGTGGTTAAACAAGACTACTACTTTGGAATGGGAGATAACCGGGATAGCAGCGAAGACAGTCGATTCTGGGGATTCATCCCTCGCGACCATATGATCGGAAAAGCCGTGTTGGTGTGGTTCTCGCTGGATGGAGCCGTTCCAAGATTTAGCCGGATCTTCCATCTGATCGATTAATTGATGTAAGTAGTTCGGACAGAGATCTTAAAAGGGACGAGCTTTGCTTGGCCCTTTTTTTATTTAGGTCTTTGCGATGGTTTTACCACGTTCCTGCCCCTCGCGAATGGCAAGCTGTCCACAACCGGCATCAATATCATCTCCACGACTACGCCGAACAGTGGCGCGTACATCGTAGCGAATGAGTTCCTTCAGGAAGTTATCAAGCCGCTCTTCCCGCGCACGTTGTAGTTCTACCCCCATCACATTGTTGTACATGATGATGTTAACTTTGCTGGGGGCCCATTTTACAATATTGGAAAGATTTCGGGCATCCTCAGGACCATCGTTGAATCCATCAAATAACAGGTATTCGTAGGTGAGTGAACGGTCTGTTTTTTGGTGATAATATTTAACCGCTTCTTCCAGTGCTTCCAGATTCATGGAATTATTTATCGGCATGATCTCATCCCGTTTACCATCACTTGCAGCATGAAGGGAAATGGCCAGATTAAATGGCTGTTGCTCATCAGCCAACTGCTTGATCTGTTTGGTAAGCCCAACGGTAGAAACGGTAATTCGCTTCGGCGATAGTTCTATACTGAGCGGATCGGAGATAATTTCGGCAGATGTAGTCACCGTTTTATAGTTATGGAGGGGTTCGCCCATTCCCATGTACACGATATTGGTGATCTTTTTATCATACTTCTGTTCTGTAAGTGAATTAATGTATTGCACCTGATCCACCACTTCGCCATGAGTAAGATTCCGGAAAAATCCCATTTTACCGGTGGCACAAAAGCTGCATCCAAAAACACATCCAACCTGAGACGAAACACAAACAGTTAGTCTTTTCGGAACACCATCGGGATAGAAATCCGGGATCATAACGGCTTCCACTTTATAATCTTTGCCTTCGTCATCTAAACGAAACAAAAATTTGATGGTGCCATCTTTAGATTCCTGCTGACTAACCACTTCCAAGCCTGAAATAAAAGCCACTTCATCCAGTCGGGCTCTCAGGTCTTTGGATAAGTTGGTCATTTCATCAAAGGATCGAACCCCCTTTTGATAGAGCCATTGAAAGATCTGATCGGCCCGGAATCGGGGAAGGCCCAACTCTTTACAAAAATCCTGTAATTCGGATTTGGTGAGCGCTTTGAGGTCGGTTTTTTGCGGTACTTTTGTGTCTGACATAGACCCCAAAAATAAGGATTAATTCAGCAAAGCACAGCCGGTGATTTACAGCCGTGTATTAACCACATTATCGTAGATTGAGCCAAAAGTGATCTCAAAACCTACCGACCCCCAGTATTCGTATGAAGTGAGCTGCTGGCGGGTATTAGCGATCGCCTCCTTGTCGGTTACACCCTCCGCAGAAATAGAAAGCTGATCGTTTATAATGGAATATCCCACACTGAAGAAAACATCAAACCCACGAACAATTCGCTTGGCCATCTCGAAATCAAAGAGGAGTCGTTTCTTGCTGAAATCGTGTAAATAATTTCGCCCAAGTATACGGGCTTCAACGCTACCCCATGGTTTGGTGTATTCGGCTCTGAAATCAAGTTCCTGCCGCATTAATACTTCATCAGTTTGTCCGTAAATAGTGCGGTCTGTATAGTCGAAGAATGACGAATAAACTCCGTATCGCAGGGTAACCTCTCTGCGGGCAAACTCCCGGTAAGGGTAGAAACTGTACTCGATGGTTGGTGTTCCACCAATTCTGAAGTCGATGTTATCGCGGGAGGAAGAACCCAGACTGAAATAAGAGCCAACCGACCAGTGATCACTTAAACTGTAAGCAAGCAAACTGAATACATTGCGCCGTTCTGTAATGTACACTTCTTCATCGGTCACACCGGTTTCATCATCAGTGGTGGTGTAGGTATTTCTGCTGTAATTTTCATCCAGGTTTAGTTGGAATTTCCATTCATCGGTAATTCTGCGAACTCTTACCCTTCCATTCATATTCAGGTTTCTCTGCGTTTCTTCACCGGAGAACCAGGTATTACCACCGATCTCGAAGATCCAGCTGTTCCACTTATCCGTTTGTAGTTGCTGAGCCGTAGTATTGTCTGTTCCCGAATAAAGTATATCGAAACTTTGTAATGCATCTTTGTGGGAGAGGAATGGGATAAACCCTAGTTTGATATACCGAACTAAACCATTCCGTTCTTCTTCAGCGGTATCTGAGTCATACGAAGTAAAAATAAATTCATTAGATAGTGCTTCCAGGTCATCCTGTCCCAGATAATTCAGGCGATATTGAGTACCTCCACTTGCCGTTCCGTTTCGGGTTATGATGAGATGAACTTCGGCGGCAGACTGATCTCTTACAAAATTAATAAAGTCGATCTCGCTACGGATAAAACTACTGTTACACCCCCGGCAATCAAGATAGACGGTTAAGAGTGTATTAGGATCTGATGTTGGTGTAGAATCGGATTGTGCGTACCCCGGCGTAAATGTGATCAGCAATCCCGCCAGAATGGTCACTGTTTTAAGCAATTTTATGCCCTGTAAGAAAATTTCATGTTTTAACGTCAAAAAATACATGGAATACTTCTCGACGGTTGCAAAAAAAAATAAAATGATCAGCTTATTAAAATTTGAAAAGCGGCCATCGCAATTATGGCAATAGTAACCCACAACCCGATGGTATGAGCTTTACATTTCTGAAGTGCTTCCGGTATGAGTTCAGCGAATACCATCCATATCATAGCTCCGGCAGCAAGGCCTAGTCCGAATGGCAGGTATTCTCGGAAGGTCTCCACGAATAAGAAAGCAGGAACAGCCATTAAAGGTTGAGGTAAGCTGGAAAAGATACTCCACCAAACAGCTTTCCAGGGAGTGGTGCCTTTTGGGATCATTACCAAACTGATCGCCAGACCTTCGGGAATATTATGAACGGCAATGGCTATGGCAATGAATATTCCAAACTCAAGGGTATTGGCAAACGAAACACCTACACTAACCCCTTCAGCGAATGAATGGATCGTCATGATCCCAAGAAATAACAGCATCTTTTTACTGTCGGCTCCAACCAGATCTTTGATATCCAGATCAAATTTCTTGTCCATCCAGTCATCTGCAGCAATTACCAGTATGACCCCGGCAAGAATTCCTCCCAGAGTCATCCAGTTATTAATGTTATACCCTTCAAAAATGAGGTTAAAACTGGCAGATAACATTAAACCGGCAGCTATGGCATTAGCTCTGCCTAAAAAAGAATCAGAGATCTTTTTTATGAAGAAAAATGGTACTGCGCCGATACCGGTAGCGATCGCTGTTAGTAATGCGTAGAGAAATACTTTGGTGATGGTGAGATCGAAAATTTCCATAACAAAGAATATAATCTTGAAAAAGTGCAGAACCTATGGGTTCTTATAATTTGTACTTAGTCCAAGTAACAGGAATTGAATAAAAGCAGTAATTCCGTTCCCAAACTATTTATCTAAATACCTATACTTGGGCACTCATTAACATCAAAACAATCACAGTGTGACCGACGACCGCAGATACGCCCGTCCCCGTAATAAACTGGTTGAACAGTTAAGGGAAAAAGGGGTTAAAGATGAACGGGTACTTATGGCAATTGGAAAAATTCCCCGCCACACCCTTATTGATACGGCATTACACGGCAAAGCGTATCACGACACAGCCCTGCCCATAGGGATGGGACAAACCATATCTCAGCCATATACCGTTGCTGTGCAAACAGAATTACTTGAAATTCAGCAAGGGGATAAGATCCTTGAGATCGGAACCGGTTCTGCCTATCAATGTATGGTGTTATGCGAGATGGGTGCGGATGTATTTAGCGTGGAACGGCATACTGAACTGTATCACCGTGCAAAAGAGGCATTGAGAAAGCAAGGATATAGGGCTATGCTAAAAGCCGGTGATGGTACACTCGGTTGGAGTACCTATGCCCCGTATGATGGGATCGTAGTTACGGCCGGCGCCCCGGTTGTACCCAATGACCTGATCGCTCAACTGAACATTGGCGGCAGATTGGTGATACCGGTAGGGGATAATAAAAAACAGATGATGCTGAAGATCACCAGGATCTCTGAGACGGAATACGAGCAGGTAGAACTCGATAATTTTAAATTTGTGCCGCTGATCGGCGAAAAAGGGTGGAAAGGTTGATGCAAACAGATCATAATAATCAGGACAAAACGACTTTTAAAGAAGCTCCCATCCTGGCGATCAAAGGTTTTATCATGGGTTCGGCGGATATAGTTCCCGGTGTGAGTGGCGGTACCATGGCACTTATACTCGATATTTACGAACGCCTGCTGAATGCTATTAAAAGTGTGGATGTGGCTTTCCTTAAACATTTCTTCACTTTTAAGTGGAAAGAAGCATTTACCCATTTACATGTATTATTTCTCGTACCTCTGTTTTTAGGGATCTTTGCGGCGCTTGCCTTTTTTACAAAAGTAGTACCATTGCAGGTGTATATGTTTACCCATCCCGAGATCGTATTCGGGTTGTTTTTTGGGTTGATCGTCGGCTCAATTTACATCCTTATTAAAACTCTGGAGCATTTCAGCATTAAAGAAGCGGGTGCTATCCTTGGTGGATTACTATTTGGCTTATGGATCGTAAATCTGGTCCCCGCTGATACCCCCGAACATCCGTTGTTTGTGTTTGTGAGTGGCGCTATAGCAATCTGTGCGATGATCCTGCCGGGTATTTCTGGTTCTTATCTCTTGTTGATCATGCGTAAATACGATTATTTATTATCGAATATCGGAATGATTGGCGGGGAAGATACGATGGATGGTATTATTGGATTGATCCCTTTCTTATTAGGAGCCGCTGTTGGACTGGCATTGTTTTCAAGGTTTCTCTCATGGTTACTGAAACGATACCATTCGGTCACCATAGCTGTATTGATCGGCTTCCTGGTTGGTTCATTATATGTGATCTGGCCCTTTCAGCATCGGGAATTCATTGAGCAGGTAAGGGATACAGAAGTTGTGGAGGTAAACGATCCGGTAGTTACTGAACTACGGGAACACCCGAATGAGAATCTGCCGGAATTCGAACGATTAGGTAAACAGATCGATGACTCATCCATTGAAGTACTCACCATCAAAAAGAAATTAATTAAATCGGATCCCTTTATACCGGGAAGTTACAATGCTACCGGTGATGAAACCCCGGATATCCTGGGTGGCGTTATTGGTATGATAGTGGGTGTTGTATTGGTGGGAGGATTAGAACGATTGAGAGATATAAAAGTGTAGTATAACCACTTATTATTTCAAACAGGAACCGCTTTCAATCTCCTCAAAAATTCATGAATCCTTCACCAAAAAATGGCACTTTCCGGTGATTAAAGGTATTCAACCTAAAATGGAGGATCGACATGAAAGTACAACATATACTTGTTCCTACTGATTTCTCAGAACGAGCAGAAAAAGCCATAGAAGTAGCCGGTACACTGGTTGATTTTTTTGGCTGCACCGTTGATCTGATTCACTCCGTGCCCATGATGAAGTATTTCCACGACAGCATGGATCCGCTTGGAGTTCCTTTTTCACTTGAGCGGGATCTGTACCCTCATTCCATAGAAGCAGCTCAGAAAGAGTTGGAAGAACTGGCCGGGAAATACATCAAAAAAGAATACCGGGGAAAGCTGATCGCTAATGTAGAGCGCAAACCTTCCGAAGCGATATTTAATCAGGCAAACGAAGGCGATTACGATCTTATATTAATGTCGGCCAAGGGTAGCCACGAGACCATTCATGTGATGGGTGGTACCACAGAAAAAGTTATTCGTCACAGCCATGTTCCGGTACTTACCATCAACGACGGATTCGATACCGATGCCATAAATACCATCGTGGTTCCGGTTGATTTTTCTGATAGCTCCTTCTTTTCAGTGGTGCCGGCATTTGAGCTGGCCAAAGAGTTAAAAGCAAAGATCATTCTTATGAATGTGATAGAATTGTATTCAGCCGGCAGCGATATGATCCCATATATCCCCACAGACATCGACGAACAACCGGTTTACGAAAGTCTGATCACAAAACTAACCGATTACTTCTTACAACACCCGAAATACAATTTGTTGGTGCAAAGAAGTGGAGTGGTATTTGAGGATAACCTGGTAACCACAGACGGACCTAATTCAACTTCCGTTGAAGTAGAAACCAAAATTGTGAAGGGAATATCTGCACATCATGAGATCGTGGATTTTGTAAATGATGAAGGCGATATGCTGGTAATGAGTACTCATGGCAGAACCGGTTTGGCAAGAGTATTCATCGGCTCAACTACGGAACAGATATCCAGACATATTGATAAGCCACTACTTACTATTCGTCCGGAATTTTTGGATGAAGATTAAGTGATCCTTTGATATCAGTTTATATGGATTGTGTATGAGAATGCTGTCATTTTTTCTTTGGGGGATTCTCATGCCATTACAGCTTTTCGGTCAGTCAGATCCTTTAGTAGATAATTCCGAACGGATCGATCTATTTGCAACATTCGGAGTCTCATTAACTACGAATCAGAAAGCCTTTAATCTTGGAATTGAAAAACAATTCAGAAGGAATATAATTGTACAGTTCAGATATTCCGGAATACATGAGATGATCTTTATACCAGATAAAGAACCTCAGGAATATTCTAAGGATGCCGGGGTTTTGATTGGTAAAAGGTTTCTTATAGACGACCGGGATGGACAATCAGAAAATAGCGTAAGTCTGCTGTTTGGAATCGGAAGAGTGGAAAGTGTAGAAAGAGGGGAATTCATATCGGAATCGGGGGATCATGTCATCGGAGCTGACCGATATGAGAGAATCGTTCATTCCACTGTTGGAATCCCATTTGAATGTAGCTATGCAAGCCGAAGTTCATCGGTGGGGTTTAAAGCAGGATTACAGGGTAATATCAACAAATACAGTAGTTATTTGGGAGTTACATTAGGGTTTAGTTTTAACCTGACAAAATGATATTCTGAGTTGTGGAAGCGAACGTGGTACCCGAATGTTGATGATTAAAATGTGTACCTTTGGCTGAATTTGAATACAACTGAACTAATTGAGTTTTAAGACAAAGAAAAGCCTGGGGCAGCATTTTTTAACGGATGGGAATATTATCCGAAAAATTCTGGCGTCTATCCCTGCCGGTAAAAACGATCGGATCATTGAAATTGGTCCCGGAACCGGAGCCTTAACAAAATGGCTGGTTCAACAATTTGAGGATGTTCACGCCATTGAGATCGATGAACGTGCCATTGAGGTGCTCGAAAAGGAAATACCGGAACTTACCATCCATCAGAGTGATGTACTGAAAATTCATTGGCCTGACATCATCAACCCCGATGGGAAAACCTATGTGATCGGTAATCTGCCGTATTATATTACCAGTCCGATCCTGTTCGCTCTTCTCGAAAACCGTTCAAATTTTGATGGTGCCATTTTGATGATGCAAAAGGAAGTGGCGCAGCGTCTGGTTGCCGAACCATCATCAAAAGAGTATGGGATACTAAGCGTTCAAACCCAGTTAATGAGCTCACCCGAACTATTGTTCGATGTATCTCCTAATTCGTTCAGCCCTCCTCCCAAAGTGATGAGTTCTGTAATTCAGCTCACTTTTAACAGACCTTCTCTGCCTTGTTCCGACAAAACACTTAAATCGGTAGTTCGTACCGCCTTCAATCAGCGTAGAAAAAAACTCAGCAATTCTCTGAAACCTGTATTGGGTGACAAAATACCTGACGGTTTTAACTACGATCAACGGGCAGAGGACTGGTCGCCTGACATTTATGCAGAATTGTCAGCCTTGTTGGAGCACTGAGGCTGACTCCGGTGATTTGGTACGGTACTTGCGAAAGAAGCCGCAGAATACAGGGGAGCGATCCCCGAAAGAAATTAAACACTAACTATTAAACAAAATCACAAAGGAGTCATCCATATGGCTAGTATTAAACCTTTAGGCGACCGTGTTCTGGTAAAAGCGGACGTAGCTTAAGAAGTAACCAGCTCTGGTCTGTACATTCCTGATACAGCTAAAGAAAAACCGCAACAAGGTACAGTTGTAGCGGCAGGTCCCGGCAGAGTAGAAAACGGGAATAAAATCGATATGACCGTAAAAGAAGGCGATAAAGTTCTTTACGGAAAATATGCAGGTACAGAGGTGACTCTCGACGGAGAAGAGTACCTGATCATGCGCGAATCAGATATTGTGGGAATTCTCGCATAATAACTCCATCAAAATTTAAATCAATAATCTAAAAACGGAATAAATAACTATGTCAAAGTTAGTTCACTATGATATTGAAGCCCGCGATGCACTGAAACGCGGAGTTGACAAACTGGCTGACGCTGTAAAAGTAACGCTCGGCCCTCGTGGACGTAATGTGGTAATCGAAAAATCATTTGGGGCGCCTACAGTAACCAAAGATGGTGTTACCGTAGCAAAAGAGATCGAGCTCGGCGATAAAGTTGAAAACATGGGTGCGCAAATGGTTAAAGAAGTAGCTTCAAAAACCAGCGATAATGCCGGTGATGGTACTACTACTGCAACCGTGCTTGCTCAGGCAATTGTTGGTGCAGGTCTTAAAAACGTAACTGCCGGTGCCAACCCAATGGACCTTAAAAGAGGTATCGATAAAGCTGTTGATGCGATCGTTGCCGGTCTTAAAGATCTGAGTAAAGAAATTGATGATCGTAACGAGATCGCACAGGTTGGAACCATTTCTGCCAATAACGATGAGTTTATTGGTAATCTGATCGCAGATGCGATGGAAAAAGTGGGTAAAGATGGTGTGATCACCGTTGAAGAGGCAAAAGGAACTGAAACCTACCTCGAAACGGTAGAAGGTATGCAATTCGATCGCGGTTACCTCTCTCCATACTTCGTAACCGATTCAGATAAAATGACTACCGAACTGGAAGATCCATATATCCTGATCTTTGACAAGAAGATCAGCAATATGAAAGATCTGCTTCCGGTACTTGAGAAAGTAGTACAAACCGGAAAGCCATTACTGATCATCGCTGAAGATGTAGAAGGCGAGGCATTAGCTACATTAGTAGTTAACAAACTTCGTGGTTCTCTGAAAATCGCAGCAGTTAAAGCTCCTGGTTTTGGTGATCGTCGTAAAGCAATGCTCGAAGACATCGCTATTCTAACCGGAGGTACTGTGATCTCTGAAGAGCGTGGTTACAAACTCGAAAATGCTACGCTTGATTTCTTAGGTCAGGCCGCCCGCGTAACTATCGACAAAGACAATACTACTATTGTTGATGGTTCAGGTAAAGAAGATGATATCCTTGCCCGTGTAAATCAGATCAAATCTCAGATCGAGACCACTACTTCTGATTACGACCGTGAAAAACTTCAGGAACGCCTTGCTAAATTAAGTGGTGGTGTTGCGGTACTTTACATCGGTGCTGCTTCAGAAGTTGAAATGAAAGAGAAAAAAGCCCGTGTAGAAGATGCATTACATGCAACTCGTGCTGCTGTAGAAGAAGGTATTGTACCTGGTGGTGGAGTAGCTCTTCTCAGAACGGTAGCATCTCTGAATGGTCTGGAAGCTGAAAATGCAGATGAAAAAGTTGGATTTGACATCATCCGTAAAGCAGTTGAAGCTCCGTTACGTACCATCAGCAACAATGCCGGTATCGAAGGCGCGATCGTAGTACAAAAAGTACTCGATGGAGAAGGATCATTCGGTTACAACGCACGTACCGAAGTTTACGAAGACCTGATCAAAGCCGGTGTAATTGACCCAACCAAAGTAACCCGTACCGCACTTCAAAATGCGGCTTCTGTAGCAGGATTACTACTCACCACTGAGGCAGTGATCTCTGAGAAACCAGAAGAAGATAAAGGTGGCGCTCCTGCAATGCCTGATATGGGAGGAATGGGAGGAATGGGTGGAATGATGTAAGATCATCCATTCAAAACAGTTCTATTTTAAAACCCGTACACCTAGTGTACGGGTTTTTTTATTTGAGAGATTTGTAACAAACCGGTATTTCTTGTTTCTTTTTTGCACACTAATTAACGAAACAACTGTACGATAAAATCCGGGGTTATAAGATGAAAAGGGTAAAGTTATATCTATCAATCGCATTTCTGTCAATAGTGTTTGTACCGATCTCATTGCAGGCACAAACAAATTGTGATGTAAGTGCCATTCAGCAGAATCTGAACAATGGAAGCTCAGTCTATTCCTTACTTACAGATTGCAGCCAGTTAACGGCTCAAGATTTTTACGGGAAAGAATATGCCGGCGGGGTAATTGTGTATCTGGATCCTTCAACAAAAGGAAAAGGAATTGTAGCGGCTAATGAAGATGAAAATAGTAATTCAAGCTGGTATAACCGCCTTTCAAGAAATGGAGGTCTCTTTAATAGTAGTTTAGTTGCACAAATTGGCAGCGGAGCTTCTAATATGGCTGCGGCATGTGGAATGAGTGGATGCGGAAAGCCTCCTAAAACATATTTTCCGAATTATAACAGTCCTGCTATGGATGCCCTGTATTTTGTATCAAGTTCGAATAGAAATGGATTTTCCGATTGGTACCTTCCAAGTTCGGAAGAGCTAAAAGTAGCATACCAAAATGCATCCTCCAATTTTAGCTCCTGCCCTTCGGGCGGATGGTGGACATCCACACAGATCCCGGCAAGCTATACGTTCCCAGGGTCCGATTTTACTATCTACCAGTATAAAAATTATTATCCATCAAGTGTGTATATACTCAATACAACCGGAGAATTAACTTGGTCGAGCAAGACCGACGGCAGATGTGCCCGGGCTTTCAGAACCTTTGCACCATGGATCGAAGCTGTAAATCCGGATCCTGTGGAAGTTGGAATGGCGGTGTCGATTTCAGGTAGCAATTTTAGTGAGCACCCAACAAATATCGAAATTCAGTTTCCGAACGGGATCAAAGCCACACCTCAGGAATCATCCGGCAATACAATGACCGTAATTGTTCCGGCCGGAACCACAAGCGGAAATTTAAGAGTGGTAGTAAATGGAGTTCAAAGTAACACTATCCCAATTCAAATTGCTCCACGACCGGAAGGAGACCCGGTGATATCTTCGTTTTCTAAGAAGATGATCATAAAAACAGATTCCTGGATGAGTGATAGAATGATGACGATCTATGGCTCTAATTTCTCACTCCAAAATACAGTTACATTTGCAGGTGGAGCACAGGTACTATCTGAACCATCTTCAAATCCCGGTCAATTTGTTGTGAATATTCCAGTGGGAGTAAAAACAGGGCCTATTACGGTAAGTTCCGGGGTGGGGCACAGCAACCCATCCGATGATACCCTGTTTGTATTTGAACTGAACAGTCCGGCTGCCGGACTTACAACAAATGGGTTGAATGATGTAGCGATCGATACCAACGAGACAAATATTGTGGTTGTGGGAGATAATGGCACCATATTGACCAGCGAAAATGGAGGGGCTCATTGGGGAGATAGTGCATATGCCATGCCTCCCAGATACGGTAATACTACAACAGAACAGTATCAGACCATGGTTAATGAATTTAAGACTTCTATGAGATCCGCTACTCTCCATTCAGTAGTAAATTATACCTTAGGAGGGACCAATGTATTTGCTATTTGGGGAGATCTGAACCCGGCATTTCAATCAAATGATTATGTGCAGATCTACACTCTTGCAAGTGATATCTCAGGGTATTGGAGTGGTGATGGAATTCCGGGAGAAATCAGCAATCCATATTTTATAGGAGGGAAGCTATTAGCAGTATCGGGTAGAAGTGGAAATGCAAAAATTGTTGAGCGTTCAGGAACAGTCTCTCAAAATACCAGGGTATTTGGCTGGACCGATGTACAATCCAATGTTACTGAGCTTATGGATTTTGCACATAATTCAACAAAATTGGTATCAGTAGGGATGATGACGACGAGCCCTACTCAAAGTTACAGTAATTGGGTAAGTACACTACCCGTTGGAACAGATACATGGTCTCACAACGCTCAAAAATTTGTGTTAAATAGCGTGGCATGGGGTAAGAATGTTTTTGTTGCTGTTGGCAGGGAAGGCTCCCATTTGCGAGGGCTGTCTACGATGTATTACAGTTCAGATGGAATGAACTGGACTGATGCAACCTGCGATGGTGAACAGTGTGACATAAATCAACGTGCGGTAGCATATAATGAAAGATCCGGTATCTTTTTCAGTTCGGGACATCTGTTAAAACACTATTATAGTTTTGATGGTAAAAACTGGACAAGTATTGCTCTTCCCGGTGATCTGGGCTCTCACACAACACAGGTAAATAAAATAATCCCACTGAACGAAGGCTTTCTAAAAATTGGTGAAGGTGGCCAATTAACAATACTGATAAGGGTTAATGCCACACACGAATAGACGGTAATCCCGGTTCTAAAAATGGATCGGGTTTTTTTAATTCAACAATAAAATGGGAGTAAGCTCAGGATCATTATCTCCATGCCAGTAAAGCAAGGAGTTATCATGGTTGGGAAAGGCGCTTATATCTGAAGGTTGAGCATCAAAATTCCGAAGCACGGATGATTTAAACATTAGAAATAACTCTAACCTATTAAATGGATTGATTTTTTAACGTGCAAAACGTACAATAAATCAACGAATCTATTGAGTTATGGGTAATGATAGAATATTCTTTCGATTGTTGATACTTCTTTTAGTTGTTACACAAGCGTGCGCTCCAAACTCTGTTCCTGATGATGAGCAGGAGATCGAGCCGGATCCAATCGTATATGACGCTTATACCTGGACTGAATTTACTTCACCATATATCACATCGAATTTTAGAAGTATTCAGATCGACGCCAAAGACCAGGTTATAATTTTCACAGGAAATGGGGTTTACTTTTCTGAAGAGCTGGAGGGTACCTATGAGTTCATCTCGTTTAACGATGAATTCACTTTTGGTCGACTTAAAATGCAGGATAAATTCTATGCTATCGCTTCTGTGCGCGACAGTATTTATGATGCTAACACAGACAGAAACTACTATGACCGAAATGTCATCATAACTTCAGAAGATCTGGAGAATTGGGAGATCATTAGTGGTAATTACCGGATGTACTCCTATCTGATGGATACAGAAGAGAACCGGTTATATATCGGACGGCAACATGGAATTTCTGTACATGATTTTAACACCGGTGAAAAGCTGTATCCCGATTTCCTGAATACCCGGCTGGATGATCAGATCACCAGTCTGGCAAAAGATAAAAACGGAATTCTCTATGCAGCAACGCATGACGGAGCCTATAAGAGCACTGATAACGGGGAAACCTGGTCGAAAGCATTTTCAAGCCTGGTGAATAAAGATTTTGATTCGGTACGAAAGTTTATAGCTACACCAGAGTATATAGTTGGTTTGGGTTATAATGGATCCGCTGAATTCGAAAATCCGGACTATAATGCCAATCATTTTCATGTGCTAAATACAGAAGACAATTCCTGGGATCATTATTGGGTCGAAGCTCTGGATAATTATGGCAAGGTTGTTCCATTCTATGCCAGTGGTTTTGAAATAGATAATTTTGATAATATTCTGCTCTCGAATCATAAGGGGCTTTATATGAAATCGGTTTCGGGGAAAGAACCTCTGATCTTCGTCGGACCGTATGTTGACCTGGAAGAATATCCAACTCCTCTAAATAGTGATGGTGATCTTATTGGATATAAGATTGAGGCCTTTTCGAATGGGGATGTTATTATGTGGAATGGCACTAACTTCTGGATTGGGGTGTACAATCAGGAATTTACATATCCTGAATAAGTTCGATACAATTTCCTATTTTCGGGCTCAATATTATTGCCCATTATTAAGGCGCACACCACCTAATTAACCTACAGGACATTGATCAAATATATTGTTATTGCACTATTTACTATTTCAATTTTAAGTGCAGCCTGCTCAAACTCCACCGAAGAAGGATACAGAATCGAATTTACACTAGATGGAGAAGTACCGAAAGAAGCTTATTTGGGTTATTACATGAATAAAACCCAGTATGTGGCAGATACTACTCAAAGTAATAATGGCACATTTGTATTTGAAGGAGATGAGCGGCTTCCATACGGTATGTACATCTTGATCGTACCACCGGAATTGAAATATTTTGATATCCTGATGGGAGAAGATCAACACTTTGAGGTATCGACGCACTCTGAAAGTTTAATGGATAGTTTGGTGATCACAAATTCTGAGGTTAATAACGAATTCATTTCCTACGTGCGTTTTTTTCAGAATAAACAACTGGAAAAGCGTGGAATTCTGGCGCTAATGAAAGAGGCGAATAAAGAAGAGGTACCTAAATTAGCTGAACGTTTGGAGAAACTGGATGCAGAAGTTATGGACAAACAAGAGGAATTGATCGCGAAATATGACAATACAGTGTTATCTACTTTTATTAAAGCTTCATTGAATGTTCAGGTACCAGAAGCTCCGGATAGTTTAACTGCCACAGAACAGCAAGAATACCAGTTCAAATATTATAAAAAGCATTATTTCGATAATCTGGAATTATCAAACCCGGCTATTATCAGAACGCCGTTTTACGCCACCAAGATCGATAATTATTTTGATAACCTGGTGCCGAGGCAGGCGGACTCACTGATCACAGAATCTGAATGGTTGATAGACCGTTCATCAGGGAATGACGAGACATACAGGTTTATGTTGATCAACCTTATTAACAGGTTTGCGCATGGCGTAACTGATGCCGAAGAGCGGGCCTATGCGCATTTGGGGCTGGAATACTATACAGATACTTTAAAAACTCCGTGGATCAATATGGAGGAAAGACTCAATATTGTAGCCAGAGCTCAGATCATTGATAGTCTGCAGACGTTGAAATCCTTGGATCAGTAAAATACAAAAGGGCACTCAATGAGCGCCCTTTAAATGATCAATTAGTACCGGTGATCTTTTCTTACCGGGAATTTACCACCAGAGTTTACCGGTTGGATCCTGACGTACAGATTGCAGCACTTTCATGTAGTTAGCACGTTCAAAAGCGGCAGGTTCTTTGGTATTCATCTGGCTCATACTTCCGCGCATCTGACTAACAGATTCGTATTCGTGTTCTTCCATCCACTGTTCAAGTTCGGTGCGAACTTCAGAAACACGATGCATACCGTTTTTCAGTAATTCTGCAGCCATCATGGTTACATTCGCTCCGGCCATTATACCTTTTACCACGTCTTTGCCGGTATGAATACCACCTGTAATGGCAATATCGGCATTGATCTTTCTGTAAAGGATGGCGGTCCAGCGTAATGGAAGACGCAGATCATCGGAAGTACTAAGTGTGAGACTCGGCTCTACTTCAAATTCTTCGATATTAAGATCCGGCTGGTAGAAGCGGTTAAACATTACGAGACCACGAGCTCCGAGTCCGGCCATTTTCTTCGCCATATTTGGAATAGAAGAAAAGAATGGTCCGAATTTAACGGAGATCGGAATATTTACCTTTTCACAAACCCCACGTAAAGTTTTCAGATACATTGCTTCGATCTCGTAGCTGGAAAGATCCGGATCGGTGGGAATGTAATAGATATTAAGTTCCAGAGCATCGGCTCCCGCTTCTTCCATCAAAGTGGCGTATTTGGTCCATCCACCGTTCGATACCCCATTCAGGCTGGCTATAACAGGAATATCGACCTGTTCTTTAGCCATGCGAATGTGTTCGAGATAGGTTTCAGGTCCTACTTCATAGGATTCCATTTCAGGGAAATAGCTCAAAGCTTCACCAAAACTATCAGCCCCTGAAGTGAGGAAATGATCCACCTCAATACTGGCGATGTTGATCTGCTCTTCAAATAAAGAGTGCATCACTACAGCTCCGGCACCGAGGTCTTCAAACAACTTTACGTTGTCGATGTTCTTGGACAAAGGAGAGGCCGATGGTACGATCGGGGAATTCAGCTCCAGGTCCAGATAGGTCGTTGATACATCCATAATTTTCCTCTATTTATTCAGCGTTTAACGGTTTTTGGTCTGCTTGTTGTTTCAGGGTATCCCAATGGTGGTTCACCCATTCCTGAGCTTCACCGAGTAACTCTGCTGCTTTCTTAGGATCGATCTGTGAGAGCAGGCGATAACGTTGTTCATTATAAATGTACTCTTTAAGCGGGATCTTAGGTCCTTTAGAATCCAATTGTAATGGGTTCTTACCTTGTTCTTCGAGGCGTGGATCGAAACGATATACCGGCCAGTAACCACTGTCGTTGGCTAGTTTTTGTTGTTCCAGACCTTTCGCCATATCAATACCATGTGCGATACAGTGGCTGTAAGCAATGATCAGCGAAGGACCATCGTAACTTTCGGCTTCTTTAAATGCTTTGATGAGTTGATTCTCATTAGCACCCATCGCAACCTGAGCCACATATACGTTTCCGTAACCCATGGCCAGTTTACCAAGATCCTTTTTCGGTGTTGGTTTACCACCGGCTGCAAATTTTGCAATTGCACCAAGTCCGGTAGCTTTGGAAGCTTGTCCACCGGTGTTTGAATACACCTCAGTATCCATTACCAGCACATTCACATTTTGTCCGGATGCAAGCACATGATCCAGTCCGCCGAATCCGATATCGTATGCCCAGCCATCACCACCGATGATCCATACTGATTTTTTAACCAGTGCATGGGCAACTTCGGCCAATCGGGTTGAGCGCGGATCGTCTTTTCCTTCCAGACGTTTCAGTAATTCATCCACCCGGTGTCGCTGAGCTTCGATCTCTGCATCTGTAGTTTGCGGAGAATCCATCAGGTGGTCGGCCAGCATTTCAGGAACCACTTTACCACGAAGTTCTTTAAGCAGAACCCGGGCAATATCGGTTTTCTTTTCAGCTGCCAGCGACATACCTAAGCCAAACTCGGCATTGTCTTCGAACAGTGAGTTATTCCAGGCAGGTCCGCGGCCTTTTGCATCTTTACTCCATGGAGTAGTTGGCAGGTTACCACCATAAATACTGGAACAACCCGTAGCATTGGCTACGATCATTCGGTCGCCAAACAAGCGGGTAAGTAAACTCAGATAAGGAGTTTCACCACAACCGGCGCAGGCTCCCGAGAACTCGAAGTAAGGATCGAGTAACTGGGTTTCTTTTGTTTTGTTGAAATCGAACTCATCGTGTTCTGCTTTGTCGAAAGCAGGGAGTGTTTCGAAGAAATTCCAGTTTGCCTGTTCCTGTTCCTGGATCGGAAGTTTAGATTCCATGTTAAGCGCTTTGCGGCTTACATTGGTTTTATCTTTAACGGGGCAGACTTCCACACATAAGGTACAGCCGGTACAATCATCCACAGAAACCTGAATGGTATATTCCTGATTCGGTAGTTGACGCCATTTGGCTTTGGTGTGTTTGAATGATTCAGGAGCATCTTCCAGTAATTCCGGCTCAGCCACTTTCGCTCTGATAACTGCATGCGGACAAGCCATCACACATTTACCACACTGAATACAGATATCAGGATCCCAAACAGGGATTTCCATAGCGATATCACGTTTTTCCCATTTAGTGGTGCCACTTGGGAAGGTACCGTCGCAAGGTAATGCACTTACCGGAAGGTTGTCACCATTACCATCTATGATCTCCTGAATGACCTGTTGAACAAACTCAGGAGCTTCTTTTGGAATGCTGCCATTGGTTTCAACTTTAGAATTTATCTCTTCAGGAACCGTAACAGGATATAAATGCTCCAGAGAGATATCCACAGCACGGAAGTTCATATCCACAACTTTTTGCCCACGTTTGCTGTAGGTCTTTTGGATATACTCCTTGATCTTGTTGATGGCCTGTTCTTTTGGTAGAACTTCAGAGATCGCAAAGAAACAGGTTTGCATCACGGTATTGATACGGATACCAAGATTAGCCTCTTTGGCTACTTCATAGGCATCGATCACATATAATTTCAGATCTTTTTTAATGATCTGTCTCTGTACTTTTTCAGGGAGTTGTTCCCATACTTCATCGGGGCCAAACGGACTGTTTAAAAGAACGGTAGCTCCATCTGCAGCTAAAGCAAGAGTGTCGTACCGTTGCAGGAATCCAAATTGATGAACTCCTACAAAGTTTGCGTTTTTGATGAGGTAAGGACTATTAACCGGGTGATCCCCGAACCGTAAGTGAGAAATAGTACGGGCACCGGATTTTTTAGAGTCATACACAAAATAACCCTGAGCATACATATCGGTTTCTTCACCGATGATCTTAATGGAGTTTTTGTTGGCACCAACGGTACCATCTGATCCTAATCCCCAGAAAACGGCCCGGGTTGTTTTTTCAGATTCAATATCAAAGTCACCATCAAATTCGAGAGAGGTATTGGTTACATCGTCGTTAATACCAATGGTGAAATGGTTTTTTGGAAGATCTTTTTGAAGTTCATCAAAGATCGATTTAACCATGGCAGGAGTAAATTCCTTAGAGGATAACCCATACCGGCCACCGGTGATCTTAGGTATTTTACTGAATTTTGGAGTTGCAGAACTCTGATCTTCGATCAATGCAGAGATCACATCCTGATATAAAGGCTCTCCCATGCTGCCGGGTTCTTTTGTTCTGTCGAGTACAGAAATAGCTTTCACAGAATCGGGCATGGCATCAATTAAATGACTCATTGAGAAAGGTCGGAACAAGCGAACTTTGATCACACCGACCTTCTCACCTTTATTTACCAAATAATTAACGGTTTCGTCTACGGTATCGGCACCGGAACCCATGATAACAATAACTTTTTCAGCATCAGGTGCGCCAACATAGTCAAAAAGGTTGTAGCTGCGGCCGGTAATACTTTCAAATTGCCGCATTGCATTCTCAACAATAGTAGGTGTTGCCAAATAATATGGGTTGGCAGTTTCTCTGCTCTGGAAGAAAACATCCGGGTTTTGAGCAGTACCTCTGATAAATGGCTGATCCGGATTCATTCCACGGTCGCGATGAGCTTTAACATCACTCATACTTATCATTCGGGAGATAGCCACATCATCCAGAACTTCGATCTTTGAGATCTCATGTGAAGTTCTGAATCCGTCAAAAATATGAAGGAAAGGAATGCGAGATGCTAACGTAGCAGTTTGAGAAATGAGGGAGAAATCCATCACTTCCTGCACATTATTAGCAAATAACATGGCCCAACCTGTCTGGCGAACACCCATTACATCGGTATGGTCTCCAAAAATTGACAGTGCCTGAGTAGCCACCGACCGTGCCGCGATATGAAATACGGTTGGGGTTAGTTCGCCGGCAATTTTATACATGTTTGGTAACATGAGTAGTAATCCCTGGCTGGCTGTAAAGGTGGTGGTAAGCGCGCCGCCCTGTAAAGAGCCGTGTACCGCTCCGGCAGCTCCACCTTCACTTTGCAATTCAATAATTTTCGGGATGTCCCCCCAAATATTACGTTGTTTGCGTGAGCTCCACATATCCGCCCATTCGCCCATTGGTGATGCGGGGGTAATTGGGTAAATAGCAATAACTTCATTGGTTCTGAAGGCCACATGTGCAGCAGCTTCATTACCATCCATAGTTCTAATTATTTTAGTCATGAGTTCCCCTATTATTATCTAACTGGAAATATTAACAGCCACAGAGTACCCATGAATTGTGAAAGATTGATGAAGTCCGTTTCCTTTAAATATGAAGGAAATATGAAGATGTAAGTAGTTGTGTTTTAGAAACTGTCTCTCAGAATTTTAAAAAAACCGTTAAAACAATAGTTAAATAAGGGCTTTCGACATAAAAAATTCATATTTGGTGGATTTGTATTTCAACCTTACCTAACTATTTTCAGAGAGATCAATTCAGGATGAAAAAAACAGCACTTCTACTCCTTATTATATCTTTTTGTATTGCAGGTTGGCAAGCCCGGGCTCAGGATCTGAATCAGAGAGAGTATGTCGTTAACCATTTCACTATGGAAGATGGGTTGCCTCAAAGTTCAGTGAACGACATCATTCAAGCTAAGAATGGTTACATATGGCTGGCTACGTATGGTGGATTGGTGCGGTTCGACGGTAACACCTTCACTACCTTTAATCGCGGGAATGTACCGGGGATGAGTGCCGATCGTATACTTAGAATTTATGAAGCTGAAGACGGAGCTATTTGGGCTTTTCCGGAATATCCGGTGTCCTCTCTGTTCAGATTTTATAAGGGTGAGGTAACCAATTTTCAATTCGAACAGAACCCGGGCTATCTCATTACTTTCGATGAAGACAAAGAAGGGAGACTCTGGCTCTCTGCTTCAAAAAGAATTTACCAATATAAAGATGGTGAGTTTATTAATGCTGATATAATCGATGATAAAGAACTCGCTGAAAAAGCAAGAGAAGGAAATGGTGTTTGGATCACCGATTCAGAGCATTTGTATAAAACCATAGATGAAAAGGTGGTTTTGATCAAAGAGAGTATCGATAAGGAGTATAATGCTGCAATAGTTGATATCATCGAGTACCCTATAAACTCCGGTGATCTTTTCGGTGCTACCATAAACCGGGGAATTGCATGGGATGCCGACGGAAAAATTAAGAATTTTGGTAGTAATGCAGGCCTGCCCAACGATAATGCGCTCCGTTTTAAACCTTTCTATGACGGGTCTTTATTCACTATGGTATTCAGTCATATATATTACTGGACGGGATCCGGTTTCAATGTCTTCAGGCCGGATAAACTGCCAAAAAATATCGATCTGAAAAGCATTCTGCTGGACAGTGAAGGGAATTATTGGGTAGGTACTTCGGCAAATGGACTATTTCAGTTGCGTCCCTCGGCCATTTCTATGATCGACAGTGATGACGGCCTGGAAAACGAGAAAATGCTCTCGCTGAGTATTGATGAAGATGGTACCGGAATTCTTTCTACAAATTGTGGTGGTATCTACGACTGGGATGGGGAAAAAGCGAACTATTCTAAGTTGCAGAACTATTTAGACGGTGGTTGTAACTGGGCGGTATTACACGATTCAAAGGGTCGCTATTGGATCGGTGGCGGGGCACTATATATGACAGAATCAATTGATGAACCCGGCAAAACATTTACGGAAGAAGACGGGATCTCTGCGGTGCCTGTTTTTCTGCTTTATGAAGATTCAAAAGGAAATATCTGGGTTGCTAATATGGCAGGCGTATATAAATACGATGGTAGCACCTTTCAGCATTATTCTATGGAGAATGGATTAAAGGTAAACGATAACCGGGCTCTGTTGGAATCCTCAGACGGTACCATCTGGCTGGCGGCAGGAGGTGGATTGAATTTTATAAAGGACGATCAAGTATACTTTCATCCACTCATAGATAAAGGTCAACAGGATATAGAGAGAGAGCCAAACATACGGGCAATCTATGAAGATCATGAAGGGTTACTTTGGATCGGAACCTATGGAAATGGGATTTATGTGATCAGAAAGGATACCATACAACATATCACTCAACAAGATGGTCTGTTCGATAACGTGGTATCGCATATTATTGAAGATGAGACCGGAAATTTTTGGATGGGAAGTAACCGGGGGATCTCAAGTGTTAAACGTAATGAATTACTCGATTATCTTGATGGAACCATTGATGAATTTTGGGTAAGTACATTTGGTGTGGCTGATGGGATGAAATCTGCAGAAACCAACGGAGGATTCCAGCCAAGCGCCAATATTGATGGTGAGGGGAGGATCTATTTTCCAACGGTAGCGGGCGTTGCAGTTGTAGATACCCGCAAAATAAAAACAAACGATATTTTACCTCCTGTTTACATCGAAAACCTAAGAACCTTTGATTCAACGCTGGTAGTACAGGATTCTATCGTTCTTGATTATAACACTCCCTTTCTGGAGATCGGATATACGGCAATTAGTTTTACCGAACCTGAAAAAGTACAGTTCAAATACCGGTTAAATGGATTGGATAATTCCTGGATCGATGTGGGAAATCGAAGAACAGCCTTGTATTCCCGAATTCCGCCCGGAAATTACACCTTCGAGGTACAGGCTAGTAATAATGATGGTATATGGAATACGGAAGGTGCATCAATTACCATTGTGATACAGCCCCCGTTTTGGCAGACAAACTGGTTCTATGTACTTATAGGGTTCTTATTGTTGACCACCGGTCCGGGTATCTATTATATGCGGGTTCAACGGCTGAAAAAAGAAAATGAACGACAGAAGAAGTTCACGGAACAGCTTATTGATTCGCAGGAACAAGAACGGAGAAGAATTGCTGCTGAACTTCATGACGGATTAGGTCAACAGATCCTGGTCATCAAGAACCGGGTGGAGCTGGCAAAATACAGCGTGGATAACCCGGGCGAGATCAAACAACAACTGGATGAGATCTTACAAAGTGCGGTACATTCCATTCAGGATGTGAGGACCATTTCGCATGGGTTGCGGCCGGTTCATTTAGAAAAATTCGGACTCACGGAAGCGTTGAATAACCTTTTCGAGGAACTGGAGCAAGTTACTGAGATCAAATGGTCGCACTATATAGATGACATTGACGAGTTGATTCCTAAAGAAAAAGAGATCAATTTATACAGGGTTGTACAGGAAGGCACTAAGAATATTATAAAACACTCTTCGGCATTTACAGCCTCTATTTTTGTGCGAAGGCTGGATGATGAGATCAGAATTACATTGATCGATGATGGTAAAGGATTTAATATTTTGAACAGAGATTCCTTTACCGGTTTCGGTTTCACCGGGATGCAGGAAAGGATTCAGACTCTGGGAGGAACGCTGGAATTTGAAAGCGAACCGGGTGATGGAACAACCATTAATATCAGGATACCGATCTTTAACAATGGCTAAATCAAAAACGAGAATTGTGATCGCCGACGATCACGCGTTGATCAGAAAAGGATTACGACAAGTGTTGGAATCGCAGCCTGATTTTGAGATCATGGAAGCGGAAAACGGAGCAGAGGCTATAGAACTGATCCGGGAAGAATTGCCTGATATTGCTATCCTTGATATCGAAATGCCAGAAATGACCGGGTATGAAGTTGCAGCCAAAGTTGAAAACGAATCCATTCAGGTCGATCTCATCTTCCTTACCATGTTTAAAGACGAATCGATCTTTAACCGGGCCATGGATATTGGTGTAAAAGGGTATGTATTAAAAGAGAATACCGTGTCTGAGATCATCAATTGCATAAAAACAGTTTCAAAAGGGAAATACTATTTAAGTCCGGCCATCTCAGATTTTCTGATACGAAGAAATAATCGGTTGGCAAATCCGGCTGCAGATAGCAGAGGAATTGATCAGTTAACACCGGCTGAAACAAATATCCTGAAGTTACTGGCTATGATGAAAACCAATCAGGAGATCGCTACGGAGTTGAGTATCAGCATCAAGACCGTACAGAATCACAGGAATAACATTTGCAATAAACTGGATCTGAGCGGAACCCACGCTCTTCTTAAATTTGCAGTAGAAAACACCCATCTGCTCTGATCACCCGGTACCTGGGTCTGGGTACTTCTACCCAGAAGAATGAGCATCCCTGCCTATAGATAAAAAGAGGGGTAAAAGAGAGATTACCCGCGCCGGGGTACAGACCCATCTATAATTAATCCAAAATCAATTAATGAAAATAATGATTGTGGACGACCATGCCGATATGCGTCGGGTTTTAGGGAATATCATACAAATAACAGCCGGGGGAAAAGATGTTGAGCTGTTCGAATGTGGCAGTGGTGAGGAGGCCATTGTACGATATCCATTAATAAAACCTGACTGCGTATTCATGGATGTCGAGTTACAAAGTATGTCCGGCTTCGATGTTACGAAGTCAATTTTTCTGCAAGATTCTGATGCTCAGGTCATCATAATTACCAGTTACGATACCAGAGCTTTCAGGCAAAAAGCACAAAGATTGAATGTGGCGGGATTCATCCCCAAAGATAGCCTGTCCGAGATCGGAAACATCCTACCAACCATTATCAATAAAACAGGATCATAATGAAACAGCTGTTACTAATCGTTTCTATACTTGGCTTTATATCGGGTTTGGCTACTGCTCAAACAGTTACGTCAATCAGCCCTTATTTGGGGGCCGATGATGTAAGTGCTACCTCAGATATCACTATTAATTTTAGTGAGGCAATGGATAATGCCACCATTACATCATCAACTGTAATTATAAGTGGCTCTCAACGTGGAATTTATTCCGGTTCGTTTTCTTACGGGGCAACATCTGCCACCTTCGACCCGGATTCTTCGTTCTTTCCGGGTGAACAGATTACGGTGGTAGTTACAGATGGGGTGGAAAACGCCTCGAATACTCCGTTAACTGCTCCTTACAGAACAACATTTACCACTTCCGCATCAGGTGATGGGGAATTTTCAGTTGGTGAACAATACACGGTGGATGGCTCCAATTATACGGACAGAACGATAACTGCTGATATTAATGAAGACGGATATGTGGATATCATCACGCTGGTACCATCACTGAACCGGCTATCGGTATTTACCAATGATGGTGATGGAACTTACTCCGGCCCAACAAATTATACCACGGCCAACTCTTTTCAGGTTGAAGCGAAAGATGTAGATATGGATGGAAGTATCGATCTGGTTACATCAAATAACAACGCCTATATGATGTCCGTGTTTATTAACAATGGTAGCGGATCAGGGACATTTGCCTCGAAAGTGGATTATGCCAATGGCTCGAGCTGGAATGGTAAGGCACTGGCAACCGGCGATATTGATAACGATGGTGACGAAGATGTACTTGTTGATATAATCGTTGGAGGTACTGTTGATAGTGTTCAGGTTTTCCTGAATGATGGTGATGGAACTTATACAGTAGCGAGTGGGATCTCTACAACCGATCAGTTTGAGGAGATAAAGTTATATGATATTGATGGAGATGAGGATCTCGACCTTGTTGGTTTGAGTCCGGGATTGGGACTGCTGCGTACCTATGCTAATGATGGAACCGGCTCTTTTTCGATATTTTCAGATCACGCCGCAACTACCGGTTCATACCAATTTACATTAGCCAATTTTGTGTCTTCCTCGGCTAATATTGAAGCGATGATCGCCGATTATGACAATGATCAAGCAAGGCATTTAGGGGATGGTACGCTTCATTCATTTGGTGCTTTACCCTCGACAATATTTATCGGGGACGGACCAACAGCAATTACTTCCGGGGATCTGGATGGTGATGGCCATATGGATGTGGTTGTTTCAAACGCCCTGGATCAGAATCTATCCATTTTAACGAACGACGGTTCAGCTTCATTCACAGAAAGTAATTACTCTACTACAGGGACTTATGCCAACTATATTACACTTGCCGATGTGGACAACGACGGTGATCTGGATATAGTGATGGGTAATCAGGATGGAACCCTTAGCATAGCTTATAATTTTTCGGGTCCCGCAGTAAGTTCTATTTCACCAGCACATGGATCAACAGAAATTGCTCCTAACAGCGACATCACCATTAAGTTTAACGAAGCAATGAAATCGTCCACGCTGAATTCAACCAATGTAACGGTGGTTGGAAGTACCGCGGGCTCTATTACTGCTTCCTATTCTTATAACTCAGGTGACAGCACGTTAACCATCAATCCCGCTTCAGATTTTATACGTGGAGACGAGATAACCGTAACCGTAACTACTAATGTGACCAGTGATGCAGATCAGGCTATTGTAAGCAGTGCATCATCAACCTTCTCGGTAGAAAATGTAGATGTACAAAGCATCACACCGTCGCATAATGCAGTAGGTATCGCGGCAAATAGTGATATCGATATCACTTTCAACGACACTATGGACAACACCACACTCACAACCGGTAATATTCTTGTATTTGGATCACTGAGTGGAAATGTAGCAGGCTCCATTTCAATTGCCAGTAGTACCGCAACGTTCAACCCAACCAGTGATTTTATTACAGGGGAAGTTGTTACTGTGATCGTAACCACCGGAGTTGAGAACAGCAGTAATGTTTCGATAGCCAGTCCAAAAGTATTTCAATTTACGGTAGATGGATCTGTCGGTTATATCACACAGGCTGATACCGTAAGATCAGTTGGTACAGCTCCAACCGATGTATCCATTCTGGATGTGGATGTGGATGGCAATCTTGATCTCGTGGTTACAAACAGCACGGATAATACCGTGAGTATATTTCTGAATGATGGCAGTGGCGGATATTCCACAGCGAGTACATTGGCTACCGGTACCTATCCTGCAGCAATTGCCAGTGGCGATTTTGATAATCTTAACGGGATGGATTTTGTAGTAGTGAATTATTCCGACAATGATGTTCGCGTTTTCACTAATAATGGCAGCGGAACATTCACTTCCGCAGATTATGTTGTAGGAACCGGAGCTATTGATGCAGCAGTCGCTGATCTGAACGGAGATGGTTATCTGGATATAGCCGTTCAAAACAGAAATGTCACCTACGCTTCCATTTTATTGAATGATGGCGACGGGACCTTTACTGCTTCCGGTACTATTTCCAATACTTCAAATCTGGATAGGATCATTGCCGCTGATATTGATGATGACGATGATATTGACCTTGCAATGGGCGGAGCTGGAATGGTTCTGTTTACTGCATTGAATAATGGAGACGGTACCTTCGCCACTGCGACAAATACCGGAATAGCATCATACGATGCAGAGTTTGTTGATCTGGATGGTGATAATATGTTGGATCTTGTGGTTTCTGATGATGGATCCAATGAAGTTTCTGTTCATATCAATAGTGGAACAGGAAGCTTCGGTACGGCCACAAATTATACTGTTGCTGATGCCAGAGAATTGAGCATCGTCGATTACAATGGCGATGGCGATATGGACATTGTAGCTGTAAGCTATAGCGGAGGCTATGCTCAGGTGCTGGAAAATGGAGGAAGCGGGACATTTACTTCCGGTCAGACTTTTGAACTGGGTTCTATTCCGGTTAATCAAAGTGTAGCTGATCTGGATGAGGACGGTCATCAGGACTTCGTAACCGTTAACAGAACGGCGAATTCTATATCTATTAATTATGGAACAGATTTTGTCGAAGTAACTTCGTTTACTCCCGCACTACATGCAGTCGGGATCTCAGCCACAGCCAATATCACGGCTACTTTTAACGATGATATGAATGCGGCCACTTTTACGAGTTCAAACGTAATCGTTAGTGGATCTTATTCCGGGGTATTATCGGGGGTATTCTCCTATGATTCTCCATCGAAGACCATGACTTTTAATCCGGACAACTCATTTAAAACCGGAGAAGAGATTACGGTGGCGATCACAACAGGAGTGGAGAATTCAGGTGGAAGTTCGTTAACTGTACCGGAAACATTCACATTTACAGCTGCTGCCGGTGGTGCAGGATATTTCACGCAGGCTTTTGAATCCGGTGCATTCCCAGACTATGCGAGTTCACTTGAAGGAGCAGATCTGGATGGTGACGGTGACTTAGAACAGATTGGTATGTACAATAATAAACTATCCATCCGATTTAATGATGGGTCAGGTACGTATGGATTTGGTACCGCAGTAAGTTACACATTAAGCAGTGGAGCTTCTTTTAAAACTGCAGATCTTGATAACGATGGAGATATAGATATTCTGGCAATGGCCGGGAATTCTAAATACCTGATATTCATGGAAAATAACGGATCCGGCTCTTTCACAAAGAAAGACAGTATTGCAACCAATGAGGTAGTAACGGATGGAAGATGGGGAACAGGTGATTTCAATAATGACGGGATCACTGATGTTGCAATAGTGGATGCTTCCGGTACCACAACTGCTGCTATATTCATATATACAAATGATGGCAGTATGGGATTCTCTTCTTACTATCAGAGTGCGAACCTTTCCGGAACAACGGTAAACCTGGATATCTCTGACCTGAATAATGACGGCCATCTCGATTTTGTAACCAGTGGAATGTATGAGTCCTTTGGTATAATTCTGAATAATGGTGATGGCACCTTAGGTTCAGAAATTACGACCAGTACAGCTACGGGTTCTACAACAGAAGGAATATCTGCAGATCTGGATGATGATGGATACAATGATCTGATCATCTCAGATATTTATGGTAATAACTTTTCTATATATCTGAATGATGGCGACGGAACATTTGGCACTCCTGTAACTACTACATTGTCGTTCGATGCATACTGGATCAGAGCGGCTGATATGGATGGAGATGATGATCTGGATGTGATCTTAGGTCGATCAAATAGTCTGGCTATCGCTTATAACGATGGCAGCGGAGCCGTAGGAGAAACCTTAAGCTTTAGTGCAAGTGGTTCAAATGCCGGCGCCGCGATCTTTGATTACGATGGAGATAGTGATCTGGATATCATGACTCCGAATTTTCCCAACTTAACTTACCTGACAAATACTACACCTAGCACTCCATCAAGTGCGGTTACAAGTTTAAGCTTCACCAATATTGTGGGGGATCAGTTAACGGCTAACTGGAGTAGCGGAGATGGTACCGGCAGACTGGTTGTCGCAAAAGAAGGAAGTGCGGTGGATGCCTCTCCATCGGATGATACTTTCTACACCGCCGGTGATTTTGGTACCGGTAGTGAACTTGGCACCGGTAATTATGTGGTTTACGCAGGTACCGGAAGTTCAGCCAGTATTACAGGATTGACCCCGGACAGTACCTATCACTTTGCCGTTTTTGAATACAACAAAGGAAGTACGGCAATCAAATACCTGACTACCGGTCCGGCAACAGGAAATGTTACCACACAATTATATCCTACAACGGCATCAACTTTATCTATTGATGATGATCAGGGTACAATTCTGGAACTTTCCTGGAGTGGTGGAACCGGAGCAAAGCAGCTGGTAGCTATTAGACAAGGTTCTCCTATAACCTGGGAACCTGATGATAGTACCACGTATACAGCGAATGCCAGCTTTACATCCGCAACCGATCTGGGAGACGGAACAAAAGTAGTGAGCAATGATAATACCGGATCTGTTACCGTAACCGATCTGAGTTTATCAACTCAATACTACATTAAAGTATTCGACTATAATGGAAATGCAGGATTCGAAACTTACCTTACCTCTTCAACAGGTACAGCCAATACGACCACGCAGAGTTTTGAAGGAGTTGCCTTCGATTCAACAGCCGGCTATGCTTATAAGTTTGATGGAGGTAATATTCTTGATAGTTACGCAGAGCTTTACACAGATGAAAATGTAATCATTGATAGTGCATTTACCACCGAACTCTGGGTTAAACCCGATATCACAGGAGAACAACAGTATATTCTGTCATGGTATGAAGAAGAATTGGTGATCGGTATCAACAGTTCGAACCAATTCTTTGGTTTCCATGCTCAGTTAGGTTCTGGTGATGGTACGGTTACGGTTACTGGAACTACTACCATAACTCAGGGAGAATGGTATCACGTTGCACTTACCGGAGAATCAGGCGGGGATCTGAAATTATATGTGAATGGAGTGGAAGAAGCATCCAGTCCGGTCACAGATGTTTCAGGTGATGATGAGTACGATGATTACTGGTATCTGGGTTCTGAGTATGCTGAGAATAATTATTTCTACGGCACAGTAGATGAACTCAGGATCTGGTCAGCTGTACGCACACAATCAGAGATCAGATCTTTCATGCACAGAACGTACGCCGGTTTAACTAACGATCTGGGTGCATATTGGCAATTCAATGAGGGCGATGGTGACTCCCAGGATGAATTAAACAGTTATGATGCCGATTTCTATGATGAATACGGTTGGGTACTGTCCACAGCTCCGGTAGCTTCAGGAACAGTAAACGAAGCTAGCAGTGTTCAATCAGGTACCATTTCACTTGGTAACGTGTCGCTGAATCTTACGGATGCTTTCGATAATGCCGTTGATATTTACGCGTATGAACTCGGAGCTATGGCTTATCCGCCGACAGGTTATACTTCTACTTTCGGTGACAAGTATTTTATCATTAATGTGTTTGGTGATCCGGGGACATTCTCGGCTGATCTGACGCTGAACTACGGATCAGGGATCATTCCTTCGGGCTACGATAGTGCCCCGGATAGCCTGAAATTACTAAAACAAGGTTCCGGAGAAGATCAGAATTGGATCTCAATGGGTGGAGCCGCAAGTGTTTCATCAGGGTCCGGAACGGCAACCTGGAATGGAATCACCTCTTTCAGTCAGTTTGCAGCTGTGGATACCGGTAATACAGGAGTTTCATTCTCGAAAGCAAATTATGCTGATGCATCCCTGAAAGCCAATCAGGACAGTATCGCATACGACATCAAAATAACAAGAGGGGATAACTCAGGGATTTATAATGCGAACGATGAGACAAGTTTTGATTCCGATGTCTCTCCTTCAGGTACGCTTTGGTCATTCGGTACCACAGCTGATGTGGGATCTCTGACCTTTCAACCATGGAAAGATGCCGTAAACAGCAATCCTCCTGCCTCGGTTGGGAAAGACATGGTCATGTATCTTTACGAGCATGATGTATACGTGGACATTAAGTTTACTTCCTGGACCAATAATGGAAACGGCGGAGGATTCTCTTATACCCGTGGTGAAGTTAATATCCCGGACCCGACTCCGATCACCTTCGATTCAACAGCGGGGTATGCATTGAATTTCGATGGCTCGGATGACTACATGTACATCAGCAACTATTTCGAGCCTTTGGATGATTATTTTGAAATGCCCGATCCCGTAGCATTTGAAATGTGGGTGAATGTAGATAGCCTTACAGACGGTAAAATGGTGTTGGCCGCATCCTATGGAACTCAATTCCAGATCGGGATCGATAGTACCGATCACTTCTATGGTACTTTCAGAGAAGGGAATGTCGGAGCATGGAGAAGAGCAACAAGTACTACCACTGTTCTGGAAGATGAGTGGTATCATCTGGCATTAACAGCCGAAAGTAATGACTATGTAAAACTGTATGTAAATGGTGAACTGGAAGATTCAACCGGTATTGCAGGGGTTACTACAGGTTTGGATGGATATTACTTTGGTCGATCCAGATATCTCGAATCAGGTGGGTACCACTACTTCGATGGTATGATGGATGAAGTTCGTATCTGGCAGGAGACCAGAACTGATTCAGCCATCCGGGCAGGAATGTTTACCAGCAATCTGAATGCTACTAAAGAGCAGATCCTGGCATACTGGCAAATGAATGAAGGCTCAGGAAATACAGTCGAAGATCTTGCCAACCGGAAAGATCTCACCTTAGATCAGGATGGAGCTTCCTACCAGCCGGCATGGGTAACATCAGGCGTGCCAATCGGCGGAGGTACTCCTCAGGTTACCGAAAACTTCCAGAGTGGTAGTGTTACTGTGGGGAATGCCTCACTTTCAATGGCCGATGGTTTCGATAACCCTGTGGATGTTCAGGTTACGGAAGTATCATCAGAGCCGAACGTATTCCCGGCCGGCTACACCTCAGGAGTTGGTGGAAAATATTTCGTGATCAACCTGTTTGGTGATCCGGGTACCTTTTCTGCAAATCTGACGCTGGATTTCGGTGCAGGAGTAATTGATCCTGTGTACGAAAGCAATCCGGATTCACTCAAGCTGTACAAACGTAGTTCGAACTCGACCGGCGCATGGAATTATATTGCCGGTGCAAGCAGCGTGGATGCTACCAATGGTATTGTAACCTGGAGCGGTATTACTTCTTTCAGTCAGTTTATGGCGGTTAGTAATACGGTTGAAGCTCCTGAGTTTTCCATCGGTCTGGCCGATAGTTCAAGTGTGATCGCCTACAACGACAGCACGTTTGAATTTACATCCTCATTCTTCCAGCTGTCAGGTAATTTCGCAGACTCAGCGCTCACGATCACTCCGGCTTCAAGCACCTATGGAACTTTATTCATAGATCAGAATGCGAACGGAGTATATGATTCAGGCACGGATGATTCCCTGTCTGCAGGAGTTAGTAAAGCGTACACGCCAAGTGGATCAGCAAAACTTAGATACTCCAACACAGAACTGGGAAGTGAATCAGTACGCATTAAGTTAGAAGATGGCAGTAACACCGCCGATTCTGTAACCATCGTATTATTTACTGCTGAGGCAACGCCAACTCTGCAAGGCAATGCCGATGAGCATGGCTGGTACCTGATGGCTAATCCAATGGATTCGACATTGGGGATGTTGTTCAGCAATGTATGGACTCAGGGCGCAGTAAACTCTGATGCACCGGGTGGTTCTGCAAACCTTTACACCTTCAGTCAGGACAGTAACGTGTTCGTTTCTGTTACCACCGATCTGGATACTACAAAGGTTGATGCGGGTGAAGGAATTCTGGCTTACATCTTTGCGGATGATGATTACAATGATTCAGATCCTCCGGTTGGGGGCGGCTGGCCCAAAACACTGTCCAATTACGGAACTCCGTTCGGAACCAGTGCAACTATTCCGGTTAAGAATCTGGATCATGACGGTGTGAGCGGAACAAGCGGAAGCGAAGGCTTTGTACTGATGGGGAATCCATTCGGATGGCCATTATCTGCGGATTCAGTGATCGCTACCATTAAACGGGCTGATCAATTGGCAAACAGCTATGTGTATCGTTGGGATCCGGTAAATGAGGTGTACAAATTAACTACGACCGGTTCCATTGATCCTTACGAATCCTTCTTTGTGAGGGTGATTACTTCCGGCACCAGCGCCAACCTGAATTTTGACTACAATGATGGAGTAACTGCTTATTCTAAAACAGTTGCTGCTGAAAAGAACTTCGAGTTCACACTGTCTCAAAACGAATCAGGGCTGCGATCCAGCTCATACCTGAGATTTGCAGAGGACGCCAAACCGGGAATTGATCCGTACGATGGCTATTACCTGGGTTCTTATGCACGCAATTATGCCAATCTCTACACCATGATCGGTGATCAGTCAATTACCATTAATAACCTGCCATCTAATCTTGGTAAGGCCACAGAATATCCGGTGTATCTGGATGCTACCGTTGGTGGTGAATTTGAACTGGATTGGGATGCTAAGAGCGTGCCGGAAGGCTGGAAGATCACTCTGAAAGAAGTGTCTACCGGTAAAGAGTATGATCTGAGCAAAGAGAGCAGTATCAAGTTCTCATCACCAAAAATGAAACGCTCATCCATATTTACGGCTATGCAGAATGATAAAGGAGTACGTGCAAAAGAAAGCGGAACACCGTTATTCATTCTCACTGCTCAAAATGGAACCGTGACCGGACTAGAGGAAGATCTCGGAATTCCTACCGAGGTAGAACTCTATCAGAATTATCCGAATCCGTTCAACCCATCATCGGTGATCCGTTACGGGGTACCGTCGGCATCCAGAGTACAACTTGAAGTGTACGATATGCTCGGTCGAAAAGTAATGACGCTGATCAATAACGAGATGAAGCAGCCGGGTCGATATAATGTAACCTTCCAGGCTCGGGATCTGGCATCCGGTGTGTATATCTATCGATTGGTGATAGACAGCAAAGTGCTAACTAAAAAAATGACACTTATAAAATAGCAATAGGGGAGAGCAGTTGACGAATCAGTCCGGGAGGGTTAAGAATGCCCGGGCTGGTTGTCTGCTGCCTAAAACCATGACAACAGAAGCTAAAACTAAACATACGTACTGCGATTTCTGCAACTCAGAGGAAGGTAAACCCCGCCCGATCGGAGGGTATATCGTTGAACTCAGGCCGATCGAAGTGCAGGGTGTAGCAAAATGGGCTTGCCAGAGTTGTCACAGAAAAACAAAAAGTACGATAGATAAAGAAAATCAAAAACGAGGAAAAGCTATGAAATTCATTCAAAAACTAAAGAATATCTCCTTCATGCTATTCGGAATTGTGATCATGTTAGCCCTTTTTTCGACGATAGCGTATGCACAGAGTACACCGGGATTGCCCCCGTTTCCGGGATCACCCGATCCTGCGCCTATTGATGGCGGTCTTGGACTACTCGCAGCAGCAGGTGGTGCCTATGCGATCAAGAAGCTAAGAGATAAAAGCAAGGAGTGAGTTTGTTTCACTCCTTATAATGTGGGGCGTAGTTTACGCCCTGTATATCGAGTCTGTGAAAAATGATCTGCAGACGTTGAAAAAACTGATCCCAGTTTTTTTGTTCAGCCGGAGTCCAGAGTACTTCGGATAAAGCTATGGCCCTTGGATAAACCATGTATTCCACTTTTTCGCCGGAATGCATGTATTCAGTCCAGACGTTTCCCTGAGCTCCCAAAATATATTTGGCTTCTTCGGGTGAGAGTTCAGCGGGAACGGGCTCATAGTTATACAGATCTTCAACGGTTGTAAAGCCACCAATGGCTAACGGCTCAGTTTCTTCTTCCGCCTGATAATGATCCAGATAATTGGTATCCCACGGGGTCATTATTACATCATGATGCATTTTGGCCGCTTCAATTCCGCCTTTCTCTCCGCGCCAGCTCATCACGGTTGCCTGCGGTGCTAAACCACCTTCAAGAATCTCATCCCATCCAATGATCTGTCGGCCGTGTGTATTCAGGTATTTTTCCATTCTGGTGATGAAATAACTCTGAAGTTCGTGGGAATCAGCCAGACCTTCTCTTTGTATGACCTGCTGAGCGATCGGACTTTCGTCCCATTGCTTCTTGGGAGCTTCATCGCCACCGATATGAATGTAGGTACTCGGGAAAAGCTCCATCACTTCATCCAGAACATTTTCCAGAAATTCGAAAGTCTCTTCTTTAGGGCAGTAGATATCTTCAAAAACTCCCCAGGTCGAAGCAACATGGTATTCCTTTTCATAGCAACCAAGCTCAGGATAAGCCGCCAGGGCCGCACTCGAATGGCCCGGCATTTCAATTTCAGGGATGATGGTGATATGGCGCTCTGCTGCATAGGCCACCACTTCTTTGATCTCATCCTGTGTGTAGTATCCTCCATGAGGGACATTATCGTACTTATTGGTGCCGTAGTGTCCGATCAAGGTTGAATCCCTCCATGCGGCAATTTCCTGAAGTTTAGGATATTGTTTGATCTCTATTCTCCAGCCCTGATCTTCCGTGAGATGCCAGTGAAAGCGGTTATACTTATAGGCCGACATCAGGTCGATGTACCGTTTTACAAACTCAACGGGAAAGAAATGGCGTGCCACATCCAAATGGAGCCCCCGGTATTCAAAGCGTGGGTGATCATAGATCTCGGCTGTTGGGATACTCCATTTTGTATCCTGAGGGATCAGTGAAGGATCGGTTTGTTCTATCTGAACCGGCAGCATTTGTCGAAGTGATTGAATTCCGTAAAAAATTCCGGCACTTGTAGCAGCTTCAATCGTTACCCCGCTGGTTGTAACTATAAGGGAATAGGCTTCATCATTCTCAAAGCTGCCACTGGGATTTAACTTCAGCGCAATAAAATCTTTTGCCGGGGTTGAGGTTGCTTTCGAAACAGGATAATCCAGCCAATGAGTAACGTAGAGCAGGTTATTCAGGTATTGAGCAGATTTTTCCAGTTCATCCTCTGAGTAAATGATCTGTAGTTCCGGAGTGATATTGAATTCACCATCGAGGACCTTCATCTCAACCGGTTCCGGAATGATATGAACCTGTGCGAACACGGTGATGGAGGCGGTGATCAAAAGTAGAAGGGATAGGAAAATTGTTCTCATGGTTGCATTGATTAATTTTTGAGAATCTAATGCTTTGCCGATAGGATTAAAAAAGTGATTGCCGCCGAAATTTAAAGTTTGTGTAAAAATGCGTTTAAGAGTTAAAAAATCCGCATCTTTGAGCAGAAATTTGAAGACCCATTTTTAATGATCATCACTATTCTTTTATTCGTTGCCGGACTGGCAGCACTTATTTTCGGGGCAGAACTATTTTTAAAAGCAGTTGATCACTTTGGCCTCAAGTGGGGAGTGTCACCGCTAATCATGGGACTTACCGTGGTGGCTTTTGCAACCGGAGCGCCCGAATTGGCCATCAGTTTAAAAGCAGCGATGAATGGGAGTGCCGATCTGGTACTCGGAAATATTATCGGAAGTAATATTGCAAATATTTTGCTCATACTGGGGATAACCTCGTTAATCGCTCCGATCAACATCACACGAAGAGTGGTGAAAATTGACGTTCCAATTGTGATCGCGGCAAGTGCAGCGGTTTATATGATGTCGCTGGATGGTAGTCTGGGAACCCTTGATGGGATAGTTTTGATTGCCGGTTTGATCGCCTATTCATTCTATACCTGGTATCATATCAAAAAGTCGAAAGAGGAGGGACATCCGGAGGAGGAAATGTTCGAATATGAGGAAACTCCTGATCAGCTTGCTCAGGGAGCATTTTTTTATATAAAAAATATCGGCTTCTTATTGATCGGACTGGCAATGATCGTAGTAGGTTCTGACTGGATGGTGAATAGTGCGGTGGAAATTGCAACTGTTCTGGGCCTGTCAGAATTAGTGATCGGATTGACCATTGTTTCCATCGGAACCTCTTTACCTGAAGTGGCGACCTCACTTTCTGCTGCAAGAAAAGGTAAAGCTGATATTGCGGTGGCCAATGTATTAGGAAGTAATCTCTACAACATTTTACTCACCTTAGGTCTCACGCTGCTCATCGCCCCAAACGTTCTGGATGTATCGATGCAAGCTATAGATCTGGATCTGCCTTTTATGGTAGCGGTGAGTGTGGGTTGTATCCCCATTTTCGTTGCCGGCTTTAATCTCACAAGAATGGACGGAGCCATATTTCTGCTTTATTACGCCACATACCTTAGTTATCTGGTTATGCTCGCTCTTGGAAATCCATTCATTCACAAGATCGAGTCAGGGATGCTGTGGGTGGTGCTGCCATTAACAGTGGCGTATATGATCTGGCGGATATTTCAGTTCCGTAAAAGTCTGTTTTCCTGAAGCAGAGGTCTCAGATCGGGTACGTGCGGGCGAGGTTAGTTTGTTTATAAAATAGACTTGGGAAATAGTATCTTAGAAAAAACAGACCTTCCAATCTGAGATATATGATCAAGTTCAGTTCTTTAATCGTAGTTTCTGTTCTACTGCTAAGTAGCGCTCACTCATATGCCCAAAGTCAGGATACTCTGCGTATAGCTATGTATCACTCACCACCATTTGTGAGTTATGATGATCAAAATGAACCGGAAGGAGTGAGTATCTGGCTGTGGCAGCAAATTAGTGACGCAGAGAATATCCCTCATAAGTTTATCAATTATGACGAGCATGATAGCCCGTTACAAAAAATTCAGGATGATCTTGCATCTGGCAAAATTGATATCAGCATCAATCCTTTTACCATAACGAGTAAACGAGAGAAACGATTCGATTTTACCTATCCATTTTACATTGGGAATCTCTCGGGGGCTACACACCAAAGTTCGCGGCTGGAGGGGTTCTTTAATTTTATCGGAAGTCTTAAGAATTCAAAAGTTGTGATCCTGACAGCTATTCTGGTCATTTTTATGACATTATTCGGCTATTTCATCTGGCTGGTAGAAAAGAAAAGCGGCAATTTCGAAAAAGATTATCAGGGCGTGGTATCCGGATTCTGGTGGTCTGCAGTTACCATGACAACCGTTGGGTATGGGGATAAAGTGCCGGTAACCCGAACGGGAATGTTGATCGCCATCGTATGGATGATCTTTTCTATGGGGATCGTGGCCATATTTACCGCAACCATAACCTCAGTACTTACAGTGGATCAACTAAGTAACGAGATGATCGATAAAGAGGTTTTAAAGAATAAAAAAGTAGGTACCGTAGAAGCCTCAGCCGCCGAAGAATATTTACGCCGGAATTTTTTCACCGATGTAAGAACCTATCCTACTTTTACAGATGGTTTGGATCATCTGACGCATAATGAAATTGATGTATTTATCTATGATGAACCCTGGCTGCGCTATGAGATCAATAATGTTGAATCGTATAAAGAACTGTCGATGGTACAGGCCCGCTTTCATATGCAGTATTATGCCTTTCCAATTTCGAAAAGCCTGGATCATGAAACGAGAAAAAAGATAGATTCAGGGTTGTTAAGGGTTATTGAATCTCATGACTGGTCGATGTTACTACATGAGTATAACTTACCTCAACATTGACCGATCATTTACTTTTAGCCTGCTTTTCTTTTTCGGTTAGAATCCAGTTCACATACATGAATTCCAAAGCTGCGGCTTCATAGCCCGTCCAGTTTTTCAGGTAGCCTTCAAACTCTTCTTCGGTGTAATTGCCGGGATCCCCACCATAGCTCCAGATGATCCACCGGCGTAATCCCTTTTCTTCTCCCTTATGTTTGTTGGATGGAAACACAGAGTCAGTTCGTCCGCGCATCATCATGATGTCTTGCCCGGCAGAAGGTCCGATTCCCCGGATATTGGTCAATGTGTTGTAACAGGTAAGCGGATCACAGGTGGAGAGCCAATCCATATCTACATTTCCGGCAACGATATCATTTGCGAGACCAACCAGATATTCACCTTTTCGAACAGTTGGACCAAGTTTTCGGATGTTAGCCGGATCTGCCTTCATCAGCTGAAAAGGGCGGGGCCAGGCAGCGAGAGTTCCTCCTTTGTATTCCAGCGCCGTACCATAGGTTTCCCGAATGGCATACATCATTTTTTTGGCGGTGGGCTTATGATTCATCTGCATCTGCACAATGCGATATTGAATATCCTCAAACAGATTTGCACGGGTCATTCGCTTCAAACCATAAAGATTGGAAAGTTTATCTCCCAAAACAGGATCATTCGCCGCCTGATCGTAAAGAGGACGAATATCCATATCCAGCCCAAAGATCTTACTCAGAACGGTACTTGCTTCTTCAATTTCTTCCTTACTCAGGCTTTCTTTGCATTCAATATTGAACTCCGGAGCATCCACATCTCCATTAAAATAAACCGTCACGATCACATCACGTTCGTCGACAGGAATGGGACGGGTGAACCCTTCCTCGAACATCTTTTCCGGTTCGTGTTCGTGGTCAAAATAGCTTTCAACATCGAGGCAAAGATACCAGTCGTGAGGGGGTATGGATTTGAGGGTCCAGCTAGACATGTCAATTAAGGATTAGGGATGGTTCAATGATCAATATGAACGAGAACATACCAAGTCGCTGACTAATTCCCCATTTTTAATTGAACATTGTACATTGATACCGGTTATTTAATAAGCATCATTTTTTTAGTGAGGACCTCATTGCCGACGGTTAGCCGGTAAAGATATACACCCGATGCAAGATGTGAAGCATCAAAAGAAACCTGATAATTTCCGGCATTTCGAAAATCGTTTACTAACTCTGCGACTTCTCTTCCCAGTAGATCAAACACCCGCAATTCAACGTTACTATGTGTAGCTATTTGATAACGGATCACGGTAGATGGATTAAATGGATTGGGATAATTCTGAGCCAATCCTATTTGTAAGGGTGTCTCATCCACTTCATTTGCTGATACGTGGTTTATATAAAACTCAAAACTACCTGATTCCTCATAACCGTCAACTTCTTTATATGGATCGGTTATTGCCATATAGGATGAATAATCACTTGGTGCAAACAACCGGTTATTAAAATAATCACCGTCAGAACTATCTTCGTACACCGGATAAAAACCGTTCCATATTTCCCAAGAGTCAATATCAAACCAAAGAGCGTTTATAAGTTGGATCCTTCCACTTCGCTCACCTTTTTTATTTTCTACGACCATAAGTCCGGGTGGCTCTAGGAAGGAAATGGATTTTCCAAAGTGCTCATAAGTTGAATCTGTACTGCTAAATTCATGATCTATGACCCAGTTATCCTCCTCATTCTTAGTAATCAAGAATACCGATCCTGTAGTAATGTCATGTTCTTTAAAAGGTGCAGAAGCAAAGAATGGGTAGTAATAGGTAAACTTTGAATGAGTTGAACTTTGTTTAGTTGGAATGGGGACTTGTCTGAAAGCTGCTAAATTATATCCTAATTGATCACCATTAGTACCGGTTGAATCGATCACCTTTGCTGTTTGGGTGTAGGCATCATCTATAAATTCAAATACATAAACTGCTCCGGTATTAGTTTCAACTCCACTGGATCTCGGAGACCCGACATAAATATTACTGGATGCAATATCTGCTTCCAGAGATTCACCGAATCGAGCCCCGGTTTCAGGATCATCCGCTTTAAGTTTTTGGGTGAAATTCCAACCGGTTGAATCTAAATTAAAAATGTAAACCGCACCCGATGAATCTGCCTCCGGATCGGAGATCATTAACTGATATTCAAAAGGCTGAAATATAACTTCATCTCCAAATGTTTCGTTTTTAATGGAATCAGGACTGGTCAGGATCTGTGTTTGCGTCCAATCCATCAGATCGTCATCGAAGGTGTAGATGAATACCACACCTTGGTCATCGAGAAGTTCATGGCCTTTTTTTGATGATATGGCCAAAACATTTTCACCCCAGCTGTATGCAATGCCGGCAGATATACTACGACCAAAATTACTGCCTGAGGGTAAGTCCGGGATAAGAACTGTATCAATAACTAATGTTGCCGGATAGCTATGATTCATACTATACAGATAGACAGCTCCAATATCGGTTAAGGTGTCGTGGTCGAATCCGGGTGAACTAACTGCCGCCACCTGGTAAGTCACGAACGTAGTATAATCCCATCCAAACAATGCTCCGGGCTGAGGTTCCGGCATTTCTACCTCAACCATTTGTTGCGCAAAAGTGAACGGAGTGGATAATAAGAAGGCGATCAGCAGGAAGGTTTTTTTAAGCATATCTGCACCAAGTGATTTGAGAGATGATAAGCGTAAAGTGCTGATATTGAGTTAAAAAGTGAAATTAAAGTTTAACTTTATATTGTTTCATCAATACAATGAGTTGATGTAATAAAAAAAGCCTGCACGGTCAGATGCAGGCTCTAAAGGGAGTTATTAGGGATAAAGATTTTAAGAGTTAGCCAGTTCTACATTTTTGGATGACCGGAATGGATTCCAGTTCCAGTTTCTGGCTCGTTCCAGCAAGGCATCAGAAGTGATGTAGACCACCGGAATAAATACCAATGTTACCAGTGTTGATGCCGTAAGTCCGCCAATTACTACCCGGGCGAGAGAAGCCTGAATCTCAGCTCCGGCTCCTACACCAAAAGAGAGTGGTAATAAGCCAAGCACGGTAGTTAAGGTGGTCATCAAAATAGGGCGGAGGCGAAGTTTACCGGATTGGATAACAGCGTCAGTCACACTCATGCCTTTTTCACGACGCATCAAGTTGATGTAATCCACCAAAACGATGGCATTATTTACCACAATTCCGATCAACATGATCACACCCATCAGACTTTGAATATTTAATGTAGTTCCTGTGAGTAGAAGAGCCGGAACAACCCCGATGATAGCCAGAGGAACTGAAAACATTACGACTAACGGATCAAAAAAGCGTTCAAATTGTCCGGCCATCACCATGTAGATCAAGACGAGAGCCATCAGAATAGAGAGCTGGAAATCGGCGGCTGCTTTTTGCTGTTCTTCATATTCACCACCAAATACTATGCTGTACCCTTCAGGCAGCGGTTTTTCCAGAAGCTGTGTTCTGATCCGTTCAACCGCATCCCCTAAAGCGACACCAGGCTCCAGATTTGCCGTTATATTGGTCACACGTTGACCATCGATCCGGTTGATACCCGTAGGTCCGCGCCCCATTTCTTTACGCACCACTGATGATACAGGCAGTACACGTCCATCCGGCGTTCGGATGGAGATATTATCCAGATCCTGCGTGCTTAAACGATCTTCGGGTCGCAGACGGACCATGATCGGATATTCATCACCACCGTCCCGGAATACACCGGCCTGACTACCACCAATATTGGTTTGTATCACAGAAGCTACTTCATTTACCGACAATCCAAGATCAGCGATCTTTTCCCGGTCGAACAGAATTCGTTGTTCCGGACGCCCTTCACTCCGGTCTACCCGAGCACCGGTTACGCCCGGCACTTTTTCCATTTCCAGTTTAATATCCTGGGCAATCTCGTAAGATCGGGCGATATCATATCCTCTTAATTGAACCTGAATGGCTTCTGCTCCGCCACCGCTTCCAAATATCCGGCGAAGGATCCATAACCCGGACTGAGCACTTACCCGAATATCGGCTCCGGGAATTTTACCCTCAACTTTCTTCCGGATCTCGTCCGCTACTTCCGAAGTTTTAGATTTTCGTTCCGAGGCAGATACCATGGCGATCTCAACCTCCGCACGTCCATCCCGAACATCGGTGGTTACATTTTTAACATCCTCCATGGGGAGAACGGATAACACAATTTCCTGCAATTCTTTCAGATATAAATTCTGTACAGCAATATTGGTCCCATCGGCCATTTCCAGATCAATGTCTATCTCATCGGCATCGGTTTGTGGGGCCAGTTCAACAGGGATGGTCGGGATCAGTGCAGCACTGGCTGCGATCAACAAAAAGGTAACTCCAAATACAACAGATTTACGGTTGATCACGGTCTCGAGGAAGCGGGAATATCTGTCTTCAAGTCGCATAAAGAAACGCTGAAAAGCTCCTTTTTTCTGATTGCCGGCTCCTTTTTTTACAGACAAAAATTTACTCGATAGCATGGGTACTAATGTAAGTGCCACCAGCAACGAACACATTAAGGCAAAAACAACCACCAATGCGAGCTGTTGGAATAACAATCCTGAAACGGTCTGCATGAATACCACAGGAAGGAAGATCACGGTAGTGGTCAGGGTAGAAGCGATGATAGCTCCCGCTACCTGTTTGGTTCCGATCAGCGAACTGGTTTCCAGATCTTCCCCTTCTTCTTCCCGCATCCGAATGATATTTTCCAATACTACAATGGCGTTGTCAACGATCAGACCTACACCAAGGGCGAGCCCCCCGAAACTCATTTGATTCAGCGTTAACCCGCTAAAATAAAGTAAGCCAAAGGTTGCTATGATCGATATAGGAATGGCTACGGCTATGATAAAAGTGGATGAACCATTCCGGAAGAAAACATACAACACTAATACCGCAAGGAGTGCACCCCAAACGGCCGAATTTTGAACATTATTGATAGAATCTTCAATGAACTGACTTTGATCTACGGTAACAAAAAGGTTCAGATCATTACGTTCAGCATTGATCCGTTCCACTTCTTTTCGGATATCTTCTGCCACAGCAACGGTATTGGCACCGGTTTGTTTTCGGATACCAAATCGAACCATTGGTTTTTTATCTATAGTAACCAGTCGATTAAGGTCCTGATAATCGAAAGAGACCTCGGCTACATCTTTTACCCGGATGGGTTTATTGTCTACCATTGTGATGACCGTACTGGCGATCTCATCCACATTCTCATATTCACCAAGCGTTCGCACATACAAACTCTGTGTACCGCTGTTTACATTTCCACCGGGTAAATTGGTGTTTTCGCGGGCAATGGCTTGTTGCACCTGTTGGGTGGAAAGTCCGCTGGCGATCAACCGGTCTCTTTTTATATCAACCTTAACCACGCGATTAATTCCGCCCCATATGTCGATGGAACCCACCCCATTGATCTGCTCGAAGCGACGTGTGATCTCTCGTTCCAGAAGTAAGGTGAGATCGGCTAAATTCATATCTGAATTTGCCCCGACTATGACTATAGGAAAGTTATTCGGATCAAATTTCCATATTCTCGGAGCATCTGCTTCTTCCGGTAAACTACCGCGTACTCGGTCTAGAGCAGCCCGTACATCATTGGCAGCGGCATCAATATTCACGCCTTGTGCAAACTCAAGGGTAACACGACTGCCGCCTTCATCACTGTTGGAACGCATTCTTTCCACACTGGGAACTCCGGCAAGGGCGTTTTCAATTCGCTCGGTGATAATATTTTCCATCTCTTCCGGGCCAACATTGTCGTAATTGGTGGCCACGGTAAGTTGTGGATATTCAATAGGAGGAAGAAGATCCACCGGGAGATATCGGAATCCCATCACCCCGAGGGTAATGATGATCAAAAAGACCATCGTGGTAGCAACAGGACGACGTACTGAGGTATCTGTTAATGCCATGGTGACTTTTTTTAGAGGGTTGCGGCTTGTTGGGGAGAGCTTTTCTGCTCCTGAAGTACTTCTTTCAGGAGGTCTTCACGCTGCATGAGTTGTAACCCGAGTACTTTATCCCAGGTAACGGTGCGTACACGGGCTTGTTCACGACCTTCGACCAATAAGTCTTGTCCAAGTGTTATAACCCAATCTCCGCTTTCGAGTCCGCCCACACCAACTTCCATGCGACCACGTGCAATCACGTTTATTGGAATAAATTTAACCGGTGTTGGTTCGGTTAAAGCTTGTGGACTATCACTATTATCATCAGCTACAGGTTGTATCTCAGTTCCGATAGATGACGCAATAAACACACCGTCTTCTCCGGAGGTCGGATCGGTGAAGATCGCACTCACGGGGATCAAGGTGGCTTGTTCACTTTCACCGAAATGGATGTCAACAGGGACAAACATTCCCGGTTTCAGCCATCCATTTTCATTGTTAACGTCAATTTCAGCTTCCGTTGATCGGGTCACTTCATTCAGGAACGGTGAGATCCTGGATAGCTTGGCACTGATCTCACGATCATTACCTTCGTAATCGGCCACATGAATGGTTGCAGATTGACCGATTGAGATCTTATTCAACATTTCTTCGGTAAGAACAATCTCGACCCGGAGTTTGGAAAGATCACCGATAAGAAACAGTTGAGTTCCAGTATTCACCTGCATGCCAACCTGCGCATTTCGCTGACCTATAGTTCCAGAAATTGGAGCGGTGATGATCGTCCGGTTTAAATTTTCTTTTCGTTCATTCACCAATGCCTGAGATTGTTCAACCTGTGCTTCTGCCAGCTCGAAATTTGCTTCAGCTGAGGTCAATTCGGCTTCGATCTGCTCCAGTTCCGCATCACTGCTTAATTCTTGTTCTGCCAGTTTTTTCAAGCGATTGTAGCGCGCATTCAATTCTTTTAATGCTGCTTCGGCCTGTCGTAAACGAGCTTTATTTATCTTTAATCCGGCTTCTGCCTGTGCCGATTGCTGTTTCAATTGCTCATCCTGCAATTTAACCAGTCGGTCACCCTTGTTTACAAAATCGCCATTTTCCACGAATACTTCTTCAATTCTGGCATTGATCTGTGGAAAGAGAGGAACCTGGTTTTCTGATCTTACATTTCCGCTGAACCGCTCTACCAGTGGCAGGGATCCATACCGTGCCTGAACGGCTTCAACAGCTGGGATAACGGCGTTCTGGTTCATAGGCCCGCCCTGCTGTTGCTCGCTCTCTGAGGAACAGGAGATTAAAAAGACAAAAAGAAACAAACCCGACATCCGGGATATAATTCGACTGGAAACTGACATAGTTAAAGAATTGGTTAGTTACGTAAGAGCAAACGTGATTTTTTATCAAAGCTCTCCGTATCTCTTGTTAAATACTTTAAAAAGTCGTGTTAAGTTGTATTCGGTAAATCCGGTAAGTAGAACCGTTTTGGACTAACGGAGGACCTCACTCCCACACAAAACTAGGATTTCGGCCCTGAGCTTCCCGTTCTTCATCCAGTTTTTGCTGAAACATCCGTTCCACATCCTTTAGAGTGTCAGCGTCTTTGGTGGCGAGGTCCCAGCGTATGGCTTTGAAACGCGGCAGGCGAAGCGTGTACCCGGCTTTAGTTCGTTTGTTGATCTGTATATCTTCGAATTCCAGTTCCACCATAATTTCCGGCTTCAGGAGAAGAGTTGGGCCAAAGCGTTCCAGGGTGATCTTTTTGATACGTTTATTGATCTCGTCCAACTCGTCGTTCGAATATCCGCCATAGGCCTTTCCAATGGGAATGAACTCCTCTTCATACCGCTCATCATCTTTCACAGATATCCCCAGTGTGAAATCAGAATATTTACCACCTCGCTTTCCACTTCCGGCATGGGCATACATGATCACCGTATCGAGCGAGCCACTGGGCTTTTTTACTTTCAACCAGCTTTTTCGACGTTGGCCATACTCATAAGTGGAATTTTTTAATTTCAGCATTAAACCTTCGTTACCATGGGCGAGCGCCCGCTGAAATAATTCTTCTACATCCTCCTGACTACCGATCTCCATTTGGGAGGTGACCGGAAGGTTGTATGTATCTGCGATCTCTTCGAGTTTTTCTCTTCGTTTAAGCAGGGAGTCTTCGAATAATGGTTTCCCATCTAGATAAAGCAGATCATAGGCGATAAAAAGCACCGGATATTGCGAGAGCAATTTCTTCGATGGTTTTTTTACTCCCATTCGCTTTTGCAACAACTGAAACGGGAGGATGGTGTTCTCTTTAAATACACAGATCTCCCCATCGAATACTACTTCCGGTAAATTTCGCTCTTTAAAAAAATCCAGAATTTCAGGGAATGAAGTGGTGATCTGATTCAGATCGCGGGAATACAATTCGATTTTTTGTCCCTCAATGTGAGCCTGACAACGCATTCCGTCAAATTTCTCTTCAGCAATGTACTGTTCCAGATTTTCCACTGCTCTGCTTTCGATCGGACTAGCCAGCATGAAAGAGAGCGGATGAAATAATTCAAAGGTGGCCTTATGGAGGTTACCGTTCTTCGCAAGTACAGCGGTATCACCCAGACTACCGGTAATCATATGTGCATACCGAACAGATTCGAGATCTTTTTTAAACGCTTTGGAGATGGCATTTACCACACTTTTAGTTTCGAATCCGATGCGCAGACTTCCTCCGCCCATGATCCGGATGAAAAACTTGGTTTCCAGCGGCGTCATTTTAGACCAAGCATTCTGCAGGATCTGTTGTTTTGCATCCCGACCCGAGGTGATGTAGAGTTCTTCATATATATCTGCAATTTGTTGAAGAGTAAGATTTCCTGCAGACCATTTCGCTTTCGCTTCCGGTAGATTTTCGAATAATTTCTGAATAGTTTCTGATGCTGAACCGATAGCAGTTCGGCTGGGTTTAAACACCATGTCATAATCAATTTCGCAGAATTCAGCAGCCTGAAGTGCAATGGTACGATGTCCGACCGATGCCCTTTTTCCGGAAACATCCGAAAATGCGCCTTCCCCCAAAAACTGAGCAGCCAGCCTCAGATCCTGTTCATCATCCAAATTTCTGAAATACTCTGCCGCCAGTTTGATCTTCGCATTTGTGCCCCGGGTTTCGAGTACAGACTGTGCGAGTTGAGCAAGTGAGTGGAAGGATTGTGACATCAAATTTTCCATTGAATCAGGAATATATCAGTTAGGAATTACGAGTAGTTTAGTTGTTGTAAGGACAAGGGTGTGATTTGTAGTAAGACACGTTGTTTAATTAATCCTGATCAGTAGCCTCCAGATCCAGAAATCCGCTATCAATTCCCTTTTTATTTAGGAAATACTGAACCACATCGGGATTGGGCGTGTGGGTGATCCAGACTTTTTCGGGTTGCAACTGTTCACAGACATCCAGCAGTTCAAAAAAATCAAGGTGATCAGAAAGTGGGATCAATGCATCAACTGTCATTTGTGCCATTCGGGCTTCACTTGAAGCCCAACCACTACAGTATGCGGTTCGCACTTTTTTAACATTGCTTGCGAAACCTGTTTCGGGAGCAGAACTGGGCGCGATAAGGATTTTACCTTCACAGGTGGCCCGGTCGTAGGCTTCATAATTTCCCAGATCAAATCCGAAAGTCTCATACACATCACACAGTTTATACCCGGCACCATGGATTTGTATCGGGTGGTTCATTCCTCTGAGCATATGCATAATTTCCTGAGCTTTCCCCAGATTGTATGCCAGAAAAATGGGGGTGTACCCATCAGCGAGGGAGTCCGAAGCAAATTTATGAACTTCCATTTTAAGTTCTTCATGCGATTTCCATTTATATATTGGCAATGAAAATGTTGCCTCGGTAATAAACTGATCGACTTTTGCATCGGGCAGCTGAAATCCTTCGCTGGTTGGAGAGGGCGGCGTCCGGTAATCACCCGTGTACAGCACTGAACCCAATTCACTTTCCACAAACGTCATGGCAGAACCGAGAATATGTCCGGCGGGGTACAGGGTGATGCGGGCTTGCCCGGTTTCCAAAGGTTCACCAAACGACATTTTGATGATCTCACCACTGAATCCCCGTCGTCTCATTAACTCAGCAGTAGGGGGAGTTGCATACACGGTAAGTTTCCGGTTTCGGGGCATATGATCGGCATGAGCATGCGAAATAAATATATAGTCAGCATCATTACCGCTGTAATCCAGTCCGATGCTCAGTTCAGGGAGTAAAATTCCGTGATATCCGGCTTTGGTGATTTTTATCATAATGCAATAAACAATATTCAGGAAAGAACATTCAAAGTCTGATCTGTTTGTTTAAAATAAGCGGGATCACTGACAACAGTATGTCACCATGAAATATTTATTTCTGCCATCAAAAGGGAAGCTTTTCAAACACTTACTTTGGGGTTATTGAAGGTTTGTATTGTGGGAGCAACCGGTCAGCTGGTGATTCAGAAGATATTAGTGGGACGGCATGGCGTTAAAGCGATGATGCGATCTTCAGTTAACACAGATCATGTAGAATCAACGTTGTGGATTTTAATATTCAGTTAATACTTCTTGGAGACCTAAGCAAAGAGTGGAAAGGAAAGTTTCACTACATCAGAAATAGGGATCAAGGAGCCAACGGCACTGTGAAATGAATTTTAGTGCCTTTACCTACGGTACTTTCAACATGGATCTTTCCTCCATTTTTTTCAACAAAATCGCGACAGAGAATTAAGCCCAAACCTGTACCTTGTTCGCCTTTTGTACCCTTTGAAGAATAAAATTGATTGTCGAATAAAATGGGAAGTACGTCTTCAGGTATTCCCATTCCCCGATCGCATACCGAAACCTGCACGAAATCACCCTGTAGTTTAGTGTCAATTTTTATGACACCACCAGAAGAAGAAAATTTTATCGAGTTAGATACCAGATTTTGTACCACCAGACTTATCATGTTCTTATCTGCATATACCGGTAGCGGTTCATTTGGGTAATCGAAGCTTAGCTCTTTTTCTTCAATTTTATGTTGAAGAAGGGCATGTTTAGCTTTGAATACTTTGGCAAGATCAAATTCTTCTTTGTCAACTTTAAATCCTTCCATCTGACTTCTTGACCAATTCAGAAGGTTGGTAAGCATCATAGATGTGTTGTTGAAATTTTCACTCAATAACGGAAGTAATTCATGCAGGTCCTCTTCTGAGGCCGCATTTTTTTCTATAAGGGTAAGCACTCCCTGAAGAGAACTTAGCGGTCCTCGAAGATCATGGGAGATGATCGAAAACAAGCGGTTCTTGATCTTATTTGCTTCATCAAGTTTTTCTGCTTTATCCTCGATGATCTTATTTCTGGCTTCGAGTTGCTGATTAGCCTTCTTCCTGTCACTTCCATTCTTCAGCATCATCAGAATAATGACTATCGCTAAGATTCCAATGATGATCGCTGCCCGGCTAATGATACGTTGCCGGGCTAACTTGGCATCCGACTCAATTTGCTGTTGCTGCTGGGCAAGGATCAGATTCTGTTCTCTCTCGCTGTATTCATATTCAGCGATCATTTTACCGATCTTTTCGTTTGCAATGGAGTACGATAAGCTGTCGGAATAAAGATGAAAGATCTTGTAATATTCTAAAGCCTTAGAGTCATCATTTCTAAGTTCAGCCAGATGTAATTGTAATTCATAAGCCAACACTTTTTCCTTGAGACCTTCAAATTTATCAGCAAATCTAAGTGCTTTTTTTGCGAGGGATTCTGCCTGTGTAATTTGATTTTTGGTGATAAGAATATTACATAAACCGACTAAAGGTTTGATCTGAGCGAGCTCGTTATTTTGATCGGTATAAAAGTTGAGTGCTTTTTTGTACGCTTTTTCGGCAGCATCATAATCCCCTTCCGAATAGCGGATATTACCGATCAGGTAAAAAATACCTGCCAGTCTGCTGTCTTCATTATCAAAATTGTCCAAAACTCTGTCTATCTGAATGGAGGCATTTTGATAATCACCCAATTCATAATAAATAGAAGCGAGATTCACAGGAATAGCCGCCTTTAATCTGGGGCTATCGATTTGTAACGTGTCAAGGCGTTCAAAGATATTAAGAGCCCCTTCAAAGTCGCCAAGCTGTATGTAGGTAATACCGATGTTATTCAGTATTGAATTTAGGTCATCAATAGAATTGGAATTTGAGTAGATCTTACGGGCTTCAAAAAATTGAATAAGACTCTCGAGATAATTTCCCTGAGTACCATAAACAGCTCCTAAAGTTTTATAGAGTCCTGCTTTTTCAAGTTGATACGCTTCGTGGCCGTCAAGAATAGTAATGCCATCACTTAACTCGGTAATGGCATGTACATAGTCTCCTTTATAAAAATAGGCCTGACCAAGGTAATTCTTTGCGGTGGCTAACTGAGTAAGGGAGTCTTTGGGTATTACGGATATTAATTCTTTAAGAAGAGTTTGTGCACTATCAGGGCTGTAATAAATTAAGCTTCTTGTTTCTTTGAGCTGACTGCTTATTGATGCAGAATTTTGCCCCGATACATTCAGAGAAGCAATGAAAATGAAGATGAATAACAGTACTAGCCGACGCATAAGCAGTAATGACGAAAAAAAATATGTATCGAAGATGAAGTATTATTTGGCTGAATACTTAAATCATAAAACAACACAGAATCGATCATCAGCCGAAACCTAAAGCCCGTATGGCATAACTGCGCATAGTATAGGTAAGCTGTTCCATTTTTGCTAGGTTAGTATCTCGAATATTTTATAGATCTATGAGTCACTTCAAATATATTGTAATTTGTTATTACATAAATAAATTCATTGTTATGCTATGAAACTTAATTTTATCATTTATTTAATTTTGATCGGGACCCTTTCTGGATGTATTCATAAGTACAACTATCCGGAGAAGGTCTTTTCAGATTTTCCGAAAGAAACACTTGAGGAAATGAATGATAATGAGGTCTGGGTATTTATTATGGCTGGTCAGTCCAATATGGCAGGCAGGGGAGCAGTTGAACCACAGGATACCGTAAAACATCCTGATATTTTTTCTATTAACTCTGAGAATGAGATCGTGTATGCTAAAGAGCCATTACATTTTTATGAGCCGGATCTAACCGGCCTGGATTGCGGTATGTCGTTCAGTGTAACACTTCTGGATAGGTTACCCCGACCTTATGCTGATAGAATTAAGATCTTGATACTACCAACCGCTGTAGGAGGGAGTTCGATTCATCAATGGCTGAATAATGATGAATTCAGAGGGGTTAAATTATTCTCTAATTTTGCAGAAAAAGTAGCCATTGGAAAGGATTTCGGAACTATAAAAGGTATTCTTTGGCATCAGGGAGAAAGTGATGCGCGTCCACCTTATGTTCTGCGCTATCATGAATATTTAGCAAGCCTGACAAATAAATTCCGGGCTGAAGTTGGTGATCCGGAGTTACCGATATTTGTTGGGGAATTGGGTCAGTTTCCATCCGATCATCGGTATAACAGAAGTGTTCTTAATGAAAAATTACAGCTCTTTGTGGATGAAACTCCATCCACTTATCTGATCTCATCAAAAGGTTTGACAGATAAAGGTGACGGAACCCATTTCGATAGTAAAAGTCAGCGAGAGCTGGGACGACGTTTTGCCAACTCTTATCTGAAAAATGTCCTAAACTTATGGGCGTACCGGACTATGCAGAACCAAAACTAATACGTTAGTTGTGCTACCAAATAAACAGAAACAACCGTAAGATATCAGCCATGTTTAGTTTCTCAACTTTCAGATATTTCTTTTTTAGTGCACTGATCATTCTATCCTGTTCAACATCAAAGAAGAGCATAATCATTTCAAACTCTCGATCCGAGATCAATTATGAAGGCAGAGTGGGTACGGCTAAGGATGGGGCAAAAGAATTGTATTGGTCCGGGACATCCATTTTTCTGAATTTTGAGGGAACCATGGTAAGCGCAATTATGAAAGATGAGACCGGTGATAATTATTATGATATCATGGTGGATGGTGAGACCATTAAATTATTACGACCGGATACGACTCTAAAAACTTACGTTTTGGTAGAGGGTTTAACGGATGAACCGCATCAGGTTGAGATCTTCAAAAGAACGGAATATAACAGAGGCTTATCCTGGTTCTTTGGGTTTGAGTTACCGGTAGGAGCGAACATATTACCAAAAAGCCAACCAAAGAAACACCGCATCGAATATTACGGTGATTCGATCACTGCCGGATATTCGGTTACAGATTATAAGGGCGACTCCCCTGATAGCATCTATACTAATTATGCTCTTTCATATGGGAACCTGATCGCGGAATATTTTGATGCGGAGCAGCATTGTATCTGTAAAAGTGGCATTGGCATCACGGTGAGTTGGTTTGATTATGAAATGCCGGATATCTGGAATCTTACCAATCCATCTGATGAAAACAGTACCTGGGATTTTACTGCTTATACTCCCGATCTGGTGATAGTGAATTTATTTCAAAATGATTCCTGGCTGGTGAACCGACCGGATATGGAGAGTTTTAAAGATAATTTTGGAGATATACCACCAACCGAAGTGCAGATCGTCAATGCTTACGCAGAGTTTATTTCAGGTATCCGTTCTAAGTACCCCGGCACACCGATCGTTTGTACACTTGGTAATATGGATATCACTCGTGAGGGTTCGGAGTGGCCGGGTTATGTAAGAAAAGCCGTTTCTTTATTGAATGATGATAACATATTTACCGTATTTACTCCCTTTAAGGAATCCGGTGGTCATCCAAAAGAAGCAGAGCAGCAATTAATTGCCGATAATCTGATCGGCTTTATTGAACAGACGTTGGGATGGTAGAAGCCTCACTGCCAAAGTTAAATCTGAAGTTTTCATCCACCACAAGTTTGGGGATCCCATTCTCTTCCATATTTTCTGAGTAGAATATCCGATAATCAAGGTCGCTATGGCCTTGTAAAAGATCAGGAAGTAATAAAAAGAGTAGAGAGAATTTTTTAATGATATTCGAACATGTGATTGATGTGAATTTGATCTTTCACAGTAGACGAATAACAAGCAGAATTTGTAGCAGGACAAATGGGTGATAAAAAAAGCGAAGGGGGAGACCTTCGCTTATAATAACTATTTGATCTGTGGATCAGTCGAGGACTAGTTTCTCTTCAGATCCTTCCAGTTCTTTTGGAATATTTTCCTGAATGGTTTCAGCTAAGGCTTCGATCAGGTTTGTTTTGAGAAATTGTCGGCTGAATACTAACCGGATCTTTCTGTTTGGTACCGGATCGTCAAACTCTTTGATCACGCCATTTGCACAACGGGTGTCATGATTTTCCATAGACAGATATGGCATTAAGGTGATGCCAAAATCCTGTTCTACCAATCTTTTCAGCGTTTCAAGATTACCGCTTTCGAACCGGATCGGATTAGAATTGGTTTTCTGATTCTGCTTCTTGCATAACTTCATAGCCTGATCCCGGAAGCAGTGGCCTTCGTTCAGTAACCATAATTCCTCAGAATACAGATCGTCTAATACCAAATGTTCTTTTACAGCATATTTGTGGCTGGGAGAAACATATGCAAGAAAGGGTTCGAGAAATAATTCCCGCTCAAAATAATGAGAGTCGGTAGACGTGGCTATAATTCCAACATCCAGATCATCAGAGTTCAATCCGTCTAAGACCTGAGCTGTCAGTTTTTCTTCAAAAATGAGCTCAACATCAGGATATTTTTCCGTGAATGGTTTCAAAAATAAGGGAACCAAATAGGGGGCTACAGTCGGTATGATACCCACTTTAAATGTGCCTTTGAGATGTCCGTCACTTACTGCAGCAATATCCTGAATGTGTTTTGACCCACTAAGAATCACTTTTGCCTGATCTATGATCTTTTCACCGATCTCAGTTGGAATGACCGGCGTTTTCGATCGGTCGAAGATCAGAACGCCCAGCTCGTCTTCCAGTTTCTGGATCTGCATACTCAGCGTTGGTTGGGTGATATAGATTTTTTGGGCAGCAGTGGCAAAATGCCGGTATTTATCTACTGCTACGATATAAGATAGTTGGGTTAAGGTCATAGTAGGCTTTGATCATCAATAAGTGAATGCCAAGATTAGAGAATACCGTATTGAAGCACAAGTGAAATTGAACAGTTAACGAGTTTTTAGATATGGCATCAGCCATTTTGCTGTGCAATCTGCGATGTAACGAGCTCCTGTTTCGTTGGGGTGGCCATCTCCGGGTATAGTAATGAGATCATAGTCTCCGGAAGTATGCTCATTCATACAATTCGAAATATCCTTCATGTGAATGGAACTATCTGCTTTAAGCGTATGATAAAAGCGGGAAGAATGATCAATGTTGGCTGAGTCGGTAAAAAACCCGGTTGTAGCTAATACAAAATCACAGGAATTAATTGAACACCATTGCTCTAATTTGCCGATCAGTTTGTATCCTAAATGGATAGAGTAATCAGAATCCAGGCTATAATCCTGAAGTTCAGCGATCGGCACTTCCGTTTTTTTCGGGTCAAAATTATGGGTTACATCATCGAAATAAACAAACCGCCAAAGCAACTTTACTGTGATATTCATAAGGTGAGAATGAGCTTGTAACCAACGATACCATCCTTTTTGACCAAGTTTTGTGAAGAAAGCTCTGGGCTTCCAACGTCGTGAAGCGATCAAGGCATCTGTTTCTGTATCATAAATAAACAGATTCTTCGATAAAGCCCGATCTAGATCTTTGTAATTTAAAAAAAGTATAACAAGATCAGGTTGGGTTGCAGCCCCGAAATTTTCCAGCCACCCGGGCCAGTCAGCCAATCCGGTTCCTCCCACTGCTGCATTCATAAACCGGATGGAATCGGCAAAGATTGAGTCAGTAGTAGCCTGCAGGTGATGAATGAAGGTTTGTTCTTCATTTAACAGGAGTCCAAAGGTAAAAGAATCGCCGAGTGTGAGAATATTGAAATCTCTGGTGTTCTCTTCAGATCCCCGAAGTCTGTTGCTTGTAAATCGGTAATCAGCCCTGCGTTCACCAAATTCCTGAAATGCTGTGCCACCTTTTTGATTCATCATAAAACCATCCGGGTGCATTTCTATCCATGTTATTTTTTTGTTTTGGGGAAGAAATACTCTAACACCTAGTTCTGCCAGTAGAACTGCGATCATTGTGCTGATCAGGATAAGTCCCGTATTCTTTATCCAGTTCAATTTCATTTATTCCCGTCCCATTCATTCATAAAACGGTCTAAATAAGCTAACATAAATTGATGCCTTTCTTCGGCCAGTTTCTTCCCTGTTTTTGTATTCATCCGGTCTTTTAGAAGCAGTAACTTTTCATAGAAATGGTTGATAGTTGGGGCGGTACTTTTTTTATAAGTATCAAAACTATCATGCATTTCAGGTGGAATGGATGGGTCGTAGAGTAAACGGTTTTTATGTCCCCCGTAGGCAAATGCACGTGCGATTCCTATTGCTCCAATGGCGTCCAGCCTGTCAGCATCCTGAACGATCTTTCCCTCCAGACTACTCATCGGTGTGGCAACTCCGGCCCCTTTAAAAGAAACTTCCTTTATAATGGTGGTGATCTGAGTTATGATTGAATCAGATGCACCAATTTTAACTAGCCATTTTCGGGCAGTTTCCGTACCAATTTCTTCATCTCCATCATGAAACTTATGATCGGCTATATCATGAAGAAGTGCCGCTAACTCTACGATCAGAGAGTCTGCGTGTTCAACGCCGGAAATATGGAGGGCCATATTTCTTACACGGTGTATGTGCCACCAGTCATGCCCGCTTCCCTCACCTTCAAGGGTTTGTCGTACATATTGTTCGGTTAAACTTACCAGCTCTTCTTCTTTCAATGTTCTTCCTTTAATTTGTTATCAAAGTGTCTAGTACAGCCCGTAAATTAAATGAAGGACGAATATCATTGTATCTTACAATATTTCCATTCGGGTCTAACAAAATATAGAATGGGATGCCACTTCCTTTATAGGCGTTAAAAGTCGTTTGATCAAAACCATTTCCACCATAAAGTTGAGGCCAGGGATTCTTGAATCGCTTTATGTCATTCACCCATGTTAGACTATCTAATTCTGTTGAAATAGCCAGTATCTCAAATTTATCTCTTGGATAAGAGGCATAGATCAGGCGCATATCATCAAATTCATCAATACAGGGTTGGCACCATCCGGCCCAAAAATCCAGTAGCACATATTTTCCTTTCACGTCTTTCAGTGTATAGATCCTACCATTTATATCAGGTAGACTAAAAGGAATAGCAGGTTCACCCGGAGACACGGATTTGATCTCGGAATAAAAATCTTTGAGGAAATTGGTATAAACCGAATAATCAGCATAATTCTTCAGATAGTTGTTATATGAAGGTTCGGCTGTTTCTAATGGCAGCTCACCAATTCGTTCTGCTACAAGAAATAGTTGCGCATAAGCTCTGGCTTCCTCTGTAAGAATATGCCCGATCACTTCCCGTCGCTTCTTGTCTAAAGCAGGATAGGCAAGTCTTTTTATATCGTATTCTGATAATTCCCCATACTCACTTACAACACTGTCATAGATGCCGAATGTGCGGGAATAATAATGAGTGAAATCTCTTATTCCGGCACGTTGAGCCTTGAGTGATTCGAGGTTGAAAAAACCGATAGAATCAGCATAAGACAATAGATTTTTTCGTTGCTGTTCAGCATTGTAGTTTTTGTCAGATCGTTGCTTGTACTCAATTGCTCTTAACCTGTAAATAAGGTCATTCCCTGCCTCTCTAAGATAGAGAGCATGAAGTGTGCCATCTTTTAAATGAGTTTCCGCGGCATCTAATTTTTCCTGACTCAATAAAAGTGTTTCAGAGATCTTTCCATCTGAAAAATTATCAGCTTCATTTGCTAACTTTTTATCGATCGGGACGGTCTCATCCAGATATAGCTGATAATTTGAGTTCCAGATATTCTCATTCTCACCGGTTCTGACAGTTACATTTCCGGGGAAATCAGAACGGAAAATTTCTATGCTGATCTGTTCATCAGGTTCCAGATACACCGGGTACTCTTTATCCTGTATAACCATCCAGAGAATTTTAGGATGATTTAATGGAATTTCGAGTGAGAATTCCGAACCTTTGAGATCAGGAAAGTATTTATGAACAGGAGAGTATTTATAATGCAGAGGTTTCTCATAAAAATAGAACTCAGCATCTCCTAGATAATCAATATTTCCGGATATGATTGTTTTAGAATTGTCTGAACATCCGATTGTAAGTAGAAGTAAGACAAATATATTAGTGATCAAAAAATTGAAATTAATTGACATACTTAAAATAGAATTATTTAAATCCTTATTATTAATGAGTTGAATAAATCGTTTTGATGTAATTAAAATTTGTTAGGGTACTTTAATAAAAAAAGTGTAGCTAAGGTGTAACAAATGGTAATGAATGCACTCTTACTAATTGATATCTGCTTACAAGGTAAGCTCATATTTATTGATTTGTTGGATTATTAGTACAGAACAAATGATTTACTATACAAAACGGGTTTTGTTAGTGCGGTAATCAAATCTGTAATCCATTATCAGGATGAAAGTAATATCAAGTGTGAAATATCAATCTATACAAAATGATAGAAAGTAACTTTAATAAAGAATTGGAAGAGAAGATCGATCTTTATGTAAATGGTCGATTGAGTCAGGAAGAAGTTGATGAACTCTGGGCTGAGTTGATTCAGGATGAGTATTACCTCGACTATACCAAAAGTGTTGCAAATCTGAAAGCTGTGATCGAGGCTAAACGCGAAGAGCAAACAGTAGCTCCTGTGTATTCGATCAGAAAGTATGTGAATTATGGTGTTGCCGCTGCTATTGCATTGATCATTGGAGTAGTAGGAATAATGAATTATTCTGCAAACACCAGTACAGATTCTGTTAACCCTCTGAGCACCTTAGAACTGAATGTTTACAGGGATGCAAATAATTCTCCTGCGTTAACAAACAACAGTGTAATCAAAGAAGCAATTCAACTTGCGGCTAATGGTGAGGTTGAAGAGGCTATTAGTATGCTGGAGTTGGAACTGGAACAAAAACATTCCAATGAATTAACAGCAGAGATCTCACTTACTCTTGGCTCTATTCAATATAACTATGGTAATTATGAAGAAGCTCTGGATAATTTCCTTGTTGTTGTAGAATTAGACGAGATCAATGATGAGGTTCTTGAAAAAGGATATTGGTACTTAGGTAATGCATATTTTCAGTTAGATCGACTTGAAGAAGCACGCGTTGCCTTCGAGAAAACTTATGACATGAATCTTGGTTTCAGCAGAGTCGCCAAGAGTTACCTTGATGCTTTAAGTGATGTAACTGTTAAATAGATGAGTTTCTTACTGTGATCGAATAAGTTTTGGTATAAGCATAATACCCACTCGCTAAGAATATCAGTAATAGAGAAAAGTACAAAAGGCCGGTTTTTACCGGCTTTTTTGTTATCGGGATGGAATTCCCGATCAACATATATGCCCCCCAATAATGAGGGTTTGCATTTCCGGTTTCTAACAACATCAGTTTAGCATCCCTCATTGACTGTGATTTTGTCTTTCCCCGGTTCAATGATTCATAAAAGGTGGTTGCAAATTCAGAAGCAATTTTATCATTTACCGACCACAAATTAAGAGCCAGACTTTGGGCTCCTGCGTAACGTAATGCTCTGCTTATTCCCATAACACCACTTCCCTGCAAATAATCTCCGGAGCCGGAACTACAGGAATTCAGCATTACCATCTCATTATGAAGTTGAGTAGTAAACAATTCATAAGCATAAAGTGGTTGCTCCTTATGCCCGGACCTGCCGTTCAGATAGATAGTAGAAAAAAGCGGGTCCTGTTCAGAAACTTCGCTGTGGGTGGCCACATGTAAGATCCTGCTTTTTCCGGCTTCCTCTAAAAAGGTTTGTTTAGTAGCATCTGCTCCCAGATATAAATTTCGGTTTTCAATATCGGTAAGTTTCTTGTCTATATTTAATATTTCACGGGTAGCGTAGGGGAGTGATGGTAACGTTTGAGAATCAAAACTCCGGAAATCCGATATGGCAAAAGCACTAAAATCAACCGTTGATTTTTGACCAAAGGTGTCTCTGTTATTTTCCAGAAATTCCTGTAATGATGTGAAATATCTGGTATCGTATTTTTCGATCAGGTAGTTTACCTGTCCGAAGCTGCGGGAGGTTTCTGGTTCACTAAGTGGTAAAATATCCAGTGGAATTCTGTATAAGTGATTATCAGGAATAACAGTTATTGAATTGTATTGTGAAGGGATTTCGTCAAGCTTGAATAGACTGGTTATTTCATGAAGCTCAAACAGATCGGTAGATGCTGACGCAATATGATCGGCAAAATCCTGAAACCTGTTTTTTGTCAATCTGTCAAAATCATAGACCGAAATATCGATCTTATTCGAGCTTATTTTTGCAAGGTATAATTTGTCTCCGACTTCGGTAAAATGAAGAATGAGCTCATTGTTAGAAATATTTCGCTGAATAACCCATACCGGAATCACTGGATTTGGAAGCTCATTTCGAACTTTATTCAAAATTTCTTCTCTTTGTGCAGATAGTCTGTCAATTTGGGATTTTATTTGAAGTCGGCCATCGGATGTTTTTTGATTGAGATATTCAGTTCGAAGATCCTGGATCTTATCATTCAATATTTTATCCTGAGCAAGATCTTCTTCACTTAAAGAATTTGCTCTTAGTATAGGGCTATTATATAAGGCAGCGTCATTGATAGTCTTTAATTCATCAAGTAATTGAAGGGCTCGTTGTTCATTTCCCAGGGAAATTAGCATTTGAATTGAAGCGTTGAACAGATCAATATATTCCTGTTCCAGGGTCCAGAATCCAGTTTGAGTGTCTATACTGGTTCTTGCTCGCTGTAGAACCTGTTCAATTACCGGTTCAAGATTGTCCAGAGCCTCTCTTTTGCTGCCGGTTTGAAAGTTATACATTTGAGACAATGTGTTATATAACACCGATAACTCGAAATCAATATTATCCAAAGAGTAGAGTCTCAGTTCATCAAATATTTCCCCAGCCTCATCTAAGTGATTTGTCTTTAACTTTACTTCAGCTAATCCTATCAGGGCTTCAAAATAATTACGGTTGTCGGAATTTTCGGATGTGATTTTTTTGAATTCCAGTAATTCGTGCTCTGCCTTTGAGTAATTTTCAGAGTCAATGAATATCTCGATCCTTTTTTTAAGAAAACTCAATCTGTCAAAATAGTCATCCGATAGTAGGGTAGAGTTCTTTATGGCATCCAGCTCATCTAAGGCTTTATCAAGATCATTTTCCACATCCCAATAATAAGTTGCGTAAATGATATGAATAGCTGAAAGTTCAGCATTATCTGAGTTTTCAAGTGCGATACTTTCTGCTTCATCCAGATATCTTAAAGCGGTTGAATAATCTGAGATTGATAAATAGTAGTAGAAAAGGTTTCTAAGTATGGTGAGTTTATTCTTATATGCATTTTCCTTTGTTGCTGTATTTAATGCTTCTAGCATTAATGAAACATATTTATTTTTTTGACCAAGCTTTAAATAAGAAATACTAAGATTATTAAGTAATTCGATATTTATTTTGGATACTGAATTATTAGTTACTAAATCCTCATACACTTTTTTTGATTCCTCAAACTTACCTAACTGATAGAGGCTAGCACCCATAAGTAATTTACTATTAAGGACAACTGTAGTCGCTTCAATGTATGCGCCTAACGGGAGGAGTTTATTTCTCATTACATTAAGGGATTCATCATACCTTCCAACAGAAAAATATGCATAGGAAAGAGCATAGAATAATGAGCTTCTATTATTAAGATCCGGACTTAGATTGTAAAATCTAGTCAGGTCATTAATCTCTAAGAGTTTTTGATATTGCCCATCTCTAAATAAGGATATAATCAATGAATTTAATTTCAATGAATTTTTAGGATCAAAGGAAAAATCACTGCTTTTATCATTTTGAAGTTCATTAATCCAAAATATCGGTAGATGCTCATTATTTAATGAATCTGTTAGTGCTACTGAGTTTCGTTGTGATAAAATTCCATAAATGATGAGACTTGTATTCGTTTCAGGGTAATATTGAGGAGATAGACTACTACCATTTAAAATCGGTACCAATAAATTCTCGAAATCAGAAGGAATTCTATGCTGCCAAACTTTTTTAAATGCTCCGATTTTACTAGTAAAATCTTCATTTTTTGGACTTTTAATAATGAAGTAAGCGAAAAGCCCGGTTAAACCTTTCTCGTATGATATTTGGTAGTATAGATTATACTTGGTTTTTGTCAGGTCATTATTTATTTCAGAGCAATTTATATCTGAATAATATTTTTTTAGCTCTATGATGTCAGAGTTCAATATTTGATCCTGAACAACATCATTAACCTGACAGGTAGAAAAGAATAATTCAGTCAATGCCCAATAGTTCTCATCTAGATCAACATTTCGCCCAATGTTTTCGATATAATAATTGGCTTCAATAGTTAGATCGTTATCCGAATATTGAGAAATAAAGAAAGCTAAAAATAAAAATAGACTTATAATCATATTGGATTTTAATGAATCCAATAATTGAATGCAGAAATACTTAGATAAAACTTGCTACGGTCATGACTATTAAAGGACAGGTTTTACAACGATAGGTTTTTGTTCGTTACCACCGGACCAGATCGCTTCATCAGCAGGCGTAGAGATGGTTTCAGGCTGATCAGGAGCTTGAGCCACAGGAGATTCAGTAACAGAGGCACAACCGAAAGAAAGAGTTGCGATGGCGAGGATGGCGAACAGAGACTTAACAGATTTCATGATAACAATAGATTTTGTTTAAAGGTTATTTTTATAGTCCAGATAAAGAGGTATATCTACTCAAAATGTTACATTAAATTATACGCTCGTTTGGATTTTAAAATTCATTTTTATGGTTAATACAAAGAGTATTTTTCCTTAATTATGTTACACTTCTAACCTACATTAATTTATTTTAAGGCTCCAATTAAAGGTTAAGATTTGCTAATTTAGAGTCTGTCAGATGCTGATTTTAGGAACTAAATAAGTTTTTAACTTAGTCTCTTAATTTTATATTAAGCCCAAAATCCCGTCAATATTTGGTGGGACCTTATAAATAATTGTCAATTATTGGTTTTTTCACTTGAGTAACCCCAGAGTAGATTATTCGGAATTAGTAGATGCTCTTCAGAATGGCGATGAAGTAAAAGCCGGGGATCTCATAGAAGAATTGGTTCCCAGGTTGGTAGACTATCTTGTAGTTGTAATGAATGCAGGAAGAAGTGCTGCAGAAGAATGTGTTCAACAGGCATTTCTGGATGTATTTGAGCAGATCCGTAAGGATAACATCAATGATAGTAAGTACATTTTCAGTTATTTTATTAAAGCCAGCAGACATGAATACCTGCGATATGCGAAAAGGGAGCATAAATTCAAATACGAAGAAGAAGCTTTGAATGTACTCTACGAACCTGAACAGCAGATGACTAATCTTCTCGATAAAGAAAGGCAAAGAATATTAGCTGAGTGCCTGGAAGAGTTGCAGGATAAATCGAAACGCTTTATCGAATATTTTATTGATAAGCCGGATGCAACGACCGAGGAAGCACAAGAAGAGTTCGGGTTGAGTAGTGCAAATGTCAGAACTAGGAAGTCCAGGATCATAAGCAGACTGCATCACTGCTATAAGAGAAAATCCAACGAATAAATTGGCAATTGAGACAAAATTTCTTTTCTCAATTGTAGTATAAAGCTCGTCAGTATTCTCAAATCAGATTCCCTGAGGAGAAAAAAATATTAGGAATAGTTTCTATTTTTACAAAAAATGAGTGTGTTTTTGGTAATATTTTATCCCTAAACTCAAGTTTTGAGAGTGTAACATGTATTGTCAGAAACCGATGACAGAGTACTTTTTTCTCCAAAATTTTATACAATATCAATTGTAACGTTTTTCTGTTTCTGATTAGATCTCTAGAATTTCGCCCTGCACTAATGCAAAAACTTTATCGCCTTTCTTTGGTTTTAATGTTGAAGTACCGGTGAAGCTTCCAAATGCTGGTAAGATGGCATGATATTCACCAAAATAAAAACAGCTCACTCTAACAGATTGACGACCTTTCCCCTTTAACCTGACAGATGGGTGTATGTGACCACATATTGGATAATTTGGGGTTTCAGATTCTGTATCAGGCAGCTCGTGAATAAATAAAAAGGGGGGGCTTGCTAACTGATGTACACATTGTAAACCAATGGACTCATAATTTTCAGGAGGATAAAAGTCGTGATTCCCTATCACCAGAAACATCCTGATTTCAGAATTTGATGCTCTCCAATTAATAAAGTCAGACCATTCTGAATTCATATCGCTGTGAAAAAGATCACCCACAAAAATGATCGTATCCGGATTAAACGCTTTAGCCAACTGTTCGAGTCGTGCAATATTATTCAAATTCACAGTAGTAGGAACAGCAATCCCATGTTTTTGGAAATGTCCGGATTTACCCAAATGCAGGTCAGAAAGTATCAGTGTTTTTTTCTGTACCCAAAAGAGAGCTTTTTCAGGTAGTAGAATCAGGTTCTGTCCTAGAAATTCAATGGGTTGATCGGCTTCTCTGATCATTGAATATGTCTTTCGAGTTGCACTTGCATTTTCTTTACGCGATCAATTAATTTTTCTGAGCTCATTTTCTCCCTCAAACGATCAACCATGATGGGGAATGCATAAGGTGAAAATCGTTCGGTCTTGTTAAAGAGCACTTCCTGATTTTGAATTTTGGCAAATGCTTTTCTTAAGCGTATCTCATCAAGTTGGAAGAAGAGGACTTCATCGTAAGCCTGCTGGAGTAATAAATGTTCCGGTTCGTATTCAGAAAATACATCAAAAAACAAACCTGATGACATTTGAAGATGTCTGCTTTTTATTTCCTGCCCGGGAAAACCCTGAAATACCAGACCAGAGATTCTGCTAATATCTCTGAATCGTCTTTTTGCCAATTCTGTGGAATTGAGGCTGTCCATAATATCGGAGACCAGATTTTCAGGGGATAATAGTCCTTTTTTCAGAGCTGATTCAACAGGAATATCCTGATCAGAAAGTAGCTCAAAGCCATAATCGTTCATAGCAATTGAAAAGGTAATCGGGGTCATTCTGGCTATACGATGAGCGATCAATGCCGACATACCTTCATGTACATATCTCCCTTCAAAAGGAAAGAAAAATACATGGCAACCTTCTCTGGAATGTGTCTTTTCAATGAGAAACTGGTTTTCATCAGGTAATGATGACCAGTTTTTTTGTACATCAAAAATGGGTTTTAATGTTTGGATCTCAATCATATCCGAGGACTGATCTATGGCTTCTCTCATGGTTTTTCTGAGTAATCGGGACATGTTGGAGGATAAAGACAATCGTCCCCCCAGCCAGCTGGGTACCTTGGATTTGGTGCATTTTGCCCTTTTTACATAGGCTGTCATATCTTTTATTCTGATGAGTTCCAGATTTCGGCCTGCGAACCAGAATTTATCCCCGATATTTAATTGGCTTAAAAACCATTCTTCAATGTTACCAAGTGAGCCGCCACTCATATATTTAACGCGCATCATTGAATCGCTGGATATAGTTCCGATATTCATTCGGTGACGGCGTGAGATCTTTCGATCGGTTACCTTATACATCCCATCTTCATCGATGATCACCTTTGAATATTCCGGATAACTGGATAGTGCTTTTCCACCGGTTGTAATAAACGTAAGTATCCAATCCCATTCTTGTGCTGTTAGTGTTTGATAGGCAAAAGTTGAGGTTATTTCGGCTATGATATCATCAGGTTTAAATCCATCAGATACAGCCAGTGTGACAAGATATTGGATGAGGACATCGTAGGGTTTTAAAATTGGAGCTCGACTCTCAAGATCATCATCATTGATGGCTTTTTTCAAGGCCGCAGCTTCAACAAGTTCCAGTGCATGAGTTGGTACGAAATAGATCTTGCTGGTTGCTCCCGGACTATGGCCACTGCGTCCTGCCCGTTGTAAAAAGCGAGCAACTCCTTTTGGACTACCAATCTGAATAACCGTTTCTACGGGACTGAAATCTACGCCTAGATCAAGACTTGAAGTGCAAACTACAGCCTTAAGTCCTCCTTCGTGTAATGTATTCTCAACCCAATCCCGTACACTCCGGTCCAGAGAGCCATGATGAATAGCAATACCGCCGGCCAGATCAGGATTTGCTGCAAGTATCTGTTGGAACCATATCTCAGCTTGTCCTCTGGTATTCGTAAATATCAGAGTAGAAGTACTCTGGTCAATAATCGGAAGAATGTTTTGCAGCAGATTTAATCCCAAATGACCATGCCATGGGAACGTTTCAATTTCATCGGGTAAAACCGATTCAACTTCAATATTCTTTTTAATATCTGCCCTGATGATCGTAGAATCCATATTTGGGTATTGACTCCCCAGCAATACCTCCAAAGCCTCGTCCAGATTACCAATGGTAGCTGAAATTCCCCAAATTTTCAGATGGGGTCTCAAACCCTTTAACCGGGAAAGACCCAACTCTGTCTGGATTCCTCGTTTTGATCCTAATAATTCATGCCACTCATCTACAATTACTGCATCCAGATTTTTAAAATGACGGGCATAATTTTTCTGAGCCAGAAGGATGTGAATACTTTCGGGAGTGGTTATTAGTACTTCCGGCATTTTACGGTTTTGTTTCTGTTTTACAGATTGTGAAACATCACCGGTCCTACGGCCAACTTCCCATGGAATATCCATTTGATGAAGGGAATCATGAATTGCCTTTTCAATGTCTTTAGCAAGAGCCCTTAAAGGGGTGATCCAAAGTACTTTTAACCCATTGCTGGTTTTTTCCAGGTAATCATCCGGATGATCATTTACCCACTTAATGATATTTGGTAACCATAAAGCAAATGTTTTACCCGATCCCGTTGGTGCATTTAACAACCCATTTTTGCCAGATAGAAAGGCATCCCAAACCTGTAGCTGAAAGGGAAAAGCCTTCCAGCTACGGGATTCAAACCATTTTAGAACTAATTCTTTGCCTTTGTTCAACGCTATTTTGCTTATTTCAGCTAGTTAAACAACAATAAGCAAACTGCGTTCATTTAGAAATCAGATTCTGTCTCTGATATAGTTGTATTTCGTTCCAGCCAGTTATAGATAGTTGGTAATACTAACAGAGTAAGTAATGTAGAGGTTACCAAACCACCAATTACAACTGATGCCAAAGGGCGTTGAACTTCAGAGCCCGGGCCTACATTGAATGCCATTGGGATGAAACCAAGGCTGGCAACCAATGCAGTCATCAATACAGGTCTAAGCCTATCCGCAGAACCTTGAATTACTGCTTCACGCAGATTCATTCCATCTTTACGAAGATTATTCAGGTGCGAGACCAGCACGATACCATTAAGTACGGCCACACCGAATAGCGCAACAAATCCAATACTTGCTGAAATGGAGATGTAAAGATCGCGAGCCCATAGCATGAATATTCCACCAGATAATGCGAATGGGAGATTCAGGAAGATCAGGAAAGAATATCTGAGCTTGCCAAACATCAGATACATAAGTCCCAAAATGATAAATAATGACAACGGAACCACAAAAAGGAGATGATTCATGGCTCTTTGCTGGTTTTCAAAAGAGCCGCCATATTCAATAAAGTAACCCGAAGGAATATCGATCTCATTTTCGATCAGATTCTGCAGGTTTGCTACATAAGATCCTACATCAATATTCTGAATATTAATTCCGAGGATAACCCTTCTCCAGCCATTTTCACGGGCAATTTCACGAGGACCTTCTTCCGGAGTTATCTGGGCCACATTTTTTAACGGGATGAAGCCACCGGAAGGTAATTGAACCGGGATATTCATGATCTCCTCGAAATTATTCCTGTATTCTTCAGGGAAGCGCACAACAATATCAAATTTACGCTGGCCTTCTAATACCGAGTTGATGGCACTTCCCCCAATACCCACTTCAATCACCCTTTGTACATCATTTACATTGATCCCATAATCAGAAACGGCTTCTCTGTCGATCTCGATATTGAGGTAAGGCTGACCGGATGTTTGTTCCAGATAAAAGTTGTCAGTGCCTTCCAGAGTATTCAATCGGGCAGAAATTGCTTCTCCGATCATATTCAGAGTTTCCAGATCTTCGCCATATACCTTTACGGCAATATCAGATTTTACACCACTCGTAAGCTCATCAACCCGCATTGCAATAGGTTGGGTAAAGTTGTAGGAAAGTCCGGGTTCTGTTTCGAGAAAGGGGCGTATTTTTTCAACGATATCTTCTTTCGTTAAACCATCTCTCCATTCTTCTCTGGGTTTCAGTACTACCCAAACATCAGTTTGGTGTACACCCATCCAGTCGTTTGCGAGATCTGATCGCCCGGTTTTAGGTACAACCGTTTTTACCTCCGGTATATTTGCCATGATCTGCCCAGCCAGCCAGTTTGCATTTTCTACGGATTCATCGAGAGTGATAGATGGCATGCGCACTTCTTCAACCAAAATTGAACCTTCATCCAGTTCCGGCAAGAATTCTGTACCCATAAATGGGATCATAACCACAGAAATTGCAAAGACCAACAGCGCTATAGAGATAGTTACCGCCTTGTTATCAAGACTTTTAACCAGAAATGCCCGGTAGCGTGGACGTAACCAGTTAATAACCGTACTTCGACGGATCTTAACTCCTTTTCTGAATACTAATGCTGATAGTGCAGGTACATAGATCAAGGCCATGATCAGCGAACCAAGTACAGCGGCACCTACGGTGATCGCCATTGGTCTGAATAAGATCCCTTCCATTCCGGAGAAGGTCATAATTGGAACATAAACCATCAATATGATCAATACCCCGAAGAATATAGGTCGGGCAACTTCATGCGCAGCTTCTCTGATCACCACAGATCGCGGTTTATCAGACTGATCGTGATGCAATTTATGCACGATGTTTTCCACCATTACTACGGATCCATCCACAACCATACCAAAGTCAATGGCACCTAAACTCATTAAGTTGGCTGCCAACCCTAATTGTTCCATTCCAATAAAGGCAAACATCATCGAAATCGGGATCACTGATGCCACGATCAATGCTCCGCTTATTTCACCAAGTAGTAACAGAAGTACGGCAATCACAAAGAAACCACCTTCTATAAGGTTGGTGGTAATGGTGCCGGTAGTTCGTTCAACCAGGTCCGATTGATCATAGAATTTCTCAATGACCACGCCTTCAGGTAATCCTTTGTTGATCTGTTCGAACTTCGCATTCACATCTTCGATAACTTCTTTACCATTACCTCCGCGAAGCATCATTACGATACCAGTAACCACTTCACCTTTTCCATCCTGAGTAACTGCACCTTGCCTTAATTGGCGCCCCTGAACCACATTGGCTACATCCTTTATGTAAACCGGCCGCCCCTCAAAGTTTTTGACAATGATATCCTCAATATTAGTTGCTGAGTTGATCTGACCAAATCCTCTGATGATATACTGCTCGCGATTATGTTCGAGATAATTACCACCGGAAACACTGTTGTTCTGTTCTATGGCATCTAAGATCTCTGAAAGTCCAAGGTTATAGGTTCTCAATTTTCCCGGTAATACCTGAACTTCATATTGCTTAACAAAGCCACCGAATGCGGTAACTTCTGTAACACCTTTAACGGTTTTTAGCTGAGGGGCAATCAACCAATCCTGAATGGTTCGCAACTCGGTTAATGAATGATCACTTCCTCGAACCACATACTGAACGATCTCACCTAAAGCGGTGGAAATTGGTCCTAACTGAGGGGAAGACACACCATCAGGCAGTTCATCCGTAACACTTTGTAAACGTTGGGATACCAACTGACGGGCAAAATAGATATCGGTTCCTTCCTCAAATTCTACGGTTACCGCAGAAAGTCCGAATTGGGAAATAGAACGTACTTCCGCAATATTCGGGAGCCCATTCATCGCAGTTTCGATCGGATAGCTCACCTGACGTTCTACATCATATGGTGAATACCGACCGGCTTTTGTGATCACAAGTACCTGAACAGGAGTAACGTCAGGTTGTGAATTGATCGGGATCTCTGATAATGAAAATATACCCCCGGCAATTACCAGCAATGCCAGTGAGATCGCAATAAATTTCTGCCGAAGACTAAAATCAATGATTCTTTCTAACATAATATCTCCGGTTAATCAGCGAATTCTTCAAATTTTTCTAAAGCCTTAAGGCTGAAGATCTGAGAAGTGGCTACCACATCACCGGGTTTTAAACCCGAATGTACCACAGCTATCTTCTCAGTAACTCTGTTTATTCCTATCGATCGTTTTTCAAATGTATTTGGATAGGTAAGTACAAAAACAGTTGCTCCATCTTTTTCAAATTGAATGGCAGAAAGAGGGATGGTAACTCCAGACTCAGAAGTGGTGATATCGTAACTGGTACGTACATTTTGCCCGATCACCGGCCAACCGTTCTGTGTTGGGATGATAATATTTACAGGTATAGCCCGGTTAATTTCGTCCAGCGTCGGGTTAACAGTTGTTACCGAAGCTAAAATGCGTTTACTGTTTTCATTACCTGCATCTTCGTTACGCTGTGTTATCTCAACCTGCGTACCGGATTGGATCAGGGTGGCATCCTCGGGAGAAACGAAGCCACGAACCAGTACTTTCGATTTATTTACGATGTCCAGCATCTTCTGATTCGAATTCACTGAAGTTCCAAGATCGATCAAATGCTGATTTACAGTTCCTTCTATTGGCGAATACAATGTAAGTCGGGCATTTGGTTCTGATTCATTATTCTCCCAGGCATCAAATTGATCGGCGGTGATTCCAAGGGCACTTAGTCGTGCCTTAGCAGCCTGTAGCTTGGTTGATGCCCGAATAAAATCTGCTTCAGCGCGATCCAATGTTCGTTGCGGACTGATCTCTTTTTCCACTAATTGACGGTCGCGCTCCAGTTGCTGTTCCAGATACTTTGCTTCGGCCTGATTTTCAAGATAATCGGCCAGTAAGTTAGCGTAGTCGAGGCTCTCAAGAGCAAGAAGAGGTTCGTTTTTTTTCACTGTTTCCCCTTCATGAGCAAAGATCTCAACCACACGGCCTGAAATTGGAGCACTAATGATCGAAATATTTTCGGGAGCCGGATAAACGGTACCCGGTGCATTTATGGTGAAACTAACCGGATCGGAGGAAACGGTAAAAGTTCTCACATTCAGTTCTGCTGCCTGCTCGTCGCTGAGAGTTATGACAGAACGACCTGTCTGCGCTTCACTTGAAAGTGAAGGAGGAGAGGGCACCTGTTCAGATGATCCAGAAGTTTCCGGTTTTGAGCATCCGCCGATTAGTAATGATATTATTACAATACCCTTTAAAAGATTAGTTTTTTCAGTCCACATAAGTCAGATCCTGTTGTAGAAATTGTTCGATGTTGATGGCATTTAATTGATAGTTGCGTAGTGCAGTGAGATACCGCTCCTGACTGATCAGATAGGTTCTTTGAGCTTCCAGAAAGGTGATCAATGGAATTTCACCAACGCTATAGGCTTCCTGAGTGAGCGCCAGCAATTCTGCTGATTCCTGTCTGGTACTGGCATTAAAGCGTTCGATCTGATCTCTTGAATTGGCAAAAGTATGCCATGCTTTCTCTGCCTCTTTTTTAAGTAAAAGCACCGTGTTTTGCAGCTTCCACTCCATACTTTTTACATTCGAAGATGCAGCCTTGATCCGAGGTTGTTGTTTTACTGCAAACCAGAGTGGGATCGAAAAACCAACCTCAAAGCCGTTGAAATCATAACCGTTACCAAAATCCTGATTGAAATAGGTTCCGGTTAATGATGGCAGATAGGCTGATTTGTTCAATTTCAGATTAGCGTTGGCACTTTCAATATAAAATTCATTTTCAGTTACCGAAGGATGATCTGCGATGGATTCAAGTACATCATCCTGATTGAACTCGATCGGAATGTACCGGAGGGTGTCAGGGAAATCTATGCCGTAACTTTGATCTTCCGGATTCAACCCAATGGAGTTGAACAATTCATAACGCGCATTCTGTAATTGGTTGATGGCGTCATCAAAACTGTTTTGGGCCTCTGCTAGTTGAAGAGAAGATTGGAGAACGTCTAACTTGGAGATCTCACCCACTTTATTACGTTCCTCGGCGATCTCTTTTACCCGCTTTGCCAGGTCTACTTGTTCTTGTCTGAGATGAACGATCTCGATAGCATACGCCACTTTCGTATACGCTGATTTTACCATCACTTTAACCTGTAATTTAGCCGCATTATACCGGGCTTCTAAAGCTCGTACATTATTCTGCACGATCGCGCGGCTGTTCCGTATAGTAATGGGGAAATCAATGGTTTGAGAAACGCTCAGCCGTTGCTCGTTAAAATTTGAACCATTGCCGATTCCTTCCCTTGTGTACATGATCTGGGGATCGGAGATACCCGGAATCACTTTTTGTTCATTTTCGAGCATATGAAGTTGCTCAAAAAGTTGATTCAGCTCTGCATTGTTGTTGTATGCGAATTCGAGAGCGTCATCAACCGCTAATTGTGTGAAATCCGTTTGAGCTTGTACCGAATTGAATAATAGCGCAAACAGAACGATTGAAGTGAAGTGTCTAACCATAACTTGAGATATAATTTTTCAGAAAATACATCTCAATTATGTACAGAAAATGGAGAGCTTAAACCAGTGAGACTTTAGGGATCTCTAAATGGAAACATGAACCTGTATTCAATCCTTTTTCAAAATAACAATCCCAGGAATGCAGATCGCAGATACTTTTAACGATGGCTAATCCCAAACCATGATTGCCCGAACCATTATTACCCGATGACCTACGGAATCGCTCGAAGATCTGATCCAGATCCTCTTCCGGTATACCCGGCCCGGAATCCTGAACAGTTATGTGGTAGGTTGGCCCTCTTAAAGCTGCCTGTACCGCGATCTCCGTATCAGATTCGGTATGGTACACGGCATTTTGTAATACATTATAAAACACTGAATGTATTAGATCTGTGTTTCCCTGAATTGTTTTTAATTCATTCGGATCATATTTCAGACTTACATTTTTATTTAGAAGAAAATCGGAAAGCTCAGAATGGACCTTCTCGATCAGTTCAGAAAGTGAGACATTCTCGTTAATTGAATAATGTTTATTCTCCACCCGGCTTATTAGCAGTAAGGCATTAGAAAGTTTTTTCAGGCGGATCACCGTTCGCTGGATATTAGACAAACTCACGAGAGTGTGTTCATCAAGGGGTTTATTCAGCAGTTCATCTGTTTTTTGTCGGATAATGGAAAGTGGTGTTAACAGCTCATGGGAGGCATTCTGGATGAAATGTTTCTGTTTTTTGAAGGAATCCTCCAGTTCTGATAACATTGTATTTAGCGTGGAGTTCAATTCATTGAATTCTGTCGTAGACACTTCCGGAAAACTAATTTCAAAGTCCCGATCAGAACGTATTCCGCGGAGTTTTTCAATGGTATCAAAAAATGGACGTAGTGTTTGGGAAAGCACCAGGTTGTATCCGAAATAAACAATGATGTACCAGGCGAATAGAATGACAAGGATTGTGATGATGATAGTTATCGCGATCGATTTCCACCCACCGATCTCTTCATAAATTGTGAGTCGGTATGGAGTAGCATCTAATATGATCACACTGGTTAATTGCCGGTATTTTTCAACAGGTTGATCTTTAAAACGGGCTTTTTCAACCGTTTTAAAACTCACCGATGGTTCAGCGTTTGAATCACTTACCTGATCAAATTCGATCCACTCGTAGGAACCAATCGATCCCATTTCCCGAATGGTTTGTAATGTAATCTCTCCCTTTTCGAAACGTTGAACCAGATCCTGTTTATGGTTTACGAGGTGCTCATCCAATTCGTTAAACACAGCTTTATCAACCACATAAAAAACCGAGAACCCTGCAAAAAGAAGGAAGAAGAGATTCACGAGTAGATTTGCAAGGCTTAGTTTAGTACGTAGTTTCATACATCCTCCATGCGGTACCCGATGCCATAAACGGTCTTGATCGGGTCGGTAAAATTTCTGGACGAAAATTTTCGTCGGATATTCTTTATATGCGAATTCACGAAGTCTAAAGAAAAACGGTCATCAACTTTATCTCCCCAGATATGTTCGGAAAGAGTGATCCGTGTAACCGTTTTATTTTTATTAAGAGCCAGATAACGCAGTATTCGATACTCGGTATCGGTGAACTCCAGATTATTATCTTTATATAGAATGGTGTTGGTATCCAGATAAATGGTGAGTTCACCTATCTTTACATAGTTATCCTGAATTTTAAATCGTCGGCGTAAGACCGCGTGGATCCGGGCGGTGAGTTCAAGCATCGAAAAGGGCTTAGGTAAATAATCGTCACTACCGCGTTCCAATCCTAAGATCCGGTCTTCGAGTTCTCCTCGAGCACTTAAAATGATGGTAGCAGTATTAGCATCTGTAGCCTTCAACGTGTTTAAAAGGTCTAATCCATCTCCATCCGGCAGACTCAGGTCGAGTAGCAGCAGATCATATTCCTGCGAGATCAGAAGTTCTTCCGCTTCCCTTTTATCGATCGCCAGATCGGTGGTAAATCCCTGCTGGAACAGATGATCATCCAGGGATTCTCTTAGTAAAGGTTCGTCTTCAACGACCAGAGCTCTCATGCGTAAGCGCTTTTTAGAGGATTGTACACAATTTTTAACTTGATTCTGCCACTAAAATATATCAACATAACGCGCAGCAAAAACCAACCATTTAAAAATATTAATCACTATGTGGCTGAATATAAAATCCTTTCAGGAATATCAGGAAACTTTTAAAGAGAGCGAAGAAGACCGATTGGCGTTCTGGGAACATGAGGCAGGTACTTTTTATTGGCGGAAACGATGGGATAACGTTCAGTCAGGTAGTTTTGAAACCGCCGATATAAAATGGTTTGAAGGCGGGAAATTAAATATCACAGAAAATGCACTTGACCGGCATCTAAACACGATCGGGAATAAAACAGCCTTTATTTTTGAACCGAATCACCCCGATTCTTTCCGTAGAACCATCACCTTTAAACAGCTACATGAGGATGTTTGTCGTTTTTCGAATGTGCTGGAAAGTAAAGGCGTCACAAAAGGAGATCGGGTATGTATTTACATGGCCATGACCCCGGAATTGATCATTGCGGCATTGGCCTGTGCACGCATCGGAGCGGTTCACTCCATTGTTTTTGCGGGATTCTCTGCTCAGTCGCTGGCCGAACGTATTAATGATTGTGAGGCTAAGATGCTGATCACCAATGACGGACTTCGTCGTGGAGATAAGCATGTTCCTCTAAAAGATATTTCTGATGAAGCTCTTGAAAGTTGTCCAACTGTAGAAAGTGTGATTGTTTGTCAGCGTACCAACCGTGATATCAATTGGGTAGAAGGACGTGACCGGTGGTGGCATAATCTTATTCGTAATGCTTCAAAAGAGCATGAAGCGGTGGAAATGGATGCCGAAGATCCGCTTTTTATTCTCTACACTTCCGGTTCAACCGGAAAGCCAAAAGGTGTAGTGCACACATGTGGCGGGTATATGGTCTACACCAGTTATTCCTTCCGGAATGTATTTCAGGTCGGTGCCGATGATGTATATTGGTGTACCGCAGATGCAGGCTGGATCACCGGGCATAGCTACATAATCTACGGACCATTATTTACCGGAACTACAGGTATTATCTTTGAGGGGACGCCAACTTATCCGGATGCCGGGCGTTTCTGGGAAGTTGTAGAAAAGTATAAAGTAACTCATTTCTATACGGCACCAACGGCTATCCGGGCGTTGATGAGTTATGACCTTGACTACGTGAAGAAATATGATCTGAGCTCCTTAAAAGTGCTCGGTTCGGTGGGTGAACCTATCAATGAAGAAGCCTGGCACTGGTACCATCACAATATCGGAAATGAGCGATGCTCCATTGTAGACACTTGGTGGCAAACAGAAACAGGGGGCATAATGATCTCCCCGCTGGGTGGAATCACTCCAACCAAACCGGGTTTTGCGACACTTCCTTTACCGGGAATTTTCCCTGTTTTACTGGATGAAAATGGTGATGAGATAAGAGGAAATGCAGTAGAAGGTAATTTGTGTATCAAACATCCATGGCCATCGATAGCTAGAACTGTTTATGGGGATCATGAGCGATATATTCAAACCTATCTGAGTACGTATAAAGGTTACTACTTTACCGGTGATGGCTGCCGCCGTGATGAGGATGGTTATTATAGAATTACCGGTCGGGTAGATGATGTGTTAAATGTAAGTGGACACCGATTAGGGACTGCAGAAATTGAAAATGCACTGGATGAACACAACAAAGTGGTAGAAACGGCTATTGTTGGATATCCACATGATATAAAAGGGCAGGGGGTGTATGCATTCATGATCACCGATGGTGAGATCAAGGATACCGCTGAGTTCAAGAAAGAATTACTCGATCTGGTTACCAAAATTATCGGTCCGATCGCCAAACCGGATAAAATTCAGATCGTGCCCGGACTTCCAAAAACACGTTCAGGTAAAATTATGCGTCGAATTCTGAGAAAGATCGCTGCGAATGATCTGGAAAATGTCGGAGATACTTCCACACTACTGGATCCGGCGGTGGTCGAAGACATCAAAAACGGAGAGCCGATTTAGGATATCTTTTCTCAATATGTTTTCATTAAAACAAACGAGGGATTTAGGTCCCTCGTTTTGGTTTAACATTTATGTAAATCATATGGCGCAGGACTAAAGTCCATACTCGCTTATGCCCGATATGGAACGTTAGTTTCGAAATCGAATGGGAGAATTAGCTGGTACATAAGTAAGCATGGGTTTTAACCCTGCAGATATTGGGATATTTAATTTATAAGAGGAAGTGGAGTGCCAAAACTTCAAAAGCTCAGTAAATACCCTACCGGTAAAAAGATCAGACTTACAATTAGGAAGATGAGCCGAAATCGTGTTTTAACGAAAGTAGGTGTAAACAGGATTCCATAAGAAAAAGTGTGCTCCTCTAACCATCGGTAATAATGCTCCCGGTGAACTGAGCCCAGGGCCATAGTAACATGACCGTGCATAATGGTGAACATAAAAGGAAGTGAAAACATGAATGCACCGATATACCGGAAAGATTCCTCCATCCCCACCAGCTTTGCCGCATAATAATAAGGCCATGAAAACAACACGATCATCGGAATAGTCAGTATCCAGTTGATGAGGCTAATGCGTTTGAAATTGGAATCTGAAAGTTCAGACATTTATTCCTAATTGATTATGTAAAAGTCAGATCTGAGAGGCGATCAACATTTCGATGTCCCTGTAAGGGAAGTCGAACATCTCGTTTAATAGTTTCTTGGTTATATGTTTTCGATAGGTATAGGTGCCATTTCGCAGAGCCGGATTATCCCACAGGCATTCTTTAATTCCTCCCGCATCACCAATAGATAACACGTAGGGAACCAGAACATTGTTCAATGCATAAGTCGCGGTACGTGCAACGTTTGCAGGAATATTTGGCACACAGTAGTGCGTTACATCATAAGTCTGAAATATTGGGTTAGAGTGGGTTGTAGGTCTACTTGTAGCCACACAACCTCCCTGATCGATCACAGTATCCACTACCACACTACCAGGTTTCATTCCGGCCACCATATCCTCGGTAACCCAGCATGGTGAACGGTCTCCTTCGGCCATCGCAGCACCGATAATAACGTCAGCGAACTTTAATGCGTTGCTCAAATATTGCTGGTTGGCTACTGCAGTGATAATTCTTCGGTCGAGTGCATTTTCCAGCCTGCGCAGGGCCGTGAGATCGTTATCCATCACAAAAACCTGAGCGCCGTAACCAAGGGCAGTTCGCGCCGCATATTCTCCGGTTATTCCGGCACCAAGTATCACAACCGTTGCCGGTGGAACACCTGAAATCCCTCCCAGCATTATTCCCTGCCCGCCACTGCGGGTTTCCATATAATGAGCAGCGATCTGAACAGCGATAGACCCTGTAATTTCATGCATCATCCTAACGATCGGGAATTCTTTGTCTTCCCCACGGATGAATTCATACCCGATACCTGTCACAGATTTATCGATGAACGCCTGAAAATATTCCTCATTTTGACTTCCGATATGTAAGGCTGAAATGACAGATTGCTCAGGGGTGAGATAATCAAATTCCTCACTGCAAAGCGGGGCAACTTTCAGGATCAATTCAGACTTTCTGTACACATCTTCTGCGCTGAGTGCGATCTCTGCTCCGGCTTCTGCATAATCCTGATCGGTAAATTTTGCTTCCTCACCGGCACCTTGTTCAATGAAAACCTCATGGCCGTTTGCTTTCAAAACAGATACTCCTCCCGGTGTAAGAGAAACCCTGCGTTCATCAATAGAGATCTCTTTGGGGATGCCAATTTTCAATGAAACTTTACTTTTAGAGCGGATCAGGTGCTTCTCAAGAGTTTTAAGCCCTAATTGTTCGGTGTCAAGTGGGTGGATGTCCATAGGCTGCAAAGGTTATTTGCCGAAGATAGAAAATTCAACTAAGAATTAAGAATGTTACTAGGCAGAATGATCACGTCCACGTTGAATGAATGCCCGGAATTTATCTTTCTCCGATATACTGTAGAAATTCTTCTTCATTCCAAACGGTGATCCCGAGATTCTGAGCTTTGGTTAATTTACTGCCCGCAGATTCACCGGCTAACACAAAGTCCGTTTTCTTGCTAACTGAACTTGAAGTTTTTCCACCATGCTTTTCGATCAATTCTGAGGCTTCTTTACGTGTCAGGCTGGGAAGTGAGCCCGTTAACACAATGGTTTTTCCATCCAGAACACTGGAAGCCTGTTCCTGTTCATGTAACTCAAACTGAAGTCCGTATGAAAACAGACGATCTACAATTGCTGAATTCTTTTCATTACCAAAGAAATTGACTACGGATTCGGCGATACGGGGACCGATGGAATCGACCTCCAACAGTTCCTCTTCCGAAACAGATCGGAGTTTTTCTAAGTTTTTAAATGCCTTCGCAAGGTCTTTGGCTACCGTTTTACCCACAAAGCGAATCCCAAGTGCGTATAAAACACGTTCAAAGGGTTGTTCTTTACTTTTTTGAATGGCATTGATCAGGTTTTGAGCACTCTTTTCAGCCATCCGTTCCAGCGGGATGAGGTCTTCAGTGGATAATTCATAGAGATCGGCATAGGTCCGGATCAGTCCTTCACTAACCAGCTGGTCGGCAACAGATTCTCCTAATCCCTCAATATCTAATGCATCTCTCGAAGCAAAATGCTCTATTTTGATCCGTACCTGTGGTGGACATAAAGGGTTCACGCAGCGCCAGGCTACTTCCCCATCAAACTTAACCAATTTGGATTCACAGGCGGGGCAGTGTTCAGGAAACTGAAATTCATCATTTCTATTTTCCCGGTCGGGATTTACTACACTTATAACCTGTGGGATGATCTCTCCTGCTTTTTCTACCACTACGGTATCACCAATTCGAATGTCTTTTCTCCGGATCTCGTCCTCGTTGTGCAGGGAGGCTCTTTTAACTGTGGTTCCGGCCAATAAAACAGGTTCCATTTCTGCGACCGGAGTGATGGTCCCTAATCTGCCAACCTGAAGAGAGATATCGTTGATGGAAGTGGTTGCCTGTTCCGCTTCAAATTTATAAGCAATGGCCCATCTCGGAAATTTGGAAGTTGAACCCAGTTGATCACGGAGTTCAGCCTGATTTATTTTGATGACCACTCCATCGGTTTCATAAGGTAGTTTATGGCGGAGTTCATCAAATTCCTGAATCGTCTTATGCACATCCTCTATGGATTTACATAATCTGGGATGGTCATTCCCGGGTAACCCAAATTTATAGATCAGTTCCAGTTTCCCGGCTTGAGTAATAGTGTCATTATCGTCTTCAAACAACAGATCAAAGGCAAAAAAACGGATCGGGCGTTGAGCCACGGCTTTAGGATCCTGCATTTTAAGTGAACCTGCCGTAGAATTTCTTGGATTTGCAAAGACACTCAATCCTTCTTCCTCCCGGCGTTCATTCAATCGGGCAAAGGCTTCCCGTTCCATGTACGCTTCGCCGCGAACTTCTACTACTTCAGGATAATCTCCCGAAAGCCGAAGGGGAATATCCCGAACTGTTTTTATATTGCGGGTGATGTCATCACCTTGCTGACCATCGCCCCGGGTTGCTCCCAGAACCAATTCCCCTTGTTCATACCGCAGGCGAAGAGATGCACCATCGAATTTCAATTCCACGAAATATTCATAGTCTTCATGCCCCAGAATTTTCTTCACTCTTCCGTCAAAGTCATTCAGCTCATCTTCGTTATAGGTATTATCAAGACTTAAGAGCGGAACGGGGTGTTGAACCGTTTCAAATTCGGAAGAGATATCACTACCAACACGTTGGGTGGGTGAATCGGGGGAGATCAGATCATGCTCTTTTTCAAGGGCATCAAGTTCTTTTAACTTTTCGTCAAATTCTTTGTCACTGAGAAAGGGGGTAGCATCCTGATAATAAGCTTCATTTGCTTTATCTAACAGGTCCCGCAGTTCTTTGATGCGTGCTTCTGCCTGTTGTTTAGTCATTGCCGGATCAGTATCTGATTCTGTAAACTACACTGTCCGGAGCACCGACCTCGTATGGGAAATCCTGTGAAGCTTCCTGCTTGTACATGTCGTTCTCAAAAATTGATCGTGTCAGAATGATCGAATCAAAGGTCTCATCGTAATAATTGCTTTCTGCTTCTTCGATCACATGGCCATTGAACATGAGTAACATCCGGCTGTATTGTCCCCGTACTCTCAGTGTATCAGCAAAATCAAAGATGTATGCTTCACCAGGTTCCATCCAGAATGGATTTGTTCTGCCGTTCAGATCGCTGGTCACCCGAACCGGTTCCAGTTTATCAAAAGCCGCATAAACTATAACAGAGAGGGTGTCATCTAATTGAGAAATAGATTGAGTGATGACCGGTACGATCAGATTCGGATCAACAGTATTTTCGGGCGTTTCTTCGTCGTCTGCATCATCAGTATTTGTTACCTCTTCAGCTGGTTCATCTTCAGGAAGAGTTTCAGTTTGTACAGCTTGATCATTTTCCTGTTGGGATGGAGTTTCATCTGTAAATACGGGTTCCGGTAAATCAGGGTTCTGAACTTGCTCTTCGGTGGTTACAGGTTCTTCAGAACTTGAGAACCAACCGGCAATATTACCTCTGAAATAGAAACCTACAGCACCAAGCACAATCACAAAAACGGCGATGATGAGGAAAAACCATATCCTTGAATCGGTATCCTGTAGTGTGAAACGTTTTCCCATATCCGCCCAGTTGATATTTTCAACAGTTGGGGTTGGTTTTGAGGGAGCCTGTTCAATTTCTGGTGGTTTAACCTCAGAGAGATTGAAGGGTTCGTCCGAAGTTTTTTCAACCGGTACGGGATCATCTTCGGTAAGCAGATTATGATCATAAATACCCGCTTCAGTTGCATCTAATGCTGCTACAACTTTATCGTCATCGATCTTTAAGCCGCGGGCATAGCTTCTAATAAAGCTGCGTATATACGTTGTATTGTGCTCCTCAGAGTCATAAATACTATCATCTTCGATAGATTTGAGAATATGAGTTGGGATCTTAATGGCATTCTGGATCTCCTCAAGGGTGAGTCCAAGTCCTTTCCTGATGGTTGCAAGATCTTTCCCGAGCGACATGCACTAAATGATTAAAGCTTTTGGATATTTTCGTTCAAACTAAGTAATTAATGTGGTTGGCAAAAGCAACAATTGATTTAATATCGCAAAATGTTGAATGGAATTAAATATGTTCGAAAAGGTCTGTCCGAAATTTTATTTCCTTCGGTGTGCTCAGTTTGTGGACATGCATTGTCATCTGCTGAGGCTCATGTTTGTAATTTTTGCATCAGGAATAAATTTGAACTCGCCTCATCCGGGAATGCATCAACTTCGGATGTGATCTTACCGGAAGGCATTGAGGTACAATATGCACTCTGGAATTTTGATAAAGGCGGATATCTGCAGGATCTGCTCCATGATCTTAAATACAATCGTTTGACAGGAATCGGAACGGATATGGGGAAAGCATTAGCTAATCAGTTCCGGAAGCATCACACCGTTGACCCGGGTTCTACCATTTTGTTGCCGGTTCCCTTACACCCTGCTAAATTCAGAAAAAGAGGGTACAATCAGGCTTTTTACATCGCTTTGGGAATGAAGAAAATAATGGGGATCCCAATAGTAAAACCAGCGGATGTGATCCGGATCAAGAATACGAAGACACAAACCGGGTTTTCGCTCGAAAAGCGAAGAGAGAACATAAATAAGGCATTTGAGATCCGAAATCCGGAAGCAATTACCGGTAAAACCTGCATCATTGTAGATGATGTGTTTACAACCGGAGCTACAACCTTTGAACTGGCCGGTGAACTGATAAACGTCGGGGCAGGTAAAATAATGATTACTACCGTAGCTCAGGCCTGAATCATTCTGCGATTAGGGGTATATTCCGGGATGAAATCAAGAAAAGTGAACAACACCAAATGGCAAATGATGGAATTGCCGGATGGTATTACTACTTCCGACGGGAATTGGTACAGAATAAATGCCGGACAAATTGAAAAATATATTCCCGGAGTTTTAAAGAAACACTCTTTGGAGAGCATCATTAAAGCAGCGGATGCATGGGTTAAAAGTGCCGACGGCATCTCATTGATCCTGTATTTTGTATTACTCCTGCTATTACCGAACCCGCTCTATCCATTTCTTATTTCGATCGCTTTCTTTGTGTTCTGGTTCTTTAACGGTAGTGCTTTTGTTAATGTCTCATTATCCGGCGCTGTAAAATTTATCACCAGCGACCTGTTCATGTACGGGACTTCAGCTTTATTTCTGATCGCTATCTCATTACAGGAAACCACTATCGGGTTTGATCTTGGTATTCCATTTAATGCGATATGGTATGGGTTAGTACTGTTTTTCGGCTTTAAAGTGGGGCTCTTCAGATTGCTTTTTAAATATCTGAATAGTAAAAGTGATTCCCCTAAAGCGGCCCACGAAGACAGAGTGCTTAATATTCTTCTTATTCGATATGGAATGAAAGAAGGCGTGCTTACCGGAGATCTGAAGAAAATGCAGGACGATCTGATCCGGGTTGCCAACTATCATAAAAGCAGGAAAAAGAAGAAATGAAGAGATTTCTTTTCGGACTATTCTTAGTGATGCTTTATAGTGGGTGTGGTACCACTTTTACAATGACGAATGAGGTCAGATATGGTGATGAGATCTCATTTGCAGATAATGATCCTATATTGATCTCTTCCAATGCATGGTTTAGTGAGGAACTAACTGAGGATTACACGAATAATAAATATGTTGGAAAGACAGGAGATAAATTACTACAACAAGTGTTAATTGGCTATGCAGACCAATTACCCGGGTTAAAGTATGATTCCCCAGGTAATGCGGACATTATTTTCAAAGTTAAAAAGGTGACAGTAGATCGGTTTTGGCTTACAGCTGATATTATGTATTCCGGACTTTTTTATAAGATCAAAATGGAGGCAGATATCCTGCTTGAAGGAAAGGTGATTCACTCGGTTTCACTTAAAGAACGAGTTAATGGCGCCTTGTTCCTTTTCGAAGAAGACCATGCACATTATCGAATGAGTCGGGAAGAGAAGGGGAATCAGGAATATCAAAAACAAATATTTGAGCACGGTTTAAGGCAACTTTTTCAACAATTATATTTCGAATATCTAGATATCAAACTTCAAAAATGAAATACGTTTACATCATTCGTCACGGAGAGACCGACAATAACAAAGTACACCGATTTCAGGGGAGAGGAATTGACGCCTCGATTAATGCAAAAGGGCTTGCACAGGCCGAAGAAGTAGCCAGTGTACTGCAGGAAAAACCCATTACTAAAGTAGTAACAAGTAGTCTGGTAAGAACCCTGGAGACTGCTCAACCACTTATCGATCAAATAAATCCGGTGGTTGAAAGCTATCGGGATCTCGACGAAATGGGATTCGGGGATTACGAAGGTTCCTACATTCATGAGATCAAAGAAGAGATCGATCAACTTCAGCAACGATGGGAGGCAGGAGATATTGATCATTCGATTAAAGGTGGGGAATCACCAAAACACGTATTCGATCGGGCCGGAAAGAAGATGCAGGAAGTTCTGCGTGAGTCGGATGATGAGCATATTGCCTTCTTTTTGCATGGAAGATTGATACGGATCTTACTATCAGTTTTTGTAGGTAAAGGATTGGTACATATGCAGGAGATCGAACATTGTAATGGCTCCATCAATTATCTTACCTGGGAAAATGACGAATTTGGCGTAATTGAGCTGGACCATAGAGCGCATCTTTCTGAAGTAACTGTTTAGTTGTAAAAGTAGGGTCAGTCTCAAATCAAATCCTTATATTTTGTGGCTCTGCGAAAGAACCTTTATGGCCTAATGATTGTTGGCAGAGAAAAGAAATTCAGCACAATAGATTATGAGTGAAAAAGTGCGGTCAATGTTCGCTGATATTGCGGACGATTACGATCGAATCAATACAGTATTGTCATTTGGTGTTCATCACGGATGGCGGAAAAAAACTATTCAGGAAAGTGGAGCAAAATCCGGAGATCATGTTTTGGATTGCGCAACAGGTACCGGTGATCTGGCCATAGAATTCAAGAAAACCGTGGGCGATGAAGGTTATGTGATGGGTACAGATTTTTGTGCCCCGATGATCGATCCTGCCCCCGGAAAAGCCGAAAAGGCGGGTCTGAAGATCGATTTTGAAGTAGCTGATGCTATGGATCTGCCCTACGAAGACAATAAATTCGATATTTCCAGTATCTCATTCGGAATCAGAAATGTAGATGATCCGGTTAAGGCGCTGAAAGAAATGTCCCGCGTAGTAAAACCGGGTGGAAGAGTGGTTGTTTTGGAATTCGGTCAACCCAAAGGGTTGATCAAATTGCCTTATAATTTGTACAGCCAGCATATCATGCCAACGGTAGGAGGTTGGTTGAGCGGAAATCGTGACGCATACACCTATTTACCGCGAACAAGTGCCACCTTTCCGGCGGGTAATAATTTCATTAAGTTGATGGAAGAAGCCGGTACTTTCGCCGAGAAAAGATTCGTAAAATTAACGGGCGGAATTGCTTACATCTATGTGGGAGTAGTCCAGTAACGGTTTAATAAACACCAAATTTAAATACAGTAGTAAGATGCAGATAGAAGACATTAAAAAGATCATCCCTCACAGATACCCATTTTTGTTAGTAGACCGGGTACTGGAAAAAGGGGAGGATTCGATCACTGCGATAAAGAATGTTACAGCCAACGAAGAATTCTTTAATGGCCATTTTCCCGGCGCACCTATCATGCCCGGTGTGTTGCAGGTAGAAGCGTTAGCGCAAGCCGGTGCCATCTTACTTATGACCACTAAAGTGGAAGACCCGGAAAAATATCTGATGGTATTCACCGGAATCAAAAACTGTAAGTTCAGAAAACAAGTAGTACCGGGAGACCAACTACAACTTAAAGTTGAATTAGGAGTACTTCGCAGAAACTTTGTAACTATGACCGGAGTGGCTACAGTGGATGGAGATGTAACCTGCGAGATCGAAGCTTCAGCAGCTATTGTGCCGAAGGAGGCATAATGAGTACTCAAAAAGGTCCGCAAAAACACGCTAAAATTACCACTCAAACGGTCGTTGAGATGAAGCAGAATGGAGAGAAGATCTCCATGCTTACTGCCTACGACTATACCATGGCATCCATTCTGGATAAAGCCGGAATTGAAATACTACTGGTTGGTGATTCTGCTAGTAATGTGATGGCCGGTTTCGACACTACAGTTCCCATCACATTAGATAATATGATCTACCATACTTCCTGTGTGGTTCGTGCAGTAGACCGGGCGCTAGTAGTAGCAGATCTGCCTTTTATGAGTTATCAGGTAACGCCAAAAGAAGCTTTAAAAAGTGCGGGTAGAATGATGAAAGAAGCCGGAGCACATGCCATAAAGATGGAGGGAGGAGCACCTATCATCGAAACGGTTAAGCGTATTGTGGATGCGGGAATTCCGGTGATGGGGCATTTGGGATTAACACCACAAAGCATCTACAAATTTGGTACCTATAAAGTGAGGGCCCAGGAAGAAGAAGAAGCAGAACAATTGATCAAAGATGCCCGACTTTTAGAAGAAGCAGGTTGTTTTGGTATCGTATTAGAGAAGATACCCTCCAGGCTGGCAAAAAAAGTGACGGAAGAATTATCAATTCCAACCATTGGTATTGGGGCAGGTGGAGATTGTGACGGTCAGGTATTGGTTGTTCATGATATGTTGGGTATGAATAAGGATTTCAGCCCTCGCTTTTTAAGAAGATATGCCGATTTAAACTCTGTAATGACAGACGCGGTGAAACAATACATCTCGGATGTGAAATCCCGGGACTTTCCTAATAAAGACGAACAATACGGTAGTTAATGAGTTCAGAAAAACCATTCATTCTGGTAAGTAACGACGACGGAATCTATTCAAATGGAATTAAAGCTTTAGCTGAAGTAGCAGCCGAATTCGGTGAGGTAATGATCGTAGCCCCCGACCGGCAGCAAAGTGCTGTCGGACATGCCGTTACCATTGAAACACCACTACGTGCGAATGCGACAAAAGTAGCCGGTAAATTTGATGGATTAGCGGTGAATGGAACTCCGGCCGACTGTGTGAAACTAGCTCATGACCAGCTTTTGAAAGGTAGAAAACCTGATCTTGTGTTAAGTGGGGTGAATCACGGTAGTAATGCCGGGATCAATATTTTGTACTCGGGAACGGTAAGTGCTGCCACCGAAGGTACGGTGCTTGGCTATCCATCCATTGCGGTTAGTTGTACCGATTATGATGAAAGTGCTGATCTCACCGGGACAATGGAAGCGGCACGTCGTGTCATTAAATTTGTTCTGGATAACAAACCACCCAAAGGAGTTACTTTTAATGTAAATGCTCCATCCGGGGACTATAAAGGCATAAAGTGGGCACGAATGGCAGACAGTCGGTACGTGGAAGAATATGAAGCCCGGAAAGATCCCTTCAATCGACCTTATTACTGGTTAACCGGCAAGTTCGAACTACTGGATGATTCGAACGATGCAGATATCTATCTGTTGAATCAGGGTTACGCAGCGGTAACCCCGATCCAGTACGATCTTACCGATTATTCGTTGTTGAAGGATATAGCGGAAAAAGAGCTTTAATCGGCTTTTTTTCCGAATTTTTCTTCGTAGTCTCTCATGCTGCGAAGCACAACTTCTTCTGCTTCTTTTTTGCCCTTAAACTGTTCAACGATCACATCGGGGCTGTGCTCAAGTTTCTTGTAATCTTCAAAAAATGACCGAAGTTCACGAATGTGATGCTCCGGTAATTCCGAAATGTCGTTATAGTGGTTCACACTCATGTCGTTGGCTGCAACTGCGATGATCTTATCATCTTCTTCATCACCATCGATCATTTGCATCACACCAATTACTTTGGCTTCCACAATACACATGGGTACGATCTCGATCTGTGACATTACAAGGATATCAAGTGGATCATCATCATCACAATAGGTTTTTGGGATGAAGCCGTAATTAGCCGGATAGTTGATGGAGGAGTACAGAACCCGGTCCAGTTTAAGCATACCTGATGCTTTGTCGAGCTCATATTTTGCGCGGTGATTCTTTGGGATCTCAATAATTCCGGTTACTGATTCCGGAACATTATCCCCGATAGATACTTCGTGCCAGGGGTGTAATTTCATAATCTAAGTCTTGCTTCCTTCGAGTGAGTATGGATCTGTAAATTGAGTGAGATCTTGACCTGTTTTTACGATGGAAGATATTATTGTTCTCTGTTACTGCTTAAAGATAAGCAGACTTTTTCAATCATATGTTAGAGAACTATGAATAGTTCAAAGAAAATTATAAGGCTAAAAGCCACGTTCGGTTAATGTTTTTATAATACCCAGCCAAAGATCTAAATAAATCTGCCTGAACTCTTTACCAACCTGAACGTTGATCTGATTTAGATGAGATATGTGAACATTTCCCAGATACTCGCCCCATTTTGCACTTTCCACAGAAACAAAGGAGTCGTTTGCACCTTCGTGTTCATAGATCTGAGCATTTTGAATTTTAAAGATCGGATTTAGTGCATAATCCGTGCCCTTACCAACCGAGGCACTGTATGAAAAAACAGGAATATCCTCCGGGGTACGGATTGCCGGGTTAAACACATCTCTCACATATTCCATGGTGAGTTGTTCCACTGAACTGAACGTATCCGATTTTTCTTTCGGATACACATTATTGGCAAACCAATCCATTACTTCACTTACTTTTTCAGTGATAAGCTCCGGGGTTTTTAAAACCAGATTAGCCAGATAAGTGCCATGATGTGGAGTAGCCACAGTAGTTAACGAAGCTACATGCTTGCCAATATCAGAATTGGCCAGAGCATATCGCATATCAAGACCACCCATACTGTGTGCAACCACATTGAACTTTTGGATCTTATATTTCGAAACCAACGTTTCTATGATCCGGATCCAGTTAAGTCCCCGAACTTCAATGGAAGCATAAGGAACAATATTCGGTGCGAATGCAATTACACCATGCTCACGCATAAGCATGGCCGGGTCGTGTAACGGGGAGGGTTTAATGAGCGAACCCACAGCTCCAAAACCATGACAGAGTAATATCGGATATTTGGGTTGCAGAATATCAGGTTGGGGAAATTCCTGTAATTCCAATCTTTTAAGTAGTGTTTTCCGTTCAGACATCACTATTGGGGTTCAGATTCAGATTGCGGATCCATGGTGGTTAACTTCAATGTCCTGAAAATGGTCCCGTCGTAGGTAAAATAAATATTCATGTCCTTCTCAGGAAAAACGACCCGGGCCGGGGTGTGAATTCCGAAGGGTAACATTCGTTGATGTAAATTAAGGTGAAGACTCGTTTTAGATATGGAAGGATGCAGTTCCAAGCGATAGGTCTTTCGGCTGAAATCACTATCCACCGGAATATTGAATATCCTGTAAGTACCATTATCGTAGCCGTTTTCTTGTAAACTAAGCACGATAAGTGAATCAAGTTGTGCGGTAGTTCGAACGGAGGATGGAGTGGTTTCAGGAGAGAGTATCAGTATAGCTGAACTTAATGTACATGCCAGAAAGAGCAGAATGGTAAGTGTTTTTCGGCCTGTTTTCATGCAGGGATGTTACTCACTATCGAGTATAAAATTCAATGCCTGTTCTGCAACCTCTTGTTTGGTTCCTTTTATCCGGTGTTCAGTCTCTTTACCGAGCACGTAAACTTCGTTTGTATCAGTACCGAAGCCGGAATCATTAGTAGAAAGTGAATTTGCCAGTATCCAATCGGCCTTCTTGGAATTCAGTTTTTTCTTAGCATTTGATAACAGATCCTGCGTTTCCATAGCAAATCCGATCAATACTTGATCAGCCTTCTTGTATTCACCTAACCACTGCAGGATATCCTGAGTTTGTTTCAGAGATACTGATGAAGTGGCATTTCCCTTTTTTACTTTATGCTCAAAAGTTTCCTTCGGAGTAAAATCGGAGACGGCAGCTGCCATGATGATATAATCTGCATCAGCATAAATTTTCACCGCTTCAAACATATCATGAGCGCTGATTACAGGGATGCATCTCATATCCTCCGGTAGATCTGTAGTTACCGGACCGTGTACCAATATTACTTCTGCTCCCAGTCGTTGAGCAGCTTTTGCCATAGCCACGCCCATTTTCCCAGAACTAGGATTCGATATAAACCGAACAGGATCGATGAACTCTCTGGTTGGACCGGCTGTTACTAATACTTTTTTGCCTTGTAATGGTCCTTCAATAAAACCGATGATCTCAGAGGCCGTATCCAGGATCGTCTCTATTTCAGGTAAACGACCTTTGCCATCTAAGCCACTGGCAAGAAAGCCGGATTCCGGTTCAAGAATATGATACCCAAACTCCTGAATTGTTTTGAGATTCTTCACTACCGAAGGAGATTCGTACATCTCACCATCCATGGTCGGGCAGATCATGATCGGACATCGCGCGGCAAGAACCGTGGCTGTCAACATATTGTCGGAAATACCATTGGCGATTTTAGCGATTGTATTTCCCGTGCAGGGAGCGATCACGAAAAGATCGGCCCATTCTCCCCAGTTAATATGGCGGGTCCAGTCGGTATCGGATTCCCCTTCGTCCGGGAAGATCTCTATAGCTACACTGTGGTTCGAGAGGGAGGCAAAGGTTTCAGAACCAACAAAGCGGGTTGCTGAAGGAGTCATGGTAACTCTGACTTCGGCACCCGCTTTTTGAAATTCGCGTAATAAAAAAACAGCTTTATAGGCTGCTATTCCTCCGGTTACACCCAGAATGATGCGCTTACCGGAGAGCATGATCTATTCTGCTTCAGGACGTTTGTAATAGATTTCGTCTCTTTCCATTTCTTCAATAGAACGACGAGTAGCATGAGGAAGTTTCTCAAATGCTTTTGAGATCTGCTCTTGTTCTTCGTTGAATGAAAATTCATCATCATCATCGAAACCTTCGAAGTACTGAAGTTTTTCATCCAGCTCCAGTTTTTCCTGAGCAGCGATCTGACGAGCTCTTTTCGCCATGATAACCAGTAATTCGTATTTGTTGCCTGTTACATGTTTCAGGCTTTCGATATCTAATGTCTTAATTGGCATAGTTGTGTTATTTCAGAAAATCAGAGACCAGCATCTTTACTTTCGCATATGCTGTATCCAGATCATCGTTTATGATAACCCGGTCGAATTGATCCGAGTACGTAAGTTCTTCTTTTGCCCGTTCCAAGCGAAGCGCCAGAGTTTCATCATTTTCCGTGCCCCGCTTTTTAAGGCGATCTTCAAGAACCTGAAGTGAAGGAGGCTGAATAAAGATACTCAGACATTGTTCACCGAATATCTTTTTAATATTTATAGCTCCTTTTACTTCAATGTCGAGCAGAATAAAATACCCTGATTTAATCTTATTTTCAATATCTGATTGCAGGGTACCATAACGGGTACCGTTATAGAATTCTTCCCACTCTACGAATTCATTATTATCGATCCGCTGCTGAAATTCATCATGACTAATGAAGTAATAATGAACGCCATCCTGTTCCCCTTCGCGAGGTGCTCGTGTAGTTGCAGAAACAGACAGCCTGAGTTGATCAAAATCGTCAAATAAACGTTTGGCGAGTGTAGATTTACCACCACCGCTTGGAGCCACCAGTATAATGAGTTTTCCTTCTTTCAAATCTTCTAAGAAGTTTATTTTAAATTACAAAAGGCATTTCCCTGATAGGATAATGCACTCTTATTCCACATTCTGTACTTGTTCCCGGATCTGTTCCAGCATTTCCTTTGCCCGAACTACGTGATGAGCGATCTCAGAATCATTTGCTTTTGAACCGATGGTATTGAGCTCACGGTTAATTTCCTGAGTTAAGAAATTCAATCGGCGGCCGGCAGGTTCGGGTTGCTCAATGGCCTCAATAAAAAATTTGAGGTGAGCTTTCAAACGAACAGTTTCTTCAGTGATATCCATTTTATCTGCCATGATCACCACCTCCATCTCAAGCCGGTCCTGATCAAAATTCTCATCATCAATGAGCTGAAGAACGCGGTCTCGTAATCTGCGGCGAACTTCATCTCCACGATTAGCGGTGATCACTTTGATATCCTCTAAAGCGGCACCAATAGATTCGATACGGGACAACAGATCTTTTTTAAGCTGATTTCCTTCCTGTGTTCGCATCTGCATAAGATTACTAACAGCACTCTCGGTTGCAGATTTCACCAATTCCCATTTCATAGCTAACTCTTCTTCACTATTGTCCTCTTCTGTGATGAAGATATCCCCAAAACTGGTGATATTCTTAAGGGATACAGGCTCTTCAATTCCGGCTGCTTCTCTTACTTCATTCAGTACGCGTGAGTATCCGGCAACCTTGGTTTTGTCTACCTTAATGGGAACCTCACCGGAATCCTGTTCCGAAATGTATACCGAAACATTTAATTTGCCTCGATTTACTTTGTCCTGAATCAAGCCTTTGAGTAAAAGCTCATTTTGCTGTAATAATTGTGGCAGGCGGGTTGTGATATCTAAATATCTGCTGTTCAGAGATTTGATTTCGACGGTGGCGTTGAGACCGTTTTCAGCAGCCTCACCTCGCCCGAAGCCGGTCATAGAGGTAATCATAAAATATTTTTTATCTAAGAAATGTATGAGTGAGAAGAACTCTAAAATTACAAAACAATGAGTTAGTAAAAAAAACAAAGTCGTTGGCTTCATAAAAGCTTTTAGTATCTTTAGCACTTTCTACGACGCTATGAAAATTTTAGGTATATCAGCATTTTATCACGACTCGGCAGCCTGTCTCACAGTAAACGGAAAGATCGTTGCAGCGGCACAGGAAGAGCGTTTTACCCGTAAAAAACACGACGATCAGTTTCCGGTGTATGCCAGTCGCTATTGTCTTAATGAAGCCGGTATAACTCTCGATGAACTGGATGCGATCGTTTTTTATGATAAACCATTTCTCAAATTTGAGCGTCTGCTCGAAACATATCTTTCTTTTGCTCCAAAGGGAGTTCGTTCTTTTGTAACTGCAATGCCTGTTTGGCTGAAAGAAAAGATGTTCCTGAAAAAACTCATTTACGATGAATTGAAGAAGGTGGGTGAGTATGAAAAGAATCAGGTAAATCTTTTATTTCCTGAGCATCATTTAAGTCATGCTGCCAGTGCATTCTATCCTTCACCATTCGAAAATGCAGCTATTCTGACCATTGATGGTGTGGGTGAGTGGGCTACTGCATCAATCTCTCATGGAACGGGAAAAGAAATAAGATTACTGAGGGAGCTGAAATTTCCTCACTCATTGGGACTACTGTACTCTGCATTCACCTACTTTTTGGGATTCAGAGTGAATTCGGGAGAATATAAATTGATGGGGCTGGCTCCTTATGGAAATCCTGATTCACCTCTTGTGGATGAGTATGTTCAAAAGATTAAATCGGAACTAATCGAGATCAGGGATGATGGTTCCATTTGGCTTGATCAGAAATATTTTGATTACGCCACCGGCTTGAAAATGGTGAAAGAAGGTAAATGGGAGGAATTATTCGGATTTCCCAAACGTGAGGATGAATCTGAGCTACAGCAACATGAAGCGGACCTTGCTCTTGCCATACAGATCGTGACTGAGGAAATAGTACTTAAAATGGCCAAAACTGCAAAGGAATTGACCGGAGCTAAGGCTCTTTGTCTGGCCGGAGGTGTAGCTCTCAATTGTGTGGCGAATGGAAAGCTCCAGAATGCAGGTATTTTTGATGAGATCTACATTCAGCCTGCAGCCGGAGATGCGGGTGGTGCCGTAGGGGGAGCACTTGCTGCTCATTACTTGTATTTTGGAAACGAGAGGATTATCGAACGGCCGGATTCGATGAATGGCGCTTACCTTGGGCCTGAATATCACCCGATTGATGTGCAAAGAGCTATGAAGCCATTTAAGGCAGTATATGATGAATTTCCCGGAGATGAACTTTACCCTAAAGTTGCCGAATTGCTCGATGATGGAAATGTGATCGGTTGGTTTCAGGGCAGGATGGAGTTTGGCCCCAGAGCCCTTGGTTCACGAAGTATTATTGCTGATCCGAGAAGAGTGGATATGCAGAAAAAACTGAACCTGAAGATCAAGTATCGGGAATCTTTCAGACCGTTTGCACCATCCGTACTAATCGAAGAAGCTGAAAAATACTTTGAGCTGCAATCCGATTCACCTTACATGCTGCTGGTTCAACCGGTTAAAGAGGGGATAAGGAGTGAGGTTCCTGAAGGGTATCATCAGATGCCCCTAAGAGAAAAACTGGCGGTAAAAAGGTCGGAACTGCCAGCAATAACACACATCGATTTTTCTGCACGAATTCAAACGGTACATCAGGAAACGAATCCTCGTTACTGGAAAATGATCAATGCGTTCAATGAACGAACTGGGTGTGGTATGGTGGTGAATACGAGTTTTAATGTACGTGGAGAACCGATCGTTTGCACTCCGGAAGATGCCTATCGGTGTTTTATGAATACTGAAATGGATTATCTGGTAATAGGTGAGTATGTTTTTGCCAAGTCGGATCAACCCGAATGGTTTGAAAAGAACGAATTCGAAAAAGATTAAAATGATGTGCCGGAAATGTCAGACCGGAATCACATCGTAGGAATAATAATTAAGAAGGATGCAAAATCCGGCTTTTTAATGCTAAATAGATTGATATGGACTTACTGAAAGATCTTTGGGGCTTCATGAAGGAGCGGAAAAAATTCTGGCTTGCCCCGGTAATCATTGTTTTGTTATTACTTGGTTTGTTGATTGTTATCGGAGGGGGGTCATCGATCGCACCATTTATTTATACCTTGTTTTAGTATGCTGCCAAAACGAGACATAGCTTTTGTCCGAAACGATAAGGACACCCCAAAAACTCAGCTGATCATTGTTGTAGGGTTGTTGGTATTGGCTATGATCTTACGAAACGACCGGTTTGTATACGCATCGCTGGGGATTGGATTGTCCTGTCTGATATTCCCAGCATTTGGTTATTGGTTGGTTTGGGCATGGTACAAACTGGCAGAGTTACTCAGCAAAGTGATGAACCCACTCATTCTTGGATTGATGTATTTCCTTTTCATCTCACCGATCGCCATTCTGTTCAGATTATTCGGAAATGATCCAATGAGGTTGAAGGATAAGAAAGGGAGTCTCTTTGAGATCAGGGAACATTCTTATAAAAAAGAAGATCTGGAAAAACCCTGGTAAACTAGCCGGTACGTATAATCTCTACCGGTTTTTTTCACTTCTTACAATTGTCCAGAGATCATATTCCGATTTCAGATTCATCAAAATCAAGTTAGTTCCTTCTATGGACAAATGATCTTTCAAATACTCTTCTTTGTCTTTCAGTATTGTGATCGATCTGATCATATCCGGATTGAAAGCTTTAAACGCATCCAGCGTTTCGACCTTATCTTTAAATAAAAAAAGTGTACTGTCAGAGTTTGAAACGGTCAGTTTTGTAAATAACTCTGAGTTGATATCCATTGGATAAATACCTTCGGACACGGACCCGGTATACTGGAAAACGACCGCTGCTGATGGTTCCTGTGTATCCTGAGCAGAAACCGGAATTGCGAACAATATTAAATACAAAGGTAGTAGAATATAGAATGGGCGCATAATAACAAGATTAGTTGATCGGGAATACCAGAATCAAATGATGTTCTTAGTCAAAGGCAGATTCAGTGAGTTAAAACTATTCATCCACCTTTTTAAGGCTTACGGCATTGGTGCAATAACGAAGTCCAGTTGGTCCCGGACCATCCGGAAAAACGTGGCCAAGATGAGCGTCGCAGGTATTGCATAAGATCTCTACCCGGGTCATACCGTGAGAGAAATCAGCCTCATAGGCCACCGCATTTTCTTTTAGAGGTTGGGTAAAAGAAGGCCAGCCGGTATTGCTTTCAAATTTAGTATTTGAGTCAAATAATAAAGTGCCGCAGCAAACACATTTATAAGTGCCGGGTTCAAAGCGGCTGCACATTTCAGAAGAAAAAGGTCGTTCAGTACCCTTTAACCGGGTAACTGCAAATTCTTCTTCGGTAAGCTCTTTTTTCCATTCACTGTCTTCTTTCTCAACCCTGTGATCCGGTTCAGGGTTTCCATTTTTTGCGTAATCAACAACTTCTTTCCAGGTGATCATAAATCAATAAATGGGTCGTGCGACCATAATGCCGCTGTTTTTAGATTCTGGTTTCAGGAACGAAGAAATAGGCTCTTCAGAGATCTCCACTTTTAATTTAGACTGCGAAGCGTGCATTAAATGGAAATGATCCCCTTGTTTTACGAGCACTCCCACATGGGCAACATCAAGGCCGTCTATACTAGTAGTAAGACCGATAATGTCTCCTTCTTTTAAGTAAGGCTCATATGCTGCGATCTTATCTTTCGGGATATAATAATAACGTTTACTGTTGATATCAGATTCCTGACCTGCAATCACAGAAACCATTTCCGGATCTAATTTCAATTGCTTGTAACTCTCGGGGTGAGTACTCATGAAATCAACGGAATTGGCGAATTCAACTCCGAAAGAATCTGCCGGAGTTGTAACCAGATCATTGGCACTATTGTTATAGATCCAGTCACTGAAATAATGCAGACGGGAGGGGTATCCATCGCGCTGACCATCCCGGTAACGTATCCGTTCGAGTTCACTGGCAAACTGTTCGAAGGATTGGTTTTCTGACTTTATGGTTCTTGCCAATGCCAGTAGGTTTTCTGCATAGGTAGTGCAATCCAATTCCCTCAGGTTGATGATTAATTTCTCTTCATCCTGTGTTTCCAAAGTATGTGCTACATACTCGTTTCCCAGAAAATACTTGCCGATTTCAGGAATCAGAATGTTGATAGGTTTGTCTGCCTCACTCTTATATTTTTCCAGAATATCGGCAAAAATCGCGGCATCCTGCTCGATATACACAATATCAGAGGATAAATCTTGCGATTCATTTTTTTGTGATTGAGCACATGCCTGGCCTATAAACAATGCAAAGATGAGTAATACAAATGTTCTCATGGTAAAATTCTTTAGGTGATTACCGAAAGTAGAAAAGGGTTAGTGATTTAACAACCTGATCATGGGGTTGTAACGTTTCTTAACCTAGCCGATCAATTGGAAGATCCTTTTCGCAAAACTTTGGGCTTCTTCGAGTGATTTTCCTTCAGAATAAATGCGTACGATAGGTTCAGTATTTGATTTTCTTAGTTGAACCCAACCTTCCTCAAAATCTATTTTTACCCCATCAACGGTATCCGGTTGGAGACTTTCGTAACGTGATCTTACCAATTCCAGCACTTCATCGGCTGTTTTTCCCAGCTGATCGAGTTGAATTTTATTCTTACTCATAAAGTAATCGGTATAATCTGCTCTCAATTCTGACGAACTTACCTTTTGATCGGCCAGGTGTTGTACAACACAGGCAATTCCAACCAGTGCATCACGACCATAATGAAGATCAGGAACGATCACACCACCGCTTCCTTCACCTCCGACTACTGCTCCCACTTCTTTCATTTTGGTCACAACATTTATCTCTCCCACGGCTGAACGATGGCAGGTTTGGCCATATTTAGCGGTAACATCATCGGCAATGCGTGACGAGGACAAATTGGTAGCGGTAGGTCCCGGTTTTTTGCTTAGAATAAAATCAAATACGACAGCCTGAGTATATTCCTCGCCAAATAATGTACCGGTGTCATCAACCAATGCCAGTCGATCAGCATCGGGATCAGTGACCACACCAAGGTCAGCTTTTGTTTCTTTTACAAGTTCACAGATATCTGATAAGTGTTCAGGGAGCGGTTCCGGATTATGTGGAAACAGACCGTTGGGCGTGCAATGTACTTTATGAATAGTTTTAACACCTAATTTTTCCAGTAATTTAGGAACGGCAACAGATCCGGCGCCATTAACGGCATCAACAGCTACAGATAAATTTGATTCGGAGATCTTTTCAGTATCGATAAAGGGCAGATTCAGGATCTCATCGATATGATGATTCAGTAAGGTGTCATCAAATCTGGAGATTCCGATCTTATTATATTTTTGATAGTTAACATTACCGGTGTTTGAAATACTAATTACTTCTTTGCCCTGATCGGCAGTGAGGAATTCACTGGTAGAATTAAGCAATTTAAGCGCGTTCCATTCTGCGGGATTATGACTTGCTGAAATGATGATTCCGCCGGCTGCCTTGTATTTTAAAACTCCCATGGCCACCGTTGGGGTCGGAACGATTCCCACCCGGATCACATCACACCCTATACTCATCAACGTGGCAGCTACGATATCCTCGCAGATCTGTCCGGTGGTTCTGGAATCCCGCCCTAAAACAACCCGTCCACCTTTTAACCAGGTTCCAAAAGCAGCGGTAAATCTTGTTAAGTTTTCAGGAGTAAGGTCGGTGCCGAAAATACCCCGGATACCGGAAACAGAGATCATTAATGCCATGAGAGTGATTATTGATTCATTACAGATTTAAGCTGATTACGCCATTGTTGTAAACCCGGGAAATTTGGATTTATTTTAAGTCCTTTTTCCACGGCTTCCAGCGCCTTGTCATACTGCTTGAGATTAAAATAAGCACCTGATAGGTTGTATAAGGTTTGCGGATCATTTGGTTTTATTTGCAGAGAGTTCTCAAGAAGTTCGATTCCCCGCTCATTATCTCCTTTACTGACCTTTATGGCGCCGAGCATTTTTGTAGTGAATGCATCCTTTTTATAGATGCTAATTGCCTTTTCAAGAAGGGGTTCTGCTTCTTTTAACTTACCCTGATCCAGATAGATTCTGGCAGCAAAAACATAGGGAGAGTCATTCCAGGGTTGATTTCGACTCAAACCGCGATACTCCAGAATGGCCTTATCGAATTGCTTACGGGATTCATAGATCTTCGCTAATTCAACCTTAGCAAGATCCCATCTCAAATTTTTATGGACAGATAGAAAAGCGAGACTATCGGCGGCACTTATCGGATCGTAACCAATAGTGTATGAACGCGGTTTTTCTCCCATCACAAAAGGGAAGCTTTGTTTAAGCGTTGCAACCCGGTGCCAGGCCATTCTTCGGTCGAACTCGCTCAAATACATACGTTTTTGATAGTCGATGTTTGAATCAGGTACAAAGTCCGGAGTAAAATCCCTGATCAATGCGTTTGCAAACGCCTCTCCCAGAATAAAATAACCTCTTTCATTGGGATGCAGGTGCTCCAGCATTAGTTCGTGCCCGATTATTCCATCTTTGGCTTCAGCAATCAACGCTTCGTTAGATGGTACATATCGTACATTGGAAAAGGATTCTGCAGTTTGTTCAATGATGGTGTTGATCTGGCTGGGTGCTCTGAATTTGAGTCCGTCAAGATCTTTTGCATACTCGAATTTTTCAGCAGCCTGTTCAATATTCCCACCGTTATATAACTGAACTGCTTCCCCGTATATATCCTGAGCAGGAGGTTGGTCTCCATCAGTAATGTTGATGAAAGGAGGTTGATCTTTCAGGTTGCTACCCAAACTTCCTACAAAAACGGGAATATCATATTCATCGAATTTTTTTACGATCTCTTCGAGGTTTGAACGGAACTGATGCATCGCCAATTCGTAAGTTGGACTATCTAATTCGATCGATCTGGTATTGATGATCCGTTCCATCAATGTGGCGCTTTCATCGATCTCTTCAGATGAGAAAAAACCTCCAATAAGTTTTCCTGATTCCACCATCATATTCCGAAGTAACAGGAATGTTTTGAACCGCTGTAACTTCAGATAGAGCCGGACAAAACCCGGGAACCCCCCGAGATTTTCATTAGAACCTACACCTAATGCTCCGTAAAATTCATTGTGACCGGCATACAGAATTATGGCATCCGGCTTTTGGGCTATGATCTCATCAACCTGATCGAACAAAGTGTATGAGCTAATGGCGGAGATACCCACATTCACCACTTCCACTTGTTTATCGGGCATGGCGTCAGTTAGAACATCGCGTACCACTCTGGAATAGGTGGCATTGAAGCCATAGGGGTATCCTGCGGCAGAAGAACCTCCCATTGCAAATACTCTGAATCCGTTTTCAGGTTTTTCTCTCAGGAAAACATCGTTAGATGGATTAGGAATGGTTCGGGTATAGAAAAAGTACCGGGAAGCAAAATTCGGATTGGGGATCAGATAATCATCAAGTTCGATCTGAGGGTCCACAAAAAGATCGGTATTCCCCATGTAATTGGAGGCTCGTAATCCAACTTCGAGGAAAATGAAGAACAAAACCGGAATCGAAATGGTGATCCCATAAAAGAGCATCCTTTTCTTTAGGGAAAGCGGACGGGATGCGGATGATTTCTTCTGATCCTTATTCTTGCTCATAGATCAATCACGTGGAATCCATGGAGTTTCTTCTTTCCCGGCATTATGATTTTCGAAGCGTGCAAGGACAAAAAGAAAGTCAGATAATCGATTTAAATATTGCAGAACCACTTCAGATATATCTTCGTGTTGCATTAATTCAACCGTAAGACGTTCAGCTCGCCGGCAAACTGTTCTGGCGAAATGCAGATTGGCACCGGCCATGCTACCTCCCGGCATAATGAAATTTTTTAACGGAGACAGGTATTCTTCCAGATCATCGATGGTGGTTTCCAGGAAAGTTACCTTCTCTTCAGAAATTCGCTCGATCGGCGATTTTTTTTCAAGTGGTGTGGCCAGATCTGCTCCCAGAATGAATAACTGCTGCTGAACTTCTTCTAAATACTCTCCCGTTTTAGCCGAATGTGGTTGTGATAAGGCCATTCCGAGTACGGAATTGAGCTCATCGACGGTACCATAAGCAGCGATACGTAATGCGTTCTTTTTTACTTTGGTGCCACCAAATAACGCCGTTTCACCGTGGTCACCTTGTTTTGTGTATATCTTCATATCATTAATTTGTCCCGAAAATAGGGCTTTAAACTGATAACTTCTTTTTCATCTGCACATTAATCATTGAAAGACCTGCGAATGGTTCGAAGCGTTCCATTAATTAACAAGATTTGATCAGATTAAAGAGTCTGATCTGCGTACTTTACCGAAAATCATCTCTTATGGAACTACGTCGTCTCAGCATTTTTTTACTCTTCATCCTGTTAACCAATACGGTATCACTTCATGCACAGCCAAAAAATGGTGAAGATGTTATCAGGGCAATGTATTGCAAGTATCATGATAGTTGGTATAAGAATATCACGTTTGTACAGAATACCATTTTTTATGGCAGAAATGGCAATGTGGAAAGAGAGCAACTTTGGTATGAGGCAATTTCGCTACCGGGTAAACTGGCAATTAAATTTGATGAGTTAGACAGCCCAAATGGGATTTTATTCGCAGATGGTGTTCAGTATGGTTTTGCGAATGGTACACTTATGCAACAGGTAGATCGTGTTCATGACCTATTAGTTTTAGGGTTCAATGTATACCATCAGGAACCAAAAATTACGATCAGCCAGCTTACAGAGAATGGCTATGATTTTAGTCAAATGTATGAAGATAACTGGAACGACCGACCGGTATATGTGATCGGTGTTTCTAAACCGGATAGCACTATCCCTCAGATCTGGATCGATAAAGAACGCCTGATTTTTGTAAGAAATCTTACCATTGGAAGGGCTGATACGATACAGGAGATACAATTCAATAATTATGAGAGAATCGCCGGTGGTTGGATCGCTCCAACGGTATTATTTATGGCGAATGGTACCATCGGCCTGAAAGAAGAATATTCTCAGATAACGATCCCGGATACTTTGGACGCCCGAATTTTTGTACCGGAGACGTTTATAGATTCCAGTTGGTGATCAATGGTCCTATACTGAGCAGCTGGCACCACCCAGTACACAGAATTGAGCACAATAGGGATGATTAAGGTATACTCTCTGAAAAGATTCTTCCAGAGTAATTCCAAGTTCAAAATCTTTATCGTAGGCAATAAGCGTACATGGTAATACTACCGGATGAGTTGCTCCTTTACGTTTAACGACCATTCGTTCATGGGCACACATTTGTTGATGGGGGTGAACCCCAAGAATATTCCAGCAGGATGTGGTGATCTCAGGTACATCTTTGGTAGGTGACATTTCAGGGAATATCACAATATTTTCGCCATTCAAAACCTCAATTCCGGTTCCGTAATCATTCAGTAATTGTTGATAACCCTGAAGAGCATCCACTCTGGATTCGTTGGATAGAGACCGTCCGGCAATGGTAACGTTTAGTCCCAGATCGGTGAGCTTTTTAATAGTTGTCAATGTTCGTTCAAAAGTTCCGTCTCCACGTTCCTGCTCATGGATAGAGGACGAGTAATGATCTAATGATACCCGTAAAGTGATCTTTCCGGGAAATTCCTTATTCAGTGCACTGAGTTTTTCCAAATGTTTATCTATCGCCCGGTAGGCATTGGTCAGGACGAGTACTTCAAATCCATGATACAGGCAAAGGTGCATGATCGGAAGCATATCTTTATTAATGAATGGTTCGCCTCCGGTAAATGCGATCTTTGTGGTGCCTAATTGAAGCTTTTCTATTTCATTGAGATAGGTGTTTACATCAGCCAAAGAGATGAAAACCAGCTCATCATTTGTGGGTGAAGATTCAATATAGCAGTGTTCACATTCCAGATTACAACGCGTGCCCGTATTAAACCACAAAGTTTCCAGTTTTACCAGATCAACATAGGCCCGATCGTCCCCGTTGGCCGTTTTTGTAAGATCTCTGAACTTTCCTTTGGCGTAAAAGTTTTCTTTTAAAGCCTGTTCTTTCAACAGCATTTGATGGGAGTTTTAGATAAAATTTCAGTGATTAAAAAGTACGTCATCAACAGATTTACAGATTGGAATACAAAACAAAATCTGACATCATTTCACGATAAATGTATGCTCACCTTTCTCAAATGTAATATCGAGATGTTCCAGCTTACTCAATTCTGATTCAAATGCCTCGGCAAATTCTCTGAGGCAGGCAATGGTCAATGTTACATCTGCCAAGTAACGGGCATCCTGTTCGATCAGATCATAATTCAGCCGAAGTTTGTTAATTACATTTTCCTGAGGATAAGGATAATGTATTTCGAATAGTATGACAGGAACAATTTGGGTGAGGATCGCTTCCTCAATGCACAGTCGTGCCGTTTCACCATACGTTTGAATCAGGCCTGATTTACCTAATTTTGTGCCGCCATAGTAGCGAACAACTACCAATCCGGTGTTGATCAGTTCAAACGATTTAAGCTGGTTGAGTATGGGTAAACCGGCCGTTCCGGAAGGTTCGCCGTCGTCGCTGCTAAACTCGGTGATGGTGTTAGGATCAATTCTGTACGCCCAGCAGTGATGGGTGGCATCCGGATATTTTCCCTTGATCAACCCAAGTTCATATTGAAAGCTTTCTTCATCTTCACATTTGAACAGAAAGCCGTAAAACTTTGAGCCTCTTTCACGAAGAGTGGATCCGGTATTTTGAACTATTGATCTCAATGTGGAAATAGTATGAATTTTTGAGGCTAAAATCGTGTAAAATTGGTGAGAATTAATCTCAATTTAGAGGCGTTCTACCTTGCCATTCAAACCAAAATAATCGATTTTGGGGGCTGAATTCGAGCGAATTCTAAAGTTTCAAAAATTTTTGAAACTTTAGAAAAAGAAAGCATGTTTTAACCTAAAAATTAACTAACCAACTACCATGCCCTCATTTATAAAAGCGTTAAAATCGCAAGTTGGTCGTAAATACGTTACGGGTATTACCGGCGTATTTCTGATGCTGTTTCTCATTGGTCATTTGGGAGGCAACTTAACAATTTTTGCAGGTGTTCATACCTTCAATAATTATACGCACCACTTGGAAAATTTGGGGCCGCTACTTTATGTTATAGAGCTAGTTCTGGCATTCCTATTCATCTACCACGCAGTTCTGGGGATCTCTATTGCCAGAAACAGAAAAAAAGCACGACCTGAAAGTTATAATGTGTACAAAACCAAAGGTGGTCCGAGCCATCAGACTCTGGCATCAAGAAGTATGGCCATTACCGGAGTGATCATTCTGGTATTTTTGGTAATACACATCTGGCAATTCAAATTCGGATTTGGAGAAGAGCTAGCCCGATATACTCACGAAGGGGTAGATCTGCCACAGCTCAGAGCCCGTGTAATTGAAGCATTTACAAATCCGGTTTCTGCCTTCGGGTATGCATTTGTGCTTGCGATGATCATTCTCCACCTGTCACATGGTTTTTGGAGTGCATTTACCTCACTGGGAATGAAACATGGTGAGACCTCAAAAAAAGTTCAGGCCGCAGCTTATGTGTTTGCAATTGTATTGATGCTGGGATTCATGTTTATCCCGCTATACATTTTCTTCACCGGCGGTGATGGTTCACTCATATCATATTAAGGAGTAATAGAGAAATGAAATTAGATTCTAAAGTACCAGAAGGCCCACTAGAAGAGAAGTGGAGCGAATATAAGAAGAACATGAAGTTGGTTGCTCCGAACAACCGACGTAAGTACGAAGTGATCATCGTTGGAACCGGATTGGCCGGAGGCGCTGCTGCAGCGAGTTTAGCTGAGATGGGATATAAGGTTAAAAGCTTTTGTATTCAGGATTCTGCCCGCCGTGCACACTCTATTGCTGCTCAGGGGGGGATTAATGCTGCTAAAAACTATCCGAATGATGGTGACAGCATTTACCGACTTTTTTACGATACCATCAAAGGGGGCGATTATCGTGCCCGGGAAGCTAACGTGTATCGCTTAGCTGAGGTTTCAAATAACATTATTGATCAGGCTGTAGCACAGGGTGTTCCTTTTGCCCGTGAATATTCAGGACTTTTAGCCAACCGTTCATTTGGTGGGGCTCAGGTATCCCGGACGTTCTATGCAAGGGGTCAAACCGGTCAGCAGTTGTTACTTGGCGCTTATCAGGCAATGATGCGACAAGTTCAGGAAGGTGGAATTGAATACTACACCCGCCATGAAATGCTTGATGTGGTTATGATCGATGGTCAGGCTCGCGGTATCGTTACTCGTGACCTGGTATCCGGTGAGATCAAATCCTTTGAGGCCGATGCAGTTATTCTGGCTACCGGTGGATATGGAAACGTATTCTATCTTTCTACCAACGCAAAAAATTCGAACGCGACTGCCGCTTGGCGTGCCCACAAGAAAGGAGCGCTATTCGCTAACCCGTGTTACGTTCAGGTGCATCCAACCTGTATTCCAGTTTCCGGGGATTATCAATCTAAACTGACACTTATGTCGGAATCTCTGCGAAATGATGGTAGAGTTTGGGTTCCCCGCAAGAAAGGTGATGATCGTCATCCAAATGACATCCCTGAAGAAGAACGATATTATTATCTGGAAGAGCGTTACCCGAGTTTCGGTAATCTCGTTCCTCGTGATGTTGCTTCCCGAAATGCTAAAATGGTGTGCGACGACGGACTAGGGGTTGGAGAGACCGGACTTGCCGTTTATCTGGATTTCCGTGATGCCATTAAGCGTGATGGCAGAGATACCATTTCCGCGAAATACGGCAACTTATTTGACATGTATGCCAATATCACCGGGGAAAATCCATATGAACGTCCGATGCGTATCTATCCGGCTGTTCACTACACCATGGGTGGACTGTGGGTTGATTATAATTTGATGACCAACATTCCGGGTTTATTCTCTGCCGGTGAGGCGAATTTCTCAGATCACGGTGCAAACCGGTTAGGTGCTTCCGCTTTAATGCAGGGACTCTCTGATGGTTATTTTGTACTTCCTGCCACTATTGGTAATTACCTTGCCGATGTGAAGCCGGGAACCCGATATGGTACCGATCATGAGGAATTCAAGAAAGCTGAGGCAGAAGCTCAGGCTGAGATCGACAAACTCCTGAACATCAAAGGTAAACGTACGATCATCGATTTCCACCGAACACTTGGTAAGATCGTTTGGGATAAGATCGGTATCTCCAGAAATAAAGAAGGTCTTGAAGAAGCCATTAAAGAGATTCAGGCACTTCGGGAAGAATTCTGGACAAACGTATTTGTGCCGGGTGATAAAAATAATTACAACAAGTATCTGGAATATGCATTCCGACTTGCAGATTATTTTGAACTCGCCGAGTTGATGGCTAAAGATGCCCTTCAACGGGAAGAATCATGCGGTTGTCACCTACGGGAAGAATATCAGACTGAGGAAGGCGAAGCCCTCCGAAATGATAAAGATTTTGCCTATGTGGCCGCATGGGAATATCAAGGTGTGAATGGCGAGTTAAAAACTACCATGCATAAAGAGGATCTAAATTTTGAATTCGTTGAACTAAAACAACGTAGCTACAAATAGGAAGGTATTATGAGCAAAGATTTCACAGTTCATTTAAAATATTGGAGACAGAACGGCCCTGATGCCAAAGGGTTCTTTGAAGAAAGAACTCTTAATACGGTGAATGAGCATATGTCGTTTCTGGAGATGCTCGACGTACTTAACGAAGAGCTACAGTTGGAAGGCAAAGAACCGGTAGAATTTGATTACGATTGCCGTGAAGGTATCTGCGGGTGCTGTAATCTGGTGATCAATGGTCAGGCACACGGCCCCAAAGGCGGTACACCAACCTGTCAGGTTCATATGTACAATTACAAAGATGGGGATACCATTGTAATAGAACCACCACGTGCAGCTGCATTCCCGGTTATCAAAGACCTGGTTGTGGATCGTTCTGCTTTCGACCGTATAATTGAAGCAGGCGGATATGTATCCGTAAAAACCGGTTCTGCCGAGGAAGCAAATACTCACCCGGTAGAGAAGCATAAATCAGATACCGCGTTCGATTATGCAACTTGCATAGGATGTGGAGCCTGTGTGGCAGCTTGTCCTAATGCATCTGCATCATTGTTCACCGGTGCTAAGATCGCTCACCTTGGTTTAATGCCACAAGGTGAAGTAGAACGAAGCAAACGTGTGGTTGCCATGGTTGATCAGATGGAAGCAGAAGGCTTTGGTGATTGCTCTAATTTCGGGGAATGCGAAGCTGTTTGCCCACAGGAAATTTCAATTTCAGCCATTGCTGAAATGAGAAAAGATTATGTGAAAGCTGTATTTAGCTAACACATTTTATTTCCAGTTATCAAGAGCCACTTCTTGCAAAAAGAAGTGGCTCTTTTTTGTTTGATACTATTGGTAAATAACGGAAATTTTACTATTTATGAGCTGATAGTTATCGGTTTTATTCGGAATAATTACCTCATGCTGGAATACCTGTTCGAACCCTATAATACCCCTTTTTTATATGCATTCTATTTTATGCTGGGGATCATGAGTCTGGAAATTCTCTCTCTGCTTGCCGGACTTGGGTTATCAGAGATTATCGATAATCTTTTCGATGCAACCGATGTTGGATTGGATGTTGAAGCTGATGCAGATTTTGATATCGAAGGGGATGCAGATGTGCAAAGTAGTTTCATCAGTAAATACATTGCCTGGATTAAGGTAAAGAATGTACCAATGCTGATCTTACTGATAATTTTTCTGGCAAGTTTTTCGATTACAGGGTTCATTGGACAGAGTCTTTTAAACCGATTTGCAGACTTTACACTTCCCTCATTATTTGCCGTTCCTGCTGCCATGATTCTGGGTTTCCCTGCCTACAAATATATTGCGAAAGCATTGGGTGAAAATCTTTTCAGGGAAGAAACTACAGCTTTATTAGAGAAGAGTTTTATCGGCGAAGTCGCAGAGATAAATATTGGTACTGCGAGAAAAGGATTACCGGCCGAAGCAAAATTCAAGGATAAGTTTGGACAGCTTCATTATTTCCTTGTTGAACCGGAAGATGAAGATGATGAATTTGTTCTGGGAACCAAAGTAGAATTGACTGGAAAAGAACAGAATACATTTAAAGCAATAAGAATTAAACAATAGATCGGAGTAAAAGAATAGAATGGAAATCTTAACCTCTAATGATATGCTCATAATTGGCGGCGTGATCGTAGTCACTCTAATAATTATCGGGTTGGTATTTTCAAGGCTGTACAAGCGGGCAAGTAAAGAACTTTCGTTCGTTAGAACCGGGTTTGGCGGGCAAAAAGTAATCATGAATGGCGGAGCTTTAGTATTCCCGGTGTTGCATGAAGTCATCACGGTAAATATGAACACGATCCGGTTGGTAGTCGCAAGAAAGAATGAGCAGGCTCTCATCACCAGAGATCGTATGCGGGTAGACGCTACCGCCGAATTCTATGTAAGGGTAAAACCCGAATCGGATGCGATCGCCTTTGCCGCACAGACCTTAGGTCAACGTACGGTTTCTCCGGATCAGCTGAAGGAGTTGATGGAGGGTAAATTTGTGGATGCCTTACGTGCTGTAGCTGCAGAAATGGGCATGGAAGAATTGCATGAGAAACGCACTGATTTTGTACAAAAAGTTCAGAATGCTGTGAAGGCCGATCTTGAAAAGAATGGTCTTGAATTGGAGACGGTATCGCTTACCGGATTAGATCAAACTGATAAGCAATATTTTAATGCAAATAATGCCTTTGATGCGCAAGGTCTTACGAAGTTAACGGAGACCATCGAGGAGAAGAAGAAAGTTCGTAATGATATTGAACAGAATACTTCGGTTGCCATCAAGAAAAAAGATCTGGAGGCCGAAAAAGAACGTCTTGAGTTAGAAAGAGAAGAGGAATTTGCCAGAGCAGCTCAGCAAAGAGCGATCGCAAATCAGGCGGCTATTGAAGCTACATCCATTGCAAAAGAAAAAGCTGAGAATGACAAACTTTCACAGGAAGCGGAGATCCTTTCACAAAAAGAAGTAGAAACTGCCCGAATCAAAGCCAACAGGGCGATAGAGGAAGAACGTATTCTGAATGAACAGGCATTGAAAGAGCGAGATATCGAACGCGAAAAGACAGTGGAGATCACAGATCAGGACAGAGATATTGCTGTGGCAAATAAATCGAAAGATCGTTCTAAAGCTGAAAAGGAAGCAAGACTTGCTGAGGCAGAAGCGGTGGCTGCATCTGAAAAAGTACAAACTGCCCGTGATAAAGAGATCGCGAACAGAAATAAAGAAATTGCAGTGATCAAGGCTACCGAGGAAGCGGAAGAAAAAGCCGTAACTGTAAAAGTTGCTGCGAATGCAGAAAAAACAGCTGCTTTAGACAAAGCGGAAGCCATAAAAACCACAGCAAATGCCGAAGCGGAAGCCATCAAGATCAAAGCCGGTGCCGATGAAGAACGGTATCGTGTTGAGGCCGAAGGTAGCGAGAAACTGAATACCGCAGAAAACGTACTTTCCGAAGAGATCATTAAGATGCGTATCCAGCTCGAAACGATCAAAAACGCAGCTTCTATCATTGAGGCTAGTGTGAAACCAATCGAAGCCATTTCGGATATGAAAGTGATCAATGTAGGCGGACTGAATGACTTTGTTGGAGGTGGTTCAGCCGGAAATGGAAATGCCGTACCAACGGGTGGGGGAGTAAATGGTAATATGGCTGATCAACTGATCAATAGTTTACTCAAGTATCGTGGATTAGCGCCGATCGTTGACAACATACTTCAGGAAGTAGGGATAGAGCCCGGTTCTTTAAAAGGATTGACCAAGTCGCTGGAGGTGCCATCAGAACAGGATCAACCAAAAACGGAGCCAAAGAAACAGGCTGAATCAACCGGGGCATCTTCAAAACCAACATCTACAGAAAAGAAATAATAGTTGGAAAGGTGTACATATTCTGAGCCACTTCATGTTGATGAAGTGGCTTTTTTAATTTCATGAACCATTGAACTTACCAATATTCAATTATTAATAATTCTTCACGGCGAAACTCTCAATAAGTCCGTTTATTTGGAAAAAAAGTGTGTGAATTATCATGAAGAAAATAATCTTTTTCGGGGCACTACCATTTTTCGCATTTATCTTCTTCGCATTGACAGGATACCATTATATCCCTGTTGAATGGACAGTAGGACGATGTATGATGGATTATTCCAGTCCGTTAACGTATCAGGAGCGGCTGAGTCCTCTGAACAGCTCAGAAATGGATCTTGGACACCATAAAGTACTGGTGTGTTATGGTAGCCCGTCGGCGAAAGGGCGGAAAATCTTTGGAGATCTTGTAGCATTCAATCAGCTCTGGAGAATGGGAGCGAACGAACCTACCCGGTTATATACAGATGCGGATATTGTTCTTGGAGACCTTGTTGTTCCGAAGGGTCGGTATTCGCTGTACGCGATCCCCGGTAAATTCAGATGGGAGATATTTGTAAATAAGTCAACATTGCATTGGGGCAATAACATCACACCGGAAGTGAGAGAAGAGGAAATTGGCAGCTTTGAAGTAGCTGCTCATTATAATATGAATTTTGTTGAAGATCTTACGATCGATGCCCGGGATAATGCATTGATCCTATCCTGGGAAAAAACAATGCTTCGCATACCGGTTGTAAATTTTGAAGAAGATCAAAAAGGAAATGCGATCCAGCAGTATCTTGATAATATCAAAAAATCCATGGGCGTACCTGATAGCACAGCACCTAAAAAAGTCGATCTGAATCAGCTTACGCAGTAATTACTAAACTCAAAAAGTTAATTCGAGACTTAGTCGGAACTGATAATTCCCGGTATTTTGAGGCCCGAAAGCAGATTGCATCTTATTGGTTGTGGTAACAAACCGGATACTCATCCTTTCTAATGGTGAATAAACCACAGAACCAATTAAATGCACATAGGATTGTGTGTCACTTTCAATGTTTGATGAAGCTGGTTGAATGCCGCGAGAGTCAGAGTAAGATTCATCTGAACTGATGTACTCGTACTGATATTCTAAACTTTGATAAGATCTGTTTATCCTGTCGCTGAAGTGAGACACGATTAAACCGGTCTGTACATTCAGGGAACTAAATAGCTGCATATTAACGATCATGGGAACATACATAGAGTAGGTTTGTCTCTCGAAATCATTCTTATCCCTACTGAATGACGATGATCGGAATTGCCAGCTTGAATCAGGTGCAGAAGATTCAATAAAACTGAAATCTCTGTTTGTATTATAAGTATTGGAAAAGGTTTGGCGGTACGTCTCATCTTCCGATCTGAAGTTCACTTGAACACCGGAAGTAATGGATACATGTTGCAGTAATTGATGATCAACAGTAATGGTAAAACCATTACTCCAATTTGAATTATTACCATTTGCGTTTGCCCATAATTTCTGATTGGATACATACAACGCAGTTACCTCCCGGTCGCCACTTAACAGAATCCCACTATCTTTTGAATTATTTGCATTTTGGCTATGGTCAGCAAAACTCAGATCATAATTGGTGATGTTTAATCGATAGGATAATTCAATGTTAGTTCGGTTTGACGGAGAATAGATCAAATTAGCAGTTGCGTACCAACTATTACCATTCTTATCGAAGAGATTCTTATCTGTATTGTTATAATTATAATAATGATCTGTATCAGGCAGTGAGTTATTGTATTGATAATTATCGGAGTATTGACTGAAATCTCCGGTAAGGAATCCCATGCTAAAACCTGCTGTAGTAGTAGTTGAAAGAGTAAAGTTTATTCCCAAAGAAGCATCCCACTGAGAGTAATCTGTTCTTCTCTGCCGGTTGTAATCGAAATCCTGAGCAATGATCACCTGAGGAGAATATCCCTGATATAAATCCGATTGATCCAGAGTTTGATTACCGCTTCCCAGATAACTGTTGTACGAAATTTTTGCACCGACACTTAAAGCCTCGCTGAACTGATATCCTGCATAGAAAGAAGAGAAATGACCGGTATGTGCCATATCATTTCTTCCTGATAGTAAATTATTATAAGACATTGTGCCGGGGAAAACAGAAGTCGCAAACTCAGCAGTCGGGTAAAATCCATAATCCAGATTCATGTATTGCTCGTTGATCTTCATTAACTGATAGGTTGAACCAAGCACAAAGCGATCATTTTTAAAAGGTTTAAAAAAGAATGCTGTTGAGAGTTGGGGTTCACGATCATAGAAATTCAACGGAGAGGGAATATAAATGGAAGAGAGTGAGCTATAGAGGAAATAGGGAACTACGTAACGGTTTTCAGAAGCTCTGTTATAATCTACGTAGAGATAATTTTTACTGAACCTGGTTGTATTTGCCGGATTTAAAGCCACATAATATAGATTATGGCGGGTGAATTGACCCGATAACTCACCGTAATCTCCGGTTTGAAACGGGGTGAATTCATTGGGTTGAAACAGGAAGTTAAAATCTTCGGCAGGCACATAATACCCTTTGGTATTAAAATACTGAGCCGTGGCCACCCCGGAAAATAATAAGGCCGATATAATTAGCAGAAGAGACTTTTTCATAACACAGACGTTATTACCAGAATTAAATAAGTATATCTGTTTGACAGAAAAAAGCAAACAGTGGGTTGAACTTGCAAACGCTTCAGTCAGGCCTGAAATCAGGTTAGGAAACGGAATAATCTGGGTTGATCGTTTACATACTCAAAACTGAAATTTTTGGCTTTCATCCGTTCGATCAGGGGTTTAAGATCTTCTTTACGTTTGATCTCCAATCCTATTAAAGCCGGTCCCAGTTCCCGATTGGTTTTTTTGGAATACTCGAAATACGTAATGTCATCATCAGGTCCCAGAACATCACTCAAAAATTCCATTAAAGCACCCGAACGCTGAGGGAAATCCACAATAAAGTAATGTTTCAATCCTTCGTACATGAGCGAGCGCTCTTTGATCTCTGCTGTTCGTGTAATATCGTTGTTACTTCCACTCACAATACAGACCACATTCTTACCTTTGATCTCATCTTTGAGCTCGTCCAGTGCGGTAATGGCAAGTGCTCCTGCCGGTTCTACAACTATAGCCTGCTCATTATACATTTTCAGTATCACCCCGCAGATCTTGCCTTCTGCCACGGTGATCACTTTATCCAGTACTTTCCGGCATATATCAAAGGTTATGTCACCGACCCGTTGCACTGCTGCTCCGTCCACAAACTTGTCGATATGGTCAAGCGTTACCAACTTCCCGGCCTCCAGCGACTTTTGCATAGCCGGAGCGCCTTCAGGTTCAATTCCAATGATCTTGGTTTCAGGGGAAAGGTGATGAAATATAGACCCAACTCCGGCAGATAGTCCGCCTCCACCGACAGGAAGTAATAAATAATCGATCTTGAAGTCCGCATCATCCAGAATTTCTTTACCAACGGTTCCCTGTCCGGCAATGATCATAGGATCATTAAAGGGAGGGATGAAGGCGGCTTTTTTAACATCACAGAAAGATCTGGCTCGGGCGAAAGAATCATCAAAAGTATCACCTTCCAGAACCACCGAAACATATTCTTTGCCGAACATCTTAACCTGCTTTACCTTCTGCTCGGGAGTGGTGACCGGCATAAAAATAGTACCCTGAATTTTCTTTTTAAAACAGGCTAATGCCACACCCTGAGCATGATTACCCGCGCTGGCACAAACTACTCCGTTTTTCAGTTCTTCATCAGGAAGGCTCTCCATCATATTGTATGCACCACGGATCTTGTAAGACCGAACAACCTGTAAGTCCTCCCGCTTCAGCCAGATATTGGCCTGATATTGTTCCGAAAGTTGTAGATTTTCAGCCAAAGGAGTGTGAATTGCTATACCTTTGAGCTGTCCGGCTGCTTCGTTGATCTTGTCAACAGAGATGATCTTACTATCTGTTGTTTCCGCCATGATGTATTTTGAACGCTTTCGATGAATGATTGAGGCTTGGAATATAGCCTTCTGCGGGAAATAATGAGATGATTATATTTTGATCTTATATTCCCCGCATGAAACTACGAAACGTACAAAAAGAAGATCTTTCAAAGATCCGGATGCTAAATGAAGCGGCGGTTCCCCATGTAAATAGTATTCCTCTAAGTGACTTTGAGCACTTCATGGAGATCAGTTCATTCTTTTTGGTTGCTGAAGGTGAAACGGGAGAGGTGGTCGGATTCCTGATCGTAATTCCTCCGGGACAGAGCTACGATAGCCTGAACTACCAATATTTCAGCCAGCGATTCTCACAATTTGATTATGTGGACCGAATTGTGGTAGCTGAGACGTACCGGGGAAAAGGCATTGGTACTCAGTTCTATGATCACATAGCTGAAAGATCGTTACAAAAACGAATTACCTGTGAGGTGAATGTAAAACCACCAAATCCTCAGTCACTGGCATTTCATGCCAGAATGGGATTCATTGAAATTGCTCAACAAGATACCGAAGGTGGAAAAAAACGAGTCTCTTTACTGGTTAGGGAACTTGAAAACTAAGCGTCTTTAAACACTCTGTTGATCTCCAGTTGATCGTGAGTCTTCCAGGTGCCTCCTGTGAAATCTGGAAATGGAAGCGATACACTTTTGCTGGCCACCGACAATTCTGACATTGGGGTGACCGCTGCCCACATGGCACTGTCATAAACATTGATGTCTAATGGTAACCCTAAATTTAATGCGGTTATCAAACGGTAGATCATCACAAAATCCATTCCGCCATGCCCTTGCCTAAAACCCTGGCTGATGGTTTTTAGTTTTTTTATGATGGGATGCATGTAGTTCTGCCGGTATTCATCATACAATTCCTGTGGCAGCCAGCGGTGACCAAGTTCCGTTTTCTTATCATCAATATAGAGTCGGCTGGGGTATCCGTCATGTACCGCTTTAGTACCACACACTTTATTGATACGGGAATACGGTCGTCCGGTGTGAACATCAAACTGAAGCATGATGGTCTTACCTAGTTCTGTTTTGATGAGCGTGGTATTCATATCTCCGCACTTAAAGTCTTTATAAGGTGCCGTTGAATCTTTGGCAGCTTCACTTAAACTCATTTCTCTGGAGCTCATTGAGGTAAGGTGTGAAAAGGTATCCCCACGGCCAATATTCAGATAAAAACTTATAGGGCCCAATCCATGTGTGGTATAAAAATTTCCATCTCGGGAAACGTGTTCCTTCAAGCGCCAGTAATCGTAATAATAGGTGTCACTGAGCATCAGATCCCGCAGATCGTGCAAGTAGGCTCCTTCTGTATGGGTGATGTCGCCGAAAACGCCATTATTGATCATATTCAAAACGAAAAGTTCCTCTTCGTTATAACAGCAGTTTTCGATCATAATACAGTGTCTTCTGGTTTCCTCAGCAGTCTCAACCAAATTCCACAGATCTTCCAATGAGTAGCCGATTGGTACTTCAGAAGCCACATGTTTGCCATTTCTCATACCAAATAATGCCATTGGGGTATGCATATTCCAGGGGGTGCAGATCAATAAAAGATCTACGTTATCCTGCTGAGCCAGTTTTTTCCAATCATCGGGTTTATCTGAGTAGAATGTTGGTTTCGCAGTTTGCCAATTGGCTAATTTCGAAGATGCGGCCTCTACCTTTTTGGGTTGAACATCACAGAGTGCAACAATTTCTGCCCTGTCATTTTCAACCAACCACTGGAACATTTCCAATAAAACAGATCCCCGATTCCCCAGGCCAATGATCCCTACATTTACTTTCTCAATAGGTTCATCACTATACCCAATCATACTACCCGTTACCGAGCGATTTGTGTCTCGGATAACCTCCGGCAGGGCATAGGCATCTTCCACGTATTTAGAACCGGGGACAGTTAGTAATGCGGAGGTTCCGATCAGTGATTGTAAGAATTTCTTTCGTTCCATAAGTGTGGGTGGCTGTTTGATGATGGCAGATAATGTGAGGAAAACAAAAAAGATATGAAAGCAACTTTTTAGGGAAGTTAGATTATGGTTGGGATTCACACTCAGGAATCGGATATTCAGGCCATTAAAAAACTGTGGTACAAATCTAAATTAAATACTGAATGCTCTTATCAAATCTTGACTGGGTGATCTTAGGACTTTTTTTCCTGATCGTGTTAGTGATCGGCTGGATCACGTCAAGAAAAGCGGGGAAGAGTGCATCAGAATTTTTTCTTGCCGGTCGTTCAATGCCCTGGTGGTTACTGGGTATCTCTATGGTTGCCACTACATTTTCGGCGGATACACCAAATCTGGTAACCGGATTTGTTCGTGAGGGTGGTGTCTCAAAGAACTGGGCATGGTGGGCGTTTCTGATCACCGGTATGATCACGGTATTTATTTATGCAAAATTATGGAGACGATCTGCCGTAGATACCGATCTGGGCTTCTACGAATTACGTTATGGAGGTAAACCGGCTTCGTTTTTAAGAGGGTTCAGAGCGCTGTATCTGGGTATTTTTTTCAACAGTCTGATCATGGGAACCGTAACTCTTGCTGCGATCAAGATCGGAACCATCATGTTCAATTTACCTGAAGTAACAACGGTTCTGATCGTTTCTGTAGTAGTAGTTATTTATTCGGCTTTAGGAGGAATTCGAGGGGTTATCTGGACCGATTTCTTTCAATTCGGAATTGCCATGGTGGGAGCATTTTATGCGGCTTATGTGGCAGTGAATCAACCCGGGATCGGAAGTTTATCAGCCTTGATCGCACATCCGGCACTGGAAGGGAAACTCAGTATTTTTCCTGATGTGTCCAATCCTTCGATACTCATAACCATGTTTATAATTCCGATTGCATTTCAATGGTGGGCGGTATGGTATCCGGGTTCGGAACCAGGAGGCGGGGGCTACATTGCCCAAAGAATGTTAGCGGCTAAGGATGAGAAAAATGCGATCGGAGCTACATTGTTATTTAATTTTGCCCATTATGCATTGCGACCCTGGCCCTGGATCATTGTGGCTTTAGCATCCATTGTACTATATCCTGATCTGGAATCTATCCGTGCAGAATTTCCCGGAATATCCGATAAATACCTGGGGCACGATATTGCTTATCCGGTCATGTTAACGAAACTGGGAGCAGGATGGCTGGGAATGGTTGTGGCTTCGTTGATAGCGGCAGTGATGTCTACATTGAGTACGCATTTAAATTGGGGGGCTTCTTATATGGTGCACGATTTCTACAATCGGTTTGTACGAAAGGGAGCATCAGAACGAGAATTGGTAATAGTTGGTCAGGTTTCTACGGTATTACTTATGGTGATCTCAGCACTTCTGGCCCTTTTTCTATTGGAGAATGCAAGTCAGGCCTTTGAAATATTACTGTTATCAGGTGCAGGATCCGGAGCAATTTACCTGTTACGCTGGTTTTGGTGGAGGATCAATGCATGGACGGAGATCATCGCCATGATCTCAGCAACTATAGTGGCCTTTATTTTAGTTCTTGCGGTTCCGGGAGAATCATTGGCTAATGAGTTGCTTGATGGTTCATCCATGAAGCTATTGTTAGCTGTTGCCTTTACAACGGTGGTCTGGATAGTTACTACGTTCCTAACCCGACCGGAATCGATGGAGGTACTAAAACAGTTTTACCTGAAAGTTACTCCCGGCGGACCGGGTTGGAAAATGGTTACGGAAGAGCTGGAAAAAGAGGGAATGGATCTCAGTGCGGAACAAAGTGAGTGGGATCTGCCTCAGAGTTTATTAAGTGTGTTATTAGGATCGATCGGTATATACAGCGCGCTATTTTCGATCGGCAGTTTCGTCTATGGAAATATCTTAACAGGAATTTTATTAGCTGTTGTGGTAGCAGCATCTGTATTTTTACTGTTCAGAACCTGGTCGAAACTTCAAATCAGATAAATAAAAAAAGACAACTAGAAGAATGAAACCAACATTAGTAATACTAGCGGCAGGAATGGGAAGCCGTTATGGGGGAAATAAACAAACAGACGCTTTTGGTCCATCAGGAGAAACCATCATGGAATATACCATCTATGATGCGATAAGAGCCGGATTTGGCAAAGTAGTATTTGTGATCAAACGCTCTATGAAAGATACGTTTGAACCGGAGATCAAAGAGAAAGTGGGAGATCGTATTGATTTAGCTTTTGTATATCAGGAATTGGATGTTCTGCCCGATGGATTGACCGTTCCGGAAGGAAGAGAAAAACCCTGGGGAACGGGTCACGCACTTTGGGTTTCAAAAGACGAAGTTGATGTGCCATTCTCTATGGCTAACGCCGATGATTTCTATGGCTTTGATGGTATGAAAACCATGGTTGATGCATTGAATAAACTGGATAATTCAAAAATTGGCGGCTGTATCGTCGGGTATGAATTATCAAACACCTTATCAGATCATGGTTCAGTGAACCGTGGTGTTTGTGAAACCGAGAATGGCTATCTGACCGGCATCAAAGAATGCATCGGGATTTATAAAGAAGATGGGAAGATCTTTTATGAGGATGGCGAAGAGAAAATTGAATTAACCGGTGAGGAACCTGTTTCTATGAATCTGATGGGCTATACCACGCCTGTTTATCAGTTGATGGAAGAAGGATTTGTCGAGTTCTTTAATGAAAAATCACATCTGCCTAAATCGGAATATCTAACCCCTGAGATCTTCGAAGAAATGATGGCGAAGGGAGTGAATATTCCGGTTCCAACTACTACTTCAAGTTGGTTTGGTGTAACCTATCAGGAAGATAAACCTTTTGTAGTTGAGAAACTGAATGAGCTCATCGATGCGGGCGAATATCCCGATAATCTTTGGGCCTGATGCAGGGTGAATCCCTTAGAAATAAGTAAGCTATTCAGGGTGAGCGGAAGATTTTCTGAAGCTCACCCGTTTGGTAACGGCCACATCAACGATACTTTCAGGATCAGGAATGAAGTGCCGGGCTCTCCGGATTATGTGCTTCAGCGTATCAATACACATGTTTTTCCGGAACCAGAAAAATTGATGGAAAATATGTCCGGGGTGATCAGTCATATTAAGCATCAGAAAAGATATGCTCACCTTGTTCCCGAATTGATTGAAACTGAATCCGGAGCTTTTTTTGTAAAAACAGAATCCGGGTTCTGGAGAATGTATAGGTTTGTGGAAGGAGCAAAATCTTTCGATCGGGCAGAAAATGAGCAACAGGTCTGGGAGGGAGGCTTTGCCAATGGAAGTTTTTTGAAAGCACTGGAGAGTTTTCCAATTGAAAAACTCTATACCGTTATTCCTGATTTCCACAACATGGTTACCCGTATTCGACAATTTGAAGAGGCGCTGGAGACGACAAGCAAGGAAAGAAAAGAATGGGCTTTTGATGAAATTATATCCATCCAGAAAAAGAAAGCAACATGGATCAAGATGTTTCAATCCGCAGTGACTGGTAACATTCCGGTCCGGGTTACGCACAACGACACAAAGTTTAATAATGTGTTGCTATCTGAGCATTCCAAAAAATCCTGTGTTATTGATCTGGATACCGTAATGCCGGGCTATACTTTTTTTGATATCGGAGACGGACTACGATCAGCGGTCATTTCCGCTAATGAAAATGAATCAGATCTTTCGTTAGTGGTAGTGAATGAGCATTTCTACCAATCTTATATTGATGGTTTTATAGATGGTAGTGATGGTCTGCTCACATCAGAAGAGAAACAACTAATTCCGAAGTCAGGGGGTTACATGGCGTTTATAATGGCTGTTCGGTTTTTAACGGATTTTCTGAAGGGCGACATCTATTATAAAACACATTATGCTGAGCATAATTTGGGCCGTGCAAAAAATCAGCTTTATGTATCCGCATTGTTTGAAGGGATATCCTGAATCATTGACATGCTCAATATCAATCCATCACTATGATCACATTGCCTTTCTTTTCGCCACTTTCAACATAGTTAAAAGCTTCTTTGATATCATCCAATCGATATCTTCGGTCGATCAAAGGATGAAATTTACCTGCTTCGAGTAGGGTGTTCATGGTGCTCATACTATGAGGAATATCGGTGGGTACCGGAAAAACCACTCTGTGATCTTTGTTTTTTGTAGTGAGGGCCAATATCGGGTTTTGCATGTTTGGTCCTAACTCCGAACTTATATATACAGCTTTCTTATTCATAATTGGCCGGCACTTTTCGAAAGTACTTTTTCCTACCGTATCCAGAATGAAATCGTATTCCTGATGGTCACGCGTAAAATCTTCTTTTAAATAATCTATTACCCGGTCGGCTCCAATTCTCTTTATCTTATCAATCGAATCGGTGTCGGCAGTTGCGGTAACGTAGACTCCGTCCTTCTTTAGTAATTGTACCATGGCTGAACCAATGGCACCCGTTGCTCCATTTACTAAAACACGGTGATCAGAATGTATAGATACTTTATTTAAAAAATTGAGTGCATAATGGGAGCCTTCGGCACTGGCAGCGGCATCAATGAATGATACACCTTCGGGCATCTTTACAATTGGTTTACGTACATTCAACACCATGTATTCGGAATGTGATCCCAGGCCGTTATCATGAAAGCCCCATACACGGTCACCGGTTGCAAAATTGGAAACTCCTTTTCCGACAGCTTCTATTATACCGGCAAAATCTGTTCCTGTGCTAGGTAATTTAGGTTTTAACAACCCGGTAAATAACCTCATAATAAAAGGTTTGGCAGTAAGAATAGCGCAATCTGTTCGATTTACGGTAGCCACCTTAACCTTGATCAAAACCTCGTTCTTACCGGGAACCGGAATTGGTAATTGTGCGATGCTGAGCACATCGGGCCCGCCATATTTAGATCGAATTGCTGCTTTCATTGTTGTACCCTAATTGTATGTTGGCAGGGAATTACGAACCCAAATTCAATATGTTTCCTGTGTTATCCCAAACTAATAACCACATTTCCTTTTTTCCGACCGGAGTCAACATATCGGTGTGCTTCAGGTAATTCCTCAAAGGCATAAACCCGATCAATAACAGGCTGCAAACTCTTTTCTCTAACCAAATCCAGTAGGTCAGCAAGATCTTGCGAAGTATCTTTCAGGTTTTCAGCCATTATAAACCTTTTCTTGGTACGAATCGACTCCCGGATCATGGATATTTTTTTAAAAGGATCGGTGATATTCAGATAGATCCCATTATCTGCAAGGTGGTTGATCGCTATTTGAGTTGGCAGTTTATCTACTGCTACAAAAATGATATCATAACAGTTGAGTTGTCTTTCAAAATTTGGCGACCGATAGTCTAGTACTTTGGTTGCACCCAGAGATTGTACCAGCTTTGTATTTGCCGAACTGCAAACTGCTGTAATATCAGCTCCAAATCTGCGTGCCAGTTGAACAGTAAATGTGCCAACGCTGCCGGACGCACCATAGATCAGAATGCGTTTATCCGGTTCAATATCAGCTTTAAGTAAATAGTAAAGAGCTGTTCTTGCACCAATTGGTAAAGTCACTGCAGTTTTATAATCAACTCCTTCCGGTATTTTGCAGATCATGGACCTTTCAGGGATGCAAGCATATTCGGCATAACCACCAAATTTTGGAAGGGAAGAGGCAACGACCCGGTCTCCGGGTTTGAATTTTGATACATCAGTACCAACCGAAGAAACCATGCCGGCAAATTCAGCACCCAGGATCTTGCGTCGGGGCTTCGTGATTCCCAGTGCAAAACGTCCGATAAATCTTGTTCCGGAAGGCAGATCGAATGCTCTGATACGGGTATCAGCCACGGTAACGGTGGTTGCTTTTACTTCAACGAGTAATTCATTGGCTTTGGGAATCGGTTTTTCTACCTCTTTGAATTGAATTACCTCAGGCCCTCCGTAACCGGATACCACAGCAGCTTTCATACCATCCCGAATTGTTAAGAATTATGTATCTGTTAATTCCAGATACCCAACGTACTTGTCAAATCAACTAGTAACGATAATTATATCAATATTTTCTAAATAAAGTCGAGTTCTTTTTTACAAAATCTTGTGGTTTGTCAAAATCTATCAGGCTTAGTACTTAATTATTTATCAGTGGCAGTTCGGGGCATATTCCCCTTCAGTTGTTCTGAAATATCTGGTTCCGTTCAAATATACCTTACTATCAGTATACTCTAACCGGTATTCATTTCTGGAGCCATCTCTGAAGTTCAAAGTAAGCGTGGGCTGTCCACTTGCACCGATCTTAATGCTCCAGCTTCCTGCACCCCGGCTACCATCATCATCTATTCCGGAAACTCCATCCCCACTTACCGTGAGATTGCTATTACTGTTAAAATTGAAATAGCCTGCTGAGCAGAGATCAATTTTAGTCTCTGAACTGTATCCTACTGATGCATCACCATCCACATACCCTGACGAATAATAAGAATTCATATAAGTAAGCCGAACATCAGATAGAAAGGTCTTCCATTCCTCAAGTTCAGAACTACGGTCAATTTTGGTGTATTTGATAGTTGATGCGAGCTTTTTCGCTACTGTTTCATATTCAGAGGAGTATAAGTTACTCAGAGTTGCAGCCATTATTGTCAATCCGGCTCCATCATGAGGATTGACTGAGGCGATCACATAGGCTTTAGCTGCATTACCCTCGATCGTGCCGGTATATTCACCACCAATCAAATTTTTGGTGATATTTTCTAAAGAGGAACTTAATTGCAGCTGTGTTCCATTGCCTTCACTATACCCCTTTTTCATTTCGTCTCTGATTTCGTCCATCGAATAAGCATGGGAAGTGATGATCATGAATCCGGGCAATGAGTTGTTACCCAGGACCATAAGATTTTCTGCTTCCTGACCAAACCAACCATCGGGGATTGTAAATGCAATTCCGGCTTGTTCATAATTAACCTCGCCTGTGATCTGTGCTTGAAGATCTGGCATACAAATCAGGAGGGAAGTGATTATCAGTAAGAGATATTTCATAAGCTAATTTTCAATTTTATACACAGAGATAAAGTATTCAATCATTTGTTTCAAAATGAATTAAATCTTTGGGTAGAAAATTAGTTAGAAACTCCTATCTGACATAATGGAGCTATTTTCCTGCAGTCTGTATCGTTCTTACCTTGTTGATGATGTAATGTTGAATGGCTTCTGCATCGTCCTTGTTAAGCCGGTCACCGAAGTTCGGCATGCCATTGATCAATAGAGCACCATCCAGCACAACGGATGTGAAAGCAGGTGTGCCAACCATTGGGCTGTACCCGAGATCAGGAGCCACTCCGCCACCGGTTTCTGCAACAACATGACAAGTACCGCAGTACTTCCAGTAGGTGGTTTCGCCATGGGACACTTTACTGAGATCCAGATCCCATTTAGGGGAGATTAAAGCTCGTTCATATTTTGGCTGTACTTTTGGAAGATCGGCTGATCCCCCAATTCGGAAAGTATACACTGTGCCTGGTAATACAGCATTCGTATGTTTATTTTTCATTCCATATCCACCGCCCCATCCGGTAATCACCGTCAGATATTGAACACCATCTACTAAATAAGTTACGGGTGAAGAAAGGATCCCGGTCTGAAGGTCTGCCTCCCAAATCAGATCTCCTGTGGATCCGCGATAAGCAGTGATCTTACCATCCGCAGTACCCTGAAATACTAAGCCGGAAGCCGTTGTAAGTAATCCACCATTCCAGATATTATTCTGTTCCACAACCCAGGCAGCTTCTTGTTTAACCGGATCCCAGGCCATTAATTTACCTTGTATCGTTGCTTTATCATCTGTGATGGTAGGTTTTCCATACAAGGTTCCAGTTGCAAGATTCCATCCATTTCCGGTTCCGAAACCAACTTTATTAAATTTCCAAAGCGAATCCTGTCCATACATCGAAGTGGTTTCTCTGGCTGGGATAAATACATAACCGAGATCAGGGTTATAGGCCATCGGCTGCCAGTTATGACCACCATTGTAATCCGGTGCCATTTGAAAATTTGCCTCCACATAGCGAACATGTGGTCGTTCAACTGGTCGGCCGGTTTCAAGATCTATGCTATCCGCCCAGTTAACGTAAACAAATTTTTCAGCGGATATGAGTTCTCCCGTTTCTCTGTCCAGTACATAGAAAAATCCATTCTTAGGTGCCTGCATGATCACTTTTCGAGGCTCGTCATCAATTTCGAGTTCGGTGAGGATCATATGTTGCGTAGCTGTGAAATCCCATGCATCGCCCGGAGTGGTTTGGTAGTACCATTTAAGTTCTCCTGTGTCAGGATCTAATGCCAGAATAGAGGAAAGGTAAAGATTGTCTCCTCCTTCCGGGCTTCTTTTTTTCCAATTCCAGGGCGATCCGTTTCCTGTACCCACATAAAGCAGGTTGAGTTCAGGGTCGTATGCCATAGCATCCCAAACCGTGCCGCCACCGCCATATTCCCACCAGGTGCCAGTCCAGGTCTCAGCGGCTTTTTCCATAGCTTCATTCTCAAATGGTTCATCAGGATTCCCCGGAACCGTATAAAATCTCCAGATTTCATCTCCTGTATATGCATCATAGGCTGTAAAATAACCGCGAACACCTAATTCAGCACCTCCATTGCCGATCAAAACTTTTCCGTTTACCACTCGAGGGGCTCCGGTGATGGTGTACGGTTTACTTTGATCTACGGTAAGAACTTCCCAGAGCAGTTTGCCGGATTCAGCCTCCAAAGCTATCAGGCGCCCATCAAACGTTCCGAAATAGAGTTGGCCGTTGTACAAAGCAACTCCACGGTTAACTACATCACAGCATCCTTTTTCGCCAAATGACTTTGGAACTTCAGGATCATATTTCCAAATGATCTCATGAGATCTAAGGTCTACAGCAAATACCACACTCCAGGGTCCGGTAAAATACATGACCCCATCTTTTATAATTGGAGTGGCTTCGATCCCACGCTTCATCCCCAGATCTAATTGCCAATCCAGGCCCAATTGATCAATATTTTCTTCATTTATTTGCGCAAGAGGACTGTATCGGTTTTCAGAATAATTAAGCCCATGAAGCAACCAGTTTCCATCGCTGCCATCTGCATAAATAAGTTCATTATCAGCTGATTTAGAACAATTTGAGATGATAAGAACTGAAAAGGCAAAAAATAAAAAGAGAATGTTAGTGCGCATGATCCTTAAGCTGGTTTAACAATTTTTACAAGAATATAGGCGAATTGTGCGCAAAAAATGAACAAAATTTTACTCTGTTCAATAGAATTCGATTTCCTCATTCATTTCAGAAATAACGAGCTCGGAAAGAACCTTGAGCTCAGCCTTATAATCCTGTTCTTCATCTTTTGAATATTTCATTTCGGAGAGCAATTCAAAGCTGAATTGCTCTTCGCCGGATAGTTTCCAGTCTTTTTGTAACTCTTTATTCGGATGATTCCCAAATTTCAATTGTGCTTTATGTCTGTTGATCTTTGCCTTTACATCCGTGTGGAAATCAACAAATATTCTGCCTGTTTCTTTATTTCGAATCTGAAAGACTCCCATTTGGGATTTGTGTTGTTTATACTCGTCTTTAAGCTCTTTTTTTGTTTTCATGAATTATTGTGGTTGATAGCTTTTATTTAATTCTTGGTAAGGGAGTCGAATAAGCGTTTTACCTGTAGGTCACCGTATCCAAACTCAGGTGTGCGTTTGTTGAACTCCAGAAAGACAGGACCAAAGCTTTCGGTACCAAGTTCACTTTTTATTTGAAGTAGAAGCTTTGAAGGATAACCGGGATCCCCATTTTGCGGAATTCTTCGTTCATGGTTTGATACTGCTTCACAGATAAAACCAAATGTTGATGATACTGTGGAACTGATCTCTTTCATTTTTTCTAAATCATTTTCTTTGTAGGCTTCCCATAAACCAGCAATAACTTCAGGTGAAGTGATAGGGATTTTGTGTGCTAAGAGTTCAACCAATCCAGTTTTATCATAGGCAGAAAAACCGAACCTGGTTTGTTTAACCGGTCGTACTAAGAAAAGGGTACCCCGTGTAATAGAGTTAAGAATTCGATGCACTGCGAACCATAAATTTATCTGGCAGAACAGATCATCCTCAAACCAAAGATTTACCTCAGACCCGTCCGGAATAGCGCTGATTTTCTCAAACTCAGAGACTGATCTCTCATAATATTCGTCCATTGTGAAGTGCTCATCCAATGAGGAAATAAAATGGGCCCGGTTTTGATAAAACTCCTGCTCTGTTTTTCCTGTTACATTTCCATCCATTAAACATTCCCTTAAAACGATCCTTTCTCCGGGTATTTCATCAGGAAAACGATCGAGCAAAGCATCACCGTTCAAAATATGGAAGATAGAACTCATAACTATTTATTATGTGATGTTAAGATCTCAATGATATCGAAGACACTCCCTTCAAAACCACTCACTTGTTTGATTAGGGGTAGGTGAGCTCCTGCAGTCTGGCCTTTCCGGATCTTCCCGTCCCTAACCCAGAATACAAAAGTTTCTGTGAAGCTTATATCCTCCGCCTTAGTGTTCGGTGAGGCCATTTCAGGGAGATCGGCATGAAAGGTGATCAGATACATTACTTTGTTGGTATCCGGCACTACAGCGGTAATCTCAGGTTTCAGGTTGGGAAAAGTTGTTTTAAGAAAAGTGATGGCTTCTTTTAACCTTGGAGCAGCCTGCTCGATCAGTTGCCCCTCAGTTCCAATGTGAGAATAATTTTCGGTAAACAGAGAGTCGATCAGATCCAACCGATCCTCTCCATAAATTTCATTAAAGTAGCGGTCTGTCACTTGTTGATTGGATATTCGCAGTGACTCCATGGAAGGATCAGAATTCGAGCAGGATATCAATGAAAAAAAGAGGGCTACCCCGGAAAAAGTGTTTAATTTCATAGGTAAATTTCTAAATTATTCGAAAGCAATATACAATCAATTATGCTGAAGAAAGTCGGATACCTAAAGCTGTGCTAAAAACTTATCTAATACAAATGTTGAGAAAACCGATGAGTACCGGATTAGCGATGATAGGTTTACTGGGGATTTTGTACTTCGGTTATACCTTGCTAACCACGGGTTCGGTGTACATCAGTTCACTCAATGATCTGGATGGAACCACACTTGTAATGATCAGTGTGCTTATTGTAACAGGGGTGATTGCATTCAAGGAGCTGAATGATCTGCAGGCATTTGGTACTGTAGTGATCATCGTTCTTAGTTTTATATTTCTCTTCGAATCGATCTACAAATTTCTATTCTTCGATTGGGTCACTGATCCTGAAGATCTGAGAACTCTGTTACTACAATTTGGAACAGCTTCTGCCATTTTTCTTCCATTGGGATTGAGCTATGTTCGATTTAACAAAGCTGTTTATGTGTTTCTTGCTTTATATGTACTCTTCATGTTTATCTGGTGGATTACAGGATATCCTCAGATCTTTGAAACAGAAGAGAACAGAGTGATCTTCCTGGGGGCAGATCGAATTGCAGTCTCGCTTAACAGTGTTTTTATCTGGAATAGGTTGACAAAAATATGGTTGTTTTTAGCTTTTCTGTTTTCCATCAGTAACAAAATACAGAACAGAGCGTACGTTCCTTCCGAACCACAAGAATAAACGAAGGAACAACATGGAAAAAGGAACGGGAATTGCCATAGGAGTAGCACTAGGGGCTGCGACCGGGAATATGGGTATCTGGTTAGCTCTGGGTATAGGGTTAGGTGTTGCGATCGAAAACGGTGATATCGATATGCCGGGTTGGAAAAGTTCCTGCAACAAAAAGCATGAAAGTCAGTGATCTCTATTTAGTTTTCTTACACTAAGTGTACTCACAATTAACCAAACCGGTACTAAGCTTATCCATATATAATAGGCTATCTGATTCATAGTATCTATCGTATTTGATTGAACCTTTACATGGTAAGAAATCGTCCCAAAGTTTTAATAGGATTTCCTGAAACATATCTTTTTGATCCTCTTCATCTCCCGAAAAAGATCGGCAGATCTTCCAGATCAAACCCTGATGTTCATATACCATATGGTCAAAATCATCCTTGGTCAAAAGAGTCTCCTTGTTTAAAAAACTGTACTACTGATTAGACGTTGATTAAAAGGAATCACTACAAAAGAATTGAAATAAACATGAACTTTTTTCTGTGAGAAGGTTTTGAATTTTAGTAACATCCTGTACAATAAAGAGTTGACAGGAGGTACTCTATGGATACTCTGAATCATAATGCTCATTCTGAGCTTTCTCACTCCCGTGATGTAATTGCTGCACTGTCCAGTATCATACCAGGACTTGGCCACATCTACAAAGCGCATTACTCAACAGGTATTGGTTTATTGATCCTCAGCCCGTTTTTGATCTGGGCGGGGTTAATACTGGGTTTTGCTACTGTTGGAATTGGCTTGTTCTTGCCCATTTTATATATGGTTTTGATTGGATGGCATGCATACAACATTGAAGACCGTAGAAATCACGCAGCAGGAATCTTCTGATTACTGAATGCATATTATTTCTGCTTGTATAATCTTTCAGTAGAAAGAGATAGGGGAGGAACAGTCCAAAAATTGTTGATCATATCCTTAACCAATATCTAGAAATGTAACTGTTTGTTTAATTATTGAGTTGATATATCTTTGTAATGCACATTTTTACGGTAGATGATGTGATATATTGAAATGATTAACTGGTAAAAAAATAGTTTTATGGAGTGGTCAACAGTAGTATTTCTTGGAGCTTCAATGGTGAGTTTGGTTCTGTTGATGGGAATAATCATTTTTGGGACGCGTAGATCCAATGAGTATAAAGAAATTGAAAAAACACTGGGCAAAAAGACCAGGGATATTGACTCTGACACCAAAGAACTATGGATCGCCTTTAAAAAGAGTGAAGAGGAAAGAGAAAAATTAGTACAAAGACTTCAAAATCTGGAGGCTATTGTAACAAGCGAAGCCTGGGAATCTATTCAAAAAGGAGATGAATCAGATCACATAAAAATTCATCTTCAAGAGCAAGAAAAAGATGAATTAAGTGATATTGAGAAGGCCGGGAAACTAGCCAAACGAGTGCGTTAGATCATCTTTAAAAAAAGCTATAAACGATTTGAATAAAAAAGGAAGTGGTATAGGGTTAGGATTAGCACTTGGGGTGGCAATTGGCATTACCACTGATAATCTAGGTTTATGGTTAGCATTAGGTATTCTCTTTGGCAGTGCATGGGAACGAAAACGATCGAAAAAAGAAGAAGATGGAGTTGAACCGCCCCATTAATTTGTACTCAAATAAAAAGCCCCCTTGCGAGCAAGAGGGCTTAGTACTGAAACATAGATGACCAATAAATGTGTTCAGTTACAATGACAGTAGAAATTCGGAAATCGAAAGAACTCTGTCAAATGCTATATTATTAGTTGTTTTCCGGACGAAGTGTACGAACCGTTGCACCTGCTTTCCACATTTCTGAGTCGCGGAGTTCAGCTAGTTCTTTTTCCAGTCCTTCTCTGTAATCCTCTTTGGAATTTGCATCAATAGAGCGTTGCGCCTCGTTACCGGCAGCTACTTCTTTATACAATTTCTCAAAAACAGGTTTGGTAGCATCTTTGAAAGGTTTCCACCAATCAAGGGCACCACGCTGTGCGGTTGTTGAACAGTTTGCATACATCCAATCCATACCGTTTTCTGCAACCAGCGGCATCAGAGACTGTGTGAGCTCTTCAACCGTTTCATTGAAAGCTTCGGAAGGGGAATGACCATTCGACCGTAGAACCTCGTACTGAGCGGCAAAAATTCCCTGAATGGCACCCATAAGTGTACCACGTTCACCGGTAAGGTCGCTGTATACTTCTTTTTTGAAGGTGGTTGGGAAGAGATAACCTGAACCAACGCCAATACCTAATGCCACCACGCGGTCTTTTGCATTTCCGGTAGCATCCTGGAAGATGGCAAAACTGGAGTTTAGCCCGCGACCTTCGAGAAACATCCGGCGCAAAGATGTTCCGGAACCTTTAGGAGCAACCAGAATCACGTCCACATCTTCCGGTGGGACGATTCCTGTTCGTTCTTTATAGGTGATACCGAAACCGTGAGAGAAATACAGAGCTTTACCGGGAGTGAGGTGCTTCTTTACGGTTGGCCAAAGTGCGATCTGACCGGCGTCGGATAATAGAAACTGAAGAATGGTTCCTTTTTCACAAGCCTCTTCGAGTTCAAATAGAGTTTCGCCCGGTACCCAACCATCAGCTACAGCTTTGTCCCAGGTTTTTGAATTTTTCCGTTGTCCAACAATTACATTAAAACCGTTGTCTTTGAGGTTAAGTGCCTGTCCCGGCCCCTGAACACCATATCCGAGTACCGCGATGGTCTCATCTTTCAGGGTTTCACGGGCTTTATCGAGTGGGAATTCCTCTCGTGTTACTACCTCTTCTTCGACTCCGCCAAAGTTTAAAAGTGCCATTTATTCTTATTTATTTTGATGTTAGTGAGTTCTGTTTATTAAAATTTTCAGGCTTCAGCCATCAGCATTTCTTCTACATCATGGCCTAACCCATGTTGTTGCCGTGCCACAGCGATTCTGCCAGAGCGCACGAATTCGTTAATGCCAAATGGTCTGAGTTCATCGAACAACGCTTTTGTTTCTCGTTTATAGCCAGATTTTTCAATGACCACAAAATCACGTTCTATGGTAAGAAAACGAGCATTATGTTCGCGTACTATCCGTTCCACTTCCAGTCCATTCGTAAGACTTTCTGTGGGGATCTTGTATAGAGCCAGTTCCTGTTGTACTACTTCCTTTTTCTTATAGTAGCCGGCTTTAAGTACTTCAACATGTTTCTCGATTTGTTTAACCACCTTCTGTACTTGTTCTTCCGTTTCAGTGACGGCGATGGTGAAGCGGTGAACGCCTTCCATCTCACTTTCAGAAGTGGTTAAACTTTCGATGTTGATCTTTCGCTTTGTGAAAATGATGGTGATCCGGTGCAGGAGTCCAACATGATTTTCGGTGTAGGCGGTAATTGTGAATTCTTGTTTTTCCATGAGTATCACTCCAATCTGATTTCAGCAACTCCCGAGCCGCTCGGTACCATCGGGAATACATTATTTTCTTTTCCAACCATTACTTCAAGGAAGTAAGCACCATCATAATCGATGAATTCTTCAATGGCAGCTTCCAGATTTTCCCTTTCTGTTACCTTATTGGTAGGGATATAGAATCCCTTGGCCAGAGTTTGGAAATCCGGATTGATCATCTCGGTGGATGAGTATCGCTTATCGAAGAACAGCTGTTGCCACTGACGTACCATTCCCAGAAATTCATTGTTTAACAACAGAACTTTTACTTTTGGCTTGGTTTGATAGATCGTGGCGAGTTCCTGAATGGTCATTTGCAAGCCACCATCACCAACAATGGAAATTACAGTTCTGTCAGGAGCACCTAATGCGGCCCCAATACCTGCCGGTAGTCCAAATCCCATAGTTCCTAATCCACCGGAAGTGATGTTACTTTTCGATTTGGTAAATTTGCTGTAGCGGCAGGCAACCATTTGGTGCTGTCCCACATCGGTAACTATGATCGCATCACCCTGTGTTTTTTCATTGATAATGCGAACTACTTCACCCATACTCAATATTTCAGTATTCGGGTTCAATTCTTCCTTGATCACCTTTTCCTGTTCCATGGCATCGCAATCACGGAAACGTTGCAGCCACTCTTCATGACTGTTGGGCTTCACAAGTTTGGTGAGTTCAATTAGTGATTCTTTTGCATCACCAAGTACCGGGATATCGGCAGGTACATTTTTGTCTATTTCAGCGGGATCGATTTCCAGGTGAATGACTTTCGCTTGTTTGGCATACTTGTCCAGATTGCCGGTTACCCGGTCATCAAAACGCATACCGATTGCAATGAGCACATCACATTCGTTGGTGAGTAAATTAGGGCCGTAGTTACCGTGCATTCCTAACATACCTACATTAAGAGGATGGTCGGTTTCCAACGCTGAAAGTCCCATTATGGTCCATGCAGAGGGTATACCGGTCTTTTCGATGAATGTTTTGAATTCCTTCTCGGCATTCCCAAGAATTACCCCCTGACCGAATAAGATATAAGGACGTTTCGCATTATCGATTGCTTCGGCAGCTTCTTTCACTTTTTCCATATCCAGTTTTGGAACCGGAACATAGCTGCGAATATGGGTTGTTTTCTTGTATTCGAAATCAAATTCTTCGAACTGTGCATTTTTTGTGATATCAACCACAACAGGTCCCGGACGGCCGGATCGGGCAATATAGAAAGCCTTGGAGAGTGCCTCAGGAATTTCAGCAGCCGAAGTAACCTGATAATTCCACTTGGTTACGGGCATCGAAATACCGATCACATCGGTTTCCTGAAACGCATCACTTCCTAAGAGGGAAGCGGCAACCTGACCGGTTATACAAACAACCGGAGTTGAATCGATCTGGGCATCAGCGATACCGGTAATAAGATTGGTTGCTCCTGGTCCTGAGGTAGCCAAACAGACACCAACCTTACCGCTTGCTCTGGCATACCCCTGAGCAGCGTGGATCGCTCCCTGCTCGTGGCGGGCTAATACATGTTTAATTTTTTCCTGATGATCATATAGCGCATCATATACAGGCATGATGGCACCGCCCGGATATCCAAAAGCGGTATCTACTCCTTCTTCAAGTAAGATCCGAACTATGGCCTCAGAGCCTTTTATTCGTTCTGGTGCAGAAGGTGCTGTTTTGTTCTTTGTTTCGGTTGCTTCTAAAGTTCCCATGGTGAGTGAGATTAGTATTTGGGATTATTAAAACTCATCGGTTATACATCCTTTTGATGCGGAAGAAACCATGCGGGCATATTTATATAATGCACCACTTTGAACTTTCAAAGTTGGTTCTTTCCAGGTTTTGCGTCGTTCGGTGATCTCTTCATCACTTAACTCTACGTGAATTTCATTTTTTTCTGCATCTATACGGATCTTATCTCCATCTTTTACAAGTGCGATAGTTCCGCCTGTTTGTGCTTCAGGAGTGATATGGCCAACCACAAAGCCGTGAGAACCGCCTGAAAACCGTCCATCGGTGATAAGAGCCACCTCTTTCCCTAATCCGGCGCCCATGATCGCAGATGTTGGTTTTAACATTTCAGGCATACCCGGACCTCCTTTGGGGCCAACATAACGGATCACTACAACGTCGCCTTTTTGAACGGCTCCACTGGCAATTCCCTCATTAGCAGCCTCTTCACTATCAAAAACCCGAGCGGTACCTTCAAATGCAAGACCTTCCTTTCCGGTGATCTTGGCTACTGAGCCTTCCTCGGCAAGATTTCCATAAAGTATCTGAATATGTCCGGTAGATTTTATCGGTTTATTGAGGTCTCTGATCACATCTTGTGATACGGAAATCGGTTCAACATCAGCCAGATTTTCTGCTATTGTCTTACCCGTAACAGTGAGACATTCCCCATGCAGCATATCATGATTCAGCATGAACTTCATCACTGCGGGTACACCTCCTTCGTTATAAAGATCTTCAAAAACATACTGCCCACTGGGTTTCAGATCTCCAAGCATCGGCGTGGAATCACTGATCTTTTGAAAATCTTCGAGTGTAAAATCGATATCCGCAGTTTTTGCGATGGCCATCAGGTGAAGTACTGCATTGGTAGAACCGCCAAGGATGGTTGCCAGGCGAAAAGCATTCTCGATCGATTTCTTGCTTACGATGTCACTGGGTTTAATATCTTTTTCCAGTAAAACTTTCATAGCCTCACCAACCGCTTCGCATTCCAGAACCTTATCTGAATGGGCGGCAGGAATAGACGAATTATTCGGTAGTGTAAGCCCCATCGCTTCAATTGCGGAAGCCATAGTATTGGCCGTATACATACCACCACAGGCTCCCGGTCCCGGACAAGCTTTCTGAACAATTGCTTTAAACTCATCATCGTCAATAGCTCCGGATACTTTTTGCCCCCAAGCCTCAAAAGCTGAAACCACATCTAATTTTTTACCATTGTGATATCCGGGAGCGATCGTTCCGCCATATACCATGATGGAAGGTCGGTTGACCCGTAGCATGGCCATTACTGAACCAGGCATGTTCTTATCACAACCTACGATCGCAACCATCGCATCGTAACTCATCCCTTTTACCACTGCCTCCATCGAATCAGCAATGATATCGCGGGAGGGGAGGGAATATTTCATCCCGGAAGTTCCCATCGAGATCCCGTCACTTATACCAATAGTATTAAAGATAAGACCGGTTTGACCGGAGTGTTCAATTCCTCGTTTTACATGAACAGCAAGGTCGTTGAGATGCATATTACATGGATTCCCTTCGTAGCCCGTGCTTGCTACCCCGATCATCGGTTTTTTCAGGTCTTCATCATTTAATCCGATCGCATGCAACATTGCTTGTGCAGCGGGTTGGGAGCCGTCTTGAGTTACCTGCTTGCTGTACTTATTTAATTCCGCCATTAAAGTTTTCAGAAATTATAGGTCAAAAAAAAAGCCTTCCGTGTCGGGAAGGCTTCGTTAAATTCTTCATCAAAATTAACATGCAGCTTTCCCGGGTCGGTATTTAATACCAATTACTTGAATAATGACCACGGTAATGACTGTTGATAACATGTTTGTTTTCATAAAGTGCGTTTAAAGTAATGGCTATTAGCGTTTAAATTCAATACCGATTACAGATAAATAATCGGATAAATGGAATGGCCAAGAGAATTCAGGAGTGATTTCGGGGCTTAAATTTAGCTTTAATTACCTCCTGAACGGGCAAATCGTCAATTTTTGCCTCAAGCCAAGATATGATGTCCAAGTAGAGAAAGGCTCTTTTCTGATAGGGCATTTTTTGAATTTCAAGTAACCTCTGGCGTAGATTTCTGAACTCTTTCTTAAGATCTCTGGGATTCATGGAAGGTAAATTTCTCAGGAATTTTAGAATTTCTTCCTGAACCAGATTAAGATCATTCACCTTACTGATGAACCTGAAAGTAGAACGTACCTGATACTCAACCAGTGTTTGGTTACCAAGCTCAAAATGAGCGATTAGATTGAGTATTCGTGCAAATGTATGGATGTCTTCCCGTAACCGGGGATCCGGATAGTTGATGATCTTACTTAGATACTCGATCGATTGCTCGATCTTTCCGGCACCGAAGTACAAACAGGCTATTTTGTAATAAAAAACAAGGATCCTGTGCGGGTCGATACGATCCGAAAATTTTTCAATTTCAGCATTTAATTCAGGTACCAGATTCAATCCTTCAGTAAAAGTGCCGGCCATGAAATGGGAATTGATCCGGGAAGTAAACACATACTGAAAGCCTAAAACCTCCATATTTTCATTCATCCGGGTAGGCGGGTCCTTCATGAATTCCTGAAGTTTCATTACTTCCTGCTCATGTTTTTCATAGTGACCCAGAATGAATAAAGCTTCCAATAGAACATGCACACCTTTCAGGTACCAAACCGGTTCCAGAGCAAGCATATCCGGGTTTTTGCGGAAGTGATCTACCCATTTTTGGGCATACCGGTACTGTAACAGAAAATCCTGCATGATAAGACTATACCAGGCATATGATACATTTAGATAATGCTGTTCAAAGAAGCCCAGATCCTGAAGATTTATCTGTTTAAGTGAGTTCTCAAAAAACTTTTCGGTGATATCAAAATCCCGCTCACTTCGCACATGTCCGGCTTTAATGTAGATGCCATATAGCCGCAATGCCAGATTAGATAATTGATGGTATTGTTCAACATTAACAATAGTTTGTTCGGTCTCGTCTATCAGTTGATCTGCGCGATTTCGTAAACTTCTGGTGATGTATTGAGATTCGATCAATTTTTCGAATGCCAGTATCTCAGAGGTTAGCGTGATCCTGTGATGATCAAAAGCCATGGTCTTAGCTTTTTCCAGGATCTTTAAACTCTGCTTATACAAGCCTTTGTCGTACAATATTCTGGCATGATCGATCTGCTCACGAAGCTGGATATCAATGTTATGATTAATGTAATTGAGTCGTAAACTGGTGAGGATCTGCTTATATAAATGTGCTTTCAGATTGGAGAATTGTGCTTTTTTTAACCCTTTGATCTTCTTTACGATCACATCTTCATCATATTCCCTGGCCTTATCAATAGCGTCAAATAATTGAATGAATTTTGCATCCTCAGAGCTGTTTCGGGTGGCATAGATCTTAAAGCTTCGTTTTTCAGCTTTAGAAAGCGACTTAATTAGCTGATATAAATGATCATTGGGTTGGTTGGCCATTGTATGAAAACAGTGTTATTTGTTTATGCTAAGGTAATAAAAGTTAGATATTTAAATATTGATAACCATCACGCGGGCTGTGTTGGATGTTGTAATAAAGAATGAATTCGGTTTTAGTTGCGTCGTCCTTCACAATACATTTGGCCTACAATTACATGGATACTGACCACATCCGGTAATTATGACAAGTTGATAAGTTAGAAATCATTACTATAATGCCAAATAAGCGAATTCAGATTTTTGACACGACGCTGCGTGATGGGGAACAGGTTCCCGGTTGCCAGTTGAATACAAATGAGAAGATAGAAATTGCAAGAGCCCTTGAAAGCCTGGGAGTGGATGTGATGGAAGTAGGATTCCCTATATCCAGTCCGGGTGACTTTCATTCGGTTCAACAGATTGCCTCTATCATCAAGGATTCGACGGTTTGTGCACTATCCAGAGCGGTAGAAAAAGATATTGAAGTGGCGGCCGAAGCTGTGGCCAAAGCCAAACGTCCTCGGATTCATACCGGAATCGGAACTTCAGATAGTCATATTTTTGATAAACTGAAGTCAACCCGGGAGAAGGTACTTGAACGAGGAGTTGCGGCAGTTAAATTTGCTAAAAAATATGTAGAAGATGTTGAGTTCTACGCCGAAGATGCCGGGCGGACAGAGAACGAGTATTTAGCTAAGATCGTGGAAGCAGCCATTAAAGCCGGCGCTACTGTAGTAAATATCCCGGATACCACCGGTTATTGTCTGCCATGGCAATACGGCGAAAAGATCAAATACCTGAAAGAGAATGTAAAAGGCATCGATAATGTCCACATCTCCACACATTGCCATAACGATCTGGGGCTTGCAACTGCAAATTCCATTGCCGGTGTAGTTAACGGAGCCACTCAAATTGAGTGCACCATTAATGGAATTGGGGAACGTGCCGGAAATGCTTCTCTGGAAGAATCGGTAATGATATTGCGTCAGCATAAGGATCTTGATTTTGATACCGGTATCAACACGAAATTACTCAAATCTATGAGCGAGTTGGTTTCTTCTAAAATGAGGATGCCGGTACAGCCAAATAAGGCGATCGTTGGTGCAAACGCTTTCGCTCACTCATCCGGAATCCATCAGGACGGAGTCATTAAAAGCCGTGAAACGTACGAGATCATCGATCCGCACGAAGTCGGAGTTAATGAATCTTCCATTGTTCTTACTGCACGAAGCGGGAGAGCCGCTCTTAATTTCAGGGCAAAGAAACTCGGTTTCGATGTAACCAGAGAAGAAATGGAAGGATACTATCAAAACTTTCTGCAGATCGCTGACGAAAAGAAAGTTGTTCAGGATCAGGACCCGATCGTATTATTCTCCAAAACAGCTGCTCATTCAGCCTAAAATACATTATGGGAAAAACACTCTTTGAAAAAGTATGGGATCGGCATGTCGTTGATTCTGTGGAAGGCGGACAGGAAATATTATATATCGACAAACACCTCATTCACGAGGTTACCAGTCCGCAAGCATTTGATGGAATAAGAAAACGCGGTATTGATATTTTCAGGAAAGAACGGATCGTTGCCACTGCCGATCATAATGTTCCAACTAAAGATCAGCATCTGCCTATAAAAGATTACTTGTCCAGATTACAGGTAGATACACTTACTCAAAATTGTGAGGAATTTGGGATAGAGCTATTTGGGCTTGGTCACAAATATCAGGGTATCGTACATGTGATCGGGCCGGAACTTGGTATCACCAAACCGGGAATGACTATCGTATGCGGAGATTCTCATACCTCAACTCACGGAGCATTCGGAGCCATAGCATTTGGCATCGGGACTTCTCAGGTTGAGCAGGTAATGGCAACCCAGTGTCTTTTGGTTCAACGTCCGAAAACAATGCGGATCACCATTGATGGAGAGCTGGGCAAAGGGATTTATTCAAAGGATATCATACTCTACATCATCTCTAAACTAAGCACATCTGGCGGAACCGGACACTTTGTTGAGTATGCCGGCTCAGCCATCCGTTCACTTTCGATGGAAGCAAGGATGACCATTTGTAATATGAGCATCGAGATGGGGGCACGAGGTGGTATGATTGCTCCTGATGAAACAACCTTTGAGTATATCAAAGGCAGGAAGCACGCTCCGGAAGGTGAAAAGTTTGATAAAGCGGTTGCATACTGGAGCTCATTATATTCTGATGATGATGCCGTCTTTGACAAAGAATACACCTTTAGTGCCGAAGATATTGAGCCGATGATCACCTATGGTACGAACCCGGGGATGGGCATTGGGGTTACACAATCTATTCCAACTAAAGATGAGGTCAAAAGTCCGGCTGCTTTGGCAAAATCCCTGGAGTACATGGGATTGCAGGAAGGGGAGAAACTTTTAGGCCGCAAGATCGATCATGTATTTATTGGCAGCTGTACGAACAGCCGGATCGAGGATCTTAGAATTGTAGCCGATTATGTTAAAGGCAAGAAAAAAGCTCCACATATAAACGCGATGATCGTACCGGGTTCAAAACAGGTAGAAGCGCAGGCTATTGAGGAAGGGCTTCACGAGATCCTGTTCGATGCCGGGTTTGAACTGCGGGGACCGGGTTGTTCTGCTTGTTTGGGGATGAATGAAGATAAGATCCCAAAAGGTGAATATTGTGTATCTACATCAAACAGAAATTATGAAGGCAGACAAGGTCCGGGAGCACGAACCATGTTAGTAAGTCCACTTACGGCTGCAATTATTGCGGTTGAGGGCCACGTGGTCGACGCCAGAGAATTTATAAATGACGGAGAACTAGTATAATGGAAAAGTTCAAAACTCTTACTTCCACTGTTGTTCCATTGGCCGTTCAGGATGTGGATACCGATCAGATCATACCGGCTCGGTTTCTGAAAGCCACCACCCGGGAAGGATTTGGTGAGAATTTATTCAGGGACTGGCGATATGATCAGGAAGGAAATCCAAAACCCGATTTTGTCCTGAATCAGAACACCTATTCCGGTTCAATTTTAGTGGCGGAAGATAACTTTGGGTGTGGATCCAGTAGAGAGCACGCGGCATGGGCTCTGGTAGATTATGGGTTCAGGGCGGTCGTTTCCAGTTTCTTTGCTGATATCTTTAAAGGAAATGCTCTCAATAATGGATTGCTTCCTGTACAGGTTTCTCCAGAGTTTCTGAAAGCTATGTTTGCAGAGATCAATAAAGACGCCAATACTCCGGTCACCATCAATCTGGAAGAACAAACCATTGAGATCGATGGTACGGACCTGAAAGAAAATTTCGAGATCAGTTCCTACAAAAAAATGTGTTTATTGAATGGATATGATGACATAGATTTCTTACTTAGTAATAAAGATAAAATAGAGGCATTCGAACAATCTCACCAGGAGTTTTAGCATGGATAAACGCATTGCCGTATTAGCAGGCGATGGCATTGGCCCCGAAGTTATTAAGCAAGCACTTAAGGTACTTGAAGCTGTAGCACATCGCTACACACACAGTTTTACGCTCGATTACGGACTGGTTGGCGCGGCAGCGATCGACGAAACCGGTAATCCATTACCCGATGAAACAATAGAGGCCTGTCGATTGGCAGATGCTGTTCTGTTCGGTGCTATTGGAGACCCTAAATATGATAATGATCCAAATGCAAAGGTCCGGCCGGAACAGGGATTACTAAAACTGCGCAAAAGTCTTGGACTTTATGCCAATATCCGTCCGGTTCAACTATTCAATTCCCTGATCGATCGTTCACCACTTAGAGAGGACCGGATTCAGGGAACAGATCTCGTCGTGTACAGAGAATTAACCGGAGGTATTTATTTTGGTGATAAAGGACGAAATACTGATGGGACAGAAGCCTTCGATCATTGTAATTATTCGGTGCAGGAGATCGAACGAATTGCGAAAATGGCCTTCGAAGCTGCCCGTCGCCGACGAGATAAGGTGACTTTGGTTGATAAGGCAAATGTGCTTGAAACTTCCAGATTATGGCGCGAGACTGTACAGAAAATGTCCAATCGGTTCCCCGATGTGGAAGTTGAATACATGTTCGTGGATAATGCCGCCATGCAGGTGGTCCAAAATCCTTCGCAGTTTGATGTGATCCTTACCGAGAATATGTTTGGTGATATCATTTCGGATGAAACAAGTGTGATCACCGGCTCAATCGGGTTATTGCCATCGGCTTCGGTAGGTGATCAAACATCCCTTTTTGAGCCTATTCATGGCAGTTACCCTCAGGCGGCGGGAAAAGATATCGCCAATCCTGTAGCTACGATCTTATCATTGGCAATGATGCTAGAAAGTTTTGAAATGTTTGAGGAAGCAAAAAGAGTGAGAAGTTCCGTAAATAAAGTGATCGCTAAAGGCTTGGTTACTCCGGATCTGAATCCCGATAATTTTATTTCCTGCTCAAAAGTTGGTGATGTGATCAGTTTACTGATCGAGTCTGATATCGACGATGATCATACTTTTGAAGACCTCTTTGAAGGCAATTTGCCTCTGATCTAGCGGCTAATTTTTGCACTTTACCGGCTAATAATGCTTATTACCTAGTGATATCAATCAACTAACCGGAGTCGCTATGGTAATTAGTTATACAGCTGCCAAGAAAAAACAGCCTAAACATAAACCGCAATCGGTACTGGTAAAAGACTTCATGACGAAGAAGCTCGTCTCCTTCCATCCCGATCATTCCATGCACCATGCCATTGTAAGTTTACTGAAGCATGGTATATCAGGAGCACCTGTGGTGGATGATGATGGAAAACTGGTAGGGGTGATCTCGGAGGGGGATTGTTTAAAACAGGTGATGCGTGGAAAATACACGAATTCACCCGAGTTGATGGGTACTGTAGGTGACTATATGACCCCTGATCCTGTAACTATTGGCTCCGAAGATAACATCATGGAGATAGCTAAGCTCTTTCTTAAGCTACGACTTCGTCGGTTCCCGGTACTCGAAAACGGGAAATTGGTCGGGCAGATTAGCCAACGGGATATTCTGGCTGCCGTAGACGAGTTAAGAAATAATACGTGGTGAGTTACATTCAATCCTCGAAATACTCGAAACCTTCAATAATATCCAGGTAGGCACCGTCGAAGCCAATATTCAGTAAATGCTGGGTATAGGAATCATCGGTGCCAAATATGTATTGTTTTCAGTCTGCTTCCCAGTAAGCTACTTTATAATTCCCCTTCCAATTCGGATTTTCAGCAACTATCCAATCCGGAGAACCCGGTTTCCAGTTGTTGCCCCAGTAGTAACGGTAATCCTCGGCTTCTCCTATACTCATATAGCTGATCAGTAACCTTGTACCACCATTGGCTTTTGTCCGGATCTGAGTCAGATCGGAGCTGTTTAACCACTCATCGTCAAAAAAAGCATCCATGATGATCACATCATAATTAGTAGCAGCTAAAGCAGATAAGAAGGAAGATTTATTACTGAATTCACCCGGATTGATGAGATAGAGGAAATTCTGGGCTTCGGCAAGTGATGTAACGTCAGTGTCATTTTCATTTCGGATAGCAGCAGGGTACCCCGGGATGTTATCTAACTCCCGATGATCCGCCCCAAAGGACAGGTAATCATTGGCTGAGTTTTTGGAAAAGGAGTCATCCATTTTACTTTGATCTTTGCAGTAATCAGTTACAAGGATCGTTTTACCGGCCTCCAATCCCAGATCAAGAAAGTACTCCATATATTCACTTTCTGTGGCAGGAGGAACTTTGTTGTCGTCATCATACCCGTAATAGAGATCTTCCTGACCAAGTCCGTCAACGGCATTCAGATAATTGCTAACAGGCTCACCATCATCTTCGGCTGTGGTTGAAACCAACCGATGACCATTTTGAGGGATAAGGATAAAATCAGAATCCTGTTGACGAGCAAACTCACCAATCTCCTTCACAAAAGTCCGCATCTCTTCTTTAAAATCTACATCGTAATTATCTCCGGGGTGAGTTCCTGAATCGCCTGAACAGGCAAAAAAATAAGTGAGAAAACAATGAGTAGTCTCTTGGAACGAAATATATGGAACATGCGAGCAGCAGGTAAGTGACTGAATAAAAGTAAATACGGATTTTAGCTTTTAAATGGAATGGAATGGGATGGATTCTGTTAATTTGATCGAATCTGATTACATTCGGAACCGGAGTAAGGAATCATATCAATCAGAAATAAATGTGAGAAGGATTTTATTATGAAATTCAGGATCAATTCAATAGTCGCGATATTTTTAGTTGTAATAGTAGTTGGCGGATGTACTAAAACTGAATCGACATCAAACGACAGACAGACTGATTTCTATAAACCATGGGAGGAACTGGGCGTTCTATATCATGATATTATGATGGCAGGGATTTTTCCTGACTCGAAAACCTTTGCTGATTGCACTCCGGTAAAAGATCCGGCTGACTTATTGAGTGACTATATGCAACAAAAAGACGATCCCGGATTTGATCTGGAAACCTTTACTAAGGCTGGTTTCAAGTTACCCTATCAGCCGGAAGCCGTTGAAGTGGATGTAAGCGTACCTATGATCGAACACCTCAATGAACATTGGGATAACCTTACCCGCGAAAGTGATGATGGTTCAGATTACAGTACATTGATTCCTCTTCCCAATAAGTATGTGGTACCGGGCGGACGTTTCCGGGAAGTGTATTATTGGGATTCTTATTTCACGATGATCGGGTTGGGAGTTTCCGGCAGGATCGATCTGATGGAGTCTATGCTGGATAATTTTGCCTACGAAATTAACACGATCGGATTTATTCCCAACGGAAACAGAACGTATTATCTGGGAAGGAGTCAGCCACCGTTTTTTGCTGCGATGGTGAATTTATATGCGCAATATACCTCCCCCGAACAAGCCGCTGAAAAATATCTGAATGCTATTCAGAAGGAATATGACTTCTGGATGGAAGGTTCAGGATCCCTGACTGATACGAATCCGGCTCACCGAAGAGTAGTAAAGATCGGTGATCATGTATTCAACCGGTATTATGATGACATCCATCTCCCCAGACCGGAATCATACAAAGAAGATTACGAATTGGCGGAGGAACTTTCGGAAGGAGAAAAGGATGAATTATATCTGAATTTAAGAGCTGCGGCAGAATCAGGGTGGGATTTTTCCGCTCGCTGGTTTGCCGATCTTGATGATTTTAGTACGATCCGAACTACTGAGATCGCTCCGGTAGATCTGAATTCATTGATCTATAATATGGAATTGGTTTTGGCAAAACTTTACGATGCCAATGGTAATCAAGCTCAAAGTAAGACTTACCAACAGTTAGCACAGGAGAGAAGAGCTGCTTTCAATGAAGTGTTCTGGAACAGTAAAGAGAAAGTGTTTATGGACGTTCTCTGGGCAGACGGTGCGCACACCGGTCATATAACGGCAGCCAGTTTTTATCCCATGTACTTTCATGTTGCCATGGAAGATAAAGGACAGGCACAGGTTGATGTGCTGATAGATAAATTATTGGCAGATGGAGGATTATTGACCACAACTTTTCATTCCGGGCAGCAGTGGGATTATCCTAATGGATGGGCTCCGCTTCAATGGATCGCTTACAAAGGATTGGTTCATTATGATGCTTCTATCCCGGCAAATCTAATACGGGATCGCTGGATGTCACTTAACAAAAAGGTGTATGAGAACACGGGAAAAATGATGGAGAAGTATAACGTGGCAGATATCACATTGAGTGGGGGTGGTGGCGAATATCCCAATCAGGATGGATTTGGCTGGACCAATGGAGTTGCTTTAGGTATGGATGCTTTAACCGACAAATACTGATCTGATCAACAAAGTAACATTGAATACTTCAGAACGATCTGACCACACCTTATTTCAATCTGCTGAACAGAATCTTAAGAAATTCTGGGGGTATGATAGTTTCAGAAGTGGTCAGGATGAAGTTGTACATTCTGTTTTTGATGGAAAAGACACACTGGTTTTATTTCCGACAGGCGGGGGCAAATCGTTATGTTATCAGGTGCCTGCCACAGTTTTAGACGGCCTGACATTGGTCATCAGTCCTTTGGTTGCCTTGATGCAGGATCAGGTGAATCAGCTTAAAGAGAAAGGTATTTCTACTACTTTTATCAATTCAACCATTCCGGCGTATGAAGTGGAACAACGATTGGTAAATGCACGGAACGGTATGTATAAGCTGTTATATTGTGCCCCTGAACGCCTGCAAACCCCGCTGTTTCAAAGTGAACTGGAACGCCTGAATATCGATCTGGTTGCTATCGATGAAGCTCATTGTATTTCTGAATGGGGGCATGATTTCAGACCATCGTACAGAGAAATCAAGCCGTCACTTCGCTTAATTGAAGATTCGGCCCGATGGGTGGCTCTTACTGCAACAGCCACTCCGGAAGTGAGGGACGATATTCTGAGTATACTCGAGTTCGATTCGCCGGAAGTGATCTCAAGAGGCTTTCAGAGACCAAACCTGAAATGGTGGGTAGTACATACCAACAATAAAAAAGGTGCCGTGAGAAATGCTGTAAGTAAAGCGTCACAAAAGGGAGACGGACTGATTTACGGAGGTACAAGGAAGAATTGTGAATTCTGGGCAGAGGATCTCACGAGAACAGGTTTAAAGACCGAGGCTTATCATGCCGGGATCGATCCTGAGATGCGCAAGGCCATACAAAACAGGTGGATCTCAGGTGAAACTCCATTGGTGGTAGCGACCAATGCCTTTGGTATGGGAATTGATAAACCGGATTGTCGGTATGTGATCCATGAAGAGATCCCATATTCGATAGAAGCATATTATCAGGAAGCTGGAAGAGCTGGAAGAGATGGTAATGAAGCCTTTCCAATGCTTTTCTATCGGGAATCAGATTCATTGAAAGCCCGAAAACGAGTGCAGGATAATTATCCTACCCGTGAGGAATTGGAGAAAATATACCGGGCATTATGTGACTTCCTGAATCTGGCGGTTGGTTCAGAGATGGAAGAGTTGAGAGGATTTGAATTAAGTCAGATCCAGACCAGGAGTGGGCTTTCGAAACATCTCTGCGCTGCCGGATTACGAATACTGGATCAGTTTGGGGTGATTACACTAATTGAGGATCAACCCCCAACGGTAAATGTACAGTTTACGGTGAGTGAGAATATTCTGAAACAGTTCAAAGAACGAATTTCAAATGTTGAAAAAGCAGAATTTGTAGACCGGCTGCAAAGGCTGTTCGGGCATCAGGCGATGCATCATAAAGCAGAGTTGGAACTGGAGTTTCTGCTCGATAAGCTGGCCGTAAGCAGAAATCAGCTCATAAAAGGTCTTAATGTATTGATGCAAAATGATCAGATCCTGGTTTTTGACGTCCAGGAAGCCCGGAGTTTAGTGAGAGTATTGGAGGCCAGATCATCAACACTACCCATCGGGAAAAATGAAATAGAGAACTACCGGAATTCATTACTAAAGAAACTTGAGTGGATGACCTCCTACGCAACCACCACCGAATGCCGGGAGGTGTTTCTGCGTACTTATTTTGGAGATGTTGATGCACGTCCGTGCGGTAAATGTGATAACTGTACGCGTTCTGCAGAGAATGAGATCGGGCTCACCTCAGAAGAGATCTCTACGGCCTATTTATTACTGATTCACGACCAGATGGACATCAGCACGTTAGCCGCCAAAACCGGATGGAGAGCCAGGAAAGTAGAAAAGATCCTGCAGCACCTCATTAAAGAGGGAGCGGTATGCTCCCATCCATCAAAAGAGGGGTACTTCATTCAAGGTGAGTCACCGATTGAGCTTTATTGATCCGGATCTTTTCCCGATCAAGAATTTTCAAAGCGGAATCGATCCGGACATTCTGAGCTTTGAAATCACTGCTATAGTATCTGTGTGATTCTTTAAATACTTCCGGTGATACATCAAATTTTTGGTACACTGCCGATTGCAATGAATCGGGTTTGTACAAAGTATCGCTCATTGAAACCCAGGCATTATAGAGCTGCAATTCTGCAAGCATTTGGATGTATAACTCTTCGTTAATAAGAGTTTCCGGCGGTTGACTATCCGGTGTCTCATCATAGGAACAATGAAGTAGTAAGCCGGCGATCAGAATGGTTCCAAGTACATGTTTCACTAGGCTTCCTTCGTTGGTGGCTTAGGATTAAGCGGCCTCATGGTCATTTCATTGATGAGGAAATTATCGGGTGTTTCCAGCACAAATTTGAGGGTATTGGCCACATCCGAAGCCTGCATCATGTTAGGATGTGTTTCCACCGATTCTATAGAATTGAAAAAGTTCGTAGCAATGGAACCGGGGAAGAAGCAGCTTACTTTGATACCATCAAATCTTAGTTCCTTAAAAAGAGCTTCACTGAATCCACGCAAGCCAAATTTTGTAGCATTATAGCCGGAGATCTGTGGATTGCCCATTAAACCGGCAACCGATGCAATGTTTACAATATGACACACCGACTCCTTTTCTTTCATCATCGGAACGATCAGACGGGTGATGTAGAACACACCATTCAGGTTTACATCCATCATTGTTTGCCATTTTTCGATACTTAAGTCATCCACATCTGCGAAGTATCCCAATCCGGCATTATTCACAAGAATATCCGGTTGATGATCATCATCAAAAGTTTCATCCACCCATTTTTCCACCGCACTTGCTTTGGTGATATCTAATGTTACCGGGATAAATAACTTCCCAAGTTCTTCATGTATGCGTGTTAGTTTATCCGTGCTGCGGGCAAGGCCGTAAACGGTTGTGCCATTCTCGATTAGCATTTTAGAGAATTCTGCACCTATGCCACTGCTGGCCCCGGTAACGATCGCTATCTTGTTATTCAGATTCATACTGATAGTTAGATTTTGTATTCTGTAATTCCTGTTTAAAATTACTACAAAAAGATGAGCAATTTCGATTCACAAATCACGCCTTCTATGGTTTTTGTTGATATAGGCAATTCTTCGATCAAAGTAGCCTTCAGAAGAGATAAAAAATGGGTTACACATAGTTATCTTACTGCGCAAAGTGCTGCTTACGAAATTAATAATCATCCGTATCCGGTGCAGCATATTATTATGTGCAGTGTTCGTGAGAATGTGAAGAATGCGCTTGAACAGGAAATTGCCACCCGACGAATGTATGAGATCACCCTGGAGGATATCGGTGCAGAAACGTTGAATTATGAAACTCCTGAGACCCTGGGAATTGACCGATACCTGTCTTGTTTAGGGGCCCGGCTCCAATCGCCCGAAGAACCGGTTGTAGTAATTGATGCGGGTTCTGCGTGTACCATCGACTACATGGATGAGAAGGGAGTATTCGAAGGAGGGGTGATCATGCCCGGTTTGAAATCCATGCTGCAGGTTTTTAAACGTACGGCACCAGAACTGCCGGAAATACGCCCTGAAATTCCTGCAGAATTCCCGGGTAAGAGTACAACAACCTGTCTGCAGTGGGGGCAAGTAGGATTCTGGGTACAGGGAATAGAAGCAATGATCGGAAATTACCTGGATGTTTACGGAGATTTTAAGCTTTACCTAACAGGTGGCGACAGTGAAATGTTGAATACCGTTACCGGAGATATGGGAACGGTAGACCCCAATCTGGTATTCGATGGAATGGCTTCACTGATCTCAGATCAGTTTGAAAAGCAAAGTTCGGCTACATAGCTAACTTTTTAGCTCTCTTTGCTCATTCTGCGATCGATCAATGAGATCACCATTTCCCGGGCCACCTTGTTTTTGCCACCGCGTGGGATAATGATGTCTGCATAACGCCGGCTGGGTTCCACGAACTTAAGATGCATCGGGCGTACAAAGGTTTCATACTGGTGAAGCACGCTTTCCACACTTCGGCCACGTTCGGTTATATCCCGTTTTAACCTTCGCAACAACCGAATATCGTCATCAGTATCTACAAAGATCTTTATATCCATGAGCTCGAGTAATTCCGGCTCACTGAAGATCAGAATTCCGTCAATCAGAATAACTTTAGTGGGTTCAGCGGTGATGGTTTCCTCACTTCGAATATGCTGAGAGAAATCATAGACCGGAACCTGAACGGTATAACCGTTGGTTAAAGCGGACAAATGACGGATCAGTAATTCGGTTTCGAGAGAAGCAGGATGATCAAAATTTTGCTGAACACGTTCCTCAAAGGGAATATGCTTCAGGTCGCGATAGTAAGAATCATGTTGGAGTAACATGATGTTCTCTGAGCCGAAATGCTCACAAATATAATTTACAACGGTGGTTTTTCCGCTGCCGCTTCCTCCGGCAACTCCTATTATAAGTGGGGTAAAATTCATTTATCTGCTTTCTGACGAAAATGCCTGGGTTTTTTCATACTCGACTTTATAATCTCGTATTGCCCTAAAGATAGCAGATGCTATAATAGATTGCCCGTAATCGCTGGTTAAAAATCTCTGTTCAGAGGGATTTGTTAAAAAACCTGTTTCTACCAGTATCGCCGGCATTGCTGCCTGATACAGAACTACAAAACCGGCTTGTTTTACCCCTCTTGATCGCCGGTTGGCACGATTTTTAAACTGATGCTCGATCATTCCGGCAATTCGCTCGCTGGTTGCGATATATCCGGAATGGGCCAGTTCATAAATAAAAAGATCTTCTTCAGTAAGATCCATGATCTCATCTTCATGCGTATTAAAAACTGAATTTTCACGCTTCATTACATCAAAAGATTCTTTACTCATGTGCAGACCAAGAAAGAAAACGGAGGTGCCATAGGCATTGGGAGAGGTCCACCCGTCAGCATGAATTGAGACGAATAAGTCACCTTCGGCCCGGTTTGCTGTAGAACCGCGTTCCCACAGATCCACATAGGTATCATCATCGCGGGTATAGATCACGTTAACATCGGGGAGATTCTTCTCAATATACCCTCCCAGCTTTTTGGCGATGGACAGAACCACATCTTTTTCCTGCGATTTTTTTCCGTAGCCAATATTTCCGGGATCATGGCCGCCATGACCGGGATCAATAATGATGGTGTCGAATTTCAGTTTATCTTTCACCTGAGTATAACTGTCGGTACCGGTAGTGCCGGCAACCTGAGTAACGGGCGCTGATACATCGAGTGCATTTTCAAGATTTACACTCAGATACCAGTTTCTGGCTAAAAACTGTTGAGAATAGGCTTCAACCTCATGCTTATCTGCTTTAGTTAACGCAAGCAGAATATCTTTACCGTTCATGTCTTTGTAGGATGAGGCTTTCACGTAGATATCCGGATCCAGATAAACATCCACACCGTAGCTGTCATCCATTTTATAAAGCCGAACTTCCTGAATCTTTCCCTCTTCATCGGGTAATGCAATACCAGTTGTATCAATAGATTCAGCAAAGAACTGTAGCTGGATAAGGTCGGGTGCCGGTTGAATAACCGTAAAAGAATCTATTTCGGCAGAAAAATGATAACGAACCACATATCCTAAACCATCCGATCGTTCCGCTTTGGATATTCTATACAGATGTGTTTGTGCAAAAATTGAAGTGCTGAATATGGCGATAATGAACACGAGCGCCAGAAATAAGCGGCGCACAAAAAACCGGTATATATCAGAATTTAGTGTAGAATTAATAGCCATGTCGTTTGCAGATGATGTAAAAATATACAGCTTTAGCCTAAGTGATGAAAGCTGGGGTTTTAATGGTTTATTTAATTTTTAAATTGAGTATAGTTCAAAAAATATTTGGCTGGTGACAATTTAATTGCAGGGGAATAACCTATCTGGCTAACTGTTTGGTATAAAGAAAGTTTCTCAAAGGTTTATGGAATCTGATTCGAAAAAGAAAGAATTATTATCGCTTGGAATGGAAGCGGGTAAACAACTCGAAAAGAAGTTAAATGCATATTTAACGAAGCGGGAAGATTTTATTCTGGAGACCATTGATCTGTCCGACGATCCTGTTGAGTCTGTTAAAAACCTGGGGCAACACATTGAAGGGTGTAAGGACTTTTTCTCTGAAAATGGATTGGAATCCTATGCGGCGGTGATCGCATTATTGCAGGAATCTGTGGCCGAGTTGAATGAAACGGAAGAATTAGCTGAAAATGAACATCATTTCAAAGCAGGCACGGAGGATTCCTTTTCACTGAGATTGGGTAAAGCAGGAAAAAGGATCAGACGCGGAATTGCTAAAACAGGAATGGCAATTGGAAATATATTCAGAAAAGAGCCAGTCACATTTCAGTACAGGTCCCGAGCTATACCTTTCAGAAATTTAGTACATCTGGAGTTTTTAGATGTTGTTCAGATCATAAGAACAGCCTCATCAAAAGAGATGAAGTTGATGACTGATCTTCTTGATGAACTTACCCATCAGGTGTTGGAGTTTACCCCGGAAACGGTGGAATTAGATACGTACAGCTCCCGGATTCACTCATTTGAGGATGCTCTGAAAGAATTATTTTCATCACTAGAAAAGGAATTATCCGAATTCTTTATTCAGAAGCAGACGATCCTGGAAGAAAAACTATCTATTGCCGGAACCCTCGAGCTTAAAAACCATAAGCTTTCCATGGAAAAGGTTGAGGACAAACAAGAGCAGCAGTCTAAACTATTATCTGAAGAATTTTCCCCCTGGAAAGAACTGCTGGATGCAGAATTCAAACGCATTAATACCGCCTATGAATTCCTATCCATTCAATGCAGAATCGATGAAAAGCGATCTGAAGTATCTGAACTGATATCCGGCACAGAAAGCGGGGTTAAAGATGCTCATCAGAGTCTGGAAAAAGTGATCAGCGAAGCGAATGAGGAAGTCGGAAAATCAGCCAGGATCAGTGTTTCCAGAATCCGGAGCATTGGTAAGAAACTGAAAGCCGAGGTTGGAGAGATCGTTGATGAAAAGCTTAAGACTGCCTTGCTGGAGATCGTACAGGAAAAGATCATTTCGAAAGAATTAGATCAATTTGCCATAGAAATTACAGAACTTTCGGCCAAAGCAAGTGAACAAACGGTGTTGGTTCAAACAGGGGAGCAAGATGGATTCATCCCAAAATTCACGGTAAAGGAAATTGAGTGGAGAACCTTTATAAAGAGGATGTTGGGAGAATATCTGGCATCACCGTTATTGCCGCAAAAAATTCAGCCGGAGAAGAAATACGAGCAGCTGGCGGAAGGGTATGAGGAAGTGCTGCAGATCATTGATACGAGCTTTACGGTGATCGATGAAATGACTTCTGAGGATGAGGAAGCCCCAACGGAGGTTGTTTGTTCGGGACTGGAACGTGCCATGTTAAAGGTTGAGGAATTAGGCTCATTAACAGTTACAAAAAACGGGGAAGTAACCGAGTTGATCGACAAACAGGCTGATGCTCTGGGAGATAAGATCAGTGATTTTCTTCAGAACCAGGAAGCAGGGGAATTAAAATGGCTGGATACTCAGCTCAAGGTAAAACAATCTACCGGTGGCTGGAGAACGAGATTGAAAGTATTATGGGCCAAACTGATCGATCGTATTACGATCTGGAGCCGGTTTGTCGTTCAAAAATACCGGACTTACCGGGATCTGATCAGTAGTTGGTTCGGCTTAAGTGATCATGATCAACAGGCCGGTCATTCAACGACACTGGCTGCTTTTTTATATGAGACTGATAAAAAAATTGAATCCCTACCGTTTGTATATCGGCGTTTATTCGATTTCAGACGTGAAGTGGAGGATTCATTTCTGATCCACAATCCGGTTCAGGTTGATAAATGTGAAAAAGCACTCGAACTCTGGAAAACAGGATTTCCGTCAGCCATTTCAGTGATCGGTGAAAAAGGTAGTGGTAAAACCACTTTTATACGTCACCTGAGTAAGAATCTTTTTGAAGAAGAAAAACAACATTTGGTTGGGTTCGATACCACGGCCTGGAAACCGGAAGACCTGGTGAGGTCGGTAGCCAAACAGCTGAAGCTGAATGAAACTACGACTGTAAATGAACTGATCGAAAAAGTAAAAAAGCGAAGATCGGGTTCCGTGATCATTATTGAAAATATCCAGAATACCTTCCTGAGAACGATCACCGGTTACGAAGGGATCAAAACGTTGATGTATCTGATCTCGGCCACTAAAAAGGAAGTGCTTTGGGTGGTAAGTGCCTCCCGCTATGCCTGGGAATTTCTTGATGTAGCGCTGAAGGTGTCCGACTATTTTACCCATTCGATCAAAGCAGACGGACTCTCGGAGCAAGAGATCCGGGAATTGATCCTCAGGCGGCAAAAGGCAAGCGGGTATCAGTTATGGTTCAACGCAGATGAAACCACTCAAAAAAGCCGTAGCTATCAGAAATTACTCGATGATGAGGAAGCCGCTCAGGAATATCTCAAAGAAAGATATTTTGAGAAACTGGCTAAAATGGCTGATGGAAATGCGAGTGTGGCTATGATATTCTGGATCCGATCCATCAAAGAATATGACGACACCCATTTTACCATAGAACCCTTCGATTTCAGTTCAACTGAACGATTGGAAGGCTTCGATGCAAACGCCTTATTTGCCATGTCGGCATTTATACGTCACGATACCCTCACTATCAGTGAACTTGCCATGATCCTTCATATTAATACAGTTGAGGCAGAGATGGTGATCTCCAGACTGTTATCCAGAGGATTGCTACTCTCAACCGGTGACTTTTACCGGTTAAATGATCTTATATACCGGCAAGTGGTACGACTTCTCAAGACTAAGAATATTTTACATTGACCATCATGAGTTCCCTTTTTTCTATAATGCTTTTAATCCTGTATCCTGAAGCTGTACTTCAGGATTCACTTGCAACATCAGCCAGTGATACCACAGCTCAGCTCTCAGTGGCCACAAAAGTGGTTCCATTTCAGGAATTCTTTTCCATGTCGAAAGTGATCGCGATTATTGTTGTGCTGATCGGAACTTATGTAGCCAATCGACTCATCACATTCCTGCTTGGTAATCTTGCGGAAAAACAATCTTCTTACCGCTTACTTTTAAAACGATTGGTTCCATTCCTGAATGTATTGATCTGGTCTTCAGCGATCTTTTTTATAATAGCAGGGATCATTTCACCACCTATTGAGACGATCCTTACAGTTGGTGCATCGGTTGGTATTGCTGTAGGTTTTGCGGCACAGGATATCTTGAAGAATATCTTCGGGGGATTCATCATTATACTTGATCGTCCGTTTCAGGTTGGGGATAAGATCGAGATCGATAATTTTTACGGAGAGGTAACCGAGATCGGGTTACGTTCTACCCGAATTGTCACTCCCGATGATTCTCTGGTAAGTATTCCAAATGCGGATATTGTGAGTAACTCCGTTTCAAATTCAAATTCCGGTGCTTTGGATTGTCAGGTTGTGGCATCCATCTTTTTACCGGTTACTGTACCGGTTGATGAAGTGAAAGAGATCGCCCGAAATGCAGCGCTTACTTCAAGATATTGTTATTTGAAAAAGCCCATTGCCGTGATGGCGGAGAATAAAGTGTACGAAAACAACTATGTGCTTCAGTTAAAGGTGAAAGCCTATGTTCTCGATATCAGGTACGAATTTCCACTCAAGAGTGATATCACCGAATTAATGCTTACAGAATTGAACAGAAGGGGATTGATCGGGAGTAAAGAAGAAGCTAGAGTTCCTGTTGCAGGCTAAGTCGGCAAAAAGAACGACTTAGTTCATTAAATATTCATGTTCATTGTTGATTCTAATTTGACATTGTTACTCACCCCGAGTACAATGAAGCAAGCTAATCTTGTTCATTAAAAAAACTGTAGGAGGAACACTATGAATGAAGAAATATTTCTTGACGCCGCTGAAAATGGCGACCTCGAGACAGTAAAAAAACTTCTGGAAAGTGGAGTGGATGTAAACTCAAAAGACGAACACGACAGAACAGCTCTTCTAAAAGCTTCTAAACACGGGCATACAGATATTGCCACTTTATTAGTTGAAAAAGGTGCTGAAGTAGATCACCGGGATAATAGAGGTACTACCGCGTTATATTGGGCTTCAACCAATGGATATCAGGAAATAGTAGAATTATTAATCGAAAATAAAGGAGACGTAAGCGTTCATGACGACAGGGGATGGTCAGCTATGGATCAGGCAGTTGCTAAAAATCACAAAGATGTAGTAGATCTTTTAACAGCAGCCGGCGCCCACTAATCATTTTTTTAGAATATTTAATGATCCCGCTTCCCATGGTAGCGGGATTTTTTTTGTTTAATGAACAGCTCATTTACCATAGAGTAGAAAGATAGCCGGTCTTTTATTGAGATCAGGTTTTCTGCTTTTTTTCCAATGTCCGATCTCTTTTGAAATGATCTGTTCCTCCGGAAGGGTGATGTCTACTGCTACGCATAGCCGGGTGGTGTCGGAACAGGTTTCCAGGATAGATTTCAGGAGATCATTATTTCGGTAAGGGGCTTCCATGAAGATCTGCGTACGATCATGCCGGCGGGATTCACCTTCCAATTGCTGGATCATTTGTTTTCTGGGGCGGGCATCGAGCGGAAGATATCCATGAAAAGCAAAAGACTGACCGTTAAATCCGGAGGCCATCAGTGCCAGTAATATAGATGAAGGCCCTACAAGTGGTACCACTCGTATGCCATTCTGATGGGCCATTTTTACCAGTTTTGCTCCGGGATCGGCAACTGCCGGTGCACCGGCTTCGGAAAGTATCCCCACATCTTTACCGGCCTTTAAAGGTCTCAGGATCTCAAAGATCTCCTCACCGGAAGTGTGCTTGTTAAGCTGATGAAATTCAATATTATATTCAGGAACGGTCTCCCCGACCCACTGCAGAAATTTAACTGCAGAGCGTAAGTTTTCTACAGCGAAGACCTCTAATTTTCGGATCACCTCTAATGTATATTCGGGTATGCTGTTATTTTCGGGAGTTTTTCCGAGCGTAGTCGGAATAAGGTACAGGGTTCCTTTGCTCATAGATCCACCCTTTCTATCTGAATCTGTTCGCCACCGGTTCGGGCATTCTTATTGGCAAAGCGGGTTACATAGATGGCTCCCACACAAAGGGCGATAAACCCTAATGTTGCCACTGCAAAATTCAGAAGGGTAGTGGTTTTTTGCATTTCAAATACCGGGATGAGCACGATCTCATATTCTGCTCCTTCTTCATATCGGATCGGGATGATCTGTGTATCAATGATCTTCTGAGCCATTTGAACAGAGAGTGAGAGTTTACGTTCTATGGTTTCTCCATTCTTAGGGTCACGAAATTCAATGACCACATATCCATTACTTTGAGCGGCGATCTGTTTTATATCAAAATCGGTGACGGTTGCAGCAATACTTTCCCCGTTCTTGTAGGTGTCTATCACTCCGTAATACACCGACGCCTGTTGAACCATCAGGAATAACAGATAGGAAGGTAAAATCCAGATCAAATAAAGAAATCGGTATTTCATGGATCAGTTTCCGGTTTTGGTAGATTCGTTGTTGATCATATTCAAAGTGGTCTCATACAGAGCAGGATCCCAAATGAGCCGTTGCTGATAATCTTCCTGCATATGATTCGCAGACATATGATGCCAGAATGCGATCGGTAATTTGTCAAAGAATACAGCCTGAATGGAAGTATGTCCGTCGTAAATAGAGGTTCCGAAATCGAAACCACTCAACAGTCCCATTCTGTTATCGTAGATCGCTCCGTAGTCTGAGAAACTTCGTTGTATAGGCTCTGAATCAAAAGACCATCTCATTTTTTCTTTGATTGCTTTGCTGACCTCTTCTGAGATCAACTCATCTTTGTAGATGATTTCCATTACCGAGGTGAGTTCCCGGGCGGTGGTTTGCGGGAAGAAATTCAGAGCAGTTCTTTCTTCCATAAATGTGAGGCCCAGCCGGTCTTTTTCAATAATTTCTTTAGATCGATTCAACAGATTTTGATCAGAGGCCCGATCGATAACCATTTGCTGTAATTGATCGCGGGAGAATTGACCAAGTGATTCAAAATGTTGAGCTGCATCACCGGACTGATCTCCACCATTCGGTAAGATCGGACTGATAACCAGGTAGAGCCCGGAAAAGGGGACCGGCATTTCAGTGTGTTCCAGCTCAAAATCAGCCATCATGGTTCTGATGTTATCCTCCCCTAATCTGAACCATAAATAATCGAAAACAGGCAGGCTCTGATATTCCAGCATAGCGGAGACGGCCTCATCTAAAGTAAATGTACCATCATCTGCGGTGAGGACCTCCATGGCACCGTTATGTGCGTTCTGGTAGATCTGAGGAAGAGCATATTGTTGGATCTCATCTTTATTTACAACCTCGCCGGGATCAAGGATTCCATCAGCTACCTGACGCTCATATTCTGCGACCAGAAATATACTTCCCATAAAACCGAGGGTATGGGGGATGTCGACCTGATAAAATATACCCGAATCAGGTTGATTCACATTGTAGGACATTACGGAAACATAAACGGGTTTTTCCGCAATAAAGCGGGTCAGATCTTTGAGGGAATAGGTGTTTTCAACATATTCGCTACCCTCGGCCATGCCTTCTGCATTCTGGAATAACGTTTTGAAGGCGGAATAATTCAGACCGACCACCATGATATACACAGCGATTGCGGCGGTTAAAAAAACAGCTAAAAATTTGAATGCTCTCTTCAACGATCAGTGATTTTGATTATCGATTTTGGAAAGACTCTAAAGATACAACAATCAAACCACGAAAATGGTAAAAGGATTCAATTTTAAACCGAATCCTTTCAATATCCGGATCTAGAACAGATCAGACCATCTGCATTAAAATGGCACACAACCAGGCACCAAAAGTACCAACCCCGTAGCCAAGTACAGCTAACAGTACACCCACAGGGGCAAGCGATGGGGAAAAGGCGGAGGCTACTATAGGTGCAGAAGCAGCTCCCCCCACATTGGCCTGACTCCCTACTGCGGTAAAGAAGAAAGGGGCTTTGATGAGTTTGCCAACTGATAGAAGCACGATCACATGAATGATGATCCAGACGAACCCGATGGCGAAAAATCCGGGAACTTCACTAAATGCCGTGAGATCCATTTTCATACCAATGGTCATTACCAGAATGTAGATAAATAAGCTGCCCACCTTTGAAGCACCTGCCCCTTCCAGCTCTCTGGCTTTGGTGAAAGACAGGGCAAAGCCACCTAAAGTAGCAACTACAATGATCCAGAAGAAGGAACTGTTGAAACTGAGTTCACTCAATAATTTAGAATTCTCATCAACCCAAGGACCTACAAAGTCACCGATCATATGTCCAAGAGCAGTGATGATAAATGCGATGGCTCCGATCTTTACGAGATCTACCAGAGTGGGGACTTTGGCGATGCTTGCCTGATAATCGGCCACACTTTTCTTAAGGGCTTCGATGGCTGAAGAATCGGCTTTGAACCATTTATCCACCTGATCGCTGATACCTGCACCATACAGAATAAAAGCCATCCAAATGTTGGCAACAATAATATCTACAGTGATCATTGCACTGAACAGCGTGTCACTGGGTTGGAAAACTTCATACATGGCGGTTTGATTAGCTCCACCACCGATCCAGCTACCGGCAATTGTCGATAATCCACGCCATACTTCCTCCGGTCCGGCACCGGCTACCAGATCAGGATTGATCGCTCCGATGATGATCAAAGCCAACGGCCCTCCGATGATGATCCCGAATGTACCGGCAAAGAACATAGCAACGGCTTTCCAGCCAAGATTCATAATCGCTTTCAGATCAATACTCAGAGTCAGTAATACCAAACTGGCAGGTAATAAGAACCGGGATGCCACATAATACAGATTGGATGTTTCCGGATCGATGATATCCAATGTGGTGAATACGGAAGGGATGAAATAACAAAGCAGCAGGGATGGTACAAACCGGTAAAATTTCTTCCATCCCGGGTTATCGCTGTGTGATGTAATAAATACAGCAGCCAGAATGGCCATTAATAATCCGAATACAACAGCATCGTTGGTAATCAAAGGCATAGATCAGTATTGAGTTAGAAGTCGCCCGAGAGAATAAGCAGAACGGGATTCAGTTTCCAGTGAACTGTGTTCAATTAAAAGCAAAACCCTTCAACATCATTGAAAAGAGTAGATCTTAGTTCCCAAAGAACTGAATGAAAACTTCGTCCATCTGAGTACTCCAGGCTCCCCAACTGTGGCCTTCATTTACTTCTTTATAAGTGAAATCCAGTCCCTTTTTCATGAAAATGTCTCTCATGAGCCGGGCCTCCACGGTATTATCGCCGGCAGTACCCACACTCATAAAAATATTCAGATCTGTAGCACTACTGTTTCTTACCAGATCGTAAATATCTTCCCGATACCAATAGGCCGGGGCTTGTATGCATGTATTGCCGAAGATATCAGGGCGGCTAAAAGCAAAATAGGTAGCAGCCAATCCGCCAAAGCTGGTTCCGATGATCGCCCGGTCTTCTGCATTTTCTGAAACGGAATACGTTGATTCGATTCCGGGGATGAGTTCCTGTGTGTAAAAATTCAGATAGTTCTCATTCATGGCGAATTCCTCAGCCCGGCGGTTTTCGCTTTCGTCATCCGGATTCAGTGGACTTACAAACACTCCGATCACCGGTTCGATCTTTTTAAGGTGAATGAGATTATCGAGCATTATAATGGAAGCACCCAGACTGTCGTGACTGTATTCCTGACCGTCAGTAAAATAAGCGACGGGATAGGAGTGGTCTTTCGAATAGCAGGATGGTAAATAGACCCGGTAGGAGATATCGTAGCCAAGAATATCACTATGGATCATCTGATCGCCGGAAAAATTTCCCTTTGGAGCCTCCTCCAATCGCACTTTCAGAGGTTCCGGCTTCCATTCTGGCATGCGTAATTCAGAATTCGGTCCAAAACCACTCCACTGTTGGTAAGGATTTGCGGGATCAAGGATCCATTGTTCATCGTTGATGGTGACCTTATAATCGTATCTGCCGTCAGCCGGTAAGGTAGCTTTCAGGAACCAAAGATCGGTACCGGGCACGTTAGTTCCGGAATTTTGAAAGCGTTTGTCTCCACTCCATGAATTAAAGTCTCCATTCCATGAGACAGATTCCGCCTCTCCCCGAAATAGGAAAATTACTGTAGAATCATGAGTTGTTGGAATAATTGAGTGCGTTGATAAAGAATCCCATAATTGATCGGTCTTTTCAGCAAGTAAGAGAGAATCATCGATCGCAGATAATTCGGCGAGTGTTTGTTCAAGATCAGATACCGGATTATTTGAATGTCGCTGTGAATCAGAGCAAGCAGAAAATGATAGTAAAACAAAGATAAAAAGAAGGTAGCGCATGGATACAAGGATTATTTACAGGCCATTTTATGGCAGATTCCTACGCAATGAATTAGCATTGGTTCCTGCTTTAAATCAAATAAATTCTTTCAGGCATTTCCCTCACATCTCGTTATTTTAAGGACCACTCAATAAACTCACTCAAACCGGAATAAATGATCGTTTCAAAATTCGGAGGAACCAGCGTTGGAACCTTCGATGCCATGCAGCATAGTGCCTCTATTGTAGCAGAGGATGCCAATCGAAAACTAATTGTGATCAGCGCAACCTCAGGTACTACCAACGACCTGGTAGCACTGGAAAACCCTGAATTGGATTCCACCTCCAAAGAAGAAATTCTGCTTCGGATCGAGAAGCGACATTTCGAGATCATCGATCAATGCAAAGAGCAGGAGCAGATCCGGCGGGATTTTCAGGAACTGTATTCAGAATTACGGGAACACCTGGATCAGTTTGGAAGGGACAAACGCTGGAAAGACCGGTTATATTCGTTCGGGGAGTTAATGAGTACCAAGATCTTTGTACAGGTACTCAGAGAGACCGGAGTGGATGCAGAATGGCTGGATGCCCGGGAGATCATGAAAACAGATTCGGGATTCGGTCAGGCCATTCCGGATATGAAACAGATCCCCAAAAAAGCAGCAAAATTCATACAACCGGATAAGGTATATCTGACTCAGGGTTTTATCGGCTCCGATATTTTCGGAAGTACCACCACATTGGGGCGTGGCGGCAGTGACTATTCTGCGGCGTTATTTGCGGAAGCTGTTAAAGCAGAAATTCTTGAGATCTGGACCGATGTTGCCGGCGTATATACCACCGATCCACGCCTGGTTCCGGAAGCAAAACCCATCGATGAGATCACGTTTGATGAAGCGGCCGAGCTTTCTGTTTTTGGTGGAAAAGTATTGCATCCCGCCACACTGAAACCGGCAATAAGAAGCAATATCAAGGTTAGGGTGGCATCCAGTAAAGAGCCGCATAAACAAGGTACGCTCATTGTAACCAGATCGGAGCAGGAACCGGTGGTTCGGGCGATCTCACTCCGGAAAGATCAAACCCTGCTTACTGTACATAGCCTTGAAATGCTCCATCAGCATGGTTTTCTGGCAAAACTATTTACCGTGTTGGCCAAGCATAAGATCTCGGTGGATCTTGTGACCACCAGTGAGGTCAGCGTTTCGTTAACGCTCGATACTGCAGCTAAAGCCTCTAATAAAGTGGAGATCACGGAAGAAGTGCTCGCAGAGTTGAGGGAATTCTGTGAAGTGGAAGTGGAGAATAATTTTTCGCTGGTAGCTTTAATAGGAAATAAAATGGAGGTCACCTCCGGTATTGCCGGGGACCTATTCGGGATGTTGCGCGATTACAACATCCGGTTTGTGTGTCACGGGGCATCAGCAAATAATATCTGTTTTCTTGTGAAAGAAGGGACCGGAGAAGAGGTAGTTAAAAAAGTTCATAAGAAGTTCATTGGTTAAGTGTAGAATAATTCGCTGTATAAATCAGTTGTACTTATTTTAACCAACCTAACCTCAATCTTATGAAACGAATTTTATTCTTATTCGGTGCCGTATTTTTCTTTGCTAATAGTTTTGCACAGGAAAATGAGTTTAAACCAGAAGCCGGTGATTTTTCAACGGAGGTAAATTTCAAACCCTTTGCCAGTTCACCGGTGAGCATTGACCTTATCAGGTTGAGAAGATTTATCGATGATGAAAATGCCCTTCGCATAGGCTTTATGGTAAATCTGGATAGAATGGAGGATGCGAATAATTCGTTGAATGATGAAGATCATGAATTATATCAATCGATAGAGGTAACCTTTCAGCCCGGATTTGAACGACATTTTGAAGGAACCGAACGACTTTCCCCGTATGTAGGGATCGAAGCTGAATTAACCATCAAATCATCGAAGGCAGAAATAGAGGAAGAATTAATTACTACAAATATTGAAGGTGCCTGGAATGAATATGGTAGCAATCGTGGATTTACCCGGTTAGGGATGAATCTGCTGTTTGGAGCGGATTATTACATCGCCAGAGAAGTTTTTATTGGTGTGGAATTTGGATGGGGGTATCACCTGTACAAACAAAGTGAGATCAGCATTACCCACGACGAATTTGATGCAGCGAATGAAATTGATGGGGGTTCCGATATGGAATCAAGAAGTTTTATAAGAAATGGATTCAGGCTTGGATTTAATTTTTAACTATACAATCACATAAACCAATTAATGAAAATATCTGTACTAGGAGCGGGAAAAACAGGTGGAAAAGTCGTGGAAATGCTTGGTGATCATTTGTTACACACCTTTGATGAAGAGCATCCACCTACACTCGAAAAGTTAAAAGAATCAGACGGGGTGATCGTATTTGTACCAGGCGATGCTGTTTCTGATATTCTGGATCTGGTGATAGAAAGTGGTGTTCCTGCTGCATGGGGCAGCACCGGATTTGATTGGCCGGAGGATCTTGATGATAAAGTGAGATCAGTAGGGAGTAAGTGGGTTTTGGCCACGAATTTCAGTTTGGGGATGAACATCATCCGAAATTCAATTAAAGCTATTTCTGCCGGCTCGGCTATTTTGAAAGATCCTGCATTTCATATCCATGAAGTGCATCACATCCACAAAAAAGATGCCCCAAGCGGAACTGCTTTGAGCTGGAAAGAATGGCTGGATAAAGCGTGTAAAGTCACTTCTGCGCGCGAGGGTGACGTTAATGGGATCCACGAATTAACCGTTGAAACAGACACGGAGCGTATCACGCTTAAACACGAAGCTCTTGATCGTTCAATATTTGCGGAAGGGGCCATCTGGGCAATGGAACAATTGCTTAATAACCTGACTTTGAACGATGGAGTTTATACTTTTGGACAGTTATTTGATCATATAATGAAGGAATCAAAATCATGATAGATTACCCACTGTGGACCGCGATGGTTACGCCGATGAACGAAGATGGAAGTATTGATTACGAAAGTCTGGAGTCGGTTTTAAAGGAGCAGGAGTCTGCCGGGAATGGAGTGCTTGTTTTAGGTAGTACCGGAGAAGGACTCAACCTGAATGACGAAGAAAAACGGGCGGTAGTTCGTTTTACGAAAGAGCTGAATCTGACTGTTCCTATGATGGCCGGACTTGGTGGCTTCAATCTGGAAGCACAAAAAGAAATGATCAGCTTTTGCGATGAGGTAGGAGTGAATGCTTTTTTGATGGTGGCACCGATCTATGCGAAACCGGGAAAAGAAGGTCAATTGGGGTGGTTCAGCCGTTTGATGGTAGAGACTAAAACTCCCTGCATGATCTATAATGTGCCTTCCAGAACCGGAATTCGGATGAACCCGGATGTTCCTGCTTCGCTTAACAATACATTCCCGAATTATATGGGACTGAAAGAAGCTTCAGGTAGTATCGACGATCTGAAAGCTTTCAGGGAAGCGAATCCGAAAGCTCCGGTCTATTGTGGTGATGACAACCTGATCAAAGAATTTGGTAATGAAGGCGCGGTTGGACATGTTTCTGTTGCATCCAATGCCTGGCCGGCTCAAACCAAAAAGTATCTTGAACTGGCACTAAAGGGTGAACATGACAAGCTATTTGATAAGTGGGTGGATTCAGCCGACTTGTTTTTCGATGTCCCAAGCCCGATCCCGGCCAAATCATTGTTATTTCACAAAGGATTTATCAATAATGATCAGGTACGCTGGCCATTAACCCGGGATGATATGAAATCAGAAACCGAAGAGGCTTTACTGGAAGCCGATAAGAACATAAATGCCTGGTTTGAAAGTGTGAAATAGATCCTGCTGAGTTTTGCAGAGCGAAGGCATTGGTCCAATGGGTCAATGCCTTTTTTTATTTGAATATCTGAATGGTGACTCAATTCCTCAAAAATTCACATTAAGGCCCTAATTAGAATGGGTGTCCGGGCAGGGAAAAAGATGAATAACTAAGCACGGAGGTAGGATGGCTTTTTCTGACTTAGATAATGATCAAAAGATAATTCTTTATGTATACTCCAGATACAGCTCAGAGAAAGAACTGACCTTTCTGCAGTATACCGCGGCTCTGGTGATCTTTTATTATCTGAAGCAGCAGGGAGTATTCCCGGAATATGACGAACAGTTATTGGTCTATGATTACAAGGACAGCCGACGATTTTTGTGGGAAGACAAAAAGTTCATGAATGATATAAATGTGGTTCGTGATCATGGTTTTTTAAATCGCGCACGCCTGAAGACCGCTGAATACCGGGACCTGAATGCCCATTATTGCACCATAAGCGGAGCTAAAGCCATCAGCGATCATTTCGGGCATACGGTTGAAGCGGAGAATATAAAAAAACTGATTACTTGTCCGTATGGGGAAGTTTATGAGATTTTATTGGAGGATGAAGCCCCGGTGTTGCATTGTACACATTGCAGAAAAAAGGATGTGGTTGTTGAAGGTTTTCTCCGTGATTTTACCGACCCCATTCCGGAAAAGTATGCACCGGCATTCTTATAGAGGCAGCGTATGGAAAGAATAGGATTCAAAGATATTCAGGTATATACAGCAGCATGGTTGCCTTTTGGGCGAAGTAATATGGAAGCCTTAAACCGGTTTGTCGGCTCTCATAAAAAGTACAGCTCAGCCACTGAATTTGGTATTCACGGGATGATCAGCAACATGGAGAAGGGGAAGATCACGATGAATGCACATGGTGTGTTTCTTACTCCAATCGATTATGACTACACCGGTTTTCTCAAAGCTGCATTGCGGGTTAATTCAGTATCTGAAAGTGAGTTCGGGATAGAATTCAATAAATCGGGATTATCTACTCTAGGCATCCGTTTAGAGAAAGACACGATCAGGAATTCAGATAAGATAAAGATGATCACCGGTAATCTGAGTTATAAATATTCGAGGTATGTGTTGCCACTGTTAACAGATGTACAACAAAGTCTTTTATCCGGGATCTATCAGGTACAGAATTTTACCGGGATCGGCTATAAACTGCACACCTATTCGGTGGTGAAGTGTTCGGTAGCTGATCAAAAAGAATGTACAGCTGATGAGTTATGGCAAAAGTACAGCAAGGATATCAGTTCGGTAACTGATTGGATAACTACCAAAGTAACGATCGATGATTGTCACTTGTTCATAGGTATGGCAGCATGTTTATGCATTGGTGAGACCACGGAAAAGGTAGATGATTTTCTGAAAAAAGTACTGTATCTGAATACAAGCCGGATCACCGCTCAGCGATTACATTCACTACTTTGGAGTCTCCGTCGACGTATTCAATCCTACCGCCAGAATATAGCCGGGGGCAGTTATAAAGTACTTAAGAAAACGAATGAGCAGTTATGTACTACGAGTAATATCCTGTCGAAAGTGAGTGTGTTCGATCAGATGCTGAGAGATGAGACCCGGTCAGAATTTCATGATTTTAAAAAAGAAATGGATGCCATCGAAGAACCTTTGCGTAAAGAAATAGAGACCGAATTTGAGCATGAGATCGAAAAATCGGAAAACAGAGAGATCACGCTTCAACAGCTCTCTGATGAGATAAGTGTGCTTACTTCCGAACTGGAGAATAAACTGGAGCTGATCATGACCAAAGACAATATGCACCTGAACCTGATACTACTCATTCTAACCATCATTTCCATACTGGGAGTGGCAGAGGTGCTTGATTTTTCCAGAGAGCAATGGGAAGTGGTTGCCGCCTTTGTGGTTCCGTTCGGACTCTTCGTGATCTATTACGTCTACAATTTCCTTAGAAATTTTCAGCTTCGGGATTCGGAATTAAACCATTGAATCGAGAGCTGAATATTATTTTCCGGCCCGTAATTCCAATGCCTTATCCGGGTAATTGGTGATGATGCCATCCAGGCCAACTTCAAGAAGTTGTTTCATCTGATCTTCTTCATTCACAGTCCACTTCCAAACTTCCAGGCCGGCATTATGGGCTTTGGCAACATACTCTTTGGATGGATTGGTTGCATATCCCACACCAATCGCGTTGGCATTGATCAGAGTAGCATATTCGATGGTGGTGTCATCGGCATAATCGATGAGATACAGGATAGGTATGGTTTTATCCAGTGTTCGGATCTTAGTTAGAACCTGATAATGGAAGGAAAAAATGATCACCTGATCGCGCATATCCAGATCATTAATGATCTTTAAAACCTGCTCTTCCACACCATATACTTTGATCTCGATACTTACTTTGATCTTATCTTTCGCCAGAGAGAGCACTTCCCGTAAAGTAGGGATCTTTTCATCTTTGAATTCATCGCCGAATTTCTCTGGATATCCAACCTTCACTTTGGTCAGTTCCGCATAATCATATTTCCAGAGCTCACCGGTCATACCATTCGAGCTGGTTCTGTCCACCGAGCCATCATGTATGATCACCAGTGAATCATCTTTGGTCTTATGCACATCCAGCTCGAAATAATCTGCCCCCGATTCTATCGCTTTCTGAAAGGAAGCCAGTGTGTTCTCCGGGGCAATACCGGAAAATCCTCGATGTGCAATGATCTTTGTTTGTGCAAATATTGCGGGAGTGGTAAGAAGGACAAACAGACAAAGGACGAGTATTCTTTTCATAATTCGTGCTGGTTGGAAGTTGAGGACTTTTATAAAACCGTGAACAAATGTAATTATTTCATATTCAAGTTCAGAGAATAAAAACTATTTCTTACTGGTCCATTTCAGCGATCATCAGATCCCATTGCCCGGCCGTTAATACTTTATCCTTGATGTAATCCCGGCAATCGGTTTTGGTGATCAGCAGTTTATGACGCATCATTTCCAATGCCTTCACAGCTTTAATGACATCCGCTTTTGGAGCATTTTCTAATGCCAGCGTTCTGATCTCCTGCTCTTTTTCTGCCATGGCCGAGAGCATGAGCATGGCTTTGTAGTGCCCTTCTTCGTTCCAATGGTCGATTTCCTGCTTTTGATCATCCGTTAGCTCCAGTCCTTCGATGTAGTACACTACGATCATGTAATTGGGAATGGGACTGATCCTTTCCACCACGATTCCCAGTTCATAAGGATGGACCTCATCATACTGTTGAGCGATCGAATTCCACTTTGCATCACCAATAATACCGATCAGATCATCCCGGAATTTCAGTTTCAAAGTGCTTAAGTGAATACGTTCTTTGATCACCAGTTTGTTGAACGCTTCGATCTCGTCCAATGGAGCATTTTGTTTTGAGAGATCTCTGAGTTTGAGATCCTGTTCCCTGATCGTAGCCAAAGAAGAGTCGATGGCAGATTTATATTCAGCTTTCAGGGTATGAATGGTCTTTTGTTCTACATCCGTAAATCGAGCGGAGTTTGCATCTTCATCAACAAACTCCAGAATATCCGGCAGTGGAGTAGGTCTTGGAATTTCTTTTTCGAGAGTGGTCTGAGGTAGTAAAAAGATAGCGAGAAAGGCGATGAGTAAATGCATGACAATAATAGCTGTGCCTGAATCAGGCAGTTTCCGGATAAAAAAGAGGAGGCGCATATGATCGCCTCCTCTGAAGATATTAAAAGTTAAGACTGAAATTGATGAACATGTTTCTACCCGGCGCATAGATCGGAGTAGTGGTACCCCGTACCGAACGGGTGAGATGTTCATAGTAATTTTCGTCGAATACGTTATTTACTCCTGCATTCACACGAAGTGATCTTGAGATCTTATAGCCTAGTTTAAGATCCAGCAGAGTAAATGAAGGAGTCGTGGTTTCACCATATTGAGCTGATACCCGATCCTGTTTCATTGCGTAGCGGAAGAAAACCTCGGGCAGTAACAGGTCGTTGAAGAATGAACCCTTCAACACATATCTGACATCCAGTGGTGGGATCTCCGGTAGTGGCTCATCATTTTCCAGATCCTGAGCGTAGGTATACGCCAATCCGAGTTGTTGCTGTAATCCTGCACCTAGATTCTGGGTCCAGTTGAATTCAAAGCCTGTTTTAAAAGCATTATCAATATTCATGAACTCACGAACACCCGGACTGGTTGGAAGACGTGGATTTAGTGTAGTTGAGATCTCAGATGAGATGTAATCCTGTAAATAGGAAGCAAAGAGATCAACATTCAATGCACTGTTATTAGTGTTCCAGTCAAAGATCAGGTCGATCTGATTGTTTACTTCCAGAGCAATATTAGGATCACCGATCATCTCGTAAGGATCAACTCCTACCGGGAAGTAGTTGATGAATCGTTCGGTCAGACTTCCACTTCGCTGAACACGACCCAGCCATAAGCCGGTGGTGAATTGAGAGTTCCAGATCTTTTGTAATCCGGCACTGAAACTTGGATTGAACTCAGTGACCTCAGTCTCAGGGTATGCTTGTGCAAATTCCGTGCTTTGATCGTTGATCACTGCTTTATTCAGTTCCAGCCGGGTACTCAGGATGTAATTGATCCCTTCTCCATGGAGGTGATATTCCGCAAAAGCTCCGGTCTTTGAGATCTGTCCTTCCTGCCACACGTTATCATAGGCAGAATTTCCGGCCATCGGTCCCATCAGAAACTCACGGATACGTGTACCATCTGCCCCCTCCACTCGGAGATCAAGTCCAGTGAAAAGCTCGGCATTGGTGAAGTTCCAGATTCCTTCTGTACGTCCGCCATAATTATGAGTCTTAGCCACAGTCTCGGCATTCATCATGCGTGGTTCGATCACTTTGAGAAGATTGTCCATTTTGTGATCCACAAAAGAACCGAATAAAGTAGTATTCCAGGAAGTTAGATGCTCTCCGTTCACCTGAATATCATGACGGGCATTGAACATCCATGTATCGTCGGAACGCAGATCCATGGGCAGTGCGGCAAATTCAGCATCACGTGCCATATTGTAGGTGGAAGAAACACGAAGTTGTTGGTGCTCGGTCAATTTGAAGCCAAGATTTGAACCGAAACTTGATCGCATGAAACCGGCCTGAACATCAGTACCATTTCCTGAGGTGTAATCATCTCCCTGCGACCAAGAAGCGAAGAAACTGGCATCGTATACATTACTGCTCACTCCGATCTGACTTTCGCCTCTCAGTATCGTACCGTTGCTTTCCACACCGGAAGAAACCCGTCCATAGACCTCCGGATCTGACGTAAACCGGAGTTTAGCAGGTATAAAATTAATAGTAGCACCAATTCCGGTTCCATAGCGCAGCGCATAGGGGCCTTTAAGTACTTCGATGCGATCAAGCATATTCGGCGCCATTTGACTGGTTGGCGGATCCATTCTGTTAGGACAGGCTGCCGTGGCTCCCTGTGCACCATTCAGTACAATATTCAACTGATCGTATTTGTATCCACGAAATACCGGATCGATCCCATAGCTTCCACTTTTACGGATCGTACTGATAGACGGTAATTTGCTGAGTACTGCTGCACCATCATGTTCCATCCGTTCCTGATAATCAATATTCAGTCGTTCATCAGGCTGTTGATTTTGATTGCGAACTGCTACCACGGTAACCGGATACATGCTAAGAGTGGTCTTTGAACGGTAATACACTTTATTCAGGATCACTTCATTCACTTCTTCCGGTGTCCATTTCCAGGTTCCATAGCTAACGTGAGAGAGAAACATGGTGTCAGTTTCTGAAAAATAAAACGAAAGGATCCCATCATTATCGGAGACGCCATTTTGATCCCCATATTGAAAGGTTGCCCCGACAATGGGCATTGAACTTTCCAGATCCAGCAGATATACCTCATTTTGTTGCTGGGCAAACAGAGTGGTGGTTACCACCAGTAGCGGTAGTATTAAAAGATTCTTGAAACTCATAAATAGTAGTTTGATTGATTGTATTGATATCCTGATGCGTTCAGTACATACAGGCAAGACTGTTTAATCTCGTGATTCAAATACCTCACGAATTATGATAAAAGAGCTGAATCAGCTCAGAATGAACTGCTATTATGAGAATTGGGGTGGGTGGAATACCCTGTTCAGATAGGTGGAAGTGTAGAATGAGGGGGAACAGGTGTTCCTTCGTTTATTATCTACAAAAAAAGGAGGCTCCAGCTCAAAGATCTCGTGTTCCAGATACTGAAGGATCTCTGTTTTTAACGGAATGGCGGCATCCTGTTCCTTTTCCTGAGGATCATCCGTTTTATCCAGTTGTTCATCCAGATAACACATTCCTTTACAGTCATTTTCCGGTTCAGCACGGAATACACAAAATGCCTCAGCGATATAATCCTGATTCACTTTAAAGTCTGCAATGATCACTATCCGGACAATAGCCGGTGCCAGAAAAATGATAAGCAGTAATATGGAATTGAGTTTATGAGCCAATTGTCAAATACATAGGCCGACTGCCATACAGAATATCCTTAAGTGAGTCGGCACTTAGATTTTAAAATAATAGATCATCAAGGTACGCACATTCTGAGAAAAAAGGCAGTTCGAACTCTTTATACATCAGATAGCCTTTTAAGTAAATAAGGTCGGGTGATAAAAATGAGGGCACTGATTACGATCAGCCCGGTTATAGAGTAGGGGATCTTTTCAAAATTGATGGTAATATCCGTAACGATCGCTAACCCGCAACCGATCGAAGCGATCAGACTCACCCAATGATATTTCACTTTCTGCCGGAAGGCAATGAAATTCACCACTCCGAAAGTGAACAAAAAGATGATACTGGCAGCATCAACCAAACTGCCGAGACTTCCGATAACGGCTAACAGACTGCCGATTCCGGCAATGACCAATACTGCATAAACCGGTATATTTTCCTGATTTTCTTTGATGAATACATGAGGTAGATCTTTTTTCTCAGCCACACTTTCCATCAAACGGGCAGTTGAAAACAGAGTGGCATTGATCGCTGAAGCGGTGGAAAAGGCGGCAGCAATGGTCACAATGATCAACCCGGCAGTTCCCAGTGCCTTTTGACCGGCAACGGAAAGCGCGATCTCTTTTTTCTCGATCAGCGTGTCGGCTCCAACCAGCATGGTAGTTCCCAGCGTGACCAGAATGTAAATGATGATGACTGAAATAACTGCCCAGATAGTTGCACGGGGTAAGGTCTTGTTAGGGTTTTGAAGATCCTCGTAATCGTAGGAGAGAAGCTGAAAGCCCTCGTAGGCCATAAAGATGGTTGCAGCACCGATGATGGATGAATACCAGGGTTTGGCCGAAATACCTGCTGTTAATTCTTCCGGACTCCATTTCCAGATACCAAAAGCGGCAAGTCCGACTAACACAAAAAGTTTACCGTAGACGGTCACGATCTCGACTTTAGAGGCGTTTCCCACGCCCCGCAAATTAACAGCAGCAAGAATGGCAATGATAGAAAATGCCAGCAGACGAGGGAGCCAGCTACCGACCCCGATCACATGAGCTACATAGTGACCAAACGTAAACGCATACACGGATAAGGTCAACACATAACCGATGATCAATATCCACGACAGACTTCCCGCAAAACCTATGTGATTTATTTCTCTGAGAAAGGTGAATGCCCCACCGCCTTCATTATATTTCATAGCTAACTGGCTGTAACTATGCGCAGATACCAGTGCGATCAATCCGGCCACCAGAAAACTCAGCCAGGCCCATTGTGCCGCCGATTCAATGATTACACCCAGTACACTGAAAATTCCCCCTCCGACCATGCCACCAACGGCCATCGACCAGGTTGCATTGAAATTCATTTTACCGTTACTCATAAGCCCCCTTTATTTTGTAATAATTATAGATCCGGAGATCTAAGCTTGTATAGGGGAGAGTTACCGGAAAAGTTCTCAGAATTTAATGTTGTGTTGCACTAAATCTGAATCACAGAAATTGGGTCACATCACCGGTCGTGAAAGCCCAGACCTTCCATAATTTTAGGGATGTATTTCTCGATGCGGGAAGTGCGGGTCTTTGATTGCCTGGCCCCGGTGAAATACAAAATATACCCTCGTTGACGTCCCGGTGTAAGTGCTTCGAATTTCTCTTTAAGAAAGGGATCTTCAGCGAATTTAGCTTCCAGCTCCTCCGGATATTCCAGCTCTTTTTTTGCGCTAAGGTCAAGCTTTTTGCCCGACCTCTCCACTTCTATGGCTTCTCTGATATACTCTTTGATGATGGCTTCATTTTCCAGGATCTGATCCACACCGGTGAATCGAAATCGCTTGGAAGCCTGTGAGTTTTTTCCGGGAAATTCCAGCAGATCATGAGGATCTTTGAGTAGTGCTCCCTTAAAAAAACTGATGGTGCTGAACTCTTTAAATGCGGCAACCATCAGGATATTTTTGCCATCATAGGTATAACATGGATTACTCCATTTCACTTCTTCAGTCAGCTCAGTATCAAGTACAATAAGGCGCAATTGCTTCAGCTCTTCCTGCCAGGTAAACACTTTGCAGTCGGGCGTATCGTACAACGAACAACGTCCGCAACCATGCGCCAGATAATGATCAACTCCCGGATTCATACAAACCTCATATTTTTAAATCAGAGTACTGAATGAATCCGGTAACTGCAAGCAGGAAGGTGTGTTAACAGATACGATTATTTTTTAGCAAAACGAATCGCGACTCCGCCTCCGGGTGCCAGATTCAATTCCAGAGAATCATCTGAGGTGACGTCCTTCGTAGAAATAACCACTTCTTCCGGCCGGTCGTTGTAGGCGATGCCTTCTGCATCTGCATAGATCTGAGCTTCATATACGGCACCATCCTCAAGGAAATTCAGGCTGACTGAATAAGTCCGGGGATCTTCATTGGTGAGGCTGCCCAGATACCAGTCATCACTGTATTTGTCTTTTCGAACGGTTGTGATGTATTCACCAATTTCTGCATTCAGCACCTTAGTGTCTTCCCAGTCAACCGGAACGTCCTGCAGGAATTGGAAGGCCGGGTGGTCCACATAATATTCCGGAAGATCGGCCAGCATCTGAATCGGAGAATAGATGACCACATACATCGCCAGTTGCTTGGCCAGAGTGGTGTGAACATCACGCCCTTCGTACCCTTGTTCAATTTCGATATCAAAGATTCCGGGCGTGTAATCCATCGGTCCGGAAAGCATTCGCGTGAATGGAATGGTTGCGGTATGACTGGGTGGATTTCCATCACTCCAGGCATTGTATTCCATGCCTCTCGCACCTTCACGGGCCATCATATTAGGATATGTTCTGCGTTCACCGGTGTCTTTGATGGGTTCATGGAAATTCACAGTAAGTTGATATTCGGCTGCTTTTTCGAGTACATATCGATAATAATTCACTCCGAACTGACCGTGATGCCATTCCTTCATATTTAATCGGGAACCTACCTGACCGATCTTCACATCGTGCATTCCCATTTCCTGATAGAGTCCCATGCCGTCATCGATCTGTTTCAGATAATTGATTAGATTTGAACCGGTTTCATGATATCCGATGATCTGTACGCCATGCTCTTTCGCATAATCCGTTACCTCTTTCAGATCAAATCCATCCGCTTCTTCGGTGAAACTGAACATATGCATCGCATTCTCATACCACGCAGGTGTCCAGCCTTTGTTCCAGCCTTCGATCAACAAATGATCGATGCCCAGCTGATCCGCATAATCGATATACATTTTAGCATTGCTGGTCGTGGCACCCTGAATCGGACTTTCCCAGAACGAGTATTTGCCGATATGCATGCCCCACCAGATGCCAAGATATTTATGTGGCTGAATCCAGCTCGTATCTTCCAGTTTGTTCGGTTCATTCAGATTCAGAATTAAATACGAAGTGATGAGATCACCCGGTTCATCCGCGATCTGCAGCGTTCTCCAGGGGGTAGTAAAACTTCCATCCGTTTTTACACGATCTCCATCGGCCCAGGGAACGAGATCTGCTTCCAGCTCGGTATTTCCGGTTCGGGCGAGCGTCATGCTGGCAAAATCAACGAGATTTGCTTCATGGAAACTAAGTGACAGTCCGTTATCACTTTTGATGGTAAGTGGAGTCACAACCGTATCGAGTTCACTTACTTTAGAAACGGTAGTCAGATATTCATAGCGGTTATCCTGATAAGCTCCGATCCACCACGCAGTGCCGTCATCGGCTAAATTGAAGGTGGTGAGTTCATTCATGATCACCAGACTGTCCTCCTGTTGATCCGGATATACATACCGAAGAGCGATGCCGTCATCGTAGGCACGAAACTGAATTTCTATTTTCCGCTGCTCACCTTCCTGTTCCTGCAAGGTGACGGAAAGCTGATTGTAGTTATTTCGGATGTATCGCTTTTCGCCCCAAACCTGCTCCCATGTTTCATCAAATGAAGTTTTTTCAACATTAACGATCTCGAAACCGGATCTCATGGCCGGTTGATTTTTAAATTCAAAACCCATTTTTGACGAATTCAGAACTTGTGTAGTGCCATGCATCACGCTGTACGTTGGAACACCATCAACCAGTTCGAACATAATGGTATTTGCATTTTCAGGGGATGAGATCATCTGTTTATTCGGGTCGCCGGTGCAGGCCAGAAAAAGCAAGGGAAGTAATAAAAGGGTGGTTATCTTCATAGGGGCAGAATGGTGGTCTTTAGTTAAAAGTTTTGATTAAAGGTCGGAAAAAAAAGGCAAGGGTACCATTGATAAAAATTTTCATATCAGGGGATAGGCTTAATTAATTTGAGAATCCTCTGCTTGCTACCGTATCTTCTCCTAAAATTAATTACGGGGCAAAGCGCAGACTTAAGCTCCACAAATCCTTTGTTTCAAACTCATGACACACGAAGAAATTCTAGACCAATTGGAAGACGGTGAAATCCGGGCCGCTAATCTTGTAGACGGTAAATGGGAGGCTAATGTTGAAGCCAAAGAAGCTATTCTGGCTGCCTTTAAAAATGGGGAAAACACCTCCTACGAAGGTATTTACGAAGGTTTTGTAGACAAACATAATATTCCACCTCGTTACTTCGAGCCCGAAGACGGTGTTCGGTTAGTACCGGGTGGTTCTTCTGTTCGTCGTGGGGCATATGTTGCTCCGGGCGTAATTATCATGCCTCCGGCTTACATAAACATTGGCGCTTTTGTGGATGAAGGCTCCATGGTGGATAGTCACGCATTGGTGGGTTCTTGTGCTCAGATCGGTAAAAATGTGCACCTTTCGGCAGGCGTTCAGATCGGTGGTGTGTTAGAACCGGTGGGGATGAGTCCGGTTGTGATTGAAGACGGATGTTTCATCGGTGCGGGAGCGGTAATTGTAGAAGGAATTGTAGTTCGCGAGAAAGCGGTAATTGCTCCGGGTGTTACCATTTCAAAATCCATTCCGGTATATGACGCGGTGAATGAAGAAGTACGTGAGCGCGGATCTGAAATTCCGGCCGGCGCTGTAGTGATTCCCGGAACCCGCCCGATGAAAGGAGAGTGGGCCGAAAAAGAAGGACTCAGTATGGCGTGCCCGATCATCGTGAAATACCGCGATGAAGATTCTGACGCTTCCTTAGAACTGGAAGACGCACTGCGATAATCAGCGATCAGGTTTTCAGTAAACAATTTTCAAAGGGATGCACGTGTGTATCCCTTTTTTTGTGGATGGGGGTTTGGCTGTAGGGTGGACTAATTATTCTCGATGCGTAGCTTGAGCCCAAAAGAAGTTTTAAGTCTGTGACTTAAAACAGACAGAACAGCAAGTTTGTAACTTGCATTAAGTACGAATGGCCGGAATATGGCTATAATTTAGCATGCTATGCAAAATTGGTAGGTAATGGAAGTCTGGAGACTTCCAGAAATGTTACTTTCAAGTTACAAACTTGAAAGATCGGTGGGGGGCGTTGGCATTGTGCGACCTGCAAATGTGCTTAAAAGTGTGCGTTGATTATGAAAACGCTTTAAATATCAACCAGTATGCAAATGCTGCTGCTGTATCAGATGCTAATTGTTTAACATTATCCGGTCTTCTATCATTAGAGGAATCATTTTTCTTTTTGTCAGGTTGCTTAATTATATCAGAAATACCTCTAACAATACCAATCATCATATTCCCGGAACTCCTTCCTTGCCTTAGGGCTGCTTTGGCAAATCCAAAGCCTTCCATTTCGACTGCCGAGGTGTCATTATAATGTTCAGTGAGAATTTTTCCGACCTCAGATTCATAATCTTCAATAAGTTGTTCTCCAGAGGCAATTATGCCCAAATTAGCTTTGACTTCTGTATCCCAATCATTCTTTATTAATGTCTTCCATTCATCTTTTCTTCTTTCTTTTTTTGCAATTTCTGCAAGTGCATAAGTTGAAGATGCCAAGTCAGGTCGAGCCATAAACCGGTCTTTTTCAGCTTTACCTGCTTCATAAGAGTAAATTTCCTTTGGGAAAATAACATCTCCAATTGAAAAGTCATTGGGTTTACGCGATCCTGCGATTCCCACAAATAAGATTGCATCAGGTTTGAAATTATTAATTGCTCTTTCTGTTTCTTGAGCAGCAATTGTGTTTTTAGCTCCGCATTCTCGTATGATGACCTTAGCAATATCTTTATTATACATTGAGAATATTCCGGCTTCATATGTCGTATCATCTTGATCAACATCAACTACTTCTTTCAAGAATTGTCTAACAGCATTATATTCTTCCTGTATCGCCGTTAATATGACAATAGTTGGAAGCGATTCAATATGGTTTTCTGAAATGTTTTTAGGTTGTTCCATGGGATAATTATGTTGCATTGATTTTTGGAATGGGTTTAACCATGAAGATTCCCACCAATTCAATTTTACTAGAGACTTACAAACTTCATATGCTAACGTGAATGTTCCATAGTAACGAGATTTATCATAAACAGCCCTTGCTGAGGTGGTGTAATTCCTTGATAAAATTAGAGTGCCAAGACGCCTTGATTGATTTTCAGTAATTTGAGAATGATAGAAGGAAATGTAATCACTAAGAAAATTATCAGAGAGAGATGTGAAGCTCTCAAACATGTTTAATACAGGCTCTATATCACTTCTGTATTTGCTGAGAAATGATGTCATGTAAGATTTTGAGGTGATATGATCGGCCAATAATTTTTCAATGGACGAACCATCAATTCCCTCATGCACTATCTTTTCAACCAATGATTCTGCTGTTGATTCAACGTACTTAGCTTGACAACTAGCAGGAATATAAGCCCAGATTATTTGACGGTTTTTATATTCTGAAATATTGGAGTAGATTGTTTCGGCAGTTCGTTCAAAAACTACCTCATCAACTTGCTTACCCTTTAACGCCAAATCTAATACACCGAAAACGATGGCTTGTTCTTTGCCTTTGATCCCGTAACTAAAAGGTTTTTCTTCATTTAGTAAGTCTGTCCAGATTGTCAGCCAGCAGGAAACTTGAATATCAATCGAACTAAAAATGGATTCATTTTTTATTGCTCTTGTTATTAATCCATGAATCAATTTTTCGTTACACAATTTTAAGGTTATTGCTAAGAGCTCATTATCTGAAAGATTCTTGAGAATCAATTTAAATCCACTTGACTCATCATAACTCATTAAATCCTCAATAGGCAATTGCTTTTCAACTGCTTCTACTGGTTTGTAGAGTTTTAATAATATTTCCGCGTGCAGCAAATTCCAATTCCTTTTTTGTAGCTCAAGCAAGACACTCTTTCCAATTTCAGTTGGAACTTCTTTAGGGAAATGTTGAATTAGAAGTAATTCTGAATCTTTGCGAGATGGAATAACTGAAAAGATGGATTTGGAGCTGTCTTTTGAAAAAAGTAAGAGTTTCCAAATCGATTTTTGAATGGTCTCTTCTGCCTTTAAAGCGTTTTTTTTAAATGAATCAACGATGGCTTTATGCCACCACGTTTTGTTTGTTTCATTTACAGCAGTAATTGACACTTCTGAAAGCATTTCAATATGCTTAAATCTAGAATCTCTGATTGCCTTATCTAAAATGTTATTTACAAGGTTTTTACCCTTTTCTTCTCCATCATTAAAGGCGTTCCAGGAGATGTTTCTTAGCCCTTTGATATTTGACTCTAAGCCACTATTGATTAAATCGTTGTACTTTTCAATAAACTCCAGCTTAACGGAAGCACCGAGGTTCTTATTTGGTGAAAGTTTTGAAAGAATCCTTAAGTCACGTCTTATAAAATCCGGATCATTCAGATTGTCCAAATCAACATAATCTTCAAATAGTACATCGCCTTGCGTATATGTATTTAGATCATCAAGATCGGCACCAATAGTTTTAAGAAAATCATATAATGGGTTTTCTTTTTGCCTTCCTAGAAACAAGGCTTCTGTAGGGGATGTGATTTCAATTATGTCATTCTCCTCTCCACTGATTAGTTTATTAGTATTCCACTTTGACAATAATTCACTTTGAATAAATACTAATGTTAAGTCAGCCGAACCTTCTATGTCTTTTGGTGAAAAACTGGCTCTGTACTTAAGTTGTTCCTTAAAACTATTGATTGGAGAATTCCATAACTTTTGAAGGATCTTCTCAAAAGAGACTAAATCACCCGTAAACAGAATAGGTAAATCCCCTTTAATTAGTGATGAAAGAGATTTTTGGATAAAAACTGGCTGTTTGTTGTTATAGGAGTGTTCCGAATGTTTAACGTTAATTTCAATAGGCTCCAAATTAGTTCTTTCAACCGGAGGTTCAGATATCAATAGACTTAGGATGATTTGTAAGTCATTGATGTTTTCGAGAGTTGATTTGTCCGCGATTAAAACATGTGTTATTACCATGCCAGAACGACTAGCTAGTGGGTCTGGAAATGTTTTAGAGAATACATAATAATTTTTAAAAGGAGAGCCAGATAAATATGGGGTCAGCAAAACTCCAGGAGGAAGTGGGCCAGGTCGATCTGTGAACTGTATTAAAAATGACGTTAATTCTGAATCATCGACAGTTTGATGAATTTTAGAGTGAGACTTATTGACTTCACCATAATATGCTTGATGGATGACAATTTTACTCATGCCCGATGAAATCCCTAATTGAAAGGGTTAAATCCTCTTGACGTATCCCAGATTTATCAATTAAATACCCGAAACTGATAGGTTCTTTATCGATGAACTCATCATCAGGCTCATCTGTAAGAGATTTCTCTGTTGATGATAAGCCTATAACTGAAAGATATTCATCTTGCCAGTTATTATTCAAGAAATCAAATAACATAGGTAGCCTTTCTTGAAGTAAAGTTGCTGGAACTTGACCTTCAGGTATTTCTAGTTCATCCCAGCAGGATAAAACAACGGTTAAGTTAGGTTTACCAATTGGAGAGAATGTTGAAAGTCCTTTGATATATGCTAATGTTTGAAGTAACTCTACAAAGAAGGCTGCTTCCGATACCTTTACAGGAGGTGGCTGGCTATTCCTTTTTTGAATTTCTTCGGGACTTGGAATTCCCTTGTTTACAATATCCTCTAGTGGAGTTAGTTCATTTAGTCGAATGAACAATACCCATGATGTACTATTTTCAATATAGTCCTTCCATAAATCATTGACCTTTCTATTATCTACAATTGAGGTGATTTGTTCACCTGCATAGTCTGGAAAGGCCAATTTGACCTCAGAGTTCTTTTCATCCGTAATTATCAGTTCAATACTTCGGTTAGATCCTGTTTCTGTATGTGCGGCTCTTTTACCATTATATAGATTATTTATTGCGTCTTGAAAAATTGACAAATCTGAAGGTCGATTGCTAGTGTCAATTTTAAATTCAAACCTACTACTGTTTATTCGCTCGTATAATTGAGCCCCGAAATGAGTTTTTCCAGTGTTTGGACCTCCAATTATCAAAATATTATGTTTTTCCATATCATTCATTAATTGAGCGTTTTGAAAGAAACATATCCTCGGGTTTGGCTACTGAAATCTTTGGAAGAGTATTACGATTTTGGTTCAATACTTCAATAACCCAGTTAACAGATTCCAAAATTGCCTTATGAAATTCACCACTAGAACCTTCTTGGACGCTAGTTTCAAATTGATTGAAGTGTTTAAATGGAGTGGCTTCTATATGTTTAATAATTTGTTCTTTAGTCTGATGGGTTAACTCTAAATCTGATTTAGACCATATTAGACCAATTGGTCGGTCATTGATGTTTTCAATTAGCCGATCTGCGACTTGTTTAAGCTGTCGTTTTGCATTTCCTCTTTGGCTACCAGAAAGCATATCACTGTCCGCAAAAAGTAAAAAACCATCACAGTTTTCATATATCCATTGAGCACCAATCGCATTTTCGCTATTGATATTGTTACTCCAGTGATCAAACCATTCACCTGGTGCATCCGTGAGAATTAGGTCAATATTCTTACCTGCTTTATTTTTTAAGGATAAATGGAGCAATCCTGGAACTCTTCCTGAGTTATTTGTGGTATGGTCAGGGAACTGAATTTCTGCATTGCTTTTCCAACTGAGATACCATGCAATATCTTCCCATCCGTTAAGAGTAAGAGAACCAGCAAAACTATATTCACCTATTTCAGCACCTTGTCTAATAAGACAGTACAGTGTGGCTAAATACGTAGTTTTTCCAGCGCTTGCTACACCCGTAACTCCTATAAGAATTGGCTTCCTTGATGCTGTTAAGAAATTCAGGTCATAGAGCCCCATCGTATTTCCTGTCCAAGAGATTCTATGTCCTTCATTTTCTGAATCTTGTTTGTCTTCCTTTTTAGCAACATTTTTTTGGCCATAGTATTTGCAATCAGAAAGATTTATGCATCCTTCAATATTGCATCCACTGTCCTCGGGGTAACATTTAGGTTGTGAGCAATTTCCAGCCATATTACTTCGAGCTTAGTCTTTTGGTGAGTAAATCATGGAAAATTGTGACAGATAAATCTTCACTAGAAACTTCATCATCTTGTTTAATTCCTGTTCTTTCAGTGAAGTCTTTGAGTTTAGCCTTTTCATTTAAGAAAAGAATGATAAAATCAGTTACACTAATTCTTCCATCTGAATCATTTATTTCTGGTAGAAGGTTGGTTACTTCAGATTTTGTTGAATTTTTTGTTAAAGAGTAAAAGAAGTCTTTAAACTTTATCTTTTCACCTTTCTTTTCATTCAGAATTAACAAGGTATCTCTTAATAGATAGTCTACACTTATTGGAGTTATTTCAGCAACCTGCTCATTTAAATCACTTCCCATTACTATTGGAAGAATAGGTTGTGGAACTTCTCGGTAGCTTTTCCTGAGTGATGGAGAATAAAGGGTTTCTTTCCACCAAAGCAATTTGCTTCTACGTTCAACAGCTAAAATTGAAGCGAATGAAGACTTTAAATTCTGATCTAAGGACTTTTTGAAAGCAGTAAAAAATTTGTTTATCGGATCTTCAATTGCGGTAGGGTTAAGAGCCTTGTTCAAATCACTAAATGCAGAATCAAAAGACTGTGTTATTGCCTCGGTTGTTTTTTCTTTAAAATGCTCTTTATACTGAGGTTGATGTAACCCATGATTAGGGCCATGACCGCTAGGTGAATTAGATAAAGCTTCATTTAACTTACTTCTTACGATCTCATCATCTAACTCTATTTTCCCAAACTGGAGATTATCAATTTTTAATATCCCAAGTCTTAACTTGGGTTCTTCTTCAATTAAAGACCATTCTTCAACTGCATTTTTTTCTGCAATCTCTCCTAATTCAGTTAAAAGTGTACGGACTAAATGATTTTCCTTACCAAGTTTTGCATAGGGATAGAAATTAGAGGATGTTAAGTAAATAATTCTAGCAGCAACAGGATCCTCACTTCCTAATTCCATCAACGCATTTAGAATAACACCCCTATGAATACTTCTAGGCATATCAGAATATTTTCCCCGAAGCGCCTTCCAATATTTAGTGACAATTTCTTCAACTTCAATTAATACTGGTTCTTTTTCAGAAATATTAGGGTCTAATGCTACCAAGGAATACTTTGGCAAGAGGGTATAATTCTTCTTCAGAAACTTTACCAAATCGGTTACTGATTGCTGAAGCCATTTTAATCTATCATCACTATCTCCAATATCAAATAGGCCAGATTTTAGAGTTGACTGTAAGAAATTATCGTCCATAGTTATATATTTTTATTATTGTAAGGCTGTTTAATACGTAGACAAAATTTGGCTCTTTTGCAAAGCTTTGGTTGTGAGTTAGCTTGTGTGGTTTTGCAAATGTGCCAAATGCGAGTTGGCGGAGAAATTTTAAAAAATGCGTAGCGAGGGCATTCAGATTAATTGGTCTGTACTTATTTGTTACTTCTATTTCAATTCGGTTCATTTTAATAAGTAAGCTTTCTCTTTTACAGCATGAAGCACAACAACAGAGTAAATTGAACTGAGTTCACTTTATCCCCATTTCATGTTTAAGTGTTATTCATCGTATTCTAATGATTTCTAGGAGTAAAGTGAACAAAAATATATTTATATCAAAACCAGATAATTAGCTAATCCCCAAAGAAGCGATTACCAAATTGTGGGCCTGATTTTCGAAGAAGAACTTCGACCAGTGAAAGGAAGCAAGAGCTTTCCTGATACATCGGGACATTCCGAAGGTGGACCTTGGGAACGAGTGGGAATACTTAAAAGAGTGTATGGAAAATTGTTAAAGCAGGATGTACGTTAGGTTTATTCTTTTACCGCTTCTTCAATTAGTTTCCCGTTTTCATAAACAACCAGTTTTTCAACTTTTTCGTCTTTTTTTATAAACACAATTTGGATGTCATTCTGACTTAAATAGAAGGTATCCTGATCTTCAGCAAGCATTTCAGCGCTCCATACTTCTTTCTGGTCTATCAGATCAGTCATTTTAAGAATATTATCATGCTTACTGATATTTACCGTCCGATCAGATGCTCTGTAATTTCCTTCATAGGATGTTAGAGTCTTATCATCCAGTTGAATTTTTCCAAACGGGATGTGATTATAGCTAATGGTTCTTGCAAGTTTCCATTCCTTATTATCAAACCTCCAGATACTGGTAAATTTTGCTTTAGATACTGGTTTGCTAAGGTTCTCATTTATGACCAGATAAAAAATATGTTCACCGTTTTCAACGGCACCATAATTTGCGAGGGGATATACTTCCAGGCTTCCTTTAACTAACTCTCTTTTAATGGGTTGTCTTTCTCTTTGTTCTCCACAAAACACCTTCATGGATTCCATTTCATTTGCTTTGGAAACAGTTAAGCCTTGTTTGTCGTGGTAAAATTCATAATCGAACACCAGGAAGGATTCATACGTTTCCAGATCACATTCATTTAAAGAATTAAAAAAAGTACTATCAAGCTTCGAAATTGTAGTAAAAAGACTTTCGGCTTCCTGGGCCGGACTTCGACCCAAAATTATGAGGGCGAATAGGGGAATTAGTTTGAAATGCTTCATCCTGAACTGTGAGTTTATATGTTAGAAAAGTGAGCAAAACTCTATTTATTTCAAAACCGGATAATTAGCTAATCCCCAAAGAAATTATAGCCAGGTGTAGGCCCGGTTTTTCGAAGAAGAACATTAACCGGTGAAAAGGGGGTAACTTATGAAGCTCCGGCTTCTGAATCATCAATCCGGATTGGTCGGAGAATTCATCATCCACGAACAAGAGTTACAACAAATGCACCGATCAGTATCATCATAAAAAAGAATACAAAGAACAGGAGGTAGGTGGAAACGGAACGAAGGATATTTACGAGCCGGTTACCCTCCTCAAAGAAAGCATAGAATACCCTGATTGCATACAAGAATGAGAAGATAAACGAGAGCATCTCAAAAATTTCATGATCACTGATCAGGCGAATGAAAGCGAACAATGTGTAAATGATGGCCTGCTGACCAATGATGTAGGAATTCAGAATAACATGTTCGGGATAGTTTATTCCAAACCTTTTGAAGGATACATAAGAAGTAAGAGAGTAGACAGGAAGTAGTAGTAAGGTGGTATAAGCAAAGTTATCTGAGAACCAGGAAAGAAATGAGTAGATCATTAAATCTTTCTCCGACTCCATGGCACCATGCGAAATTCCCGTAATGATGTCTCCCATCCATGTGTTTTGCCCCGTCAGTTTAGATATCAGAAAGTAGACAGTGGAAAGAGTAAGTACATACGCAATGGGTTTGAAATGTTGTTTCCGTTTCCCATTCAGATAATCACGAATAGATGCTCCCGGCCGTACAAATAATTCCTTCAGGGTGAAGAAGAATCCCCGGTCTAGTTGGAATATACTGGTGGATATTTCATGAGCAAGGGTGGAGAGCGTTATTTTCTCTACACCGGCTGACTGTCCGCAGTGACTGCAGTAATTTCCATCGACGTCTTCGCCGCAGTTCTTACATTTCATCGGCAGGATCGCTTACCGGTTGGTTTGCGTCATATTATCGGGTACCACGATGATGTATTCCGCAATGGTTGCTTTTTCTTCGTCGGTCATTTCATCCCATTCTGACTGATCTACGGTAGTGATGGATTTGATCGACAGTCCCGGACGGATCTGATTTACCCACCAGATAATTCCCTGATCGTAATTGGAATGATAGGAGCCCTGAAAGTGAAGCAGCAGATTACCGGGCTCGAAATTTATCAGTGAAAAATGAGCCATGGTCGCATCTTTCGAGGCTTGTGCGGTCTGAATATTCAACATATTTGGTGGAACGTGCTCTCCCATATGTTCCGCCATTTCCGCATACGCCTTCACGGTTGGATCAAAAAGTTCTTTTAAATCCGGACCTATCATAGCCAGTGCTTCTTCACTCAAGGTATCCAGTGCCGCCATACCCATGGAATTGATCATGGAAGCATACCGGCGGGGAATATTGGTAGCTATGAACCGGAGATCGTTTTCCTTCGCAAAATCGACCAGGGGCTTGTAATCCGTTTCATAGTTACTCCAAAGTTGAGTGACTTCCGGCATCAGTTTTTTATGGTCATAAAATCCCTGAAGGTATTCGTTCAGCACCAGCTGATTGCCATTTTCAAACATCTCGGCTCCCAGATAGAGTTCTTCTCCTTTGATCTCAAACAAGCTGTGAGCAACTTCCAGTTGTAGCCAGTGCGAGATCGGATTGGTGTGATATTCCCCGAAAAATACCATGTCGCTGTTGGCGAGATCCACGATCATGGAATCGTAATGGGCAGGTTCGCCGTTGCTATCAAAGAGTTGGTACGCCGGTTTGGTCTGAGCGATCAGACTACCTGAAAATAGCAGGAGGAGGGAAAGAATTCGGAACGATTGTTTCATAGATTACCAGAGATCTTTAAAAAGGGTTTTAAGAATATTTGAAAGATCCCCAAACGTACGGTTTTGGCGATCGTATCGGAAATGTGATTATTCGTCGAATTTATCGGCATAACCGCTTTGTTCAAAGAGATATACATAATTTCCGTTTGAGAGCATGGCGCTGATGGCACTTTCGGTGGATTCGAAGGTGGCGGCAAATGACTCCAGAATTTTGAATCCCATATAGTAGCCCATATCTGCGGGGTAGCCCTGCGACGTCTCAGTTCCGGAATACAACCATTGAGTCTCTTTGTAATTCATATCTTTTTGTTCGCTGAATAACTCCCAGAGTTCCTGTTCGTGTTCTTCTCCGTATTGGTGCAGGTGATCATTCATAAAAGGCTGATCGGGCAGCAGATAAAAAGAAATGAAGTCGGCCATACCTTCCCGTATAGATTGTTCAAGCAGGGTGGTGTATCTGCTATTTCTTGAGGTAAAATTTTGCTGCATATGAATAAACTCGTGTACAACTATTGAAGGCAGATATTCTTTATTTCGGGTCACATTCCGGTGCCAGCTGCTAAGGTTGTCTACATTGGTATTATCCGAGCGGGAGAACATCTCCACTGCGATCAGTAATCCGTTCTTTGAGATCCTTCCACCCGAGGTCATGGCTCCGATCATAAAGTAAACGTTGTAGAATTTTGTAGCCGGATGGATCTCTTTGAGTGTTTCAAAAGCCTGACCGGATCGTTCAGCTACCTGCAGATAATTACCAGTATTGGGTCGGATCGCATCGTAATAATCACGATACGCTTTTTGGTAAAGGGTGTTCTTTAAGCCGGCGGCAAGATTTTTCTGAGTGGCGTAGTCTTTGAGTCCGGCACTGCCTTTGTCAATGTACAGCTTTTGAAAATCGATGTCAGCCGGGTTCTCATTCGAATCATACACCTGCCAGAACAGGTCCACATCCCGTGTGAAAAAAGCAGGGTCGGATACCTCATCCAGTCCCTTATCACAGGTAATGAAGAAAAAAAGTAAGAGCCATAATCCGAAGAACCGGGACATAGGTTGCGGAATCGGTTAAACAGGTTAAGGTGAACATAACCCGTTCAGACCAAATATAAAATATGATCGTAATTATCGGAATGCTGCGAAACTCAGGAGAACGAACCGATCTTTTCTTCCTCAAACAGTTCCTTGATCTCGTTCAGGATCTCAGGATCATCAATGGTAGAAGGCATCTTGTATTCCTTCCCATCGGCAATGGCCCGGATGATCTTTCGCAGGATCTTTCCGGAGCGTGTCTTCGGCAACCTTTTGGCCACCAACACCCGTTTTAGTGAGGCTACCGGACCAATTTCTTTTCTCACATCATTCACGATCTCTGTCTGCAACTGAAAGTGTTCAACTTCTGATCCGGCTTTTAACACCGTGAGGGCAAGCGGGATCTGACCTTTCAGATCATCTTCAATGCCCACCACACAACATTCGGCCACATCCGGATGCTTGTCCACCACTTCTTCCATTTCGGCGGTGGATAATCGGTGTCCGGCCACATTGATGATATCATCCACCCGACCGGTGATGAACACATAGCCGTCTTCATCAATATATCCGCCATCCCCGGAGAAATAATATCCGTCGAAGGTTTTGAGATAACCGTGATAGAACCTTTCGGTATCACCCCAGAGATTTGGCAAAGTACCGGGAGGCAGCGGGAGCTTAATGGCCACGTAGCCTTCTTCGTTGGGATCGCACCGGGAACCGTCCTGACGTAATACCTGAACATTGTAGCCGCTCACCGGTTTTGTTGCTGATCCCGGCTTAATATCAAAATGTTGCTCTAAGCCCATCATATTTGCTACGATCGGCCAGCCGGATTCCGTTTGCCACCAGTGATCGATCACCGGAACGTTCAGATGTTCTTTGGCCCATTCCAGCGTGGAAACATCACAGCGTTCTCCGGCAAGGAACAGGTATTTAAGACCGTCCATGTTGAACTGCTTAATGAATTCCCCATTCGGATCTTCTTTCTTGATCGCTCTGATGGCTGTAGGAGCGGTGAACATCACCCGAACATCATGGTCGCTGATCACCCGCCAGAACGTTGAAGCATCGGGAGTCTTTACCGGTTTGCCTTCAAATAATACGGTCGGGCAGCCATAAATGAGTGGAGCATACACGATATAGCTGTGACCTACTACCCAGCCGACATCACTAGCCGCCCAGAATACTTCTCTGGGATGAATACCATAAACGTATTTCATACTGAAATGCATGGCAACGGCATGACCACCATTGTCGCGGATGATCCCTTTTGGCTTCCCGGTGGTACCGGAAGTGTACAGAATGTAGAGCGGATCGGTGGCATCCACCTCGGTGCACCGGGTTGGTTCCGCGATCTTCATCAGCGTGGCGTAATCAATATCATTTTCTGCATCCGGTCTGATCGCTCCCAAACGCCGGTTATATACGATCACATGTTCCGGCTTATGTTCTGCCAGCTGAACGGCTTCATCAACCATGGGTTTGTAGGGCAGGATGCGGTCAAATTCTATACCTGATGTGGCTGTGATGATCGCTTTGGGTTTGGCATCATCAATCCGGATAGCCAGCTCATGCGGAGCGAATCCACCGAATACAACTGAATGAACAGCTCCGAGCCGGGCGCAGGCCAGCATAGAAACAACCGCCTGTGGGATCATCGGCATGTAAATGATCACGGTATCACCCTTTTCCACTCCCAGCCGTTTCATGCCACCGGCCAGTCGGCTTACCTGATCCCGTAGTTCATTATAGGTAAATTTCTTTGTGCTTTGAGTTACCGGCGAATCATAGATCAGAGCCACCTGATCCCCGCGACCCTCTTCGATATGAGCATCCAGGGCGAGGTAGGAAGTATTGAGTTTTCCGCCTTTGAACCAGCGATAGAATCCATCCTCATCTTTACTCAACGCCTGCACGGGCCGCTGAAACCATTTGATATTAGCGGCCTGTTCCAGCCAGAAATTCTCGGGGTCGTTCACCGACCGGTTAAAGATGTGGGTATATTCTTCCTGTGCCATAATGGATCTCCCGGGTGATTTATAAAACTACGTGCACTTCGTAAAACCCATAAGATTATGGGGCTGTGCGTATTGTGCTCCAACTGTTTGCGGAATGTGTTGAAATCAGTTTTAATTTCAAAACCGGTGAACAGGCATTCTCACTAAAAAAGAACCGATCAGAAGAAAATGAGAGGATTGGTCATGTCTTTGATCTGTCCGGTGCTGAACCGGGAAGAATTGATAACTTGTTCAGTAAAGCTTGATCTAAAGAAGACTCAAGCGAGACCCGGGCAAGTCCGGAAGAATTATCCTCAGACTGAAAGCCTGTTATCTGACCTATTTCAGATCATCCGAAAAGTGTCCGGAGTGTTTGCCTTTAGCAAATTTACTCTCATTAAATGCCTTAGATCCGCCTTTCGGAACAGTGAGGCTTTTCCAGTCCTTTCCTTTGATCATCCGGGCGATGTAAACGATCTGCCCCACATGATTGGCGTAATGGGCAAGCTGACGGTTCACGGCTTCAATGATGGTATGCTCCTGATTACGGATATAGATCTTCTGTTCAAAATTATCTTCATTCACCATTGCGAGCGCATCAAACAAACACTGCCAGCCTTCTTCCCATCTCCGGTAAAGCTCATCGGGAGTGTCAATGATATCCTCAAATTCTGCATCACGTTGCCGCCATTCCTTTTCGCCGTCGCTGGTTAAAAAATCGGTCCATCGGGAGAGCATATTTCCCCGAAGATGATTTACAATTACAGCGATGGAGTTCGATTCCTCATTGTACTGCCAGAAAAGATCCTGCTCATTGAGCTGATCCATGGCCTTTTCGGCGAGTCCTTTATAATACCGGAATTCTTTGGTTACACTGTTCAGGTAGTTTGTGCGCATAGTGCAGGGGGTTACATAGTTGACAGCAATTACTTCAATTTTCCCCAATAAAAAAAGGGATACCCGGTTGGATATCCCTTAAGTGATCTGTTATGATCGATTCAGATCAAAACTGATTATTTGCACAGGTTACGGTGTACTCAAAGTATCCCCACCATGCTCCGGCTGCGTTGGTAAAGCTGTCGCTACCGGCATAGGCGGTTTCGTTTCCGTTAGGAGTTACTTCTTCGGTGAATTCATCATCACCATCATCACCACAGTCATCGTCGTCTCCGTGGTCATGACCTTTACGGCCTTTATCTCTGTCACTGCCTCTGTGGCTCTTTCCACCTCGATTTTTGTTACGGGTGTCATCCACTCCGGTGCCAGTACCTGTATCATCGGGGGTCTCATCAGTAGCATTGTCGATCAATGCAAGGTGTGCTGAGATGTAGTAAGTTTGCCCACAGGTAAGTGAACTTACAGGAATATTCATGGCATAGGTATCAGCATTGATGCCTTCTGCCTTATACGGAGCCTGTCCCGGTGCAGGCCGGCTGGATGGAATCTCGCTTTCATCATTCCAGATATACACATGTAGATCACCAATATCGGCAGATTCATCTGTATCGATCGCAAGAATGATATTATCATCATCATTTCCGGCTACTAAAAGTCCGGCATAGCTGGACTGACCTGCCCACAACGAATACGTGAGAACGCTGTAAATATTAGTAGCGCCCGGAATGGTGGCCCGGTCTAAGGTTCCTGTTCCGGTATTATACCCTACAGTTTGAGAACCGGAATCAGAATCATCATCGTCATCTGATTTATAATGCGAGTCGCTGTCTTCGTCGCAGTCTCCATCACCATCGTGATCATGAGATTCATCATCACAATGATCATCATCAGAATGGTGACCATGATGATCGGAGTGTTTGTTACCCCGTCCTTTTAATTTCAGATCTGCATCTGAAATAAGTTCAGAATCGCTCATTGAAGCAATTTCATCTATATCTGAAGATATGCCGTCCGAACAGCTCATAAATACAGAGCTAACCCCGACGCACATCAATACTAGTGCTAAGTGTTTGATTTTGGTCATGATACCAACGTTTACTGGATTATAAGTAATTGATTTGCAGTGCTTTCCCCAAAGCGAATCAAATGTATCTTATTTTTTTACCAATCAAAAGGTATTAGAGCATAAGTCAATATTAAATTGTATTAATGGGTAAGGGGACACTTATTTATGCTGTATCAAAAACATGACTGCTATTCCGGAGCGATTAATCCTCAGGATTTCGTTGGATTAAAGGTTATTTTTCAGAAGATATTTTTCGAAAGCGATCACAAAAGAATTCATGCACACCGATCTACTGTTAGTTACCCCACCTTTTACCCAGCTGAATACCGCCTATCCGGCAACAGCTTATTTAAAAGGATTTTTGGAGGAGCAGGGAGTATCGGTTGCTCAATGTGATCTGAGCATTGAGTTATTTACAGCCATCTTTACTTCTGATTTTTTGCCTCTGATCTTTGAGGAAGCCGGAGAACTGGGGAATGACCATTTCCCGGATATAAGCGATAATAAAGAGCACTACCTTTCCCGGGTTGATACGGTGATCGGTTTTCTACAAAAGCAGGATATTGGATCTGCAAAGGTGATCCTTGAGCCGGGATTCCTTCCCGAAGGTCACCGCCTGATAAAGGTGAATCCGGAGATCCTGTGGGCAGAAGGGGAAGAAGGCATCATCGACAAAGCGAAGCATTATTCCACGTTATTTATCGAAGAGATCGGGGATTTCATTCAGGCGAATGTGGATGAATTCTTTGCCTTCACCAAATATGCGGAGCAGATAGGGAGTTCGGCAAGCAGCTTCGATCAGCTGGATGAATTTCTAAGATATCAGCCTACGTTGATCGAAGACGAAATGATGAATCTGCTCGAAGTTCAGATCAGCAAATATGAGCCCAAACTCATAGGATTTACCATACCGTTTCCCGGAAATTTGTTTGCGGCATTACGTTGCGCACAATTCATCAAACAGTTCTTTCCCGATATCAAAGTGGCGTTTGGAGGCGGTTATTGTAATACGGAATTACGAAGTCTGCAGGATCCACGTATTTTCGAAATTGTGGATTTTATCACGCTGGATGACGGCGAAGGTCCGTTGTTGAATATCATTCATCACCTGCAGGACAAAGTGGGTGAGGATGAGTTGGAGCGAACATTTGTGTTAGAAAACGGGGAAGTGGTGTACAAGAACAAGCTGCCGAACACCATCCATCATCATAAAGATCTGCCGGCGCCGGATTATAGCGGGTTGCCTTTTGAGAAATACACGTCGTTTCTGGATGTGGTGAATCCCATGCACCGCATGTGGACCGACAAACGCTGGAATAAGCTCACCATTTCGCACGGCTGTTACTGGAGTCAGTGTTCGTTTTGTGACGTAAGCCTCGATTACATCGGCAATTATCAGAATACCACGGCGGACCGGCTGGTGGATAAGATCGAAAAGATCATGGCCGATACCGGCATCACCGGATTTCATTTTGTGGATGAAGCCGCCCCTCCGAAAATGCTGAAGGCACTGTCCAAAGCCCTTATCGAAAGGGAGGTAGAGATCACCTGGTGGACAAACATCCGTTTCGAAAAGACCTTTAATGCGGAATTATGCGAACTGATGGCGAAAGCGGGATGCATTGCCGTTACCGGCGGACTGGAAGTAGCCTCCGACCGTTTGCTTGCCAAAATGAAAAAGGGAGTGGATATTGCACAGGTGAGCCGGGTTACGCATCATTTCTCCCAAAACAACATCATGGTACATGCCTATCTGATGTATGGTTTCCCGACAGAAACTCAGCAGGAAACCATTGATTCGCTGGAAGTGGTCCGGCAGTTATTCGAGCAGAATTGTATTCAGTCAGCATTCTGGCATCTGTTCACGACCACGGTACACAGTCCGATCGGGAAGAATCCTGAGGCATTTGGCATACAGATCACCGGACCGGAATTTCATGGTTTTGCCCAAAACGACCTCTGGCATGAAGACCCGGAAGGAACCGATCATCAGGCCTACACTCAGGGATTGAATACCGCCCTACATCATTATTTAAACCGAACCGGATTTGACAAAGACGTAACCGAGTGGTTCGATTTTCCGGTGGTTCCCAGCAGTCACCCGAAAGATCTGATCAAAGGATTTTTGGATGAGGTGCATTAAATCAAATCTGTTTCTTTAGCGCTGCTTCGGAACCCGGGCATTACTGCTTAAAGCGTCCGCCTGGACCTTTGATATTACAACACAAGCGGACGCTCGTGCTGGATTGTGGGTTAAGGAATGAGGGGAATGGCTTTTAAATTATCCACTTTCATGGTTATGATTCTTACATCGGTAAGTGGTCGGTCGAAATAGCTGGTTCCGTAGCTCTGCTGCGGAACCCGGGAACAGGAGCTCTGCTCCATCGGTATGATCTCTTTTATAGGTTCATTTCGCTAATAGTATTTCAAGCTGATCTAAGCAAACCTTGATACCCTCTTTAAATCCCATAGCAATTATTTGTTCAATTTCATCTAAGCTATCATGGTTCGATATCATTGTTACTATTGTTTTGCCGTCCGGTTCATCACTGAATTCATTCCTGAATTTCCCTTTTGGAAGATTTGGATCAGCGTTTCCATGCTCATCACAAAAGACATCTGTACCTGAAAAGAAAGTGTGAGGTACAATTTTTTCAAATTCCTGTTTACCCCAGTGTCTCTGCTCGGTTTGGTCATCGGTAATAGAAGGGGGAACGATCATGCAATACAGCCAGTGACCGCCTTCAACAAATTCCAATGATTTGGTTTTTGCTGTACAAGGTGCAGGCCCCCACCACTGGTCTAAGAGTTCTGCGGTTGTCCAGGCCTGCCAGACTAATTTGCGATCCGCATCAAATACTCGTTTTATAACGATCGTGTTTTTTTCTTTATCGACCGAAAAGTCGAATGATTGGTTATTGTTCATTTTTCAGCTTCTTTTGTGTTGATAATACATCGTCAAGTTGGTTGAACCGGGTTTCCCATATCTTTCGGAATTGAGCAAGCCAGTCATCAATTTGCTTCATTTTTTCTACTTCCAGTTGATAGTAGATCTCTCTTCCTTGTTGGTTCTGTTTAACCAAGTCGCACTCGGTTAAGATCTGTAAGTGCTTTGAAACGGCTTGCCGGCTGGAGTCAAAATGTTCAGCCAGGGCATTTGGTGTCATGGCTTGTAAAGCAATAAGCGAAATAATAGCACGTCGTGTCGGATCGGCAATCGCCTGAAAAACATCTCGTCGGGTTTTCACAATACCGGAATTGGGTTGAAATTATATGCAACTAATTGATTGCAATATAGTGCAATTATTTGGTTGCGCAAATAATTATTATAACCCTGTTGAAATGTCCAGCCGGCAAGAGAAGGAATTAGAATGTACCCGGGAATTAACATTCAGAATCATGGTTATAACAGGAGCTTACTACAGCTCCGGGTTTTAGATCAATGTACTTTTGTGCCGACAAAAGTACCAAAAACTCCCGGCTATGATTTCTTCAGGGCAGAAATTCCCGCGTCTGACAAAACATCAAATGTCCCATGAAGGGACGAATGTTTTGCTTTTCATCCGCTGTGCTGAATTTCTGCAATTCCTTCACAAATCTAAGGCCGGATGATCTGATCTGGTTCCGGAGCACTTCCTCAACCGGTATTCTATGTAATGGGGCAGAGTCTCTCAAGGGCATTCCGTAAATGAGCCATGAAAGAGGAGAAACACCGATTAACCGGATGGCAGGATTTTAACTCGTTCCTAAGCTCCTGCTTAGGAATGCAGTCCGGAAGCTCCAGCTTCCACAACCTTTTAAAATTATTCCCTAAAATAGCTTACCGGAATCAGCCCATACATTCCCAGCAGAAGAATACCTCCAATGCACCGGATCATCCTCAAAGATGTTTTAAGTCTGTGACTTAAAATTGTCAGTCAAGCAGGTTTGTATCGTGTATTAAGTACGAATGGCCGAAAATCCACCTGATATACTAATCTGGTAGGTAATGGAAGTCCGGAGACTACCTTAACTGCTTCATTCAATTTACAAACTTGAATGACCAGGGGGAATTGAAGCCGGAGCTTCTGGAATGCATTCCGAAGGTAGACCTTCGGAACGAGTACAAATTGTGGGAGAGGATTAAGGTCAAGTACCGTACGACAAGGGGATTGCTCTTTATCAACTATATAGCAACCATATATACTATATATACTTGCTATATAGTTATACCGGATATATCCTTAATAAATAACAGTGAGATATGGCACGCATACCCGATCCTTTATACCGTGGAACCATAGGAAACCTGATCTTTTATTCCGTTGGCGGGCGGCAATATGTACGTTCCAAACCGGCTAAGGTAACCCAACCCAATACCCCTGCACAGTTAGCATCGCGCGATAAATTCAGGCAAAGCAGTATACTGGCCAAGGCAATCAGTACGGTTGCTCCGGTGCTCGGGGATGATGGAGATCATAACCGGACTAAAAGCGCCTATCATACCCTGCTGGGGATGGTAAG